>JAESGY010000005.1_pt1 | contig 482289 bp, 468 predicted proteins | sample 9269841 | NCBI WGS metagenome assembly JAESGY01 (sample SAMN17022865, study PRJNA683097) | algae metagenome | isolation source: Spirirestis rafaelensis WJT71-NPBG6 and co-occurring heterotrophs from... | place: USA: Pinto Wells, Joshua Tree National Park, Colorado Desert, CA | collected...
GACGGTGATGACGTCGGCATTGCCGGTCGCAGTGACGAAGATGTCGGCGCGGGTGGCGGCCTCCTCCATCGTCACGACCTCATAACCTTCCATCGCCGCCTGCAGCGCGCAGATCGGGTCGACCTCGGTGACGATCACGCGCGCACCGCCATTGCGGAGCGAGGCGGCCGAGCCCTTGCCGACATCGCCGAAGCCGGCGACGCAGGCGATCTTGCCGGCGAGCATGACGTCGGTGCCGCGGCGGATCGCGTCGACCAGGCTCTCCTTGCAGCCATAGAGATTGTCGAACTTCGACTTGGTGACGCTGTCGTTGACGTTGATCGCCGGGAACGGGAGCTTGCCCTTCTTGGCGAGCTCGTAGAGGCGGTGGACACCGGTGGTGGTCTCCTCGGAGACGCCCTTGATCGCCTGGACCGTCTTGGTGAGGTAGCCCGGACGCTCGGCGACGAAGCGCTTCAGCGTCGCGACGAAGATCTCCTCTTCCTCATTCTCCGGTGTCAGCAGTTCCTCACCAGCCTCGACGCGCGCGCCCCAGAGCGCGAACATGGTGGCGTCGCCGCCATCGTCCAGGATCATGTTGCAGGTCTGGTCGCGGCCCCAGTCGAAGATGCGGACGACGTAATCCCAATATTCCTCGAGCGTCTCGCCCTTGACGGCGAAGACCGGAATGCCCCGCGCGGCGATGGCGGCGGCGGCGTGGTCCTGCGTCGAGAAGATGTTGCACGAGGCCCAGCGGATCTCGGCGCCGAGCTCGATCAGGGTTTCGATCAGCACCGCGGTCTGGATCGTCATGTGCAGGGAGCCGGTGATCCGCGCGCCCTTCAGCGGCTTCGACGCGCCATATTCCTGGCGCAGCGCCATCAGGCCCGGCATCTCGGTCTCGGCGATCTCGATCTCCTTGCGGCCAAAGCCGGCAAGGTTGAGGTCGCGAACGACATAGTCGGTAAAGGTCGGCTGAGGCTGAGTCGCCACGGGTTGCTCCTGATCAAAAGTGAGGGAAAGGTGAGCCCTATGAGCGGCTCCCTTACCCTCCTCACATCAGAGATGCAAATATAAAGATATCTTTATATGTGGCTGACCAGCCCCTCAGGCGAGCGCAGCCCGGGAGAGCGGACGTCGCCTGATCACTCCGCCGACGATGGCGAATCCGGCGATCAGCATCATCCACGACGCCGGCTCGGGAATCGCGTCAGAAACCTGGTAGCTGATCGAAATCTGGTCGACGAAATAAGGCGTCGACAGCGACACGAGCGTCGACCCGCTCAGCCCATCGAAGCTGAACGCAGCGGCATTGTTCGCGCCATAGATGAGCGACAGGCAATTGCCGCAACCGGCATCGACCGGATTGGCCGGGAGGCCGGATGCATTCTGGAAGAGGATCGAGCCCTCGTTGGAGGCGCCGGCAGCCTCCTGATCCTCCGCCCCGTAAAAGTTGACCCCGAAGAACTGCTCGCCTGCGCCCGGCACGCCGAACAGGCCGTCCAGGCTGATCGAGAACTGGATCGTGTCGCCGTCATTCACCTCGAACGGGAGCGGATCGAGCGGGTCGAGGATGAGCGTTCCGGTCTGGTAGCTTCTGCCGTTCGCGACGAACGAGCCGTAGGTGGTGTTCGCGACCTGCCCGCTCGCCTGGACGATGATCGTCGCGGCATCGGCCGAGATGGAAACTGCGGCGGCCGAGAACGCGAGGCTTCCGAGCAAGGCATAGCGGGCGAGATTTCCCGAGCAGGTCATGATGTGTCCCCCGATTGAGCTTGATCTTCGCAAATCTACCATCGGGCTGGCGGCCGCTGCACCTCTCGGAACCGAGAGGCCGAGCAGATTGTGCGACCGCGGGACGGTTGCCCCCGGCTCGTTGACCCGTCGTTAACCCGCTGATAGGCTTGATGCTTCTCCGGGTGGGGCCGGCACATGCTCGACCGTCTGATGTCCGTCATGGAACCCGTCGTCGCGGCTGCGTCGGCCGAGGGGGCCAGTCGCCTTTTCTTCAAGACTGCGGCCGCCGAGTTCGGCGCAACCTACCTGCAGACGCGCCTCTATCGCCGCCCACGCGGCTCGCTGACGCCGCACTCGCACCTGCGCGCGGGCGGAGTCGTCGTTCGCGAGGCGCCGTCCTCGTGGGACGGGAGCGCGGCCTTCAACTATGTCTGTCTTGAGTGCAATCCCCTGGTCGAAGCGATCCGTCGCGGCCTCACTCGCTATCGGTTCAGCGACTTCGCGCCGCACAATGTGCGCGCGTTCGGCATCTATTGGGAAGCGATGGGGGAAGCGGGCATCGCCGACGCCTATTGCGCGACGGCCTACGCCAGCGGCGACCGGATCGCGTCCCTGCATCTCGGCTTCGGGACAAGAGAGATGAGCCCCCATGTGGAGCCGATGCTGCGGATGGCGGGAGCGATGCTCGTCGAGAAGCTGATCGAGTCCGACCGAAGCGAGGGGGCGAATGAGCCGGGGCCGGCGCTGACCGGCCGCGAACGCGACAGCCTCAGCTTCGTTGCCGAGGGCAAGACCGACTGGGAGATCGCGACCATCCTCGGCGTATCCGAAACGACGGCGCGCTTTCATGTCGACAATGCGCGCCGCAAGCTCGGCGCCGTCAATCGCGCGCACGCCGTCGCCCGATTCCTCGGCGCCTCTGGTCCCCACTAAGGGCCCGCCGCTCAGGCGGTGCCGGACTCTGCCGTGAGGAGACGCGTGTCGATGCCGGCGCTCTTGAATGCCGCTGCCCAGCGCGAATTGACGTCGCATTCGTAGAGTAAGGCGTCGTCGCCCGGCGTGGCGAACCAGCCGTTGCCGCACATCTCCTCCTCGAGCTGGCCGGCGCCCCACCCGGCATAGCCCAAGGCGGCGATCCAGCGGGTCGGCCCCTTCCCCTCAGCGATGGCGCGCAGGATGTCGAGCGTCGCGGAGAGCGCCCAGCGATTGCTCACCTGCAGGCTGTCCTGACCGCCCCAGTCGAGCGAATGGAGCAGGAAGCCGCGCTGCGGCTCGACCGGTCCGCCAAGGTGGATCGGCACGTCCGGAGCGACGCCAGGATCGATGTCGAGCTGCCGGAGCAGATCGTGGAAATGAATGCGCGGGATCAGCCGCCCCAGGCCGATGCCGAGCGCACCATCCTCGTCATGCGAGCACATTGCGATCACCGCCCGTTCGAAGCGCGGATCGCCGATCCCGGGCATGGCGAGAAGCAGCTGGCCGGTGAGGAATTTCGGCTCTTCCATGGCCTGCCTATAGGCCCGGCGCAGCGGCCGGAACAACCGGGCAAGCCCCTTTCCCGCGACGGACCGCATTGCTACAGCGCCCGCGGCTGCAGAGGTGGAGAACGGAAAATGAGCATCAGCGTCGGCGAGCGGATCCCCGAGGCCACCTTCATCCAGGCCACAGCGGAAGGACCCAAGCCGGTCGACAGCGACAGCTTCTTCAAGGGCCGCCGCGTCGCGCTCTTCGCCGTGCCCGGCGCCTTCACGCCGACCTGTTCCGCGCGCCACCTCCCCGGCTTCGTCGAGAAAGCCGACCAGCTGAAGGCCAAGGGCGTCGACGAGATCGCCTGCACATCCGTCAACGATGCTTTCGTGCTCGGCGCCTGGGCGCAGAATGGCGAAGCAACGGACAAGGTGACGATGCTGGCCGACGGCAATGGCGATTTCGCTCGCGCGATCGGGCTCGAATTCGACGCCGGCAAGTTCGGCATGGGCCGCCGCAGCCAACGTTACTCGATGGTCGTTAACGACGGCGTCGTCGAGCAGCTGAACATCGAGGAGCCGGGCGCCTTCAACGTCTCCAGCGCCGATTACATGCTCGAACGGCTCTAACCGGGCGGGCCGGATTCGGCCTGCCCCTGCCCTGCACCTTCCTGCCTGAGGCAGTGAAACCGGCGCCCACTCTCCTGCATTGATTGGGAAAATTCCCAGCCTCCAGGAGACTTGCATCATGGCGCTTTCGCTCAAGCCGCTCGACCAGCAACGCATCGTCATCACCGGCGCCTCGAGCGGCATCGGCCTCGCCACAGCCAAGATGGCGGCCGCAGGCGGCGCATCGGTGGTGCTCGTTGCCCGCAACGAGGAGGCGCTGCGCGAGATCGCCGGTGAGATTGCGAATGACGGCAAGGCGATCTTCGTCGCCGCCGACATGGCCGACGACGACGCCCCCGCACGGATCGGCGAGGAAGCGCGCCGGGCCTTCGGCGGCTTCGACACCTGGGTCAACGATGCCGCGGTGACCCTCTACGCGAGGCTCCGGGACACCCGCATCGAGGAGCACCGGCGCGTGTTCGAAGTCGGCTATTTCGGCTTCGTGAAAGCGTCGCTCTACGCGGCCGAGCAGCTCCGCAGCACCGGCGGCGCAATCATCAACGTCGGCTCCGTGCTGTCGGAGCGGGCTGTGCCCGTGCAAGGCGCCTATTCGGCGATGAAGCATGCGGTGAAGGGCTTCACCGATACGCTGCGCATGGAGCTGGAGATGGAGGAGGCGCCGATCTCCGTCACCCTCATCAAGCCGACCTCGATCGACACGCCCTATCCGGAGCATGCCCGCAACAAGATGGATGAGCCGGCGCGGGTGCCGCCGGTCGTCTACGATCCCCGCCTCGTGGCCGAGGCGATCCTGTTCGCGGCCTCGCACCCGAAGCGCGAGCTGACCGTCGGCGGCGGCGGCTTCATGGTCACAGCCGGCGACATGATGGCGCGCACCGCCGACAAGGTGATGGAGACCTTCTTCGGCGAGAGCGGCCAGTCCACCACGCAGCCGCCGGAGCCCGGCACCGAGGACAATCTGTTCGAGCCGCGCAAGGACGGCCGGATCGACTCCAATCAGGACCAATATGTCCGCCGCACCAGCATGACGCTGAAGGCGCAGATGCATCCGGTCGCCACCGCCGCGATCATCGGCGGCGCGGCTGCGGCCGCCGCCGGCGCCTTCTTCGGCCCACGCGCGCTCGCCGCTCGCAAGCGCGAGGGGAAGCCCCTGAACTCGGTGATGGAGACGGCGATCACCGCCTGCGATCTCGCCGCCGCGCAGGCGCTGTCGGAGCCGACGACGCTGGCCGCCTCCCGGGCGCTGTCGGAGCCGACGACGCCGGTGGAACCGTCGATCAGGGTGCGCTGATCAGCGCTTGGCCTCCAGCGGGCGCAGCACGTCGGCCGCGAATTGGTCCGCCTGGCGAGAGAAAACGAGCAGATTGACGGCGAGATTGCCGCGGAGGATGCCATAGTCCGCGGTGAGGTAGCGCTGCAGCGCCGGCCGGCCGTCGGGCGCGATATAAGCTTTGGCAAAGGCATAACGCTGGTTGAAGCCGTCAATTGCCTGTGCGGTGCGCTCAGCCGGCGAATTGGCGATCGGGGTCCAGTAGGATTGGATGCTCAGCGCCTTGCAGCCGCTCTCCCCTTCGCACGCGTTCATCATGAGGACGGCCTTGCGATTGTTTGCGAAGCTGACGAGCAGCTCCGGCTTGGCCGCGCTGCCGGAGCGCTGGTAGCGCGCCCCGATTGCGCTCAGCACCGGCTCCAGCGTGGCGAAGCTGAAGGCAGGTAGGACCTGCGTGTTTTCCGGCGCCTTGGGATTCCAGCGCACGGCCGGAGCGGCGGCGTTGGACGCCAGAATCAGCATGGCTAGCGCAGCGCCTGTCACGCGCGACTCCTCAGGTTCGAAAGATCAGGATGCCGGAAAGCCCCCCGGCGACGACCCGCCTAACCTGCCCGGACCGGCTTTCCTAGGGTCAGCGCGGCAACAGAGCGTAATCCACCCACACCTTGACGCGCGTGCTGATCTCGCCCGGCTCGATCGGGGCCCTCGACATTCGGCTGCCGGTGACGACGATCACGTTGCGCTCGTCTTCATCGAAGCTGCCGCGCTGGCTGACGCGAAGCACGCGGCTCACGCGCATTCCGAGCGCGTCTGCATAGGCGCTCGCTTCGGCCTGCGCATTGGTGACGGCGTCCCTGCGCGCCCGGTCCTGCGCAGGCTTGGGATCGGAATGGGAGAAGTCCGGTCCCCTCACCTGATTTGCGCCTGCTGCGAAGAGCGCGCCGACGACATCGCCTGCGCGGCCGACGTCGCGGAGGCGCAACTCGACCTCGTTCGTGGCGACGTAGCCGGTGATGCGGGGCCGGCGTCCCTCCATTTCGGCTCGGCCATCCTCGCCCGGGTTGAAGCGGGGCGTCACCGACAGGCCGACGGTGCGCACGTCGGCCGGCTGCACGCCGCTCGCGCGCGCCGCCTCGATCAGCCGCGTGGCGAGCGCATTGTTCGTCTGAAGCGCCTCTCGCGCCGTACCGCCGGCAGTCACCGCGCCGGCGACGATCGTGACGACGTCCGGACGGGAGCGGTCCTCGCCTTGCGCCTCGACCTTGAGCAGGACCTCGCCCGGCCGCAGCTCAATCTGGACCGCCTGGGCGCCCGCCGCCGTCGCTGCGCCCACACCTGCGACCGCAAGCGCGGCCGCGATTACCAACCGCACTGGCGGCCGCGATTCTGCTGTTCCAGCCAAGTCTGGAGCGGGCGAAAATACTCGATCATCGCCTCACCCGATATCTCACGGCTGCCGGTGAACGCTTCGAGCGCATCCGGCCAAGGACGCGAGGCGCCCATCGCCAGCATCGCATTCAGCCGCTGGCCGACTTCCTTGTTGCCGTAGAAGGAGCAGCGGTGGAGCGGGCCGGTCCAGCCCGCCTGCTCGCAGGCTGCCTTGTAGAATTGGAACTGCAAGATGCGAGCGAGGAAGTAGCGCGTGTAGGGCGTGTTGCCAGGGATGTGGAACTTGGCGCCCGGGTCGAAATTGGCCTCGCTCCGCTCCACCGGCGGGGTGATACCCTGATATTGCCGGCGCAGGTCGTTCCACGACTGGTTGTAATTGGCCGGCGTGATCTCGCCGTTGAACACGCCCCAGCGCCAGCGGTCGACCAGCAGGCCGAACGGCAGGAAAGCGACCTTGTCCATGGCTTGGCGAAGCAGCAGGCCAACATCCTTGCTCGCCGCCGGCACCTTCGAGCGCTCGAGCAGCCCCGTCTGCACCAGATATTCCGGCGTGACGGAGAGCGCGATCATGTCTCCGATCGCCTCGTGAAAACCGTCGTTGGCGCTGTCGAGATAGAGGAAGGGCTGATCGTTATAGGCGCGCTGGTAGTAATTGTGGCCGAGCTCGTGGTGGACGGTGACGAAGTCGTCCGCATTGACCTTGGTGCACATCTTGATGCGCAGGTCCTCGACATTGTCGACGTCCCACGCCGAGGCGTGGCAGACGACCTCGCGATCCTCCGGCTTGGTGATCATCGAGCGGGTCCAGAAGGTTTCCGGCAGCGGCTCGAAACCCAGCGAGCTGAAGAAACTCTCGCCGGTGCGGACGATCTTCTCGGGCGTGTACTGCTTCTGCTTGAGGAGATCGGTGAGGTTGTAGCCGATGTCGCCGGCTCCGGCCGGTGCGACGATGGAGTAGATGTTGCCCCATTCCTGGGCCCACATATTGCCGAGCAGGTCGGCGCGGATCGGGCCGCTCTCGGGCTGGACCGCATCGCCATACTCCTTGTTGAGCTCGGCGCGAGTGAAGCAGTGGAGCTGGTCGTAGAGCGGCTTCACCTGGGTCCAGAGCTTATCCGTGAGCGCGGCGAACTCGTCCGGCGGCATGTCATATTTGGACCGCCAGAGGGCCCCGACATCGGCATAGCCGAGCTCCTTGGCGCCCGCATTCGCGATCTCGACCATGCGGGTATAATCGTTCCGCATCGGCGCACCGACATTGGTGTGCCAGCTCGTCCACATCTCCTTCAGTTCGGCCGGGTTGCGATTGGTCCCCATCGCCGCCTCGATGTCGCTGCCGCTGATCGGCTGGCCGCGAAGTGTGCCCTTGCCCTTGCCGTACATGGACTGGAGGCGGGTGGTGATCTGGCTGAGCTCGGCCGCGGCGCCTTCCGTGGTGGGCGCCGGCAGAACGAGGCCGCCGCGCAGCATGTCGAGCTTGCGCTTGGTGTCGTAGCTGAGCCCCGGAACCTCTGCGAACCGGGCCGCCTTGCTGGCGAAACGGACGCGCATCTCGGTGCCGATCGCGCCGAAATGGGCGGCGAGCGCATCCGTATCCTCGGTGATGTAGGTGGCGTTCACCCAGTCGGCGCGCGACTGGAGGACGGAGAAGTCCGCAAGCTCCTTCTCGGCGCGGGCGACGAAGGCGTCTGCCTCGGCCGCGGTCGGAGCGGCGCTCGTTGCCGTCGACGTCGTCATCGCAGCGTCGGAGGCAGACGCCATTTGCGGCTCCGCGGCGGCGGTCGCGCAGCCGGCGAGTAGGGTGGCGAGGGCAAGCAGGGACACGGTGGCTTTCATTATCGGCATCCTCGGTCGGTCTGGTTGGCCATAAGGCGGCAGCTGAATCGAAGCTGGTCAGGCGCTTAGGAAATCCGCGATGGCCTTGCCAAGTTCCGGCTTCGTGACGGCGCTCATATGATTTCCCGGCACTTCGACGTAGCTTCCCTCCGGGAGCAGCTCGGCGAGCGCCTCGGCTGGGCCGTTATCCTGATCCTCCGCGCCCGAGAGGATTAGGGTCGGCATCGCAATCGAGCGCAACTCCTCCTCGGTCGAATCGACGAAGCTGCCGAGCAGCGGCAGCATTGCCTTGGCATCCCCGCCCGTGGTCTTGAGGAAGGCCTCAGCCAACCATTCGGGCGACCCGCGCTCGTGAGTGCCCATCCCGGTCAGGATCTTGCGAAAATGAGAGGATCTGCGGCCGGTGTCGAGCATGCCGCGCAAGCCCATGCCGCTGACGATCAGCCGCCGCGGCCTGGCGCCAAGGATCGCCATTCGCGCCGAGGTGCGCCCGCCGAGCGAGTAGCCTCCGAGATCATATTCGGTGAGGCCGAGATGCGCGATCAGCTCGAGCCCGTCCCGGGCGAGCACGTCCGGCGGATAAGCGGCCGGGTCGTGCGGTGTTGCGCTGGCCCCGTGACCCCGCAGGTCCGGCATGATGACGCGAAAGCCACCTCCGGCAATCTCGTCAGCATGGCCGAAGCGGATCCAGTTCGTCTCGGCATTGGAGAAGAGGCCGTGGAGGAGCACGACCGGTCTTCCCTGCCCCAGCTCGTACCAGACGAGCTCCTCGCCATCGGAGGCGGTGAAGCGATGCTCAGTCGGGGACTTTGCCAACGGCCTTGATCCATCTGTCGGCGAGCGGCTGGTAGTCGGCCGTCTTATATTCCGGCAGCCCCTCGGTGTTGAGCCAGGCGCGGTGCAGGCTCTCGGCGCCGAAATGGTGCTTGGGCTGGAAAGGCGACGGATCGTCGAACGAGCCGACGATCAGGTCCATATTCTCGCTGTCCGGAAATTCGAAGGTGAGCGAGGTCCCGCATGTGGAGCAGAAGCCCCGACGCGCGATCGGCGAGGATGTATAATAATCGGGCTCACGCTCCCAGCGAACCTTCGCCTTCTTCACGTTCTTCATCGCCAGGCTGACATTGCCGCTCGCCCGCTGGCACATCCGGCAATGGCAGAGATAGGCCTCGTCATTCTCGATCGCGACGCTGTAGCGGATCTTCCCGCACATGCATCCGCCAGTGACGTCGGCCATTGCGCCTGCTCCTAAGCCGCCTTCTGGAGGTGCTTCCGGCCGAGCAGTTCGGCGATCTGCACCGCGTTGAGGGCGGCACCCTTACGCAGGTTGTCGGAGACGCACCAGAGCGACAGGCCGTTGTCGACGGTCGGATCCTCCCGGACGCGGCTGACATAGGTCGCATATTCACCGACGGCTTCGACCGGGGTCACGTAGCCGCCATCTTCCTGCTTATCGACGAGCATCACGCCCGGCGCCTCGCGCAGGATCCTGCGGGCGTCCTTGGCCGAGATCTCGTTCTCGAACTCGATGTTGATCGCCTCGCTATGGCCGACGAAGACGGGGACGCGAACGCAGGTGGCAGTCACCTTGATCTTGGGGTCGAGGATCTTCTTGGTCTCGACCACCATCTTCCATTCCTCCTTGGTCGATCCGTCGTCGAGGAAGGCGTCAATATGGGGAATGACGTTAAAGGCGATCTGCTTCGTGAACTTGACCGGCTCGGACTGGTCGCCGACGAAAATGTTGCGGCTCTGCTCGAACAGCTCGTCCATCCCGGCCTTCCCCGCGCCGGAAACCGACTGGTAGGTCGCAACCACCACCCGCTTGATCTTCGCGAAATCGTGCAGCGGCTTGAGCGCCACCACCATCTGCGCGGTCGAGCAGTTCGGGTTGGCAATGATGTTGCGCTTGCGATAGCCGGCGATCGCCTCCGGGTTCACCTCCGGCACGATCAGCGGCACGTCCGGGTCCATGCGGTAGAGCGAGCTATTGTCGATCACCGTGCAGCCCGAAGCGGCCGCCTTCGGCGCATAGGCTTTCGACACGTCCGATCCGGCCGCGAACAGCGCCATGTCCCAGCCGGCGAAATCGAAATGTTCGATGTTGCGGACCTTCAGCTCCTCGCCGCTGTCGCCGAAGTCGATGATGTCGCCGGTCGAGCGGGGGCTGGCGACCGCGGCCACCTCCGCAAGCGGGAATTGGCGCTCGCCGAGGATGTTCAGCATTTCGCGCCCGACATTGCCGGTCGCGCCGACCACGACCACCCGATACGCCATCTTGAAAAACTCCGCTGGAGACCGGCCTCCACTTAGGCGCGGAGGGCCGCTTTGCAACCTAGCAGAGCGGGTCGCCGACCAGGTCCTTCGCCTTGGCGGCATCCTCGCGGGCATTGCCCACCTTGTCGAACCGGGCCGCGGTGAGCCGCGCCTGGGCACCGCAATAATAAGCGCAACCGTCAGGCACGCTGTCCGGCAGAAGAATGCTCGCACCGCTGAGCCGCGCCTCGATCGTGCAGGATTCGTCACCAGTCATTTGCAGCCGCAATGTGTCGCCCTCGCGCAACGCGGTGCCGCTGCCCGAGCAGCTATGCTGGTTCGCACCCCAGAGGACGAGGCCGAAGCGTGGCTGCTCGCCCTCATTCTCAACCATGCAGAGCTGGTTCTTGCGAGAGACGTCGCCGCCTTCGTAGAGCCCGGTCAGGCTGCCGATCTCGCCCGGGCGGACCGGGGCGCTTGCCGACTTGCCGCCGGCGGGAGCCAGGGCGTTCCCGTCCGACTGCTCGTCTCCGCCGGAGCAGCCGCCGAGAACCAGGAGCGCGATCAGGAGCTTCTTCATTTCAGGGGCTTTGCCAGCCAGCCGCCATTCAGACAAGCGCCGCTAAGGCACGGCTCATTCCGTTAAACCACATCAATTTGTGACGGTGGGAAGACAAGCCCGCGGGGCCTTCCTATATGCCGCGCATTCGGGGGCGAGGAATCAAGCACAACATGCTGACCACCAATCCTTTCGATGACGACAAGCTGCGCGAGGAGTGCGGCGTGTTCGGCATCTGGGGCGCAGACACTGCCTCCGCCATCGCAGCGCTCGGGCTCCACGCCCTCCAGCACAGGGGCCAGGAGGCCGCGGGCATCACGAGCTGGGACGGCCGCGCCTTCCACAGCCACCGCGCAATGGGTCATGTCGCCGGCAATTTCGACCGCGACGACATCATCCGACAGCTCGCCGGCCGCAGCGCGATCGGCCATGTCCGCTATTCGACGACTGGGGAGACGGCGCTGCGGAACGTGCAGCCGCTCTTCGCGGAACTGTCGTCCGGCGGCTTCGCAGTCGCTCATAACGGCAACATCTCCAACGCGATGAAGCTGCGGCGCGACCTCAACCGCCGCGGGTCGATCTTCCAGTCGACCTCCGACACCGAAGTCATCATCCACCTTGTCGCGACGTCCACCTATCGCACTCTCCTCGACCGCTTTATCGACGCGCTGAAGCAGGTCGAGGGCGCCTATTCCCTGATCTGCCTGACCAGCGAAGGCATGATCGCGTGTCGCGACCCGCTCGGCATCCGCCCGCTGGTCATGGGCCGGCTCGGCGACGCCTATATCTTCGCGTCCGAGACCGTTGCGCTGGACGTGGTCGGAGCAACCTACATTCGCTCCGTCGAGCCTGGCGAGTTGATCATCGTCTCGACCCGCGGAGTGACGTCTCATCGGCCGTTCGCGCCGGTGCAGCCGCGCCCCTGCATTTTCGAGCACGTCTATTTCGCGCGTCCGGACAGCATCGTCGACGGCTCCTCGGTCTACACGGTGCGCAAGCGGATCGGCGCGGAGCTGGCGATCGAGAATCCGGTCGATGCCGATTATGTGGTGCCGGTGCCGGATTCCGGCGTGCCGTCCGCGATCGGCTATGCCCAGCAATCGGGCATTCCGTTCGAGCTTGGCATCATCCGGTCGCATTATGTCGGCCGCACCTTCATTCAGCCGAGCGACCAAGTCCGCCATCTCGGCGTCAAGCTGAAGCACAATGCCAACAGCGCCCTCATCTCGGGCAAGCGGCTGGTGCTGATCGACGATTCGATCGTCCGCGGCACCACGTCCCTGAAGATCGTGCAGATGCTGCGCGATGCCGGCGCCCGCGAGGTCCATATGCGGATCGCTAGCCCGCCGACGCGGCACAGCTGCTTCTACGGCGTCGACACGCCCGAGCGCGCGAAGCTGCTCGCCGCGCAGATGAACGTCGCCGAGATGAACGACTACATCAAGGCGGACAGCCTCGCCTTCCTGTCGATCGACGGCCTCTATCGCGCGCTCGGCGAGGAGCTGCGCGACGAGACGGCGCCGCAGCATTGCGATGCCTGCTTTACCGGCCAGTATCCGACCCGCCTCACCGATCATGAAGAGCATGAGTCGGTCGACCAGCTCGCCCTCCTCGCCGAACGCTACGCCTGATGGCCGGAGCGTTTGAGGGGCAGCTGGCGCTGGTGACCGGCGCCAGCCGGGGGATCGGCGCGGCGACGGCCGAGGCGCTGGGGCGCGAGGGCGCGCATGTGGTGATCACCGCACGCACGGCAGCCGGGCTCGAGGAGGTGGAGGAACGCATTCACCGGGCCGGCGGCAACGCCACCATCGCGCCGCTCGACCTCATCGATGGCGATAGCATCGCTCGCCTCGCCGCCGCCGTTTCCGAACGCTGGCAGAAGCTCGACATCCTGGTGCTGAACGCGGCCATGCTCGGCTCGCTGACGCCTGTGCCCGCGATCGACGGCAAGGAATTGGGCAAGGTCCTCACCCTGAACCTGGTGGCGCAACAGGCGCTGATCGCCGCCTTCGACCCGCTGCTCCGCAAGAGCGAAGCCGCACGATTGCTGGCGGTCACCTCCAGCGTCGGCCGCCAGCCCCGCGCCTTCTGGGGCGCGTACGGCGCCTCCAAGGCCGCGCTGGAGACTCTGGTGCTGAGCTATGGCGAGGAAGTGAAGAACCTCGGCGGGCCCAAGGTTGCGATCGTCGATCCTGGCGCGACCGCCACCCAGATGCGCGCCCGCGCCTACCCCGGCGAGGACCCTTCGACGCTGAAGTCGCCTGCCGCCGTAGCGGAGGCAATCACGAAGCTGCTGCAAAACGACTTTGAGACCGGGCGCCGGATCGAGGTGCGTTAGGTCCTCACCAGAGTCACCTGCGCCACGTCGATGCCGCGCCCGCGGAAGCCGCCTTCGCAATACATGAGATAGTAACGCCAGAGGGCGTGGAAGCGCGGGTCGAAACCGGGAGGCAGCCTTCCTTCCTCCACCGCCGTGTCGTAGCGCTCGCGCCAGCGCTTCAACGTCTCCGCGTAATCGAGACCGAAGCCCCTGCGGTCGCGCCAGCTCAGCCCGGCAAGCTCAGCCGCCGCCTGGAAGCGAGGCTCGCTGATCAGCATGCCGCCCGGAAAGACATAGGTCTGGATGAAATCGGCGCTGGCTGCATAGGCGTCGAACAGCTCTTCCCGGATCGAGATGAGCTGAAGCGCGGCGCGGCCGCCGGGCTTCAGGACCCGCGCTATCGTTTGGAGGTAGGACGGCCAGTAATCCTGCCCGACCGCCTCGACCATCTCGATGCTGGCAACCGCATCGAACAGACCCTCGACGTCGCGATAGTCGGTGAGCTCGATGCTGACCCGGTCCGAGAGACCCGATGCCCGCACTCGCTCCTCGGCATATGCCTTCTGCTCGGCCGACAGCGTGAGACCGGTGACGTGCACGCCGTAATCCCGCGCCGCCATCTCGGCGAGCGAGCCCCAGCCGCAGCCGATCTCGAGGAGGCGCTGTCCCGGTTTCAGGTCGAGCCGGTCGAGCAAGGCCCGGAGCTTGCGCTCCTGCGCGGCCTGCAGCGGCTCGTCGCCGCTTGCGAACATGGCGCTCGAATAGGTCATGCCGGGATCGAGCCAGGCGCGGTAGAAGTCGTTTCCCAGGTCATAATGGAAGGCGATGTTCGCCCGCGCGCGGGCCTTGCTGTTGCGGCGGAAGAGGTGCGCAGCGCGGTTGACGCTGCGCCAGATGCCTTTCGCCCGAGCTACTTCGCCCAGGCTTTCACCATTGCGCATGAAGAGATCGAACAACGGCACCGGATCCGGGCTCGACCATTCGCCGAGCGCCCAGGACTTGTACCAGCCGACCGATCCGGAAGTGATCAGGCGCACAAGCGCGCGCCAGCTGTGCAAGGCGACGATCGGCATAGGCCCCGGCGCACGGCCGCCGAGAATGCGGTGCGAGCCATCCGGCAGGGTCGCATCGATCCCGCCCTCCAGCAGCCCCGCGTCGATCCGGTCGAGAATGCGGTGGAAGCCGCCGCCGAACAGGCGCGCGGCGAGGCCGCCTCCGGTCGCAAAGGCGCGATCGGCGGAAACGAGATGACGGCCTCGGCTCTGCTGGTTCACGCGATGCTAGATATGGGGCATGAAGCCGGAGGCAAGCTCCGAACGATGGTCCGCGCTCACTTGCCCGCACGCGCTTGCTCTTCCTTGGCCCAGCTTCGCTTCAGATCGTTAATGAACCACGCGGCCAGCTTGCCACGATCTGCCGCGGACAAATCCTTGAAAGTCGCAATGAGTCCGTCGATCTCATCTTCTTCGCGACGAGCAAGGGCATCCAGCTCCGCGCCTCGCGCTGCCGCGAGCGCGGCTTGATCGATCGTGCTTTGAGCGAGCACGGAGAGGAGCCTTTGCCGAGCAAGGTCGCTCTCGACGGGAGTCGACCCACAGAACAGGTCCAAGCGCTCTTGTTCTACCATGCGGGCGAGCGCTTCCTTTCCCGCCTCGGAAAGACCGGCCATTTCGCCGATCCCGCGATAGAGATTCCTCGCTACCTCTATCGCCTTGAGAGACAGTGCCGAGCAGCTTTGAGGTGCCGGAGCTCCCACTGTCTGGGCGGTGGGAGCGAGCACCATCAGGATCATCATATCGCGTGCGGTTCCTTCTCGACCAGCCAGCTCTGGCCCTTGCCGACCAGCTTCTGGAGGTCCGGAACCTTGCCGGCGCTGGCCTGCGCATTCTGCTCGACGACCGCGCTCTCAAAGGTCGGCGCCGGGTCCTCGTAGATGACGCCGAGCGCCATCGGGAAGGCGCCGAACGGCATGTCGATCAGCATGTGGGCGATCATCTTGTTGGCCGGGTGGTGGACGATCACGTCGGCCGCGCGCCAGTCGCCGTCGATCACGTCCACCACCTTCACGCTCAGCGACTCCCGGTCGAGCGTCAGGCCCTTGGTGCCGTTCGCGAACAGCATCGGCTCGCCTTCCTTCAGCCAGAGCTGCTTGTCGGCATTCTCCTTTGCAGTGAAGGGGGCGAAGACATCGTCATTATAGACGATGCAATTCTGGAAGATCTCGATGAACGCGGCGCCCTTGTGACGGTGCGCGGCCTTGAGGACGTCCGGCAGATATTTGTTCACGTCGATACCGCGGGCGACGAAGCGGGCGCCGGAGCCCAATGCGAAAGCCGACGGGCTGGCCGGGCGGTCGACCGACCCGAACGGTGTCGAAGGCGAGCGCGTGCCGACCCGCGAGGTGGGAGAATATTGGCCCTTCGTAAGGCCATAGATCTCGTTGTTGAAAAGCAGGATCTGGCAGTCGAGATTGCGGCGCAGCACGTGCATCGTATGATTTCCGCCGATTGACAGCGCGTCTCCGTCGCCGGTGATGATCCAGACGCTGAGCTCGGGATTGGCGAGCTTGATCCCGGTCGCGAAGGTCGGTGCGCGGCCGTGGATCGTGTGAAAGCCGTAGGTCTCCATGTAGTAGGGGAAGCGGCTCGAGCAGCCGATGCCGGAGACGAACACCGTGTCCTCGGGGCGGACCCCCAGTTCGGGCATCGTGCGCTGCACGGCCTTCAGCACGGCATAGTCGCCGCAGCCGGGGCACCAGCGCACCTCCTGGTCGGTCGCGAAATCCTTCGCGGTGAGCTTGGTCATTTCATTCATCGGCTCAGATCCAGCCCCAGAGGTAGAAGATGGCCGCCAGCACGGCGATCAGGAGAAGTAGCATCGGCAATATGCGAGGCGCGTTCATCCCAGCGCCTCCTCAATCGCCGCCTCGATCTCCGCGATCTTGAACGGCTGGCCGGACACTTTGAGCACCGGCCGCGCGTCGACGAGATACTGGTCGCGCAGCACGGTCTTGAGCTGCCCGTTGTTCATCTCGGGCACGATCACGCGCTCGTAACCCCTCAGCAACTCACCCAGATTGCTGGGCATCGGCCAGATGTGGCGGAGGTGGATGTGGCTGACATCCAGGCCGCGGTTGCGGGCGCGGCGGACTGCCTGGTGGATCGGGCCGAAGGTCGAGCCCCAGCCGACGACGGCCAGTCTGCCTCCGTGGGTGCCGAGCGTCACTTCCTGCTCCGGGATGCTGTCCTGAACGCCGCGCACCTTCTCGGCGCGGATATCGGTCATCGCCTGGTGGTTGGCAGGCGCATAGTCGATATGGCCGGTGCCGACATTCTTCTCGATGCCGCCGATCCGGTGCGTGAGGCCCGGCGTCCCCGGCTTGATCCAGACGCGGGCGAGCTTTTCGTCCCTCGCATAAGGGTTTACAGCCTCGCCTTCAGCCGGCGCCTGATCGTGGAAGCGGACCGGGAACGGCGCATAGCCCGACATGTCGGGCACCTTCCACGGCTCCGCCGCATTGGCGATATAGCCGTCGGTCAGCAGCATGACCGGCGTCATATATTGGGTGGCGATGCGGCAGGCCTCGATCGCGCAGTCGAAGGCGTCGGCAGGCGACCGCGCAGCAATGACCGGCATCGGCGCGTCGCCGTTGCGGCCGTAGACCGCCTGGTAGAGGTCCGACTGCTCAGTCTTGGTCGGCAGGCCGGTGGACGGGCCGCCGCGCTGCGAGTTGACGATGACGAGCGGCAGCTCGGTCATAATCGCCAGCCCCATCGCCTCCGCCTTGAGCGCAATGCCCGGGCCGGACGAGGAAGTGACGCCGAGTGACCCGGCGAAGCTCGCGCCGATCGCCGAGCCGATCGCGGCGATCTCGTCCTCCGCCTGGAAGGTGGTGACGTCATATTCCTTGAGCCGCGACAGATGGTGGAGGATCGCGGAGGCCGGCGTGATCGGATAGCCGCCGAAGAACATCTTGAGGCCGGCCAGTTGCGCTCCCGCGACGAGGCCGAGCGAGATCGCCTCGGCGCCGGTCACGGTGCGGTAGAGGCCGGGCGCGGCCGGCGCCGGCTCGATATGATGCTGATGGATCTGCCCGCCGATCTCCGCCGTTTCGCCATAGGCATGGCCGGCGTTCAGCGCCGCGATATTGGCTTCGGCCAGCTCCGGCGCCTTGGCGAACTTGGTCTTGAGCCAGTCCTCGATGGGTGCGCGGTCGCGGTCGAACATCCAGAGCGCCAGCCCCAGCGTCCACATATTCTTGCAGCGCAAAGCTTCCTTGTTGCCGAGCCCGAACGGCTTCACCGATTCCAGCGTCAGCTGGCTGATGTTGAGCGGCATCACCTGCCAGCGGCTGAGAGACTCGTTCTCCAGGGGATTGGCTTCATAGCCGGCCTTGGCGAGATTGCGGGCCCCGAACTCGCCGGTGTCGGCGATGATCAGGCCGCCGGGCTTCAGCGCCTCGACATTGGTCCTGAGCGCCGCCGGGTTCATCGCGATCAGCACGTCCGGCGCGTCGCCCGCCGTTTCGATCGCCGAGGAGCCGAAGTTGATCTGGAAGGCGGAGACGCCGAAGGTCGTGCCCTGCGGCGCCCGGATCTCCGCTGGGAAATCAGGGAAGGTAGCGAGATCGTTGCCGGCCAGCGCAGTTGAAAGCGTGAACTGGCCGCCGGTCAGCTGCATGCCGTCGCCGCTATCGCCGGCGAAGCGGACGACGACCGCCTCGAGCGGCGCGCGCGAGGCCGATTCTTCGGGTGTAACCAGATGTGTGGCGGTCGCCATTAATGACTATCCTGCTGTTTCGCGCCCCTTCTAGGCGCTGGAGCCGGCTTCCCCAAGGTAGGAATTGCTGGCCTCCGGGGCAATCCGGCAGAGGCCGACACCGATGCCAAAGTGAGGATGGAACGCACGTGCCGGAGGGCGATCTCCATGCCGTCGGAGCCATAGCCGCCGCCCGGCGTGCTGGCGAGGCCAATGCCGCGCTCGCGCGCCAGCCCCGCGACGAAGCGGTCGCGCGCATCCAGCCCCTGCTGGGTGAGGGCGAGCCGGCCCAGACGGTCGCCCGCATAGGGGTCGACGCCGGCCTGAAGGAGGATGAGTTCGGGACCGAAGCTGTCGACCAGCGGCACGAGCGTGTCCTGCAGCCTCTCCAGATAGGCCTCGTCGCCGGTTCCGTCGGCGAGCGGCACATCCAGGGTGGAGCGCGCCTTGCGGGCGGGGAAGTTCTTCTCGGCATGGATGGAATAGGTCGCGATACCGGGTCGTCCGGCGGTGAGGGCGGCGGTGCCATCGCCCTGGTGAACGTCGCAATCGACGATGAGCAGCCGCTCGACCCGCCCCTCCTCAACCAGCCGGACCGCGGCCACGGCGAGATCGTTGAACACGCAGTAACCGGCGCCGGTATCGGCTAGCGCGTGATGGCTGCCGCCCGCGCTGTTCGCCGCGAAGCCCCGCTCCATCGCCAGCAAGGCGGCCCGATATGTCCCGCCCGGCACCCGCACCGCGCGACGCGCGACGAAGTCGTCGACCGCGAAGCCGATCCGCCGCTCCTTGGCCGGCGGCACCCGCGCCTCGACCACCTCCGTGACATAGGCGGGATCGTGCACTGCCTCGAGCCAGGCGCGCGGCATCTCTTCCGGCTCGATCCAGTCGATCGCCTGCCCGCTCGCCAGCAGAACGTCGCGGATGAGGCCGTTCTTATTCCACTGATAGCGGCTGCCGACGCGGGCGGGCGCGACATAGTCGGAATGATGGACGACCGGGATCACCGCCCCTAATTAGAGCGCCGCCGCGGCCGACGCCATGGCGCCACGGGAGAGCCAGGTGAGTTCAGTCTTCGTCCGACCGGACGTCCGTATCTTCCTCGATTATCTGAACAAGCTCCCGGGTCCGAAAAGCCATGAAGTCGGTCCCGCCGAGGCGCGGATCATGATGCAGAAGTCGCGCCACGTGGCGGACGCGCCGGTGGGCGAGCTGGCAGTGATCCGCGACCTCGTTTGCGATGGGCCGGGGGGCGCGATCCCCCTCCGCCTCTACGATGCGCGGGCGAGCCGGGAGCCGGGCCCGGCGCTCGTCTTTTTCCACGGCGGCGGGTTCGTGCTCGGTGACCTCGAGACCCACGAGCCCTTCTGCGCCGAGATTGCGAGGCAGCTCGACATGCCGGTGGTGGCGGTTGACTACCGGCTCGCGCCGGAGCATCCCTGGCCCGCCGGCGTCGAGGATGCGATCGTCGCCGCGCGCTGGGTGGCCTCCAGCCCGGAGGCGCTCGGCCGCCAGGTGACGGGGCTCGTCCTCGCCGGCGACAGCGCCGGCGGGAATTTCGCGATCGTTGCATCCCTGTCGCTGCGGGACGAGCCGGCGGCTGTTCCGGTGCTCGCGCAATGGCCGATCTACCCCGCGGCGGATCCGGCGAAAGGCTATCCCTCCTACGAGGATTTCGGCGAAGGCTATCTGCTGACCCACGAAGGCATGCGCTGGTTCGACGATTGCTACCGCCCGGACCGCAACGACTGGCGCTACTCGCCACTGCTGAAGAGCCAGGAAGGCCTGCCCCCCACCCTCGTCCTCACCGCCAGCCTCGATCCGATCCGCGACCAGGGCCGCGCTTATGCCGCCGCCACGACCCAGGCCGGCGTCCCCACCATCTTCATCGAGGCGCGCGGCAACATCCACGGCTTCATCAACCTGCGAAAGGCGATCCCCTCCTCCAACCAGGACATCGCCCGCTGCGTAGAGGCGCTGAAGCTGCTGCTGGAGGATCAGCCGACGTCATGACGGAAAAGGACGCCCTCCCCTATCGCCCCGCCGCCGGCGTGATGCTCCTCAACCGCGAGGGCAAGGTGTTCGTCGCCCAGCGCCTGGATAGCACGCTTGAGGCCTGGCAGATGCCGCAGGGCGGCCTCGATGAAGGCGAAGAGCCCCTGAGGGGCGCCCTTCGCGAGCTGGAAGAGGAGACCGGCATCCGCGAGCAGCATGTCGAGGTGATCGCCCGCTGCCCGGTCGAGCTCCGTTACGATCTGCCCGACGATCTCGTCGGCAAGCTCTGGAAAGGCAAATGGCGGGGCCAGCGCCAGAGCTGGTTCCTCTGCCGCTTCACCGGCACCGACGCCGACATCGACATCGAGACCGAGCATCCCGAGTTCCGCGCCTGGAAATGGGCGGACCCTCGGGAGCTCCCGGCGATGATCGTGCCGTTCAAGAAGAAGCTCTACGAGGACGTGCTGGAGGCGTTCTCGGACTGGCTTTAGCTGACCCGGACCTCCGCTTTCGACCCTTGCAGACATTCGCCTGAGGGCCGCTAAGGGCCAATACTAGACGTTGAGGCTAATGGGGATCCCGGCCGAAAGTCGACACCGACGAAAGGGGATCACGACAGCGAGCTACTGCTTAGTCCACTATGATCGAGGAGAAAGGGTAAAGCTGATTGGCCGCTGCATGCTGGTGCCCCCGCTCTGGACCGACGAAGCATTGATGAAGAGCGTCTCGCCAAGCTTGGTCTGGCCGGCACTCGCATGGACGTGGCCGAAGCAGTGAACCCTCGGCGAGATACGTTCCAACTCCCTGGCCAAATCCGGGCAGCCAAAAGAAACTCCTCGGCTCGACTTATCGAGAATGCCCTTCGGCGGTGAGTGAGTGACCAGAATATCAATGCCCGCCGGTACGCGCGACCAGGCATTCGCCAACCCCACTCGATCCTTGTGGAACGCGTGAGTGGGCAAGCCGGGCAGCCAGGGAGCTCCATAGATTGTCAGCCCTCGATATTGCAGCGCTTCATCTTCGAGGTAGCAAGCGTTCCGAAACGGCTGCGAATTTCTGGCTCTTGCCTGCTCCAATATGTGATCGTGGTTTCCGCCTGTGCAGACAATCTTGTCGAAGGGTTGTTTACCGAACCAGCTATCCAACTTCCTGAGCTCGGATGGCTTTCGCCGAGATAGGTCGAACATATCTCCGCAATGTATCAGCAGGTCTCCTCCTGAAAGGCGGAGGCTTTCATGCATCAGGTGAGTGTCGCTAATCACCGTTACATGGGTTTCTTTTGCATGCGGAAGATGCTGCTCCGGTCGGGCTGCTGCGAACCTCATACTCCAACCGAAAAATCGCATCTTGTATGTCCCGTAAGCGCCAGCCCGTCCGACTGCAGCTAAACCCTTGTTGACAACGATACCTCGCCGACGAGCGGGACATCGTAGTGAGCCACCTCCGAACGTCCGCTACCCGGCTCGATCGGGCGAGAACAGACTGTTGGCAAACGGTCACCGCAAAACCTAGCCACGAAAGCCTGTTCATCAAACGGTGAACATCCGCTTCAATCCATTGCGGTCATCGACCCCCGAGCGGCTTTCCTACAGGAGGCGACCTGTGCTGCTGTGCACCGGATGACTCCGGCCCAACCTCGATCGCCGCATCTCCACAGGCTAGTTGGTGCCAACCGGACAGGTCCTGACAGCAAGCCCTGGCATGTGTCAGGTGTGTCAGGTTTAGCCATCAACTTACGCTCCGGAACCCCGTGTGGCGCTCGGGCGAATCGTCGGCTAAGGCGCCTCTCATGCAGGGGGTAACTGCCGAGGAACGGGCCGTACTGGAACGCGCGGCGGACGAGCCGATGCTGGATCAGGTGCAGGCCTGGGCCGCCATCAACAGCGGCTCGCGCAACCTTTCCGGCCTTGCCGAGATGGCGCGCATCTATGCGGACGCGTTCGCCGCCCTGCCGGGGGATCTCAGGCTGCTCGACCCGGCGGGGGTCGAGGCGATGGAGGCGAACGGGTCGCTGACGCCGCTCGGGCACGGGCAGAACCTGCACCTGCGCGCCCGTCCAGAAGCGCCGGTGCAGATGCTTTTCACCGGCCACATGGACACGGTCTACGGCGCCGACCACCCGTTTCAGACGCTTGCCTGGCGAGAGGATGGCATCCTCGGCGGCCCCGGCGTCGCAGACATGAAGGGCGGCATCGCAGTCATGCTCGCCGCGCTGAAGGCGGTGGAAACGTCACCGGCGGCGGCGCGGATCGGCTACGAAGTGGTCATCAACAGCGACGAGGAGGTCGGCTCGCCCGGCTCGGCCGCGCTGATCGCCGAAGCGGCGCGGGGCAAGCGCGCCGCCCTCACTTACGAACCCGCCGCACTGCCCGACGGCACGCTGGCAGGCGGACGGCCCGGCAGCGGTAATTTCTCGATATTCATCGAAGGGCGCAGCGCCCATGCCGGCCGGAACCCTGAAGACGGCCGCAACGCGATCGTCGCCGCGGCAGACCTGACGCTGAGGCTCGCCAAGGCCAAGGGCCCGCGGCTTTCGGTCAACCCTGCCCGGATCGAAGGCGGCAGCCCCAACAATGTTGTGCCCGACGGCGCCGTGCTGCGCGTCAACATGCGGCCGGCGACGCTGGAAGACCAGCAGCGCGGCCAGGCACAGCTCGACGCCGCCGTCGCCATGGTCGCGGCGGAGCATGACGTGCGGATCCATGTCCATGGCGGCTTCGCCCGCCCGCCCAAGCCGATCGATGCGGAAGCTCAGAAATTGTTCGAACTGGTGCGGCGCTGCGGCGCCGTCCTCGGACAGTCGATCGAGTGGCGCCCAAGCGGCGGCGTCTGCGACGGCAACAACATCGCGGCCTGCGGCGTGCCCGTGGTCGACACGATGGGCGTCCGCGGCGGCGCCATCCATTCGAGCGACGAATATCTGATCGTCGACAGTCTCGCCGAACGCGCCCAGCTCTCCGCCCTCACCATCCTCCGTCTTGCTTCGGGAACCTCGTTGTGAACTTCCGCGTCCGCCCGGCCCGCAACGAAGACTTCGAGGCAGTCTACGAGATGGCCAAGCTGACCGGCGGCGGCTTCACCAACCTGCCGCCCGATCGCGGCGCGCTGGTCGAAAAGCTGATCCGCTCGGAAAAGGCGTTCGAGGCCGAAGCCGGCGAGCCGAGCGACGAACTGTTCCTGATGGTGCTGGAGAATGTCGACACCGGGCAGATCCGCGGCACCTGCCAGATCTTCGGGATGGTCGGCGTCAACGCCCCCTTCTACAGCTACCGGATCAGCACGCTTACCCAGACGTCGAAGGCGCTCGGCAAGACGTTCCGCAATGAAATGCTGACTTTGACGACCGACCTAGAGGGTTCGTCGGAAGTGGGAGGTCTGTTCCTGCACCCCGGCGAGCGCGCGGGCGGTCTGGGCCTGCTGCTCGCCCGCAGCCGCTATCTCTTCATCAAGCAGCACCGCCAGCGCTTCGGCCGGCGCGTGCTGGCGGAGCTTCGCGGCGTCATCGACGAATCCGGCGGCTCGCCTTTCTGGGACTCGATCGCCGGGCGCTTCTTCGGCATGGACTTCCAGAAGGCCGACGAATTCAACGCCATGCACGGCACCCAGTTCATCGCCGACCTGATGCCCAAGACCCCGATCTACACCGCGATGCTGCCGGAGAGCGCCCGCCATGTGATGGGCTCGCCCCACCCGTCCGGCCGCGCCGCGATGAAGATGCTGGAGCGCGAAGGCTTCCACTACGATTGCTATGTCGACATCTTCGACGGCGGGCCGACCATGATCGCCGCCACGGACCAGATCCGGACTATCAGGGAGGCGCGGGAATATGTGCTGGCGGAGGTGACTGACGAGACGGACTCGGGCCAGCATGCGATGCTCGCCGCAGGAACGCTGAAAAGCTTCGCGGCGACCTATGGCTATCTGCAGGTCGACCCCGACGGCACCGCCTCGCTGGACCGGCAGAGCGCGGCGGCGATGGCACTGAACCCCGGCGACCGCTTCCTGGCGATGGGCCGATAATGGAGCTCGAGGAAATCAACTTCGACGGAATCATTGGTCCGACGCATAATTATGCAGGGCTGAGCCTCGGCAACCTCGCGTCCGCCACCAACGCCCTCAACATCTCGCATCCGCGCGACGCGGCGCTGCAGGGCATCGAGAAGATGCGGCACAACATCGCTCTCGGACTTCAGCAGGGTTTCTTCCTCCCCCTTCCCCGTCCGAACCACGAATGGCTGGGCGATCTCGGCACCACCGTCAGCGACGTCCCGGACACGTTGAGGCCTGCCGCTTTCTCGGCCTCGGCAATGTGGGCGGCCAACGCGGCCACCGTCTCGCCGGCGCCGGACTGCGCCGACGGCCGCTGTCACCTGACTGTGGCGAACCTGCGCACCATGCCGCACCGCAGCCATGAATGGCCGGACACGCATACCCAGCTTCGCCTCGCCTTCGGCAATGCCGATCATTTCCGCGTCCATCGCCCCGTGCCTCCGGCTTTCGGCGACGAGGGCGCGGCCAACCACATGCGCATCGCGCCCTCGCACGGCGCGCGGGGCGTGGAGGTCTTCGTCTACGGCAAGAGTGGCGGCCCCTTCCCCGCCCGCCAGCATGTCGAGGCCAGCCGCGCCGTCGCCCGCTTCCATCAGCTCGATCCCGACCGCATCCTCTTCGCCGCCCAGGCTGAGGAAGCGATCGCCGCCGGCGCCTTCCACAACGACGTGGTAGCTGTCGCTAACGAGAATGTGCTCTTCGCCCATGAGAAGGCGTTCGCGGACCGCGCCGAGCTCTACACGGCCCTGCGGCGGCTCGTGCCGGAGGTCGAGATCGTCGAGGTGCCGGCGAGCGCGGTCAGCCTGGAGGATGCGGTCAGGAGCTACCTCTTCAACGCGCAGCTCGTCACGCTGCCGGAAGGGGGCATGGGCCTGATCCTGCCCGAGGAGGCGCGCGAGACGCCCTCCGTCTGGCGCTATCTCGAAGCGCTGGTCGCCGGCAACGGCCCGATCCGGGAGCTGTTCGTGGTCGACGTTCGCCAGTCCATGGCCAATGGCGGCGGACCCGCCTGCCTCCGGCTTCGCGTCGTCGCCGATCCCGCGGCGGTCGATCCGCGCTTCCTCGCCGACGAGGAAAAGCTCGACCTCATCTCCGAGGTTATCGCGGAGCAGTGGCCGGAGCGGATCGCGCCGGAGGATCTCCTCGATTCGCAGCTCTGCGAGCAGGTCGAGGAAGCGCGCGAGCTGCTGCTCGACAGGCTCGACCTCGGCGAGCTGGTCTAGGCCCTATTCGGCGCTCCAGAAGATATCGATCGAGGCGTCGAGATCGGCGATCACGCGGCCGATCGGGAGCTTCGAAAGCGGCCCTTCCTTCAGCGCCTGCTCCAGCACGCGCCGTTTCTCCGCGCCGCTGATCACGATCATCACCGTGCGCGCCGAGGCGATGGCGGCGGCAGTCAGCGTCACCCGCTCGACCGGTGCATTGGCCGGCATCGGATCCGGCCGCACGCCGATCGCGCGGCGGCTCTTGGGCCCAGCCACGGCCGCTTCGAAATCGGGTCCGGGGAAAATCGAGGCAGTGTGCCCGTCCTCGGCCATGCCCAGGCAAATCAGGTCCAGCGGCCATTGCAGCTCCGCGAGCCGCGCATCGGCGGCCCGCCCCGCCTCGCGATAATCACCGGCGCTCCCGTTCTCGGCCAGCGGCACGATCGTCGCACCCTTGGCGGCGAAAAAGCCGGCGAGCTTGCCCTGGTTGCTGAGCGGATCGGTCGGCGGCACCAGCCGGTCGTCGCTCGGGACAATCGTCACCTTCGGCCAGGCGATCCCCTTCTCCTTCAGCAAAGCCTTGTAGATCGGATCAGGCGTGTTGCCCCCGGGCAGCGCCACCCGCGCCGAGCCATGGGCCTCGATGGCGCTCTCGATGACGAAAGCGATATCGCCCGCCACCTGCTCGGCCATTTCGGCGGGGGTATCGAACTCCCACCATTCCACTTCGTCCATGAGGCTCTCCCTATCGGCAGCGCCATAGCCGCTCGGACTGCTTGGTCAAACCGTCAGGCGAAGGCCTCGTCGAGGAAGCGGAGCGCCGCCGCCCAGCTCTGCCGGTCCGCCGACGGATCATAGTCCATTCGCGGATCGGCGCCGCCGGCGACGTTGGGATTGGTGAAGCTGTGCAGTGCCCGGCCATAGACGATCAACTGCCAGTCCGCCTGGGCTGCATCCATCTCCTCCTGGAAGACAGCGACGTCCTGCAGCGGCACGAGCGGATCCAACGCGCCGGTGCACGCGAGGACCTTGGCCCTGACCTCGTTCTTTCGGGCGGGAAGAGGGGTGCGGAGCAATCCGTGAAAACTCACGACCGCCCGCAGATCCGCTCCGCTGCGGGCGAGTTCCAGCACGGCCATGCCGCCGAAGCAGTAGCCAATTGCGGCAATGCTTCGGGCATCCACTCCCTCGATGCCGGCGAGCGCCGCGACCCCGGCCGCCACGCGTTCTCGGAAGACCGGGGGCTCACCGCGCAGCCGATCCATCTGGCGCACCGCCTCCTCGCCTTCGAACGTATGACCGCCGCCATAGAGATCAGCCGCCAGTGCGACATAGCCGACGTCGGCCAGCATCCGTGTCCGGCGCCGCGCATTGTCGCCGAGGCCGGGCGCCTCGTGGACGACCAGTATCGCCCGGCCGTTCGCCTCCCGCGGCCGCTCAAGAATGCCGTGAAGCCTGAGATCACCATCGCTGTAAAAAAGGGAATCACCCATCAATCGGGCGGGCGGATGGTGTCGAGCGGGGAGCGGGAGCCTGTCTCTTGTCCTCCCGCCTCATCGCTTTCGCTTTCCGGCAGGGTGTGGCCGGGCGCATCGGCTTCCTTCAGCGTTGCCCCGTCAGAACGCCATTTGCCGCGCGCAAGCGCTTCCGCCTTCAGCGGCTCTTCATCGTCAGCCATGCATCTGCTCCCATCGATCGCCGTGGCGAACGAGCGCAGGTGAAGGCGTGTTCCAAGTGTTGAGAAGAATGGCGCGCCCGGAAGGATTCGAACCTCCGGCCCCCAGATTCGTAGTCTGGTGCTCTATCCAGCTGAGCTACGGGCGCGCGGAAGAGAGCGCCACATAGGGGTAAGGTCAGGGGAGCGCAACCCCGCAGCGCAGCGCCCGAAGCCGGAAAAATCCGCGGTTGCCGCCCTTCCTGCGGCGTCATAGGGATCGGCCATGCCAACCCGCCGGTTCCGCGCCTTTCCTGCTGCGTTCGTAGCCCTGCCGCTGCTCGGCGGATGTGCGGCGCAGGGCCCATTCCCTTCGCTGGCGCCGCGGGCGGTCGAAGGCAATCTGACCTGCCGATCGGGCGCCGCCGGCTGCCCTGACGTCGATGCAGGCGCTCCGCAAGCCGCTCCTGCCGCCTCGCCACCGATCAATGCCGATCCCCAGCTCGGCGCCCGCGTGGCGGAGCTGCTGGCGGCGGCCCAGGCGGGGCAAGCCGATTTCGCCGCTTCGCTGCCTGCAGCGCGCGCCGCCGCCGAAGGGGCGGGCGCTGCCGGCACCGACAGCTGGGTCGCCGCCCAGCAGGAAATCTCCCGCCTGGAGGCGGCGCGGGCGCGGACCGTCGATGCGCTCGCCGAACTGGATGCGCTCGCCATCCGCCGGAGCGATGCGCCGGTGAGCGAGGCGGATTATCAGGCAGTGCTCGCGGCGGTCGAGGAGGCCCGGGCCCTCGCCGAGACGCAGCAGGCTGAGCTCGACAGGATTACGGGGCTGATCAGCAACCCCTGAGCGCAGCGGCATGGGCCCGGGCAAGCTCGACATAATTGGCCACGCCCATGCGCATCCCCTGAAGGTCGCTCTCGCTCAGGTCCCGCACATATTTGGCCGGCCGGCCCGCCCAGAGCTGACCTGACGGGATCCGCCTACCCGGAGTGAGCATCGCGCCGGCGGCAAGCATCGCATCGCTCTCGATCTCGCAGCCGTCCATCACGATCGAACCCAAGCCGACGAAGGCGCGGTCGTGGAGAATGCAGCCATGGACCATCGCGAGATGACCGATCAGCACCTCCTCACCGATAATCGTCGGGTGTCCCGCGGGATAGCCGAGCTTCGGCGAATCGACATGTAGAACGCTGCCGTCCTGAATGTTGGTGCGCGCGCCGATCCGGATGCGGTTCACATCGCCGCGGAGGACGCAGTTGTACCAGATGCTCGCCTCGGGCCCGATCTCGACGTCGCCGATCAGCTGGGCGCCGGGCGCGACGAAGGCGGCCGGATCGATTCGAGGGGACCTGCCGCCGAACTCTATCAGGTGCGCCATTCGTCTCTCCCGATCGTGTAGACGATCACCCGGCCCTCAGCCCATTCCGGCCCCTCATAATCCAGTTCCGAGCGGCGGGTCATGCCGAGCCGCTTCATCAGGCCCCAGCTTGGGCTGTTGCCCTCGACGGTGAGCGCCACGACCCGTTCCGCCCCGAGCCGGTTGAACGCATGGTCGAGCGAGGCCGCAGCCGCTTCCCTGGCATAGCCCTGCCCCCAAACGTCCTCGCGGAGGCGCCAGCCGATCTCATATTCGCCCTGAACCGGGCTACCCGCGTCGTCGGCGATTTTGATGCCGCAAAAGCCGAGCAAGTCGCGATCCTGCTTCCGCTCGACCCCCCAGAAGGTGAAGCCGCGGCTCTCCTGCCAGGCGATGAAGCGGTCCGTCACCACCTTCTCCATCGCCTCCGGGGTCTTCACGCCCCCCAGCCAGCGCATCACCGCAGGTGTGTTGAGGCGCAGGAACGGCTCCACGTCGGCCGGGGTCCAGTCGCGCAGGACGAGGCGCTCGGTTTCGATCTGCATCAATTCGTCAGCTTCTTCAGGAGCGGCAGGATACTCGCATAGTCGTCGCTCCACCCGGCGAAGCCGGGCCGATGCTCGAGCGGCTGCCAACCCTCCGGGTGGGTAAGCGAGACGAGGCGGCCGAGGGTCGCCGGATCGCGCGACATCGCGATCCAGACGGAGGGGTGCGATTCCTCGACCAGGCGCTCGGTCAGCTCAGGGCTGTAGCGCAGGATACGCGCATGCCAGCCTCCTGCGCGTGCGCCGGCGGCGAGCACCGGCTCCAGGTCGAGATAGCGGTTCGAGATGTGCATCAGCAGCACGCCCTTGGGCTGGAGCGCGCGCCCGTAGACCTCCAGCGCCTCCCGGGTCAGCAGGTGCATCGGCACCGCGTCCGAGGAGAAGGCGTCGACGGCGACCATGTCGAAGCTCGCCGGCGGCTGCTTGGCCATGGTGAGCCTCGCGTCGCCGAGGAGGATGCGGGCGTCGGGGGCGCATTTGGAGAGGAAGGTGAAACGGGTCGGATCGCGAGCGATGCGGACGATCGCCGGATCGATCTCGAAAAAGGTCCAGCTCTGGCCCGGCAGCCGATAGCAAGCGAGCGTCCCGGTGCCGAGGCCGATGACGCCGATCCGCGCGGCGGGGCCATAGAGCGGCCGGGCGTGGGCCAGTGCTAAGCCGACACCGGACATGCTCGTATAATAGCTGGTCGGCTGGGTCTCCATGCCGGGCCTGAGGCTCTGGACGCCGTGCACGGTGGTGCCGTGGGTGAGCACGCGCGCCGAACCGCCAGGGCGGGTGGAGACAGTGTAAATGCCGAAATAGCTGCGGGTGCGGACGTCCTCCAACGAGAGCTTCAGCGTCGACCAGCCGCCATAGCTCATCATCAAGGCGATCAGGCAGGCGGCATAGACGCCTCGGCGGCCGATGCTGAAGACCGCAATGAGGCCGATCAAAGCGGGCGCGGCGACGTTCGCCCAGCCCGGCACGTCCGGCCAGAACTTCCGGTCGCCGGCCAGAGAGAGGAGGAAGACGATCGTCGGGATGGCGAGTGTGAGGATATGGCGGAGCTTCCGCTGCTCCCAGATCCGTTCGACGAAGGCGAAATAGTTGCCGAGCGGGAGCAGGAAGGCGGCGGCGACGATCAGCAGCGGATGCTCATAGGCCCAGTCGAAGACGAGCGGCGCGGCAATCGCGACGAGCGCGCCGCCGATCACCCCGCCCAGCGACATGCTGAGATAGAAGCCGGTCAGCCGGTCGGGTTCGGGGCGGAGGCGATACATCTCGCCGTGCAGGGTGACGGCGATCACGAACAGCAGGCTGAGTCCCAGCGTGGCCGAGAAGATCGGGCGCGTGGAGCCATCGGCGAAGGCAAGGCCGCCCGCAATCAGGATGATCAGCGGCGACAATTGGGTGATGAACTCGGTCGGGCCGCGGCGGCTGGCGAAGGCGACGACGAAGCTCAGCAGATAGAGGCCGAGCGGCACCACCCAGAGCAAAGGAATCGCGACGATATCGGTGGTGAGATGCGTCGTCGTCGACAGCATCAGCCCCGACGGCACGGCGGCAAGGACGATCCAGTGCAGGACGCGCTTCGCACCCGGCGCGGGAGACAGACGCTGCGGCTTCTCCTCCACCACATGCGCCGGAATGGTGAGAGCGCAGGCGACCACCAGAGCGACGAGCAAGGCGTAGCCGCCCGTCCAGAGCCCGCTCTGCTGGTCGAGCGTCAGCAGCGGCTCGACGATCAGCGGGTAGGAGATGAGGCCCGCGAAGCTGCCGAGGTTGGACGCCGCATAGAGGGGATAGGGATCGCCGCGGCTGGTCTCGAGCGCGTACCAGCGCTGCATCAAGGGCGCCTGGGCTGAGATGATGAAGAAGAGTGGGCCGATCGAGGCGACGAGGAACCAAGGCACCCAGAAGGCGGTGCTGCGGTCGCCGGGCGGAACCGCGTCGATCAGGTCGATGGGTAGCCAGAGGGCAGCAAGGGCGAACAGGCCGAGATGGAGCCCCGCCTGCAGCCGCGGCCGCAGCTGGCCGAGAAAATGGGCGTAGGCGTAGCCGCCAAGGAGCAGCGCCTGGTAGACCAGCATGGCGCTGTTCCAGACCGCAGGCGCGCCGCCGACGCGGGGCAGCGCCATGCGCGCGACGAGCGGCTGGGTCAGGAAAAGCAAGAACGATCCCGTGACGATGGTCGCGAGAAAGAGCGGCTTCACGTAACGCGGGGGAGCCGCGGCAAGAGCTGGGCTCCCGGCCGAACCTGCCTCCTCGCTCATACCGTCTCCAGCGCGGCGACGGCGCGGGCCAAGGCGTCGACGCATTCGTCGACATCGTCGAGGTGAGTGCGGAACGAGAGGATCGCGCAGCGCAGATGGAAGCGCCCATCGATCCGGGTGCCGCTCAGCATCACCCGGCCCTCCTGCTGAATGTGGCGGATCAGCCGCTCGTTATAATCGTCAATGTCTCCCGCCGCCGGCCGATAGCGGAAGGCGACCACCGACAGGTCCGGCGGGTGGCCGACCTCGAAGCCCGGCAGCTCGGCGAGCCGGGCGTGAAAATAGCGGGCGAGGCGGAGCTTCTCGGACTGGGCCGCGCGAAAGGCGGCGACGCCGGCGATCTGCAGCGGCAGCCACAGGCGGAGCGCCCGGAAATGGCGCGTGAGCTCAGGGGAAAGGTCAGCGGGGGAAGGCCCAACCTCCGCTTCGCCGAGGGGGCGGATATAGTCGGCGCTGGCGCTGAACGCGTCGAGCAGGTGGCGACCCTCGCGCACCAGCACGGCGCCGGTGCCGTAGGGCAGGAACAAGGTCTTGTGCGGGTCGAGGACGACGCTGTCGGCGCGATCGATGCCGGTGAGGATGGCCCATCCCTCGTCGCAGAGAGCGAAGAGGCCGCCATAGGCGCCGTCGACATGAAACCAGACGCCGTGGCGGGCGCAGAGTTCGGCGATGTCGGCCAGCGGATCGACCGCACCCGTGTCCACAGTTCCTGCCGAGGCGACGACCAGCCACGGCCTTATGCCGGCGGCGAGATCCCGCTCCAGCGCCTCTGCGAGTGCGTCGATGCGCATACGATGACGATCATCGGTCCCGATCAGCCTGCGCGGCGCGTTGCGGCGGCCGGCGATGTGCAGCGCCTTGTCGACGCAATGATGTGCGAAGCGGCTCAGATAGACGGCGCCGCCTCCGTCCGCATCGCGAGCCTCGCGGGCGGCCACGACTGCGGCGAGGGTGGCGAGGCTGCCGCCTGAGGTGAGCGTGCCGGCGGCGCCCTCCGGATAGCCGATCGCTTGGGCGAGCCAGGCGGTGGTCGCATTCTCCAGCCGCACGGCACCGGGGCTCGCTGAAGCGAAGCCGGCATATTTGTTCGAGGTCGCCGCGAGCAGATCACCGAGCGCGGAGTGGAACAGCCCTCCCCCCGGTATGTAGGCCATGAAGCGCCCGGAGGTGGTGGCGAAACCCGGCCGCTCGATGCAGAGGCCAAGATAGTTAAGGATGTCGGCAGGGTCGCGCCCAGCCTCTGCGAACTCAGGCTCCAGGCGGCGGGCGAAGACGTCCGACCAGGGATTGTTCGCCGGCGCCTCGGGAACGGCGTCTAGATAGGCCAGGGCATGATGCAGCGCCATCGTGCCCAGCCGCGCCCGCTCCTCCGCGTCGGGCTCCAGCGGCCGCATCGCCTGTTCGAGCGCCCTTATCTCCGATCGGAGCGTGTCGAGCATCAGCGCGCGAGCAGCCTTGCGGCAAGCGGCGCATGATAGGTGAGGACGCCCGAGCAGCCGGCGCGCTTGAAGGCGGTCAAGGTCTCCAGCACGAGCGCGTCGCGGTCCCCTGCCCCCGCCGCGGCCGCAGCCTCTATCATCGCATATTCGCCGCTCACCTGATAGGCGAAGACCGGCACCTCGAACCGCTCCTTCACCCGGCGAACAATGTCGAGATAGGGTAGGCCCGGCTTCACCATCACATGATCGGCGCCCTCGGCGATATCGAGCGCCACTTCGCGCAGCGCTTCGGTGCTGTTGCGCGGGTCCATCTGGTAGCTCTTCTTGTCGCCCTTCAGCAGGCCCCGCGAGCCGACGGCGTCGCGGAAGGGCCCGTAGAAGGCGCTCGCATATTTGGCGGCATAGGCCATGATCTGCACGTTGCAGTGGCCCTCCCCCTCCAGCGCCTCGCGGATCGCGCCGACGCGGCCGTCCATCATGTCGGAAGGCGCGACGATGTCAGCACCGGCGCTCGCCTGGACGAGCGCCTGCTCGACCAGGATCTTGCTGGTCTCGTCGTTGAGGACGTAGCCCGCCTCGTCGGTGATGCCGTCATGGCCGTCGGCCGTGTAGGGATCGAGCGCGACGTCGGTCAGGATGCCGACCTCCGGCACTGCATCCTTGATCGCGCGGATGGCGCGGCAGATGAGATTGTCCGGGTTGAGCGCCTCCGAGGCATCCTCGCTGCGAAGCTCGGGCGGCGTGTTCGGGAACAAGGCGATGCACGGGATGCCGAGTGCGCGCGCCTCCCGCGCCTGATCGACCAGTCGGTCGACCGACCAGCGCGAGACGCCCGGGAGCGTCGCGATCGGCTCCTCGACATCCTGCCCCTCGGTAATGAACAAAGGCCAGATGAGGTCGCTCGGCGCCAAGCTCGTCTCGGCCACCAGCTCTCGACACCAGCTGCCGGCGCGGGTGCGGCGCAACCGCGCGGCGGGAAAGGAACAGTCCGTCATCGCAAGGGCTGTAGCCGGGCGCGGAGCCGGCGCACAAGGCGGATGGACATTCTTGCGGCGGCGCGTGTTCTCCCCCACGTGCACGCCATGCGACCCGTTCCGCGCGAAGCCATCCTTGTGGTCAACGCGCATTCCCGCAGAGGCCGGGACCTGTTCCAGCAAGCCAAGGAGAAGCTGGAAGCTGCCGGCGTGCGGCTGCTCGAGACGCATCCGGTGAAGGACCCCCGCAACCTGATCGACACGATGCGAAAGGCGGTCGCCAGCGGCGCGCCGATGGTGATTGTCGGCGGCGGCGACGGCTCGCTCTCCTGCACCGTGGACGACGTCGTGGACCGTGACTGCGTATTCGCCTTACTCCCGCTCGGCACCGCCAACAGCTTCGCGCGGACGCTCGGCATCCCGCTCGACCTCGACGGCGCGATCCGGACGATCGCAACCGGCAAGAGGCGGCGGATCGACCTGGGCATGATCGACGGCGACTATTTCGCCAATGCGGCCGCGATGGGGCTGTCGCCAATGATCGGCGAGACGGTGCCGCATAACCTCAAGCGCTACATGGGCGTGTTCGGCTACCTAATCTGGGCGATCTGGTGCCTGATCCGCTTCCGCCCGTTCAAGCTGTCAGTGGACGACAGCAATGAAAAGAAGACGATCTGGGCGACGGAGGTGCGCATCTTCAACGGCCGCTATCATGGCGGCGTCGAGCTTGCCGAGCATGCTGAAGTCGACAACGGCGAGATCATCATCCAGGCGGTCACCGGCCGCAGCAAAGCTCGTTTGATGTGGGACTGGTTCGCCAAATATTGGAAGCTCCCCGCCCGCGACGCCGCGGTCGAGGAGTTTCACGGCGAGCGCCTGCGCATCGACACCAAACCCCGCCAGAAGATCTCTATCGACGGCGAAGTGCTGGCGAGCACGCCCGCGATCGTCGAGGTCGCCCACAAGGCGATCGAGGTGGTCGTTCCGAAGGATGCTGAGTGGTGAGTGTCGCTCTCACACGCCGCTCGTCCCGAGCGTAGTCGAGGGGCTTCCGCGAGGAGTGCGTGCCATCCCCCTCGACTTCGCTCGGACGAACGAAATGTTTAGCCGAGCCGCGCCAGCGCCGCTTTCAGCCGCTCAGCCTCCGCCGCCTTTTCCGCGTGATCGGACCGAGCCTTCTCAACTGCCTCCGGCTTGGCACGCTCGACGAAGCTCGGGTTGCCGAGGCGTTGCGCCAACGAGCCCCGCTCCTTCTCCGCTGCCTGCATGGCCTTTTCGAGCCGCGCCTTCTCGGCGGCGATGTCAATCACCCCTTCGAGCGGTGCGTAAGCCTCGAGCCCAGTCACGGATATCGCCATAGACCCGGCTCGGATTTCCGCACTTACGGCCTGCTGATGATCAACGAGCGGAAAGTCGAAGATGTTGACGGGCCCTTGATCCGGGAATGACTTTGCGGAAGTGAATTTCACTCGAGCCAGTCTCTCAATCGCGCTCTGATTTCTGCGGCCGTAATCCCTAGCCGTATGGGAAATGGTCTCCACGTTTATCACTGTTGGGAGAATACGGCCCGGAGGGATGGACAATTCCACCCTGCCCGCCCTTATTTGACTCACTAGATCGATTACCCAATTGATCTCCGCCATTGCCCCAGGGTCCAGCGCTCGCGCGTCGGGCATCGGCCATTTGGCGAGGATCAGCTCGTAGGGCCGCTCGCCCATCGCGTTCCAGAGCTCTTCGGTGATGAAGGGCATGAACGGGTGGAGCATGACCAGGATCTGGTCGAGCACCCAGGCGGCGACCTCCCGCGTTTCGACGGCGCTTTCCTCCGCCTGAAGCACCGGCTTGATCAGCTCCAGATACCAGTCGCAGAAGGTGGCCCAGACGAAATGGTAGATGGTGTTGGCACTCTCGTCGAAGCGCAGCTCCGCCATGGCGAGATCGAGCGCCTGCACCGTCTTCACCGTCTCGCCGATGATCCAGCGGTTGACGGGGAGTTCGGCCCTGGGCGGCTCGATCGCCGCTGAGGCGCCGATGCCGTTCGCCTGGCAGAAGCGGGCGGCGTTCCACAGCTTAGTCGCAAAGTTGCGGTAGCCCTCGACGCGCTTCTCATCCAGTTTGATGTCGCGGCCCTGGCTCTCCATTGCGGCGAGCGTGAAGCGCAGCGCGTCGGCGCCGTAGCGATCGACGAGGCCGAGGGGATCGACCGTGTTTCCCTTGGACTTGGACATCTTCTGCCCCTTGGCGTCGCGGACGAGGCCGTGGAGGTAGAGCGTCTTCCAGGGCACCTCGCCCATGAAGTGGATGCCCTGCATCGCCATGCGCGCATCCCAGAAGAAGATGATGTCGAAGCCGGAGATGAGGACATCGTTGGGATAATGGCGCGCGAGCTTCGGCGTCTCCTCGGGCCAGCCGAGCGTGGCGAATGGCCAGAGAGCTGAGGAGAACCAGGTATCGAGCACGTCGGAATCGCGGCGCAGCGGGCGATTGCCGGCCTCGCGCTGCGCCTGCTCCTCGTTCTCGGCGACGAAGACATTGCCGGACTCGTCATACCAGGCCGGGATCTGGTGGCCCCACCAGAGCTGGCGCGAGACGCACCAGGGCTGGATGTTCTCAAGCCAGTTGAACCAGGTCTTCTCCCAGGTCTTGGGCACGACCTTGATCTTGCCGGAGCGCACCGCCTCGATCGCAGGCTTCGCCAGCGTCGCCGCGTCCACATACCATTGATCGGTGAGCCACGGCTCGATCACCACACCGGAGCGGTCGCCATAAGGGAGCTGGATGACACGGTCCTCGACACGTTCGAGGAAGCCCCCCTCCTCCAGCAGCTCGACCACATGCTTGCGTGCGTCGAAGCGGTCGAGGCCGATCAGCTCATCCGGAATGCCGCCGCACTGGATCACACGCGCCTGTGCATCGAACATGTTGAGCATCTCGCCCGCCTTCATGCCGGCGCGGCGGCCCACCTCGAAGTCATTGAAGTCGTGACCCGGCGTGATCTTGACCGCGCCGGAGCCGAGCTCCGGATCGGCATGCTCGTCGGTGATGATCGGGATCAGCCGCCCGGTGATCGGCAGGCGGAACTTCTTGCCAACCAAAGCACGATAGCGCTCATCCTCCGGATGAACGGCGACGGCCATGTCTGCCAGCATCGTCTCGGGCCGTGTGGTCGCCACCTGGATGAAGCCGGAACCGTCCTCCAGCGGGTAGCGCAGGTGCCAGAACTTGCCCTGCACCTCGCGGGTCTCGACCTCGAGGTCGGAGATGGCAGTGCCGAATTTCGGGTCCCAGTTGACCAAGCGCTTGTCGCGATAGAGCAGTCCGTCGCGATATAGCTGCACGAACACCTTGAGGACGGCGCGAGTGAAGCCCTCGTCCATCGTGAAGCGCTCGTTCGCCCAGTCCATCGAGCAGCCGAGGCGGCGGAGCTGGCCGGTGATCTGGCCGCCGCTCTCCTCCTTCCACTGCCACACACGGCGCACGAACTCCTCTCGGCCGAGATCGGCGCGCTTCACTCCCTCCTTCTCGAGGTTGCGTTCGACCACCATCTGGGTGGCGATGCCGGCATGGTCCATGCCGACCACCCACAAGGCATCCTTGCCCTGCAGCCGCGCGTGCCGCGTAAGGATGTCCTGCAGCGTATTGTCGAGGGCGTGGCCGATATGGAGCGAGCCCGTGACGTTGGGCGGCGGGTTGACGATCGTCCAGGGCTCGGCGTCGGGCCGGTCGGGGCGGAACAGCCCTTTCTCTTCCCAATGCTGGTACCAGCGCGCCTCGATCGCGGCGGGGTCGAACGTCTTCGGCAATTCGGTCATGAGCGGGCGCTTAGACGAAGCGCTCCGCAGCGGCCAAGCCGTTTCGAATCAGAGGCTCTTGCCAGTGATCCGTGCGATCTCGCGGGCGACCATGTCCTCGACCATCTCGGGGAGGCGCGTGTCGAGCCAGTCCTTCAGCATCGGCCGCAGCATCTCGCGCACCACTGCTTCGAGGGGGCCGTCGCCAACCATCTGCGGCTCGAAATGCTTCGGGTTCTGCTGCCGCATCGCCGCCAGGGTCGCCAGCGAGCTGCGAGTGGCGGCGGTGACGTTCTGCGAAATCAGGCCGTCCTCCGCCGGCAGCGGATTGCTGAGCTCCAGCACATCCTCTTCCGGATCGGGTGGAGGCGACAACGGCTGCAGCCCGGCGGGCGATGCCGATTCGGGCTCCGCCGGTGCCTTGCCCGCACCGCCGCGCGAGCGCGGGCCGGGGCTCGGGCGGCTGTCGTCGGAGATGACGCGCTTGATGGAAGCGAGAATCTCTTCCATCGACGGATCCTGGTTCATGTCCCCCATAGGATTATGGTTATTGCCTATTGGTCCGGCTGTGTCACGGGGGTGATTTGCGGTTCGTCGGGCGGCCCGACCACCACCGTGCGGGTCGCCACAGGCTGCGGCGCGGGATCATCAGCCCAGTCGGAGGCGCGCCTGGAGACGCGGTTGTAGTTCACGACTGGATCGTAGAGCACCGGCCCATCGAGGTTCAGATCCTCGACCTCGGCCATGCCCATGGCGTTCAGCAGGGCGAAGCCGGCCACATAGGCATCGCGCCGTGCTGTCACGAGCTGGACCTGGCTGTTCAGCAGCTCCTGCTCGGCATTGAGGACGTCGAGCACGTTACGGGTGCCGACCGTCTGCTCGGCGCGCACGCCCTCCAGCGCCAGCGTATTGGCGGCGACGGCGGTCTGGTTCGATTCGATCGCCTCCTCCGCAGCCTGATAGGTCGCAAAGGCGGCGCGCGTCTGGGCGACGATCGAGCGCTCCAGCGCCACGCCCTGCTCCAGCAACTGGCCTTGGAACGCCTGCGCCTGGCGAACCCGAGCGCCGATGAGACCGCCCTGATAGATCGGAATCCGCGCCTGCACCCCGATGCCGGTATTGGTCTGGGTGTTCGAGGCCCCTTCCGCGAACTGCTCGTCGGCGGTGCCGAGGAAGTTGGTTGCACGCCCGGACCCGATCGCGTCCACGCTCGGCAGCCGATCAGCGCGCGCAATCGAGACGTCGAGCCCTGCGGCGCGGATCTGGGCCGCGATCGCGACCAGATCGGCATTGTTCGCAAGCGCGATCTCGACCGCCTGCTCGGGCGTGCCGGGCAGGGTGGGCAGCGGCGGCGGCGGCTGGAGGTTGTCGGGCAGATCGCCGATCACCCGCCGGTAATTCTCCTCGCTTGAGGTGAGCCGGCCCTCGGCAAGCTCCAGATTGCTCTGGGCCAATGCGAGCCGCGCCTCCGATTGCGCGACATCGGTGCGGGTGAGGTCGCCGACCTCGAAGCGGTCCCGGCTCGCCTGGAGATTTGTTTCCAGCACGCGCACCTGGTTCCGGTTGAGCGCGACGATCGAGCTATCGCGGATCACGTCCATGTAGGCACCGACCGCCTCGGTGAAGATGTCCCCCTCGGTCGCGCGCAGGTTGGCGCGGCCGGCCAGCACCCGCTCGTCGGCGGCCCGGATCGAGTTGCGAACGCGGCCGCCGTTGAAGAGTGGATAGGAGACGTCAACGCCGGCATTGATGTTGCGGCCGTTGCCGCCGCCGGTGCGAGTGAGATCCTGGTTGAAGCCCGCCGTTCCCGACACTTGCGGTCGTCCCAGCGCCCGAGCGACCGCGACGCCCTCGTCGAGGGTGCGGAGCTGCGCGCGCTGACCCGTGATAGTCGGGTTGCTGTTATAGGTTTGGATCAGCGATTCCTGCAGCGTATCCGCACTTGCTCCGCTCGCGACGAGGAGCGCGCCGAGCGCCGCCGCAGCCATTAACCCACCCCGCATCACGCTTACTCCGCTCATTAGAATGTGAAGGCCCGCGGCCGATTGAAGCCCGGCAGGATGGTGGAGGCCGAATCGGTGATCGGCGCGACGCCGAACCCCTCGCCCGCCCGCCTTCCCACCGCAATCCGGGTGACGCCATTATCCAGGATCGCGGTCGCCAGCCTGCCGCCGTCGACAAGCTGCGAGACGATGGCGTCCGGCACGAACTCGACCGCGCCGTCGATCAGGATGAAATCATAGGGCGCGCCGTCAGCGTGTCCTTGGCCCAGTGGTCCTTCAACCAGCTCGACCGAGGTGCCGGCAAGATTCGTCCGTGCGAGGGCGGCAAGCTCGGCATCTTCCTCGACCGCCACGACCGATCCCGCAAGCCGCTCCACCACGGCAGCGGCGTAGCCGGTGGCGGCACCGATCACGAGCGCCTTTTCCGAAGGCTGCGGACGCGCCTCGGTGAGCATGCGCCCGAGCGCGAGCGGAGAATTGAGTTCGCGCCCCTTGCCCAGCGGCACCATCGTGTCGGCATAGGCGATGGCGAGACACGCGTCCGGCACGAAGCGCTCGCGCGGCACGGCGCCGATCGCGGCGAGCACGCGCGGATCGCTGACCCCCGTCGTCCGGAGACTGCTCGCGACCATCGCACGGCGCATATGCTCGTAATTCTGCTCGGTCATCGCTCCGCCTTCATCGCACGGCTGTATTATTGATGCAATACACTAACTGCCTTCGCCTTCCTATCGGCTGGATTCCACCTCGCCAAGCGGAGATGCGGCGGACGCCCGCCCGAGCGCAACAGCGTGGCAGCAAAAGCCATGCCACCGTCAATCGCCTGAATTAGCGCCGGGAGCTGAACGACGGCTGTCCGTTTCCGGACGGATTCGTCCGTTTCCGGACAGCGGCAAGGCGGTTGACTTGGACGGCGTTACCGCACACATCGCCAGCCCTCGGCCCGATGGCGGAGTGGTTACGCAGAGGACTGCAAATCCTTGCACGCCGGTTCGATTCCGGCTCGGGCCTCCACCCACATTCTCTCCGCATAGTCTCTAGTGAGAGGCGGGTCAGAAAACGGCCGAGTTGTGCGGCTCCCCACGACAAGAACCATAGACAGAGACCGGTGCTAGGCTCAGCCAAAACGGCTGCCCCCTCTTTCAGTCTCCGGCATCGTTGTTGGACGTCCGGAAAGCGCCCCTAGCTGCCATTCGAAGCTGGACGGTTGAACGTCCGCTCAGCGTCGAATGTCCCCGTTACCGACGCGGCCGGCCATTCGAGTGTGCAAACATTCAGTCCTCGGCAAATTCGACAAAATGACGCGAGATTGAAGGCGATACTGCGCTTCCTGCGTCACCCAGACGTTCTGTTGCTGGCTTCAGCCAAAACATGCGAGCCGATCGCCGAGCGTCGCGAGATATTGAGCTTTGCAAACGTACGACGGACGTGCTCGCGCACCGTGTAGCAACTGATGCCGAGCTTCCGGGCGATCTCTTTGTCGCACTTGCCCTCGGCGATCAGCAAAGCGATCTGCAGTTCGCGCTTCGTCAAAATGTCCGTAGCAGTTGAGGAACTCCTGACCTGGTCCGCGGACGCGGAATCGTTGATCTCGAAGATGAGGTAAGATGTCCCCGAGCAGCGGATGCGGCCTACGGCTGCCGATCGGTCGGCGCTCTCCAGCAGCGTGCCGCTTCCGGCCACTGCCACCAGAGAATGGCCTGCGACCATGAACCGGAGCTCTACTGGATCAGCGCGACCATTGGCGAGCGTGGCAGGCTCCTCGGAGCCGGCGCTTCGGCGAAACCGATTCTGGACGTGCATCATCATGGACGCAAAAGCCCCACAACAAGCCAGAAATCAGGTCGAATCCCCCACCGTGAAAGCCGGGCGGAGGCACCACGCCCCGAAGTGGCACCCCTCCGCCGTAGCCAGCTACGCGATAGGGAGGGATGATAACATAGATTGGAAGTCGTGTCCCCGGTACGAACCGCAGGTGCCGGCGGCAGCGGAGGTTTTGCGGCGATCACGGGGCAAATCCGGCCGCAATGGCGCGGGCCAGCACCCGCGTGATCCGGACCCCCCGATTGAACAGTCCAGCGGGGGCAAGCGGCACGCCCGGGCGGCATCCCCACGCTCCCCCGGAATGAGGCCTGGGACCGGCGGTATGCACCGCGACAACCTCAGGGCGCCCCGGCGTTCGGTTGATCCAAACCGGCGCCCCGCTATGCCCCGGGCACGTGTCAACGCTGTAGAAGAGTTGGTGGGCGGTCACGCGGTCGAGGCGTTCGGCATGTTCCCACTGGGACCCGACAGGCTTGTCGGCCGGATATCCGGAAATGTGGACCAGCCGGGTGGCGCGGAGCCGCTCCAGATCCTGGCGCGACGGCGTCCAGAGGCTGAAGGAGCCAGGCGAGGGCGAGAAAGGTCGTGCCAGTTCGATGATGCCAATATCGTTTTCCGATGTCGGACGCCGCGCATAAGCCGGGTTGGCGCGCCAAGACCGCGCCCATTGCCACCCGAAAGGCCGCGCGTCCGCCGAAGAGCGTCCCGGCGTGACGCGGATCCGAGTCGCCTGGTGGGGAAGGCCAAGCCGGCGACGGATCGGGCTCATGATGCAATGGGCCGCCGTGAGCAGGCGAGTTGGGCTAATAAGAAAAGCAGTGCAGCCAGTCAGGCGACCGTCGCCGAAATCGCGCTCGATGTGGCAAACTGCGCTGTACGGAATGCGATTGGTGTGGAGAATGCGCGTGCGGCCATCGGTTGGGCCGATTACCGCATAGTCCGCATCGTCGGTGAGGCGATCGAGTGCGTAAGGCACCCGTTCTTCCAATAAATTGATCATGTCTCTCCGCCCCCTTCTCCTGAGGTTGCGGAAGGAGGAGGAGGCGGTGCGGGCGCGGCGTCTGGATCCTGACCTGTCGATTCAGGCTGGAGCTCGACGTCGGACGTCTCTTCGACCTCCGGCCGACGGAACAGCCCCAGGTGCTTGCAGAGCCGTTTGACCAGCGCCTCCGCTTCATCGTGGCCGCGCAGGTAGGTGCTGACCCGAGCAACGAAATCGTCGTTCGATGCGAAGTCTGCGATCGGTGGGCGGGCCGAGCGGCCGCTCAGGGCGTCGACTTCCTGAAGTACTATGGCGTCCAGGTCGGCCCAGGCGGAATAGCGCGAGGTGGCGGTTTGCGCGCGCATGTCTTGGCTCCTTTCAGTCGCGGCGGATCGCCCCGGCATGTTCGAACGTCGTGCTGCTGGGGTCGTACAGAAGCGGGCGCTCGCGATCCTGGAGCCAGCCCTCGTAATTGCGGGCGCGGCGCGGATGCTGCCCCTGCCGCGTCAGCCGGGCGGCCTGGACAAGGACCTGCCCGGCGGGGAGGTTTCGGATCGCCTGCTTCACGCGTGGATCCCCGCCGGCCAGACGGTGATGCTCGCGTACGCGTTGACCGATCGACTTGTTGGCTTTGGTCATGCCGATGCTGAGTGGCCGGTTCCGGTCGATGCCGGCCCGGGTGATACGGTAGACCTGCGGCCCTTGGGCGAGGAAAGGGCGGATGTGGGCTGGCACCGGCCGCCCTTGCCGAGCTGCTGCCCGCGCCGCGTCAATGTCGCGCAGGGAGACGGGCGGGGACCATCCACGCCAGCCCGGAAGCTGGCTACCAACTGCACGCGCGGAGGTCTGGCGGCGTGCCGCGCGCGAAGGACGCCTGCGGGCCGCTTCGTCGAACGAGCTCCCGCAGCGAGTGCATCCGCAGCCGCAATGGGAGCGTGCACTGCTAGTGAGGGCGGCAGCCTCCATGACAAGAGTATCGAGCTGCTCATCTAGGTAGGACATGTTCTCCTCCCTTTCTCGAATGCCCTCCCCGCCGAGATTGACGGGCCTCGCGCTGCTCGCGCGCGGGCAACGGCAGCGCCGCCCGAGCAGGCCTTGGGGTGCGAATTCCCAGATAGCCGGCGATGTTGGCGTGGGGGCAAAGCTCGGGCTGCAGCAGTGCCGCGGGAGCTGACATCAGCGAGACGACGCCCGGGCCGTGGCCGGCGACCGTGCTCTCGCCGTGCACCACGACACCGATTGAAACATGACCTTCAAGCCGGGAGCGGCCGAACCGGTTGTCGGCGTCCATGATCGCCACGATGTCGCCGAAACGGAGCGTGCCCAAGCGGTATTTCGCCACCATTTGCGGATCCGAAAGCTGAATGTCGTAATCGCCGCGAAGGACGTTGTTCCGCCCAAGGCCGGAGCCCATCACGCGGGCCGGAATTCGGTGCGTCACGCGCGCATGAATCCTGCCGCTGCGGGCCTGCGGTCGCCAGCGAGCCAACAGGCGAGGCGAGATGTTCCAGAGCGCGACCTCCGGGAAGTCGATCAGTCGCAGCCCCAGCCCGTAGGCCCAAACCTGCACCTGATCACCGATTCGCATCCGGCGCATCGTCGTCACGGGAAAGTCGACGAGTACATAGTCGACGCCGCCATGCTTGCCGGTGACGACGCCGCGGGCACCCACGGCGGGCCCCGATGTGACAACTGCGTGGTTGCCGACGCAGGCGTAGCTCTGCAGCGCCTGGTTTGCCGCGTCGGCGCCGGTCCCGCTCCCTCGTCGGTCGCTGCGGATCGAGACGGCCGGCTCGACGTGGTCGCCCGCTATGCCCACGCATGGATCACCCACTCGTTGGTTGAGGACGATGCCGCCCGTGCCGATCAGCGAGCGCGGCTTCCCGTCATAGCCGATGCGATACGGCGAGGCGCCCTCCGTGGGAGCGGCGACGGCGCCGGCGACGCTGATCATCACCAGCTCATTCGCATTCGTGCGCAAACCGAGTGAGGCCGGGCCGATCCGCTCGTGCTTCACGCCGCCGCCTCCACCTGCGCGAGGGGGCGCCACAAAGCACAAGCGTTTCGCCAAAGGTCTTCCGGCGGCTCGTCTTCATTCCCAGATTGCTCGTCGATTTCCCAGTCGCTGTCGTGCCAACCGTCGGGGAGCGCGAGGATAACCGGAGCGACCACCTGCACGATCGCCGCCGTACGACCACTTGCAGCCAGCGGCACGACGGCCGGCGAAAGAGCGCTGTCGGAAACGCCAGGGACCTGCGCCCATCGGCGGAATGGAAAGTCAAGGAGTTGCAAGTAGTCGCACAGCGGCGGCGGGCTACTGTCGAACGTCGCCATGGTGAGGATGAAGCTGCTCTCCGGCTGGAGCGCGGCTGCCAGTGCGATCGCGTCCCGGGCGCAGTCATCGAGTGGTGCGGACGCAATGGCGCCCGCTTCCTCAAGGCGCCGCTGCAGGGTTGCGCAGCAGCTTTCGAAACGGGGAAGCAACCCGGTCTCCAGCCGGTCGGGAAGCGCGCTCTCATATTGCGCGTCTCCTATCCAATGGACGCGGGAGGACAGCCGGCCGTTTTGCCAGGTTCGCCTCCAGGGCTCCAACTCCTGGGCCATCTCCTTCAGCAGGCCAGCCCGGGCTCCGTCGGCCAGCCACCCGCCACCCATCCGCTCCGGTTGGTTCCGGTAGAATGTGTCGTTGTCCAGCAGCGTATAGAAACCGCGCGGCAGCCAGACTTCGGCGGTTCTCGACAGGGCCAGCGTGACCAGCAATCCCATTGGGGACAGCGCGAAGGTGGCGTCGACGACGATGCTGGGCGGGCGCCATCCGAGCCTCACGGACAGTGGGAGCTCTGATCCCATCTTAGCGTCCCTTCTCGTCCCACGCGCCTAGGCGGCGATCCTTGAGGCGGTGCGGGCACTGAGGCCCTCCGACCAGTGCAGCCGGTCCGCGTCGGTTCCGGCAAAGCGGCGGCCCTCGCGGGTGAGCCGATAGGCCGCGATCCAGGCCTCGGCCTGCGACCCGACGGTCCTGGCATCGGATTCGAATGCCACCGCATCAATCGAGGTTCGGAAATCATTCTCGGCCACGTACCGAAGCACACGCCGTCCGGAATCTGCCATCTTCGCGCGCTGCGACATTTCGGAGGCGCCGCCGAGGTGGCGGTTCGCGACCGCCTCGATCACGTCCCACTTTGTATTGGCGTCGAACGACTTCTTGATGTCGGGGGCGTCGAGCAGCTCGAAGATCTGCTGCAGATACTGACCGACCTCCCGCGTCAGCGCGAGGATGTTGCCGTAGCTCGACCGATCGAGGTGGTAGCGCAGGTCCGTTCCGACCCGCTGGATCGTGGCGACCGACGCGAACGGGCGATCGTTGATCTGGTTGCTGCCGCGAATGACCTGGCCGATCGTCAGATCCCGGAAGTATTGCGACAGCGCGTTCATGAAGGCGACGAGCTGGAAGTGGAAGCTGCGGTTGACGATCGCCCCGCCGGGCACCGGTGCCCGGCCATAATTGAAGACCCGGCGATAGGCGATCAACCTGTCCCGCCGCTTGTAGCGCAGCGGCTGCCACTTCTCGAGGATATAGAGGCCTCGCGCGCCGGGGCCGCGCTGGATCCTCATCTGGCCGTTCTGGAACAGGCGGCGCAGCACCGCGACGACTTGAAACAGCTTCATCCGCTCCATCTGGTAGATGTAGTAGAGTTCGGCTGAAGCCTGGAGCTGCGGCGGGATGATGGACTCGTCGAAGTCGTTGCGGAGCATCGGCACGGGAAGTGCGTCGAACGCCTTGACCGGGCCTTCCCCCAAACCGACGAGATCGGAAAAGCTCGGCGGCGCCGCACTCGACGAGCGCTGCAGCAACTCGCCGTAACGATCCTCGAACTCGCTCTCGAACGCCGCCCGATCCGCCGCCGACAATCCCGGAAGCTCGTCTCGAAAGAAGCGCTGGAAAAGTCGCTGAATGACCTCGTTGGATGCGTTTTCCATTTCAGGACCTCATTCTGCTCGATTGGCGGGAGGCACGTTCCTCAAGCGGGTGGGGGATTGCCTTGGGTATTCGTCGCGGTCAGATCCGCTGCGGCCTGGATTGCCGCCCAGGTCGAGGGGACGAGGTCGTAAAACCTGCCGATCTCTTCTGCCGTCATCTGGGTCGGAAGGCCGCGGTCAAATTGCTCCGCTGCCTTCAGCATCCGATCTATGAACTTGTTGCGCTGGTCTTCGGGCGACTTCTTTTCGGCAAATTTCACGATCGCCGCGAGAGAGCCGAAGCGGGCGCTGTTGATCCAAATCCCCGGCAGGGTTCGATCGACGATGTCGCCGCTGACGTCGACAGCGGCCGCAAACAATGCGGTGATATTGTCCCTGCCGGTGCGTCCGGCCGAACGCGCCGCAACTTCAATGCCGTCAGCGGATTTGGCGATCCGTTCGAGGTGCTCGGACGCATTCTGTTGCCGCTGACCCAGCTCACGGATCGCATCCTCCACTCGCAGCGTCGCCTCAGCCACCTCGCGAACGGCGCCCTGCACGTCACGCGTGCCGGTGGCTTCAGCGAGTTTGTCGATCGCCTGCGCAGCAGCCAGGGAGGCGTTGAGGTGCAGCAGCTCCATCGCGGCTGCCTTGCTTTCAACGGGGATATCGAACTCGGCCATGGTTCTACTCCTGTCTCGAAGGGTCCTACACGTCCGAACTGTAGTCGGCGCGACCCTGGAACCTGCTCGCCAGGATGCTGGCGATCGGATTGGGGATAGGAATGGTCGATGCCGCGGCAACATCGGCACCAAGCTGTTGCAGCAGCGCGCGGATCCGCCGGCAGATCAACGATTTGCCTTCGCCTTGGCCAAACAGGTTGGCGACGTGGCAGGATGGGGACAGGGACCGCACCAGGCGCTCCGTCTGCAGTTCTTCCTGATAGGCAGTCTGGAGCTCACGGATCAGTAAGGGGTGGCTCGCATCGGCAGGGACATCGCCGTCAGTCGCGGCGCACAGCGCGTCGCCCACGGCCGTAAGGCTCTGTTTGAGCCCGTCGCCGAAATTGCATAGTCGGGAACCAATCCTTCCCGGGCCAGGTATGCTGAGGGCATCGAGAATCAACTTGCCGGTGGCAGCGCATCTGCGCTCAGGCTCCCCGGTGGCTCCAGGGTCGCTGCCCACCGCATAGGCGTCGATCGCACGGTCGAGCTTGAACAGGAGGAAATCAAGCAGGATCTGGCACGCGACCGTACTGTCGTCGCACGCACATCCGCTGAAGCAATCGATCTGCTCGAGCATGAACCCCCGGACGAGGGTGAGTTCGATCAGCCGCTTGGCCCCTTCGTCAGGTCCGCCGACGCCATAGAGGCCATAGACGAGGATCGGGGGGCGGGAGACGTAGAGCAGCCGCGTGCTCCCGGACATCTCGAAGGCGTCCACGAACAGCTGCAGCGCTGACATGAAGGTAATGAGCGGCGGGGATTCCGGCGAAGTGTTCGAGATGGGCGTCGCCAGCGGCACCTTGGTCGGCTGCCCGTACTGAATCAGCCGCTTGAAACGGTGTATCAGCATTGACGAGGCCGTCGAAAGTTCACGCAGTCCCTCGATACTCGCGCCGGTGGATAGGTCGACCAACTCATCCATCGCGGCGCCGAGGGCATTTTCCTCGAGCAGGGCGCGAAGGTCGGATTGGCCGCTTTCATCCAGTTTGCGGATGAGGTTACGATAGGCTTCCAGCCCCCGAGGCCACCCTTCCTGATCAAGCGATGCCTCGACGGATCCGGTGAGGCTCCGAAGGGCGGTGATGACCGCGTTGCGGCGGGCCTGGAGTTCGCCTGCGGCCACGCGGGTCAATGAGGTGCTGCGGGTCACTCCGTTCGCGGCTAGCCCATCGCCAATCGCGACCAGGATCAGGCCGGCCAGCACGTCGCAGCTTTGCGCCAAGCGGCGGAAAGGGATGCTGCTGCCATCGCTGAGCGCGCCCACGTAGCGCGCCAGCCGGGCATATTCGCTGAGCGAGCGCCGGGCCGCCATTGCCCGGTCATGATTGCTCGCATCGAGCGCGAGGCGGGCGGCGGCGAGACCGTCGGCGGCAAGCTGCCGCACTGCACGTCCCCATCCCACCAGTTCCACCCGCAGGTCCTTGAGCTCCGACGATGTGGTGAGCGTCAGAAGATCGCGCTCCAAATCATCGCGCGCCTGAATGAGTTCGGAAGAGGCCACACCGCTGATAGCGGTGCCAACAGCCTGTTCAGGTATCGAGGAGTAGGGAAGGCCCGCCTGCTCCCGACGTTGCCGGTCCGCCTCCTGCGGATAGCGCATCAGCAGCGCACTCGCGATCTGCGAAGGATCCCTGGGGTCGCTCACCCGCAATGCCTTGCGCAGCAAATTGTCGACGGCGATCGTTCGCGTCGACCGCGAGCTCGAAGTGCGGGTGCCGTTGGTCGTGAAAGCGTCGTTCATGACATTTCACCTCATGCTACGAGAGCGAGTGGAGTGGGTTGGTCGCCTCGGGTGCGCTCGCTTTGACGGCGCGCCAGGTGAGCGATGACCAGCTTGGAAAGTGCCTCGGGTTTCGCTCCCGCCTCGAGTGCAAGGCGGCTTGCGGAGAGGAGAAAGCGTGGCGGGAGATCTGGAAGCCGGCCGGCGGCAAGCTCTACGCCGCCGCGGCGGATCCGCGCTTCGTCCCCACGGGTGAACGGGATCGCATCGGCGAGCGCATGTTGGCCCAGAGCGCGGCGCGGTTGATAGGCGATCTCGTCCACAACCGCCGGCGCGATGCGGGGAACCGCCGACAGCAGGACCGGAGGCAATCTGTGGCCCCGGCGCGGGTCATAAAGAGTGCGCCAGACCTTCTCGACGCGCGCAGCCTCTTCCGGGAACCCCATGCGCCGCAGCATCTCCGCCAGGATCAGCACCCTGATCCAGCCCGTCGGATGGGCGCCGCCCGGCCGATAGGTGAGCGCTCTTGCCCCGGGATGGGCGAGAAACTCCATCATTCCCCAAGTCGAGGCGGTGCCCCCGAGCAGCAAAGCCGCGAGGTCCGCGAAAATCTCTTTGTGCCAGCGGCGGAAGATGGTGACGACCAGCGGATCGAAGCGCATCCGCGCCAGGCGATTGCTGACTGCGCCTGCATTCTCATGCCACAGGCCCATGTCAGCCTGCAGATTGTGAGCGACTTCGTGCAGGAACACCGGTTGCCAGGGATTGTCGCGATCCCACGGAATGCGAATGACGGGGAACGGGTTGCTGTCGCCGAGCAGGCGCGCCAGGGCGACGCCCCGTCGCTGCGTCGCCGGCGAATAGCCGTGTTCCATATAGGTCAGGGGCTTGAGCAGCGGGCCGCCGAACACTGAGGGGAGGGCGGCGCGCACTGCATTGTAGCAGTCCAGCGCGATCGCGTCGTGAGCTGCGAGAGCTGGCGCGAAGGCGGAGCCGCGCTGCGACATCACTTCGAAGAACATGCCGAAGGTGCGGCGAAGGCGGTCGATCCGACGATCGAGCATGGCCATCTGGGTGAGCGCCGCTTGGGGATCGGCGGGATTCCACTGCCGCTCAACTTGGGCGAATTGCTGGGCGATGACGCGGCTAATCTTGGCGAGACGCCGATTGGCTGCCTGGAAGTGGGCGCGGGACGGAGCGTAGGGCAGGTCCTGGAGCCGCAGACCTACTCGGCGAGGCGTCAGGCGGTTCAGACGCTGGGCCCGGGCCTTCAAGGCCTTGAGCTTCGTGTCTAGAAACCGCCTGGTGGAAGAGCCCGCACGCATGGCTGCGATCCTTTCCCGCGCTCGCTTCTTACCGGGGCCTGATCGTGATGATCGACGGACCACGCGTGACGATCCGCCGGCGCCGGCCGACGCCTGGCCCGCCGCCATACCCGCGCAGGCCGCCGCCTAGCCCGCCCGCTCTCCGGCCGACGCCGGCAGCAGCGCGCCGCACGATCCGCTGACCGCGCGGCGACGGTCGCACCAGCTGGCGGCGCAGCCGAGGATTCCGGTTTGCGACGCGCTGAGCAGTGCGGGCCAGAACGCGAGGCCGAACTGCAGCCGGCGTGCGCCGGGCGACGCCTGTGCGATGCACGCTTCGCGCGATGCGCGGGAGTGCCCGGATGGCGGTCGGGCCGCCGCGGTTGACCAAGTTCGTCGCCGCGCGGCGGACCGTGCGGATCGCCTGGACACGCTGAGCGGCCGGCATTCTTGCCGCCGCCGGCCCGAGGACGCGGCGGGCAGCCACGGCAGCCGCGACGGGGATTGCGGAGCGCTGCCTAACCGCGAGCTCGGCGAAGGCGTCGAGAGCCTCTTCCTCCGAGGCCTCGTCAGCCATCAGGCGGCCAACGACATTTGCGACCCGACCGATCGCCTGCGCCTGCGGGAGCGGAATCGCACTTGCGATGGGTCCGACGACGCGGGCGATCTGCCCAACGACCGGCGCTGCTCTGCGAACGGCGCCGGCGACACCACGGGCAGCGCGTGCCGCACCGCGGGCGACGCGGCGGACACCACGGGCAATCCGCCGAAAGAACTCGTCTGTGTCCTCGGCGGCGAGGGCAAAGGCGAGTGCCTCGTCCCAGGCATCCTCGTCCATCTCCTCGTCCGACTCGTCGAAGCCGTCGAACTCGTCGCCCTCGTCCATCTCGTCGCCGGCATTCATCTCGTCGAACGGCGTCGTCTCGTCATATTCGTCGCCTTCGTCGTACTCGTCGCCTTCGTCGCCTTCGTCGCCCTCGTCTGCCTCGTCGAAGCCGTCGCCCTCGTCCGTTTCGTCGAATTCGTCGTAACTGTCGGCTGAGCCCTCCGCCTCATCGAAGGCGAGGTCGTCGAACATCGATTCCTCATACCCGTCCATGTTGAGATCTCCTTGCGAGCGGTTGGCCCCTTGAGTGGCGGGAGCCAGCGGTAAACGCCCGCCCCATAGTCCGCCTGCTGAGAAGCCGTCTCAAGTCGGCAGGTTCTGGTAGTCGGTTCCGACGACTTGACAGGGGCCGATGAATCGCTCCGACAGTAATCGACGCGCACGTGGGCAGCCTACCTGACCTAAGGGTGCCCATGGTCCGCATTCACCCTACGCCGCCTGAATTCAGGACGTCAGCTCCAGGCCAATTTCAGCCGTTGCGCTGCCGGCTTTCGATGACTGGGATGGGCGCTTTCCTGCCTTTCAACTCTGCAAGGCTGCAGAGCACCGACACATATTCACTCATGAGATAATTAGTATTGCGCCCTGGTCCCGATTACGGCACCTTCATCTGAGACGCGCCGCAGAGCGCGCTTTGCGATGGAGGGGTACATGCGGATTCGGGCTTGCTGCATTGGTGCATCGGCTTTCGCTCTGGCTTGGAGCGGGACGGGCTTTACCCAGACACCGCCTGCTGATCCGGGCGCATCCACGGAACAGGCCGAAGATCCGACGCCGCGCCAGGGCGACATCATCGTCACCGCGCGTCGCCGCAGCGAAAATTTGCAGACGACGCCACTCTCGGGCTCGGTGCTGACGGGGACCGATTTGGCGAACAAGGGCGTCGCCAACGTCGACGCGCTGCAGTTCGCGGCGCCCAGCATCGTCGTCAACAATTTCGGCCAGGGCATCGACTTCAACGTCCGCGGCATCGGTAAGGGCGAGCACAACACCCAGACCGCGACTGGCGTCATTACCTATCGTGACGGCGCGCCGACCTTTCCGGGCTATTTCCAGCAGGAACCCTATTACGACATCGCCAACATCCAGGTGCTGCGCGGCCCGCAGGGAACGATCGTGGGGCAGAACGCGACGGGCGGCGCAGTGTTCGTCAACAGCAACGACCCGATCATCGGCGGCGGATCGCGCGGCTACATAAGCGCCAATGTCGGCAAGCACTCCGAGTTCGGCACGCAAGGCGCGCTCAACCTTCCGGTCAGCGACACCTTCGCAGCCCGCATCGCGGTTTACGGCCTGCGACGCGACGGCTTCTATGACATCACCGGCCCGGGCGGGAGCGACTATAACGGCAATAACGGCGACCAGCGTCATCTCGCCGGGCGGCTGAGCCTGCTCTGGAAACCTACCCCCCAGCTGTCGATCCTGTCGAAGACCGACCTCGTCTATCTCGACATGGGAGCGTACCCGGCGTCGCCGTTCCGGGACTATTATCGCTTTTTCCCGATCGGCAGCACCACGCCCAATCCCACGTTCAGCGATCTGTTCGATCTCAGTCTCAACTCTCCGCAGGAAGCCCGGGACAAATTCTACCGCACCATCCTCAGGGTGAATTATGAGTTCGACAGCGGGCTCCAGCTCCGCTCGGTCAGCGGCTTCTCCGAGGGCAACACCAAATACCGTGCCGACCTCGACGGAACGGCGACCATCAACTCCACCTTTTTCGACAGCGTCGATGAGCGGCAGTTCTCGCAGGAGCTCACGCTGATCTCGCCCGATACGGCGCGCTTCACCTATCTGGCCGGCCTCTTCGGCATCTGGAACAAATATACCTTTCGCGAGCCCTTCCAGTTTCTGATCGGCACGCCCGCCGGCAACGCCGCCACCGAATATCGCCTCGAAGGCATCAATCCGAACCGCTCGCTCGCAGCCTTCGGTCAGGTCGGCTTCGCGATCACTCCTGAACTCAAGCTCGAGCTCGGTGGGCGCTACACGGCCAGCCGTAGCCGGAACGACGTCGACGTGCTGCAATTCGGCGTGCCGATCGTTGCCGAGCAGCTGACGCAATCGGACGATTTCTCCTACAAGGTCTCGCTCGGCTGGGAGGCCAGCCGCGACCATTATCTGTACGCATTCATCGCCACCGGCTTCAAGCCAGGAGGCCTCAACGTGCCAGTGGGCTTCGGTCAGCCCGAGCCCTTCGGCCCGGAAACCGTCACCTCATATGAAGCAGGCTGGAAAGCCAATTTCGCGGACCGGCGCATCCGGACCGCGGTGAGCGCCTTCTACAATGAATATCAGGACTTCCAGGTCATCATCGGTAATCCCACGATTCCGGTTTTCGGTCTCGAAGTGAACGTGCCGGGCACGACCAAGATCTACGGTCTTGAGGCCGAGGCGGAAGCAAATTTCGGGGCGTTCAGCTTCGATGTCGGCTTCAACGTCCTCCGCAGCGAGCTTGGCCAGTTCTTCGCCACCGATCCGCGCGCCATTTCCCTGACGCCCTGCAACGTCAATACCGGTCCGGCCAGCGCCACGTGCCTCAATCTCAAGGGCCGCGACCAGACCTATGCGCCTGATTTCACCTTCAACGTCGGCGCCGAATATAGATTGGACCTTGGCGGCGACAGCACACTTACCCCACGGCTCAATTACGGCCATATCGGAGCGCAGTGGGCGACCCTGTTCCAGAACCGCGCCCGCGGCGATCGGATCGAGGAGCGCAACATCCTGAACGCTCAGCTCGCCTACAACAGGGGGAGCCTGACGGTCACCGCCTACGCCACCAATCTCACCAACCAGCATTATCCGGCGGCGCTCAATAGCGGCCTCTATTTCGCCGGGGCGCCGCGCCAATATGGCCTCAAGATCCTGAAGGCGTTCTGAGGCATCGAGCCGCCGCTCGCGCGATTCTGTGCGAGCGGCGTCGAGGCCTTGCCGCTGTCGAAAGCCGCGATGCAGAAATTTGGACTGACCGTAGACAAGTTCCTGGACCATGCTGCCAAATGGTTCGGAGCGAGCCAGGTGGTGTGGGCGGAAGACGGATCCGTACGAGCGAGAGTCGGCTATGCCGAGCTCAGGGAGCGAGCCAGTTGCCTCTCGGGAGCCCTTGCCGCGCTGGGACTCCGCGCCGGCGACCGCGTCGGCACGCTTGCCTGGAACACGCTCCATCATCTCGAGGTCTATTATGGCGTGATGGGCATGGGCGGCGTCTGCCACACGCTGAACCCGCGCCTGACCCCGGCGCAGCTCGCCGCCATGATCAACGAGGCCGACGATCGCATCCTCGCGGTGTCGGCAAGCCTGATCCCGCTGCTTCGCCAGATGCTCGCCGACTGCCCGCGAGTTGAACATGTCGTCCTGCTCGATGACGCTGATCCCGCCGAGGCGGGGCTCGGGGGATCCCCCCCGCTCCTGCAGCTTGAGACGCTCAGGTCCAGCCACGGCAAACGGCATCCCTGGGGGAACTTCGACGAGGAATCGCCGGCCGGGCTTTGCTACACGTCGGGCACGACCGGGCGTCCAAAGGGCGTGCTTTACACCCACCGCTCCAACTACCTTCATACGCTGCGCGCGCTCCAGGCGGATGCCGTCGCCGTCACCGCCCGGGACGTGGTGCTGCTGGCGGTGCCGATGTTCCACGCCAATGGCTGGGGACTTCCTTTCGCAGTGCCCGCCGCCGGTGCCAAGCTCGTCCTCCCCGGCCGAACCCTGGATGGCGGATGTCTGGCTCGACTGATCCGCGACGAAGGCGTCACCGTCGCCGTCGGCGTGCAGACCGTATGGCTAGGGCTGGCCGATCATCTCGAGCGAACAGGCGAGCGGCTGCCCACTCTGGAGCGCGTGCTGATCGGCGGCTCAAATTGTCCGGAAGCGCTTCTTCGGCGCCTCGAGGAGGGTCTTGGGGCGCGCGTGCAGACCAGCTGGGGGATGACAGAGCTCTCGCCCATTGGAACGATGTCTCCTCCCGACCGCGAGCCGGACGCCGCCGGAACGGCAGGCAAGCCGCCGATCGGCCTGGACCTCAAACTGAGCGACGCCGAAGGGCGAACGCTGCCCGAGCAACGCAATGTGCTGGGGCATTTGAAGGTCAGGGGCGCAAGTGTCGTCGACCGCTATTTTCAGGCCGATGCGGACGCGCTTGACGACGAGGGCTATTTCGACACGGGCGACCTCGCGACAATCGACGATTTCGGCAACCTCACCATCTGCGGCCGCGCAAAGGACCTCATCAAGTCCGGCGGCGAGTGGATCAATCCAGCTGAGATCGAGACGATCGTCGGCGCCCATCCCGGCGTCCGCCACGTGGCTGTGATCGCCCGGCCCGATGAGAAATGGGGAGAGCGCCCCGTGCTGGTCGTGGAGCGGGAGAATGCCGGCGATCCATGCACGCTGCTCGATCTCCTGCGCGGCAAGGTCGCAGACTGGTGGATACCGGACATGATCGCGGACGTGCCGACAATGCCGCTCGCCGCCACGGGCAAGATCGACAAGAACCGGCTGCGTGCAGATTATGAGACCGGAGCGATTGTCGCTCAGCAGGCCTGATCAGCCGCCTATTTGCAGTTGGAAGCCGGCGGAGGCAGCGGCGGCGCTGCCAATCCGACATTCCAGTTCCAGCCGATGCCGCCCGCTGCGCGCCGGCGGCACATCACCGCCTCGTTCAGCTCGAACATGCCCGGCATTAGATCCTCACGTGCTTGCGGAGTGTCGCCGAAATGGATGTAGGCCGCGGTCTTGCCGTAGGCCGGCCAGACAGGAGCACGCCGAGCGCTCGGACGGCCGCTCCGCGCGAAGCTGGTCCAATAGTCGATCATCGCATCCGACAAAGTGCGCTCGCGAGGCGTGTCCGGAACTGCGGGCCAGCGGGGCGGCGTCCCGTTGAAGGTGCCGAAGAGGTAGGGCAGCTCGGCCGCGTGGAAGGCGTGCAGTCCGGCCTGCTCGGAGGCCGGATAACCATGATCAAAGAGGTAGAGGTAGGAGGGCTGAGCGATCGCGGTCTGGCTGCGCACCAGCCGTTCCGACGTCCAGCCATAGAGGGCGTCGCGCGTGGTCGCGAGGATGCTCTCCTTGTAATCCGCGGCAGGATAGATGCGCAGGAATGCGTCCGCCAGATCAGCGTAGCGGGTCCTGATCTCGCGCTCATAGTCGGCCACCGTTGGCGGCGCCTTGGGCGCAAGCACGGTGAGTGACCTGATCTCGCCCTCATTGAAGCCCGCCAGCACCGGCACGGGCGCCTGCTCACCTGCATCGAACGTCTCGACCATCTGCTTGGGGAGCACCTGGCCGTCGACGTTGCCGAAGGGGAAGAAGCCGAGCTTGGCTGCCGCGTCGGTCAGCTGCTGAGCATCCACGGCACGCAGCTTCGCGGGGTCGGGCGCCTGCAGCGCCGTCGCCAGGAACTGCCCTGCGCCTTCCGCGGCCGGAGCGCCATGCACGCCGTTCCGCAGCTCCGGCATCGAGATCATGTAGGCGCTCTGCGCGATGGCACGGCTGAAGAGGCCGCGCGCCGCAGGCGACGACATCAGATACATGACACTCAGCCCACCGGCGGATTCACCCGCGATCGTGACGTTCCCGGGATTTCCGCCGAATGCCCCAATGTTCTTCTGGATCCACTTCAGCGCCGCGATCTGATCGAGCAGTCCGTAATTGCCTGAGACGCGCTGCGGGGTCTCCGCGCTCAGTCCTGGATGAGCGAGCCAGCCAAGCACGCCGAGCCGGTAGTTGATCGACACCACCACGACACCCCGTTCGGCGAGTCGGCGGCCGTCATAGAGCGGCTCGCGGCTGGACCCGGTGGTGAGAGCGCCGCCATGGATCCACACCAGCACAGGCGCAGCCTTGGCGCCTCGCGGGGACCAGACATTGAGCGTGAGGCAGTCCTCGCTCACCGGCAGCGGATCGCCTGAATAGATCGAGACCGTTTTGGCCTGCGGCTGCACGCAAGCAGGCCCGAAATCGGTGGCACGCCGCTCCCCTGCCCATCGCGCCATCGGCGCCGGAGGCCGCCAGCGCAGCGCGCCGACCGGCGGCTTGGCGTACGGGATGCCGCGATAGACGCCTACGTCCTGCTCATAGGTGCCGCGGACCTTTCCCGCCGGAGCGTTGACCGCCGGCCCCGGAACCGCGCCGACCCCGGCGCTGCCAAGCGTCAGCGCAACCAAGCTCCCAAATATCTTCATCAAACGGCTTCCTGCTTGCGGAGGGTTCGCGCGAGCCAAAGAAAAAGGCCGATCGCGACGGCATAGAATGGCGTGAGCGTGTAGAGCGCGAGCTGCAGCGAATTGGCGGCGCCGCCTGCGGCGAACCAGTCGCTTGCCGCGCCGACCCAGGTCGGCCCGAGCCCAAGTCCGATGAAGTTCATGACCAGCAGCAGCAGGGCGCCTGCGAGCACGCGTTGGTTCGGCGGCACCTCCTCCTGCACCAGCGTCACCGAGCAGGACAGGTAGAAATAGTTGAAGAACATCACGACCGTCAGCAGCAGCAAGGCCAGCGGCCAAGACGGAGCCCAGACGAAAGCCAAGTAGAATGGCGCCGCGATCGCGAGAGACGCAGCGGGCGCGGTGGCAAAGGCGCGGCGCGATCCCCGTGTCAGGCGATCGATGACCTTGCCCGACACCACCATGCCGCCGCCCATTCCGATGACGATCACCAGCGCATACCACACCGCTACGTCGGAAAGCGTCATCCCCTTCTCGCGCATCAGGAACAGCACCGCAAAATTGCCGAGGCCGTACGTCACGAACTGCGTGGCGCCGCTGCCGAAGGCGGCGAGCGTCAGCACCGGATTGGCGAAGAAGGCCCGGATGGTTCCGAAGAACGGGGCCTGCGCCGCTGGCCCCCGCGGCGCGCCGGCATCGGTGGCGCCCCGTGCCGGCTCGGGCACAACGAATGGCAGCGCGATCGCCGCCGCGATTCCAACTATGCCGATCGCGACGAATGCGTCACGCCAGTTGAAAGCGGCCGCAATCGAGGCGCCGAGCGCAACCCCGAGCGCCGCCCCGATCGGCGGGCCGAGATTATAGATGCCGAATGCCAAGCCGCGCCGACCGGGCGGAAAGCTGTCGGTGATGAGCGCGTAGGAAGGCGGAACGCCGCCCGCCTCTCCAAAACCCACGGCCATCCGCGCAACCACGAGCTCGGGATAGGTCCGCGCCAAGCCGCACGCCACGGTCGCGGCGCTCCAGATCCCGCAGGCGGCGGTCAGCACGGCCACACGGTTGGTCCGGTCGGCGAACCAGCCAACCGGAATGGCGATGAAGCAGTAGAACATCGCGAAATACAGACCGCCGATGAGACCGAGCTGCCCGTCCGTCACATGCAAGGTGTCCTGGATCGGCTTGGCCAGGATGCCGAGCAGCTGACGGTCCAGGAAATTCAGGACATAGACGAAGGTGAGTATCGCGAGGACAACCCCAGGACTGCGCCGGGCTCGACCCTCTGCCGGGTGGGCCGGAGATGGTGCGGCAATCCCGCTTTTGTTCACCGCCACCAACCTCTCCCAAGGCCTCGCTTCTTTCTGCGACAGTGACAGCACAGCGACCTTCCTGTCAACGCACGCTCACTCGTGCGTGAATAAACTGCGGCCGGCGCTTGACGGTGAGCGCGTTAGGCGGGAGTGACGATCACCTGATGACAAGCGAGAAGCCCATCCGCCGCTCCCGCAAGGCCGAACAACGTGCCGAGACGATGGAGCAGATATTCGACGCGGCGGAGGAGCTTTTCTCCAAGCACGGCCTGCACGGCGTCACCCTGAAGGACGTGGCCGTTCGCGTCGGCGTCCACCACACGCTGCTCAATTATTATTTCAGCGACAAAAAAGCCTTGTTCGACGCCGTCTTCGCACGCCGGGCAGTGGTCACCAGCGAACGCAGGATGCGAGCGCTGGACGAATATGAAGCTTCGGCTGGAGGAAAGCCAACCGTCGAGGGCGCGCTCCACGCCTTCCTCGACACCGACCTCGACACCTACATCGAGGGTGGCGAGGGCTGGCGGAATTACGCCAAGCTCGGCGCGCAGGTCTCAAACACGCCCGAGTGGGGCGCGAGTCTGATGGACCAGCATTTTGATCCCGTTGTCCTGCGGCTGATCGATATCCTCAAGAAAGCGCTCCCGGATTGCGCGGAGCAAGACATCTTCTGGGGCTATCACTTCGTGACAGGCGCCTTGATGCTGACGCTCGCGCGCACCGGTCGCATCGACAAACTGTCGCACGGTCTGTGCCGATCAGAGGATTTCGCAGCGGTGAAGCAGCGCATGGCCACTTTCATGGCCGCCGGATTCCGGGCCATATGCAAGTAGAGCATGGGCGCAACAGAGGCTCGTGGACCCGTTGAGCGTCTGCTTTCGGTGCACGCTGGAACGGGAATGAATGTCTGGGTGCATAGCAGTCCTAGACCGATTGCTCACTAAGCGCCCAAGAAGGTCGCTTGGTCCTCCCACGCCAGCGGCATTTGCTGAAGAAACCACTTCGTCTCGAGACCCACCGGCATGGCGCCCGCTGCCAGCTGCTTCTGTATCGACGGGGCAAGGAGGCCCAGCATCATCAGGCGCCGGTGACGCCGCTCTCGCGGGGCTTCCGCCCTGTGATGAATGCGCCTGTCTAGCGGTGACGTAGAGTAGCGCTGAAGGAGATCGCGAGCCGACCTCCACAGCGTCGGCAGAGCCCCCTGCCCGCCAAGCTGCTTCGTCTGGCCTACCGAGCCGCCGCGGAACCTCGGGGACGATCGACGATGAACCGGATTGCCCCATCGCGATCTGCTGCGACTCGTCCACCCGGCAGTCGCTCCTGAAGGCGCTGCATAACCCAGTCGGCCGGCTCGTGAGGTTCTGCAATTCCGGCTGGATCGATGATCTGGTGGAGGCTTCTCTCGCGGACCTCTACTGCCCTCACCAACGAGAGGATCTCGTTACAGGGCAGCGGCTCGCTGGAGCCAAGCACCCGTCCAATAGTGCGTAGCACGAGGTCCTCAAGCCCGGCGGCTGCCACACGCAAGACCGCGCCGTCACGGCGAGATGTTTGAACAGTCGGCAGCGCATTAGCCGAGACGTAGTATCGATAGAGTCGTCCGCCGCGGCCGTAGCTGAAGCAGCTGGCATGGGCGCCCCCTCAGCATCGACCACACGGCCGATTAAGGGGCATAGAGTTTGTCGCCTTGGCTTGTTGTGCCGCGCTCGCCGATTGGCGGCGAGCGCCTCCCCCACCTTTTCGAACAGCTCGCGGCTAATGATCGCCTCATGCTCGCCCTCGTGCCGAACGCCGCGATGCACGACCTCCCCCAGATAAAGGCGGTTCTGAAGTATGTAGTAGAGGGCTCCGCAGCCTAGCGGGACACCGCCAATCTCCCTCCCGGAACGTCCGACCCATCGCTTCGACACAACTCCGGCGGCACGGAGCTCCTTCATCAGCTCAACGCCGGAGCCGAGCTCCAGGTAGCGGGTGAAGATATGCCGCACCTGGGCTGCGTCAGCCTCATTGAGCACTAGCCTCCGATCGCCAAGGCCATATCCCAGCGGCAGGTTCCCGCCATCCACATGCCCTTCGCCTTGGACGCAGCGACCTTGTCGCGGATCCGCTCGCCTGTGACCTCCCGCTCGAACTGCGCAAACGACAGAAGCACGTTGAGGGTCAACCGGCCCATGCTGGTGGTGGTGTTGAAGGCTTGGGTGACGCTGACGAACGATACTCCGCGGACATCCAGCCGCTGCACGATGTGGGAGAAGTCCATGAGCGAGCGCGTCAGGCGATCGACCTTGTAGACGACAATCACGTCGACCCGTCCAGCATCCACGTCCGCCAGAAGCTGCTGGATAGCGGGGCGGTTCATGTTCCCGCCGGAGAACCCTCCGTCATCATAGTGCTGCGCAAGGACCTGCCACCCCTCCCCCGTCTGCGACTTCACGATAGGCTTCGCACGCCTCGCGCTGAGCATCGAGCGTGTTGAAGACCTGATCCAGTCCCTCCTCGGTCGATTTCCGCGTGTAGATGGCGCAGCGCTTTATGCTTTTCTGCCCCGCCTCGATCATATCGTGGACTTCGGCCGAAGACCAAAGAAGCGGTGCCCGTTCCAGCGCGTGCCGGTGATGGCGCGAGCCGTTTCGGAGAGGCTTCGGTAGGTCGTACCCTGGTGCAGAAAGCCGTGTTCCAGCACCTCAACGTCGTGTCTCAGGCCCTGCCACTCGCGGACGCGTCGTGTTTCCGGGATCAAGGCAGGAGATGACGGTGTCGCCCGGTCCGACTTCAGAAGGCGGATCGTCGCTGCATCGAGACCGCCGAAGGCGTCGGCCTGAATGCGCCATGCCAAGAGGCGCGAGAGCAGTTCGGTCGAGCGCATCTTCGGCGGCTCGCCGTATCGACGGCGCCATTCCTCCCTCAGACCGGTGAGGTCGAGCGCCGTAAGCGCTCGAACCTCCTCCCTCACTTTAGCCGCATACTTCACGCCGCGGGCTCGGCGCTGCCTGACCCGACGATCGGCCCGGGCAAGGCTTCGGTCATTCGCCCAGTGCAAGTTCGGCAGGTCGTGAAGCCGCATCCTGCCATCCGCCCCCTAGCGCGCGGAACAGATCGACCTGTGCGCGGACGATGCGGGCATCGGCTGCCGCGAGATCGGCTTCGGCCTCGGCAAAGGTCCGTTCGGTGTCGAGCAGCTCGAGCGATGCGATTTCCCCCTCGCGCTGGCGTGCGCGCGTGATGCGAACAGCCGTGTCGGCATCCGCCCGTGCGGCGGCAAGAGCAGCGCGCCGCTCCAGTTCACGAGCATAGTTCGAGAGCGCCGTCTCCGTCTCCTCCAGGGCGGTGAGCACCGTCCCATCGAACTCCGCCAGCGCCGCCTGTGAGTCCGCTTCGGAGCCGGCGATGCGGGCGCGTATGCCTTCGCGATCGAACGACCAGTTGATCAGCGGGCCGAGCAGGAAACCCACTGCGCCGCCGGTAAAGAGATTGCCGAGGCTGGTTGCGGTCGAACCCAGGGAACCGCCGAGCGTGACGCGCGGGTAGAGATCGGCAGTCGCGACACCGATCCGCGCGGTCGCCGCGGCGAGTCGGCGTTCGGCCGCACGCACGTCGGGCCGACGCGCGAGCAGGGCTGCGCCGTCGCCGACCGGAATCGGTCGGTCGAGACGCGGCGCAGTCTCCCGCGCACCGGCGATCTTGGCCAACTCGCCCGGGGCGCGACCGGTGAGGGTAGCGAGCCTGAAGAGCGCCGATTGCCGCTCCGCCGCAATCGCCGGCACTTCCGCCTGGCGCTGGTTGCGCAAGGCGGCGATGCGGGCGACGTCGAGGCGCGTGGCGAGGCCGACCTCGCGGCGCCGCTCCGTCAGCTGTATCGAGCGGTCGAGCAAAGCGACGATCCGCTCGGCCACGTCGAGCCGCTCGGCGGCCGAGGCGGCGTCGGCATAGGCACGGGTCGTCGCGGCGGCGACGGCGACGCGGACGGCGTCCGCGTCGGCGGCCGCGGCGGCAACGTCGCCGCGCGCCGCTTCAACTCCGCGCCCGACCCTTCCGAACAGATCGACCTCGTATGAGACTTCCAGCCCGGCGTCCAAATTCCAGCTTTCGCTGTCAGTACCGGCAACACGCTGGGCCTCCGGTAGGCGGGCGTAGCTGGCACCGGCACCGATGCCGCCCTTCGGCAATCGATCGGAGCGCACCTCGCGCAGCACAGCCCGGGCCCGGGCGAGCCGCGCCACGGCGACACGTATGTCGGTATTGGCATTCAGCGCCTCGAGGACGAGGCTGTCCAGCACCGGATCCTGGTAGAGCTGCCACCAGCGGTCGTGCGCCGCCTCGGTGGCGCTGACCGCCGGACTGGTCGAGAGGAAGGGGCCGGTCTGTGCCACCCGAGAGGAGGGAGCGACATAGTCCGGCCCCGCCGCGCAGGCGGCAAGCGCGAGCGCGGAAGCGGTGGCGAGGAACGTGCGGAAGGCGTTCATGACGATCTTTCCTATTCGGCGGGGACGAGCGCCGGCTCCGGCGAGCGACCCGGCTTAGCGCGCCGGAAGCGGTCCCCGAGAGCACGGCAGACGACGTAGAAGGTCGGCGTGAAGAGCAGGCCGAAGCCGGTCACGCCGATCATCCCAAAGAAGACGGCCGTGCCGAGCGCCTGGCGAAGCTCCGCGCCCGCGCCGCTCGCGATCAGCAGCGGCACCACGCCCAGGATGAAGGCGAAGCTCGTCATCAGGATCGGCCTCAGGCGCGTCTGCGCGGCGCGAACGGCAGCCTCGACCGGCGAGAGCCCGTCCTCTTCCTCCGCCTGCTTGGCGAACTCGACCACCAGGATCGCGTTCTTCGCCGCGAGTGCGATCAGCACGACGAGCCCAATCTGCGTCAGAACATTGTTGTCCATGCCGCGCAGGTTCACGCCGGCCATGGCCGCCAGGAGGCACATCGGCACGATCAGGATGATCGAGAGCGGGAGCGTCAGGCTCTCATATTGCGCCGCGAGCACCAGGAAGACGAACAACACCGCCAGTCCGAAGACGATGGCCGCCGTGCTGCCCGCCGCCTTCTGCTGATAGGCGATGCCGGTCCATTCGTGGCCATAGCCGTCCGGCAGCGTCTCGTCGGCGAGCTTCTCCATGGTGAGAAGCGACGCACCGGACGAGTAGCCGGGCGCGGTGTCGCCATCGACCTCGACCGCGGGGAAGAGGTTGTAGCGAACGACGCGATAGGGCCCCGTCTTGTCCTCGAACGTCGACACGGAACCGATCGGCACCATCGCCCCGGAGTTGGAGCGGGTCCGGAGGTTGGCGATGTCGGCTTTCGTGGCGCGGAACGGGGCGTCGGCCTGCGCCGTCACGCGGTAGGTGCGGCCGAGCAGGTTGAAGTCGTTGACGAAGGCCGAGCCGAGATAGACCTGCAGGGCCTCGAACACCCGCTCCGGCGGCACGCCGAGCATGTCCGCCTTGCGCCGGTCGACGTCGGCATAGACGCGCGGCGTCGAGGTATCGAAGAAGGTATAGATCTGCGCGAGGCCCGGCGTCTGGTTCGCCTTCCCGATCAGCTCGTTCGATTTGGCGGCGAGCTCCTGATAGCCGTTGCCGCCGCGGTCCTGGACCATCATCCGGTAGCCGCCGGCCGAGCCGATGCCCTGGATGAGTGGCGGCGGCACGACCATCAGCCGCGCCTCCGTGATATCCGCAGTCGCCGCCCGCGCTTCATCCATGATCTGGGCGAAGCTCTTGCCGAGGCGCTTGCGCTCCTCGAACGAGTCGAGCGGGAAGTAAGCGGCGGCGGCGTTCGGCGCGAGCGTCTGCGACGGGCCGTCGAAGCCGGCGAGCATGACCGAGCCCTTGATGCCCTCGATCGGCAGGATGCGGTCAGCGACCTCGCGCAGGACGGCATCCGTGCGCTCTACCGAGGATCCCGGCGGCAGCTGCACGACCGTGAGGAAATAGCCCTGGTCCTGCGCCGGAATGAAGCCGGTCGGCGTCGACCAGAACAAGGCGCCGGTGGCGGCGATGAGCCCGCCATAAGCGAGCATCATCCGCTTCGGGCGTGTGACCAAGGTCCGGGTGAGGCCGGCATAGCCGGCGCTCATCCGCTCGAACTCTCGATTGAAGCGGTCGCCTGCGGCTCGGACCAACCGCTTGAACCGCCCGCCCGTCGGCTTCGCTTCGTGCGCGCGCAGCAGCAATGCGGCGAGCGCCGGCGACAGAGTGAGCGACAGGAGCAGCGAGATCACGGTCGCGGTCGAGATCGTCACCGCGAACTGCTGGTAGAAGGCACCCGACAGGCCGGTGAGGAAGAGCGTCGGCACGAACACCGCGCACAATACCAGAACGATCGCGACCAGAGCTGCCGACACCTCGTCCATCGACGTCCGCGCCGCCTCGAGCGGCGTCAGGCCGCGCTCCAGGTTCCGCTCGACATTCTCGACCACCACGATCGCATCGTCGACGACGATGCCGATCGCCAGCACCAGCCCAAACAGCGACAGGTTGTTGAGCGAGTAGCCGAAGGCGGCGAGCACGGCGAAGGTGCCGATCAGCGAGACCGGGATCGCCACCACCGGGATGATCGTCGCCCGCCATTTCTGGAGGAAGACGAGGATGACGAGCACCACTAGGGCGGCCGCTTCGAGCAGGGTGGTCATCACCGCCTCGATGGACTGGGCGATGAACTCGGTCGGGTTGTAGATGACGCGATATTCGAGCCCCTTGGGGAAGTTTGCCGAAGCCGCTTTCATCTCGGCCTCGACCGCCTCGGCCGCCGCCAGCGCATTTGTGCCCGGTCGTTGGAAGATGCCGAGCAGAACCGTCGGCTTGCCCGAAAGGTAGGTGTTGGACGCGTAATCGGCGGCACCGAGCTCGACGCGGGCGACATCCGAGACCCGGACCTGCCTCCCCTCCGCATCGCTCCTGATGACGATGTCGGCGAACTGCTGCGGGTCCTTGAGCCGCCCCTGCGTCTCCACGTTGAGCTGGAAGGCGTTGCCGCTCGCATAAGGCGGCTGGCCGAGCGTGCCGGCCGCGACCTGTACGTTCTTCGCCCGGAGCGCCGCGACGATCTCGCCCGCTGTCAGGTCGAGCGCGGCGGCGCGGCTCGGATCGATCCAGACCCGCATCGAATAATCGCGTGCACCGAACAGCTGCACGTCGCCGACGCCGTCGATGCGGCTGATGCGGTCACGCACCTGCGTCAGCGCATAATTGGAAATGTAGCCACGATCGAGGCTCTCATCAGGCGAGATCAGGTTCACAACCATCAGGAAGTCGGGCGAGGTCTTGCGCGTGACGACGCCGAGCCGCTGCACCTCCTCCGGAAGCCGCGGCACCGCGATCGCGACGCGGTTCTGGACCAGCACCTGCGCGGCATCGAGATCGGTGCCGATCTTGAAGGTGACGGTGACCGTCAGGCGCCCATCCCCGGTCGACTGCGATGACATGTAGAGCATGTTGTCGACACCGTTGATCTCCTGCTCGATCGGGGCCGCGACGGTTTCGGCGACAGTCTCTGCGGACGCGCCCGGATAATTGGCCGCGACCGTGACCGTCGGCGGCACGATCTCCGGATATTGGGCAACGGGCAGGCCGATATAGGCGATGGCCCCGACGATCGTGATGACGATCGCGATGACGGCCGCGAAGATCGGCCGCGAGATGAAGAACCGCGAGAGGCGCATCGCACCCTCCTTGCTTTGAGATGGGTCAGCGGGCGGCGGAGAAGGTCGCTTCGCCGGTGACTGGAGCCGAGACAGGCGGGGCATCCGCGGCAGCGGCCGGGCTGATGCGAGCCGCCCGGGTGAGGACCTTGGCGCCGGGAGCCGCAAGCTGGGTTCCGCTGATGACGATGCGGTCGCTCGGCTGAAGCCCTGAGCGGATCACGCGAAGCCCCTGCACGACCGGTCCGAGCTCCACCGGCCTCGGCTGAACGACACCATCGTTGCCGACGACCAGCACGAGCTTGCGCGCCTGATCAGTTTGGATGGCGGCGTCCGGCACGAGTAGCGCCTGCCGGGTTCCGCCGCTGGCGAGGCGCATGTTGCCGAACATGCCCGGGGTCAGGAACAGGCCGGGATTGGCGAGCACAGCCCGGCCGCGTATCGTGCCGGAGCGCGGATCGAGCCCGTTGTCGGTGAAGTCGAGCCGCCCGCGCCAGCGATAATCGGTCTCGTCCTGCAGCCGGATCTCGACCGGGGAGGCTCCGGCTTCACCGTCGCCCCGCTTGGTCTTGAGGAACAGGGATTCGGACGCGTCGAACGCGAAGTAGATTGGGTCGAGGGCGTTGATCGTGGTCAGCAAAGTGGCCTCGCCGCCCGCCCCTCCCGCGACCAGATTGCCGGCGTCGATGCGGCGATCGGAAATGCGTCCCGAGATCGGGGCGCGAACCTGCGTGAACTCCACGTCGAGGGCACGGGCGCGTACCCGCGCCTCGGCGGCGGCGAGGGCTGCCGTCGCCGCCTGCACGCGCGCCTGCAGCCGGTCGACGTCGCTGCGCGAGACGGCTTCGACCTCGAGCAGCCGCGTCGCGCGGCCAAGGTCGGCGCGGGCGAGGGCAAGATCACTGCGGGCGCTGGCGACGCTGGCCCTCGCCTCCGCAAGCGCGGCAGTGAACGGCCTTGAATCGATGGTGAAGAGGAGCTGCCCCTTTCGCACCACCGCGCCGTCACGGAAGTGCACGGCGGTGACGGCACCTGAAATGCGCGGGCGGACGTCGACCGTGCGGCTCGCCTCGAAGCGGCCGATATAATCGTCCCACTCTTCGACGCTGCGCTGGAGCGGCGGCGCCACCGCGACGGTCGGTGGCGGCGGCGCCGCGGCAACGGGCGCCTCCTCGTCCAGCAGCGTCCCGCCGGCAGCGGCCACGAGCCCCAGCGACAGGACCGCGATCGCGGCCCCCTTCCAGCGACTTCGCGGCGCTGGCGCGACTTGCTCCGGATGCGCCTCGTCCACGGGCGGACGCCCGATCTTGCTGATCATGTTCATGAATTTATCCCCCGTTGAGCGGCCGCCTGGCCGCTTTCGATGCTCGAGAGCAGCGTCTGCAGCTGCTCGCGGGTAAAGCCGGCGGCGCGGAAGGCAGCGACTTCGGGAAGCGGAACGGCGTAACCGCGGCGCCACGCCATCACGGCCATGCGGCGCAAGGCTTCCAGGCGCGGGTCTGCGAGCTTCGGATTGCGGCGCGTGCCGAACAGGCTGCCCAGCGCCATCGCCACCCGACCCGGTTCGGAAAGGCTCGAAAGCCCGTCGCGCCGGGCGAGCGCGATCACCGACCATTCAAGCGGCGAGAAGCCGGTGCTGATGTGGGCGGATGCCGACTTGGCTTTGCGCGCAACCGCGCCGGTTGCCGTCGGGATCGCCTCAGCAAAGTTCAGATAGGCCATGGTTCGTCTCCCTTTCTCGAGCACGCACTTCGCCCTCGCCCGGCTCGCTCTGAACCGCGCGTCCCTTGCTGATGCGTTCGTCTGAATGATGCGGCACCTGATGGCCGCATCGTGATCGTCTTGCCGCTCGGACCCTGGAGCCAAGATGTGAGTCCGCCGTCCGTCGGCGCGATCGCACCTACGTTGGCGTTCAGATAATGAATGGCTCTCTAGATGGTCACGAAGCGGTGTCGCGGCCCGCGACTAAGGACCGTCTCGCGGTATGAAGCAGAGTCGGCAGCGCATGCTCATCTCCGGATTTTCACCGGTCGCTCACCAACCGGACTTGAATACCGTTCGGTATGTAAAGCAGCTGCCGTTCAGGTCAAGGGATTTCTATACTGGCCGGTAAAATATATTCAGCTGCTCGGCCACATCGCCAGGCTGGTGTCGATCAGCCGCTCCAGATCCTGCCGCGTGGCGCCGGCGCCCGCCTGTACCGACATGCCTTGGATGATCGCAGCCAACCAGCTCGCGAGGCCTGCTGGATCGGCAGAGGCGGGAAGATCGCCCTCCTCCTTCGCCCGTTCGAGCCGCCTGATCAGCGCCAGATGGGAAGGCATGCGCCGGGCGATCACCTCTGCCCGAATCGATTCCGCTTCCGCGCCGCACGCGGTCGCGCTGATCACCCCGAGGCAGCCCCGCGGCTCGCAGGGGTTGGTCTGCATCTCGAGTGCGCCGCGCAGGAGGCTTTCCGCTACGCCCCGCGCGTTCGGCGCCACCAGCGACTGATCGATGTAGGCGAGCTTCTCCCGCTCATAGAGGTCGAGCGCCTTACGGAAGAGCGATTCCTTGTTCCCGAACGCGGCGTAGAGGCTCGGCCGGGTGATCCCCATCGCCTCGGTCAGATCGGTGAGCGACGTCCCCTCATAACCCTTGGTCCAGAACACGCGCAGCGCCGCCGCCAAGGCGCCTTCGGTGCAGAATTCGCGGGGCCGACCCTTGGGTGCCGGGCATGCTGCTGTTTTCATATCGGACGGTATATAAGTGCATCTTCCTGCGCCGTCCAGTCACCGCCGCAGCAAAGCACTGGAGCATAACGAAAAACTCACCCCATGCTTCTGCGGCGCATCCGGTTCTTCCCGTGGTGAACTTCCGACCGCTCTAAATGGCGCAGGAGATAGGACGCGTTCAAGCCATTCGGGCGCGGAAAAGTTGCCCGCCTTCTATGATCAAAACTATGCCCATGGCGGCTACACCGATGCCAAGATAGCCGAGTGCCAGCGGAAGTGTGGTGCCGTCATAGGCTTGCCCGATGACGGTTCCCACAGCTGCGGCGCCAGTGCTGACAATGAAGCCTTGGATCGAAGATGCCGTTCCGGCAATGTGTCCCACCGGCTGCATTGCCATCGCTCCGAAGTTGGAGCCGCACAGGCCGATACAGGTCATGCTCAGCGCCTGGATAGCAACATAGACCCAGAGACTCTCCAATTGTGCCCAGGCGACGAGCACATGGGCAAGCGACAAGACGATGAGCGCAAGCAGTCCCACTTGCGAGATGACACGCGTTCCGAGCCGTTCAACGAGGCGGCTGTTGGCGAAGGAGGCGCAGGCCATGAAGAACGCGCAGATACCGAACAGGATCGAAAAGTGGCTGCCTTGCTGGAACGTGTCCGCGAACACCTGCTGTGCTGATGAGACGAACGCGATGATCCCGCCGAACGGCAGCGAGGCGGCAAGCGCGTAGCCGAACGAGTAGCGGTTGCTCAGTGTCTCCCGATAGGCTTCAGCCAAGGACGCCATTGAGATGGGCCGACGCAACTCGGCCGCGAGTGTCTCCGGCAAGCGAAACAAGGCCCAAGCCAGCACCAGCGCGGCGAACGCACCCAACACGTAGAAGATAAAGCGCCACGGCCCGAGCGACAGCAAGCTCTGCCCAATAGTAGGCGCGAGGATGGGGACGAGAAAGAAGATCATCTGCGCAATCGAGGTGATCCGAGCCATGCGCCGGCCCGAATAACTGTCGCGGACGATCGCCACTGCCAGCACGCGAGATGATGCCGACATCAGCCCCTGTAGCACCCGAGCAGCAACAAGAGCGGCAAAGGTCTGTGCGCCCGCGGCGAACACACTGGCGGCCACAAATCCTGCCAGCGTGACGAGCAGCACCGGCTTGCGACCGTAGCGATCAGCGAGAGGCCCATAGAGAAGCTGGCCTACGCCAAAGCCAAAGACATAGGCCGTTACGACCCATTGCATCGCGTTCGCACTGGGGGTGCCCAGTTCTCGGCCAATTTCGGGGAGAGCCGGAAGCATCAGGTCAACGCCCAGTGCGTTCACAGCCATTATCGCTGCGACAAAGGCGACGAACTCGCCGCGGCTCAATCCGGGATGTGGTGTTCGCTCCGCCGACATCAGCCGCGACTACCGGCCTGGAGGCATCCATGCCAAGCTCATTGACGGAGCCTGCATCCAGCTCAGTTTTGCTGACACAGCAGGCCTGGTGGGTCGAGATCGTCTAGTCAGCCGCGGAGCCCGGGCGTAATCTGGATCGTTCGCGAGGGCGCCAAGCGGACTTTTCGGTTCCTTCGAATACAACGACTTACGCTGCTCGCCTGGCACCCATTCCCAGATCAACAGAATAAATTTCCCTGTTCTTCTAGAGCAGGGAACTGTCAGCCAACCGGCGGGAAACATTTTGGGAAGTGGCGTCTGAGACGCCCTCCTCGTCGTCAAGTCGGCTGCATTTTGATTAAAATCCCCGTTTATGCCTAGGAAGCAGGGAATAGCAGAGACTTGTGACCATTGGACTGGCCGCGCCTCCACCTTCCATAGACAGGATGCGCACCGCCGCTTAGTCCGGCTTTCCCGATCAAGGAGAGCCGCCTCGCGATGGACCGCCGCCAGTTCATGACCTCCGCGGGCGCCGTCGCGCTTGCCGCCACCCTGCCCTCCTGCGCCACGACCGGGCCTGCCGCCGGCGAAGATGCGCGGCTTCGGGCGCTGCTCGACCGCTTCTTCTACGACCGGCTTCAGGACAATCCGGAAGCAGCGACCTCGCAGAGCCTCGACACCGGCGAGCGCACGAACCTGCGCTTCCTCCTCGACGATTATTCGACCGCCGGGCGCGCGAAGGACCTCGCCCGCGCGCAAGCCGAGCTTCGCGAGCTTCGCACCGTGCGGCGGGCGTCGCTCGGCGATGCGGCGGCGCTGGACTATGACGTCGTGGAATATGGGCTGGAGCGCACGATCACGGGCCTGGAGCGTTTTCCCTACGGCGCCTCGGGCGGATATTATGCCCCCTATGTTCTGAGCCAGCTCACCGGCCCCTATCGCGGCATTCCGGATTTTCTGGACAACCAGCATCCGATCGAGACCCGCACCGACGCCGAGGCCTATCTTGCCCGCCTCTCCGCTTTCCCCCGCGCCCTCGACCAGAGCAGCGAGCGTCAGCGGCAGGATGCCGCGCGCGGCGTGTTCGCGCCCGACTACGTCCTCGACACGACGCTGCGGCAGCTCCGCAGCCTGCGCGACCAGCCGGCGGCGAAGACCCAACTGGTTCAGTCGGTCGAGCGCCGCGCCGCCGCGAGAGGCATTGCCGGCGACTGGGGGCGGACAGCCGAGAAGATCGTCACCGAAGGCGTCTTCCCCGCGCTCGATCGCCAGATCGCTCTCGTCAGCGACCTGCGCCGCCGCGCCACCCATGATGCGGGCGTATGGCGGCTGCCCGACGGAGAGGCTTATTATCAGGCCGCCGTCGAAGCCTCCACGACGACGAAGCTCACTCCGGAAGAAGTGCACCAGATCGGGCTCGAGCAGGTCGCCGCACTCGAGGCGCAGCTCGATCCGATCCTGCGCGACGCCGGCCTGACCCGCGGCACTCCCGGCGAGCGGCTGGCCGAGCTCAACAAGCGGCCGGATCAGCTCTTCCCGAACACGGACGAGGGCAAGCAAGCGCTCATCGCCGAGCTCAACCGCCAGATCGCAGAGATCGAAGCGCGGCTGCCGCAGGCCTTCTCGACGCTCCCGAAGGCGCGGGTGGAGGCACGGCGGGTGCCGCCACTGATCGAAGCCGGATCGGCGGGTGCCTATTATGACAGCGCGCCGCTCGATAATTCGCGGCCCGCCATCTACTATATCAAGCTGCAGGACACGTTTGACCGGCCGAAATTCGGCCTGCGCACCCTCACCCACCACGAAGCCACGCCCGGCCACCATCTCCAGGTCAGCCTCGCCCAGGAATCCGATACGATCCCGCTGATCCGGCGGTTCGGCGGCTATTCCGCTTATTCGGAGGGCTGGGCACTCTATGCCGAGCAACTGGCCGACGAAATGGGCATGTACGAGGGCCGCCCGCTGGAGCGTGCCGGCATGCTCCAGTCATTCCTGTTCCGGGCGACGCGGCTGGTGGTGGACACCGGCATCCATGCCAAGCGCTGGTCGCGGGAGCAGGCGACCGACTATTTCCTCAGGACCACCGGCATCGCCCGCGGGCGCGGCCAGAATGAGATCGACCGCTACACCGCCTGGCCGGGCCAGGCGACCAGCTACAAGATCGGCCATACCGTGTGGGTGAAGGTGCGCGAGGAAGCCAAGGCCAAACTGGGCGACCGCTTCGACCTGAAGGAGTTCCACCAAGTGCTGCTGCAGGGTGCGATCCCGCTCACCATCCTTGAGCAGACGGTCCGGGCGCGAACCGCCGCGGCACTGCGGGCATGAGGCCGCCGAGGCTCCTCCGCACGACGCTGCTTTGCGGCGCGTTGTTGCTCAGCGGCTGCGCCACCTCGCCGCCTGCCTGGCCGAATGCCGAGCTGGATCGCTGGCGACAACAGGCGGAGCGGGTGACGATCACGCGCGACGACTGGGGCATCGCCCATGTCCGCGGCCGCACCGACGCCGATGCGGTTTTCGGCATGATCTACGCCCAGGCCGAAGACGACTTCAACCGCGTCGAGACCAATTATCTCACCTCCCTCGGCCGCACTGCCGAGGCGGAGGGCGAGAAGGCGATCTGGGCCGACCTGCGCGCGCGGCTCTACATGGATCCGGAGGATCTCAAGGCGCGCTATGCGGCCAGTCCCGACTGGCTCCGGCGCCTGATGGACGCCTGGGCCGACGGGCTGAACTACTATCTCGCCTCCCATCCGGAGGTGCGACCCAGGGCGATCACGCGCTTCGAGCCGTGGATGGCTTTGTCATTTACGGAAGGCAGCATCGGCGGCGACATCGAGCGGATCGACCTCGACGGGCTCGAAGCCTTCTACTCGAAGCGCGGGCGTGCGCTGGCCGCGGCCGCACCTCTTGACCCGGAGCCGCGCGGCTCGAACGGCATTGCGATCGCGCCCTCAAACAGCGCCACCGGCAACGCCCTGCTGCTGATCAACCCGCACACCAGCTTCTTCTTCCGCTCGGAGCTGCAGGTGACGAGCGACGAAGGCCTCAACGCCTATGGCGCCGCCACCTGGGGCCAGTTCTTCATCTACCAGGGCTTCAACAGCCAGGCCGGCTGGATGCACACGTCGAGCGGCGTCGATGTGGTCGACGAGTTCCTCGAGACCATCGAGCAAAGGGACGGCCGTCTCCTCTACCGCTACGGCAACGAGCTGAGGCCGGTCGTCACCCGGACGATCACCCTCCCCTATCGCGCCGCCGACGGCACGATGGCGAGCCGCAGCTTCGAGACCTACCACACCCATCACGGCCCGATCGTGCGCGAACAGGGCGGCAAATGGGTCGCCTTCGCGATGATGCACAAGCCGATCGAGGCGCTGCAGCAGAGCTTCCTGCGCACCAAGGCGCGCGACTTCGCCTCCTTCATGGAGGTCGCAGAGCTCAAGGCCAATTCGTCGAACAATACGCTGTTCGCGGACGGCCGCGGCACGATCGCCTATCTGCACCCGCAGTTCATCCCGGTGCGCAACAACCGCTTCGACTACACCAAGCCTGTCGACGGCAGCGATCCTGCGAGCGACTGGCGGGGTCTCCACGCGCTTTCCGAAGCGCCGCGGGCAGTGAACCCGCCGAACGGCTGGGTCATGAACACCAACAACTGGCCCTATTCGGCGGCCGGTCCCTACAGCCCCAGGCAACGCGACTTCCCCCGCTACATGGACAGCTGGGGCGAGAATTCGCGCGGCGTTCACGCACTGCAACTGCTCTCGAAGCAGAAGAGCTTCACGCTCGAGGGTCTGCAGCGTGCTGCCTACGATTCCTATCAGCCCGCTTTCGCCCGCCTGATTCCTGGGCTGGTGAAGGCTTGGGAAGCCCTTCCCGCGCGGGATCGGCGGAAGGCGAGACTGGCTGCGCCGATCGCCGAGCTGAAGGCGTGGGACTATCGCTGGAGCACCGGCTCGATCGCCAACAGCCTGGCGATGTTCTGGGGCGAGGAACTGCGGACCGACGCCCGGACGCCCGACTGGGATGACGGCGTCTGGATCGACGAGCGGCTGGACCGCCTTCCCGCCAGCCGGAAGCTCGACGCACTCGACGCCGCGCTGACCAGGCTGGAGAGGGATTTCGGCACGTGGCGGACACCCTGGGGCGACATCAACCGGTTCCAGCGCCTCAGCAGCGACATCGTCCACCCGTTCAGCGATGCCGGGCCGAGCATCCCGGTTGGCTTCTCCTCGGCCCGCTGGGGCTCGCTCGCCTCGTTCGGGGCGGCGCCGCGGAACGGCTCCAAGCGCTGGTACGGCACCAGCGGCAACAGCTTCGTCGCCGTGGTGGAGTTCGGGCCGCGCGTTCGCGCCCTGGCCGTCACTGCCGGCGGCGAGAGCGGCGATCTGAGGTCACCGCACTTCAACGACCAAGCCGAGCGCTATGCGACCGGCAACCTCCGGCCGGTCTATTTCCACCCCGACGAGCTGCGCGGCCATGTCGAGCGCAGCTACAGGCCCGGCGGCTGATGGGTTCGTCGCACCCGCTCGGCTTTGTCGAGCAAAAAGTCTGATTGGTCGCGAACCGCAACCGATCCTTCCCGCCCTGACATAAAGAGGCTGCAGAGCCGAGGAGGGCAGGAAAATGTTGGAAGTCGCATCGCGTATCGAGCAGATCAACCGTCACGACCCGCGCGCCCGCGGCTACCATGTCGTCTACCGGCCGAACGAAACCAACCACTGCCCGGGCTGCGGCGGCAGTCACTGGATGATCGGCCGCCTGATGGCCGAATGCGCCTTCTGCGCCACCGCCCTCCCGCTGCTGGAGGCTGGCATGAACGGCGTCGGCACGTTTCGCCGCAACTTCCGAGTGAATCCGGTCGAGACCCAGCTCGCCGCCTAAAGCGCCTGTCCGGCGGCCCAGCCGCTCGACCAGGCCCATTGGAAATTATAGCCGCCGAGCCAGCCGGTCACGTCGACCGCTTCGCCGATGGCGTAGAGGCCGGGCACCGTCTTCGCCTCCATGGTCTGTGACGACAGGCCGTCGGTCGAGATGCCGCCCGCCGTCACCTCCGCCTTGGCGAAGCCTTCGGTCCCGTTCGGAGCGAACCGCCAGTCGGCGAGAAGCCGTCCCGCCTCCTCCAGCTTCCGGTCCGGCAGGTTGGCGAGTTCGCCCCAGAGGCCGATCCGCTTCGCCAGCGTCTCCGCCAAGCGATCGGGCAGCGCCTCCGAGAGCAGGGTGTGGAAATGGGTGCGCGGCCGCGACCGCTTCGCCTCCACCGCCCAGTTCGGCTCCCGATCCGGCAGGAAGTCGATGCCGACCTGCTGGCCGTGCCGCCAGTAGGAGGAGATTTGCAGGATGGCAGGGCCCGACAGCCCCTTGTGCGTGAACAGCGCCGCCTCGCGAAACTTGGCCTTGCCCGCTTTCGCGATCACCTCGGTCGCGACACCCGACAGCGAGCGGAACAGCACTTCCTCCCCACCGAGCGTCAGCGGCACCAAAGCAGGGCGCGGCTCCACGACCTTGAGGCCGAACTTGCGGGCGAGATCATAAGCAAAGCCGGTCGCGCCCATCTTGTGAATCGATGGCCCGCCGGTGGCGATCACCAGTGCGGGCGCTTCCGCGACCTCGTCGCCGTAGCCGACGCGGAAGCGGCCATCGGCATGCTCCACCTCGCGGATCGCCTTGCCGAGCGAGATGCGGACAGGGCCCTTGGCGCATTCCTCCATCAGCATGTGGACGATCTGCCGCGCCGAGCCGTCGCAGAAGAGCTGGCCGAGCGTCTTCTCGTGCCAGGCGATGCGGTGGCGATCGACCAAGTCGATGAACTCCTGGGCGGTGTAGCGCCGGAGCGCCGACTTCATGAAATGCGGGTTGGCCGAGAGATAACGGTCCGGCGCCGCATGGACGTTCGTGAAGTTGCAGCGCCCGCCGCCGGAGATGAGGATCTTCTTCCCCGCTTGGTCGGCATGATCGATCAGCAGCACCCGCCGCCCGCGCTGCCCCGCCACGCTTGCGCACATCAGCCCGGCGCCGCCGGCGCCGAGGATGATCGCGTCATATTCGCGCTTCTGGGTCAGTGCCGCTCCTTGGTAGCCGTGAACCGGATCGTGGGATTGCGCTGCTCATGGAAGCTGAGCTCCCACAGATCCTTCGCCATGAAGACGGGCGCGCCGTCACGATCGGTCGCAACAGCGCTGCGATGGCTCGCAGTAAAGGCCTTGAGATCGGCCTCGCCGTCCGACGAAATCCAGCGTGCGGTGTCCCACGGCGAAGGCTCGAAACGGGCATCGACCTTATATTCGACCTCCAGCCGCGAGATCAGCACGTCGAGCTGGAGCTGGCCGACGACGCCGACGATCCAGTTGGCGCCAATGGAGGGATAGAATACCTGCGTCACCCCCTCCTCCGCCATGTCATCGAGCGCCTTGCGGAGCTGCTTTGTCTTGGTGGGATCGGTGAGTACGACGCGGCGCAGGATCTCCGGCGCGAAGTTCGGCAGGCCGGTGAAGCGGATCGCCTCGTCCTCGGTCAAAGTGTCGCCGACCCGCAGCGTCCCGTGATTCGGAATGCCGATGATGTCCCCGGGGTAAGCCTCGTCGGCGAGCTCACGATTCTGCGCGAAGAAGAGGATCGGGCTGTGCACCGCGATCTGCTTGCCGGTTGAGGGCTGCAGGAGTTTCATGCCGCGCTTGAAGCGGCCCGAGCAGAGCCGCATGAAGGCGACGCGGTCGCGGTGCTGCGGGTTCATGTTGGCCTGCACCTTGAAGACGAATCCGGTGACGGCGCCATGATCGGGATCGACGGGGCCGGCGGTTGTCGGCTGCGGCAACGGCGACGGCGCGATCTCGCCCAGCGCGGCGATCAGCTCCCCAACGCCGAACTCCTTGAGCGCAGAACCGAAATAGACCGGCGTGAGGTCGCCTCCGAGATAGGCAGCGGAGTCGAACGCTGGGTAAGCCGCGACGGCGAGCGACGCCTCCTCGCGCAGATGCGCGAGGCCCTCGGCGGAGATCGTCGCAGCGAGCTTCGAGTCATCGAGGCCCGTGAACTGCACGGTCTCGCCCTCGAAGTGGCCGCTGTCGTTCTTGGCGGGCAGGTTCAGGCGATGGTTCGCAAGGTCGTAAATTCCTTCGAACGTGCCGCCCATTCCCACCGGCCAGCTCATCGGCGCCACGTCGAGCGCGAGTACGTCAGCGATCTCGTCGAGCAGCTCGAACGGCTCCTTGCCCTCGCGATCGACCTTGTTGACGAAGGTGATGATCGGCACGTTGCGGATGCGGCAGACCTCGAACAGCTTGCGCGTCTGCGGCTCGATGCCCTTCGCCGCGTCGATCACCATCACCGCGGAATCTACCGCGGTCAGCGTGCGATACGTGTCCTCGGAGAAGTCTTCGTGGCCCGGCGTGTCGAGGAGGTTGTAGGTCACGTCCTTGTGCTCGAACGTCATCACCGAGCTGGTGACGGAGATGCCGCGCTGCTGCTCGATCTTCATCCAGTCGGAGCGGGCGCGCCGGTTCGCGCCGCGCGCCTTGACCTCGCCGGCGAGGTGGATCGCGCCGCCGAACAGGAGCAGCTTCTCGGTCAGCGTCGTCTTGCCGGCGTCCGGGTGCGAGATGATGGCGAAGGTACGCCGGTCGGGGCGGCCGGTGGGTCGGTTGAGCATGCTGGATCCTGGAAGGGCCCGGCTATTGAAGCCCGGCACGCGCTCGAACATAGGCGGGCACCGGATGCGATGAAAGGGGCAAGCCTTGGCCGATTATGAGCTGATCTCCGGGATCGAGGTGGACCGGGCGCTGAAAGCCTTCGTGGAAGACGAGGCGCTGCCCGGCACAGGACTTAACCCGGCCGCCTTCTGGGCTGGCTTCGCGAAGCTGCTCCGCGACCTCACACCCGAGAACAAGCGGCTGCTCAGGAAGCGCGAGACGCTGCAGGCGGCGATCGACGCGCGCAATGATGAGTTGATGGGCCAGGCGCCCGATCCCGCCGATGAGGAGGCCTTCCTGCGCGAGATCGGCTATCTCGTCGATCCCCCTGCCCCGTTCGGGATCGGCACCGAAAATGTCGATCCTGAGATCGCCCGGATCGCCGGGCCGCAGCTCGTCGTCCCCGTCAACAACGCCCGCTATGCCCTCAACGCCGTCAACGCCCGCTGGGGCAGCCTCTACGACGCGCTCTACGGCACCGACGTGCTGGGCGACCTGCCGAAGGGCGGCGGCTACGATCCCGAGCGCGGCGCACGAGTGATCGAATGGGGTTGGCAGTTCCTAGACGAGGCAATTCCGCTCGAAAGAGGAAGCTGGTCGGAAATGCTTGCGGGGCACGAGACGCAGGACGGCCGGTTCTTCGTCGATGTTCCGGAAGACTGCGCCTTTCTAAGATGCCCGGAACAATATGCGGGAAACGCACAGAAAGGTTTGTCGCGCGAGAGCTTCGTCTTTCGCAATCACGGCTTGCATATTGAGCTCGTAGTGGATGGGCAGCATCCGATCGGTCGGCACAATCTTGGCAACGTCGCCGACATCCTCCTCGAAAGCGCCATCACGGCGATTATGGACTGCGAGGATTCGGTGGCAGCCGTCGATGCCGAGGAGAAAATCGGCCTTTATCGCAACTGGCTCGGCCTGATGCGGGGCGACCTGTCGGCGACTTTCGACAAGGGTGGACGCCAGGTCGAGCGCCGCGCCGCCGAGAATCGGATTTATCGGGCGCCTGGCGGCGGCACACTGACGCTGAAGGCTCGCTCGCTCCTATTCGTGCGCAACGTCGGTCACCTCATGACCAACCCGATGATGCGGCTCGACGGCGAGGAGGTGCAGGAAGGGTTGGCCGACGCCGTGTTCACCTCGCTGATCGCGCTACACGACGTAAACGGCCGCCGCGCCAACAGCCCTGCGGGTTCGATCTACATCGTCAAGCCCAAGATGCATGGCCCCGAGGAAGCATCCTTCGCCAATCGCCTCTTCGGCCGCACCGAGGATCTGCTCGGCCTCGCCCGCCACGCGATCAAGATCGGCGTCATGGACGAGGAGCGGCGCACCTCGGTCAATCTCGCGGCCGTCATCTATGAGGTGAAGGACCGGGTCGTCTTCATCAACACGGGCTTCCTCGACCGCACGGGCGACGAAATCCACACCTCGATGAAATTGGGGCCGATGATCCGCAAGGGCGAGATGAAGGGCTCGACTTGGCTCAAGTCCTATGAGGACAACAATGTCGACGTCGGCCTTGCCTGCGGCTTCCGGGGGCGGGCGCAGATCGGCAAAGGCATGTGGGCGATCCCCGACCGCATGGCGGACATGCTGGAGCAGAAGATCGCACACCCGCAGGCCGGCGCGAACACGGCCTGGGTCCCCTCCCCGACCGCTGCAACGCTGCACGCGATCCACTACCACCGCGTCGACGTTGCCGCGCGCCAGCGGGAGCTTGCCGACCGCGCGCCTGCGAAACTGCACGACATCCTTTCCATCCCCGTCGCGGCAGGTCGCGACTGGTCGCCAGACGAGGTGCGGGAGGAGCTGGAGAACAATGCCCAAGGCATCCTCGGCTATGTCGTTCGCTGGATCGACCAGGGCGTCGGTTGCTCGAAGGTGCCGGACATCCACGATGTCGGCCTGATGGAGGACCGCGCAACCTGCCGCATCTCCAGCCAGCACATCGCCAACTGGCTGCTCCACGGCATCGTCAGCCGCGACGACGTGGAAGCGGCGCTGGGGCGGATGGCGCGGGTGGTGGACGCCCAGAATGCGAGCGACCATTTCTATCGGCCGCTGACACCGGACAGCGTCGCCTTACAGGCTGCCTCGGCGCTCCTCTTCGAAGGCGCGAGGCAGCCGTCAGGCTATACCGAGCCGCTGCTCCACGCTCACAGGCTCAGGCTGAAGGCCGGCGGCTAGGAGACCGGCTGCAGCGCCTCCGGACCCTGCTCGATCCAGGCCCGGCCGCGCTCCAGCTTCGCCGCCTCGATCCTCGCCATCTCCGCCACGTAGCGGTTGCCCCCCCTCGCCGCCCGCTCGAACAGCGCAACGCGCTCGCCGACGCTCCCGCCTGACGCGGCTTTCGCCCTCAGCGCCGAAAAGCGGATACGGTCGCTGGGATGGCGATCGGCGAAGGCTTCGATCAGATCCTGTCCGGCCTCGCCGCCATAATGCGCCGCCAGCGCGATCAGCGATTCGATCGAGACACGGTTGAGGATGCCGTGGATGCACTTGCGCTCGACATCGAAGCGATACTGGTCGCGATATTCATTCCCTCCGGGCGAGCCCAGGATGTTGACCGAAACCGATGTCTGGTCCGCCGGCAGCTGGTTGTGGACGTCGCGATGGGCCCGGTAGAGCATCACCTTGCCTTCATCGAGCCGCGACTTCTCGACGAACCTCAGGTCTACCGGTTCGCCGGCATAGCCGCTGACCTCCTCATAATCATATTCGTAATATTCGCTCCAATAGCCGGGCCCCACATAGCCGACCGTCAGGAACGAGAAATTATGGTCGTGCGGAACGCCATAGAAGAATGGGCTGGTGCCGCTGTTATGGACCATGCTGTCATTCGCGGCGGGCCAGAAGTTCGCGCGCAACGCGAAGCTCTTCGAGCCGCCGTAGAGCATGATCACCTGCGGCGAATATTGGTTCTCGCGGACCTGGTTGCCGCAGCGCTGCTTGAGCTCTTCGAGGACGATGTCGCTGAGGAACCTGCGGTTGTTCGCCAGCTTCTTGAGCGCGTCGCCCCACGAGGCGAAGCAGTCCTCGTCCCGCGGGTCGAACGGGCCGGTCTCCAGCATCTCGATCAGATCGCCGAGTTCGATCTGGTCGCTCGCGTCGGCATGGATCACGCGCGGCATTGCAGCGGCTCCTCTTGTTCGTCTTCAAAGAACAGGCTGAGCGCCTGAGTGGCAGCGAAGCGCACCTCGGGATGAGGATCGCTGTCGGCCATCCGCCTGAGGCATGGAAGCGCGCGCTCGGCATCCAGTGCCAGCATCTCGCGCATGACGTGCCAGCGCGTGTAGAAATGCTCGCTCCGGAGCGCCTGCTCCAGCACCGGCACCGCGTCCGTCCGGTCCATGAGACGAAGCAGGGTCGTCATCATCTGCGTCCGTGAGCTGGCCTCGTCGGTGCTCACGGCGCCGAGATAGCGCAACGTGCGGGAGTCGTAGTCCGCGCTGAGCGGCGCTGCACCCGCCTGGGTGCTCGCCTGCAGGCATAGCATGTCCGAGTGCAGATGCTCGATGACTAGGCTCTGGCGGCGGCCGTCCATGACAAGCCGGTCGCCATCCTCGATCTGCCGTCGCCCGGCGAAGCGGCAGCTTCCGGCCACATCTCCGCTGAAATCGCTGGTCAGTTCAGGCGTCTCCCAGAACGACAATGTCGCGCCGCCTGCCTTCAGGAAGCGGTAGCTGGTCAGAAAGCCGGTGAAGCCGATCGCGGTCTGGCCTTTCGCCGAGACGCGTTTGGCCGCCAGCGCGTCGGCGCTGATCACGCCGAGGCCGACCGTCACACCTTCGTCCGCGAAGAGCAGATACCCCGTGTTGATCTCGCTGTTCACCGGCGTGAGCGGCGGCGAGAAGAATGGGTCGGCGCACGCATGGGAGATGAAATTCTCGAGGAGTGCCTCGATCTCCCCCAGTCGATCCATGAATCGATCGGCCGCCGCCAAGACGCTCTGCGGATCCCTCTCGGGCATTGCAGCTAGTTCCGCGCGAAAATGGGCGAACAGGGGGTGGTCGGACCATCGTTCGGTCACGGTGTCGGCGGCGGCTCTCGATCGCATCTGCCGATCAGGGTCCAAGAGCCATAGGCTCAGTTCAGGACCTATTCTCATAACAACTCTCCTTACGGGAAGCGCGGACGGCCCCGCCGCCCGCGCTTCGAACGGCAACTCAGCCGGCGACGAGCATGTATGCGACACCGAGCAAGGCGCCGAGACAGACGGGGCCCCCGACCTCCTTGTGCTTGACCGAGCCCTGCATTCCGACGCTCGTCTTCAATTCGGGGATACGGCTGATGTCGATTTTCTTCATGTTGAGCTTCCCTCTCTCCAGTTGATGAGGAGGAGGGAGAGGACATTCCCAGTCTGGCTGAAGCTTCTAGCCGAGACGAACACCGGCTCGCGCGGCCGCCCGGTACGGCGGCCGTCGACACCGGATGCTCGATCCGATCAGGTCGGTGTCCAATCCTTCCCCCGAGCGCTCAAGTCTCGGGGAAATTGGAAACCAGTCTCGATGGTTAAGATTTTCTCGGCGGAGCAGACGCTCAGCCGAGGGCCACTCCGTCCAGCCGGGCCTCTTGACGATATTCGCCGCTGAGAAATTTGAGCCGACGCAGCTCGCAGTTGAGTCGACGGGCGATTTGGGATTGCTGATAAAGGAGGGTCAATATGGCCGCCAACGAAACCGGCCCGACCGGCCCCTCGAACAATCTCGCGCCCGCAGCTTGGGCAAAACCAGCAAGGCTTCCTCCCTGTCCGACGCTATGGGTAAGCATGGCGAACAACAAGATTGCTGGGGGAGTCGCGAGTAGACCCACCACCGCGCGATGCAGATCAGTCCGCACCCGCCGGATCTCAAGGTCGAGAAACTGGGTCCGCTCGCTCACCTCTAGAAGCAGCATCACTTGCTTCTTCAGCAGGTGTCGTTTCCACGTCGACCAGAGCAGCCCGCCTGCTGCCACGAGACCGACCGCAAAGGTGACCGGCGCCGGCTGCAGAACAACCGCGAACAGGACCCCGACCGCGATGGCGACGCCAAGGCCGATATCCCAGTAATGGAGAAACGCAGCCCGCCAGCTCACGCGGCGAGCGAGCGCAGCGAATTCTTGCCTCTCCTCGTGCTTCGGCTCCTCGGCCCAAAGCGCCGCCAGATCGTCGAGATCATGAAGGTCACTGCTCACGATCTTTTCTCCATTATGGACTTGAGTGCCGCCTTGGCGCGCTGGCAGCGCAGCATGGCGGCGTTGGTCGAGATGCCGAGCACCTGTCCCATTTCGGTATAGCTGAAGCCTTCGAAGCACAGCACGATCGCTTCGCGCTGCGGCAGCGGCAGGAGCTGGATCGACTCGGTGAGCTGGCGCTTGAGGTCGTTGCGCACCGCCACCTCGTCGGGGAGGTCGCCCGAGGCACGCAGGTCCTCAGGAAGCTCCACCTTGCGCGGCTCGCGGGCGCGGCGGGTGACGTGGGTGATCGAGCGCTTCTGGGCGATGCTGGCGACGAAGGTCTTGAGGGAACTGTCGCCGCGGAAGCTCGGCAGAGCAATCCAGACGGCCAGCATGATGTCCTGGACAAGCTCGCGGCGGAGCGCCTCGTCGGCTTCATAGGAAAGCGCGATGCGGGTGATGAGGCCGGTGCAGCGGGCGGTGACGTCGTCGAACAATTGTCGGCGGCCGGTCTCCACCGCCGGGCTTGCCGCACTCGCCACGTGATCAGGCCGCGCTGCCATCGTAAACCCCCGGCGCATCTGATAGCGTCAATTCAGACCACCCGGAAGGAGAGACGCGGCGGATGGACAGAAGCGCGCAGAATAGCGGGACAATCGAGGTAAGAACAGCGCACCGTTTCGATCGCTCCAGATTGGAGCAATGGATGGCGGATCACGTGCCCGGCTTCAGTGGTCCGCTGGAGGTGGAGCAGTTCAAGGGCGGCCAGTCCAATCCCACCTACAAGCTCGTCACCCCTGCCCGCTCCTACGTCTTGCGCCGGAAGCCACCGGGGAAACTTCTGCCCGGCGCCCATGCCGTCGAGAGGGAATATCGCGTCATCACGGCACTTCGCAGCCAGGGCTTTCCGGTCGCAGAGGCCTTCGGCCTCTGCGAGGACGAAGCCGTGATCGGCACCGCCTTCTACGTCATGGAGATGGTCGAAGGCCGGATCTTCTGGGAAGCGACCTTTCCCGAGGTGAGCCGCGTAGAGCGCCCGCTTTACTTCGACGCCATGAATGCGACGATCGCCGCGCTTCATCGCATTGATCCAGTCGCGGCAGGCCTTGAGGATTACGGCAAGCCAGGCAATTATTTCGCACGCCAGATCGGCCGCTGGTCTAAGCAATATCTGGGGGATGCCGAGGCGGGCCGAGTGCGCTCCATGGACCGGCTCGTCGCATGGCTGCCCGAGCACATTCCCGCCGACGACGCGGAGGCCCGGGTCATCCATGGCGACTTCCGCTGCGACAACATGATCTTTCATCCCACCGAGCCTCGTGTTCTGGCTGTCCTCGACTGGGAGCTGTCGACACTCGGGCACCCGCTCGCCGACTTTTCATATCATCTCATGATGTATCGTATGCCTGCGGGGATTACGGCAGGGCTTGCGGGTCTCGACCTGGCGGCACTCAACATCCCCTCCGAAGCCGACTATGTCCGCGCCTATTGCGAGCGGACCGGGCGGCGGGGCATCCCACATCTCGATTTCTACATCGCCTTCAACATGTTCCGCCTCGCAGCGATCCTGCACGGCATCAAGGGCCGGGTGGCACGCGGGACCGCCGCCTCGGCCCATGCCGAAGCTGCGGTGGCGGGGCTGGAGGGGCTGGCCGACCTCGCCTGGACCCAGGCAGAGCTCGCGGGAGCGCGCTAAAAGCCGGCGAAGTCGATGGACTTAACCCCAAGAAGGTTTACCCTGCGCCATTGAGTCGAGCGATGTCGGCAGGGGTTCAGGGGAAATTGGGCGAGCAGGCCGGCACAGGCGCGGCCCGCTCGCATTGCGGCGGCTGCGGGGAGGCTGGTGTGCGCACATATCTTGGAATCATGGTGCTGGCCGCGGGCGCGGCCGCCTCACCGGCAATGGCGGGTCAGGCCGAGGATCGGCCATCGCTTCAGAACAGCTTCCGGCTGGGGACGGGCGGCGACACGCTTTGCCGCGTCCAGAGCAGCGGCGTCGACCCCGCCGTGAAGGGCATGTTCGACCGCGCTTACTCGATCGTCTGCCGTGACGCGGCCCAGCCCGTGGGCCGCATCTACGCCTTGCGCAAGGCCGGCGGCGATCCGCTTGCCAGGCTCGCCGAGATCCGCCGGAGCCAGGTCAATTGCCCAGGTCAGTCGGAGACGCGGTCGCTGGAAGAATTGCGCGCCGTTGCCGTCGGCCAGTGCACCCTCGCCGGTTCCGAAGTCGCCTATCGCGTCTATTCCTACAATCGCGGCCGCACCGTCTACGTGGCCGAAGGGCTCGCCGGCTATGACAGCGCGCTGGCGCTCGGCCTCCGGACAGTCGTCGCCGACCGGATCCTGCCGGGCGAGATCGCCATCGCCGCGACCGAAGCCGGCGATCCCGCCGCCTTCGCCCGGGTGCAGGCCGGCACGCTCGATCTCGATGAGGCGCTCGACGAAGGCTATCGCCGCAACAACAGCGGCAATTATGCCGAGGCTGCCGAGTTCTTCGACACCCTGCTCCAGCGCGCCCAGAACGACCAGGACGGCCGCCGCTATCTCGGCGAATATCTGATCAACCGCGCGCTCCAGCGCTCCAATCTCGGCGCCTTCGCCGAGGCGGATGCCCTGTTCCTCCAGGCCGACATCATCCCGACGGCCGATTCGGTGCAGCTCAGGCTGCGGCGAAACTTCCGCGCGCTGCACCTGATGAACCAGCAGAAGTTCGCCGAGGCGCAACGGGTGCTGGAGCGGCCGATCGACAGCGCCGGCGCGATGGTCAGCAGCATGAAGAAGGACGCGGTGATCGGCGCGTCCGAGGCCGAGATGATCAACAGCTCGATGCCGCTCGCGCAGCAGCTCGCCGGCTTCCAGAGCACCAGCCTCACACCCGAGGAGCGTGCGGCGATCCTGGACGCCCAAGCCCGGCTGCTGACGGGGTCGATCATGCGGCGCCAGGGCCAGACCGCAGACGCCTCCACGGCACTTGCCGGCGCGGTCACCGACCTGCTCGCCATTCGCGACGGCCGCGTCACGTCAATCGCGCGGCTGCGCTCGCAGGCGTTGAACGAACAGGCGCTGATCGCCGAGCAGGCGAACGATCAGGCTGGCGCCGAACGGCTGCTGCGTGAAGCCATCGACGTGCTCGCCATCGAATATCCGGAGTCGATCGCGGTCGCTGGCGCCAATGCGCGGCTCGCCGCCTATCTCGCCCGGCGCGGCCGCACCGACGATGCGATCGGCATCTATCGCCAGATCGTCGAGCGGGCCGGCAGCGGCGCGCTGGCCAACAACATTTCGAGCGATATGCTCGCGCCCTATTTCGCCTTGCTGGCGCGCGAGATCCCGCAGAGGCCGGAGCTGGTTTCCGACTTCTTCCTAGCCGGCGAGACGCTCGTCCGCCCCGGCGTCGCCAGCACGCAGGCGGCGCTCGCCCGGGAGCTCAGCGCCGGCGACGACGAGGCAGCCCGCCTGTTCCGCCAGGCGCTCACCCTCACCCGCGAAGTCGAGCAGTCGCGCGTCACGCTGGCGCGCCTCAATTCGATGCCGGAGCTCAGCGCCGAACAGCAAGGTCAGGTCGCGACCCTTACGCGGGAGCTCGAGACGCTGCAGGCGAACCAGGCGGCAACACAGGCCCGGCTCGGCGAATTTCCGCGCTTCCGTGCGCTTTCGACCAAGGCTCTGACGCTCGAGGATCTGCGCTCCAGCCTCAAGCCCGGCGAGGCCTATCTCAAGATGGCGCAGGTCGGCGGCGCAGTCTATGCGATGCTGGTCTCCCCGGACGGAGCGACGGCCTACCGCACCAACATCTCGACGCGCCAGCTCGACAAGACGGTGAACGCCCTTCGCGACAGCATCTCGGTGATCGAGAACGATCAGCAGCTCACCTATCCGTTCGATCTCGCCCGGGCGCGGCGGCTTTATGCCGATCTGTTCGGGCCGGTATCGAGCCGCCTCACCGGCGCGCAGCACATCATCTTCGAACCGGCGGGCGCTATGCTGAAGCTGCCGCTCAACCTGCTCGTGACGGATGATGCCAGCGTCGCGACCTATCGGGCGCAGGCGCAACGCGACGAATTCGACTTCCGCAACGTGGCCTGGCTGGGCCGCGATCGCGACATCTCGACGGCCGTGTCCGCCCGCGCCTTCCGCGACGTCCGCGCGGCGCCGACCTCAAGGGCGCCGCTTGAATATCTCGGCCTCGGCGAGAACAGCCGCGTGCCGGCGACGGTGCAGCTTGCCGGTGTGAACCGCGTGACGGAAGGACGTGCGGACTGCGCCTGGCCGCTCGAAGCCTGGAACAACCCGATTTCGGCGAGCGAGCTCGTCACCGCCCGCTCCGTGATCGGTGCGCAGGCGGCGCGGCTGCTGACCGGCAACGAGTTCACCGATGCGAAGCTGAAGCAGCAGGGCGATCTCTCGCAATATCGCATCCTGCATTTCGCCACGCACGGCCTCGTCTCGGCGCCCAAGCCGGAATGCCCGGCCCAGCCGGCTCTGCTGACCTCGTTCGAGACGGGACCGAACGGCGCGCTCCAGTCGGACGGCCTGCTCACCTTTAAGGAGATTTTCGATCTCCGGCTCGACGCCGATCTCGTCATCCTGTCGGCCTGCGACACCGCCAGTGCGGCCGGCGCCGCGGCGACCCGCGAGGCGGGGCTTGCCGCCGGCGGCGACTTCGCCCTGGATGGGCTGGTCCGCGCCTTCGTCGGCGCCGGCGGCCGATCGGTGGTGGCCAGCCACTGGCCGCTGCCCGACAATTACGATGCGACCGAGCGGCTGATCAGCGGCATGTTCAGGGCGCCTCCGGGCACCTCGACGACCGCGGCTCTGCGCACCGCGCAGCTCGGCCTGATGAACGAGGCGGAGACGTCGCATCCTTATTACTGGTCGGGCTTCGCCGTGATTGGTGACGGCAGCCGGCCGGTGCTGACGGCGCGCTGACCGGGCCAGAGCCCTGGACGCGATGACCGAGGAAGCGACCGCGGTTCCGCCTTGGCGGACGCGGGCAAAGCGCGCGCTGAAGCAGATCGGGCCGCTGCGGCTGCTCGTCACCCTCGCCTTCGTCGTGCTGGGCCTGCTCTTCGCGCGCTACGGCTGGCAGGTCCCGCTGGCGCGCGACGCCGAGCGGGCACTCTACGATACGCGCGTCATCCTGACCGCGCCGCAGGTCGACCAGGACGAACGGATTGCGCTGGTCGTCTACACCGACGACACGCTGCGCCGGGTCGAGAAGCGCTCGCCGCTCGACCGGCGCACGCTCGCCCAGGCGCTCGCCGCGATCGACGCGATGAACCCGAAAGGGATCGCGGTCGACATCCTGATCGACCAGCCCCAGCAGGAAGACCCGCTGCTGATCGAGACGCTGCGGCGGCTGAAGACGCCGATCTATTTCGCCTATGCGACCAATGCGAGCAATCCGGAGCAGATGCAGGTTTGGCAGGAAGAGTTCCTGCGCGGGTTCCTTGCGCAGGCGGCGCCGGGACCGGTGCAGCCGACCAGCATCCGGATCCGCCCTGATCAGGATAATGTGATGCGCCGCTGGCCCGACCGGCCCGCCTCCCTCCCGCCGCTGATGCCAAATGCGCTCGCGCCGGGGCATCCGGAGTTTCGCACCTATGAAGGCGCGATCGCCTATCGCCTGCCGAAGGCGGAGGACTATCCGGTCTTCTCGAGGCTGCCGATCGACCTGTTCGCCGGCGAGCTGGCCCCCGCGATGCGATCCCAGATCGAGGGGCGCTACGTTCTGATCGGCGGCGACATCCAGGATCTCGACGATTTCGAGACTCCGATGACGCGCGGCAACGGCCAGATGATGAAGGGTCTGGAGGTCCACGCACACCTGCTCGCCCAATTGCTCGACGGCCGTATGCCCCGTGCGATCTCGCCATGGACGCTCTGGCTCACTGCCCTCTTCGTCGTGCTCGCGGGCGCCCTCACCGCCTTGCTCGACATGCGCGCATGGCGGCTGGCGCTGGTGCTGATCGGCCAGTTCCTCTTCTTCGTGTCGCTGCCGTTCTTCCTCCACGCCAATAATGTAGACACACTCGGCCTCCCCGCTTTCGGGTGGGGCATGGGGTGGGTCTTCGCGTTCGCAGCGGTCGGAGCGGCGGCGCGGGTGATCGGCGCCGAGCAGCGCAAGTTCGCGCAGTCCGCACTCGGCCGATATCTGCCGCGCGACATCGCCGCCCAGATCCTGCGGGATCCCGAGCGGCTTGCGCTGAAGGGCGAGAAGAGGCGGATCTACGCGGTCTTCACGGATCTCGAAGGCTTCACCAAGCTGAGCCATGCGATCACGCCGGAGCAGCTCTCCGGCCTGCTCAACCGCTATCTCGACGTGCTCAGCAACGTGGTGCTCGAGCATGGCGGCACGATCGACAAGTTCGTCGGCGATGCGGTGGTCGCCTTCTGGGGCGCGCCGATCGCCCGGGACGACGATGCCGACCGGGCGATGCGCGCCGCGATCGCCATGTACGAGGCGGGCGAGGCCTTTGCCGCCTCCGGAGGACCCGACATTCCGCAACTTGGTCGCACGCGCGTCGGTCTTCATCGCGGCGAGGCTGTCGTCGGCAATTTCGGCGGCGAAGGAAGGATCCAGTATACGGCACTTGGAGACGGCATGAATACCGCCGCGCGACTCGAATCCGCGAACAAGTCGCTGAAAACCACGATCCTCGTCAGCAGCGAGGCGCGCGTGGAATCAACCCTCGACATCTTCCGCCCGATGGGCCGCATCGTGCTCAGTGGCCGCTCGACGCCGGTCGAGGTCTGGGAGCCGGTGCCGCAAATGGACAGGGGGCTGAGGCGCACATTGGTAAAGCTCTGGGAAAGGTTCGATGGCGGAGACTTGAGCGCGCTTACAGAATTTGGCGAGATCGCCGTCCGTCACAAGGAGGATGCGGCGCTGGCCAATTTCGTGTATCGCATCAGGGAAGCGGGGCCGGGAGGCCATTATGTCTTGGGGTCGAAGTAAAATGAGGAAGATGCATCTTGCGGCTGCTGTGCTGGCCGCCTCTGTCGCCACTGCCGCAGCTTCGGCAGACATCCTGGTCGTGAGGTCCGCAGGTCCCTCGGCGAAGAATTTCCCGCCGGGCAAGTCGCTGCCGGAGAACGGGCGCATCACCTTGCAGGCGAACGACAAGCTGGTCGTCCTCGACGGCCGCGGCACGCGCGAGCTGAAGGGCCCGGGAAGCTTCACGCCGGGCGGTCCTGCCCAGGCGGCGAGCCGGACGGCGGGGCTGACCGGCATCGCCGCGCCGCAGCGCCGCGCCCGCATCGGCGCCGTGCGCAGTGTAGGCCTCACGCCGCTGCGCAGCCCCGACATCTGGCCAGTGGACGTGGCGAAGAGTTCCACCGTCTGCGTCGCGGATCCGGCGAACGTGACGCTCTGGCGCGCGGACGCCGCGCAGCAGAGGATGCTGACCTTTCTGGCCGAAAATGGCGCCAGACGCACGATTACCTGGCCCGCCGGTGCGGCCACGCTCGCCTGGCCGTCCGACACTCCGATCAACGATGGTGCCGAGTATAAGCTGAGCTGGGACAAGTCGGGTCAGACGAGTCTCAAGTTCCGGATGCTGCCGGGCAGGCCCATAGATCTTTTGGAAACGGCCTCGTCGCTCATCAAGAACGGATGTCAGGCACAGCTCGACTTGCTGATCGAGGAAAGGCGGCTGCCCGACGACGGCACGTCCACAACCGGCTGAACGACCCGTACAAGATTGGGAAAGCAGTGCTTTCCGGTTGTGCGGCAGGCCTGCGGCGAGTACGGTCTCAGGCATTGGAATCGGATGGTTTTCGGCTCGGTCACCTCGCCATGAGGCGGCAGAGGCGAGCTTTGCCGCTGATTCCATAGGGGAACAGGGACTGTCCCGGGCGGGGGGACTAGAAATATCCGTTCGGGGCCAAGTTGGGCTTAGCGTTCGTCTGCCACGGGCAGCCACGAGCCAAAGGGCGGTTGATACCGCCTCGACGCGAGATGGGGGCAAGGCAGGAAACGCCGGCTGTGGGGAGACCGGCATGCGATTCATGTGCCACATTCGTTCGGCACTCTTGGCGGCAGTTGCGACGGGGGGCATCGCCGCGCCGCTTTCGGCACAGACCGTTCCGGCGCAGGCCGCGCCCACCCGCGAGGAAATCGACCGCCCCGACCTGAGGCCGACGCCGGCGCCGCCCGCCCGCCTGACGGTGGAGGGTGAGGTCGAGCGCGCCCCCTGCCCGCTCGCCGCACCCGACTATCAGGGCGTGACATTCACGCTCAGCGACGTCGTCTTCAACAATCTGACGGGGCTGTCGGCCGCCGATCTCAGGCCCGCTTTCGCCGATTTCGTCGGGCAGACGGTGCCGATCGCTACGGTGTGCGAGATCCGCGACCGCGCCGCCACCATCCTGCGCCGCGAGGGCTATCTCGCTGCCGTCCAGGTGCCGCCGCAGGAGATCGAGAACGGCATCGTCCGGTTCGACGTGCTGATGGCGCGGATCGTCTCGGTGCAGGTGCGCGGCGACGCCGGCCGCTCAGAGAATACGATCGCCGGCTTCCTCCGCGCGCTCCAGGAGATGCCGGTCTTCAACGAAAAGGAGGCCGAGCGCTACCTGCTGCTCGCCAAGGACCTGCCCGGCTACGACGTCCGGCTGACCCTCCGCCCCGCCGGCACGGCGCCTGGCGAAGTGATCGGCGAGGTGGCGGTGCTGCACACCCCGATCGAAGTCGACTTCAACGTCCAGAATTACGGCGCCCGCGACGTCGGCCGCTGGGGCGGCCTGCTGCGCGCCCAGATCAACGGCCTCACCGGCCTCGGCGACCGCACCACGGTCGGCCTCTATTCGACCGCCGATTTCGAGGAGCAGCAGGTGCTCCAGCTCTCGCACGATTTCGCGATCGGTGCGGAGGGGTTGCGCCTCGCCGGCCGCTTTACTCATGCCTGGACCGAGCCCGGCGGCAATCCCGAGCTCGACATCGAGTCCCGCACCCTCCTCGCCTCGCTAGAGGCGACCTATCCCTTCGTGCGCTCGCAATCGGCCAACGTGCAGGGCGCGATCGGCTTCGATCTCGTCAACCAGGAGATCGATATCCTCGGCGAGACCCTGAACCGCGATAAGCTCCGCATCATCTATGCCCGTGCCGATTTCGATACCATCGACGAACAGAGCCTGGGCGCCCTGCCCGGCTTCACCGCCTTCCAGCCGCGCTGGCGCTTCGGCGGCACGATCGAGCTGCGCCAGGGCCTCGACGTTCTCGACGCGACCGATTTCTGCGCCGCCTGCGAAGTGCAGCCGAGCCGCATCCCCGGCACAGCCAAGGGCACGGTGGTCCGCGCCGCCGCGCTTGCCGAATATCGGCCGGTCCCGAACATCGCCTTCAGCCTCGCCCCGCGGGCGCAATATAGCGACGATCCCCTGTTCGCCTTCGAGGAATTCTCCGGCGGCAACTACACCGTGGGCCGCGGCTATGATCCGGGCGTCATCACCGGCGACAGCGGCTTCGGCTTCCAGTCGGAGATCAGGATCGGCAACGCCGCACCGGAAGCGGCCGACAAGTTCGCCTTCCAGCCCTTCGGCTTCTTCGATGCTGGCTGGGTGTGGAACAACCGCGACGCCATGTCCGGCTCGCAGAGCCTCTATTCCGCCGGCGCGGGCGTCCGCGCCGCTTATGGCGACCGCTTCCGATTGGACGTCGCGCTGGCGGTGCCGCTGAAGCGCGCCGGCCTCCAGACCGAACGCGCCGACCCGCGCCTGCTCATCTCCTTCACCACGCGCCTCCTGCCGTGGACCCGCTGATCTTGCCCAAGGACTGACCCTCATGTCCACGATCGTCCCCATCGCCCTCCCCCGCCGCAACCGGCTCCTGTCGTCATGCGCCGTCGCCGTGATCGCGACGCTGACGGTGCACATGCCGGTGCGGGCACAGGCCGTGCCGGACCTCACCAAAGGCTTTCAAGGGAACGGCGTATTCGCGGGTGGAGCCGGAGGCATCACGACCGGCACGCAGACGACCACAGTGACGGTCAATGCAAACCGCAACATCATCAATTGGAACACCGACGACACCGCCGGCGGGACAGATCCGATCGATTTCCTCCCGAATGGGCACACCGCCGACTTCGTCAACAACAGCGGGCGCTCCGGTCAGGACTATATCGTCCTCAACCGCATCATGGGCTCTCCCAACCGCCCGATTGCCTTCAACGGCACGGTTCGGAGCACGTTGACCACCGCTGCCGGGGGCGCGCGCGGCGGTCAGGTGTGGTTCTACAGCCCGACCGGCATCATGGTTGGAGCGACGGGCAGCTTCAACGTCGGCAGCCTTCTGCTGAGTGCCGCGGATATCACCGATGAAGCGGGGTTCCTGAACGAGGGGAACAGCACTTTCCAATTTGGGGCGGCTGACGGCAGCCGGGCTGCGGTCGAGGTCCGGGGCAACATCACCGCTGGCAGCCGCAACGCTTACGTCGCGCTGATCGCGCCGCGGGTCGTCCAGTCCGGAAACGTTTCGGTCAACGGGACTGCTGCCTACGTGGCGGCGGAAGCCGCGACGATGACGATCAACGGCTCTTTGTTCGACATCCAGATCACTGACGGCACCAGCGTCGGCGGCACCGGCAGCGGCGATGCCGCGCTGGTCCACGACGGCAATACGACCATCCAGAACGTTGAAGTGGGTTATGGAGAGAGCGGCTACGGCGACGCGCCCACCGATCGGGCGGCGATCATGGTCGCGGTGCCGAAGAATGACGCTGTGACCATGCTGGTTCAGGGCAATGTCGCCTACCAGCAGGCGAGTGACGTTTCGCAGGTCAACGGCCGGATCGTTCTGTCGGCCGGTCATGACGTGAACGGCATCTTCATCGGGTCGAGGAGCGACGCACCCGCGAACAGCACCGCCGACATCCGTGTCAGCAACGGCCCGGGGCGGAGCGCCTTCGACGCCGACGTGATCGGTCGCGCAACCGGCACCGCAAGTGCGACCGCAATCGCGCGGAACGAGACCGGCTATGGCGGCGTGGCGCTGGACGATCTGACGTTCGGCGGTGCGCTGGAACTGACGGGAACGCGCGGCGCCTCGCTCGAGGCAGGCGCGAACAGCCGCATCGACATCGCTCGCTCGCTCTTGCTCGACGTGTCGGGCAGCGACAGCGCGTCCACCGCTCGCGCCAGCCTCATCGCCCGAGCTGGCTCGGATATCGACATCGGATCGGATCCTGATTTCGGCGGGGGTGCCGACCTCGACGCCAGTCTGCAGACGTCGGGCTTCGGGACCAGCGCCATCAATGAGCGAACGGCGGAGATACTGGTCGAGGGCGGCAGCGTCGACATCAACGGCAACGTCTTCGTGCGGGCGAATGCGCGGGTCGCGGGCTTCTTCTCCTCGAGCGGCGGCGATGCCGAGGCGGGCACCGCCGTGATTTCGCTCAGCAGCGGCTCCCTCACCGTCGGCAGCCTCAGTGTCGAGGCGAATGCCCGTGGCGGCAATGCCTTTTCGGGTGAAGGCGGCACGGCGGTCGGCGGCGACGGCTTGGGCGGCATCGCGAAGATCGAGGCAACGGGCGGCACGCTCGCCATCGAAGGGTCGCTCAACGTCTCCGCCAATGCGCTCGGCGGCGCCGGCGAGACGCTCGGCGGCAATGCTGAGGGCGGCGAAGCCTCGGTGCTCGCCAGCGGCAGCGGCGCGATCACCACCACCGGCTTCGCCTCGGTGGAGGCGGATGCCGGGGACTTCGCCTTTTTCGGCGGCGAGGGCGGGCTTTCCGACAACAAGGGTGGCGATGCGCTCGCCGGGAGCGCCACCGTGTCGGCGACGGGCGGAGGCGCCCTCACCTTTAGCGACGATCTCGAGATCAGCGCCACCGCGGGAGCCGGCTTCGGCGCTGTGACCGGCGGCAATGCCGAAGGTGGCGATGTCGGCGTCTTGGCGAGCGGCGGCAGCATCGGCGTCGCGGGTGAGCTTGCGCTCCTCTCCGACGCACGCGGCGGCCCCACGGACGATGGTGTCCGGTCCGGCGACGGCCAGGGCGGCGATGCGACCCTCGATGTTGCGGCGGGCGGCTCGGTCTCGGCCACCAGCGTGACGATGACATCGGTCGGCCTTGGCGGCGGCCTCGGCTCGATCTGCTGCGACGAGGTCCTCACCGCCGCGCGGGTAGCGCGTCCTGGTGTCGGCAGCGGCGGCAACGGCTCGGGCGGAACGATCACTGCGACCATCGCGGGCGCGCTCAGCACCAATGCGATGACGCTGAATGCGGAAGGCATCGGCGGCGCCGGGCGCGACGCCACCGGTTCGATGGACGCGACAGGCGGCAGCGACGGGATCGGCGGCGACGTCCTCCTCGAATTCTCTGCCTCCACCTCGATCGAAACCCTCAATATCGACGTGGACGGTCTCGGAGGCGACGGCGGTTCCGCCTTCAGCAGCAACGGCCGCAACGGCGGCGACGGCGGGATCGGCGCTGCCGGGAGCATCATCCTGCGCTCGACTGCGGGCGACACCACGATCGGTTCCCTCGCGGTCAGCGCCGACGGCATCGGCGGCGATGGCGGCTCCGGCGCCTTTGGCGGCGAAGGCGCGGGCGGCAATGGCGGTGCGGGCGGGCTTGGAGAGGGTGGCCAGCTCACCCTCGCGAGCTCCGGTTCGGGACGCCTTACCCTCAGCACCTTCGACCGGGTCGATAATGGAGGCTTCGGCTTCCAGGTCAGCGGCATCGGCGGAGAAGGCGGCAGCGGCGGCAGCTCGTTCAGCGGCGACGGCGGATCCGGTGGAGCCGGCGGCGAAGCGATCGGCGGCGGTATCAGGCTCCAGACCTCCGGGGACGGCGTGCTTAACATCCGGCCGACCGAGGTCGAGGACGGCTACGGCAACACCAGCTACTTCACCCCCGAGTTCCGCGCGGAGGCGCGCGGGGGCTTGGGTGGCGACGGCGGCTTCGGCGAAGAAAGCGGCTATGGCGGCGGCAGCGGCTTCGGCGGCGACGGCGGCTTCGGCGGCAAGGCGACCGGCGGAGCCATCGAGATTGACGTCACCGGCGGCACGCTGGATTTCTCGAACGGCGATACCAGTGACCCGATCGTGACACTGCTGAGGTTGCTGGCCGAAGGCTATGGCGGCGACGGCGGCAGAGGTGGCGAGGGTGACGTCTTCAGTGGCGTCGCCGGCAACGGCGGACGCGGCGGCGATGCCAGCGGCGGAACGGCGAGCCTGTCGGTTGCGGACGGATCGCTGACGATCGGACGCGTCGACTTGGTCAGCGACGGCCGCGGCGGCGTCGGCGGCACCGGCGGCGAAGCAAATACCGGCGGGAACGGCGGAAGCGGCGGCACTGCGCTGGGAGGGCATGCGGTCTTCAGCCTTACAGGGGCGGTCAATTTCAACCAGCTCGCGAGCGGCATAACGGTGCTGGCCGGCGGCATCGGTGGCGATGGCGGCAATGGCGGCACCGGCGTGATCGACGGCGGCCTATCCGGGGCGGGAGGCGACGGCAGCGGCGGCCGCGACACGACCACTGAAAACGGAACCGTCCAGGGCGGTGTCGACATCATTCTCAGCGCGGCGGACGTGAATATCTCGAATGTCAGCGCCCAGGCCAATGGCAATGGCGGCACGGGGGGCAGCGGCTTCGTCAGCGCGGAAGGCATCGGCAGCGACGAAGGCGATCCGTTCGAAACAGCGGCAGGCGGTGCGGGCGGCGCCGGCACGGGCGGCACGGTCGCTCTCGTCTCCACGGCCGGCATCAATCGAATCCTCAGCCGGATCGAGTTTACTGCAATTGGTGCTGGCGGCGACGGCGGCGGATCCGAAAGTCTCGCCGGCGGCGCAGGCGGCAAAGGCCTAGGCGGAACGATCAGCCTCGCCGCGACGGAAACCGGCGAGATCACGCTGGCAGGCGCGACCCTCGGTTCGTTCGGCCTCGGCGGTGAAGGCGGCGATGGCGGCGACAGCGATCGCGGCGGCAATGGCGGCCGAGGCGGCGACGCCGAGGGTGGCAGGATCGAACTTGCCACCCTGCGGCAAGGCAGCATCACGCTAACTTCCGGCGAAGGTGGCGGCGACCTTCAGGCGGAGGCCTATGCCCGCGCGGGCAACGCCGGGAACGGTGGCAATGGCTCGGAGGTAGGGGACACCGGTGGGCTCGGCGCCGATGGAGGTGATGCCATTGCAGGCTTCGTCGACATCGACATCGCGGGCGGCACTGCAACGCTCGGCGACGTCACGGCCAACGCCACTGCGAGCGGCGGCAACGCCGGCTTTGGCGGCAGCGGCGAAGGCCGGGCTGCGGTACCGGACGATCCGGAGACGCCTGAGGATGAAAGCCAGCCGGAAATCCCGGTTACCTCGGCTCCTAGCGGTTCCGGCGGCACCGGCACGGGCGGAACCATCCGGATCGCGGTTGCCGATGATGGCAGTGACGCGGGCGCACTGGCGGCAGGGTCGGTAAATCTCTTCGCCTCCGGCTCCGGCGGGCAGAATGCGGACGACAGCAGCGCGGCCGGTTCCGCGGGCACCATCGGGATTTTCGACACTGCCGGCGCGGCCGAAGGCTCCTTCCAGGTGTCCAGCCTCAATGTGGAAGCGTCGGGCGACAATGCGGCGCACGCGATCGGCTTCGAGCTGGTCACGAACGCCGGTCGCATGGACGTGTTCGGGTCCGTCAACATCGACGTCGATAATGACGCGAGACTTGAGGGCGTAGGCGACGGCACGATCGCGGCCGGCTTCTCGTTCGACGTGAATGCGGGCGGCTCGATCACCCTCGAACAGGATGCCGGCGCGACGGTGCCGCTGATCCAGGCCATTCGAGTCGATCTCGATGCGGGCCAGTCGATCCTCGGCGCGACCGCCGGGATCCTGGCGGAAGACAGCATCACCGCCGAGACCGAGAACGGCAGCATCTCGCTTGGCGATCTCACCACGACCAATCCTGAATTCGGCGGGGAAAGCTTCACGGGCATCTTCGTCACATCGGCAGGAACGGCCGACATCGGCAGCGCGGACTCGGCCAGCGACCTCTTCGTCAATGCCGCCGGCAACATCGTCATCGGCAGCGCGACCGCGGCCGACGACATCCTCGTCACCAGCGACGGCGGCACGGCCTCGGTCGCGTCGGCGACGACCCTGGGCGAATTTGACACGGAGAGCGGCTACGGCTCCGACGCAGGCACCAACATCCGCATAACCGCCCTCGGCGACGCCCGTCTCGACAACGGCACCACCCCGGGCTCAATCATCCTGACCTCCTCCGAAGGGTCGGTCAGGAGCGGCGGTCTGCTCGACGCGCAATCGCTCAGCGCCAACGCCGCGCAGGATATCGCGCTGACGGACGTGCTGGTGCGCGATAGCCTGTTCCTCTCGGCCAACGGCTCGGTGACCGGACGGGACTTCACCAGCGACGGCGACATCTCGCTGTTTGCCGGCGGCGACATTGCGCTCACCGGCACCGCGGAGGCCGGCGGCGAGATCTTCGCCAGTGCCCAGAATGTCAGTCTGGCGGGAGCCGTGACCAACGGCACCTTCACCGGCGGTGAAGGCGGCAGCGGCATCACGGTCTTCGCCGACGATCAGGCCTCGATCGAGACGGCGGACTCTGCCAGCTTCATCTCGGTCAGGTCGCGCGGCTTCAGCGGCGGCTCGCTCGTCTCGGCCAACGAGACGGACATCCGCGCATTGGGCGGCGAAGGCGGTCCAGGCACCGGCATCGACGTGGATGCGGTCAGCGCCGGCAGCTTCGTGAACCTCGAAGCCGATGCGGGCGCGACGGCGGGCAGCCTGACGGCCTCCGGCGGCGGCGTCTTCGTCAGCGCCGGCGGAGCGGCGATCCTCGGATCGCTCCTCGCCAGCAGCGACATCGCAGTCTCTGCCGACAGCATCAGCCTGACGAGCGGCACCGCGGCGCGTGACATCGTGCTCGAGGCGAACGGCGCGATCGGCGTCACCGCGGCCGAGGCCGGCGACGACTTCGAAGCAACCAGCGCGAGCGGTAGCTTCACCGGCGGCACGATCACCACCACGGGCCTGGGTGAGGACGCGAGCGAAAGCGGCTACGGCCCGGGCGACGGCAGCAACATCCTCGTCGATGCGGCAGGCTCGATCCGGCTCGACAACGGCAGTGCGCCTGACCGCATCAGCCTCACTGCCCGCAACGGTCGCATCGACAGCGCCGGACTGATCGAAACCACCCAGTTCGACGCCAGCGCCACCAGCGACATCGCGCTCACCGACGTCGATGTCGTCAACGACCTCATGCTTGCCACGACCGGCGGCTCGATCTCGGGCCGTTCCCTCGCCAGCGAGGGCGACGTGAACCTGGACGCCAACGGAAACGTCACGGTCCAGGAGGCACGCGCCGGCGACGACATCTCGATCTTCGCAGGCGGCACCGCTCTGGTCGGTGCGGCCTCGGCTCCCGGCACCGGCACCGACAGCGAAGGCGACGGCTTCAACATCGATGTCGAGGCTGTCGGCAATGTCAGCTTCGGCAGCGCGGAGACGGTCGGCAATCTGCGCCTCGTCTCGCAGGAGGGCGGCATCCTCCGCCTCGGCGCGCCCGAAGCGAACCTGATCGAGGCCGGCGGCAACGTCTTCGTCTCGGCGGCCTTCGATCTCAACCTGTCGGCGGTGAATGCCGGCGGCGATATCGCGCTCGCCTCTCAAGGCGCGATCGACACCGGCAGCCTTGCGGCCGGCGACGATCTCTCCCTCGATGCGGGCGGCGCGCTCAGCGTCGATGCGGCAACGGCCGGCGGCGAGCTCTTCGCGCAAGGCTCGTCGATCGAGTTCGGTAGCGTCGTCATCGGCGGCGCGCTCAACCTCGACACGCCCGGCGCGCTCGTGCTCGGCACGGCAAGCGCCGGCAGCATCGACGGCTCGGGCAGCACCATCACTGCGGGCACACTCACCACACCCGGATCGATCACCCTCTCCGCGACCAGCGGCGAGGCATCGGTCGGGACCGCGCTTGCCGGCAGCGACATCGCCATCTCCGGCGCCTCGGTCACCCTGGCCGACGGCACCGCCGGCCGCGACATCCGTCTCGCCTCGGCGGGAGACATCGATGTCGGCTCGGCCAGGGCCGGCGACGACTTCACCGCGGAAAGCGGCGGCGCCTTCACCGGCACCCTCGTGGTCACGACCGGCGAAGGTCCGGACGCAGAGGATGGCGGCGAGAACGGCTACGGCACTGTCGCTGCGGTAGCGGATGACGGCAGCAACATCACCGTCGCCGCCGCCGGCACGATCGCCCTGGCGACCGGCACGGCCGCCGACGCGATCGACCTGTCGAGCAGCCAGGCCTCGATCGCGAGCACCGACGCCCTCACAGCAGGCGGCTCCATCCTCGGAACCGCCGCCACGACGATCACGCTCGCCGAAGCCAATGCCGGCCAGTCGGTCGATCTCGACGCGGGCGGCGCCATCCAGGTCGCGCGCATCGATGCGGGCGGCGGCGTCACCCTCACCTCCAGCGGCGGCGCAGTCCTTGTCTCGGAGGATCTGAAATCGGGGCAGCCGGTCGACGCGGCCGGCCGCTCGGTGACGCTCAACGCGCAGGGCGCCCTCGCCGTCCGGTCCGCCACGGCGAGCGCAGGCAATGTCGCCCTCACCAGCGCCGGCAACCTGCAGGTCGAACGGGCGGATGCGTCCGCTCAGGTCAGTGCCAGCTCCGGCGGCACGCTCGGCCTGACCGGCCAGGTCAACGGCACCCAGATCAGCCTCGCCTCGCGAGACATCGCGATCGGCTCCAACGCCCAGGTCGGGACCACCCAGCGCACCACCGGCATCCAGATCACCGCCAATGGCGCCAATTCGCCGGTGGTGATCGGCGGCAGCGCGACCGGCAGCGGCTATCGGCTCGACAATGCCGAGTTCGGTCGCCTCGCCTCGCGCGATGTCACGATCAGCAGCCAGGGCGAGAGCGGTTCGATGCAGGTCGACGCGCTCACCGTCCGCGGTGCTGGCGCCGGCAACCCGAACGTCACAGGCCGCCTCACTCTCGCGGCCGGCGGCGACGTCGAGATGACCGGTAGATTGGCCTTCGATAGCGCCACCGCGGCGAACAGTGTCCGCGTCAGCGCCGGCGACAGCTTCTTCGCCGATGCGGCGGGTGCAGGCATCGCCGTCACCAACGGCAGCGCGCTTGCCGGCTCGGTCGACATCGAAGCCCGCTCGATTGTGATCGCCAGCCGCGGCGCGGCCGGCGAGCTCGGCAGCATCAACAATATCGATGATCGCAGCGACCGCCTCGGCCAGAATGACGGGACGGCGGACAATGCCGGCTTCGTCCGCGCCGACGGCATCCGTCTCTCGGCATCGGAGAAGATCCATGTCCAGAACAGCGGCATCAACAGCGACGAACCGGACGACCGCGCCGGCCTGTCGGCGGGCGCCGGCGGCATCACGCTGGTCACCAACAACAGCACGACGCCGGTCGAGATAATCATCAACGGCCGGCAGGTGAATCCGGCCGGCGGTGAGTTCACCGGCGAGGCCTTGATCGACGAGCTGACGATCGTCGGCGCGAATGGCGGCCAAGCCAATTTCGCGGCGCGCTCGACGGTCAACGGCTGCCTCATCACCGGCTTCAATTGCGGCGTAATCATCCTTCCGGAGAGCCCGCTCACCCGAGCGAAGGATCTGATCGAGGAACTGGAGCAGGAGGATTCGGAGACGCGGCCTCCGGCGATCGGCTTCTCCCGCCTGATCGACATCGAGGACGGCCCGTTGTTGTCCGTGGTCGACGAGCCCGTCACCGGGACCGGGAACGAAGACATCTATTTGTCGGAAGATGCGCTCGAGCCGGTCTGCCCGGATGATCGGACCGACTGCGCCGTTGACCAGCCCGTCACCGGCACCGGCAACGAGACGCTTCAGTCGGGCGACACGCAGCCGACGCAGCTCGCACCGGGCCAGCAACAGGGCCGCCAGCCGGACGCGAACGGCCCGGTCACCGGCACCGGCAACGAAGCGCTGCAATCGGGCTCGCCTCAAGAAGATTGAGGCTGATACCATCGACGAGCAAAGGGCGGCGCCTCCAACGGAGACGCCGCCCTTTCATTTGACAACCACCCAATTCACCGCTCGCCTCTCAGCGCGAGCGGCGAATGGGTTCGCTCATCAATTACCCGTCGGGAAGCCGCGCTTCTTCATCAGCGCGGTGACGTCCGGATCGCGGCCGCGGAAGGCGCGGTAGGCCTCGACGCGATCAGTCTCGTTGCCGGTCGCCAGCACCAGCTCCTTGAAGCGGGTAGCCGTCGCCTTGTCCCACGGACTCCCCGCCTCCTCGAACGCCGCCCAGGTGTCGGCGTCCATCGTCTCCGACCAGAGGTAGGAATAATAGCCCGCCGAGTAGGCATCCGACGAGAACAGGTGATTGAACTGCGGCAGGCGGTGCCGCATCACCAACTCCTTCGGCATGCCGAGCCGGGTCAGCGTCTCGCGCTCGAACGCGTCCGGATCGACCACGCCATCCGGGTCCATGTGCAGCGCCATGTCGACCAGTGCCGACGACAGATACTCCGCCGTTGCGAAGCCCTGGTTGAAGGTCTGCGCCTTCTGGATCTTGTCGATCAGCGCCTGCGGCATCGGCTGGCCAGTCTGGTGATGCTTGGCGAACTTCTGCAGCACCTCCGGCGTCATCAGCCAATTCTCGTTCACCTGGCTCGGATATTCGACGAAGTCGCGCTGCGCCCCCGCGAAGCTCGGATACTCCACGTCCACCAGCAGATAGTGAATGGCGTGCCCGAATTCGTGGAAGAGCGTCTCGGCATCGTCGAGGCTGATCAGCACCGGCTGACCCGCCACCGGCTTGATGAAGTTGTTGTTGTTGGAATTGAGCACGATCTCATCGCCGAGCAGGCCGACCCGCGTCCGCGCGGCCGAGTGCCAGGCGCCCGAGCGCTTCCCGGTGCGGGCATAATTGTCCATGTAGAACAGGCCGACATTCTTGCCCGTCCCGCGGTCGGTGACCTCGAAGGTGCGCACGTCCGGATGCCAGACCGGCACCGCGCCCGTATTCTCCTTGAAATCGAGGCCGTAGAGCTGCCCCGCCGCCCAGAACATGCCGTTGATCATGTTCGACAGCTCGAAATAGGGCTTAATCTCGTCCTGGCTGAGGTCGTAGCGCTGCTTCCTGACCTTCTCCTGATAATAGCGATAGTCCCAAGGCTCGATCGTGATCGAGTTGCCAGCCAGCTTCTGCATGTCGGCGACTTCCTCGCGAACGCGGGCGACGGCTGCCGGCCAGACACGCTCCATCAGCTGCTGGGCACGCGCAGGCTCACGAGCCATCGTGTCCTGCATCCGCCAATGGGCATGGGTCTCGTAGCCGAGCAGCCTGGCGCGATCGGCGCGCGCCTTCACGATCTTCGCAATTGTCGCGTTGGTGTCGTTCGCGTCCTTATTGTCGCCGCGGTTGACGAAGGCGCGCCAGACCTTCTCGCGCAGCGCCCTATTGTCGCCGAAGCTCAGCACCGGATCCACCGCCGAGCGGGTGTTGACGATGGCGTAGGAGCCGGGGGGAAGCTTGCGCTCCTGAGCAGCCGAAGCCGCCGCCGCCTTCACGTCCGCCGGAACGCCCTTCAGCTCCGCCTCGGTGGCGGTGATATAGGTGCTCTCGTCCGCCAGCACCTTCTCGCTGAACTCGGCGAACAGGCTCGCGAGCTGCTGGTTATAGGCCGAAAGCTGCTGCTTCTGCCCCGCATCGAGGTTCGCGCCGCGGCGGACATAGCTCTCGTACATCCGGCTCACGAGGCGCTTCTGCTCGGCATTGAGGCCGGCGCCGTCGCGCGCCTCGTAGACCGCCTTGATGCGCTGGAAGAGCTGCGGGTTGAGCACGATCTCGTCCGATGCAGCGGCGAGCTTCGGCCCCCACTCGCGCTGCAACGCCTGATATTCCGGCGTCGCCATGTTCGACGTCATGACGCCCATCAAGGTGGTTACGCGGCCGAGGTCCTCGCCGGCCTTCTCGAGCGCGGCGACAGTGTTGTCGAAGGTCGGCGCGGCAGGATTGCTGGCGATCGCCAGCACTTCGCGGCGCTGCGCGTCGATGCCGTATTGGAGCGCCTGCGGGAACAGGTCCGGGTGAACCTTGTCCCATGGCGGCACCCCGTCATAGGGACCCGTCCACTCGACGAGCAGGATGTTGTCGGGCGCCGGCGTGGCCGCGGCCATTGCCGGCGCGGATTCCGAAGTTGCCGCCTCAGCGGCCTGGCTATCAGCGTTCATGGTTGCACAACCACCAAGAGCGAGCGCGGCTGCACTCGCCAGAAACATAGCTTTCAAGATCACTCTCCATTTCCGAGCGTCGGGCGCAACCGGCAGGCGCGCGCCTTGATGGCCTCGGCCATAGCATGTTGTGCCTGAACGTCACGCAACTTGAACGAGACCGCCTTCCCCTTCACATCTCGCGCGGTTTCGCGCATCATCGGGGTTGTTTCGCCAGGGGGGCGCAATGGACGGCATCGCATCTGCATTCACGCCCGCCGGGCTGGTTTTCCAGCTGGCTTTCGCGCTGCTGGTCGCGGCGATCCTGTCGACGCGAGCCGATCGGCTGCGCGCGCTGGTGGCGGTGGCGGCGTTGGTCGGCTTCGCCCACGCCCTCGCCTTTTCACAGGACGTGGTGGCGGCGATCTGGTGGGCCCTTCTGCTGGGTGCGGCCCTGCTCGTCCTTGGCCGCCGCGCGGCGGAGAACAGCAAGGTGCGCTTCACCGAAGAGGAGGAGGGGCTGCTGAAGGGCGTCTTCTCCGCCCTCCCCCGCAGCCGCGCTCGCCATCTTCTCGATCAGGGCTTCTGGCTTTCGGGCCGCGAGGGCGACGTGCTCACCCGCGAGGAGGAATCGGTCACCCATCTTTATTATCTCGCTGCCGGCGAAGCGAAGGTGCTGAGCCACGGCCGCCAGGTCGGCACCTGCCGTCCCGGCGACCTGATCGGCGAGGTCACCGTTCTGTCGGGTGATCATGCGAGTGCCACGGTCGTGCTGGAGGGCCCCGCTCGCTTCTGGTGCGCCCCCGCAAGCGTGCTTCGCCCCTACATCCAGGCGCATGAGGACGTCCGCCGCGCGCTCGAGCAGGGCTTCGCTCAGTCGCTCAAGAACAAGCTTCGCCAGAGCAACGAACGCATTGCCGACGCTGGTGGCGTGCCGGCGTGAGCCGCGCCTGTTAACTTCGATTGCTTACCGGCTGTTAAGGCGCGGCACTTAACTTGGATCAATCAAGGAGTAGGGACGTGGTCGACAAGGGTACGGTCGAGTTCGACCGGCGTGCCGTTCAGCGCGCGAGCGTGGCCATCGAGGCAATGCTTTTCATGGAAGAGCCGCGGCCCATCACCGAGGCTAGCCCCTGCACGCGGCAATCCCTCGCCGCTGCGAACGACGACTATGACCCGGAGTATCCTGCCGCCTGACTTTGGCTGTGCAGGTGTAGCATCCCGGCATCAGCAATCGCCCAAAGCATCGTGCTCGGCGTGGGCGCGGGAACAGCGGGATTCGCACCGGCGTTTCCATCCCCGTTGCAGGGGAAAAGACGATGTTCCACAACGCCTTCGCCTTGTTCTTCATCGCCGTGCTGGTGGGCTCGGCCGCCGCGCTGCACGCGCTGCTGGCGGCGAACCTGAAGCTTATCGCCGCAGCCCTCCGGGGCGACACGCTCGCTCCTCTTGAGGAGCGCCGGCCGCCCCGGCTGGTCCGTGTCAGGTCAGGACGACGACTTGCCTTTGCTCCCGTCGCTTTTCGTATTTGCCGCCTTTGAGCTGGACTTCGTGCTGCCAGACTTGGCGCTGCCCGACTTGGTGCCACCCGACTTCGTTCCGGCGGACCGCTTCCGCACACCGAGCGCGGCCGCGCCGACCGCGGCGGCGACAACGGCCGCACCGGCCGCAATAGCGGTCTTCGGATTCTCTTTCGCCTTGTCCTTCAACTTGCTCGCGCCTTTCTTGATGGACGCGCCGCGGCTCTTCTTCTGCTCCGTGCCTTGATTCTCGTTCTCGCTGCTGCCTTCTTCCGCCTTGGCATGCGGCATGGCTGAACTGGGGATACTGGACATTGCTCACTCCTGTTTGGATTCGGCCTCAGAACGTGAGTTGAGCGGGCTCGGTTCCGCGCGCTGGCTGGCCCCGCCGGCCCGCATCCTTTAGCCCGAGCAGGAGAGGGAAACCGGCATGCGCTTCCGCCTGAACAACGATCTCGGGACGTGGACCGTCCTCGCCGTGCTGTTCGGCATCGTGCTGCTGATCCTGTTCTTCCTCGTCGCGATGCTCGCCTTGCTGGCGATGCGCTGACCGATCACTCGCCCATGTAGCGCAGAGCTGCGCCCGCACCTCGGCGGATGACGAGGTTGCGGATCTCCGTCATGTCCTCCATCGCGAAACGCACGCCCTCGCGACCGAGGCCGCTGTCCTTGACGCCGCCATAGGGCATGTTGTCGACACGGTAGCTCGGCACGTCGTTGATCACGACGCCGCCGACGTCGAGATGGTCCCAGGCGTCGAACATCTTGAACAGGTCCCGGGTGAAAACGCCGGCCTGGAGTCCGAACTTCGAATCGTTCACCTCGTCGAGCGCGTCCTTGAAGCGGGTGAATTTGGACAGCACCGCGACCGGCCCGAACGCCTCCTCGACCACTACCGTTGCGCCGCGATCCACATTCTCGAGCAATGTCGCCTCGAGCATCGCACCGTCGCGCTTGCCGCCGCACAGGAGCTTCGCGCCGCCCTGCACCGCCTCCTGGATCCAGCCGTCGAGGCGCTTGGCCTCCTTTAGATCGATCATCGGGCCGACGAAGGTCTCGCGCTCGTGCGGGTTGCCGGCGATGAGCTTGCCGGCACGCGCCACGAGCCGGTCACGCAGATCGTCATAGATGTCGGCGTGGATGATGATGCGCTGCACCCCGATGCAGCTCTGGCCCGACTGGTAGAAGGCGCCGAAGATGATCCGCTCGACCGCATCGTCTAGGTCGGCGTCGGCATCGACGATCACCGCCGCATTGCCGCCGAGCTCCAGCACCACCTTCTTCTTGCCGGCTTTGGCCTTGAGGTCCCAGCCCACCCCCGGGGAGCCGGTGAAGCTGAGCAGCTTCAGCCGGTCGTCCTCGGTGAAGAGGTCGGCGCCGTCGCGGCTTGCCGGCAGGATCGAGAAGGCGCCCTTGGGCAGGTTCGTCTCGGCGAGCACTTCGCCCATGATGAGGGCGCCCAATGGCGTGCGGCTCGCCGGCTTCATCACGAACGGGCAACCGACCGCGATCGCCGGCGCGATTTTGTGGGCGGCAAGGTTGAGCGGGAAGTTGAACGGGGAGATGAAGCTGCACGGGCCGATCGGCACGCGCTTCCACATTCCCTGATAGCCCTTGGCGCGCTTGGAGATGTCGAGCGGCTGCACCTCCCCGGTCATCCGCACCGATTCCTCGGCAGCGATGCGGAAGGTGTCGATCAGGCGAGTCACCTCCCCTTCCGCGTCGTTGATCGGCTTCCCCGCCTCGACGCAGAGCGCGTAGGCGAGCTCGTCGAACCGCTCGGTGAAGCGATTGACGCAATGCTGCAGCACGTTCTGCCGCTCATAGCTCGCCATGTGCGCCATCGGCTCGGCAGCCTCGACCGTCGCCGCGATCCCCGCATCGATAGTCTTTGCATCCGCGAGCGCGCAGCGAAATGCGACCTCGCCGGTATATTTGTCGGTGACCTCGAGATCCGTATTCGGCTGCTGCGCCTCGTTGGCGAGGTAGAGCGGGTAGACGGATTTGAGCTGGATCAAGTGTGCCTCCTAAACCTAGCAGACCGCTGCTTGCTGCCGCTGGTACACGATGCTGAGCTTTTCGTAGCCGGGGTCGATCGCTGCAAGCCCGTGAAAGGCTTTGAATGCGTTCTCAAAGCCGATTGGAGACCTGTTCCAGTGCTCGTCCAGACACTCCGTCTCCCGGGCTGTGGCTGGGCGGATTAAGCGGCCGTCGAAGTCCTGCACCCAATTACTACCGGACACACGAACATGGGAGAAAGGGCGTGGAATTACGCCGTCTGGTATCGGTAGGTGGCCGACCACCTGCCACCGCCCGTGATAGAACAGAGCATCCATGGTACGTCCGCAAAGGAGTATCTGATCCGTGGAAACTTCGTTCAAGTCGAAGCCCGGCGACGCGGGTTCGCGCAGGACTGAGATGTGGAGCTGAGGTTTGACACTAAGCACCTGCCCCACTCCGACACGATCAACGTCGATGGGGAAGGTGAAGATGTCACCCGGCTTGAACTTGATCCGCTTGCGCACCGCGCTTAGCCCTGGTGCGAGAGCTTGGCGCTCAGCTCCTTGATCTCCTTGTTGAGGATGCGGTCGTTGTCCGCATAATCGACCGGGCAGTCGATCAGGTGCACGCCCTCGGTGTCGAGGCACTCCCTTAGCAGGCCCGGCAGCATCTCCGCGCTTTCCACGCGGTGGCCCTTGGCGCCGTAGCTCTCGGCATATTTGACGAAGTCGGGGTTGCCATAGGTCAGGCCCCAATCCTCGAAGCCCATGTTGGCCTGCTTCCAGCGAATCATGCCGTAGCTGTTGTCGTTGAGGATCAGCACGGTGATGTTGAGCTTGAGGCGAACCGCCGTCTCCATCTCCTGGCTGTTCATCATGAAGCCGCCGTCGCCGCAGATCGCCATCACCTTGCGGTCCGGATAGACCATCGCCGAGGCCATTGCCGACGGCAGGCCGGCGCCCATCGTGGCGAGCGCATTGTCGAGCAGCACCGTGTTGGGTTGGCGCGCGTTATAGTTGCGCGCGAACCAGATCTTGTAGACGCCATTGTCGAGGCAGATGATGCCGTCGGCCGGCATCGCCTCGCGGATCTGCTTGACGAGGCAGGCCGGGAAGATCGGGAAGCGCATGTCGTCGCACATCGAATTGGTGTGTTCGACCTCGGCCTTGCGGGCGGCAAGCATCCTGTCGAACTTCCAGCTGCCCGAGGGCACGATGTCCTGCTTGATCTGCCAGATGGCGTTGGCGATGTCGCCGATCACCTCGATCTGAGGGAAGTAGACCGGGTCCACCTCCGCCGTCTTGGTCGAGACGTGGATCACTTCCGTCCCGCCCTGTTTCATGAAGAAGGGCGGCTTCTCGATCACGTCGTGGCCGACGTTGATGATGAGGTCGGACGCCTCGATGGCCCGGTGGACGAAGTCGCCGGCCGACAACGCTGCGCAGCCGAGGAACAACGGATGCGTCTCGTCGAGCACGCCCTTGCCGAGCTGCGTCGTCAGGAACGGGATGCCGGTCTTCTCGACGAACTGCAGCAGCATTCGGCTCGTCATCTTGCGGTTCGCGCCCGCGCCCAGCACCAGCACCGGCGCCTTGGCCTGCTCGATCCGCTTCACCGCGGCGCGAATGCCCTTCTCGTCGGCATTGGGGCGGCGGTGGATGCTCGGCTTCAGTGGCACCGAATCGGTGTGCTCGTCGGCGATATCCTCGGGGAACTCGATATGGGTCGCGCCCGGCTTCTCCTCCTCGGCCAGGCGAATCGCCTCGCGAATCCGGCTCGGAATATTGTCGGATGACGCCAGCTGGTGCGTGAACTTGGTGATCGGCCGCATCATGTCGACTACGTCCAGGATCTGGAAGCGGCCCTGCTTGGACTTCTTGATCGGCTTCTGCCCTGTCACCATCAGGATCGGCATGCCGCCAAGAAAGGCGTAAGCCGCGGCAGTCACGAAGTTGGTCGCCCCGGGACCCAAAGTCGCCATGCAGACGCCGGTCTTGCCGGTGTGGCGTCCGTAAGTCGCGGCCATGAAGCCGGCGCCCTGCTCGTGCCTCGTGAGGATCAGCTTGATCTTCTTCGACCGCGACAGACTGTCGAGCATGTCGAGATTTTCTTCGCCCGGTACGCCGAAAATATATTCGACCCCCTCTTCTTCCAGGCACTGAATGAACAGGTCCGAGGCTTTGGTCATGTCGCCCTCTCCGCTGAGTGGTTCTGTTTAGGCTGAAAAGCACAGCGGGCGAGCGAAGGCCGCCAAGCGCCCCATTCCCCCTCGCCACCTCATGTATCGGGCTTTGTTTCGGCTGTCATCACGTTCAAGCAACGATGTTGCGGCTTGAAAGCCACGGATAAGTCGAACATAGTTACGGCCAAGCAGCCGCCCCGGAGTCTCGCGGGAGCGGTGAAGGGGGGCAGAGATGGGGCGCAGCCGTAACCTGGCGATGATGTTCGGTGGCGTGGGCCTTTTGCTCGCGCTCGCCGCTGCTCTTTTCTTCCGTCCCGCCGGCGCCACGGCCCAGAGCAGCCAGGCCCAGCGCAGCGGCTCCTATGTCGGCGTCGCGACCTGCTCCGGCTCCACCTGCCACGGCCGCAGCGAGCCAACCGGCAAGATCGTCCGTCAGGACGAGCTGATGATCTGGCAGGACGAATCCTCGCCCGCCGGCGCCCATAGCCGCGCGCACCGCGTGCTCCAGCTTCCGCGCTCGCGCCAGATCGCGCAGCGCCTAGGCATCGGCGAGGCGACCAGCGCGCCAATGTGTCTCGGCTGCCATGCGACTCCCGCCGCCGCCGGCCAGCGCGGCGCCCGCTTCCAGCTCTCCGACGGCGTCGGCTGCGAAGGCTGCCACGGGCCCGCTTCGGGCTGGCTCTCCTCGCATTATGAGGTCGGCGCGAATCACGCGCAGAATGTCGCCCGGGGCCTGGTGCCGCTCGAGAATCCGCGCGCCCGCGCCGCCCAGTGCCTCGACTGCCACTTCGGCAGCGCCGAGGAGGGGCAGTTCGTCAATCACCGGATCATGGCCGCCGGCCACCCGCGCATCGCCTTCGAGCTCGACCTCTTCTCGACGCTGCAGCAGCATCACAACGAGGATGGCGACTATGCCCAGCGCAAGGGCCGCCCGAACGGCGTGCAGCTCTGGGCGGTCGGCCAGGCCATGGCGCTGGAGCGGTCGCTGGCGCTCTATGCAAATCCGAGCCGCGGCACCGAGGGCGTCTTCCCGGAATTCTACTTCTTCGACTGCCACACCTGCCATCGGCGCATTTCGGACAATCCGAACTTCCAGCCGACCGCGCTCGACAACCCGTCGCGCCCGATCCCCGAAGGCATGCCCGCCTATAATGACGAGAACATGATCATGCTGGCCGCCGCGGCCCGCGTCGCGGCGCCGTCCCTCGCGGCGCAGTTCGAACGCGACAGCCGCGCTTTCCACCAGGCGCTGGGCCGCGACCGGGCGGCCGGCGTCGCCGCGGCCAATCGCCTGCGCGAGACCTCCCGCAACCTCGCCAACGCCTTCTCCAGCGCACAAATGGGACGTCAACAGACCTTCGCCATCATAGACGCCATCACCAGCAACGCCGTCCAGGAGCGCTTCACCGATTATGCGGGCAGCGTGCAGGCGGTCATGGCCACCGACACCCTGCTCTCCTCGCTGGTGAATTCGGGCGACGTCAGCACCGAGACGGCGAACACAATCCGCTCCGACATCAACATCGCCTATCGCGCCGTGCGCGATCCCAACGAGTATCAGCCGCGTGAATTCCGGGCGAGTCTCGGCCGGGCGGCGTCAGCGATCAGAAGGCTGAGATAAGAATGCGTTCGACGAGTCTGCTGGTTATCGCGGCGCTGCTGCTCGGCTCCTGTGGGGGCGGTGGGGGCGGCGGCACGCCCGGCCCGAGCCCCAGCCCCTCACCTTCGCCCTCCCCCTCCCCGTCTCCATCACCGAGCGCGGGCTACACGATCCCGGCCCAGCTCAGCCTCACCCAGGCCGAGGTCCAGCGCGTCGTCGCCCAGGCAGTCGCGGAAGCGCAGGCGCAGAACCTGCCTGCCTCGATCGCCGTCGTCGACCGCGTCGGCAACGTGCTCGCCTTCTACGTGATGAACGGTGCCGACCTGAGCCTGAAGGTGCCGGAGGTGCCGGGCCAGGAATTCGACCTTCAGGGCGTTTCCCTGGGCGCGCCCGCCGCCGCCGCAGGGGCGATCGCCAAGGCAATCACCGGCGCCTATCTCTCGTCGAGCGGCAACGCCTTCTCGACCCGCACGGCGAGCCAGATCGTGCAGGAGCATTTCCCGCCGTCGAATGTCGCGGTCGGGCTAGAGAGCGGCCCGCTGTTCGGCGTGCAGTTCAGCCAGCTTCCCTGCTCCGACCTCAACCCGCGCTTCAACGGCAATAGCGGGCCGCAGGCCTTCATCGGTCCGAAGCGCTCACCGCTCGGCCTCTCCGCCGACGCTGGCGGCTTCCCGCTCTACAAGAATGGCGTAGTGGTCGGCGGCATCGGCGTGATGGCCGACGGCATCTACGGCTTCGACAAGGAAATTCAGGACGTCGACAAGGAAGCCGAGGAGATCATCGCGCTCGCCGGCACCCAAGGGTTCACGCCCTCGGATGAGGTGCGCGCGGAACGGATCACGGTCGACGGCACCCAGCTTCGCTATTCCGACGCGACGCCCGCGGACTTCAAGAGCAATCCCGCCAATCCGCCCGCCTTCGCCGGCCTACCCGGCCAGCTCGCCTCGGTCCCCGCTTATTACAATGCAGCCGGCGGCATCGTTCCGGGCACCGCTTATGGCAGCGAAGCCTCCGGCTATCGGCAGGCCACCGCTGCCGAATTCTCCGACCAGCAGGCCTTCATCCTCACCAACGGCTCGGGCCAGAACCGCTACGCCGCGCGTGCCGGCACGGATGGCGGCGCCGTCGCGCAGCCGCTCACCCAGAACGAAGTCCGGGTCCTGCTGGAGGAAGCGTTCAAGATCCTCTTCCGCGCCCGCGCCCAGATCCGGCGTCCGCTCGACAGCCGGATGGAAGCCACCATTTCGATTGTCGACACCAACGGCGCGATCCTCGGCATCGTCCGCTCGCCGGACGCGCCGATCTTCGGCACTGACGTGTCGCTGCAAAAAGCGCGAACCGCCACGTTCTTCTCCAGCGCCCGGGCCGGCACCTTGCTCGAGGCAAACCCCTCCGCCGACGTGCGCCAGTTCGCCGGCGCGCTACGCACCCAGACCGCCGATCCGCAGGTCTTGGCGGGCAAGTTCGCGATCACCGCCCGCGCGATCGGCAACATCTCCCGCCCCTATTATCCCGATGGCGAAGTCGGGCGGCCGCATGGCGCACTCTCGCGTCCGATCCAGAGCTTCAGCCCCTTCTCCACGGGCCTTCAGTCGGCCTTGATCCTCAACAACGTCTTCGCCCATGTGACCGCGCTGCTGCAGCCTGGCTCGCCCGACACGCCGGCGCGTTGTACAGCCACGCCTGACGTCGCGCCGGGCCAGAACCCGCTCCAGAACGGCATCCAGATCTTCCCGGGCGGTGAGCCGATCTATCGCGGCGGCCAGCTCGTCGGCGGCATCGGCCTGTCCGGCGACGGAATCGACCAGGACGACATGGTCGGCTTCCTTGGCCTGTTCAACGCGGGCAAGGTGCTCGGCTCAATCGGTCATCCGGATCCCGCGATCCGCTCCGATCGCATCGAAGTGCCGGTCGGCAATGCCAAGGTGCGCCTGCGTTACGTCAATTGCCCGTTCGCGCCGTTCGTCGGCTCGAGCGAGCAGAATGTCTGCCAGGGGATCTAGCATGAGGGTCGGGGGGCCTCTTGCAGCATTGCTCGCCACGGTCAGCGGTCCCGCGCTCGCGGCCGCACCGGTGCCGGTCGCGAAGGCTGGGGGCGAGGATCTCGGCGCGCCGCTGATCAGCTGGCTTGCAAGCCTCGCCGCACCTCAGGCGGATGCGGGTGCCCTCGCCATCACGGTGCAGAGCGCCGCGCAACCGTCGCCGCCACCGGAGGAAACGCCGGCGGAAGCCTACGTACGCGAGCAGTCTTCCACCGGCACCGCACCTTCCGAAGCCCCTCTGGAAGAGGTGCCGGGGACAGAGCCGGGCGACATCATCGACGGTCGTCGCCGCCCTGGCGTCGAGCAGCGCGACCTTCCCGATGCGGTAACCCAGGACAATCCCGGCGCCGTCCGAGCGCCGCCGCCGGAAGCCTTTCCGACTGATCAGATCCCAATCCCAGATCGCTGGCGTCTCATTCAGACGCTCGGCATCGTCCGCGAGCGCTGGTACGATCCCTACAACCAGAACACCTACAAGGGCGATCGCCCGATCTGCCTTCCGACCGATGAGGAGCAGGCGCGCCGCCAGCGCCTCCGGGACGAAGCCGAGGCGCGCGGGGAGCCGGCGCCTTATGGCAGCGCACCCTGCGCCACACCCAGATTCCTGAAGCTGAAGACCGACGAATGGTTCTTCCCGGTCAGCGTCATCTCCGACACGATCATCGAGCCGCGGACCTTCCCGATCCCGGTCGGCGTGCAGACCACGCAGCAACCGGACCGGAACGACGTGTTCGGCGACAATGACAGCCTCGTCGTCGCCCAGACCGTCATCCTCAGCGCATCGCTGCTGAAGGGCTCGACGGCCTATAAGCCGCCGGACATCGAATATCGCGTCGCGCTCGCCTTCCAGGCCAATTACGTCAACGTGAACGAGCGTCGTGTGCTGTTCGTCGAGCCGTCCAAGGGCACCGACCGCTTCGATTTCTCGGTCGGTGTCCAGGAAGCGTTCGTCGACTACCACTTCCGCAACGTGTCCGACCGCTTCGACTTCGACTCGATCCGCGTCGGCATCCAGCCCTTCCAGTTCGATTTCCGTGGCTTCCTGTTCCAGGACCAGCAGCTCGGCGTGCGCCTGTTCGGCAACCGCGACAACAACCGCTTCCAATATAATCTGGTCGCGGCCTGGCAGCTGGAGAAGGACACCAATTCCGGCCTGAACGACGTCACCGAGGTGCCGCGGCAGAGCTACATCTTCCACGGCAACGTCTACCGACAGGACTTTCCGGTGGTCGGGCTCACCTCGATGGCGAGCATCACCTACAATATGAACCGGGAACGCGGCGACCGCGAGATCGACGATAACGGATTTCCGGTTCGCCCCGCCCTTCTCGGCAACCTGCGCGCACGCAATTACGACGTCGTCTATGTCGGCTACGGCTTTGACGGCCGCATCGGCAAGATCAATCTCAGCGGCCAGGCCTACGGCGCGTTCGGCGAGGACCGGAACAACATCTTCACGTCGAAACCGGCCAACATCCGCTCCTATTTCGTCGCGGTGGAGCCGAGCTACGACCAGGACTGGATCCGCTTCCGCGGCGCCTTCCTGTTCGCCAGCGGCGACGGCAAGCCGTTCAACAATACCCAGGCGGGCTTCGATTCGATCTTCGAGAATCCGATCTTCGCCGGCGCCGACACCAGCTACTGGATCCGCCAGACCATCCCGTTCGCCGGTGGCGGCCGCGCCGTGGCGATCAACGGCCGCAACGGCATCCTCAATTCGCTGCGCTCCTCAAAGGAGGAGGGTCAGTCCAACTTCGTAAATCCCGGCACGATCCTGGTCGGGGCGGGCGCGGACTTCGACCTGACGCAGCAATTGCGCGTGTCGGTGAACCTCAACCACCTCTGGTTCCACAAGACCCAGGTGCTCGAAGCGCTGCGCGTCGAGGGCAGCATTCCGAGCGACATCGGCTACGATCTTTCCGCCGCCATCATCTACCGACCCAAGTCGACCCAGAACCTCGTCTTCCGCCTGTCGGGCGCGGTCTTGGAGAAAGGCGACGGCTTCAAGGACCTGTTCGATAATTTCGACGGCGACAAACGATATCTTTCAGTTCTTTTCAACGCCATCCTCACATATTGAGGGCGCGGGGGAACATGCTCAGACTGAATTTCAGTTCCAAGATCCTGGCCGGTGCGGTGATCGCCGCCGCCGCCATTTTCGGTGCCGGGCAGCTCTCCGCCGCCGAAAAGGAGAAGCCGGTCGAGCGTGACTATTCGCTCGTTCGCGCCGCTGCCTCGCCGCGGGTTCAGGACTGGGACCAGGCAGACGCGAAGAGCGCCGGCTGCGTCAGCTGCCATACGGCGAGTGACGCCAAGACGATGCACAAGTCGCCCGCCGTCGTGCTCGGCTGCGTCGACTGCCACGGCGGCAACGCATCAGTTTTTGCGACCGAGATCGCCGATCACAACGCGCCTTCCTACATCGCCGCCCGCGACAAGGCGCACGTGCTGCCGAAATATCCGGCGGCTTGGCACTGGCCTTCGAGCGCCAATCCGAAGCGCAGCTATACCCTCCTCAACAAGGAGGCGCCGGAATACGTCAAGTTCGTCAACCCCTCCGACTATCGCGTCGCGCGCGAGGCCTGCGGCGCCTGCCACATCGAGGTTATCGAAGCGGCGGAACGCTCGCTGATGGCGACCGGTGCGATGCTTTGGGGCGGCGCCGCCTACAATAACGGCATTGCGCCCTTCAAGAACTACATCTTCGGCGAGGGCTATACCAGGGACGGCCAGCCGGCGAAGATCGTCTCGCCTTCCACCACCGGCGACGGCAAGCTGACGCCGGAGCAGGAGGCGCGGGGCGCGCTGGCGGCCATGTACCCGCTGCCGCAATGGCATGTCATTCCCCCCGCCGACGTGTTCCGCGTGTTCGAGCGCGGCGGCCGCACGATCGGCACGCAATTCCCGGAGATCGGTCTCCCCTCCCCCTCAGGCATCATCCAGCGCCTCGAGGAGCCGGGCCGTCCCGACATCCGCCAGTCGAACCGCGGTCCCGGCACCGGCCTGCGCGTCGCCATCCCGATCCTCAACGTCCACAAGACCCGCCTCAACGACCCGTTCATGTGGTTCATGGGCACCAACGACCAGCCCGGCGACTATCGTCAGTCGGGCTGCGCCGGCTGCCATGTCGTCTACGCCAACGACCGCGAGCCGCGGCACAGCCTGACCTACGCCAAATATGGCCGGGACGGGCAGACGTTCACCGTCGATCCCACGATCGCCAACAAGATGGAGCCGGCGCACGGCGGCGGTCATGGCGAACTGAAGGGCGGTCACGAGGAAGAGGTCGTGCCCGTGGAGGAGCATGGCGCCACTGGCGATCATGGCGACGAAGCTCCGGCCGGCATGCCCAAGGATTCCGCACATAGCGGCGTCAAGGAGAAGGGCCACCCGATCGAGCACGTCTTCACCCGCGCGATCACCACCGCCCAGTGCATGAACTGCCACATGCACCAGCCGAACATCTTCCTGAACTCGTATCTAGGCTACACGATGTGGGACTATGAGTCCGACGCCGACCTGCTGTGGCCGGGACCCGAGAATCGCCTGACCCCGCCGCACGGCCAGGAAGACAAATACAAAAAGCAAAAATTCCCGACCGCAGCCGAAGTGCACGAGGTGCTCGATCGCAACCCCGAAGGCGCGGCGCCGCGCGGCCTGTGGGCGGACGTCGACTTCGTCCGCAACGTCTATGACGTCAACGACAAGGCCCGGCACACCCAGTTCGCCGACTATCATGGCCACGGCTGGAACTTCCGTGCCATCCTGAAGCGCGACCGCGAGGGCAATCTGCTCGACGCCGACGGCAACATGGCGACCTACGGCACCGAGACTGCCAACATGGTCTCACCGGAAGATCCCGAGCGGTGGCGCAAGTCCTGCTCGGCCTATACGGACGAGAAGCAGCGCGCGCTCTGCCTCTCCACCGCCGACCATGGCAAGGAAGGCAAGTTCGTCCCCGCCGGCCTCAACCCGGGCAAGACCGTCCACATGATGGACATCCATGCCGAAAAGGGCCTTCAGTGCGCCGACTGCCACTTCAGCCAGGACAGCCACGGCAACGGCTTCATCTACGGCGAGGTCGCCAATGCCATCGAGATCGGCTGCAAGGACTGCCACGGCACCGCCACGCAATATCCGACGCTGCTGACCTCCGGCCCCGCCGCGCCGCCCAAGGGCAATAACCTGGCTCTCATCCGCAATGCCGACGGCAAGCGCCGCTTCGAGTGGATGCAGGATGAAGCCGGTCGCCGCGTGCTGATCCAGCGCTCGATCGTCGATCCCAACCTCGAGTGGGAAGTCAGCCTGGTGAAGGACAGCGTCGACCGCGACCATCCACAGTTCAACATGAAGTCGGCACGATCCAAGCTGATGTCGAAGGCGGGCGCGGAGACCGGGCAATTCGCGTTCGGCCCGGGCGTCGCCGAGGAGGATCTCGCACACAAGGAAAGCGAGATGGCCTGCTTCACCTGCCACCTCAGCTGGACGACGAGCTGCGCCGGCTGCCACCTGCCGATCGAGGCGAACTGGAAGACCACCAGCCACAAATATGAGGGCATGGAGACTCGCAACTTCGCGACCTACAACCCGCAGGTCGCCCGCGACGAGATGTTCCAGCTCGGCAAGCACCAGACGACCAAGGGCAACATCACGGCGCCGATCCGCTCGACCTCGGCGCTGATCCTCTCGTCGACCAACATCAACCGCGAGCGCATCTACGTGCAGCAGCCGCCGATCAGTGCCGTCGGCTTCTCATCGCAGGCCTTCGCGCCCCACTTCCCGCACACGGTGCGCAAGACCGAGACCAAGACCTGCACCGACTGCCACCTCAGCGCCGCGAACGACAACAATGCGATCATGGCGCAGCTCCTGCTGCACGGCACGAACTTCGTGAACTTCGTCGGCATGCACGCCTGGGTCGGTATGGAGGACGGGTTCGAGGCGGTGCGCGTCACTGAATGGGACGAGCCGCAGGCGGTGATAGGCTCCTGGCTGCACCGCTATGCCTATCCCGATTACTGGCGCGCCCATGTCGAGAGGAACAAGCGCGAGCTTGTCGAGTGGACCCGCGGCAAGACCTTCGACAAGGACGCCAAGTGGAGCGGCGAGACCCAGGCGCTGGAGCAGTTCGCCAACGTCACCCAGGACACTGACGGCCGGGCGCAGTGCCTGCAGCTGCGCGGCGAATATATGTTCGTCGCCGAAGGCCGCGGCGGCTTCATGGTCTATGATGTCGCATCGATCGGCAACAAGGGCCTGTCGGAGCGTGTGCTGACCGCGCCCTTCTCGCCGCTCGGCCACAATCCGCGCATCAAGACCAAGAACGCCACCTGCATGGCGCTGGCCACCAACCAGCCCATCAACCCGCTGCGCAATACCGAGCAGATGCGGGCGATGAACCAGGAACAGCCGTTCCACCCGATCTACAATTATGCGGTGATCACCGACTCCGAAGAGGGTCTGATCCTGGTCGACGTCAACACCTTCGCCGACGCCGAGCCGCGCAACAACTTCATGAAGCGTGCAGTCACCTGGAATGAAGGCGGCGTCCTCACAGGCGCGCGGCACATCACCCTCGCCGGCCATTATGCCTACATCACGGCGCCAACCGGCCTGGTGACGATCGATCTCAACGACCCGCTGCAGCCCAGGCACGTCAGCACGATCCCGCTCAACGATGCCCGCGCTTCCGCGCTGCAGTTCCGCTACCTGCTGGTGACGGACGCGGAAGGCCTGAAAGTCGTCGACGTCACCAAGATGGCCGAGCCGCAGCTCGTCGCCGGCGCCGTCGTCCCGCTCGCCGATGCCCGCAAGGTCTACCTCGCCCGCACCTACGCCTATGTGGCGGCCAAGCAGGACGGCCTGGTGATCGTCGACATCCGCAATCCGGAGCGCCCGACCGTCTACCAGAAGGTGACGCTGGACGGTCAGATGACCGACGTCGAGGACGTGATCGTCGCCTCCACCAACGCGTCGTTGTTCGGCTACGTCGCCGACGGGCGGAACGGTCTCAAGGTGCTGCAGCTGACCTCTTTCGACAGCCAGCCCAATCTCTACGGCTTCTCGCCGGCGCCCAAGCCCGAACTCATCGCCTGGGTGAGGACGCCGAAGCCGGCAATCGCGCTGTCCAAGGGCCTCGACCGCGACCGCGGCGTCGACGAGACCGGCGGCCAGATGGCGATCTTCGGCCGCCTGGGCTCGCGCCCCTTCAACCGCCAGGAAATGGAGCAGCTGTTCCTCAACAGCCGCGGCTTCCCCTACAAGGTCAGCGACACCGGCACCTTCGCCGACTGGGTCGCTGATCGTGGCGGGGCCCGGATGGCGGCGAAGGATCAAGCAGGATCGGCTGCGAAAGGCGTGCGCTAAGCGCAAATGTTCCGCCGATGCTAAGCTTTCTCGCCTTCGCGTCTCTCGTCGCTGCGGCTCCCACGGAGCCTACAGAAAGCGGGAGCCCTCAAGGCACTGCGGAGGCGGAATTTCTCGCTGCTCTGCCTGCTCTTGAGGGCATGCGCCTCACCCGGCTCCAGGTGAAGCTCATCAACGCGGTCCAGCCTCACCTCCACCGTCTGAACCCGAGCGCGATTGTGGAAGTCGAGAAGCTGCTGACGGAGCACAACCTGTGCTTCCGGCAGGTCGCTGAAGCCCAGGCGCGCCAGAAATACGAGAGGATCGCGAGCGAGCTGACCGATGCCGAGCGTTCAGTCGTCGTCCGGCACCTCGCCCTGCCCGGCGCCGACCAGTTGCTCATCTTCGAAGAGGGATCGAACTCACGCGCCGAATTCTCACCAGCCGCTGCTGAGGATGCCGCGCAACCGGCAGTGCAGAAGCTGCACGGCCTTGCCAGGCGCTCCTTCCGCGCGCCGCAGGACCTGTCCCTATCGCAGGCACCTTGCGGGGATCAGATCCGCGCCGACGCTGCGGCGAGAGGCATCCGGTTGAACTGAGGCTTGCAGTAGTCGACCGGTGATGGCGCCCGCAGGCGCTTGCCGGAGCTTAGTCCAGAGTCGAAGGTCGTTCCTTCTCCGCCACCAGCATCTGGACGAGGGGCTGCAGCGAGGGCTCGTAGCGGGCGAGGACGGTGTGCTCGTCTGCGGTGTCGTAGTGGGAGACGAGCTGGGCGCCGTTCCAATAGTGGATCGCGTAAGCGGGTGGGTCGGCGACGATCATCGGGCGGCCGTCCGGCATGTCCGGATCGATCTCGGCCAAATCAAGCGCAACCTGTGGCGCGGTGGAGGGGCAGACGGCGAGCGTCGTGCCGGCCCATTGCGTCACAACCTGGCGATGCAGGTGGCCGCTGATCATCGCGACGATATTGTTGTGGCGCGAGATTATGGCGTGGAGCCGACGCACCCACTGGGCGTCTGGATCCTCGGTCATCCAGCTGAGGCCGGTCTCGATCGGCGGGTGATGAAGTACGATCAACGTCGGGCGGTCGGGCTGCTCCGCGAGCCGCTCCGACAGCCAGGCCGCGCGTACTTCGCAGAAGCCGCCGCCATGGCGCCCTTCCTCTAGGGTATCGAGGACGAGGATCCGGATCGGATAGTCCTCGATCGCATATTGAACGAAGCCGTCGGACGTCGGCACGTCGGGGAAGTGCTTGCGGAAGGCGGCGCGGCCGTCATGGTTGCCCATGCAGAACCAGACCGGAAAGGGCAGACCGGCTAGGGCCTTCTTCAGGCGTCGGTAGGATGCCTCGTCGTCACCGGTGTCGGCGAGGTCGCCGGTGGCCAGCAGCACGTCCGGCCGCGGGGTCATCGCCACCAGTGTCCGAAGCGTCTGGTCGAGACGCTTGCGGTTGAACTCGGCGGGGTTGTCCGGCTCGAAACCGAGGTGGATGTCCGTAATCTGAGCGATCAGCATCCGCTGCCTAACGTCTTCCACCCACGGCGCTGCGCCCGGCGAGCTGCGGTCCGGTCGGCTCCGCAGCCGCGATCACATTGTCCTGCCTCTTACCCCGCACGCGCTGGCGGATCAGCATCGCGGGCGCGCCACCATCCATGTGATAATCGTGGCACATCGCGCAGCCGGACGGAACCGCTTTCGAGGTCGTCTCGCCGCCATGGCATTCTCGGCAGCTGGCGAGATCAGGCAGCAGCAGGTCGTTGGACGAAGCCGATGCCTCCGCCTTGTGGCAGCTCTGGCAGGTCTCGGTCGCGTGCGGCCGGTGGTCGAACCAGCCCTTGTGCATGTAGCGGACCGGGAAGGCGACGGGCGCGATCTTGGGCTGCCCGCCGGCGAGGCTCGCCGTGTGGCATTCGCCGCAGACGCCCTGGTTCGAGAAGGTGGTCCTGACCATCGCCTCGGCCCGCATCGGCACCGCGGCGCGGCCACGCGCAACATCCTGGGCGCGGCGGATGAAGTTCACGTCTCCGGGCCGCTGACGCGAATATTGGGCAATCGGGAGACCCGCCGGACGATAGGGGCCGGTCGAGCCGTAGAAGGCACGGATATCCGCGACCACCTGCTCGGGCTCTCCGTGCGGCAGCAGGCGCACCGTGCCGCCGATCGTCTGCAGGCCGAGGCTGTGGCACATCTGGCAATCCTCTTCCATGCTCACCGGCTGGAAACGAGTGCCCGTCGGATCCGAATCATGGCAATCCTTGCAGGCCAGCGCCTGGCCGAAGCCATATTCGCCGCCCAGCCGCCTCGCCATCTGTGCGACCCCGTTGGTCTTCGACAGGTGCATGTCGTGCGGGAATTTGAGGTTGCTGTTCTCCTGCGGCCTGGCGGCCAGCGACACGCGCTGCAGCATCGGCCGGTCGCCGTTCCAGCGGGTCAGCACCGCCGGCTGGAACTCGGGATGAGAATCCTCGAAGTCGCCAGCGTCGGCGAGGCGGGTATCCGGCAGCTTCTCCTTCAGCGTCTGGTGGCAATCGCTGCAGAAACGCTGCGCAGTGGCCGCCATCTGGGTGCGTCCCTCATGCTCGGTATGGCATTCGACGCAGCGGCCGGGCGGGATGTTGAACGTCTCCTGGAAGGCGAGCTTGACCCTGCCCCACTGGTCGAGGTCAGGCTGCGCCCGCGCGATCCGGAACGGGTCGGCGTGGTCATGAACGGTGGTGTGGCAGGTCTTACAGCTCTCGTCGCGGACCGCTTCGAAGGCGTTGACGTGACAGGCCTTGCAATTCTGCTCGAGTCCGGTGTGGGAGAGCGACAGCTTGCCGCTCGACCACGTGCTGTCAGGATGGAAGCCACCCGCGGCCCCCGCACCGCCGGCGGCCAGCGTCGCCGCCAGGGTCGGCGTCATCGGCTGATCGCGCCGCTCGAAATAGTTCATCACCGGCCAGGCCAGGAATAGCCCCAGGATCGCGATGCTGAGCACATAGGCGGTCAGCCGCTTGCTCGGCAGCACCGAAACCAGCGAGAATTCCTTCTCGGCGCTCTTGTCCAGACGCACGTCGGAATCGGTGATCTTCTCGACGTCGATCGCGATGTCCTGCGAATCCGGCGGCGTCGGCATGATCCGCAGCAGGTGGCTGGCGATCTTGATGTCGCCGCCCTTGGCGAGGTTGATCTTGCCGAAATTGGTCGAGCGGCCGTTGAGGACGACGGTGAGGCCCTGCTCCGCATTGACGCCGAGCTGCCCGGCCGAGATGCGCTCGATGACCGCGTGCTTCAGTGCGACGGCGAGGTCGTTGAGCCGGATGTCCATTTCCGGATCGCGGCCGATCCGAAGAAGGTCGTCGTCAATCCGGAGCGGGCGGACGATCTCGCGACCGTCCGCTGCGTAGGTGATCTGGCGAAGCAGAAATGCCATCTAGAAGCCCCCGCTTACCAGTAGAAGAAGACGCTGATGATGTGCGCGGCGAGCGCGGCGATCAGTGCGAAGGTCACCGGCACGTGGATGAACAGCCAGACCTCCAGCAACGCCTTGATCTTCATGTGCCGGCGGATCCGCCCGAGCGCGGCTGACTTGCGCTCGAGGAGGTTGACCACTGTCTCCAGCGTTTCAGCCTCCTCGCCCGTCGCGGTCGCCATACGGCGGCGAAGCTCGTTCAGCGCGCGTCGGTTGAAGCATTTGGGATAACGGCCGGAAAGGCGGCGCAGCAGACCGGCCTTGAACGGGTTGATGCCGGTGGAATCGAGCACGAGCTCGGTCTCGTCGCTCCGCAGCGGCTGCGCGGCGAGCTGGAGCTGGCGGTCGATCTTATAGACCGCGTCGACCATTTGGCCCTTGGTCATCTCCGAGCGATTGTCGCTGAGCTCCTGCGGCAGCCCGGCATAGACCGAGATGCCGTAGATGCCCGAGAAGATCACCAGCATCATCAAACTATAGGCGAGCGTGTGGACGTTCCAGCCGAACTGGAAGCCGGTATGCAGGGTCGCTACGACGATCAGCGACAGGCCGAGATAGACGTGGGCGGACGTCCAGGCCTTGAGCGACCAGCGGCCCCGCGTCATCGCGCGCTTCCTGAGCCCCAGCATGGTCAGCCACAGGATCAGCAGCGCGCCGATCGTGCCCGTCGTGTAGCCGTACCAGCTGCCGCCATTGTGGCGCGGCTGCACGTTCACGCTCATGTAGACGATCAGCGAGACGAGCGAGAGCACCAGCGCGATCTTGAGCCAGCGATAGTTCCTGTGCCGCAGAAAGCCCTCGTGGCTTGCCCCCTCGCTCAGCTCCGTCCGTTCGATCCCAACGCTTGCCATCTGGTTCTTGCCCCCGACCAGTTCCGACCACCCAGCCTTCCGGCTGGCCCCTTAGACGGCCTCAGCCCTCCTGCCCCAGCCTCGCCACGGTGAGGAATTCTTCCGGCGCCACGCGGATCGCCGCCCCGGTCGGGCAGGCGCGCACGCAGGCCGGCCCGCCGGCGATGCCCGAGCACATGTCGCACTTGATCGCCTTCTTGGGCGTCTCAGGGCTAACGCGCTTCTCCGTCCATTTCTTGGGCGGCTCTCCGGGGCCGGGTCCGATGCCGGCGAGCAGCCAGGCGAGCAGGCCCGGCTTCTTCGGCGGCACCTTGTCGAGCCTGATCACGCCATAGGGGCAGTTGCGCTGGCAATTGCCGCAGCCGATGCAGGTGTCGTCGATAAACACCTCGCCGTCGGGCCCGCGATGGATCGCATTGGGTGGGCAGTCGGCCATGCAGTGCGGATGCTCGCAGTGCCGGCAGCTGGTCGGCACGTGGAGATGCGCGAAGGTCTTGCCGGCCTCGCGGTTAAGCCGCGACAGGCCTTCGTGGCTGTCGGCGCAGGCCTTCTCGCAATTGTCGCAGCCGACGCAGAGATTCTCGTCAATGAGCAGCACGTCGGTCGCTTCGCCGATACCGTTCTCGAGCAGGAAGGAGGCGACCGATGAATACATGTCCACGACGCCGCCGAAGCTGTCCTTCTTCGCCTCAATGAAGCTGGTCAGCTGCTGGCGAGAGGCCATCTCCTGCTTGGCCTTGTTGAGCAGGTCCGGCTTCTTCTCGAGCAGCCGGCGGAACGCGTCGCCGTCGAGCTTGATCACTTCGGACTTAATTGCCGCGCGCACCGTCGCCGTGCGGCGGCCGCCGTCGATCAGCGCCATCTCACCGACATAGGAGCCGGCCGGCAGATAGGAGAGGAAGACCGGCTTGCCCCCGATATTCTTCTCGACCACCATCGAGCCCTGGCGGATGACGAACACGTCATAGCCGTCCTGCCCTTCGTTGATGATCGTCTCGCCGGCCGAAAGCTGCTTGATCTCGGCGGTTTCGAGCAACTCGCCCAGATCCTCCGGCGTGAGGCCGGAACCGAACATCTGGAGCAGCTGCCGCTCGGTCGAGATGCGGGTGATCGCGCGCTTGGCCGCCGGCACCGTCGCCATCAGCTTCAGCGCCGCGTTGCGCGGGATCTCGATCACGATCGCGCCCTCGGCAGTCCGCACCGTGGCACCGCGGCGGCGGCCGGAGATCAGGCCGACTTCGCCGAAGATGGAACCCTGCTCGATCGGTATCTGCTTCGGGCCCACCTCAACATAGACGGAGCCGTCGGCGATCGCGAACAGCGAGGAGCCGGGGTCGTTCCGCTCGAAGATCACGTCGCCGGCGCGGTAGGAGATGGCTTCCGAATCGAGCATGAACTCGCGCATCTGCAGCATCGACAGCTCGTTCAGGACGGTGACGCGGCGGCGGAGGAAGGCGAGCCATTCGTCGACGCTGCGCGTGCCGGGCAGATGCTTGAACTTGGCCTCCAGGATCGGCTGGTCGGCAGGCTGCAGGTCGACATTGCCGTTTATGAACTCGACGACGTCATAGCCCTGATTCATGCAATGCTTGATCAGCGGGTAGCCGGCCAGCGCGCCGATCACGAAGATGCCCGGCGCGGTGCTCTCGAACTGCGGCGAGAGCATCGGGAAGGATTCTCGATCCTCGCTGGTGAACTGGATGCCGCAGCTTTCCACAAACGAGCGCGGCGCGGCCGAGCCCATGCGGGCGATGATGCGGTCGCACCGGATCCTCTGCTCGCCGTCGCGGGTGTCGACGGTGAGGTAACCCTTCTCGATCAACTTGGGCGCCGTCTCCGTCATCACGTTGACGCGGCCGGTCGCCTGGGCTTCCATCAGCAGCTTGACGTTGGCGCTCTTGGCGCGGGCGAAATCGGCGCCGCGATTGAGAATGGTGACGACGTTCGCCTGCTCGGGATCCGCTGCGAGGCCGAGCGCATTCTCGATGCCCGCATCGCCCGATCCCACGACGGTGATATGCTCGTCCACATATTCGCCGGGGTCGTCGAGCTGATACTGGATGTGCGGCAGATCGGCGCCAGGCGCCCGCATCTTGTTCGGGTTGCCCTGCGTGCCGATCGCGAGGATGACGTTCTCGGCGGTCAACGTCTCCCCGTTGGTGAGCGTGATCGTATAATCGCCCTTGGAGCCGACGATCGACTTCACTTCGGACTTGAGCTTGACGTTGATCTTCTTGGCGGCGGCCTGCTCGTCCCAGGTGCCGAGCACCTTCTCGCGCTTCCCGGCCTCGAAGTCGAAGTCCGAACGCAGCAGCAGCTGGTTCGGCGTCGCCATGACGTGCTTGCCCTTCTGATACTTATAGATGGTATCGGACAGATGGTCCGTCTTTTCGAGCAGGACGTGACTGAGGCCGAGCTCCGCCGCGCGACCGGCAGCGCTGAGGCCCGCCGGACCGGAGCCCACGACCGCGATACGATAGGATGCTGACACCCCTGATTTCCCCCCTGTCACATCGGCAATATGCGTCGACAGTAAAAAGACGCAAACCAACCCGGCACGTGCACAGCCGATCGCACTGTATCATGTTGTATCGCGCACGCCAGACTTGACGTTCGTTTTTTTGCAGGAACAATCGCGACATGACCGACACCAGCAGCGCCGCGAAAAAGCGACCCTCCACCGCGACCATCCTTCTGATCGGCGCCGGCATCGTCGCCGCGGCATCGGCCGCGGTGGCGCTAACCCGCGGCGGCAGCGACGAGAGCGCGGCGGCCGGTCCGCACGGGACCGTGAAGCCGGACCAGCCCGTCGGCGACATCGACAGCATGATCGCCTCGCTCGAGGGTCGGCTGAAGCAGGACCCCGACAATGCGGAAGGATGGCGGATGCTGGGCTGGTCCTATTTCGAGACCCGCGATCTCGCCCGATCGGCCGCGGCCTATCGCCGCGCGGCGCAGGTCGAGCCGAACAATCCGGAGAACTGGTCGTCGCTCGGCGAAGCGCTGCAGACGGCCAGCACGACCGTCTCTCCTGAAGCCGCAAGTGCCTTTCAGCGCGCGATAAAGTTGCAGCCTCAGGATCCCCGCGCCCGTTACTTCCTTGCCGTCCAGAAGGATCTTTCGGGACAGCATGAAGCGGCGATCGCCGACTGGATAGCCTTGCTCGGCGACACGCCGGCGGGAGCGCCATGGGAGGCGGATCTTCGCCGCACCATTCAGGAGGTCGCAAGCAGGGAGAAGATCGACATCGCCGGCCGCATGCCGGCGCCGTCCGCTCCCAGCGGCGGCTCGGTAGCGACCGCGGCAATTCCCGGCCCGACGCCTGAGCAACTGGCCGCCGCCTCTTCGATCCCGCCCAGCCAGCAGGACGAGATGGTCCAAGGGATGGTCAGCCGCCTCGCCAACCGGCTGAAAACGAATCCGAAGGATGCCGATGGCTGGATCCGGCTGATGCGCGCACGGATGGTGCTCGGCGAGACCGACAAGGCCACCGCCGCGCTTCGCACCGGCCAAGAGGCCTTCAAGGGCGATTCGGCAACCCAGGCCCGCCTCAGCCAGGCAGCGGCGGAGCTCGGCGTGCCTGGTGGCGGCTGACCGCCTGGCGGCGCGATCCGCGCGGATCGTCTCGATCGTCGGCACCCGACCGGAAGCGATCAAGCTGAGGCCCGTCGTAAGCGCTCTCGCCGCGCGCGGCCTCGATCAGCAGGTCATCCTCACCGGCCAGCATCAGAGCCTCGCTTCAGCCTTCGCCTTCCTCGCACCTGACAATATCCGCGACCTCGGGGTCGACACGCGGGAACAGAGCGCCGGTGAGATCTGCGACGCCATCCACTACGAGTTGTGCGAACTGCTCGACCGGCATGACGCCGACCTCATCCTTGTCCAGGGCGACACGTCGAGCGCCTACGCCGGAGCGCTGGCTGCCCGGGACCAGGGCATCGCCCTCGGCCATGTCGAGGCGGGGCTGAGGACCTTCGATCTCACCCAGCCCTGGCCCGAGGAGGGCTACCGCATCGCGATCGACGGGCTGTCCGACCTGCTCTTCGCGCCGAGCGACAGCGCCGCCCGGAACCTCGCCGCCGAGCCCGCGGTGCGAGGCGCCGTCCATCTCACAGGCAATAGCGGCATCGACGCTGCTGGCCGCTCCCCGGACAGCGCCGCCCCTCTCCCCTCCGGAATCTGGCCGGAACCGCATTCTCCTCACCTGTCACCGGCGCGAGAATCAGGGCGAGCCGCTCCGACAGGTCGCCCAGGCCTGCCGCCGCCTCGCCCGTGAATTGCCGGTAGAGATCGTGCTGCCGCTCCACCCCAATCCTGGACTGCGGCGTGCGATGGAGCGGCTGCTCGGCGGCGTTCCGCACATCCGGCTGATCGAGCCGCTGGAGCACGAAGCTACGATCGCCCTGATGGAGTCGAGCTGGCTCATCCTGACCGACAGCGGCGGCATCCAGGAGGAGGCGCCTGCGCTCGGCAAGCCGGTGCTGGTCCTGCGCAACGTGACCGAGCGCGCGGAGGCGATCGACAGCCTGAATGCCGAACTGGTCGGAGCCGACGGCGAACGCATCTATCGCGCCGTGGCAGAGCTTCTCAAAGACGATGATCGCTATCGCCGGATGGCAACTCCCGCTTTCCCGTTCGGCGACGGCAACGCCTCCGCGCGCATCGCCGACGTCATCGAGCAGTTCCTGCTGGCGGGCGAACGGATTCCTTGACTTCCCCCGCCCCTCGCCCATATGCGCGTCCCGTCCCGCGGCGCTGCCGCGACGCGTTGGCCCCTTCGTCTAGCGGTCTAGGACGTCGCCCTCTCACGGCGAAAACACGGGTTCGAGTCCCGTAGGGGTCACCAGTAAAATCAATAGCTTAGCTGTATTGATTTGCGCGAAATCTCAAGCGTGCACAATTTTTGTCCAATATAGTTCGCGAGATGGGCCTGAACACGGACGGACGATTGAGGCTCGGCTTGTGCCTTCGGTGACAAAGCTGAGTGCACGATTCGCAGCGTCGTGAACGTGGAGCGTCCTCTAAGGACGTGCGTGGGTTCCTATGACACTTCGCTGCCGCTCGATGAACCCGCGGAGGCTGTCGAACGGGATCAATGTGGAGCTCCCGACCTTCACGAATTCGATCTCTTTGCTTTTCATCAGCTCGTACAGACGGGAGCGGCTGAGGCCCGTGAGCCGGACTGCTTCAGGGATCCTGACGCTGATCGGCTCCATCCAGGAATGCCTCTCGTTCGGATCAGCCATCGAGGCCCTCAGCTCCCCTGCCCGCGCCGGCGCCGAGCGAAGGCGCGATCGCCATCGAGAAAGGTTGCCAGCATCGCCGGGATGAGATCCGGGACCGACTCCGTCTGCCCGTAAACGTCGCCATAGAGCGCCGCATAATCCAGGAGCGCCTGGTTGAGGTCCGGCGCCACGCTGATCGCGATCTTGACCGGCGTCCGGTCGGGAAGCTTCGGCAACCTCAGCTCGCGCATGTCCTCATCCTCTCCACGGCCGAAGGACCAGGTCCTTGTGGATCAGGGCCCGCAGCGGCCAGCCTGGGCGGACGGTGAGGGTCGGCTGTACCTCAAGGTTGCGGGACGTGATCTGGTCCCCTGCCCGTCCGGCATTCTGCTGCGTCGACTCTCGTACGGCTCTGACGAGATCGCTCTCCGCGCTTCCGAAGCTGAGCTCGGTGCCCATCCCCAAGAGCGTCGACAGGGCGATGCCTGTCAGCAGACGCCAGGTGTGGAAGTCGACACTGTCCTCGACGCCTGAGTAGCCGGACGTGTCCGTGGCAGGTGCAGCGTCGAGGCCGACCGACGATCCATCCGGGAAGACGATCCGCTGCCAGACGAGCAAGGCCCGGCGCTGTCCGAAGCCCACCTTATTGTCATAGCTGCCGATCAGCCGTGCCCCCTGCGGCACGAGGATCGTTCGACCGGTGGCGCTGTCCCGCACATTTTCGGTCACCTGGGCAATCACAGTGCCGGGCAGGTCCGAGTTCAGGCCGGTGACGAGGCTGGCGGGAATAATCGTGCCGGCGCTCAGGGTCCAGGGCGACGGAGCCACGCGCAGCGCATGAGGGATCGTGTCGCTGGGTTGCGACCCGAGGTCCGCCGATCGCGGGGTCTCCAGCGCCGCGCCGGCCGGCGGGATTGCCGCCTGTGGCGTCCCTCCGCCGCGGCCGGACAGCTGCACGACCACGGGGGAGGTTCTCGCCGCCTCGTGCGCGGCGGCCAATCGCTGTCGCTCCGCGTCCGCGGCTGCCCGTGCCGGGTCAGGCTGCGGCGTTGCCGCGCCTGGTGGGACGGGAGCACCCTCCTCCTCGAGCCTGCGCTGGTGCTCGAGGATAGGTCGGCCAAGGTCGCCGGGGAGCGGCGGCCCGAGGCGGGGCACCTCGCCATAGCTGCTCGGCGCGTTGGCGAGCGCATCGGGCGCAGCTTTCCGAAGCGGATCGCCCTCGCCTTCCTGGCCGGCCGCCAGACGAAAGCTGGGCGGCTCCAGCGCAAACCAGGTCACCGTCACCAGGCAAGCCGCAACGAGGCCGGTGATGCCGATGATGAGACCGCGCCTGAAGCGCACGATCGGCTGCGGGCTGCCGCGGAGCACCAGGGATTCGGGCTCCTCCTTCCCCGGAGCGGCAGGCGCCTCCTCGCTGCGGTCGGTATCGCTCATGATGCCCTCCGGCGGTCCGCGCCGGCTTGCCGCACGATCCGCACGACGTGCTGGCGGCGCCCGCCAAGACGCAGCTCGGCGGCGGCGAACAACCTGTCGACGACATAATAGCGGCCGCGCAGACGGTAGTTGACGAGTTCCGTGCGCCCGCCGCCGCCACGCACGAATAAGGGCGGCGCCTCTCCCTGACCGAGCGTGGCCGGGAATTCGATGAACACCTGGTTCCCATCGTCGAAAGCTCGGATCGGACGCCAGGGCGGATCGTCACCCTCGATCCTGTAGCCGAAGTTCAGCGCTTCGATCGCGATGCCCGGGGTGCCAGTCCCGGAAGCCATCTCCGCCCCTTCGCGCCGGAGCGCGAGCAGCTCATCCTGCGGGTAGGTCCAGGAGATGCTCGCCATCGCCGTGCGGGCGGTGCTCTCGACCTGCACGTGGTAGACCCGCCGATCTGTGGAGATGACGAGGTTGGTGCGCAGGCCGACCGCCGAAGGCTTGACGAGGATGTGGGTGCGGCGCCCGGCTCCGGACCCGCTGGTCGTGTCGCCGATCACCCACCGGACGGTGTCGCCGGCCGCGACCGAGACAAGCGCCTCTCCGGGCTGGAGCGCGATCTCGCTGACCCGCTCGGGCGCGGTGTAGAGGCGGTAGATCGCGCCTTCCGACCAGGCATAGACTTGCGTCGCGTTGACATAGCCCGGACTGCTCGGCTCCCGGACGGCTGCGCGGTTCGCGGCCTCCACGCGCGATGCGGGTGCACCGCGTTCGCGCGGCGCGGCACCGCTCGGCGGCGGCAGAAGCTGCTCCGGCGGGAGTAGCGGCTGCACCACCCGGGTTACCGGTCTCGCTTCCGGCACCGGATCCTGCAGGAGCATGGCTGCCGAAAACCGGCCAGGCGGAGATGGCGGTGCCGGACGATCTTCGCCGCGGCCGGCGCAGGCGCTCAGCGCGAGCAGGGAGACTGCCGCAAGCAGCGGGGATTGGGTCATCTCATGGTCCTTTCAGGAGTGGGGGCCGGAGCGGCTTCGCGGCCGAGGTTCGGGTCGAGCGGGGAACCCATCGGCAGCGGAGCCGGAGGTGTGGCGACCGGCGGCGGCGCGGAGGCCGGCGCCGGCACGTCAAGTTCGCGCGACCAGTCGATCGCCTCGACATAAAGGCCAAGCGGGTTGTTGCGGAGCGTCTCGGCCGACGAAGGCGGCCTCACGGCGACCGTCAGGATCGCCGTCCAGCGCGAGGTGCCGGCGAGGCTGCCCCGCTCATAGGCCGTCTCCGTCCATTTCACCTGGAACGAGCGATCCGAGGCGCGAACGACGCTCGTCACCTGGACCGAGACGGTGCGCGTGCCGACGTCTGCGAACGGGTTCGCCGCGCGGGCATATTCGCCGAGGAACAGCGCACCCCTGTCGTTCACGAAGTCGTAGGCCGACAGCCAGTTCTCGCGCATCAGCACCGGGTCGAGCGAAACGGAGCGGACGTTCGTGATGAAGCGAGCGAGGTGCCAGGCGATCTGCGGGTCGGTCGGGCGGTATTCGGCGGCGGCGTGCTCTACCGCCCTCGCCTCCCCAAGCCGGTCGACCTCGACCACATAGGGCACCACCCGGCTCTGCATCGACTGCCAGAGGAGGCCGCCGGAGAGGCCCGTCGAGAGAAGGAGTCCCCCGAACGCCATCAGCCGCCAGTTGCGGGCCTGGACGCGGGCGGAGCCGATCCTGTCGTCCCAGACCTGCGCCGCGCGCTGATGGGGTGTCTCGGGCTCGGGGGTCTTTCCATAGCGCTGCAGCGCGCGCCTGAACTTCATCTTCAGTCCTCTCTCTGGCTGATGTCGGGATTGGCTGCCGCGCCCCCTCGATCGCCCTCGCGGAGGGCCTGCAGGGCGACGTGGCAGTGATGGCGTGCATTCTGCTCCGAGCGCAGACGCCGCGCCCATTGCGGGGCGCCGTCCGACGAGCCCGCCCCGGCTTCCGCGCTGTGGGCTGAACCGGCGGACCTCGAACCGGCAAGGAAAGCGCCCCGCGAACCGCGCTCGGCCGCCGCGCCAAGTCCGGCGGCGGAGCCGATCTTGTCCCGCGCGGCGGCCCCGCCGGCACTTGCGATGCCGCCGAGGCCGGCGCCGACGCTCTTCGACCCGGACGTCTCCTCGCCGAGACGGTAGGCGGTCGACGCTGCCGAGCCCATCGAGGTGCCCGCGCGCACGGCGCCCATCGCACCGCCCGCGACGCCGCGTGCGCCGGCCACCGCAGCGCCGCCGCCCACTGCCAGAGTGCCGACCGCGGCCGCCGTCGTGCCGACGGCTGCGCCGGCCCCCAGCTGTGGGGCGCCCGAAACCAGCCCGGACGCGATGCTCGGGCCGAAGATGCCGAGCCCGAACAAAGCGAGGCTGCCGAGCACCAGGCTCATGGCGTGGGTGAGGTCCGGCTCCTCGGCCGCTCCCGCAGTGACGAACTCGTCGAAAAAACCCGAGCCGATGCCCACGATCACCGCCAGCACCATCACCTTGATCCCGGACGAGATGACGTTGCCGAGCACGCGCTCGGCAAGGAAGCTGGTGCGGTTCCACAGCGCGAACGGCACCAGAACGAAGCCCGCGAGGGCCGTCAGCTTGAACTCGATGATCGTGATGAACAGCTGGATCGCGAGCACGAAGAAGGCGATGATCACGAACAGCCAGGCGATCATCAGCACGGCGATCGTCAGGAAATTTTCGAAGAAGCTGAAGAAGCCGGTGAGCTCGCTCACCTGATCCAGCATCGGCCGGGCTGCCTCGAACCCTGTGCTGGCGACATAGCCGGGCCGCAGCAGGTCGTCGGCCGTCATCGTGCCGCCGCCCGCCGTGATCCCGAGCCCCGCGAATGAGCGGAAGATGATGTCTGCGAGCGTCGAGAAGCTGCCGAGGATCAGCGCGAAGGCCCCGACATAGAGGATCTTCTTGAGGAAGCGGCCGATGATGTCGTCCTCGCCGCCCATCGCCCAGAACAGGCCGGCAAGGGTGATGTCGATGCCGATGAGGACCGTCGTCAGGAACGCGACGTCGCCGCCGAGCAGTCCGAAGCCGCTGTCGATGTATTGGATGAAGGCCGCCATGAAGCGGTCGATCACATTGAGGTCACCCATGTCGTCGCGTTCCGCTCAAGGCTCGAAGGAAAGGGTGCCGCGGGGCAGTCCCAAAGGGGCCATGGACGCCCCGCGGCGGGCCCGGCGGCATCGCCCCCGCGTCCATCTCTTGGGTCAGCGCCCGCCGGGGCTGTAGGCTCGGCCGGTGCCCAGGAACCGGCGCGTCGCGGCGCGCCCGTCCTCCTCGGCCTGCACCCGGCGCGCCCGTTCCAGCGCGGCACCGCGGAAGTCCGAGGCCATCAGGCTCTGAAGCTGGAACTGCTGCTTGATGCTGAGCGCGAGCAGCTGGTTCGCCGCTTGGCTGACCTGAAGCGCGCCCACGGCACCCTGGCTGCGCCCGACAAGCTCAGCGAGCGTGCCCGCATCCTCGCGGACATTCTCGACGACCTGCGCCTGCACGCCCATCGCGTGCCGGTATCCGGTCATCGCGGCATCGAGCCGCCCGCGCGCCTGCGCGAGGCGCTGGTCGCTGCCCAGGGCTTGGCTCACCGCGCCGGGAAACAGCGTGCGAACGCGATCGTCGAGCTGATCGATCCGGAAGTCGATGCCCTGCGCCTGCCCCATCAGCTGGTCGATCCGCTGCATGGAGGACGTGACCCGCTCAAGCTGCGGAAAGTCGATCCGCTCGAGGTTGCGCCCCATATTCTGGAGCATCGCCGCCTCGTTCTGGAGCGACTGGATCTGCTGGTTGATCTGCTCCAGCGCGCGGGCCGCCTGCAGCAGGTTCTGGGCGTAGTTCGTGGGATCGAACACTGTGAACTGCGCGGCCGCGGGCGCGGCCGGCAGAGCGAATGTGGCCGCGACCGACAGGCTGGTGGCGGCCGCGAAAGCGACGGCGCGGGAAATTGTCTTCACTTCAAATCTCCTTCCGGGGCGACGGGGGTGGGGAACTGGTCGAGCGCGGACGCGGCCCAGCCTAGGTCTCGGGCGTCGAGGAAATGATGCGCGAAGCCAGCGGCGCCGTGCTCGGCAAGGAGGCGGTCGATCTGCTGCTGCGCCGCGGGATCCGACGCACCGCAATATGCCAGCGCGATCGGCCCGAGGCCGAGGTCGAACAGCCGGTTGCCGCGGCGCGACTGGAGGTAATAATCGCGCTTGGGCGTGGCGCGGGCGATCAGCTCGACCTGCCGCGCGTTCAGCCCGAACCGCTCGTAGGCGGCACGGGCCTGCGGCTCGACCGCCCGGTCATTGGGCAGGAAGATGCGCTGCGGGCAGCTTTCGATGATGGCTGGGGCGATGCTGCTCTCGGCGATGTCGGCGAGCGACTGGGTGGCGAACACCACCGCCACATTCTTCTTGCGAAGGACCTTCAGCCATTCACGGATGCGGGCGGCGAACAGCGGATTGTCGAGGAACACCCAGGCCTCGTCGAGCACGAGGAGGGTTGGGCTGCCGTCGAACCGTTCCTCGAGCCGGTGGAACAGGTAGGTGAGGACGGGAAGGACCGCCCCCGCCTGCCCCATCAGCGTCTCAGTCTCGAAGCACTGGACGTCGGCCAGAGCGAGCCTGTCCTCGGCGGCGTCGAGCAGGGCGCCGAACGGCCCCTCGAGCGTGTAGGGCAGCAGCGCCGACTTGAGCGCATTGGACTGCATGAGGAGCGACAGGCCCGTCAGCGTCCGCTCGCCGGCCGGGGCCGAGGCGAGGCTGCCGAGCGCCGACCATAAGGCGTCCTTCACCTCGGGCGTCACGAGCAGCCTTTGATGCTCGAGCAATGCCGCGATCCACTCCGCCGCCCAGGTCCGCTGCGCCGGCACGTCGATGCGCCGCAGCGGCTGGAAGGCCAAGGCGCCCTCGCCGGCTTCCGCGCCCGAGCCGAGCGCATGATGGCTGCCGCCACAAGCGAGCACTGCCGCACGCGCGGACCAGCCCTTGTCGAACAAATAGACGCGCGCGCCCTCGTAGCGCCGGAACTGCATCGCCAGCATGGCGAGCAGCACCGATTTGCCGGCGCCGGTCGGGCCGACGACGAGCATGTGGCCGACGTCCCCAACATGGGTGGAGAGCCGGAACGGCGTCGACCCGCTCGTGCGGGCGAACAGCAATGGCGGCCCGTCCAGATGCGTGTTCCGCGCCGGTCCCGCCCAGACCGAGGACAGCGGCATCAGGTGAGCGAGATTCAATGTGTGGACGAGCGGCTGGCGGACGTTGGCATAGACGTGGCCGGGCAGGCTCGAGAGCCAGGCCTCGACCCCGTTGAGGCGCTCGCGCATGGCGGTGAAGCCGAGGCCGTTCACGATCCGCTCGACCGCCCTCACCTTTTCCTCGGCGGCCGCGGCATCGGCACCCGAAGCTTCGCGTGTTCGTCATGCACGCGGGCTATCCGTTCAAAGACCGGATGATGGCCCTCATGGCCGCGCACCCCCAGGTTTATGCGGAGTTCGGCTTCCTGACCTCCGGCTACCGCGACAGCGACATATGGCCGTATTTGCAAGCCTTCGTTGATGCCGGTTTCGAGGACCGCATCCTGTACGGGACGGACCAGATGGTCTGGCCTGGGTTGATCGATGCAACCCTCGAGCGGGTCCGGCGAGCACCCGGCCTCAGCGAGGCGGTGAAGCGCAAGTTCTTGTACGAGAACGCCGCTCGCCTTTTGCGGATGGACCCCGCCGGACAGAAGAACCGGCCGGCGCCCGCTAACGTTAGATGACCGACACGGCGCCCGCCGGGACTGGGCGCCCACCGGACGGGCTATGACTGTGCTAAACCGAAGAGAGCGAATGTCCGAAATGGGTGGAAAGCGGACATTCGTGCTTTCCGGTGAGCGGCTTGTGGCGGAAAGCGGAATATCCCCTCTTTGAGCTGGGGCTATAAAGCGGACGTACAGCGACTTCACGCAAAGGCAGCTGGCGACGGGCCGTTGCAGACGATCCGAGTGCTTAGAACTCGTCTGTCAAGCTGGTAGAGAGGCCGGAGCTTGTGTCGATCGAAGCGCCGGCCTCCGCTCCGGTCGAAACCTCAGTGCTGCGCGACCAACTGCTCGTTTGGCCGTCCGCGTCCGTATGAGACATTTCGGTTTCGTTGCGAACGGCTAGGTCGACGTCGATGTTGGCTTCGACCCTTGCCGAACCATCGGCGGACTGCTCCTCGCTTGTCCTGTCCTCCACCCTGTCCTCGGCGCGGTCGCTGCGTTCGCCGGCATTGTCGGCGCGATTGTCGCCGCGCTCCGCCGCCTGGTGGGACCGGTCGTTCGCGTTGTCCGTGGCGCGATCGGCCTGCTCGATCAGGCGATCGCCGACATCGTCTGAGCGGTCGAGGACGGACGATACCCGCCCCTCGCCTTCGCTCGCCTCGAAAACCTTGCTGAACAAACCTGCCATTCCAAATTCTCCATCAAACGTCTGCAGCCTTGCTGTGGTTATTCCTCCCGGAAGCTCCGGCTCAGCGCATCCCCGAGCGGGGCCATCAGATAATCCCAGAGGGTGCGGTCTTCGGTCTTGATGTTCACCCGGGCGGGGATGCCGGGCTGGAGCGTCACGCCCGCCTCGGCCGCCGCCGCTAGGTCGTCGAGCGCAATTTGAGCACGGAAGTAACCCTCGCCGCCTTGCCCATCGATGCGGGCGGGCGAAAGGGTGACGACCCGGCCCTTGAAGCTCGACTGGCCGTGCGGATTGACGCTCGAGAAGCGGACCGTCGCCTCCTGCCCGACGCGGACGTCGTCGATATCGCCCGGCTTCACCCGTGCCTCGACGATCAGGGAGCGGTTCTGCGGCACGATCTGCATCAAAGTCTGGCCGCCGCTGACGACCGTTCCCGGCCCTAGCGGGCTAAGGCCGGAGACCAAGCCCGTGACAGGCGCGCGGAGCAGGTCGCGGTCGGCGTAATAACGGGAGACTTCGAGCTGCGGAGTGATTTGCGCCAGCTGCTCCTGGACGCGGGCCAGCTGGTTGACGATGTCCATCATCTGGCTGTCGCGGGTACGGCTCTGGTTGATCCGCGCCTCCTCAACGCTCGCCGCGCCGGTCAGCGTGTCGGCCTCGAGCTGGGCGGCGCTGCGCTCGAGCGCCCTCAGCGTCGTCTTGCGAGCGAAGCCCTTCTCATAAAGCTGCCTGATGCCGGCAAGCTCGTCCTGGACCAGCGCCAACTGGGTCTCCGACGCCGCGCGCTGCGCCTCGGCCGAGGCGAGCCGCGTCTCGGTCACCGCGCGGTCGGCACCAAGGATGCCGAGGTGGCGCTGGAAGAGAGCGAACTGCGCCCGCATCGCCTCGCGCGCGGTCGGATCGCCCCAGCGGCTCACCAGGTCCGCCGGGAAGGCAATGCGGTTGGACCCGTCGCGCTCGGCGATCAGCCGCGCCTCGGTCGCCCGCAGCACGTCGCGGCTGGCCTGGGCCTGGTCGAGCTTCGCGCCGGAGCCGATGCCGTTCAGGCGCACGAGCGGCTGGCCGGCCCGGACCTGCTGGCCTTCATGGATCAGCACCTGCGAGACAAGTCCGGTCGCGACCGGCTGGATGACGAGGCGGTCGCCGCGCGGCGCCACCTCGCCCTCCGCAACCGCCGCGCCGGAGATCGGCGCGAGCAGGGCGAACAGCAGGAACAGGCCGAAGAAGAGGGCAGCGCCGATCAGGCCGACCCGGACGGTGTCGCGGGCGTCGTCGAGCTGCGGCGCCTCGAGCCGCTCGCGCATATAGCGCTGGATCAGGCGCTTCGAGAGCCGCCTCGACCGCCACCGGGTTCCCCAGCCGCGAAAACCGCCGCCGCCGCCGCTGCCGCCACCGCCGAAATAAAGGAAATCGAGTTTCATCTCAGGCCTCCGTCGGCTCGCGAGCGATCGACCGTGCGATCTCGGTCTTGACCTTGCGGAAGACCCGGGCGCGCGGACCGTCGAGCTGCAGCTCGCCCTTGTTGAGCACGATCACCCGGTCGACGTGGGCGATCGGATTGAGGCGGTGGGCGATGAGAACGATGGTCGATCCCTCCTTCTTGAGCGTCGCCAATGCCACCGCAAGAGCCTGCTCGCCATCGGCGTCGAGATGGGCATTGGGCTCGTCGAGCACCAGCAGCCGGGGCGAGCCGAACATGGCGCGGGCCAGGGCGATGCGCTGGCGCTGCCCGCCGGACAGGCCGCGCCCGCCTTCGGTCACCTGCGTCTCATAGCCCTCCGGCAGCTCAAGGATCATCTCGTGGACGTTGGCGCGAATGGCGGCCTTCACCACCTCGGCGTCGTCGGCCTGTGCGAAACGGGCGATGTTGTCGCGGATCGTGCCCGGGAACAACCCGATCGATTGCGGCAGATAACCGACATAGCGGGCGAGATTGTCGGCCGTCCACTGCCGCCCCTCGACGCCGCCGATGGTGAGGCGCCCCTGGCTGGGCGAAGTCGCAGCAACGAGCATCCGGGCAAGGCAGCTCTTTCCGGCGCCGCTCGGCCCGACAATGCCGATCGCCTCGCCGGCCTCGATATGAAGGCTGATATTCTTCAGCGCAGGGCGCTTGGCATTGGGCGGGACGTAGCTGACGCCCAGCGCCTCGATCTCGATGTCCGGATCCGGCAGGTCGATCCTGGACTTGCGGGGCGGCGCCTGGACCAGCGCCTTCTGCACGCGGCGCCCGGCCTCGATGCCGCTCTTGATCTGGCGCCAGCCCGCCACCGCCGTCTCGAGCGGTGCCAAAGCGCGGCCGAGCAGCAGGTTAGCGGCGAAGATGGCCGCCGGCAGCAACTGGCCCTGGATGGCGAGATAGCCGCCGACCCCGATCATGGCGCTCTGCAGCGCCAGGCGGAGGCCGCGGATCAGCGCGGAGGCGTCGGCGTTGCGCTCGCTGCCTTCCGCCTGGCGCCGCACCATCGTCTCGCGGTCAACGTGCCAGCGCACCGCCAGCGCATCGTCCATGCCCATCGCGCGGACCGGACCGGCATAGCGCGCGACGGCGTCGGTGAACTGGTAGCTTCGGTTCTGGGCGGCAATGGCCGTCGCCGCGCTTTCGCGCGTCGTGCGGTCGTTCCAGAAAGCAAGTGCCAGCAGCAGCGCGGCACCTCCGAGGCCGACGATCCCCAGCGCCGGATGGATCAGGAACAGGACGAGTAGGAAGAGCGGCATCCACGGCACGTCGAAGAAGAATTGCGCGCCCTGCCCCGCCAGCGCGGTGCGGAAATGGTCGAGGTCGCGCAGCGCCTGCGCGTTGCGGAAGACGGCGCCGTTCTTGGGCGCGAGGTCGATCGTCGCCTGGAAGACGCGGTGGGCGAGGATGCGGTCTAGCCGGGCCGCCGCCTTGATCAGGATGCGGCCGCGCACCGCGTCGAACACCACCATCGTCGCCAGCGCGAACAGCAAGGCGACGCTGAGGCTGACCAGGGTGGCGATGCTGCCGCTGGTGATGACGCGGCCATAGACCTGGATGAGGTAGATGGGCGACGCGAGGAACAGCAGGTTGACACCGCCGCTGAACGCCGCCGCCGTCCACAGCAGCCGCTTGCATTGCCGCAGCGCGGAGGCGAATTCGTCGCCGAGCTCGAGATCTGCTGAGCGCGCAGCGCTGTCGAGGGCGATCGCCTCGGCCGCGGCTTCCTGCGCCTCTTCTCGCGCATCCCTGACTTCGCTAGGCGTGAGCTTCGGGAACAACCCGTTTGCCATCTTGCGTTCCTCAAATACCGGGCAGGTCGTCGTCCCCAGCCGGCGGCGGAGGCGGAGACAAAGGGGGCAGTTCGGCCGTCGCCACGAACGGCAGCGGCGCCGCGGCGCTCTCGCCCGAGGCGTCCATGGGCAGAGCGGTGCCCGGCGCCGGACCGGCGTCGAGATCGGCCAGGGCGTCGACCGTCTCATCGATCGGATCATCAAGAGGATCGTCTGCGGGCACAGCAGGCGCGTCGTCCCCGACTGCTTCGTCCCCGTCCGAGGTATCGTGGGCGGGAAGTGTGACTTCGATCGTATCGGCCGCCAGCGTGTCGAGCATGTCGGCCCCGCTGTCCGCCGCCGCAGCCACATCCGGGGCGCCCGCGGCCGGCACGGCGAGCACATCGGGCACCGAGACGAGGCTGACCAGGGTCGCAATGCCGGCGGCCGGATCGCTGCCGGCAAGGTCGTCCAGAGCGTCCGGCGCCTCGGCGGGCAGCGCTGCGGCAAGCGTTCCCGTCACCGCCTCCGGAACGTCGGCGGCGGCATCGATCACCGGCCCGGTCGCTTCCGTGGCCGGCAGCAGGTCAAGCGGCGCGACGGCCGCGGAGATGGTCGGCGAAGGGTCGGCAACGAGGGCATCGGTCGCCTGATCGATGACCGGGGTGGCGAGGAGCAGGGCCGACACGGCATCCGGCGTCAGCGACATGGCGTGAACGGGTGCCGCGGGCGCGGCCATGTCGCCCTCCGACGCGGCCGTGCCTACCGGTGCCGCTTCAGCGGCCGGGGCGGGCGTCAGCGAGCTGGTGGCTGGAGCGCCGGAACCGGCGACCTCGCCGGGAAAATCGGAAACAGCAGCGCCTGAGCTGGTGCCGGCGACCGCCTCGGCCCGGCTGGCTTCGGCGATTTCGCCGGGTCGGGCGATGGCCGGCAGTGCGAAGAGCGGCGATCCGAAGCCCTCGGCGACGGTGTCGGCGGAAGCGAAGGTCTGGCTGGGGAAAGGTGCGCCGCCATCATCGGCGGGAGAGCCCGAGCCGGCGACGCGGCTGTCGTCGCCCGCATCGGCGAGGGGAGCATCGTCCGCGGCGCGGATCGCGACGGCGGCCGGAGGCTGGGCGCCGTAGAGACTGAAGTCGTTTGCGGCGGAGGATCCGAGAAAGCGACTTTCCGGATTGATCAGGATCCGGTCGAGCATCGCGTTCCTTCACCTCCGTTGCCAAAGAAATGGAAGCGGACCGGTCAGACCGGTCCGCCCCAGGAACCCGATTACGAGTCGAGCAGCTCCGAACCGCTGGACGAGTTCGAGCTGTCGGTCATGTTGTCGACCATGTTGTCGATGTCGAGGTTCGAGCCGAGGTCAGTGCCGCCTGTGTCGGCGCCGGTGCTCTCGTAGGATTCCTCGCCGTCCTCGTCACGGCTGTAGCTCTCGTTCTGGACGCTGATGCCTTCGTTGCTGGTATCCAGCGCCGCATCGGCATTCTGATCGGTGTTGGTGTCGGACGAATTGTTGCTGTCGTTCTGGTCGTTGCTGAAGACATCCGAAAAATTGCGAGCCATTATCTTTCTCCTAGTGGCGATCTTGCGAGATCGTGACAGGAGAACGGGCTCGATTAACGAGTGTTCCTGACCGCTTCTGGCCCGCTATACTTGCCAAGGTCAGTATTTGGGGCACGAAGGAAGACGCCTCCGGAGCCGTAACAACCGGCGTTTTCAGCCGCTGACAAAGCTTTTCGGCAGCGCGATTCGTCACGTTACTTCCGCAACCCCGTCAGCGCGATCTGGGACCGTTTCGACATAGGAGAGCACCAATTGAGGACCGTCGTCAGCCCTCAATCCGGCTCTTCGGGCAGGGCGAAGCGCTCGCGCGATCCGCTGAGCGGCTTCGGAGCATCGAGCGCCGGCTCGCTGTGCGACTTGCGGAATGCGCTGGGATCGGCGCCATAGGCATCGCGGAAGGCACGTGAGAAATGACTGCGGCTGGCAAAGCCGATGCTGGCGGCGATCACCTTGATCGGAAGGCGGCTCGATCGCAGCATGTCGGCGGCGTGGTGCAGCCGCGTCTTGGCGACGAACTCCATCGGGCTCATGGAAAAAGCGTCGCTGAACTGGCGTGCGAAGGTGGACCGGCTCATCCCCGCGCGAGCCGCAAGCGTCGCCACCGTATGCGGCGCCGAGGGCATGTCGAGCACCATCGCCACCGCCGCTCCGAGCCTCGGGTCGGTCAGCGCCCCGACCAGCGCCTGATCGCCGCCGGGCCGGCCGAAGAACCTGCGGATTACCATCAGCAGGCAGGTTTTCATCAAGGTTCCGGACAAGGCCCGCGTGCCGAAACCCGGCTGCTCGATCTCCGCGAGCATCATCGCATAGGATTGCCGCACGATATCGACGCCGCTCAGATCCTCGGCGATCGGCACCTTCAGCTTGTCGAACAGTCCGAACGAGCCGGACAGGCTTGCCATGATGATGCCGCAGACGAGCCTCAGGTCGCCCGCTCCGCCCTCGGCCGCGTCGAAGACGAGCAGGCCGTCGCGGTTCATCTTGGCATGGTCGAGCGCCATCACTTCGGTGGCCGGCCCGCCGTCCGCGGTCATGCTGGGCTGCATGCCCGGCGGGATCAAGGCGATGCCGCCCGGCCCGCACACGATCAGATCCATGCCCGGGATCGTCATGTGCATCGTGCCGGCCAGCACATAATGGACCATTATCGCATCGACCGGCGCGCTGACCAGCCTGTAGCCGCGCCGCACCTCGCAGACGCCGAAATTCTGGACCGCGACGTCCATCGTCACCAGCAGGCGGTCGAGATCGTGCGATGCCGTCATGGCTTTCCGCCACATGACCTTAACACCCGCCGTAAGCAACTTGCGCATGGGTAAGGGGACGGCATCGCACAGATGCCAGACGATTTGGCACGTAGGAGGGAAGACGACCACTCTTCAATTCGATCCTGACAGCGGTCGCAGCGTCTTGCCTACCGCACCAGTAATTCACAAAAAGCGCATGAGTAGATCACCGCGCCAATCGATGCGGCTTCGACTTCGACATCGTTTTGGATGGGGCGCAGGGCGGCCTGTTCAATTCCGCGATGGGTGGCAAGCCGACGCTGACCTCTGCTAAGCCGGGCAGCGGGAGCGCAGCCTATCCTGAGGCTCCGCCGAACCGGGGGAAACAAGCATGCGGATCGCAGTGGCGGCGCTTGCGTGGGCGACGTTGACATCGATGGCTCATGCGCAGGACGCGAGGCCATCGGCGGCGGTGATCGCGGACCAGCGCAGCGATGCAGCCCATCCGCCTCAGCTGGTGCAGACACGCTATCTGACCGGCGGTGTTCAGGTGCCGGCCCGCTGGTTCATCGCGGCCGGACCCGGGCCACATCCAACAATGTTGCTCCTGCACGGCTTTCCAGGCACCGAATTGAACCTGGACTTGGCCCGCGCCGTGCAGCGGGCGGGATGGAACGTGATGGCCATCCATTATAGGGGGGTCTGGGGCGCGCCTGGGCAGTTCAGCTTCAATCACACGATCGAGGACGCGCGCGCCGCACTGGTCTGGCTGCGCCAGTCTGCCCGTGCTGGACAGGTCGACACCTCGCGCATCGTTGTGCTGGGTCACAGCATGGGAGGTTTCGACACGGTGATGATCGGTGATGACGCGGGAGTGGCCGGCTTCGTCACCATCTCCGCGGCCGACATGGGCGCTCTTCTAGGCCCGCTTAAGTCCTTAGAGGCGCGCGAGGCGGCCCGCTCAGAGTGGGAGAAGGACACCAGCTTCACCAACATGTCCTATGCTGCCATGATCGACGAGGGCCTGGCGAACCTCAGGACGTGGGATTGGCGCCGGAACGCGGCCGAGATGGCGCGGCGGCCGGTCCTGGTGATCGACTCAAACGACGGCCTGGAAAAGGACGGTGCTGCCATCGCGGCGGCCGTCTCTCAGGCGGGCGGCCCAGCTCCAACCCGAGTTAAGTTCGAGACGGACCACAGCTACAACGATAATCGCGTCGCCCTGGCGTCCGTAATCATCGACTGGCTTGGCGTCACATTCTCCGAACGGGCCAGCGTACCCTGAACAGCCGGTGGACCAGCCGCATGAACGACGTTGGCATAGGCTAGCAGGAAGGGCGGTATGAAGGTTCAAGTTCGGTTTGAGGATGCTCGTCGCCCTTTCCATGACAGGCAGTGCGCAAGTGATTGCGCAAGTCGGCCCGGTGACGAGTTGCGACGGAGGCGACGAAGAGAGTTGCCGCTACATCCTGCAGGCGACCGAGGATTCGACGGGCATGCTCGTCACCGGCGATCCAGCACCGCTACGTCGACATCTTGATTCCCGGGCGCTTTGGATTTCAACCAGCGGCGAGGTCCGATCGGGAGAGCAGTTGATCGCGGCCGTCTCCGGAGATGCGCGGCGCGCGACCGCGTCATTGGAGCGAGCAAATGTGCGGTTCTTCGGCAACGTTGCGGTCGTGACGTGGGCAGAGTCTTGGACTGCACCGGCTGCGTGTGTCCCCGCTGGTCGTCTCGCGGGCGTGGACACTTGGGTGGATCACGATGGGACCTCCCGGCCATCCCGCTGAACGAGGGCATGATCAAGCACATGGCGCCAGGCAGGGCGCCCATGCTTCGATGCGCTGCAGTGCCGCGCCGGTTCGAGCATGCCAAGCAGCATCGCCCTGGGGCTCGGCTGACGCACGTCGATTCAATGCCTTTGGCAGCAACCGGCGGGGGAGCGGCCGGGTGCTCCACCGCGGCACGACGCAGCTTTGGAGGCTCCAATGCGTTCTCCGATAGGACGACGATCAGGGAGGGTGTTCCGGGTGAAAGACGCGATCGCAGCCCTGGCGCTGGCCCTGCTGTTCGCCTGCTCTGCACCGGGTCCGTCCGAACCGAGAAAGTCTCCGACCGAAGATTCGGGATCCGCCAGGCCCGCCTCGCTTCATGGGCATTGGCGGATCGTCGAGGTGAATGGGAAGGCCGCGCGGCCCCAGGCGCGCGATCCAGAGGTGCAGCCCCATGTCTCCTTCGCTTCGGGGAGCTATGGTGGCAGCAGCGGCTGCAACGGCTTCGGCGGCCATGGAGTGCTGGTCGGCGAAAGGTGGTTCGCTGAACCACCCATGGCAACCCAGCAAGGATGTGCTGATCTCACGGAGCAGGAGAACAGCATTTTCGAAATTCTCGCCAGTGGTCCGACGGTCACCTGGGAGGGCGCGGACGCCGTTGTGCTTCGCGCCCCGGGGGGCAGCATGCGGCTGCGTCTCGTCGAGGCGGCACCGATCGATAAGCCGGCCACGCCCCCGCCCCTCCTTGCCGGCACACGGTGGGAGCTCCTGGCGGTCGACGGCGCTGCGATCCAGCTTCCGGGCGCGCAGGTGCCGGCTCGCCTGACGCTTGAGGCCGATCGATGGACGCTCGAGACGCCCTGCGCGACACGAGGCGGGCCGTGGCGGCAACTGGACGATGCCCTGATCGTCGATCCCGGCGGCATGACCGAGCGTCCATGCAGTCAGCCTCTCCTCGGGCAAAGCGACATGGTCGCCCGGGCGCTCGCTGGCCGCCTCGCATACGTGGTCGGTCCTAACGGGGAGCTCGTGCTTGCAAGCAAGGCGCATTGGCTGACCGGCCGGCAGGACCCGACCTTCACTCGAGGGCAAGAAGGCATGTTCGCCGGCGAGTGGCAGATTGTTTCCGTGGACGGATCGAGGCCGCCCCCGGGCGACCGGCCGCCAGCGTTCTTCCTGGGCCCGCGGGCCTTCGCCCTTTGGGACGGCTGCCGACGTAGCGAGGGGATCGCCATCGGATCGGAGCGGCAACTCTTCACCCTCGGCTCTGGCGTCGTGACGCTCGCCAAATGCCCGCGGGACGAGGTCCGCGAGAAGATCAGCACGATCGTGACGGATTCACCCAGGATCGCCCGCGCGGGTGACGACGAAATCGCCCTGATTGGCCGCAGCGGCGCCCTGCGTCTGCGCCGGCTCTCGACGAAGCCCTTCGGCACCTCGGCGGGAACGGGATTGCGGTCCGGCACCAGCTTCGATCTCCAGCGCGATCCTGGACCTGCGCGGCTTAAACTCGGCCCCGGCGACGCATTCACCGTCGCCCTTCCCTGCGGCACCTTCTCAGGGCGCTGGCGGAACGGGCGCGGCTTCGGAACTGATCACAGCCGCTTCTCGCCGGAACGACCGCCGGCAGGCTGCGGCGACGCACCCGCAGCGATGCAATTGTACAACTTCTTCACTGGCAATGTGATTGCGGCCATCGGCCAGAACCGCGATATGGCTCTGTTCGTCAACAACGGCCGAAGCTTGCCCGCGCGCCTCGTAGCGGCATCTCCATGAGGAAGAGAACGGGCCGGGACGGCCCTCCAAGGCGGTGTCGCACCTGCACGAACTTGCCAGCCCTGGTCCGACCATCCGCGCGATCCACATGCTATGCCCCGGGTGCGCAACCATTCCCCTGCGATCCCGGCGACCGGCCGGCACCGCCCAATCCGCTCCCCAAGGGCAGGCAGGGCCGGATGCGGTGGATGGTCATCATGATCGCAGGCCTCGCCTTGCCGGGTTGCTCCCCGGCTTCGGAACGCAATGCGGCAATTCTTCCGGAACCGTTGACGGAGAGCGCGATCTCGACGCCGGCCGGCTGGACACGCGCCGCTTATGTCGCAGGCTTGAGCCTGGCAGTTCCGCCGGAGGCGGCGGTGGCGCGGCCGCAGGGGATCGACAGCACCATCCTGAGAATTGACGGCCCCGGCTACACGCTCGAGATCGACGATTACGGCGCATTCCCTGGCCCGGGGAGCCGGCGGATCGGCGGAAGGCTCGCTACGATCGACAAAGGGTCAGCAGGGCTTTGCCAGACACGCCTGGTGAACGTCCAGCTGCCCGTCGACGTAGCGTGCAGTCGCAAAATGAGGAGCGATGGTCAGCGCCTTTTCGAGCAGAAGCTCAGCTTCGGCCATCCGACCGAGACGGCTGGCGATCTCGGCGAGCAGGCGCAAGGCGGTCGGGTTGGTTGCCTCAACGCTCAGGATCGATCGGGTTAAGCGTTCAGCCTCCGCCAGACGCTCCTGTCCGATCAGTGCCGCCGCCTCGCGATTTCGCGCGTCCTGGAACTCGGCACCCTTGGCGAGTAGCCTGATCTTCTCTGGTGAATGATCCTGCCCGAGCGCCTGCAGGGCCTTTTCCAGAAGCAGTATCGCTGCCGGATCGCCTGGGTGGGCGCGCAGGATCGCGCGCAACCGCGGCAGCGCGCTGCGCGGGTCTTCCCGAACCGACAGGGCCACAGCGGCGATTTCGCTGTCGCGTGAACTCGCGAAGAAAGGCCCGACCGTCTGCCCCTCAACCCCGCGTGTTCGTCCAGTCGTCACCGTGCCCTCCTCAAGAGCCTTATGGTGTGGAATTGTACCTGCGGAGGCAATGGCGCTGTTGGCTGCGTCTGATAGGCGCCGCGTTCCCCTTATCCAGAGCGTCGCCCTCTCGCGTTTTTACCGGGACCAGGAAATGTGGCGCGGCGCGGTCGGAGAGGTCGTATATCTCGTCAATGTGATGTGGCCATTGCCCCACTACATGCGTGACAATGGCGCGACCTCGGTACGCGGTATCTTTCACTTTCACGCCCGGGCCTCTAAACATAGGCACATCAATGGCGTAAAGGGAAAGAACGTGGAACCAAGCTCCGATTTGCAGAGCGTGGCCGATCGGCAAGCGGTTCGGGATGTGCACGACGAATATTACCTCCGGCTCGAATTCAATGACTTCGAGGGGTTGCTTGACCTCTTCACCGACGACGCTGTCTACGAGGTGTCTCCACGGGAGCATCTCGGACGGGAGGAGGTCGCTGCGACGCTATCCCAAGCGCCGCACGGCACCTATCTTTGCGGCGGATTGCGGATCATGGTTGATGGCGACACGGCCGAGACGGTGCAGAGCTACGCATTTCTGGGCGACGACGAGCACACATCCAACAGCGGCTGGTACTATCGAACCCTCATCCGCACGGACGCGGGATGGAAGATCTTGCGGACACGCACGCAGATCCACAAGCGCAGCCTGTTTGCCCGTATGTTGCCTCCCACGGAATTCGCCGGGTGAAGAGTGGGTCCAGCGTCGGCGTCTTGTCTTCAAATACGATCTAACCGAAAGGTATGAAGAGCTCCGGATTGCGATGATAGAGGCGAAGCTTCACTCATCGCGCCAAGGTCCCCGCGTCGCGCTCCGTCAGAAGACGCTCCTCGGCCAGCCAAGATCGCGCTTGATCAACCTGCGCCCAGTGCTCTCCCTAGTCGCGATCCACAGCGCCGTGACAACGCATGAAATCGTCGAGGTAATCAGGACTGTCGGGTCGGCAATGCGGGGCAGCTTTGTGTCTGCAGCAGCGCATGGTCCGACTCATGGTCCGCTGTTCGGCTGCGACCTGCGTCAGAGCCCGTACGGCGCCGTCCGCTAGCATCAAAGACCGCGTATGATATCAACGATTCTTGAAGCCAGCCTGCGCCTGTACCGCTCGGCAGCGCTCTGATTTTCACTAGCAGCGAAACTCGCTATGCATCAGCTGAACGGCCGATGCCTGCGGAGGCGCCGCTTCACTAAAAAGTGGGAAAGCGGGTCGACGCTAGAAATTTAGCTGCGCAAGCGATGGATGTCGGGGGCCCCGCACTCGGTGAGTCATGCGCAACCGACATCGGATCGCGTTGCGGCGATCAGTTCCGCCTCATCAAGCGCAGGTTCCACGCGCCGCCGACATCCGAAGCCCGTATATTGATGGACGGCCTCGATCATCAAAGAGCGGGCAGAAAGCAGGTGCTATGCAGGCAATAGGGCAAAAATCTGCCGCGGCGCTTTCGACTCTAATATGGGCGAATGAACGGAAGGTGATTCCGAGCTACGGCGGCAGCATTGCCCGCTCAACGGCCAAACGAGAAATTCGTAGATCCGCGGGCAAAAAAAGAGGAGCCGCGGACTCCGGTCCGCGGCTCCTCCGGTTCTCGAGCTCAAGCGATCAGGCGATCGCCATCGCGCCCTTCGACTGACGGCGCTGGGCACGACGCATCGTGAAGCCGACCATGCCGAAGCCGGCGATCAGCATCGCCCAGGTGGTGGGCTCCGGCACCGCCGCGAGGTTCTGAACCGCGGCCGAGGTCATGAGAAAGTCTTTGTTGCGGAGCACGTCGAAGCGCAGGTCCCAGCCCATCGCGTCGAACGCGGCGAGGTCGGTGCCGGTGATCTCACCCAGCTGCCCGAGGCAGAAGGTCGGATCCATGATGCCGATCTGGCCGCTGCAATTCGGGTTCTTCGCATCCTTGAAGTGCGAAGCCTGCTGGCCGTCACCGTAGTTGCGCCCGGTCGACATCAGCGAGCGGCCGTTGAACTGGCTCGCGCCGCCGTCGATCGAGAAATAAGCCGGCGAGTTGACCGCGAAGTCGAGCACCGGACCGGTGCCCGGCGCCACACCGGTCGGATCGTTGCTGTAACGGAACAGGTCGAGCGCCGAGAAGATGCCCGCCGCGCCGTTGGCGTTTACGTTGTTCAAGTTCACGTTGGCGGGGTTGTCGTAGACGTCGACGCCGCTGGTGAAGCCGAGGGCGTGGCCGATCTCGTGGATCGCAACGCCGACGAAGTCCATCTGGTTCGCCGCGATGCCGTCGCTGGCATCGAAGTCGAACGCGAAGTTGCTGCTGAAGGTGACGTTGCCGTCCAGCCCGTTCGGATTGCTCGCCCCGTAATTGATCGTATAACCGAGCGCCTTCAGGTTGGCGGTGTTGACGCCCAGGAACAGGTTGTTCGCCGAGTTGTCATTGTCCCATGCCCGCTTGGTCACGTCGATGCCGGCGCGCGTCGCGTCGGTGTCGTAACCGCTGGTGATCATGGAGATGCCGCCGACCGCGGAGAGCGGCGACAGGTTGGTGACGGCGGTCGTGTCGAGGGCGGTCTTGGCGTCGGCCGCCATCGCGGCATAGACCTGGGAGGTGGCCACCGTGCCGCGGGTGCTGCCGGTGGAACCGATCACGCCCGCAGAGAGCGCAGCATAGTCAACGCCGAGGTTGATCGTGATGTTGTCCCGCAACATGTATTCCCAGAAGGCCGCAGCTTCACGGAAGCCCTTCTCGGCAGCGGTCCCCGCGACGCGACCGTTCGTGTCGAAGAGATTGATGGTGACCGCGTTGGCGGCAGTAGGCATGAGACAGGCAATGGCAGCGGCCCCGAGAAGGGCGCGAGTGATACGGCGCATGTGAGTTCCCCTCCGACTGAATAATCGCAATCTCGGAAGGCGAGTCGGCGCCTCCCCCAGGCCCCCTAGGTGAACGGATTGTTCATAACAGTCAACAAACTATTAACGATTGTTTCCAAGAATCCCAAATAGATACACTTTCAAACGAATATTGTTAACGCCGATTGGGGGTGCAACCACTCCACCATAGGATCACCTAGTGGCTGGATCCTCGCCATAGCTGCCTGGATACCTGCACGGCATCGAAGCCCGAGGAAAATGGCGAACGCCCGACCAAGCCTGCAGGCGACACCAATTTGCCTGCCCCGCGCGCCAAAGCGGTCGTTCGGAAGAGCGGGTCGAGCACTGTCGTTCAACGTATAGCATCTTGCAGCGTTTGCTCTTAGCACACCGGCTTATGGCAAATGCTGGGGTAAGGGACACAAGTGGCAGCAAGAGCATAGGACGCAACGCTGGGTATAACCTGGCGGGCGCCGTCATCCCGCTGACCCTCTCTCTCGTCACCGTACCCGTCTACCTGAAGCTTGTCGGGACGGATCGGTATGGGGTGCTGGCGATTGCCTGGATCATGCTCGGTTATCTCGGGCTCTTTGATCTCGGTTTGGGACGCGCAACGGCTTTTCGGATCGCCGCCCTTCGGGACGCTCCCGCGGAGGAGAGGGCCACAACACTTTGGACGGCCATCATCGTCAATCTTGGCCTCGGCCTTATAGGGGCTGCGATCCTGTGGGCGGCAGCGCACTGGTTCTTCTCGGATGTCTTCAAGGTGGAGCCGCGGATTCGACCCGAGATCATTGCAGGCGTGCCGTTCCTCGCCATGACGGTGCCGGTCGCCACAATGACCGGCGTGTTGACTGGGGCACTGCAGGGCCGCGAGCAATTCCTGCGGACCAACACCGTTTCCGTGACGTCGACGGTGCTGTTCCAGCTGTTCCCGCTCGGCGTCGCGTGGGCGATGGGCCCCTACCTCCCACGCCTTCTCCTCGCCGCCCTCGCCGCCCGCCTGATCGCGATCGTGATCCTGTGCGCGATGTGTCACGCCGAAGTGACGCGCGATCATCCCGTCCGGATTGAGAAGGCGCGGATAAAGGAGCTGCTCAGCTTCGGCGGATGGATATCCCTTACCTCCTTCGTGGGCGCGATGCTCCTCGTCACGGATCGCTTTCTAATCGGGGCGGTGCTCGGCGCCGTGGCCGTGACCCTCTATTCGATACCCTTCCAGCTGGCCCAGCGCATGGCCATCGTTCCATCGGCGCTGACGACAGCACTCTTTCCGCGACTTTCCGCGGCGCCTCCGGAGGAGCAGGAACGGCTCGGCCGCCTCGCTTTTCGGACATTGGCAGCCTTGATGACGTTTCCGGTGCTAGGCGGTGTCCTTCTGATCGGCCCATTCCTTGAGCTTTGGGTCGGCCGCGACATCGGCGGCCAGGCGGCGCCGGTCGCCCGCCTTTTGCTCATCGGATTCTGGATCAACGCGTTCGCGCTGCTTCCACTGACCCGGCTTCAGGCGAGAGGGCGCCCTGACCTCGTCACCAAATGCCATCTTCTTGAGCTCGCTCCCTATCTCGCGGGCCTGACGCTGGCGATGAAGCTATATGGACTTGTCGGTTGCGCGGTCATGTTCGGACTACGCTGCCTTCTCGATCTCCTGCTCCTTTCTTGGATGCAAGACCGACGCATTGGCGGCCTGGCGATCCTCGCGCCAAACCTTGCTTTGCTCGCGCTTGCTGCCGCCCTTTCACAACGCACCGAGCCGTTCGAGCCCCTTTGGTTGGGAGGATCGGCTCTCCTCTTGGCCAGCACCGCGGCGCTGGGTCTCGCATCGCTGCCGATTCATATTCGCGAGAAGCTTGTAGGCCTGCTCGTAAGCCGCTCGTCCTCCAGAGGCATTTGAAGGCGGAGTTCATCTCGACTACGGAGTGATCGCTCCAGAATCGTCGCCAGTCGCAATCAACCCTCCAGCATCATAGACTCAAACCCCTGCGCTGCCCACAGCTAACAAAGACGATAGCTAACCCATGGACTCAAAGCTCGCCGCCGCCGCAGCCGTCAACGATCATGAGGTCCTTCATCGATGCCTGTTCGCGTCGCCGGACATCGCTCGCGGCGCATTGGCTTTGCGCACCTACGAAGGCTTTCGCTCCGCCGGCGCGGCCTATAACCGTGCGCTAGAGGAGACCGATGCCGACGTTTTGATTCTGCTTCATCAAGATGTCTACCTCCCGCGCGGCTATCTCGCCAAGCTTGAAGCGGCGCTCCACCGCCTCGACGAGGTCGCCCCAGCCTGGGCGGTAGCAGGCGTCGTTGGCGCTGACGAAGACGGGCTGCTACACGGCCGCGTCTGGTCGACAGGCATTGGCAAAGTCATCGGGGGCCACGGCACTCTTCCCGCGCGAGTAAAGACGCTCGACGAGATGATCCTGTTTGTCAGAACCTCGACTGGTGTGCGCTTTGATGAAGGCTTGCCTGGCTTCCACCTTTATGCAGCCGACATCATTGAGATCGCCGCGGTGCAAGGCTACAGCACGTGGGTCATCGATGCGCCAGCCGTTCACCACAGCCGCCCGGTGATCAATTTGGACGGCGGCTACAAGCAGGCCTGGTACTATCTTCGTCGCAAATGGCGGGATCGGTTGCCGATCCAAAACCTCGTTTGTGCGATCACATCGTCCCCGCTGACGGTAATTGAGAAAGATATTCGCATCCGCGTCAAGCATCGCGGACGCGCACGCCGCGGTGCGATGGCCCCCGAAGATCCAGCCGCCATCGCCGCCCGCCTTGGCTTCGAAAGCTAACCGGCGCGGACCCTCCTCGTCCGCCGTACAATTTTTAACACGAGCCAGTGGAAGATCAGGCCCGACGCCACGCCGATGACGATCTTCGTGAGCTCCAGGCTCCGGTCGATATGCTCGTTGATTGCGTAGATCGGCAGGCCGTGGACCACGTAAATTGAGAAGCTGGCGGCGGCGAGCGGGATCAGCGCGCGCCGCAGCAGCGCCGGGATAGGGATGCGCGGCACGAACAGGAGCAGGCCCATCCCTGCCACCAGCCAGGTGAGCCTGTAGAGCTTGTCCGAAGCGATCCAGCCGGGGAATGAAACCAGTCCGCCGTTCAACGCCGCGAACAGCAGGGTGGCCGCGGCGATGCCGAGCTTCGCGCGCAGGCTGCCGGCGAAATAGGCGCACCAGCCGAGGGCGACGAGAAAGAAGAGCTGGTCGACGCTGCGGCCGCCGAGCGGCGCATGATCGAACAGCAAAGGCCCTGCGAGCCGCATCGCGACCGCGAGCCCGAGCAGCACCAGGCCGAACTGGAAGGGCTGCGTTGCCGCGAGCCGCCGGGCGGCCGGCAGCCAGGAGATGAAGCCGACCAGCAGGAAACAATGGAGCAGGGTCTCGATGAACCAGAAGGGCTCCAGGATCGATCCGAACCGTCCCTCGAACACGCTCGCCATGACGAAGGAGCTGGCCGGCGGGTCCTCACGCACGATCGCGAAGGCGACGATAATCAGATAGACCGGCAAGACGACGCGCAGCGCGAAGCTGCCGATCGCCTGCCAGAAGCGGCCCTCGACGAAGCGGCCCTGATTGAACCTCGCCATATTGAAGCCGGCCAGCATCAGCAGGGCCTCGGCGCCGCCACCGACTGCATAGCTGCTCGCATGATTAATCACGACCGCCAGGATCGCGAGCGCCCGTAGCAGGATCTCGCTGTCGATGCTCGATACGCGCACGGCGCGCGGTGCGCCCTCGGCCTTGGCCGCGAGCGCTTCCACGCTCATCCCCTCCCAGCCGCGCGGCAGGTGCCCCAGTCGCGTCTCGATCTCGCCGGCCAGCGTCACATAGACCAGGCTGTCGCCGCCGAGGCTGACGAAGCTGTCGGAGGGGGCGATGGGGCGTCCGGGAAAGGCGGCCGCGAACAAAGTGCCGAAATCGCTGTTTGGATCGACAGGCGCGGCGGCTCGACGGGCCTCGGCACGGGCGAGGATGGTCCGATAATCGACCTTGCCGGAGGAGAGGAGTGGGAGATCGGCCACCTGCTCGGCCTCGAACGCCTCGGCGGGCAGCGACAGCGCCTCGGCGAGCTTCCCCCGGACCGCCTCCGGCGGCAGATCGCCGAGATATGCGACGGCGACCAGCGTGTCATTGCCTGCCGCCGCACCTCGCAGGTGAAGGCGGGCGAGCTGCGCCTCCACTTCGTCGAGATTCACCCGCAGCCCGAACAATTTGGAGAAGCGGCTCTTGCGGCCGGTGATGCGGAAGAAGCCGCTCGGCTCGCGGACCGCGAGATCGCCGGTGCGCAGTTCCTCCAGCTCGCGGCCGCGGGCGAGATCCCCTTGCCCCTCGGCATAGCCGAGCATCACGTTCGGCCCGCGATAGACCAGCTCGCCCGCTTCGCCGGCCGCATCGATGGTGCGCCCCTCGTCATCGATCAGGCGCAGCTCTCCGGCGGGGATGGGAACGCCGATCGTCCGCTCATTCCCCTCCAGCCGCTCGGGCGGCACGTAGCTGATCCGGGCAGTGGCCTCAGTCTGCCCGTACATGACGAAGAAGCGCACGCCGCGCGAGCGCGCCCAATCGCCATAGCGGGTGACGAGCTCGGGCGGCAGTCGCCCGCCCGCCTGGGTCATGGTCCTCAGCGTCGGCAAGTCACGATCGCGAAAGCCAACCCGCTCCAGCAGCTCGTAGGTGTAGGGAACACCAGCGATGCTGGTTGCGCCATGGGCGTCGAAGAAGGTCCAGAAAGCGGGGTCGATCACCGATCGTTCCGTGAGCAGCAGGGCGGCCCCGGAGGCGAGGTGAGAGTTCAGGACCGAGAGGCCATAGCTGTAATGAAGCGGGAGCGACGTGATCGGCCGGTCTCCGGCGGCGATGCCGAGATAGGTGGCGATCGACCGTGCATTGGCATCAATATTGTTCGCGGACAGCCGCACCAGCTTGGTCGCGCCGGTTGTCCCTGATGTCGACAGCATCAGCGCTAGCTCCGGATGCAGCTCCCGCCCGCCCTCCCCCGTCGCATCGAGGCGCCACTCGCTGCCGTCCACGTGAAAGCGCCAGTTAGGCCGGTACGTCTCGACGAGGCGCCGGGCGCCGTCCGAACCGCCGCCGCTGAGGATGATTGGATGACCAGCGCGGAGTGCGCCGAGATAGGCGATCACGGCTTCGACCTGGTTCTCCGCCTCGATCAGCAGCAGCGACCGCTCGGCCCCCAACCGCTCTCCAAAGTCGTCGGCGCGCCGCGCCAGCTCGGCATAGGTCAGCGTCTCGCCGCTCTCGAGGATCAGGGCGGGGGCATCGCCGAATCGCTCCAGCCGCCGCGCGAAGAAGAGCAGGTCCTGCCCCTCCCGATTCACGGACGGCGGCCCTCCACCATCATCTGGGTCATGAACAGGTGTCGAAAGCGATTGCCGGTCAGCCGGTTCAGGAGCCGCGTCCGCCCGGCATTGGGCGTGATCGGCTCGATCGAGACGATCTGGAACCCGGCCGCCTCGAACATCTGGCGGTAGCTGGCCGGCGTGAACCAGCGCAGATGGGTGCGGTCCATCGCACCGCTTTCCTGATAGTCGAACCGGCCCGAGACCAGCGAGCGAACCACCCGCCAATGGGCGACGTTGGGCGAGCTGGCGAACACCTGCCCTCCCGGCCGAACGCACGCGGCGAGTGCCGTCAGGGCCCGCCACGGGTCGGTGAGATGCTCCAGCACCTCGCTGATGATCAATGCGTCGAATGAGCCGTGGAGCGGCGTCAGATCGAGCGTTTCGACATTCCCCTCGATCACTTCGGTCAGACGCTCCCGTGCCGCCGCCGCCGCCTTCGGGCTGAGCTCGATGCCGACGTATCGGCCGGCCTTGCCCGCCGCGAGCGCTGCCCCGCCGGTCCCGCCTGCGCCGCAGCCCAGCTCGAGCAGCGCCGAATTCGTGTCGGTCTTGAGCCGGGCGACGATATCGTGCCGGGCATTGGCGAAATAGGTGTCCGCCTTCCCCTCGTAGAGCTGCTCAACGCCCAACCGGCACCCCTCCCCTCGCCTCGAGGTCCCGCTTCACCTTGTAGGTGAGCGCCGCCACCATCCCCAGCACCATGAACATCGCCGAGTGGATGTCGTCCTGGGCGAGCACGCCCTTCACGATCACGAACACGGTCAGCATCACCGCGCAAGGCAGCAGCAGCTCGGCCTCCTTGCCCACGCTTTGCAGACCGTATTTCACCGCCTGCCAAATTCCGGTCATCACGAGCCCGTAGTAGACGAAGAAACCGAGCACGCCATATTCCAGCGCGATCGTCAGATAATAGCTGTCGATGGTCAGCGTGCCGCCGAGATTGGTGTGCCCGAGCGTCACCGCCCCCTCGCCGATGCCGTTGCCGACCGGGTTCTTGCCGATCTTGGGCCAGGCGGAGGCATATTGCTGCTTGCGCGCCTCGTTGCTCGCCTGCTGCGGACCGCCGCCCCACACCATCCGCCCGAGCCGCTGCCAGACCAGAGTCAACACGAAGAACAAACCGGCGAGGATCGGGTACGTGAGCACCACCAGCGGCGCGAACAGATTCTCTCGCCGCCGCATCCAAGTCTTCAGCCCCCAGAGCAGCAGGTAGAGCATCAGCGAGGCGAAGAAGGCGATCACGCCGAGCCGCGAATCGGTGCCGCTGATCACCCAAAAGGAATAAGGCAGGTAGGCGATGATCGCCAGGCGCAGCAGCGCCGACCTCGCAGTGGCGAGGAAATAAAGGAAGAAGGGCGTTGTGTAGCCGAGGAACTCGGCGAAATTGAGCGAGGTACCAAAGGTCGACTGCAGCCGATAGATGCCCGACGCGAAGCGGCGGCCGCCGGCGAGGATCGCAAGTACGCGCTCGTCCTCGATCGCCAGAAAGGACGGGATCTCCCCTCCCCAGAGGACTTGCTGCCTTCGCAGCTCGGGAATGGCGAGAAATGCCAGCAGAACGGCCATGGCGCAGAACAAGGTGGCCCACAGGCGCGGCCGCCCCGGCTTCATGAAAATGCAGGCAGAGACAAAGAAGATCGTCGTCCAGGCGAATTGTGCGTCGAGGAACTTGTTGAACGAGTTGCCGAGCCGTCCCGACAGCGGCAGGGTCAGAGTCTGGATTATGATGAATGCCACCATCAACCGCAGCAGCCACGGGCTCGCCGAAAACACCTGAGTGATGCGGCCGCGGAAGCTCGGAGACGTCGACAGGCTCATTAGAAAGACCAGGCAGAGCGGCGCCGCCCAGAGTCGTATCATCGTGATCCACGGCAGGCCCGGCAGCTCGACGGCAAGGTAATTCGGCCAGAGGAACAGGCTGATGAAGACGGCGAAGAAGAGCCGCTCGATGGCCGCTTCCGGATAGGACTCGCTCTCCGGCAGGGCCCAGACGACGAGTGCCCCCATGAGGAGGATCGGCAACGCCATGTAAAGATACCAGGCAACCGGGAAGATCGAGACGAGGAAGCCGTAGATGAAGCCGATGAAGCCAATCGCGGTGAGCAGGCGGCGCCGACGCTTCTTTTCCTCGCGGCGCGTGCGGACCGGGCGATAAGGCGCGAGGACGGGCGGCGCCTGCTCCGGGTTCAGGCGAGCCTTGATCCAGCCGGCGAGGCGCCGGGGGAGCGAAGTGCCGAGCGCGCGGATCGGGGCGAGCACGGTTGCCATCGCTCAGCGCTTGCCCATGACGATGCGGCGGCCCATGCCGAGGAAGCTCTTCAGCGTCTCGCCGAAGCCCGCGCGGCGGGCGGCGGCGGGAACTGCGACGCCGCGATAATCCGGCCACGGCTGGGCGGTCGCGGCGAGGGCAGCCACGCGCGAGGCGATCAGCCGCTTCCGCCGCGCCTGCGACGGCTGCATCAGGTCGATGTCGCGGAGCGGGCAGGCCTCGGTCTCGATCCGGCCGGCGCGGCGGGCGCTCTCGACTAGCGCGCTGCCGGCGTCGCTGCGGGCGATCACCAGGCTGCGACCGTCCGTCTCCTCGAATTGCGGGTAGCCGCTCTCGTCACCGTACCAGGCGTCGGCGCAGGCAATGTCGGCGGTGCCGCCGACCGCGTCGGGGCAGATCTTGCAGCGGAACTGGACGTGCTTCGACAGCCGGCCGCCCCAGCTGTCGGCATAGCTCATCCGCTCGCTCGATCCGTCGCGGCGGGTGGCGGTGGCGTAGCCGGGCCAGCCGTCGCCGCGATATTTGAAGTCGGCAAGGTCCGCCTTGGCGACGCCCAGATCGTCGAGGATCTGCTGAGTGCCGCGATGGCTGGGAATGCCGCCACAGAAGAAGGACAGCACGACCGGAAAGCGCTCCGCGACCCGGGAGTCCAGTTCGCCCAGGCGGCGCAAGGCTGACACGTCACAGGGCTTGCCGACGAAGGCGAAGCTCTTGTCCTCGTCGAGCAGATCGCCAACGAAGGCGAGCGGCGAGGACGGCGAATAGCGGGAGCCGGCGCTGGCGGCGATCTCCTCGCCGCTGGAGGAGCGGCGGATGGCGGTGCGGGTCGGGTCGTCCGCGGCGCCGACCTGAATGACTTCATCGACTAGGCCGGTCTCCAGCGCATGCGCCAGAAGAGCCGAGATCATTCCCCCGGAAGACGCCGCAAACCGCAGCTCCGGGTCTGTTGAATTGCCCGTGCTGATCGACTGATGCGGGCCCCAGAAGGGGTCGCAATCGCTCTTGTCGTTCCAACCGGCAACCGCCGAGCCGGGGCAGCCATGGGCCACCGCCCGCTCCGCCTCCGCCGAGAGCGGCGCATGCTGATGGGGCCGATTATAGCCCTTCACAGACTCCTCGATCGTAATCGCGCCGCCGCTGACGCCCGCGCACATGCCGCAGCCGGAGCAGAGGTCGCCGGCAAGCACGCGCTTCAGGGTAGGTGAACTGACTGCATTCACGCCGCCTTCCTCCGGCCGGCAGCAACGCCGCCGAGGAAAAGGTCGAGCTCCGCCCGATAGACATCGAGCTTGGCGTCCACGGTTCGCAAGCCTGCCTCAATCTCCTCGCGCAGCGCGTCGCGGCGGTCCAGCGCACGGGTGAGATAAGCCAGAGCTTCCTCGGTCGAGAGCCCCTTCACAGGAACGCCATGCCGATAGCCGAGCACGCCTTCGAACAGGCCGCTGAACTTGCGGCTATAGGCGACCGGGATGACTGGAACGCCGCTCGAATAAGCGGCGATGCACGCATGCATTCTCCCGCCCACGAGGAGGTCGAGGCCCGAAATGTAGGACTTGGCTTCGCTCGGCGAGGCGAAGTCGGGCACACGCTCCGCCTTCGGGAATTCGCGGGCGAGAAGGTCGGCGACGCGGCCGTCATCGTCCACGGGAAGGTCGGCCGAAACGACATGGGTGATGAGCTTCACCGCCACATCGTCACGCCTCGAGAGAGCAGTCAGATAGCCGCGCATCAGCGCCGCATAGTCGACCTCGAGCCCATATTGGTTGCCGCCGCCATAGCCGCCGTTGAACAACAGGCCCGAGACGTTGATACCGATCTCGATCGGGCCACCAGCGCGGGACCGCCGCGTGAACGGCAGCGCGAAGGCGACATCGATCGCCTCCCGAAGCCGCGTTTTGCGGGCAAGCTCGCTCGCCGCCTGAAAGGAGAGTGGATCGCGCGCCAGCACCACCTGCGCCCGATCCATGATATAGCCCGCCAGCTTGCGCCACGGCTCACCCTCGAACGGGCCGATCGTCTGAGGGCTCATCAGCAGCGGCAGCCCGCGGGTCACCGCGAGGAATTTCGTGAGCCAGAGATAGCCGAAGCGCTTGGGTCCGTAGATTTCGGCGAAGCTGTCGCCCGCGCCGATGTCGACGACGCAATCGAGCGCGCGCAGCGTTCGCCAATAACCCGATGGCGACCCCATGAAGCGCCCATCGATATCAAGCGCCTCGACGTCCGGCTCGCGGACATAGACGGGGCTCGCCTCGCGCGGCCCCAGCACCGTGAGATGGGGCCGCAGCCCGAGCCGGCCGCACGCCTCCCGGATCAATGCGATATTGCTGACCGTGAGCGCCCCGACGCCGAGATTGCCGGACCGGACCGAATGCCACAGGAGGCCAATATTGATCGCCTGGTCCGTCATTCACGCGTTCCGGTCGCAATCTGCTCGCGCCGCGGGCGCGAGCCGCCGCGACGAGAGCTGGGTCAGGTTCCTGCGGCGGCCTTCGTCGGAGCTGCCGGCTGCGCCCCGGCAGGCGGCCCGAAGCCCTCCTGATATTTGATCGTCTTGCGGGCCTCCTCGAGCCTGCCCTTCAGCTCGCGCTCGGTCGCCTGCTGCATGCGCTGGTTCTGGACGAGGTTCATCGCATAGTTGATCGCATCCTCACCTTCGAACGGCACCACCTGCACGCCGGTGATGCGGCTCGCGACGATCGAACCCTGCTGGGGCACGACGAAGATCTCGCCCTCGGGGAGACGGAGCATCTGCCGGATCAGCTCCGGATTGGTGCCGATCGTATCGAGCCGGGTCGCGCCGCGGCGATACTGGATCCGATCCTGGATGAGCTGCTGCTCGACCTGCTCCATCGTCTTGAGCGGCTCGAGGTTCTTGACCTTGTTCATGTCGGCCGGCGTGGCGAACTGAATCTGATCGAGCTGGAAGACCTTCCGCTGCGCGAAAAAGTCCGGGTTCGCCCGCATATAGGCTTCGGCATCCTCGCGCGTCGCCGGCGGGAGGCGCGACGCGATGTCTGACCTCAGCATCTGCACCAGCAGGTTCTCGTTCGCTCGGCGCTGCTGCATCAGGAAGCTCGGCGACTTGTCGATGCCGCGCTCGCGGGCAATGTCGGCGAGAATCTGCCGGCCGATCACGGCCTGGAGCGCCGCCTGTTCGACCTGCTTGCGCTGCTCGCCCTCCGGCAGGTTCACGCCCATCAGCTCGGCATTGAGCTGGTGAACGGTCACGTCCTTCCCATTTACGGTCGCCACCGTCTGGCCCTTGGCGAGAGGCTCGCCGCCCCCGCCGCCTTCACCCTCGCTGCCACCACAGCCTGCAAGCAGCAATGCCGCCGTAATCAGAGACGCCTTGACGCGCATCCTCTTGATCTCCCACCCGCTTCTTTCCTGAAAACCGGGCCATAGCCATTCGGTCGCAATTGGTAAAATGGATTCAGGCGTCGCCGCGCCGAGCGGCGAACTATGTGCAGGCGGGGCACAGATGGAGCGGCTAGTGTTGCCGAACCGGGCGGGCTAGAGCGCCGGGCTCATTCGGACGGATCGAACGGGGGTTCCGCGTGGAAAGCAAAGGGTTTCGCCTGTGCCTGGCTGGCTCGGGCGGCGGCCATGTGCGGCAGCTGCTGGACCTGGAACCGGTCTGGTCGGCCCATGATTATTTCTTCGTCACCGAAGAGAGCGCGCTCGGCGAGAGCATCGCCAGCGACCATCCGGCGCGGTTCGTCGATCATTACAGCTTTGGACAACTGCGGCTCGGCAAGCCGTTCAAGATGCTGCGCGCGATGATTCGCAACCTCGTCCAGTCGATCGAGATCCTCCGGCAGGAGAAGCCGAGCGTCATCCTGACGACGGGGGCAGGCGCGGTGTTCTGGATCGCCCTGCTCGGCCGGCTCAGCGGAGCCAAGGTGATCCTGGTCGAATCCTTCGCCCGCTTCGAAGCGCCGTCCAAATTCGGGCGCATGGTGAAACCGTTCGCGACCGACGTCATCGCCCAGTCGGAGCAATTGAAGGAGCGCTGGCCGGACGCTCTGGTGTTCGATCCGTTCAGGAGGCTGGAGGCGGCACGGCCGCCGAAGAAGCCGCTGGTCCTTGCGACGGTCGGCGCGACCCTGCCCTTCGACCGCATGACCGGCGGCGTGGTCGATCTCGCGAGGAGCGGCGCGATCACGGAGGAGGTGATCCTGCAGACCGGAATCGGCAGCAAGGCGGCTGCTGAGGCGGAGCGGGTCCGCGCCTTTCCGGCGCTCAGCTTCGAGGAGATGAAGGCGATCCTGCGCGATGCCGACATCGTCGTGACCCACGGCGGGACCGGCTCGCTCATCACCGCGCTGCGCGAAGGGTGCCGCGTGGTGGCGATGCCGCGCCAGTTCGCCCGGGGCGAGCATTATGACGACCATCAGTTCGAGATCACCACCGCGTTCGCCGACCGCGGGCTGATCGAGGTGGCCGTCGAGCAGGACGATCTTGGCCCGGCGATCGAGCGGGCGCGGCAGAAGGTGCCACCCATGGCGACCACGGATCCGAGCGCGCTGATCGGCTGGCTGAAGGCCCGGCTGGCGCATTACGCCGCGCTCCAAGCTTAGCCTTCGGGAGGCCGGTTCCAGCTCTCCGACCCGGCCGTCGCGCTGCCTGCGCGCTGGCGGAGCATCTCGCGGGCACGAAAGGCGCGGATACCGATCAGCACGCCGATGCCGCGTAGGCGGTTGGCGAAGCCCGGCAGGCGCGGCGAGGTCAGCACCATGCCGATATGCGGAACCGCGGACGCCAGCACCATCGCCGAGCGGGCCGCCCAGCCGAGATCGGAGCCGCCGCTCTGGCGATGCAGGACGAGCGAATGGGCCACATGGCGGCGCCACTTGGTCTCGAGCTCGGCCCTGGTGGTGCGTGCGGGATGATAGACGATCATGTCGGGCCGGTACATGGCCGGGTGACCGGCGGCGCGGGCACGCCGGCCCCAGTCCATATCCTCGGCGGTGTGGATGCCGCCGAACGGCCCGACGATGTCGAACACACCCCGGCGCATGGCGAGGTTGCCGGTGCCCGAATAGCCGTGGCGGCCGATGTAAAGCTTCTGACGGTAGGCGAAGACCGCCTCATAGGCTTCGAGCGGCGTCAGATGCTTGTCATCACCGAAGTCGATCCGCACGTCGCCGCCGACCACGCCCGTGCTGCCTTCGGCCGTCAGACCGGCGACCGCCGCCGAGATCCAGCCCGGATCCGCCCGGCAGTCGGCGTCGATGAAGGCGAGCAGCGCGCCAGATGAAGCCGCGATGCCGCAATTGCGCGCTGGGCCAGGGCCAGGCGTGGGCTCGGCCAGCAGCGTCGCGTGTGGAAAGCCGAGCGCCGCCAGATCCGGCAGCTCGCGCGAGCCGTTGTCGACGACGATGATCTCAGTCCGCTCGGCCGGCCAGTCCTGCGCTGCCAGTGACTGGAGGCAGGTGCGCAGGAAGTCCGGCTGGTTGAGGTGCGGAATGATGACGCTGACCAGCGGGCACGCGCCACGCTCCGCCCGCTCGTTCACCGCTCAGGCGCCCCCGAGCAGCCGGTTGCGCGCGAGGCTGATCCAGAGGAAGCTTTGCAGTCCTTCGTCGACGAACCGGTAGCGCGCCTCCGGGCCCGAGCCCTCCCGAAGCATCAGCCTGACCGGGATCAGCTCGTCGCTGATGAAATTCTCGATCCTCGCCACCGTCTCCGGGTTCTTCACTTCGTCCACGATGTCCGGCGCCGAGAACCAGCCGCTCGGCGTTCCCGCGAGATGCACCGTGCAGCCGAGCAGCTCGGCGTGCCGCGCAAGGTCGATGCGGCGCGAGCTCTGGAGCGCAGCGATCGGCAGCCGCGCGGCAGCTTCCTCCACCATGAGGTCGAGGCCTTCCCGCACGTCCTCGATTAGGACTTCCATCCGTCCGGCGGACAATGCGGCAAGGCTGCTGTGATAGCAGACCAGCCGGACCAGATAGGGCGATCCCTGCGACAGATCGTTGATCATCCCGACGATATCCGCGTCGAAACGGATGCCGGATGCCTGCTCGCCGTGGCGGATGATCTCGCTCACCTCCGCCTCGGTCAGCTTCGGGAGCGGAAGCCCCACGACGTTGCGGCGGATTGAGGGAATGTAGCCGATCAGCTCGTGCAAATTGGATGAGACGCCGGCGATGACGAGCTGGACGGGCGCCGCGCGGTCCGAAAGGTTCTTGATCAGCTCGGCGATGTTGAGCCGAAAATCCTCGCTTTCGATTCGATCATATTCGTCGAGCATCAGCAGGATGCGGACGCTGGTGACGCCGCTCAGCAGATCCGCCAGCTCGCGCGCGTCGAACGGACGGTCCGGCAGCAGGCTCGCCAGCGTCGTCTCCGCGCCGCTGCCCGAATCGGTCGGGGAGACGCTTTCGTGGTAGATGAGCGGGATCTCGCGGAGCAGCGTCCGGAACAAGACGTCGAATTGCGAGCCGGCGCCGCACGTCGCGCGCAGTGTCAGATAGTCCGATTCGCGGGCGAGGTCGGAGAGGATGTGCATCAGCGAGGTCTTGCCGATGCCGCGCTCGCCGAACACGACGACATGCGCCAGACGAGTCTCGATCACCTCGATAAGATGGTGGAGCACTTCGATGCGTCCCGCAAAGAGCCGGCGGTCGGTGACCGGCTGGGCCGGCGTGAAGGCTTCGCGAAGCCGGGTGCGGGCGCGCGTGATCTCGCTCCGCTCCGTGCCTTCGCGCCGCACCGCCGCCACGCCCTTGAAGCGGGGAAGATGGTCCTCCCGCTTCGGCGGCCGGGCGACCGTCCAGCTTTCGTCCGCGATCGGCTGCGGCGCAGCCTCCTGCTCCGCGTCGGGCTCCCTGCTGCGGCCGCCGCGGGCGAGAAAGGAGCGGAAATTGAACTTCAAAGTCTGACTTCCTCTTGCCTCGGCGCCTAGCGCAGCGCCGGGAACGGCTTGAGCACCAGGTAGATATAGACGCACACGCCGGCGATCAGCAGCCAGGCGGGGAGCCCATAACCCTCATTGCCGAGATAATTGGCGACCGCCAATCCGACGGACGGGGCAAGATAGTGGAAGATCGTATCGTGATGCTCGACGATCTCCGCATCGTCCTGCTTATTGCCGACCGAGCGCTGCAGGAACAGGACGATCAAGCCCGCAAACAGGGCGATCGTCACCCAGTCGTACACAGTCTGCATCAAACTTCCCCCGACACCCGCGCTTCCGGTCCTCGCCTTCGGCCGATCCCTCCGCAGCCCCACGAGCCGATCCCCGCGTGGCGCCAAAAGCGATAGACGGCAAGGGCGCGCTGCATCGCCTATACTGATCGGATTGCAGTGAAAATGCAAAATCGAGGTAAATCCAGCGACTTGCGGGTGCCCTTTCGGATCGGATTCGTATAAGGCCCGCTTTGCTGTATGTTTATCATGCCAAGGCCGGGGGGCCGGGGAATGATCGGGGAGGGTCCGCATTGTCGAAGATCGCGCCTATGCTCGGGCTCGGCCTCCTGTCGCTCGGTGGAGCGGCGGGCGCGCAAGGCCTGCCGGAGCGCCGGCTCGACATCGGCGTCACGATCCTCAACAGCTACGACACCAACATCCTGAGACTTCCTGAGGGAGCATCCGCGCCGCCGGGCCAGAGCCGCGACGACATCCGCGCCACCCCCAGCTTCACCATCGATGCCGAGCAGCCGCTCGGCCGCCAGTCGGTGTTCCTGGCGGGAACCGTCGGGTATGATTTCTACCGCGAGAATAATGAGCTTGAGCGCGAGCGGATTGAGCTGGCCGGTGGGCTCAATCTCAACCTGCGGTCCTGCGGCTCTAAGCTCACCGTCAGCTATGCGCGGCAGCAAAGCGACCTCGCCGACGTGCTCCCGGGGGAGCGGCAGGTCAACACCCAAACCACCACCTCCTATAGCGGGCAGCTCAGTTGCCGCGGCTTCGGCACTCTCGTGCCCTCCTTCACCTATGACCGGGAACGTACCGAAAATGGCGATCGGATGCGCCGCAGCGGCAATTCGACGAATGACGTTTACGGCTTCTCACTGAATTACGACCGTCCTGTCTTCGGTCGTCTCGGGGTTCAGGCCAGTCTTAGCGAATCGCGCTATGACCGTACTCCCGATCTGCCTCCGGACCAGAGCAACGCGATCACGGTCTATTCCGGCGGCCTCACGTTTGAGCGGCGTATCGGGAGTCAGCTGACGGGCAACATCTCCGGCGGCCTGACGCGCGTCCAGCCCAGCCTCGCCGGTGTTCCCGGCTTCAAGGGGGCTTCCTATTCCGCCGACCTGACATGGACCCCCGGAACGCGACTCCAGGCGACGCTCGGACTGTCGCGCGAAGCGGAGCAGCCGAACCTGCTCAGCATCAGCTATGCGATCACCGACAATTATCAGGCCCAACTGCGCTATGCCCTGGGCGAGCGCATCCGGCTGAGCGCTGGCGCAGACTACAGCCGGCGCAAGCTGCGCGATTCGGCGCTGACCCCGGGCCCGGTGCTTCAGACCGAGGACCGCCGCCTGCTGCTCTCCGCCGGCGGCAGCTATCAAGTCGGGGAACGGCTGACTTTCTCGCTCGACGGCCGGGCGGAGCGGCGCCGCTCCGATTTCGACGAGCTGAGCTTCAACAATTACTCGGTCGCGCTCACCACGCGACTGACCATTTGACGAGGATAGGTGCGATGAACAGACTGATCCGGATGCTTCTGCTGGTGCTGCTCGCCTGGGCGCCCGTGACGGGCGCGACCGCCCAGCAGCCGCCTCAACAGCAGCAGCAGGCTCAGCAGCAAGGCCAGCAAGGCACGTCCGAAGCGGCCGAATATATTCTCGGCCCGGGCGACGTGGTCGAGGTCGACGTGCTCGGCCAGTCCGAGTTCAAGACGCGCGCCCGCGTCCGCTCGGACGGGACGATCGCCCTCCCCTTCCTCGGCAATGTCGCGACGCAGGGCAGCTCGCCCACCGCCTTCGCCCAGCAGGTGGCGAGCTCGCTGGCGGCCGGCGGCTATTACATCAATCCGATCGTAAGCGTGGAGGTGGTGAGCTATGCCAGCCGCTACGTGATCGTGCTCGGCGCGGTCAGCAGCCCCGGCCTGCAGCCGGTCGACCGCGAATATCGCATCTCGGAGATCCTCGCCCGCGCTGGCGGCATCGCCGGCACCGGCGCGGATTACGTCATCCTGACCCGTGCCGACGGCATTGAGCAACGTTTAAACTTCGAGCAGATCGCGACCGGAACCGGGACAGAGGACCCGATGGTAAGCCCCGGAGATAAAATATATGTTCCCTTGGCCGACCAATTTTTCATATATGGCCAAGTGAATGCGCCGGGCGCCTATGCGCTGAAGGACGACATGACGCTGCGCAAGGCGATCGCGCGCAGTGGGGGACTGTCCCCCAGCGGATCGGACAGGCGCGTGTCGGTGTTCCGCAATGGGGAGAAGACCAAGCTTGAGCTCGACGAGGTCGTGCAGGCTGGTGATGTGATCGTAATCGGCGAGCGGTTCTTCTAGGTCAGGGTTGGGTCGATGAGCTTGGTACAATTTTTCCGGATCCTGTACGCGCGGCGGATCATCCTGATCGTCGCGTTGGGGAGCGCCCTGTTCGCCGGCGTCGTCATGATCAACGTGCTGCCGAAGCGTTACACCGCCAGCGCCCGTATCATGCTGGACGTGATCAAGCCGGATCCGGTCACTGGCCAAGTGCTCGGCACCCAGTTCCTGCGTTCCTACACCAAGACGCAGATCGAGCTGATCAAGGACTATCAGACCGCCGGCAAGGTCGTGGACCGCCTTGGCTGGACCAACAATCCGGAGATCGTCCAGTCATATTACTCGACCGACGGCGCCACTGCGGACGGCCTCCGGCGCTGGCTCGCCAATCAGATCATAACCGGCACCGACGCCGGCCTGATCGAAGCCAGCAACATCCTCGAGATCACCTATACCGGCCCCAATCCGGAGCTCGCCAAGCGGATCGTCACCGTAATTCGCGCGGTCTACATGGAGGACAGCCTGGAGAAGAAGCGCGAAAGCGCCGGGCAGACCGCGGACTGGTTCCGGGAGCAGGCCGTGCAGGCCGAATCTCTGGTCAAGGCGGCCGAAGCGGAACGCGCGAAGTTCGCCCAGGATAACGGCATCGTCCTCCAGGCCGACAATACCAGCCTCGAAAGTTCGCGGCTCAACGCCCTGTCCGGCCAGTCCGCGACCGCTGGCCTCGGGGGAGTCACGATTGCGCCAATGGGCGGCGGCGTAAGCCCGACCCAGATGCAGCTCGAGACGGTGACGCAGCAGCTGGCGCAGGCCGGCCAGACGCTCGGCCCGAACCACCCGTCCTTCCAGGCGCTCCAGCGCCAGCGCGCCGTCCTGGAGAAGGTGGTGGCGGAGGAGCGCGCCGGAGCATCTCGGGGCGGCGTCACCGGTCCCGATCCCGCGGCTCGCGCAAATGCGGCCTATGAGGCGCAGAAGCAGAAGGTGGTTGCCCAGAGCGGCGCCGTCGACATGCTGAACCGCATGACCCGCGACATCGAGCTGAAGCGCGAGCAGCTCGCCAAGCTCAGCGATCGCGTCAACGATTCGCGCCTCTCGGCCAATGTCGGCGATACCGGCATGTCGCTGCTCGGCGACGCAACCTCATCCGGTAGCCCGGACTTTCCGAAAGTGCCGCTCGTACTCGCCGGGTCGATCGGGTTCGGGGCCGCGCTGGGCATTGTGCTCGCGCTACTGATCGAGATGATCGGCCGCCGCATCCGTAGCCAGGAAGATCTGGAGCATGCCGCCGGCGCGCCCGTCTTTGCGGAAATCGGCGCCCGGCCGAAGAAGCTCGGCTTCGTTCGCAAGCTGATCGCCCGTCTGGGTGAGCGCACCCGGCGCCGCCAGCCGCTCGCCATCGGTGCCGAATGAGCGCCTTGACCGATCAGCTCGAAGCAGAGCCGCAGGCCGGCACTTCACTCGTTCCCGCACCAGCTGCGCCGGAGCCGGCTGCGGACGCGTCCGACCCGCTGAACGCGCTCGCTGTCATCACCAGCCCCAGCAGCATCATGGCAGAGGCCGTGCGGGCGCTACGCACGCGCATCATGGCCCAGCATGTCCAGATCGGCCGCCGCGCGCTCGCAGTGTGCGGAGCGACGCCCGGCGTGGGATGCTCGTTCATCGCCGCCAATCTTGCGGTGTCGCTGGCCCAGATCGGCGTCCGCACCGCGCTCGTCGATGCCGACCTCAGGCAGCCGAGCCTGTCGAAGCTGCTGGGCGTCCATCACCAGGGACCCGGACTCTCCGAATTCCTGTCCGACCCGGACGTCTACATCCAGGACCTGGTCGAGGAGCCGTTGCTTCCCTGCCTGTCCTTCATCCCGGCCGGTTCCCTCCCCGCCCGGCCGCAGGAACTGCTGGCCTCCGCGCGATTCGCGGCGCTGGCGAGCCACCTGCTGCGCGAGCATCAGGTGACGATCTTCGACACGACGCCGGCCAATGGCTGCACCGACGCCCAGCGCGTCGCCACCGTTGCCGGCTATAGCCTCGTCGTGGCGCGCAAGAACAATTCCTATGTGGACGACCTCGCCACGCTGGCCAAGCTGCTCCGCGCCGACGGCTCGCGTGTAGTCGGCTCCGTCCTGGTGGACTTCTGATGCGGATCGACACGATCACTCCCGCGCCGCGCGCGCACTTCGCGCATCGGCTGCTCGAGCACTGGCCGCTGCTGCTCGGTCTTGCGGTCGTGCTGATACCGACCGTCATCCGCCTTGCGCAGCAGCACTGGTCGACCGAGGCCGGCATGCACGGGCCGATCGTGCTGGCGACTGGCATCTGGCTGATAGCGCGCGAGAAGGACGAGATCATCGCGCTGAGCCGGCGCGGCTCGACCGCCCTGTTTCTCGCGGCTGCGCTTCCTTCGCTGGCGGTATATGTTTTCGGGCGCGCGTTCGGCTTCCTCAGCCTCGAAGCAACGGCGCTGCTGGGCCTGACCGGCGCCATCGCCTATCTTTATCTCGGCGCCGCGGTGCTGAAGCACCTCTGGTTTCCGATCCTTTATCTCTGCTTCCTGATCCCGCTGCCCGGCTGGTTCATGGACTGGGTCACGGCACCGCTGAAGACGGGCATCTCTGTTGCCGCCGTCGAGGCGCTGCAGCCCTTGGGGTACCCGATCGTGCGCGAGGGCGTGATGCTCTACGTCGCCCAATATCAGCTGCTCGTGAAGGATGCCTGTGCTGGTCTCAACTCATTGATAAGTTTGACATCTATCGGGCTTTTTTATATTTATCTCTTGCATCGGGCGTCCTGGCGATACTCGCTGTTCCTGCTCTGCTGGATCATCCCTGTCGCCCTACTTGCAAACTTCATACGCGTGGTCGTCCTGGTGCTCATCACCTATCATTTCGGCGACGCGATGGCGCAGGGCTTCCTCCATTCGACGGCCGGCCTGCTGATGTTCGTCACCGCCTTGGCGGGCATCTTCGTGATCGACGGCCTCAGCTGGCCGATCCGCAAGCGGCTTGCGCGGAGGCACGCATGATCTCGCGGCGCGATATGCTGATTGGGGGGATGCTGCTCGGCGCCTCCGCCGGCGCCTGGGCCTGGACCCCGCGCAACAAGATGTCGCTGATCGGCAACGCCGAGCTGGAGAAACTGATTCCCCAATCGTTCGGGCATTGGCGCTCTCTTCCCGCCTCGGCGCTCGTTGTTCCGGAGGAAGAAGGCAGCCTCGCAACCCAGCTCTACAGCCAGCGCGTCGGCCGCATCTACGCGAACCCGGACAACGAGGCGGCGATGCTGCTGATCGCTTATGGCGGCACGCAGAGCGACTCGCTCCAGCTTCATCGCCCGGAGGTCTGTTACCCGGCCTTCGGCTTCGAGATCCGCGACGCGGCAAACGTACCGATCCCGCTCGGGTCCGACGTTGAAATCCCCGCGAGAAAGCTTGTTGCCGCATCCGCCATGCGCACCGAGCAGATCCTCTACTGGACGCGGATCGGCGAACATCTTCCGGTCACAGGTGCAGAGCAGCGCTGGGCAAGGCTGAGCACCGAGATGAGCGGCACGATTCCGGATGGCGTGCTCGTCCGTATTTCCACCATAGCGAGAAACGCCGAGCGCGGGCTCCAGCTCAACCGCGCTCTCGCCGCCGATTTGATGAAGGCGGTGTCCCCCGGCACGCGGCGCCTGCTCCTCGGCACCGAGCCCGCCAAGGCTCTGGCGAGCTGACCATGGAGGGGATCCAGACCGGGGCCAGCCGGGCGAGAGAGATCCAGAGCGAGTCCAGCGTCGAGGCGGTGTCGTCCGTGGCCGCACCGGCTGCGGCGGAGGAGCTCAGCTCCGGCCGTTCGGGCCCCTCGGCTGGCACGTCCGGCCTGCTCGAGCTCAGCTCGCTGATCCTGCGCGTGGTGGAGCTCGCCGTCCTCGCGCTGGCGGCCCTGGTTTGCACACAGCTGCTGCTCGATTTCCTGAGCCCGGAGCGCGCCCGCGATTATCGCAATGCCGTGCTGGTGGCCGCCGTCTTCTATGCGATCTTCTCCGAGGCGATCGGCGCCTATGACCTGGACGCGCGCTTCTCGGTTCGGTCCGGATGGAGCCGAGTGGCGCTTGCCTGGTTCTCGACCTTCGTCTTCATGCTGACCCTCGGCTTCCTGTTCAAGGCGTCGGAAACCTTCTCCCGCGTCTGGGCGGTAAGCTGGTTCGCGGCCGGCGGCGGCGCGCTGCTGATCTTCCGCACCGGGATGACCTTGTGGCTGAAGCGCCTGCTGCGCCACGGGGCCTTCAATCAGCGCGTGGCAATATTCGGCGCCGGCAAGCAGGGCGCGCGGTTCGTCCAGCACGTCCAGAAAAGCGAGCGCCTCAGCATCGACTTGGTCGGGTTCTACGACGACAAGGCCGTCAACGGCGCCGCTGCCGGCGAAACTAACGTGCCCTTCCGCGGTGGCCTCGACGAGCTGCTCGGCTCGATCCGAGCGGGCCAGATCGACCAGGTCATGGTCGCCCTGCCTTGGTCTGCCGATGACCGTATCCAGGAGATCGTGGCCAAGCTCGCCGTGACGCCGGTCCGCATTCGCCTTGCCCCGGACATGGCCAACTTCATGTACCTCCAGCGCCCGTTCGTCATGCTGGACGGCCTGCCGGTCATGACCCTGTTCGAGCGGCCGATCTCGGGCGCCGACCAGATGGTGAAGAAGGTCGAGGACATGGTGCTGGCGACCGCGCTCACCATCCTGCTCTCGCCATTGCTGCTGCTGATCGCGCTCCTGATCAAGCTCGACAGCTCAGGCCCGGTCTTCTTCCGTCAGCCGCGCGAGGGGTTCAACAACCAGACTTTCTGCATCTGGAAGTTCCGGTCGATGTATACAGACCAGAGCCAGGTCCAGGCCATAGAGCAGGCCCGCAAGGCCGATCCGCGCGTCACCCGTGTCGGCCGCCTGCTCCGCCGCACCAGCCTCGACGAGCTGCCGCAGCTGTTCAACGTGCTGTCGGGAGAGATGTCGCTGGTCGGCCCGCGTCCGCACGCGCCGTCCACCCGTGCGGGCGACCGGCTGTTCGCCGACGTCGTGTCGACCTATGCGGCGCGCCACAAGGTGAAGCCCGGCATCACCGGCTGGGCGCAGGTCAATGGCTGGCGCGGCGAGACCGATACGGAAGAGAAGCTGCTCGCCCGCGTCGAGCACGACCTTCATTATATCGACAATTGGTCGGTCCTGTTCGACCTCGCGATCCTGTTCCGGACCTTCACCGCCTTCTTCTCCTCGCGCGCATATTGAGCGAGGGCCGGAGGGTGAGCGTCGACCTGTCGATCCTGATCGTCAGCTACAATACGCGGCAGGTGACCCTCGACTGCCTGCACAGCCTCTATGCGCATCCGCCGGCCGTGCCCTTCGAAGTGATCCTGCTCGACAACGCTTCAGCCGACGGCTCGGCAGAGGCCGTCGCCGAACACTTCCCGCAGGTGCAGTTGATCGCCATTCGTGAAAATACCGGCTTTGCGGGCGGCAACAACATCGCGGCCGAGCGCGCCACCGGGCGGCGCCTGCTGTTGCTCAACCCCGACACGATCGTCCTCGAAGGCAGCCTTCGCGCGTTGTGGGATTTCGCCGAGGCGCATCCGGACCGCGGCATATGGGGCGGCCGCACCCTGTTCGAGGATGGCAGCCTCAACCCAACCTCCTGCTGGGCCAGGATCACGCCCTGGAGTCTGTTCTGCAGCGCGGCCGGGCTCACCTACCTCTTCCCGGGGAGCCCGCTGTTCAATCCGGAGTCTTATGGCGGCTGGCAGCGCGACAGCGAGCGCGAGGTCGACATCGTCACTGGTTGCTTCCTGCTGATCGACCGCCCGCTCTGGCAACGCCTCGGCGGCTTCGATCGCACCTTCTTCATGTATGCCGAGGAAGCGGATCTTTGTCTGCGCGCGGCCAAGCTAGGCTATCGACCCACGGTCACGCCGAAGGCCGAGATCGTCCATCTGGGCGGCCGCTCGGAAGCGTCGCCGGTCGAGAAGACGATCAAGACGACCCGCGGCCGCGTCACCCTGATCCGCAAGCATTGGCCGGCCTGGCAGCGGGCGGTCGGGCTCACCCTCTTCCGCAGCTGGGCGCTGTCGCGGGCGATCGGCTCGCACGTCGCGCGCGACCGCCGCGGCGGATCGAGCGACAAGTGGAAGACGATCTGGAGCCGCCGCTCCGAATGGCTAAGCGGCTATTAATGCCGAACGGCGTCATCGAAGGCTTCGCCCTCGTCTGGGGCAGCGCGCCGCAGCGCAGCCTTTTCGGCTTCGATCCGGTCAAGACCATTGGTGTAGCGGCGGCCAGCCAGAAACGCGGCTATGCCGAACAGAAGTTGAAGGATCAGCCATTCCATTAAGTTTTCCGATCACAGGGATGTTGGCAGCCTATGTTGGCGCTACCAGCAGGCATCAATACGCCGAACATGGCGAAGCCTCGTCGGTCCATGTCAAGCCGATGTCGCGAGCTTCGGATTTGGCCCAGCCAGCCGGTCCTTCATTCGAAGGAATGGACGCTCGACTACGTAATAAGATGCGACCGCAGCCGCATAACCAATGAGCGGCAGGACGAACCAAGCGCTCTCCGGTACATGATGACGTCCAATGACTATGATTGGAAAATGCCAGAGATAGATACCGTAGGAAATCTTGCCGGTGAACACGAGCGGCCTCCAGGACAAAATCGTGCGAAACCAGCCATTCCCGGATGCAGACGCAATCAGCCATGCAGCGAGAACCCCGATGATCGCATAGCCGAACGCAAGCACGAGTGGCTCCTGGACATATACGAAGAGGAACCACATCACCATCAATAGAAGGGGCAAAGCTGCGCCGCCCCGCGCCGTTTTCCACGGATGAAGTGCCAAGATGCACCCGATGAGGATCGGGTCAGCGTGCGTATCGAAACCGTTGTAGATCCGCTCATAGCCAGCGCCCGCCACGATCATTGCCACTCGCCAGCCGACGGCAGCGGCAAGCAGAACCACCGCGCCCCGCAACGAATTTGAACTACGGAGCAACGCGATTAGGATTATCGGCCAAACGAGGTAGAATTGCTCCTCGATTGCGAGTGACCAGGTATGCCCGATCTCCGAATCGCCCCATCCGAGGGCCCTGCTCCAATTCGTGAGATACGTGATCGCCATCAGCGCATCGAACGGCGCATCGCCCATCTCGTCTCGCGTCACGGCGGTAAAGACCAGATATGCGAGGACGAGAGCCGCAAGCGCGGGCGCGAGACGCAACGCGCGCCGGATGTAGAAGCGCCTGAAGTCGATCTGCCCGGTGCTGGTCCACTCGCGGACCAATATTTGCGTAATCAAATAACCGCTGAGCACAAAAAACAGGTCCACGCCGGCCCAGCCGCCCGGCAATTTGTCAGGCCACGTGTGGAACAGGACAACGGCGATGACGGCGACTGCACGGAGCCCGTCCAACGCCGGGTCATATTTGAGGCTACGAGACATCGTCTTTACCTGCCCACCATAGAATTCCGAAACGTACTTCGATCACGCCCCGGCACTTGCGATCAGAAAATCTTGCTGACGGGGCAGCATCTTTGAGCAAGCCCTCTCACCTTCTCGTATAGGCATGTTTTTGAACAGCATAGAGAGAATTGAGCTCAGGTAGACGACTCCGAGCTGTTTCAAGACGCATAAGGCTGCACTGTCCGTGGTAACCTTCCCCGCAATGAGATTCGAGCTGGTCCACTTCAACAGCGTGATCGAGTATGTCGGCCACTGACCGGAGCTGATGCAGATGGCGGATGGAGTGCGGCGCTTGCGCCCCCTACGCATCCCGACGCCAAACATCTCGTTCCCCATCGACCCGCATCTCCAGCTGCCGCCGATCCACCGGCTGCGCGAGCCGGCGCGGCTCGGCCGGCTTGCCCGGTTCGGGCAAAGCGCCTCTGGACGTGTCCGGCGCCACCATGTCCGTGCAGCACCTCTCGCTGCTCAACGTGACCCGGAACATGTATTCGATTTCGGAGGCGGAACTGCAGCTGGGGCGTGCCATGGAATTGACGAAGTCCCTCATTGCAATCAGAAGAAAATGGTGGTTAATCAATCAAGAATTGCGGGGCGTGGCTTAAGGCCGTGATCAAACCTGCGACTGTATCCTGCGCGGGGTTTCTCAGCAGAAACAGACACTTTGCTTGTCTCCGATGCCATGGGGCGGGTCTCTCGCAGCTGCATGGTCCCGCAGCCTGTGGGAAAGACCGGGGTAACCACGGATGTTCAGCATGGCTTTAATGCAGGCGGTTATTGTTGCCTGTGTAGCGGTCGCCTCCTGCCTGTTGTCGGGAGGCTGCGACCGGCCACTGGAACGGACGGAGCAAATCATGGCAACGCATAATGTGTCCAGCGCGAGCCAGCTCGCGGCCGCACTGGCGAGCGCTCAAGGGGGCGACCGTATTGTGCTGGCCGGTGGAAACTACGGAACACTGAAGCTTAACGACCGCAACTTCACCAGCAAAGTTGAGATCGAGTCGGCCGATCCGGCCAATCCCGCACATTTCGAGTATATCACCGTCTCCAGCAGCCGGAACTTGGCCTTCAAGGGCCTCGATATCGGATTCGCATTAGCGCCGGGACAGCCCAATTTCGCGACAATGGCGAGCGTCACCAACAGCTCGTTCATTACGTTCGAAAGCATCGCATTCCACGGTTCTCTCGACAACAATTCGGCGAATGACGGAAATGGTCTCAACGTCCTTCGAAGCGACCATGTCGCTGTGCTAAATTCGACCTTCGAGCAGCTCGGCCGAGCGCTTATGATCGGCGACACCTCGCACGTCGAGGTTCTCGACAATGACTTCCACGATCTTCGCAGCGACGGCGCCGATTTCGCAGACGTCCAGCACGTCGTCATCGCCCGCAACAATTTTCGCGATTTCTATCCCGATTCCGATGATCATCCGGACGCCATCCAGTTCTGGACCAGCGGGACGACTCAGGCATCCACCGATATCCTCATTGAGGACAACGTGATTCTGCAAGGCGATGGTGGCGGCCTGCAGGGAATCTTCCTTCGGGATCAGATCGGAACTTTGCCTTACGAGCGGGTCACGATCCTCAACAATCTCGTCTACATCAATCAAGGATCCGGCAACGGCATAACCGTGGGTGGTGGCAAGGACATCATCGTCCAAAGCAACAGCGTCGTCTCCCAGAAGTCTGCTGCGGGTGAGATCTGGATCCGTCTGGAGCGGGTAACTGGTGGCCTCATCGAGGGCAACGTCGCCGACTCTCTCATCAATTCGACGAACACCGGCGTTATCGCGACTCGGAACATCTTGCTCGACAAGTCCCCTGAGCGAGCGAGCGAGATACGCGAGCTCAATCTCGGCGCAGGAGCTCGGCCCGCCGGTCTCCAGATCGACGGCATCGGCTACCAGTCAGACGGTGGACCGGAACCACTTAAGACGCCGAAGATCGGCGATGCGAACCCCAACGGGTTCTACATGGGTAAAACCCTGACGGCACTGGATTTCATCGATGGGCTCGGCGCAAGCGACGCGTTGGGGCTCCAGGGGAATTACGCAGGGTTCACCTTCGGCCGATATAATCTGCTGAATATCGAGACCGTCGCGTTGATCTCCGGATCCGATACGCGCTTCGGCGACACGGCCAACAACCGCTACAGCTACGATCTCACAGCCGTCGATGCGAACGTCGCCGCAGGTGCCAGATTGATCGTGAATGCAGCGGTGCTTCTCCAGGGGGAGAACTTCACCTTCAACGGCTCTGCCGAGACGGATGGCAGCTTCTTCATCTATGGTGGACAGGGCCGCGACACCCTCACCGGCGGCGCCGGGAGCGATTCCTTTTACATGGCAGAAGGCCGCTTCAATGCGGGCGATCGTATCGAGGGCGGGGCGGGTAACGACGCCGTCGCCTTGCGCGGCGACTATAGCGGCGCGAACGCGATCGTGTTCGCTGCCGATGCCCTTTCCAACATCGAAACGGTCGCCCTCACCTCAGCAAGCGACGTGCGCTACATGGCGGGCACAGGAATGAGACTGAGCTACGACTTGACCGTGCACGATGCCAACCTCGCCGCTGGCCAGGTGATGACCTATAATGCCGGTCAGCTGGCTGCCGGAGAGACCTTCAAGTTCGACGGCAGAGCCGAGACGGATGGCCATTTCCGCCTGTTCGGGGGTGCCGGAGACGACACCATTCTGGGCGGCGCCGGGAATGACCTCATCTATGGTGGACTTGGTCGTGACCAGCTGAACGGCGGGGCGGGATCCGACACCTTCCAGTTTAAGTCAGCGGCGGAATCGACAGGTCCGAACTGCGACCAGTTGATTGGCTTCGACTGCAGGACCGACAAGCTGGATTTGGCCGGCAATCTCGCCGGTCTCTCGGACGTCGTGAACAGCGGTAGTCTCTCGTCCGGCTCGTTCGACGGCGACCTCTCAGCTGCGCTCGGCGCCTTCCTGGGTGCGGGTGAAGCAGCATTGTTCACGGCCAGTACGGGCGACATGGCCGGGCGCTCCTTCCTGGTGGTCGATGCCAATGGCCAAGCGGGCTATCAGGCCGGCGCGGACTTCGTGATCGAGTTGGTCAATCCGCTCGTGCCGATCAATCCTGCGCTCGATTTCTTTGTCTGAAGCAGCGGGGCCTTCGGCACAAGAAAGCGGCGGCACCTTGCGGTGCCGCCCCTTCCCTATTGCCCCCCAATAGAAGCTTAGGCAATCGCGAGCGTTCCCGCCCGGCGGCGCCGGCGGATCTGGCCGGCAACGAGCCCGAAGCCGACGATCAGCATCGCCCAGGTGGCCGGCTCCGGAACCGCGGTGCCGACAAGGTCACTGACGCGCAGCCCCGAAATGACGCCATAGTCGGTGACCTGGAATGTTAAAGTGTTGGTCCCGCTCACGAACCCGCCATTCGTGCCGAAGGCCGAGAATTTGCGGAAATAGGATGTTGGCAGACCGCCCGGGAACACCGGATCCTGCGGTTGGGCAACCAGCGCCACGCCGTTCAGGAGCACCGTCACGAAATTGTCGGACTGGACGAGGCCGCTGATGACTGCACTGCTGGCGCTGAGAGAGCCCAGGCTGAAAGTCAGCGAATAGTCATACGTGAACTGAGTCGGGAACGAGGTGCTTTTCGTCGCCACGCCGTTCGCATCCGTGAAGGGCGAAATCCAGGAGGACCCCGCAGCGCCGGCAGCGTTATTCACCGACCAAGACGGGTGCGTCGCCACGGTCGGCGTATTCGGAATGACCAAGGCTGCATTGCTGGACCCGGTGATGACATAATGCTGCTCGGCAGCACCCGGAGCGAGAACATTGCCGCTGTTGTCGACCCCCGTGTTGTAGAGGCCGAGAATTGCGGCGGCGTTGGCCGGCGCGGCGGTTCCGAGCGACATCGCGGTCCCCACCGCAACGAGGCCCGCCTTCATCTTGAAACTCAGCATGTCAAACTCCCTCTTTCCCCGATCGCAAAAATACGAGGTCGTGGCGCCACGAAGGGCGCTTGCTCCTACGCAGACTTCTGGTTCGGATGATCGAAGGAGGGTGCTTGGCACCCCGTCCCCCCTCGATTCGCCCCCAATTCCTTAACGCCTTGTATACCTATTTGCGGAACGAACAAATAGTTCTTCCACACGCATGTCTCAAAAAGACACCCGCAGCAGATCGCATTCTTTAGATTTTCTAGGAGGTTGGAGCGGAGCGTAGGGCGCGAAGCGCGGTGGGGACGCATCCGATGAGACGCCCGCAAAGCTCGTTTCGAGAGCCTGCAACGTCGAGAACAGACTTGGTGCTTAACAAGATGAGCCGTCGCGGCTCCTTGGCCTTCGCTCCGCGCGAAGGCCAAGAAGTTCAGGCCTGATCGATCGTCCAGAAGACGAGCGTCAGGCTACATCAGCCGAGTGTCCAGGTTCCTCGGCGCGTCGTATACTGAGTTGAGTGTGAGCGCTTCGCTCAGGAAAAGGTGAAGTCCCCGTCAGATGACATCCCGGAGGTGTTTTCAGCAGCACCCGCATCGAGGCGCTTGAGCTCGGGCTTCACCCAGAAAGCGCGCTCGTCATTCCGCGGCATTGAGCCATTCTTTTCCGCGCCGTTTCTATAGTCCATAATTCTCTGCACCCCGCTTCTGTCGATGCCGCGCATTCGCGGCGCCGCCGCTTTCCTAGCGGTAGATGGTTAACGCGCCGTTCGCATCAGAAACTTTTATGTTCGCCGCGACCGTGAGCTAAAGGCCTAAGCTCTGCGGTGTTGGAGGCTCGGCTCGCTCAAATGATCCGGGCTCGGGTCGCCCTCTGCGTCATTCGGAGTCCGAGCCTCCGCAGCAACCATGCCATAAACACCGCCTTCGCGGAGAGACAAAGTTGACGCGTGCGACCGCAGTCTGTTCTTCAGCGGCGCGCGCCGTCCACCTGTTCCTGGCGCCTGCAGAAGTGAATCGGCGAACGTCGGGAGCCCGGCTCCACCAACTAACGCGCGGTCGAGCCACAGATGGTTTACCCGGAGTCCGGTCTCCCGTGCGATATGGATATGCGCCTTCGACCAAGCGGACAAGCGCCTCGACCCGTCTATTCACGCGGTAGGACGAAGATCGCGAGTTGAAGAGCGTGGACATTGTGTGGGCTGGGAAGCCCCCATGGCGGCTCCGGAAGCGCCGGAACGCCTCCAAGCCGATCCTCGCATCTTGCCCGCCGACGAGAAGTTTAGCAGTGAGCGGCTAATCTTCGAAGAGTGCGCTGACCCGCTCATGTTTTGTCGAACTCTTCCGAGAGGCCATCCTCACTTGCCGGACAAAGCAGAATGATAGCGCCGCCTCCGAAGGACTCACCGGAAGGCCCAAATCGGCCGCAAGCATCGCGGCGCAGCGGGCTCGTCGAAGCGCTGGCCGACGCAGCCGACGGGCTCGCAGCGCAGAGCAGCCGATTCAATGGGCTGGTCGCGCAACGCGCCGGAATCGTCGAGTCGGACCTGCTTTGCTTGAGGCTCATCCTGTCGCAGGGCGGCGCGACTGCGGGCGAGCTCACAGCCGCGACGGGCCTGACCGGCGGAGCAACGACCGGTACCATGAACAGGCTCGAAGCACGCGGGCTCGCGCAACGTGAGCCGGTTCCCGGCGATCGCCGCAAGACCATCGTTCGGCCCCGCGCGATTGCCCTCCAGGAGATCGCGCCGATCTACGATATGAGGCAAGGCTCGCTGGAGAACGCGCTCGCCGGCTACAGCGACGCGGAACTCCAGAACGCGCACAAGATCATAGGGTCTATAGCGGCCGCATTGCTCGAGGAGACGGGCCGCCTCGCCTCGGAGCCCGTGCCGCGACGGGAAGCGGCGTGGGAGAGTCGCCAGAAGCCGTCCTGAATGGCCGGGCGCTATGGCCAGCGGATCCATGCCGGGCGAGAGGCTCGCACTCTCACGAATGACCTCTGCCCCGCCACCGCTCGAGGGCGACTTTATCGCGGGGTTTCGAGGGCCGATGCGGGATGCGAAGCGCCAGCCACTGGCGGATATGGCCGAAACGATGAGCCGCTCTTCCACATGCACAGCAGGACGATCGCCAGTTTGCGAGCAACCGCAACCTTGGCACGCCGCGAGCCGAGACGCGTCCTGGCAGCCATGGCCCATTCCTTCAGAGCAGAGTCGGGCGCAAACCTGATAAACCCGGTCGCGGCGGCCACCAAGTGTGATCGCGTGAGCTTGCTGCCGGTCTTGGTGATGCCGAGCGTCCTTGAGGTCTGGCCGGATTGGTAGCGCCGCGGCACCAGTCCCAGATAGGCGCCAACGGCAGCGCTCTTGCCGAAGCGAGCGGGATCTTCAATCGCACTGTAAAAGGACACGGCGCAGATTGGCCCGACGCCGGGAACCTGCATCAGCAGGCTGCACACAGGGTTACTTTTCGCCGTCCGTTCGATGACTTGACCCAGTTGATTAAGATGGCCCTTCAAGCTCTCGCACACATCGACCAGTGGCCGTAGGTCCCCACTGAGGTCGATACCTTCGGCTTCGCGTATCTCTGCGATGTGCGCCGCAACCTGGTCGCGCAGCCCGCCGGGAACCCTCGTGCTTTTCAGCCGCCGGCCATGCAGTGCCAATCTCGAGCGCAGTGCACCTTCGGCCGCCACTTTGATGAGTACGAGCCTGTGTCGCAGCACGATGCGGGAGCGTAGTTGCTGCATTTCCTCGCTCTTGAGACGGACCTGGGACACTGTGTCCCGACCCAAACGCGCGAGGTCAGCGAGGCCCCTGGCGTCGCCGCTGTCTGTCTTGCTGCGGCGGATCGCCAGAAACCTGCTCGCTTTGCGAGACTCGAAAACAGCGATCGGGAAACCTCGCGCGCGAAGGGCGCGGACGAGACGCATTTCGGCGCCGGCCTCTACCGCGATCAGGCCGATGTCACCGAGGGGGAATGCCGCGAGAGCAGACTCTACGTCTGCTGCATTGGCCGGACAGTCGCATTCCTCCAAGGGAACGCCCTCGTCATCGACGACGCAGACATGCGTTCGATCTCGCCCGAGATCGAGGCCGATCCACACTTTCGCACCGCTCATACGACCCTCCGCCGCTGCTCGCCTGCCTCGCTGTGCTGCCGCGCCCGTCGGCCGGCAGAGCCCTTGACCAGCGTGGGCGCGCTATCCCCCTGTTCCGAACCTTCGGGCGAGGTGAAGTTGCCGTGATCTCGATCCCCGGCCTGCGCTGTTTCGAACCAACACGATCGCGCCCGGCCAATGATGACGACCCGGCGGGATCGCCCAACCGCCTCTTCCTCCCAGCGTTGCCGAAGCGCATCCCAACGCCGATACTGCGCCGCCGTCGCCGGCTCGGCGTCGACATGGTCCTGCAGCCAGAAGAGTAACCAGTCGACGTTCCGCCTGTTCGCCCCTAGCCGCTGCCGCGGCTGCATCTTGATGTGGGCGGCTCCATAATAAGCGTAGAGCTCGACCGGAGTGGCGGTGTTCGACAGGTGCGAGAAGAACTCCATCTGATGCCGCACCTCCTGCTCGGGCAGCTGCATCAGAAGGGGAGCCCGGATCCGCTCCACGTTGAGTGCCGGCGAGATCAGCCGCCAACGCTTGGGCGTCTTATAGGGCGCGCCGAACTCGTGAACGTTCTGCAACGAGCCGGGTATGGTGCTGCCGCGCATTGCATCGAGCCAGCAATTGGACGGGGCATAGCGCGAGGAGGCGACGCCGGCCGCCGCCAGCAGGTCCGAGTTCATCAGCGCCCAGGTTATCGCCGCGCTGCCGACGCTGAACCCGCCCATGCCGATCCTGCTCCGGTTCATGAGCCCCTGTTTGTCGAGCAGCTCGACCAGCCCCTGCACGGCCTCGAGGGAATCGCGGTAGCGGCCGACCCGTTCCGGGCATCCTTGAACGGAAGCATATTCATGCAGGCGACGACGAAGCCAGCATCGGCCAGGGGCGCGAGCGGATAGTCCCCGCCCTCCTCTCCCCACAAGAAACCGGGGCAGAAATAGTAGTTGATGAATAGGGCGCCTTTCGCGCCCCACTCCGCGGCTTCAGCAAGGTCGCGCTCGCCGGGCGGCCGTCGGCGAGCGTCCAGCTGAGATGCTCATCGATGAGGCTTCCTCTCATCGGAAGCCTTCCGGCGCCGCCGCCGCAGCCGCCATGCCGCCTGGTTCGAGCCTGCTCGCCCCGGAGATGTTACCGCCAACCCGCATCGTCTGCCTCCCGTGCGAGGCAGCCGGCGAAGCCGGGTGTTGAGAACATGCTTGGACATGCGCCGCCGCCTTTAACCGCGAGCGGTCTGGACATGCGCGTCGGCCACCCGGCCACCGTCAGGCGATCAGTTCCGGTTCCTCAAGCAAGGTTCTCACGCCTCGGCACCGCAGCTGCGGCGCCCGGCAAGCTTAGAGCCCTGTGCGCGAAGTTCAAGCGAGGCGGCTGTCGTGCACGCGAGCGATGGGCTCAACCTCGGCCGACGCTCGGCTAACCTCGACGGTTATCACGACGTGACTGCGGCCAAGAAGCTAACCTCACGAGAGCCTGTGTCGCGCAATTCAGCGCCGACCATGGGAGTCGGTGAGGCTCCGTCTCATTTGATCGAGGTCTCCCGCCGCTTCGTGTCGCGGGATCGTGCTAGACCTGAGGGCCTCCCTAGCTCCCCTTTCATGTGACGAGCCGAAGTCCTCCCGCACGGTAAGCGCCCAGAGTGCCAAGCCCAGCGCGGACGGCGTCTCTCACATAGGAGGGCCCCAGATGAGCATAATGCTTGCGCGTAATCCTCTCGTCCGCGTGGCCGAGCGCCTCGGCAATGACTGGAAGCGGCACCGCGGCCATAGCAAGCGTCGAGCCATAGGTATGCCGGAGTATGTGAAAGCCGGCGGGGTCTACCCCCGCTCGCCTGCAGGTTTCGCGCATCGGCCGGATCTGATGGGATGGCCCAATTGCCCTCCCATGCTGATTGACGAAAAGCATGTCAGACAGCAGCTTGCCGCTGCAGAGCCGCCTGAAGAAGAGCAGTCCTTCATCTGTAAGATGGACGTATCGGGGGCGGCCGCCCTTGGTCTCTGGAAAATGCACGGTGCCGGCACTGGGATCGACGTCCCTCACCCTCATCCTATAGATTTCAGACCAGCGCCCGCCCGTCAGCAGGGCTGCTTGCATCAACTGGCGAAACCAGGGCTCCGCCGCGTCCAGTAGCGCCTGGACCTCTGCCGGAGTGAAATAGCGAATTCTCGCCGCCGATACCTTCGCGAAAGGCTTGACCCTGCGCCAAGCCGTGTCATCCGCCACCTTGCCGATGTTGAAGGCGCGGTTGAGCGCGGCCTTGAGCGGCGTGAATATGCGGTTGGCATTGGCGCGCCGCCGCCGCATGCTGTCGTCGTCTTCCGGACGTCTCCTCGCCTTTCCTGCCTTGTTCGCCCGATAGACAGAGGGACGGTTTGCAAGATCGCTCTGGAACGCGGCGAGCTCTGCCGTCGTCAGTTCAGCGACAAGCTTCTCGCCCAGCACCGGACGGATATGCCGCTCGATCGTGTGGCGGGTCTTATCGAGCGACTTGCCGGTGAAGCCAGCGAGATAGTCATCGAGCGCATTTCCGACCTTGTAGAGGTGCGGGCGCTTTCCCCCCTGCTTCGCTAAATCCTCAAACCAGGATTGAGCAACCTCCTGCGCCTGGCGGAAGTCCAGGATGTCCACCCCGTTTGCATCTTGGGTGTCGTCGGCCTGCCCCAGGGTCTTCTGCACATAGCCGCTCCTCGAGCCCGCGCAGCGATGCCGTGCAGCCCAGCTCCCGCCTCTAAGGCCACGTGAGTAGCCGATGTGGCACCCGATAGAGACCGTCCGCCAATAGATCCGGCGCCCTGGCTTAAGCCGCTCGCGCGCAGCGCGGTTCTCGAGCCGATGATCGCGTAGACTCCGCCCCATTTTGACCTCGTTCGACCCGGAAATCGTGTCAAATAAATGTCCAATATACGGGGGAAAAGTAGCATGGATGAGGCTGGACGGGAATCCAGAAAATGGCGGATTTCTGCGGCGTCCAGGGCCGTCCGGGGCCGTCTCGGGGGCCTTTCTCTCACGGCGAAAACACGGGTTCGAGTCCCGTAGGGGTCACCACCGCCGCTCGAGGCGGCTCACTGGAAATTCAGCGCGTGCCGTAGGTGCGGTCGCCGGCGTCGCCGAGGCCGGGGATGATGTAGCCATGGTCGTTCAGCGCGTCGTCCATCGCGGCGGCCCAGACCGGCACGTCGGGATGAGCGGCGCGCAGCGCCTCGGCGCCGGGCCGGGCGGCGAGCAGGCAAACGAAGCGCATGTCGCACACGCCCGCTTCCTTCAGCCGGTCGACCGCGGCGATCGCGGTGTGGCCGGTGGCCAGCATCGGATCGACGATGATAACGAGGCGCTCGTGGCAATCCTCGGGCGTCTTGAAATAATATTCGACCGCCTGGAGCGAGAGCGGATCGCGGTAGAGGCCGACATGGGCGAGACGAGCTGAAGGCACGAGGTCGAGCATGCCTTCCGCCATCTGCAGGCCGGCGCGCAGGATCGGTGCGAAGACGAGCTTCTTGCCCGCGATCGCCGGCGAGTCCGTCACCGCCATCGGCGTCTCCACCCGGATCGGCGCGGTCGGCAGGTCGCGCGTCACCTCATAGCAGAGCAAGGTCGCGGTCTCCCGCACCACGGCACGGAACAACTGGGTTGAGGTGCTCCTGTCGCGCAGGATGGTGAGCTTGTGCTGCACCAGGGGGTGCTGAACGATGGTCAGTCCGTCCATCAGAATACCGTTCCGTCGCTGATGATGGTGAAAGGCGGCCCGCCGTCGGCGCGGCGCTCGACGGCGATGCGGCGGCCGGCCATCCAGCTGCCGCCCTCGAGCATGCGGGCGAGCGGAAAATCGACCTCCCGAACGCCGAGCCGCTCCCGCACCAGGGGCGCCAGCCGATCGAGCAGGGCGACCGTCATCGAGCGCCAGGCGACGATGAGCGGGTCGGACACATGGTGCGGCTGCTCCGCCGCCGCCGGGTCGGTGAGGCTGAGGACGCCGCAATCGACGAAGAGGCCGCCGTTGCGATATTCCGCGAGGCCAGTGAGGCCGTCAATGTCGACGACCTCCAGTCCCGCCTCCTGGAGCGGCTCGATCAGCGAGTATGCGAGCCATTGTGACAGCTTGTGGAGCGGCACGAAGCCGTCGGTCGCGTCGCTGCGGCGGAGCGCCGGGTGCCGCCAGCAGTCGCCGAGCGGGAGGCCATCAATGACGAGCCGGTCGGACCAGATCGGCCCGAGCGCCTCGAGCAGCAATTTGAGGACCGCCGAAGCGGGCAAGCGGCCACCTTCCGCGCGGGCAGCCAGCACGTCGTAGAGACCCCCAGGACGTGGCGCATCGGCGCTGGCGAAGAGATCGGGCCGCGCCAGCACCTGCTCCCCGAGGCGGCGGATCAGGGCCGAACGTCCGTCAAGGCCAACCATCGGATTGGCCTCATCCACCTGGAAGCCTCCGGCAAGGCTGCTCGCATCCAGTTCGGCAAGTGCCGATCCGTCCGCCCGCGAGGGCAGCGAAGCATCTGCGGAAAAGGCGCCCTGCTCGAACAGCCTTTGGCTGGCGACGGCGAGCCCTTCCGAGCGGGCAAGAACCTTGCCGGTCCGGTCATCACGATAGCGCCAGTCGGGTCCCGCGCCGGCATCGAGCAGCACCGAGAGGATCACGAGGTCGAATGCAGCCCGCGCACGCTCCACGCCCTCCGGCGGCAGGGCCGGATCGCCGGCTACGAAGTGGCGCCAGCGGGCATGGAAAGGAATGGCGAGATCGGGATAGCTCTCCCGTGTCACTCGCGCCGTGCGGTCGGCCGCTTCTTCCAGGCGGGCGAGATCGACCTTCCATCCGTCGATCGCCCCCTGAAGCGCGAGATCCAGCATCTCGTGCGCCCGTTCGCGGACCGCCGCCGCACTCAGCAGGCGGTGCAAAGTCGCTGTATTGTGCATGAGCGTCAGAAATTCCCCAGATCGCGGCCGACGACCTTGCGGAGCTGCTCGGCGCTCGGCGCCCCTTCCGGCGTGAAATAGCCGGCGGCCTTCTTGGCCTCCATTTCCACGCTGGCATCGGGGGGGACGAGATCGTCAGGTATGGGCACCCGCTCGCCGATCTCTACGCCGCCGCCGGCGAGCGCGTCATATTTCATGTTCGACATCGACACGAAGCGGTCGATGCGGCGGATGCCGAGCCAATGGATCACGTCCGGCATGAGCTGCTGGAAGCGCGCGTCCTGGACGCCGGCGACGCATTCAGTGCGCTCGAAATAGGTCGCCGCCTGGTCGCCGCCGGGCTGTCGCTTGCGGGCATTGTAGACGAGGAACTTTGTGACCTCGCCCAGCGCCCTCCCCTCCTTGCGATTGTAGACGATCAGGCCGACGCCGCCGTCCTGGGCCGCCCGCGTCGCCTCCTCGATGCCGTGGGTGAGGTAGGGGCGGCAGGTGCAGATGTCGGAGCCGAACACGTCTGAGCCGTTGCATTCGTCATGGACGCGGCAGGTGAGCGGCTTCTTGCCCAGCTGTTCGGGATCGCCGAAGATGTAGAGGGTCATACCGCCGATCGGGGGCAGGAAGACGCAAAGGTCCGGGCGGGTGACGAGCTCCGGATACATGCCGCCGGTTTGCTCGAACAGGCAGCGGCGGAGGCTTCCCTCGTTTACGCCGAAGCGCTCGGCGACGCCGGGCAGCCACCAGACCGGATCGACGGCGATCTTGGTGACGGAGACGTCGCCCGCTCTATGGACGATCTCGCCGTCCGCCTCCACGCGCCCGGCGGCGATCGCGGCCTGCATCTCCGGCAGCGTCAGCCGCGCCTTGGTGATCGCGATCGACGGGCGGATGTCGACGCCCTGCTGGATCAGATCGGCGAAATCATGCGCGACGCGATGCCCCCAGGGATCGAGCGAGACGATCTTGCCGGCCTCGCCCCACTGCGCGTGCGGGCCGATTTCGCAGACCGGCGATGTGTCGTGAAGGTCCGGGCGCGCGTGCGGGTCCATGGCGCCGGCGGAAATGGCGAGCGCGCGGTAGATCGAATAGGAGCCGCCATGGGCGCCGATCGCGTTGCGGTCCGAACCGGCATTGACGGTCGCGACGACCGGACCCCTCTCCGGTGCCGTGGCGGCGCCCCAGTGCAGCGGAAAGCGCGCCGGCCCCCGCGAACCGGGATGCGAAGTCAGCCTGATATGGCCGCTCTTACCTTCGGGCATCGACTACTCCCCCTCCTCACACGGGCTTCTCGGCCTCGGTCAGGACGCTACGCCAGCAAAGGCGCCGTAGCTAGCCCGCTCTTTCGGAACGATGTTCCGGCTTCGTGCTTTGCCCTCGCGTCCATAGGAGGAGAGCGGAGATGCAATACCGGCGGCTCGGGTCGAGCGACCTTGATGTATCGGAAATCTCGCTCGGATCGTGGCTGACCTATGGCGTCGGCGTCGAGCGCGATCGTGCGGCCGCCTGCGTCAACAAGGCATTCGATCTCGGCATCAACTTCATCGACACCGCCAACATCTACGGCCGCGGCGCTGCCGAGAGCTTCCTCGGCGAGGCGCTGTCCGGCCGACCGCGCGACAGCTACAACCTCGCCACCAAGCTCTTCTTCCCGATGACGGAGCAGGATCGCGGCCTCTCGCGGGCGCAGGTCGAAAAGCAGCTCGACTCGTCGCTGAAGCGTCTCAGGACCGATTACATCGATCTCTACCAGTGCCACCGCTACGACGAGGAGACGCCGCTCGAGGAGACGATGCAGGCGCTGACCGAAGCCGTGCGCTCCGGCAAGGTGCGCTACATCGGCTTTTCGGAATGGCCGGAGGACAGGATCCGAGCGGCGATTGAGATGGCCGGCGTCGAGAAGTTCGTGTCCAGCCAGCCGCAATATTCGCTGGTGTGGCGCCAGCCCGAGGAAGAGGTGATCCCGCTTTCCTCGGCGAACGGCATTTCGCAGATCGTCTGGTCGCCGCTGGCGCAGGGCGTGCTCACCGGCAAATATCGTCCAGGCGCGCCGCCGCCCGGCGGCAGCCGCGCGACCAGCGACGAGATGGGCGGCTGGATGGAGCGGCTAATGCAGGACAGCCTGCTGGAGGCTGTGCAGCGCCTCCAGCCGCTGGCCGCCGAAGCGGGGCTGAGCCTTGCGCAATTCGCGCTCGCCTGGGTGCTGAGGGAGCCCAACGTCGCCTCCGCCATCGTCGGCGCGTCGCGGCCGGAGCAGCTCGAGGAAAATGCTAAGGCATCGGGCGCCGAGGTCGATCCCGCGCTGTTCCGGCAGGCCGAGGACATCCTAGCCTCGGCCTAAGCCCTCAGCCGCGCCGACTCCACGATCCGCTCATATTCCGGCAGTCCCGCGTCGAAATAATGCATCCGCGCGGCATCGAAGAGGGCGAGATAGAAGCGGCCCCCAATGATTGCGCCGACTGCCCGGCCCCGCCGCTCGACCTCGTCGCCGCCGAGATAGTCGTAGTCGAACTGGAAGCCGGGATGGCCGAGGAAAGTCCGCGGCGCGAGGTTGGTCATGGCGAAGCTGCTGGCGCCGGAGCGGATCCGATAGAAGCTCTCGATCATCGCTGCTATTTCGGGCGGCGACATATCAGCGCGGAAGTTCGGCACCTTCCGGTCGGCCTTGCGCCGCTGCTGGACGATGCGCTTGTCGTGCTCCAGTCCGCCGATGAAGGAGAGTCCGTCGAGCAAGGGGCCGTTGAGCGTCCAGTTCTCCTCGCGATTGATGTCGTAGAAGCCGCGGGGCGCCTGGTTCCAGCGGATGGTCGGCGTCACCGTCATCGAGCCGCGGGCGACACTCTGCGGCCGCGGATGGACGAGCGAATAGTAGCCGAAGCCGCCGCTTCCCAGACCGCCGCCTGCGCAGCCGGCGAGCAGGCTCAGACCCAGCAGCGGCGCGAGCAGCGACGTCCTCATCAGCTCCCTCCTCATTGCGTGAGCGAATAGCGGACCATCGCCGCGTCCTTCGCCTGGGGCGCCATCGCGAGGTAGCGGCCGAGCGCCTGCTTCCCTTCCTCCCGGCGGCCGGCCTTGAACTCGGCATAGCCGTGCGCACGCCACGCCTCCGCCGGCGCGTCCGGCAATGTCACGGCGGCGGCATAGCCTTGCGCGGCGCGGATATCGTCGCCCTTCTCGCCGCGCAGCCGCCAGATCTCCGCTTCGTAATAGCGGAGCAGTCCGCTCCAGCCGTCCTTCGCCAGGTTCTGGATGATATAGAGGCTAGCACCCGGATCGTTGAGCTTGACCTGATCGTCGAGAAAGCGCGTGCGATGGCCACCGAGGGCAGCGAGGTAGCGCTCGCGACCGCGCGTGCCGCTGCCGCCTGCCACTTCCTGCGCTGAGATACGCAAATCGCTCATGCGCTCGGCGGGCGCGGGATGAGTGGCGAAGAGCGAATAGCCGCGGTTGGGCCGCTTACGGCGCATCCTCGCGCTTGCCTCGACTTCCTCGATCAGCTGCTGCCAGGTCTCCGGCACGGCGTGCGGGTCGTAGCCGGCCTCGCCGATCAGCTTCAGCCCCATCGCGTCCGCCTCGGCCTCCAGCGTGCGGCTATATGCGAAGAGCGACAGGATCGTGCCCATGTGGGCGAGGCGGACGGCATCGCCCAGATAAGCACCCGCCGCGGCACCGCCGACGCCTGCACCCACCGCGGCGACGGTAAGGAGATCGGACTTACGCTTCGTGTCGCGCCAGCCGCGAACGTGGTGGCGGCGCAGGAAGTGACCGGCTTCGTGAGCGATCACGCCGGAAAGCTGCGCCTCGTCCCGCATCCGGGTGAGGAGGCCCGAGAAGACGACCATGAAGCCGGTCGGCGCCATGAACGCGTTGAACTCGGGGATGTGCGCCAGGTAGACGCGCAGGTCCCTGGCCGCCGGACCGCCGACGCACTCGGCAAGACCGCCAAGGTAGGAGGTGAGCGCCCGGTCCTCGATCAGCAGGTTCGAGCCGGCAATCTCCTGCTCGACCCGCTCGTACTGCTGCCAAAGGCCCTTCTCGTCCGTCTCCGTCGGCCGGTAGCCGGCCTGGATGAGCGGGGTCATCGACCTGGGCGAAATGCGTGCCTCGCCCCTGCCGACGAGGCCCGCGCAGCAGGCGCAGCCGAGACCGCCGAGCAAGCTGCGCCTCGTAATGATTTCGCTCATCGGGCGCGGTTCCTGACGTTGCGGCCCGCCTTCATGCGGCCGAGCAGCCGCTCGACCATCTGCGCCGAGCCCTCCGGCGTGCGGATGTCGCCGAACGTCACGCCGGGGAGGTGGCTGTTGGTCTGGAGCACGTTGAACCAGACGACCCCGCCGGTCCTGAGATCGACCAGCGACGCATAGGCCACCTGGCCGCCGCCGCCCTGCGGCGCGCAGAAGCCGATGAAGCAGCCGGCGATGCCGAGCACCTGCAGCGCCATCCGTTCGGAGGAGGCGATGCTGTCCTGCGCGTAGAGGAAGAGAGCATAGTCCATGCCGGTGGCGCGGCCGAGCGTCACCGCATCCTGCCCCAGCGTCCAGTCGATGCCCTGCCTGCGCTTGGTCGGCAGGTCGGCGCCGAAATATTTGTGAAGCGCGATTGAATTGCCGACCGCATTGTGGAGCCGCTCGAGGTCGGCGACCAGCTTCGGATCGACACCCGAGACCGACTCTCGCGTCTCAGCGATGACGGTGCGCCCGCCGCGTCCGCCCTGCTGCTCGCGCAGCGCCTGGAGGACGTTGCGCCGCGCCTGCTCGGTCCATTCGGCCCGCGGCTCGACAAGACCGCCGGCGGTGACCGAACCGACCTGCACGTCAGGCCGCATCACGATCAGGCTGTAATCGCCCTGCGGCGGCTGGAACTCGACGTCGGCCACCTGCCGCGTCTGCACGCAGCCGGCGAGGGTCAGCGAAGCCGCCGCCACCCAAGCACATGCGCCTCTTGCCATGGCCACCTCCCGCGCAAGCCTGGCATCTTGCCCCAGCATCTGGAAAAGCTCAAGCGCCTCAACGTGTTATCTGACTGCAACTCCCTTCCGGGCAGCTGCGGGCGACTGCCTGCTAGAGCACGTCACCGAACATCAGCCAGAGCAGGACGAACCAGGCGCCAAGCGCACCAGTGCCGAGCAGCCAGACATAGGCACGCGATTGCTCCCTTTCGTCGGGATCGTCAGGCATAGCGCGTCTCCGTCGCCTCTCTGGAGGCGCAACATCAGCCGCCTTAGGCAAAGACCTAGGCCAGCGCCTTCTTCAGGAGCTCGTTAACCACCTGCGGGTTGGCCTTGCCGGCCATCGCCTTCATCGTCTGGCCGACGAAGAAGCCGAAGAGCTTGTCCTTGCCGGAGCGATATTCCGCAACCTTGTCCGCATTCGCGGCCATGATCTCGGCGATCACCGCCTCGATCGCGCCGGTGTCGCTGGTCTGCCTGAGGCCGCGCTCCTCGACGATGCGGCTGGGATCGTCGCCCGTCTCGAGCATGATCTCGAACACCTGCTTGCCGAGGGTGCCGGAGAGGGTGCCGTCGGCAACGAGCGCGAGGAGCTCCGCGCCCTGCGCGGGCGTGACGGGCGAATCCTCGATCGTGCGGCCGAGCCGGTTGAGTGCGCCATAAAGGTCGGACAGCAGCCAGTTGGCAGCCGCCTTCGCGACCTGGGTCTCGGGCTTGCCGGCCTTCAGCGCGGCTTCGGCGAGGAGGGCCTCGAACCAGCGGGCAGTCTCGGCCTCGGCCGTGAGCACCTGCGCATTGTAGGCGCTGAGACCGAGTTGCTCCTCGTAGCGGCGGCGCTTGGCGTCAGGCAGTTCGGGAAGGCTGGCGCGGCATTCCTCAAGAAACTCCGGCGTGAGCTCCAGCGGCAGCAGGTCCGGATCCGGGAAGTAGCGATAATCGTGCGCATCCTCCTTGGAACGGAGCGAGCGCGTTTCGCCCTTGTCGGGATCGAACAGGCGAGTTTCCTGGACGATCGCGCCGCCGCTCTCCAGAACATCGACCTGCCGGTTCGCCTCATATTCGATCGTCGCCATGATGAAGCGCACCGAATTGACGTTCTTGGTCTCGGTGCGGGTGCCGAATTCCTCGCCGGGCTTGCGGACCGAGACGTTGACGTCGGCGCGCATCGAGCCCTGCTCCATATTGCCGTCGCACGAGCCGACGTAGCGTAGGATCGATCTCAGCTTGCGGACGTAAGCGCCTGCTTCCTCTGGCGAACGCATGTCGGGCTTGGAGACGATCTCCATCAAAGCCACGCCCGAGCGGTTGAGGTCGACATAGGAGAAGCTCGGATGCTGGTCGTGCATCAGCTTGCCGGCATCCTGCTCGATATGAATCCGCTCGATGCCGACAGTCTTGGTCCCCTCGCCCGCCTCGATCTCGATCGCGCCCTCGCCGACGATCGGGTGGTAAAGCTGGCTGATCTGATAGCCCTGCGGCAGATCGGCGTAGAAATAATTCTTCCGGTCGAAGCGCGACCAGGCGTTGATCTGAGCCTCCAGCGCCATGCCGGTCCGCACCGCCTGCCGCACGCACTCCTCATTGAGCACCGGAAGCATGCCCGGGAACGCCGCATCGACGAGGCTCACCTGCGTGTTCGGCTCCGCGCCGAACTCGGTCGAAGCGCCGGAAAAAAGCTTGGCGTTCGAAGTGACTTGGGCGTGAACCTCAAGCCCGATCACAACTTCCCAATCGCCCGTGGCGCCACGGATGCGGTAGCTCATCGACTTCCCTTATGCGGCTGCCTGGCGTCGGGAACAATCACCTCCGCCATGCTGTAGTCGGGCGGCGGATCCTGTATCTCGTCGTCATAATAGCTGTAGCCGCGACTGCTAAATGGTCGCGCCAGCGGGGAGAACAGTGCCCTTAGAATAGCGCCGATCCCTTCGAACACTCCTTCCCAAATGAGTAGCAGAAGCAGGCAGAGCGGCAGCATCCAGAGGAGGTCCCATCCTTCCTCTTCGAAGACGCCGTCCATCCACAGCCACACGGAGCCTCCAGCGATGCCAGCCGCCATCAGCGCACGCCATGTCCAGACGCGCCGACGGTCTAGGGCTCGCTGCAGCCGCTGCTCACCCGTTTCAGCCGGAAATTCGTAGCTGCTCACCACCAAGCCTCGGCCCTCGCGGTGAAGCCGGCGCGTTCCTCGAAGGCGAGGCCGGCGTTGAGGACGCCCTGCTCGTCGAATGCCTTGCCGATGATCTGAAGGCCGAGCGGCAGGCCCTGATCGTTGAGGCCTGCCGGGACCGACATGGCCGGCAGGCCAGCGAGGCTGGCGGGCACGGCGAAGACGTCGTTCAGATACATGGCAATTGGGTCGGCGGTCTTCTCGCCCAGCGCGAAGGCGGCCGACGGCGCTGTCGGCGTCAGGATCAGATCGCATTCGCCCCAGACCGCCTCGAAGTCGCGGGCGATGAGCGCCCTCACCTTCTGCGCCTGGTTGAAATAGGCGTCGTAGAAGCCGGCCGAGAGCACGTAGGTGCCGATCATGATGCGGCGCTTCACCTCGGCGCCGAAGCCGGCGGCGCGGGTCGCCTGATACATGTCGGCAAGGTTGCCGTTATCCGGCGCGACCCGCTTGCCATACTTCACGCCGTCATAGCGGGCGAGGTTGGACGAGGCTTCGGCCGGCGCGATGATGTAATACGTCGGCAGCGCGTAGCGCGTATGCGGAAGCGAGACCTCGACTATCTCGGCGCCGGCATCGCGCATCCAGGCGATGCCCTGCTCCCAGACGCGATCGATCTCCTCCGGCACGCCATCGATCCGATACTCCCTGGGAATACCGATCCGCTTGCCCCTGATATCGCTCGAAAGATTCGCCTCCCAGGCGGGCACGTCGAGCTTCAGGGAGGTCGAGTCCTTCGGATCGTGCCCGGCCATGGTCTCGAGCAGGATCGTGCAGTCGCGCACGTCCCGCGCCATCGGCCCGGCCTGATCGAGCGAGGACGCGAAGGCGACCATGCCGTAGCGCGAGCAGCGGCCGTAGGTCGGCTTGACCCCGGTGATGCCGACGAAGGCGGCAGGCTGCCTGATCGAGCCGCCGGTATCGGTGCCAGTGACGCCTGGCGCGAGCCGCGCGGCGACGGCCGCGGCCGAGCCGCCGGACGAGCCGCCCGGGGTCAGCCCCGCGTTACCGCCGTCGTTGCGCCGCCAAGGCGAGATGACGTTGCCATAGGCACTGGTCTCGTTGGACGAGCCCATGGCGAACTCGTCCATGTTGAGCTTGCCGAGCATGCCGGCGCCCGCCTCGAACAGATGCCGGCTGACGGTGGATTCGTAGACCGGCTCGTAGCCCCCGAGCATCGAGCTGCCGGCGGTGGTCTGATAGCCTTCGGTCGCGAACAGGTCCTTGATGCCGAGCGGCACGCCGGAGAGCGGCTTCAGGTTGCCCTCAACGCGGTCGCGGTCGGCCTGGTCGGCCGCGGCGAGCGCATGTTCCGGCGTGTCGATCACGAAGGCGTTGAGCATCTTCGCCTTGGCGACGTTCGCGTTGAACGCCTCCGCCACCTCGCGGGCCGAGAAGGCGCCGTCGCGCACCCCGTCACGGATCGCCGCGACGCCGAGATCCGTCAGCTGGCTCATTCGATGACCTTCGGCACCGCGAAGAAGCCATGCTCGGCAACCGGCGCGTTCTTCAGCACGGCGTCGCGCCTGTCGCCGTCCGTCACCACGTCCGCCCGCATGCGGAGCTGGTTCGGGATCACCGCCGTCATCGGCTGCACGCCGGTGACGTCCACCTCCTGCAGCTGCTCGATCCAGCCGAGTATGTTGTTGAGTTCGGGAACCAAGGCCTCGACCTCCGCATCGCTAACGGCGATGCGGGCGAGCTTGGCGATATGGCGTACGGTGGCGGTATCGACGGACATGAGTGCCTTGTGCGGAAACGTCGCTGAGCGACGGCACGCGCGCTAGCACCCGCTTGGTTCCCCTTCAAGGAAGAGGTTAGAAGATCGGCCCCACCGGCTGCCCGTTCACGAAGACCTGACGCCGCTGGACCGGCCGCACCTCGACCTGCCCCGCCGCGACCGCCCGCTGCTGCGCCTCCGGGTTGCGAGACGTCCCCGTGGAGATGCCCGGCCCGATATCCGGATTGACCAGCCAGCCCCCCTGCTCGTCGCGGACGACCCGGACCGGGCTGACGTCGCAGCGCTCGCAGGGAAAGCCGACCGCGACCGCCTCGTTCGCGCCCGGTCGCCAGATCAAGGTGCAGGGACCGAACTGGCAGGCGGCGGATTGTGACAAGGCGACCCGGAGCTCCGGCGGCACGGGCACATTCTCCGGCAGCACGCGCAGGTTCGTTTCCAGCTGCCTGGCGCTGCGTCGAAGCCGTGCAGGCTCGGCCGCCGCCCAGCGCACCTTGCTGGCCAGCGCAGTCGCGGCGAACGCGCGCAGATTGGCGGGACCCGTGTCGCGGATCCGCTCGAGCGCGCGCCGGCCGGCCGGGCCGAAGTCGAAGCGGATCGCGGTCCAGTCGAATTCCTCCGGCGAGACCTTGCCGGCCTCGAGCCGCGCCATCTGGTCGCGCGTCGAGATCGCGCCGAAATTGACCAAAGGCGCCGCCAGCAGCAGCGCCACGGCGGAGATGCCGAGCGCCAGCCTGACGTTCATCGGCCGCACGCGCTCGGCCCAGCCGAGGCGTCCGCGAACTACCGTCCAGAGATAGGCGAGCGAGACCGCCAGCACGATCAGCACGAACGTGGCGGCCCAGAGTCGCTCGGGCGTGAAGCCATGCTGATCGATCCGCAGCCAGGTCGAGATCGCCGCCACGATCGCAAGCGGCGCCATCACCGCCGCGAGCGCCGCCGCCGACAGGCGGAGCGCCCTGCCCTTCGCCTCCTCGTCCGGCGCGTTTCCGATCACGGCATTGGCGAGCAGGAAGGCGCCGAGGATGGCGAACAGCAGGATGGGTGTGGTCGACGTCGTCTTGTCCCACAGCGGCTCCAGCCCGGTGAAAGGCAAAGCCAGCACGAACAGCACCAGCCCCGCAGCAAGCACGGGGGCCAGCACCGACAGGACGGTGGTCGCCACCCGCTGGAGCATGCCCAGGACTTGATCGCGATCCCGCAGCAGCCCGATCGCGCCGCCGAGCGCCGCGCCGATGATGAGGGCGTTGAACCAGCTTTCCCGCAGCGCCTCGCGCAGCAGGTCGAGCCCGATGAGGTTGAACAGCTCGGCGAGCAATTGCGCCAGCAGCCAGGAGATGAGCACGAAAGCCCAGGCGGCGCACCACAGCACGATGTTGGTCCAGGCATGGGCGTGGATCGGCGCATAATCGAGCCGCCAGCGCCCCTCGTCCCGCGCCGCCTGGAAGAGCGGCACGGCAATCGCCACGACCAGCAAGGACGAGAAGACCCGCCATTCGTCGCCGGCGCTCCATCCGCTCCTGCTGCCGTTCGAGTAGAAGACGAGCGCGACGACCAGCCCGGCGGTGAGTCCGAAGGCGAGCGACCAGAGCGGCCGCACCCGCTCGAGCGTGAAGCCCAGTGTGATGCCGGCGACGGCAAGGAAGAAGGCGGTTGCCAGCCGCAGCGGATCCTCGGTCTGAGCATGCTCGCTGACGTTGATGAGACCATCGATCAGAACGGCCAGCACCGCGCCCAGCGCCGCCAGCCCCGCCGCACGCACCGGCCAAGGCTCGTGATCCGCCATCCTGTCCGCCATTGACCCTTCTCCCCGCGTCGAACATGCGCCGCGCCAGCGGCGGCTTGCAACCGCCTCTGCCATGCTGTTGTGCAGCCGCGATGCATTTCCGGAGGAATTAGATGCCCGCACGCCGTTTTCTGTGGATCGTCGCGGGTCTGATCGTGATGCTGCTGGCGGGGGCGCTCGCCTATCGCCTGTTCGAGGACCGGCTGTTCAAGCTGGCCATGGTGCCCACCGTGGCGTTCGAGGAGGCGAAGGCGCCAACGGCCGGCCCCGATTACGCCGCTGCCTCGATGTGGATCGCCCGCCCCGACCTGGCTAGAGACCCGGCGCGCTGGCTGCCCGACGGATTCACGCCCCCTCCCCCGCCTGAGGAAAAGGCGGCGGTGTTCTTCATCCACCCCACCTCCTTCCTCGATAAATCGCGCTGGAATGCGCCCATCGACCATCAGGATTCACAGCAGCGCGCCCGCCTGTTCGTCCGCCACCAGGCGAGCGCCTTCAACGGCGTGGGCGACATCTGGGCGCCCAAATACCGCCAGGCGACGTTCGGCGCCTTCCTCACCAGCAAGGACGACGCCGAGAAGGCCCTGAACTTCGCCTATCGCGACGTTCTCGCCGCGTTCGAGGAATTCCTGAGGCAAGCGCCGGCGGACCGGCCGATCATCCTCGCCGCCCACAGCCAGGGCAGCCTGCACCTGATGCGGCTGCTTCGCGAGCGGGTTGCGGGGACGTCGGTGTCGAAGCGCGTCGCCGCGGCCTACGTCGTCGGCTGGCCGATCTCGATCACCGCGGACCTTCCGGCCCTCGGACTCCCCGCCTGCGCAACCGCCGGCCAGAGCGGCTGCATCCTTTCCTGGCAGACCTTCGCCGAGCCGGCCGATCCCTCAATGGTGACGGACGTCTACAACGCCTCCAGCGCATCCAACGGGCAAAGGCGCGCCGGCACGCCGATGCTGTGCGTCAATCCGCTCACCGGCAACCGGGGCGACGCCGCTCCCGCCGCGCGCAATCTCGGCACCCTCCTGCCCAATGCGGAGCTGACCGAGGCGGAGATGGCGGTCGGGGCGGTGCCGGCGGAGTGCGGCCCGACGGGGTTCCTCCTGATCGGCGACGAGGAGCGGCTGCCCGACCTGCCGGCCTACGTGCTGCCGGGCAACAACTATCATGTGTTCGACTATGCGCTCTTCTGGTCGAACATCCGTGCCGACGCCGCCGCCCGGCTCGCAAGCTTCCGCGCCTCATGATCGTCGCCGGTGCCGCCGCTTTCCGTGAGGCGCTCCCGGCTGGTGGTCGCCTGATCGGCCTCGACGTCGGCACCAAGACGATCGGGGTGGCGCTTTGCGACGCACAATGGACCTTCGCGACGCCCGCGGAGCTGATCCGGCGCGGGAAGTTCTCGGCGGACCTCGAGAAGCTGAAGGCGCTCACCGCCGCGCAGCATGTCACCGGCATCGTCGTCGGCCTGCCGCTCAACCTCGACGGCAGCGATTCCCCCCGCACCCAGTCGGTTCGCGCCTTTGCCCGCAACCTCCAGCCGCTCGGCCTGCCGATCCTGCTCTGGGACGAACGCTGGTCCACGCAGGCCGTCACCCGCACCCTCATCGACGCCGACGCCAGCCGAGCCCGCCGTGCCGAGCTCGTCGACAAGATGGCCGCAGCCTACATCCTACAGGGCGCGATCGACGCGCTGACGATGGGCTGAGCGCCGCGATGGAGCAGGCGAAAAAGGGGGGGCTCGCGCGAGCGGCGATGGCCCTGCTCCTTCTCTACGTCATCTCGCTCGCCTTCATGCAGCCCCGGATACGGCTGCTCGGCTATAACGCCGTGCCTTCGGATATCGTCTTCGTCCCGCTGGCGCTGGTCTGGGGCCTCGCCGTGTTGCGCGGGCAGGCGAAGCTCATCTGGGACCGGGCCTGGTGGCCGCTCCTCTTCTACTTCGCCGCCATGACTCTGTCGTTGCTCGCGACCGCGACCATCGGCCGGGGTGCGATCAAGCTGGCCAGCCAGGTATACCTGCTCAGCCTCCCGGTCATCGCTGTGAGCCTCATCGACGGCACGGCGGATCTGAGGCGCATCTTCCGCTGGTGGATCGCCGCGATGGCGCTCCTGGCCGCGATGGCGGTCGCTGCCCTCCTTCTCTTCTACGTCGATCGCAACAATCCGCTGCTGGCGCGGGCGCTCTACCGTTTCGGAACCCTCGCTCCGGGTGCCTATCCCCGTTTCCAGCTCAGCTTCACCAATGCCAACATGCTCTGCAACTATCTGAGCGTGTCGCTGATGATCCTGCTCGCCTCCCTGCGGTTGAGCTGGGTTCCAAGAGTTGCGGGAGCATTGGTCGCCGCAGGCCTGATGATCGCGGCTGCGTTCACGATCTCGCCGGGGCTCGGCGGGATCGCCCTCGTCGTTGGGCTCTGGCTCGGCCTGACACTGCCCAGCGAGCGGCGGCTCGCGCGCAGCCTCGCACTCGGTGGCGGAGCCGTCGTCGCCGTCCTCTTCATAGTCGCCATGGCCGTGACGCCCATCCTTCACAGCACCGCGCCCTATCTCATACGCGTTCCCCTGATCGACCTTACCCTGGCACCGGCGGGGCGACTGATGATCTGGACGGATGCAGTGCGAAACTTCGTCGCCGATCCGCTGCTGGGCCGGGGCCTTGGCGCCGATGCGGTGCTGGTCCGCTATCAGGATCCCTCGGGCAACCTCCAGCGGCTGACCGACGCACACAACTCCTACCTCAACATCGCCGTCCAATGCGGCCTGCTCGGCCTCGCGGGGCTGGTGCTGGTCACCCTCGCCGCCTGGAAGGCCGCTTCGCCCTTTCGCATCGGGCCTCACGGCGAGCATGCGCTGCCGGTCGCGCTCGGCGTCGCCTTCATCGGTGCATTCGTCTATCAGGGCCTCGGCGGCTCGTTCGAGGATGCGCGCCATCTCTGGCTGCTGTTCGGCCTCCTCGTCGCCAGCCGCCGGCTTGAGCCGCAGCCGCGCCCCACCTAGAGCCGCAGGCGATGAGCGATCCCTTCCCCCACCGTCACCTGCTCGGCATCGCGGCGCTGTCGGCAAGCGAGATCCGCTTCATCCTGGATCAGGCGGAGCAGTGGATCGAATTCAACCGCCGCACGCGGAAGATCGACGAGCGGCTGAAGGGCCTCACGCAGTTCAACGTCTTCTTCGAGAACAGCACCCGCACCCTGTTCTCCTTCGAGGTGGCGGGCAAGCGGCTGGGGGCGACGGTCGCGAATTTCCACGCCGCCGGCTCGTCGGTCCACAAGGGTGAGACGCTGATCGACACTGCCCTCACGCTCGACGCCATGCGGCCGGACGTGCTGGTGATCCGCCACTCCTCGACCGGCGCGGCAGCCGAAGTGGCGGCGGCCGTGGATTGCGCGGTGATCAATGCCGGCGACGGCACCGGCGAACATCCGACCCAGGCTTTGCTCGACGCGCTGACGATCCGGCGCCGGCTGGGACGGATCGAGGGGCTGAAGGTGGTGATCTGCGGCGACATCAGGCACAGCCGCGTCGCGCGCTCAAATCTCCTCTCGCTGCCCTTGCTGGGTGCGGAGCTGCGGGTGGCGGGTCCCCCTGCCTTGCTCCCGGGCTGGGAAGCGCTCGGCGGTGTCCCGGCCTTCGATGATTTCGACGAGGCGATCGAGGGGGCGGACGTGGTGATGATGCTGCGCATCCAGCGCGAGCGGATGGAAGCGGCATTGTCCGCCTCGCTCGATGACTTCCATGCCCGTTACGGCCTCACCCGCGAACGGCTTGCCCGGGCGGCGCCCGATGCCCTCGTCATGCACCCAGGCCCGATGAACCGCGGCGTGGAGATCGATGGGGAGCTGGCCGACGATCGCAGCCGTTCGGCGATCCTTGATCAGGTCGAGATCGGCGTCGCCGTCCGGATGGCCTGCCTCGACATCCTCACCCATGGACGCCGGACAGAATAAGGGCGACGGCAGTCGCCTGCCGCCGCCCGCCCCCTCCTGGGTTATGACTTAGCCGCGAGCGGCGTAGCGAGCTGCCCACTGGACCGGCGCGTCGCCGGCCTTGCTGCGCACGAAGCATGCGCCACCTTTGGCCTTGATCGAGTTGCAGACGCGGGCCGCCTCGGCTGGAGCCTCGAAGCTGCCGATCGCGAGACGATGGAACGTGCCCTTGCCGGGAAGACTCACGGTCGTGCTGACCGGCTGCTTGTCGGGCCCGAAGGCGAAGCGGTCCTGCAGGCGGCTCCAGCCGAGCTCCACCTGAACCGGGTTCCGGTAGGCGGCGACCTGAACCACGAAGCGACCATTCGCGACCGCGCGTGCTTCGGATTCGAGCTTCGCAAGCTTGGCGGACTTGAATACGGGGATCGGCGCCGGCGCCACCTGGACAGCGGCGGGGATGACGACCGGATCCGCGGTGACCAGCGTCTCCGCGGCGGCGGCGAACTTCTCCGCCGCAACAATTTCGGGTTCGGCAACGACGGGTTCGACCGCAGCCACTTCGACCGGAGCCTCGACCGCCGGAGCGACGGCCTCCGCCCACACGGGAGCCTCCGGCTCCGGCGCCTTGAGTGCCAGTCGGACCGGCTGACCCGCATCTTCGGCAACCGCCGTGACGCCGAGCAGCATAGCGACCTGATTCTTGTCGCCGGTGGGGCTGGCGAACTCCGCCCATTGGGCGAGACGCTCGGGAAGATCGGCCGGCGACACGTCCTGCTCGGCGGTCACGCGGGCTCTCTGCCAGTCGCCGGCGAGGGCGTAAGCGAGCGCCAAATTCTGCCGGACTCGGCCCGTAGCATTGGCTTCGCGCGCAGCCGGCTCAAGCAGCGCGATCGCACGCTGCGGATTGCCGGCAAGCGCGAAGGCGAGACCGACGTCGCCAGGCGCCGCCGTTTCGGCGAGCTGCTCCAGTTCGGCGGTGGCGAGCTGTTTCTTTCCCTGCGCGATCAGCGCCAGCGAAATGCTCAGCGATGCGCGAGGATTGCGCGGGTCCAGCGTCAGCACGTCGGAGAAAGCAGCCTCGGCCGAGACGAACCGGCCATTCTTCAGATAAAGATCGCCGAGCAGCATGCGGTAGCCGGCATCGCGCGGCGCGAGCTCGACGAGGCGCTCGGCAATCGGCAGCGCGTCGGCAAACTTGCCCTGCTGCACCGCGATCTGGGCGCGCTCGTAAAGCTTCATCGCATTGCGCTCGGAGACCGGCGATGCCTCCAGCGAGGCGGTGCGATCGGCCTGGCCGGCCGGCGCGCAGCCGACGACGGTGGTGCCAAGGACGAGGCCGGACGCGGCGAGCCTGAAAGCGAAACCTTTGTTCATCCTAATTCTCCTGCTCAGCGGCGTTTGCCGAGAGTGGCCGGCACATGACCCGCCATGGCGTCGAGTTCGGGAAGCGAGCCGAGGAACGAGTCCAGTGCCTCGCTGACGATCTGCTGCGCCGAACGGTGCGTGACCGCACAGGCGAGTCGCAGCTTCAGATGACGCTCCGAATCCAGCCGAAGGGTGAAAGCCGCCTTGGCCTTCGATCCCGGCGCGCTGCGCGGACGCGAGGGCAGCTTGACCACCTCGGCCCTGACCTTGGGCAGCTCGGCCTGCGGCGCCTGTTCCTCGGCCGCTTCCTCTTCGGATTCGGGCGCGAAACTGGCCTTGATGGCACGCTGCTGCTCGATGACGGGCGGCGGCGAGGCCGGCTCCTCGGCGATGGGCGAGCGCGGTGCCGGCGTCAGCGCCGAGATCGAGCTCGGCACATGCTCCGGACGCTCGTCTCGCGGCGCGGGATGGCTCGGGGTAGCGGGCTGGTGCCCATGGCCCATGTCGTTCCAGCCGAGATCCTCGAGGCCCATGCCCTGGCCGAAGCCCTGCGGGCGCATGGCGGGCTTGGCCGCGCCCTTGCGGGCGAGGAGACCGGAAGAGAGGGATGCGAAAGGCTTCGGTTCAGCCATCGTTCGGCCCTCCGCTTACTGACCGGCCACGCGGCGGCCGAAGCCGCCGGCGGGACGAGGCGTGGCGGCGTGCAGCTGCGGGCCACCCGGTGCGGCGAAGACGGTGCGACGGAAATTCTTCTCGAGCCGGTCGGCGATATATTCCCAGAGCTCCGTGACCTCGGCCGCCGACTTGCCCCGGGGGTCGACCTCCATCACCGTGCGGCCATCGATCATCGAAGCGGCGAAGTCGGTGCGGTGGTGGAGAGTGACCGGAGCGACCGTCCCGTGCTGGGACAAAGCCACCGCGGCCTCGTATGTGATCTTGGCCTTGGGCGTCGCCGCATTGACGACGAAGATGAGCGGCTTGCCGGCACGTTCGCACAGATCGACGGTGGCGCCGACAGCGCGCAGATCGTGCGGAGAGGGACGCGTCGGGATGACGATCAGCTCGGCCACTTGGATGACGCTCTGGATCGCCATGGTGATCGCCGGAGGGGTGTCGATGACGGCGAGCTTGAAGCCCTGCTGGCGCAGCACTTCCAGGTCGGCACCGAGACGGGCGACGGTCGTCTGCGCAAATGCGGGCATTTCCGACTCGCGCTCGTTCCACCAGTCGGCGAGCGAGCCCTGCGGGTCGATGTCGATCAGACAGACCGGCCCATAACCGGCAAGCTGGGCCTGCACGGCCAAGTGGCCGGACAGCGTGGTCTTGCCCGAACCACCTTTTTGAGACGACAGTGCCAGAACGCGCATGATTTTCCCTCGGCTCTCAGACCTTCCCGCCGGGGGATGCACTTCAGGCGCCTAAAATCTGGTTAATCCTCAGCCGCTTCATTTCTCGGCTGGTTCAGCGGCAACGCCAATTTTATACTCGCAAACTATTGAAGCTTTGCAGGCGAAGCGCAGACCCCGCGCTCCGGGAGGCGGACATGAACAAGACTGCTCGGCATATCATCATCCTCGCTTGCGCGGCCGCTCTTGCCGCGCCCGCCCTTGCCGACGTCAAATCCGGGGTCGATGCCTGGCAGCGCGGGGACTTCACCGCGGCGGTCAAGGACTGGCGCCCGCTCGCGGACAAGGGCGATGCCGACGCCCAGTTCAACATGGGCCAGGCCTACAAGCTCGGCCGCGGCGCACCCGCCGACATGAAGATCGCCCAGAGCTGGTATGAAAAGGCTGCGGCCCAGGGCCATGAGCCGGCGCAGGCCAATCTCGGCCTGATCCTGTTCCAGGCGGGCAACCGCACCGCCGCCATGCCCTGGATCCGCAAGGCCGCCGACAAGGGCGACATGCGCGCGCAATATGTGCTGGGCACCGCCCTCTTCAACGGCGACGGCGTGCCGAAAGACTGGCCGCGCGCCTATGCGCTGATGACCAGCGCCGCCGGGCAGGGCCTGGCGCCCGCCCGCGCGAGCCTCGCGCAGATGGAGGAGTTCGTCCCCGCCGCCGACAAGCAGAAGGGCAAGCAGCTCGCGGCGCAGATGGCGCAGCGCCTGGTCTCCGACCCGCTGACCATGCCAACGACCCGGCCGACGGCGCTGGCCTCCGCTGCGCCCGCCAAGCCGGCGACCAAGCCGAGCACCTCTTCCGCTTCGTCCAAGCCGCTGCCGCCGGGCAAGGGCAACACGCCGGGCGAGAAATCCGCCGCCGCTGCAGCGCAGGCTGCAAAGCTTGATGGGGCCTCGGGAGCGAAGGCGGCGCCAGCCCCCAAGCCTGCGGCGACCAGCACGGGCGGACGCTGGCGGGTGCAGCTCGGCGCCTATGGCAGCCCGGGCCTTGCACGTGGGCAATGGCCTGTCCTGTCGCGCAAGATCGGCGCACTAGGCGGCATGCAGCCGAGCTATGAGCCTGCCGGCGAGTTCACTCGCCTTCGCGTCGGGCCCCTCGCCAGCCGCGCCGATGCCGAGAAGCTCTGCGCCGCAGCCAAGTCCGCGGGACAGGCTTGCTTCGTCGTCGCGCCCTGACGGGAACTCCCGCCCCTCCCGTCGATTGAATCGGCTGCGAATCGATTGGAGACAGCAAGATGGCGGCACGCGCCTATTGGAAGGGTCAGATCAGGCTCGCTCTGGTCTCTATTCCCGTGGAGATTTTCTCGGCGACCAAGAGCGGCGCCACCATCGCCTTCAACCAAATCCACGAGCCGACCGGCAAGCGCATCAAATATGAGAAGGTGGTGCCCGGCGTCGGCCCGGTCGATCCCGACGAGATCGTGAAGGGATTCCAGGTCGAGAAGGGCAATTACGTTCTGCTGCAGGACGAGGAGATCGAGGCGGTCAAGCTGGAGAGCAAGAAGACGCTCGAGCTCACCCAGTTCGTCGATCATGACGAGATCGACGTCCTTTATTTCGAGAAGCCTTATTATGTCGTCCCGGCCGACGATCTCGCCGAGGAGGCGTTCATCGTCCTACGCGAGGCGCTCAAGCGGACGAAGAAGGTCGCCCTCGGCCAGCTTGCTCTGCGCGGCCGCGAATATATCGTCAGTCTCAAGCCCTGCGGCCGAGGCATCGTGCTGGAGACGCTCCGCTATGCCGACGAGGTCAACAAGGCTCAGGGTTATTTCCGCGACATCGGCGAGGCGAAGCCCGACGAAGAGCTGCTCGACCTCGCGGAGACCCTGATCGCCAAGAAAACGGCCAAGTTCGACCCGAGCCAGTTCCACGACCGCTACGTCGACGCGCTGCACGATCTCATTGAGAAGAAGCGCAAGGGCAAGACCATCCATACCGACGAGGAGCAGGCCCCGGCGCGCGGCTCCAATGTAATCGATCTGATGGCCGCGCTCAAGCGCTCGATCGAACGACCCGGCGCGGAGGACGGGAAACCTAAGAAGAGCGCGGCAAAGCCTGCCGCCAAGCCCGCGGCCAAGAAAGCGCCTGCCAAGAAGGCACCGGCCAAGGCCGCACCGGCTCGCAAGCGGGCATAAGCTGAATGGCTCGCAAGGCGGCCGATCCGCTCGCGGCCTACAACAAGAAGCGCGACTTCACGAAGACCGCTGAGCCGGCGGGCAAATATGAGACGCTCCCTTGGGGCGGCGGCTACGCCTTCATGGTGCAGAAGCACGATGCCACGCGGCTGCACTACGACTTCCGGCTGGAGATGCAGGGAACGCTGAAGAGCTGGGCGGTCACGCGCGGCCCCAGCCTCGATCCGGACGACAAGCGCCTCGCCGTCCGCACCGAAGACCATCCCCTCTCCTACGCCACGTTCGAAGGCACCATTCCCAAGGGCCAATATGGCGGTGGCACGGTGATGCTGTGGGACTGGGGGGTCTGGACGCCGGACCCGCGCAAGGATCCGGTGAAGACGATTGAGGAAGGCCATCTCCACTTCACGCTCGACGGCCAGCGGATGAAGGGCGAATGGATCATGTTCCGCCTGAAGCCGCGCGGCGGCGAGCGGGCGGAGAACTGGATCCTTCGCAAGGTGAATGACGAATTCGTCGGCGGCTCGACCGGCCTCACCGAGAAATATCTAACCAGCATCAAGACCGGCCGCACGATGCAGGAGATCGCCGCGGCAAAGCCGGCCAAGGAGCTCAGCACCTTCCAGAAGGCGATGAAAGCGGGCTCACGTAGCTCCCCGGCAAAGGCCGGGGCGCAGAAACAGCCGCGGACTGGACGCCGGCCTTCGCCGGGGAACAAGAACGGCAAGCCCCCGCCCTTCCGCGAGCCGCAGAAGGCGACGCTCGTCGACAACGTCCCCTCCGGCTCCGCCTGGATCCATGAGATCAAGTTCGACGGCTATCGCTGCCTGCTGAGCATCGGCGGCGGGGAGGCGAAGGTCTACACCCGCTCCGGGCTCGACTGGTCGGACAAGTTCCCTGAGATCGCCGCCGCGGCGCGCGAGTTGGAGGTCGGCTCGGCCCTGCTCGACGGCGAGATCGTGAAGCTCGACGAGAAAGGCGGCAGCAACTTCTCCGCCCTCCAACAGGCGATCAGCGAGGGCGGCCGCGGCCTCACTCTGTTCCTGTTCGACGCGCTCGAGATAGACGGCGAGGACCTGGCGCCGCTCCCGAACATCGAACGCAAGCAGCGCCTCGCCTCGCTGCTCGGCGAGGGCAAGCCGCCCTTCCTACTCTACGCGGACCATGTCGTCGGCCATGGCGAGAAACTGTTCGACGCGATGTGCGAGGCCGGCGGCGAAGGCATCATCGCCAAGAAAGCCGACGCACCCTATCGCGGCACCCGCACCAAGGCCTGGCTCAAGATCAAGTGCACGCGGCGGCAGGAGTTCGTCATCATCGGCTGGTCGGAGAGCGACAAGAAGGGCCGCGGCTTCAGGGCGCTGCTGCTCGGCCTCAACCAGGACGGCAAGCTCCGCTACGCGGGCAAGGTCGGCACCGGCTTCTCCAACGCGATCCAGCACGAGCTGCGCGAACGGTTCGAGAAGATCTCGGTGGCCAAGCCCCCTGCCCCCGTCCCACGGACGGAAGCGCGCGGCGCGCATTGGCTGAAGCCGGAGCTGGTGGCGGAGGTCGCCTTTGCCGAGTTCACCGCCGACAATGTCGTCCGGCACGCCAGCTTCCTGGGCCTCCGCGAGGACAAGCCGGCCAAGGCCGTCGTCGTCGAGAAGCCGCAGCCGATTGCCGAAGCCGCGCCCGATAACATCAAGATCAGCAATCCCGAGCGGATCGTCTTCCCGGACGCGAAGATCACCAAGGGCGAGCTGGTCGACTATTACCGCACGGTCGGGCCGCTGATGACGCCCTGGACGGCCAACCGCCCGCTGAGCCTGGTCCGCTGCCCCCAGGGGCGGGCCAAGAAATGCTTCTTCCAGAAGCACAATACCGGCAGCTTCGGACCGCACGTCCACCAGATCCCGATCGAGGAGAAGAAGGGGCAGGTCGAGGACTATGTCTTCGTCAAGGAGGTCGCCGGCATCATCGCCTGCGTCCAGATGGGCACGATCGAGTTTCACGGCTGGGGCTCGCCCGTCGATGCGATCGAAAAGCCCGACCGGCTCGTCTTCGACATCGATCCCGACGAAGGCCTGGATTTTGACGTCGTCAGGAAGGCCGCGCACGATCTCAAACGCTACCTCGCCGACATGGGCCTCCAGACCTTCCCGATGCTGACCGGCGGCAAGGGCGTCCACGTGATCGTGCCGCTCACGCCGGAGGCGGAATGGCCTCAGGTGAAGGATTTCGCCCAGCGCTTCTGCGTCGCCCTCGCGACCGCGGAACCCGACCGCTTCACCGCCAATCTCGCCAAGGCCAAGCGCAAAGGCCGGATGTTTCTCGACTACCTGCGCAACCAGCGCGGCGCGACGGCGATCATGCCTTATTCGAGCCGGGCCCGCGAAGGCGCGCCGGTGGCGGCTCCGATCATCTGGGACGAGCTTGACGACATGCCTTCGGGCGGCCGTTTCACCGTCCGCGACGGAGATCTGCTCGTCGAGCGCGCTTCGTCCCGCACGCTGCAGGGCTGGGGCGAAGCCGCGCAGGTCCTGCCGGACCTCTAATCCGCCGCCTGGGCGACGAGCCAGTCCTCGAACGCCCGCATCGCCGGACTCGGCTCCTTCGATTTGAGGCGCGTCAGCCAATAGCTTCCCGTCACCACTTCGGCATCGAACGGGCGCGAAAGCCGTCCCTCGCGCAGCTCCCGCTCGAACATCGAGACCGGCGCCAGCGCGACCCCCGCCCCCTGCAGCGCCGCCTCGATCATCACCCAGGAGGAGTCGAACATCGGGCCGCCGATCGCCGGCGCGGCCGTCCCCGCCGCCGCGAACCAGTCCGGCCAGTCGTTGCGATAGGAACGCAGCAGCGTCTCCCGTGCGAGATCGGTGGGCACCTTCAGGCGCGCGGCGATGGCGGGGGTGCAGAGCGGCGTGAACGGCGCCTCGAACAGCAGCCGCGCCTCGGTGCCGTGCCAGGCGCCGTCGCCGAAGCGGATCGCATAGTCGAGCCCCTCCGCCGCGATGTCGACACGGTTATTGTTGGTCGAGAGCCTAAGATCGACGAAGGGATGAGCTTCGCGGAAGGCGTCGAGGCGCGGCAGTAGCCATCCCACCGCAAAGGTGCCGACCACGCCCACCGCCAGCACCTCGCGCACGATCCCGCCCCGGAAACGCTCCAGCAGTTCGGCCATCCTGTCGAACGACTCCCGCAGCACCGGCAGCAGCGCCAGGCCCTCGTCCGTCAGCGCGAGCCCTCTCGGCAGCCGGCGGAAAAGCGGCGCGCCGAGCCGCTCCTCAAGCGCCTTCACCTGATGGCTGAGCGCGGCCGGCGTGACGCACAGCTCGATCGCACCATTGGTAAAGCTCAGATGCCGCGCCGCCGCCTCGAAGGCACGCAGAGCGTTGAGCGGCAGATAAGGCCGGATCATGCTTGATCCTTTAGTTTTCCTAAAAGCTCAGCAGAGGTAACATCGTTTGCTCGCCGCCGCCACGGGCAGCATCTTCGCGGTCCAGCAGGGCCATTATCTCCTGCGAGGCGTCGGAGGCGATATATGCGTAAAAGTTTGTTCTTCCTCACCCTAGTTGGGCTCGCCTCGGCGGCCCCCGCTGTCCAGACGCAGGCAAAGTCGTACGATGATCCCAAGTGGAGGGAGCCCATAGCTCCGTTCCGCATCGCCGAGCGGCTTTATTATGTCGGCTCGAGGGAACTGGCCGCGTTCCTGATCGACAGCGGCGAGGGCCTCATCCTGCTCGACGCCGGTGTTCCGGAATACGCGCCGCGGCTTCTCGCCAACATCCGCACGCTCGGCTTCGAGCCGAAGCAGGTCAAGATATTGCTCAACGGCCAGGCGCATCTCGACCATGCCGGCGGCCTTGCCGCGGTCAAAGCGGCGACGGGGGCGAAGATGCTCGCCTCCGCCGCCGATGCCAAGCTGCTGCAGCGCGGCGGCAAGGAGGACTTCGCCTGGGGGGACGACCTCGCCTATCCGCCGATCAAGGTCGACGGCATCGTCCGCGACGGCCAGCGCGTGACGCTCGGCAAGGCGACGCTGACGGCGCACCTCACTCCCGGCCACACCAAGGGCTGCACGACCTGGACGATGCCGGTGAGCGAGCAGGGGCGCACAATGGTGGCCCAGTTCAACTGCAGCGCCAGCATCCCCGGCTACAAGCTGCTCGGCACGCCCGCTTACCCGGACATGGCCGCCGATTACGATCGGACCTTCGCCAAGCTCCGGCAGCTACCGTGCGACATCTTCCTCGGCGCGCACGCATCCTTCTTTAATCTGGACGCCAAGCGCGCACAGCTCGGCAAAGCCAAGGTGAACCCGTTCGTCGATCCGGAAGGGTGCAGGCGCTACATCGCTCGCATGGAGACGAGCTACCGCGAACAGCTCACGCGCGAGCGGGATGCCCTCGCTGCCTCAGAAGGAGCCGGCAAGCCTTAGTGCAACCGCGCCGATATCGTCGGAGCACCGGGGATTTCCGACGGCTCCGGCGCCGGCCGGTCGTCCGCAGCGAAGGCCTTGAGCATGCCCTCCAGTACGCTGCTCGCGCAGCGGCGGGCGAACTCCTCGGTCGGACCGATCACGGTGACTTCGGGAACGTCGGGCAAAGTGAGGATGACCCCGCTGCTCTCGCAGCGGGTGAGTTGCACTGGGTAACGAAGCATGTCTCGCACTCCGGCGAATTTCGTTTGGCAGCAAAACTGGAAGCGCGGCCCCGCGGTTCCGCCTGTCGCCGCTCCGACCAAGAAAAACTGATCTGCATCGGTTTCTCGCCGCCCTGCATCCATTTCCACGGTGAGTGGTTGGGCGGCGATGGACGCAAGGATCGATCTCAACACCGCAGACCAGGACGCGCTCGACGCCATCAATGGGCTGCGCGGTCACGGCCACGAAATCGTGCGGTATCGCGACGAGCGCGGCGGCTTCACCAGCGTTGGTCAGCTCGATGAGGTGCCGGGTCTTACCGGCAAGATCACCGACGAGATAACCGACCGGCTGCGGGTAAAGGATGGCTGATCCTCTGCTCCACACCGGCACAGCCGCCTGACGCGGCGCCCGTTAATAATCTTTGCGGATTTATGGCGTGCTTAACCCCGATTAGCTATTCATCGGTTCGTGAGTCGCCAAACCACCGGCTCACGCAACTGGGCGGACGACTATCTTCTCCCTGATCTGAGTCGTCCGCCCCTTTTGTCTCCCGAACCTCGCCCGTCACCGTGGCTGCGCTCGCTCGCAGCTTCGCCGGTCGGCACGACCAGCTCCAGAAATGAAAAAGCCCCGACCGTTTCCGGTCGGGGCTTTGATAGTCGGCCGGGGGGGGGGGAGGCCGATCTATCGGGGGGTATCGCTTAAACACGCCACCCGCTGATCGGTTCCCCAAAAAAACGAAGCGCCCCGATTTTTTTCGAGGCGCTTCGCCGACAGTCCGCGCAAAAGGCGACTATCTCCCTTCCCCATTCTCCCGTTACTCTATTTTCGACGCGGCGAAAAGCTTGAAGAAGAAGCTGAAAGCAGCGCTGTATTGTGCAATTAACACACTTTAGCCCTTGCCTAAAGCGGCCTCTCTCCCCCATCTTCCGCTGGAGACTTAAGACGGGGAGCGGAATGGCCACGGAAACCAAGCTGAAGCTCGAGGCGCCGGAGGCGCTGACGACGGTGCAGCCGGAGCAGGCTGCGGGCCTGGTGCCGCTCAAGGATACGGAGCGCAGCGCGCTCGAGGTGAAGGTCGACAGCTTTATCGACGATCTCGTCGCCACCGACGCCAACAGCCCCGATTTCGGCAAGAAGGTCGACCAGCTCACCAACATGGGCCGCAAGGAGATCGCCGAGGCCGCTGGTTATTCGAACCGCTTCCTCGACCGACCCGTCAAGGCGATCGACGCCGACACCGGCATCGGCGCCGATCTCACCGAGCTCAGGCGCACGGTCGAGGATCTCGACCCGGGACGCCAGGGCAATCTCAGCACGCCGCGCAAGATCCTCGGCATCATTCCGTTCGGCAACAAGCTCAACAACTATTTCCGCCAATACCAGTCGTCGCAGACCCACATCTCGAAGGTGCTCGCCAGCCTTGCTTCCGGCAAGGACGAGCTGCTGATGGACAATGCGGCGATCGACGTCGAGCGCGCCAATATGTGGAAGGCGATGGGCCGGCTCGAGCAGATGATCCACATCTCGAAGGTGATGGACCAGAAGCTGGAGGAGAAAGCGAACGAGCTCGACGCCACCGAGCCCGCCAAGGCTAAGGCGATCCGCGAGACCGCGCTCTTCTACACCCGCCAGCGCACTACGGACCTGCTGACCCAGATGGCGGTGACGGTGCAGGGTTACCTGGCGCTCGACCTCGTCAAGAAGAACAATGTCGAGCTGGTGAAGGGCGTCGACCGCGCCTCCACCACCACCGTCGCGGCACTCCGCACCGCCGTCACCGTCGCGCAGGCGCTGACCAATCAGAAGCTGGTGCTGGAGCAGATCGGCGCGCTCAACACAACCACCGCCAACATGATCGATCGCACCGGCGACCTCCTGAAGAGCCAGACCGGGGAGATCCACAAGCAGGCCGCCTCCTCCACCATCCCGCTGGAGACGCTGCAGCGCGCCTTTCAGAACATCTACGACACGATGGATGCGATCGATCAGTTCAAGCTCGAGGCGCTCGGCAACATGAAGCAGACCGTCAACGTGCTCACCAGCGAGGTCGAGAAGTCGCGCGGCTATATCGCCCGCGCCGAGGGTGTCGAGCAGAACCGGCTTAGCGGCGGCAGCGACCGCTCGCTGCTGACGTCGCTCGAGGGCTGAGAATGGTTTCGCGCCGGGTCGAGGACACGCTTGCGCGTTTCGACGAGATCACGGCGCGGCTCGACGGCCATGTGCCGACGCGGCCGGTCTCGCGTGCGAGCGTCACCCGTGTCGGCAAGAAGGCGGCGAACATCGGCATCGCGGTGATGGCGCTGATCGCCGCGACGATCGGCTTCGGCCTGTTCGTCGGCCCGATCGGCCTCAGCGGCCTGTTCCTCGTCGCGGTGGCGCTGATCTTCATCCTCGTCTTCTTCTCCGTCTTCCCGACGCGGCGGGAGCCGAAGCGGGTCGCCTATAGCGAGCAGGTGCCGACCCGCACGGTGGTGCAGCAGCTCGGCAGCCTCCTCAACTATCGCAGGACCGCCCTACCCGCCCCCGCCGCCCTTCGCGCCGATGCCATCGCGCAGCAGCTGCCCCTGCTCGAAAGCCGGCTCGCCGAAGTCGATGCGCTCGATCCGCTCGCTCAGGATGCGCGCCGCCTGATGGGCAAGCATCTTCCCGACCTGATCGACCGCTACGAGAAGGTGCCCGCCGCCTATCGCAGCCAGCGCGACGGCGAGGGCCTGACAGTGGACGAGCGTCTCGTCGCCAGCCTCGACGCCGCCCGTACCGCCCTCGACGAGCTCGGCGCCAAGCTCCACAAGCAGGATATCGACGCGTTCGAGACGCAGGGGCGCTTCATCGAGAACCGCTACAAGGATGGCAGCGTCGAGGGCGAATAAGCATGTTCCTGCTGTCCTTTTCCCTGGAGCGTGCCGAGGAGTTCCTGCGGCGCCACATCAAGTCGAAGGCGGTGCGCGAGGCGGAGAAAAGGCGCCAGGAGCGCCGCAACCGCGAGGCCCTGCGCCGGCTCACCCGCGGCGCGACCGTCGCCGGCCTCTCGGGCGCCAGCGCGGTCGGCTACGGCCTCGCAGTGGCGCCGCTCACCACCGCCGGCCTGGTCGCCGCAGGGGCCGCGGCCACGGTCGCAACCGGCGCGGCCTTGTTCTGGCCCTCGGGGCGCCGCAGCGACGGCGAGCGCTTCGAATGCGAGTTCGTCGACTTGGTGCCCGTCGCCGAAGACTGGCTGCTGGCCAAGCGCGCCTTTCTTCCCACCCGTTCCGCCGGAGTTCTCGACGAGATCCTGATCGCGCTGAAGGACCTGGAGCCGCATCTATGCAGCCTCGATCCGGATGGTCCGCTGGCGGGAGAGGCCCGCCGCCTCATCGGCCGGCACCTGCCGCGCCTCATCGAATCCTATCTCGCCACGCCCTCGGCGATTCGCAACCGCGACCCGCAAATGGCCGAGCGGCTGCTCGAAGGACTCGACACGGTCGCCGACGAGCTTGAGCGCCTCTGCACCGAGGTCGGCCGCGATCCGAGGATCAACTTCGACATCCAGGAGCGCTTCATCCGCACGCGCTACAAGGAGCCGGGCTACTAAGCCGCACGTGCTCGCCCGCCTCTTCCCCGACAGGTTCATCCTCTGGCTGCTGGCGGCCGTTGCCGCGGCCACTCTCCTCCCGGTCCGCGGCGGCCTCGCCGAGGCCGTGGACTGGCTCACGCTGGCCGCGATCTTCTCCTTGTTCTTCCTGCACGGCGTGCGGCTGCCGCGCGAGGCCTTGCTCTCCGGGATCACCGACTGGCGACTGCATCTCGCGATCCTCGCCGCCACCTTCGTCGCCTTTCCGCTGATCGGCCTCAGCCTCGCCGCGGCCTTCCCGAGCGCGCTGACGGCGGAGCTGTGGACCGGCATCCTCTTCCTTTGCGCCCTGCCCTCTACCGTGCAGAGCTCGATCGCCTACACCTCGATGGCGGGCGGCAACGTCGCGGGAGCCGTCGCAGCAGCCGCCTTCTCGAACCTCGTCGGCGTGTTCCTCACCCCCCTGCTCGTCACCCTCCTCCTGGAAGCGCAGGGCGCGCAGATCTCCCTCACCGGGATCGGCAAGATCGTCGCCTTGCTCTTCCTCCCCTTCCTGCTCGGCCATGCCCTGCGGCCGCTGCTGCTTCCCTTCGTGAAGGACCGCCCCCGCCTCACCACGATCGTGGACAAGGGCACCATCCTGCTCGCCGTCTACGGCGCCTTTTCGGCCGCGGTCGTCGAAGGCATCTGGAGCCGGGTGCCGCCCGCCGATCTCGGCATCCTCGCCGGCGTCTGCGGGCTGATCCTGGCGTTGATCCTGGGAGCGAGCTGGAGCATCGGCCGCGCGGGCGGCTTCTCCCGCGAGAGCCGCGCGGCGATCCTGTTCTGCGGCTCGGTCAAGAGCCTCGCGAGCGGAGCGCCGATGGCGCGCATCCTCTTCCCAGGATCGGCGGCCGGCATGGTGATCCTGCCGATCATGCTGTTTCACACCATGCAGCTGATCGTCTGCGCCTGGATCGCGGCGCGAATGGCGGCTCAGAACCTTCCGCTCAGCCGCAGCGCATAGCCGTTGTTGCTGAGCGCGAACCCGGACTGGATCAGCCGGTCTCGCATTGCGTCGTCGACGGGCCGGACGGCAAGCTCGACTTCGTAACGCCCGTCCTCGAACAGGCGCAGGTTCAGCGCCTCCATGCCCGACTGGCTGGCCAGCGGCAGCAGCAAGGCGCCGCGGTCGCACCGCGCATTGCCGCTGAGGCCGCCGGGCAGGGTCACGCCGGCAATGTCGCCGGCTACGTTCGCCTTCACCAGCCCCTCGGCGCCGGTGCAGAGGCCGTCGGAGAAATGGGCCGTGACGTCGCTCATGTCGATCCCGCCGATCGGCAGCGGCGCCAGCGTCGCGCCGACGTCGAGTTGCCCGGTCATGTCGTCGATGCCGAAGCGGTTGCGGGAGACGCTGGCGGACCCCTCGAAGCGTCGCGCCTCGTCCAGCCGCTCGAGATCGACCCGGGCGCGGCCGATGAACAGCGGCAGGCTGCGAAGCTGCGTCTGGAGATCGCCCAACGCCACCGTGCCGAACTGCGCCTCGCTGACCGAGCCGAGCCAGACGCTGCCATTCGCCTCCCGCGCCGCGAAACCGCGGTCGTCGAGCCCGAACCAGTCGAGCGCAAGCCGCAGCGGCAGCAAGGCCACCAAGGCGAACAGGAATGCCACCACGAAGAAGAGCGTGCGGCCGAGCGGCAGGCGGATGCGCATCAGCCCTCCCTCGCCCGAAAGGTGAGCTCGACGCCGAGCGTCTGGTCGCTGTTGGTGCGGGCGCTGAGCCGCTCGACGATCAGGCCGCGGTCGGCCTCCATCCGGTTCACCCAGGCGAAGAAGGCCTGTGGGCGCACGCTCTCGAACACAATCGTCGCTTGGTTGATCCCCTCGCGCTCCACCCGCGCCACCGGAAAGCCTGCTTCGCTCGCACTCTGGTTGAGGATCGTGTCGAGGGGGGCGCCGAGCGATGCCGGCCGCCGCTCCTGGAGCGTGCCGATCGCCGTCGCCTGCGCCCGTGCCTCGGCCAGCGCCAGCACCGCCGCCCCATGCCGCTCCCGCGCCGCGGAGAGCGCGTCGTTGATCGGCCGGATGACGAGCAGCCACAGCAGCACGAAAAGAAGGAGCGCCGACATGGCGATGAGCAGGCGTTGCTCGCGAAGGGTGCGGGTCCGCCACCAGAGCTTGACGCTGTCGTTCATCGCGCGCGCACCGTCAGGTCCGTCGTCGGCCGTCCGCCTCCGCTCCGGGCATCGCTTGTCGAGACCGCGAAGCCGCTCGCCTCGATCCGCTGCTGGAGGGTCTGGATCGAGGCGGGACTGTCCGCCTGCACTGTCGCGCGGAGCGCACCGGTTTGGTCGAAATTGACGGCGGTCAGTTCGACGTTCGGCGTCGCCCGCACGGCTGCGAACACGGCCGCAGCTAGCACGCTGTAGCCGGGCCCGCTGCCGCGCAACTCGGACAGACGCCGCTCGAGCTGGCGCGGCCCGTCGGTGACCGGTCCGCTGCGCTGGAGTGCGGTGGCCGCGACCCGGTTCGCCTCCATCTCCAACGCATCGGCCTCGAACGTGTAGCGGAAGATTGAGGCCAACTGGATGGCGAGCGTCGCCACCAGCAGCGCCAGCGTCAGCATCGCCAGCCTGCGCACCAGCGGCCACTCGATCGTCCAGCGCCGCCTTTTTGCGAAAGCGCCCTGGCGAAGGTTGACGGCGGGATCGGCAATCGCATCGACGAGGCCGCCTTCGAACGCCTCCTCGTCCAGTGCCTCGACCGGGGCCCCGGCGACGATCAGCTCGGCCAGCTCCGGCTCGACGCTGAACGCATCCTGCGGCCCGCGGTAGAGCGGCAGCCCGGCCCGCTCGATCCGCACGAAGCCCTCACGCGGCGCGCGGAGCAGCAACGGCTCCGGCAGCACGACATCCGGATCGATCGCCTGCGCCTGCAGCTTGCCGAGCCAGCCGGCCATGGTGATCGCCGGCACCATCGCCACCGCCCTGAGTGGGCTGTCCTCGACTTCCGGACCGACCGCCACATGCATGTCGGAGACCGGCTGCGCGCCGGCATCCGCCGCGATCAATCGCGCCGCGGCGGCCGCCTGGGCGGGAGCCAGCCCGGCGGGCACCTCCAGCCAGTGAATCGTCACCGCCTCGCCCGGCACGATCGCCGTGATGCGAGGCGGCACGCCTTCAGCGGAGTCGCCGACGTCCGGCAGACCTTCCAGGCCCTTGCCCCGTGCCGCGACCGTGCCATCGCCAAGACGAAGCCAGCCCTCGATCTCGTTATGCGCGTCGAGGAAGATGAGGAGCGCGTCGCTCAATCGTCACTCCCCCACCGTCTGACCACCACCCGCGCAGGCGCCACGCGGGCATCGACGAGCGCGGTTTCGTTGAGCTGCGCCCCCTGCAGCTCGACCTGAATGTCGAGCGCGAACCACCTTGTTCTTAGCTGAGGTTGCGTCTGCACGTCGAGGGGCAGGTTGACGCCCTGCAGCGCCGGAGAGCGCCAGAAATCGATCATGTAGCTCCATCCCGCCGCCGGGCGGTCGGCAAGCAGCTGGCGCGCGCGATCGACCGGGATCTGCTCGGGCGCCAGCATCGCCAGCAACGGCGCCTGGTCCGGCGAAAGGGTGTTGACGTTGATCGGCGACAGCTCCGCTACTGGCAGCGCGCACAGCCAGGGCCGCACGCGCGCGTAGATTTCCGGCGTCATGCCCGCCACCGCGCGGAGCTCGCTAACCTCGGCAAAAAGGGTGTTGCCGGCACGATAGCCGCTCGTCGCCCCGGCATAGTCCGGGTCCTCGGCGCCCTGACGGCTGCGGTTCATGTCGGCATCGACCCAGTCGCCGGCGGCCTCGGCGATCCGCCTCGCGTCGAGGTCGGGCACGTCGAGGACCAGCAGCAACGCCGTGAACTGATCGATGCCCGCCCCACGGGGGGTCAGTGCCGTCGGCAGCCGGCCGTCGGCGACGCTGTTGATGTTGAAGCAATTGCCGCCATCGCGGATCGTCGACTGGACGAGACCGCCGCCCGGCATGGGAATCGTCCGCGTCTGTCCATTCCAGCCGCCGGCGAGCGTGGTCTTCTCCGCATCGAGCGCGAGCACGTCGTCCGCCTTCAGCGCCAGCAGGGACTCGACCCCGATCGCGGACGCGCGTGCTTGGTCGAGCGCGGCATTGTTGACCGCCAGCGCCGTCGACAGCCGCAGCCGCTCCAGCGCCGTCGCCGCGATCGCGCCCATGACGGAGACGAGCAGCAGCACCGCCAGCAAGGCCGCGCCGCGCTCGCGGGAAGGCACGCGCATCAGACCGCCGCCCCGACAAGGAAGAGCTGGCGGATCGACCCGCTTTGCTCCGTGTCGATCTGCATCTCGACGGCAGTCGGCATGAGCGTCGGCTGGGTCGGGTCCCAGCGCTCCCGCCACTCGCCGCGCGGGTCGCGATAGCGCATGCGAACCGTCCGGACGCCGGTCACGACCGCTACCGGCGCCATTGCCGGACCGCCATCGACATGGCGATAGGCGGTCCGCTCCAGCCGGCCGGACACCCAGCGATACTGCACCTTTTGCAGCGACGGACGGTTGGCACCGTCCAGATTCTCCCAGCCACGCCGCACCAGCGACAGGATCAGCGCATCGCCCTGCCCGCTCCCGCCGATCAGCGCCGGCCTCACTGCCCCCGCCTCGTCGCGCGAGATGCGCGGGGCCGCCTGGGCGAGGTCGCTGGTCAGCAACGCCCCCGCGCGTCGTATCTCCGCCAGCCGCTCGAGCCTCTGGTCCGCCGCCGCCTGTGCCCGCACGCTGAACGAAAGCAGCGTCACCCCCGCCGCCGAGAGCAAGGCGAAGATGGTGAGCGCGACGAGCAATTCGACGAGGGTGAACCCATTCCTCCCCGGAACGGGGAGGGGGACCGCCGCCGCAGGCGGTGGTGGAGGGGGCCCCAAGACCCACGCGGGTGAGGGGCCCCCTCCACCATGCTTCGCATGGTCCCCCTCCCCGTTCCGGGGAGGATTTAGGCACCGCCTCATTCCGCCGCCCTTCGGAAGATTGTCAGCCGCGCGCCTTCGGGCCCGACCTGGCTCTGCACGGCGATGTCGATCTGTTGGATGCGCGGCTCGGGCGAGCGGGCGACGGTGCGCGTCCAGCTCCAGTTGCGGCCGCCATTCGCTGCCTGGCCGCTCTCGCGGCCGAAAGCCGGCGCCACCGGATCGGTCATCGCTTCGACCGCGAGATTGCGGGCGACGATCTGCGCCATCGCTTGGTCCTGCAGCCGTGCGGTGTTGGCGACCGTTGCCCCCTCGAGCCGCAGCAATGCGAGCGCGGCAAGGCTGAAGATCGCCAGGGCGACCAGCATCTCGATGAGCGTGAACCCTGCCTCACGCTCCGACATGGATGCTGCCGTCATGACTTATGTCGACCACCACCTGCTCGTCGTCGCGCCTGAGCACGAGCTGCGCCGGCTCCGCCGCGCCCGTGGAATCGAACACGATCCGCGCTGCGCTCTGCTCCGTGACCGCCGCCGCAGTGCCTTCGATCCAGGTCTGGTCGGGGCCGATCGGCTGCCATCCGGAGCGCTCGCGCCGGTCGAAGCCGTAGCCGGCATTCGTCACCCGCACCGACGTCGCGCGCGCGTCCATGATCGCCCGCTCCTGCGCTGCCTTGGCGCGCGCCGCGAACCGCTCGGCTTCCTGGACCAGGCTGCCGCGCGGGTCCGGTATCGCGAGCACGACGACCGCCGACATCATGCCGATGATGGCAAGCACGATCAGCAGTTCGACCAGCGTGAAGCCGTGCTCGGCGGAAGGCCGCAATGGCGTGAAGCCGGTCTGCCGCGCTCTACCAGTTGCCGATGTCCGCATCCTCGCCCTCGCCGCCTTCGGCTCCGTCGGCACCCAGGCTGTAGATGTTGAACGGCGCCCCGTTCCGGCCCGGCGCTTCGTAGCGATAGGGATTGCCCCACGGATCGTCCGGCAAGCGCCTGATGAACCCTTCGGTGACCAGAGCCTGCAGCCCGTCGCCGCTCGGATAGTTCATGCGGTTGAGGCGGTACATCTCGACGCCCTGCTCGAGCGTCGCGACGTCGGCCTTGACCTTGGTCGCCGCCGCCTTGTCCGTTGCCGGGGCGACGTTGATCACCACCACCGTGGCGAGAAGGCCGATGATGACGATCACCACCATCAACTCGACGAGCGTGAAGCCATCCTCGTCATCGGCGCGGCGAAGGCAAATCTCCATATTCTATCCTACTCCGCCCGCGAGCGTGTCCAATTGGAGGATCGGGAGCAGGATCGACAGCACGATCAGGGCGACGATCGCTCCCATGACGACAATGATGGCGGGCTCGAGCAGCGACAAGGCGGTCGCGGTGAAGGCGTCGAACTCCCGCTCGAGATAGTCGGCGGCGCGCTCCAGCATGATGTCGAGCTTGCCCGACGCCTCTCCGCTCGCCGCCAGATAGACCAGCAAGGGCGGGAACACGGCAGCGCGCCTCAAGGCCGCGGAGAGGCTGCCGCCGGTGCGGATCGCCTCGGTGATGTCTTCCGAAGCGACCCGCAGCGCCCTGTTGTGCACCGTCTGAGTGGTCAGCCTCAGCCCCTCCAGCAGCGGCAGCCGGCTGGCCACCATGGTGGACAGCGTCCGTGCCATGCGCGCGGCGTGGAGATCGCGCAGCAGCCGCCCGATCAGCGGCAGGCGCAGCAAGGTGCGATCGAAGCGGAGCCGCAGCGTCTCCTCCTGGAGAGCGCGCGCGACCAGCAGCGCAAGTCCGACCAGCGCCAGCGCCAGCCCCCACCACCAATTGGCGAGGAACTCGGAGAGGGCTATCACGGCCCGTGTGAGAAACGGCAACTCCTGCCCCACATCCTCGAACTGCTCGACCACTCGCGGCACCACGAAAATCATCAGCGCCATCACCACGAAGCTGGCGACGATGGCGAGGATGATCGGGTAAGCGAGCGCGCTCGTCACCTTCGAGCGCACCTGCGCCTGCCGCTCGAGCAGATCCGAGAGTCGGTCGAGGATCCGTGGCAGCGTGCCCGAGCTTTCGCCCGCCGCGACCATCGCCCGGTAGAGCGGCGGGAAGCTCGCCGCCTCCCGCGTCATCGCCTCCGACAGCCGCCGCCCCTCGACAACGCCGGCATGGACCGACAGCAGGATCGAGCGCACCTGCTCCTTCTCCGCCTGCCGCCCGATCGTCCGCAGCGACTCCTCCAGCGGGCTGACCGAGATGAGCGTCGCCAGTTGGCGGGTGAAGAGGGTCAGCTGCTTGGCGTCGAGCTTCCTCCGCACCAGCAGGCCGCGCGACAGCAGGGGCGCCGCCGCCGCTCCGGTCGCCCGTTCCATCCGCACCACGTAGAGCTTGCGCGCGCTCAGCGATGCGCGGGCATCCTCCACGCTCGCGGCCCGCACCGATCCCCGCCGCTCCCGCCCGGCGGTGTCGAGCGCCAGATAGTCGAAATCAGACATGCTCGGTTTCGCGACGCGAAATCCTGACAGCTTCCTCGGCGGTCGTCACCCCCTCGCGCACCAGCGAGCGCGCGGCGGCGCCGAGATTGGGAGCATGCCGGAAGGCATGGCTTGCAATCGCCGCCTCGTCGCCGCCGGCATTGATCAGCCGCCGGATCGTATCGTCGACCCGCACCGCCTCGAACACGCCGATCCGGCCGCGATAGCCGCTGTTCGAACATTCGCCGCAGCCCCGCGCCTCGTAGATGATCGTGCCACTCTCGAAGCCGAGCAGCGCACTCACCGAGCCCGTCGCCTGCACCGGCTGCCGGCAATTGGGGCAGAGCCGCCGCACCAGCCGCTGCGCGATCACCGCGCGCAGCGTCGAGGCGAGCAGGAACGGCTCGATCTTCATGTCCCGCATGCGCGTGATGGCGCCGACCGCATCGTTGGTGTGGACGGTCGACAGCACGAGATGACCGGTGAGCGAGGCCTGCACCGCGATGTCGGCCGTCTCGCGGTCGCGGATCTCGCCGACCATGACCACGTCCGGGTCCTGGCGGAGGATCGCGCGCAGCCCCGTGGCGAAGGTCAGGCCGACCTTGTCGTTGACCTGGGTCTGGCCGACGCCCTCGACCGCATATTCGACCGGATCCTCGACCGTCAGGATGTTGCGCGTGCCGTCGTTCAACTGCCTGAGGCCGGCGTAGAGCGAGGTCGTCTTGCCCGATCCGGTCGGGCCGGTGACGAGGACGATCCCGTTCGGCTCCGCCAGCGCCTCGCGATAGAGGCGCTCGACCTCCGCCGGCATGCCGAGCACCTCGAGGTCGAGGCCGGCATTGTCCTTGTCGAGGATGCGCAGCACCACCCGCTCGCCCGCCCGGCTCGGCAGCGTCGAGACGCGCACGTCGAGCAATTTGCCGCCCAGCGTCAGCCCGATCCGCCCGTCCTGCGGCACCCGCCGCTCGGCAATGTCGAGGCGCGCCATCACCTTGATGCGCGAGACGACCACCGGTGCGACGTGCGGCGGCATGCGCAGCGTCTCGCGCAGCACCCCATCCACCCGCATCCGCACGACAAGCCCACTCTCGTAGGGCTCGATATGGATGTCCGACACGCCCTGCCTCGCCGCGTCGGCGATGATGCCGTTGATGAGGCGGATGGCGGGCGCATCGTCGGCGCTGTCGAGCAGATCGTCGGCGGTCGGCAGATCGGTGGCGAGCGAACTCAGCTCGTCGCCCAGCCCCAGCGTTCCCGCCGCATGCGCCGCCGCCTGCCCGTCCATCGCATAACGTTCGGACAGGATGCGGTCGAAGCTCTCCGGCGGCGACATCTGAACGTCAAACGGCCGTGCGAGATAGCGCCGCACCTCGATCAGCGCGCGCGGCTCGCCGCCCTCGCGCATCGCCACGACCAGCTTGCCATTCTCCTCGCCGAGCAGCGCAACGCCGAAGCGCTTGGCGAAGCCGTAGAGTATGTTGACCGGCAGCGAGGCTTCGGCGCCCGTTACGGATACCGTTTCGATCATTGCGCCGGCGGCGTCACGACCGCGTCGCCCGGCCGCACCGCGGGCGCATAGAGCGCCGGATCGACGGCCGGTGCCGGCGGCGCGGGCGGCGGCGGCGCCGCGCCCATATATTCGCGGACCAGCTCGTCAATGATCGGCTCCTGGTTCGGGTTCTGCAGGAACTGCATGTTGCGGATATAGCCGTAGCGGCGCTGCGACATCTCCCGCGCATCCTCGGCCGAGCGCAGGATCGTCGGGCGGATGAAGACCATCAGGTTAGTCTTCTCGCGCTGCCGCCCGCGCGATTTGAACAGATTGCCGATCCCCGGGAGATCGCCGAGGAACGGGATCTTCTCGATCGTCCGCCGCTCATTGTCGTTGAGCAGGCCGCCGATGCCGATGATGTCGCCGTCGTCGACGACGATCGAGGTCTCGATCTCGCGTTTGTTGAGGATGAGGTCGGCCGAGGCGCGTCCCCCGACCGTGCCGGCCACTGAGCTCACTTCCTGGCGGATGTCGAGCTTTACGGTGTCGCCCGCATTGATCTGCGGCGTTACGTCCAATGAGATGCCGACATTCTGGCGCTGCACGGTGCGGAAGGCGTTGTCGAAATTGTCGGACAGCGCCTCGCCCGTCGTCACCGGCACTTCCTGTCCGGCGAGAAAGTGCGCGGGCTGATTGTCGATCACCGTCACCGACGGTGTCGCCAGCAGGTTCGACTTGTTGTCCGACTGCACCGCATTGACGATAGCGCCGAAGATGGCGTTGCCCGCGCGGAAGCCGACACCGAGCAGTCCGGTTCGTGCACCGAGGATTTCCGCCGCCGCCGCTTCCTCGAGCGCGTCGGCGATCGGCGAGCTTTCGGTCGTGGTCACGACCTCGCCGTTCACCGTCGTCGTCGAGGTGCGCAGGTCCTGCGCCGCGATCGCGCCGGCAATGGTGGCGATGTTCGGTGAGGCGTTCGAATAATTGGTGACGGCGAACGGGATGGCGCTGCCCTTGGTGCCGGCGAGCAGGAGCTGCACTCCAAGCTGTTTGGCCGCCGTGTCGGAGATCTCGACGATGATCGCCTCGACCAAAACCTGCGGCCGGCGCACGTCGAGCTGGCGGATGACCTCGCCGATCTGGCGCTGGATGTCGCTCGGTGCCGCGATGACGATCGCATTCGCGCCCTCGAAGCGCGTCACGACGGCCGACTTCCCGCCGAACAGGCCGGCGCCCGCGGGCGGCGCGGCGCTGACGATTGGCGGCGGAGGCGCGGTTTCCGTCATGGCAGTGGTCGTCGTCCCGCCCAATGTCGTGCGGCGACCGGTGCTGACCGGCGTCCGGGAAACGGCGCGGGAGGGCGGCGTCGCAGCCTGCCCCAGCAGTTGCTGGAGCACAGGCAGCAATTGCTCGGCATCCGCATGCTGGAGAAAGATGACCCTCAGCTCCGTCCCGCTCGCCGCACGCCGGTCGAGGTCGCGCGCGATCTCGACCATCCGCGCCACCGTGGCGGCGTCTCCCCGCAGCGCGATCGAGTTGGCGCTGTCGACCGGCACGATGGAGACGCCCGCGCGGCCGCCTTCCTGCGCCACCAGCGCGGTGAGCGCATCGGCGATCTCGCGCGCGCCGGCATTTTCCAGCTCCAGCAGCCGCGTCGCCGCCGTGTCGCGGTCGATATTCGCGATGATCTGACGCACGCGCCCGACATTGTCCGCGAAGTCCGCGACGATGATCGAGTTCCTGCTGCCGGTCACCGATCCTTCGCGGCTGACCAGCGGCCGAACCGCCTCGATCGCGGTCGCGGGGTCGATGCTGCGCAGGCGGATGATCTCGGTGACGAAGCTGCTCGGGCTCGTCGCGCGCCGTCCGACGCGGCCCGCGGTGGTGGCGGCAGTCGCGACCGGCTGAATGCGCAACGCGCCGCCCGGCGCGGGCGCGGCGACCAGGCCATTGGCTCGCAAGGTGGAGAGGAACAGCTCGAAATATTCCGAACGCGACAGCGGCCGCTGCGTCACCACGGAGACCCGGCCCTGGACGGCCGGATCGATGATGAAGGTTCGACCCGTCACCCGCGCCGCATCCTCGATGAAGGCGCGGATGTCCGCCTCCCGGAAATTCAGCACATATTGGGACGAGGCCGGCATCAGAGGCGCCGACACCAGAGCCAGGGCGAGAGCGATCGGAAGTCGCTTCATTGGCCGGCCCTCACGCGGAGCGATAGGGTCCGCCCTCCCCGCTCGACCTCGACATTCGCCTCACCGCCGCCTTCGAGTTGGGCCGCGATGGCGCGCCCCTGCTCGACGGAGCTGATGCGCTGGCCGTTGACCGACGTCACGACGTCCCCCGGCTGGAGCCCCGATCGACCAAGCATGGCGCCGCTGCCCTGGATGGTGACGCCGGTGACCTGGCCGCCTGCGACCCGCGGGAGGATCTGGACCGGCGCAGGCGGAGAGCTCTCCGTCCGCATAGTCCCGATCGGCGGCGGCGCCACCTGGGGCGGCGGGGGCGGAGCGGCAACGGCGGGAGGTCCGCCGCTCGGCGCCACGACGGTCGCCGGCGTCGACTGGTCAAGATAGAGCTGCTCGGCCGTCCCGCCGCGCGAGACGGTGACACTGTCATAGCCGACGGCGGTCAGCCGGACGCCCGGAATGACTTCCTCACCGACCGCGAAGCTCCTCTGCTGGCCGTCCGGCGTGCCGATGATCGCCGAACCACGTCCGGAAGCGCGGTCCTCCCGGACGCCGAACAGCTTGAGGTTGAGCGAGGTGACCACCACCGGCGCGCCGCCGCCGGCGCTCAGGCGGAAGAAAGGATCGAAGCCGCCCAGCACCGCGCTGGCCCCCGGCGCCACCGGACGCAGCGCACTCCCCGCCTTCCAGTCACCGACGGGACCGAGCGGCGTCACCAGCGTCCACACCAGCCGCGCGCATTGCAGCGCTAGCAGCGAGAGGACGACGAGCTCCATCGCCGAATAGACGGTGTTCCGCGGAAGCCGCCTGAGCAGCCGGCGCGCACGCGGATCCAAGGCTAAACGCATCGATACTCCCCACCCCAGAGGCGCGTAGGAGGCTATCATGACACAGCGTTTGAGGAAATGTGACAACAATCTGACGCTTAGGATGCGCTGCGGCGCGCGAATCCACGCTGGCGCAGGGTGGCGGCGCTGCTAGTTTCGGCTGATGCAGACCGCCGCCACCATCGCCGCTCATGCCGGCGTGCAACGGGTTCCCTCGCCCAAGCTCAACCTGTTCATCCGCAAGCGCTTCCTCGACGAGGCGGAATGCGCGGAGATCATCGGGCTGATCGACGAGAAGAGACGGCCCTCGACCATCGCCGACGATCTGGGCGATCCGACCTTCCGCACCAGCGAGACCTGCGACCTTGACGGCACGCACCCCGCAGTCGCCGCGCTCGATGCGAAGATCATCGCCCTCACCGGGCTCGACCCGGCGCATGGCGAGCCGATCCAGGGCCAGCGCTATGCGGTTGGACAGGAGTTCAAGGCTCACACCGACTATTTCGAACCGGGCGGCGCCGACTACCCGATCTATTGCTCGGTCGCCGGCAACCGCACCTGGACTGTGATGATCTATCTGAACGACGTCGGCGCGGGCGGCGCGACCCGCTTCACCACCATCGGCAAGACGGTGCAGCCGGAGCTCGGCAAGCTGCTCGCATGGGACAATTGTCTGGCCGACGGCAGCGTCAATCCCAACACCATGCACCACGGCATGAAGGTGCGCGCGGGCGTCAAATATATCGTGACCAAGTGGTTCCGGGAGCGGCCCTGGGGCTGAAGCGGCCGGCGGGAGAAGGCTCGGGCGGCGAGTCTAGGGAACCACGCCGCCCGAAGCCTCTTTATGCCGGCCGCTGGTTGAATCCCCGCTGAACGCCTAGCCAGCGATCAGCAGCCAGATCGGCCACGCTGCAAGCGCCGTCAGGGTGCCGAGCGGAAGCCGGTCGGTCGCGGCGACCTTGGTGCCGCGCAGCCGCATGACCAGGATCGCAGCGAGCCCGATCAGCCCCGCCCCCAGCAGCACGAACGGAAGCTGCGCCCAGCCGAGCCAGGCGCCGATCGCCGCGAACAGCTTCGGGTCGCCGCCCCCGAGCCCTTCGCGCCCGCGCAGGCTTCGGTAGGCCCAGGCAATCAGCGCCAGCGATGCGAACCCCGCCACCGCCCCGATAATCCGCAACTCAAGCGGCGGCCCGATGCCGAGCCACCCGACCGCGAGTCCGGCCGGGATCAGCGGCAGCGTCAGCCGGTCCGGCAGCCAGTGATGCTCGACATCCAGGGCCGCGAGCAGGAACAGCCACCAGCCGAACAAAGCTGTGAAGATCGCGATCGGCAGCGGGTGCGCCGCGATCGCGGTGAGGCCGATCAGCGCCGCTCCCGCTTCCGCCGCGAGGTGCTTGCGATCGATCTCCGCCCCGCAGCGGCGGCAGCGGCCCTTGACCAGGAAGTAGGAGAGAATCGGGACGAGGTCGCGGGCGCCCAGCTTCTCGCCGCACGAATCGCATTGCGACCGACCCCGCAGCACCGATCGCCCCGAGGGCCAGCGCACAAGCAAGGCGGCAAGAAAGCTGCCGACGATCGCGCCCATCACGAAGCCGAGCGCGGTCCACGCCCCGCCGGGCAGGCCGGCAAAGCCTTCAGTCACGGACGGCGTCGAGCGTCCGCTGTGCCTGCACCAGATGCGGCCGGTCGATCATTCTGCCGTCGAGCGACAGCGCCCCAGCGCACGGATTCGCCTCGAACGCAGCGACCACCGCGCGGGCATGCTCGACCTCCGCCTCGCTCGGCGTGAAGGCCGCGTTGATCACCTCTACCTGCGCCGGGTGGATCGCCATCATGCCCGTGAAGCCGTCCCGCCACGCCCGCGCCGCATAGGCGGCCAGTCCCTCGAGGTCCCGAAACGCGGGATAGACCGTCTCGATCGGCGCCACTCCCGCCGCGGCCGCGCCGAACAGGCAGAGCGAGCGCGCCAGCTCATAGGGTGGGGTGAAGCGGCCATCCTCCTCGCGGCTGGTCGACGCCCCGATCGCGGCGGGCAGGTCCTCGGCCCCCCAGGTGAGCCCGGCGAGCCGCTCTGCGCCGCCATAGCTGCCGAGCTGGAACATCGCCGCCGGCGTCTCGGTGGCGATGGCGAGAATGCCGGCATGGACGATGTTCGCCGCATCGAGTCGGCGGGCAAGTTCCGAGACCGAGGCTCCGCCTTCCGCCTTGGGGAGAACGATGCCGGCCGGCTGTCCCGTAGCGATCGCGGCAAGATCGTCGGCGCAAGCCTCGCTGTCCAGCGGGTTGATGCGCACCCAAAGCGGCGCGTCCGGGTTGGCGGCCAGAAAATGCGCCACCTGCTCACGCGCCTCAGCCTTCGCCGCCGGCGCCACTGCATCCTCCAGGTCCAGGATCAGCGCATCGGCGCCGGTCCCCAGCGCCTTCTCCATCCGGTCCGGCCGGTCGCCCGGCACGAACAGGAGCGAGCGCAGCCTCACCCCGGCCTCCGCTGCATCAGCGCCGTGCGCTCGCAGACGCAGACCAGCTCGTCCCGCTGGTTCAGCATGCGGTGCTCGAACGTGACGATCCCGGCGTCCGGCCGCGACCGCGATTCCTTGAGCCCAGTCACCTCGGTCTCCGCCCGTAGCGTATCGCCGATGAAGACCGGCTTCGGCATCCGCACCTTGTCGTAGCCGAGGTTCGCGATCAGCGTGCCGAGCGTCGTATCGCCGACGCTGAGCCCCACCATCAGCGCGAAGGTGAAAGTGCCGTTGACGACGATCCGCCCGAACTCGGTCGCACCCGCATATTCCGCATCGAGATGCAGCGGCTGCGGATTGTGCGTCAGCGTCGAGATGAGCAGGTTGTCGGTCCCGGTCACCGTCCGGTGCGGCTGGTGCTGCAGCCTGTCGCCGATCGTCCACTCGTCGAAATAGCGCCCGGGCATCAGTCCCCGTCCTTCTCGATGCGCACGAGCAACGTGCCTTCGGTCACTTGCTCCCCCGCATTCGCATTCAGCTCCGCCACCTGCCCGTCGAACGGCGCGGCGAGGCTGTGCTCCATCTTCATCGCCTCCAGGGTCAGCAGCTTCTGCCCCTTGGTCACCCGGTCGCCCTGCCGCACATCAACCGCAATCACCCGCCCCGGCATCGGCGACAGCAAGGTGCCGTCAGAAGCGCCGCCGGCCCCTGCCCCGCCACCGCTGCCCGGCAAGCCGAAGGCGAAGGCCTGCCCTTCGGAGAAGACCAGCATCGTCTCGCCATGCGCCGTCGCGACGCCCTCGATCGCCTCGTCGCCACCCGCGGCGAGGCTGCGCGTCTCGTGCCCGTGGCGCAATGCGACGCGGAGGTCCGCCGCGGCATTGGCGCGGAAGCCCTGCAGCGCCGTCCACGGGTCGAGCGTCTCGAACCGCCCGCCGAAATCGGAGGCGAGCATCGCATTCGCCGCGAGCGCCCAGACGCCTTCCGGCGGCGCGGGATCGGGCACCAGGCTGTCGATCTTCGAAGGGATGAAGGCGGTATCCACCTCCCCCGCCCGAAAATCCGGATCCGCCGCAGCGCGGGCGAGGAAGGCGGCATTGGTCTTCACCGGCCACACCTCGACCTGCTCGAGCACGTCCACCAGCCGGTCGATCGCCTCATCCCGCGTGGCGCCGGTCGAGATCAGCTTCGCGATCATCGGGTCGTAATAGGGACTGATCCGGTCGCCTTCCTCGACGCCCGTATCGACCCGAATCAGCCCGCCGAGCACGAAATGGTCGAGCCGCCCCGTCGAAGGCAGGAACTCATGCGCCGGATCCTCGGCGTAGAGCCGCGCCTCCATCGCCCAGCCGCGGATCGACAGCTCCTCCTGCCTCAGCGGCAAGGGCTCTCCGGAAGCAACGCGGAGCTGCCATTCGACCAGGTCCTGCCCGGTAATCTCCTCGGTCACCGGATGCTCGACCTGGAGCCGCGTGTTCATCTCCATGAACCAGATCCGGTCCGGCTTCAGCCCCTCCGAGGCATCGGCGATGAACTCGATCGTCCCCGCGCCGACATAGTCGACCGCCTGCGCCGCCTTCACCGCCGCGCCGCACACCGCCGCCCGCGTCGCCTCGTCCATGCCCGGCGCCGGCGCTTCCTCGATCACCTTCTGGTGCCGCCGCTGCAGCGAGCAATCGCGCTCAAAGAGGTGGACGACGTTGCCATGGCTGTCGCCGAACACCTGCACCTCAATATGCCGTGGCCGCAGGATATATTTCTCGATCAGCACCCGATCGTCACCGAACGAAGCCGCCGCCTCGCGCTTGCAACTCGTCAGCATGTCCGCGAACTCGGCGGACGCATTGACCCGCCGCATCCCCTTCCCGCCGCCGCCCGCCACGGCCTTGATCAGCACCGGATAGCCGATCGCATCGGCCTCGCGCTGCAGCCTTTCGGGGCTCTGATCCTCCCCCAGATAGCCAGGCGTGGTCGGCACCCCCGCCTCGTCCATCAACTTCTTGGCCGCATCCTTCAGCCCCATCGCCCGAATGGAGGACGGCTTCGGCCCCACCCAGACCAGCCCCGCATCGATCACCGCCTGCGCAAAGTCCGCATTCTCGGACAGGAACCCATATCCCGGATGAATCGCCTCCGCCCCCGTTTCGCGGGCGGCAGCGATGATCTTCTCCCCGATCAGATACGACTCGCGTGCCGGGCTCGCCCCAATATGCACCGCCGCATCCGCCTCCCGCACGTGCAGCGCCTTCGCGTCCGCATCGGAATAGACCGCGATCGTGCGGATACCGAGCCGCCGGGCGGTGCGGATGATCCGGCACGCGATCTCGCCCCGATTAGCAATTAGTAGGGACCCGATCAGCTTTGGGTGAGCCTGTGTGGCCATCTTCGAGTCCGGCTCCACGATGAGCTCCATTTCGCGGCGTCTGAAGTCATGTCCCGCTGCCGTCGAAGCTTGCAACCCGGCCTCGGTCAGCTGCCAAACGCCGTGCCGGCTATTATCGAGCAGGCCTCGCTCGACCAGGTGCTTCCTGGCGGTGCGCACGCGATTGTCCCAATGCCTCTCATTCTGAAACGGCATCAGGGCAGATTGATCGGCGATGCTCAGGCCGAAGAGCTCTCCGAGCGGCCGATAGATGTCACTGGGGCGACCTCCACCTCCAATTTGCTGAAGATGATGGAGCAGCGCCTCCTCGACATCCGGCGTCTTAGGCAATCTGAACATCGGTTGCCTCACATCCTGAAGATGCCGAACTGCGCCCGCTCGGGGATCGGCCCGTTCAGAGTCGCTGCGAAGGCGAGCCCCAGCACGTCTCGCGTCTGTGCCGGATCGATGATGCCGTCGTCCCACAACCGCGCCGTCGCATAGTAGGGGTTGCCCTCATCCTCATACCTCTGCCGGATCGGCGCCTTGAACGCCTCTGCCTCCTCCGGCGTCCACCGGTCGGCATCCTTGTGCACCGTCGCCAGCACGCTCGCCGCCTGCTCGCCGCCCATCACGCTGATCCGGCTGTTGGGCCAGGTGAACAGGAAGCGCGGGCCGTAGGCGCGGCCGTTCATGCCGTAATTGCCGGCGCCGAAGCTGCCGCCGATCAAGACCGTCACCTTCGGCACCTGCGCGGTCGCCACCGCCGTCACCAGCTTTGCCCCGTCCTTGGCGATGCCGCCCGCCTCATATTTGCCGCCGACCATGAAGCCGGAGATGTTCTGCAGGAACAGCAAGGGCGTCCGCCGCTGGCAGGCAAGCTCGATGAAATGCGCGCCTTTCAAGGCGCTCTCGCTGAACAGGATGCCGTTGTTCGCCAGGATCGCGACCGGCATGCCCCAGATGCGAGCAAAGCCGCACACCAAGGTCGAGCCATACAGCGGCTTGAATTCGTGAAACTCCGACCCGTCGACGATCCGGGCGATCACCTCGTGCACGTCATAGGGCGTGCGCACATCGTCCGGAATGATCCCATAGAGCTCCTCCGGGTCGAATTTCGGCTCCACCGGCTCCGCCAGATCGAGATCGACTGCCTTCACTGTGTTCAGCCGCCCCACGATGCTCCGCACGATGCTGAGCGCATGCTCGTCATTCTCGGCAAGATGATCGACCACTCCGGAGCGCCGCGCGTGCAGATCGCCGCCGCCCAGATCCTCGGCCGAGATCACCTCCCCCGTCGCCGCCTTCACCAGCGGCGGCCCGCCGAGGAAGATCGTGCCCTGGTTGCGCACGATCACCGTCTCGTCGGACATGGCCGGCACATAGGCGCCGCCTGCCGTGCAGCTCCCCATCACGCAGGCGATCTGCGCGATGCCCTGCGCGCTCATCTGCGCCTGATTGTAGAAGATGCGACCGAAATGCTCCCGGTCCGGAAACACCTCCGCCTGGTGCGGCAGGTTCGCGCCGCCGCTGTCGACCAGATAGACGCAGGGCAGCCTGTTCTCCCGCGCAATCTCCTGTGCCCTGAGATGCTTCTTCACCGTCAGCGGAAAATAGGCCCCGCCCTTCACCGTCGGGTCGTTGGCGACCACCATCGTCTCGCGCCCGGAGACGCGGCCGATCCCGGCGATCATCCCCGCCCCCGGCGCCTCGTCCTTGTACATGCCGCCCGCGGCAAGCTGTCCGATCTCTAGGAAAGGCGACCTCGGATCGAGCAGCCGCGTCACCCGGTCGCGCGGCAGCAATTTGCCGCGGCTCACATGCCGTTCGCGATGCTTCTCCGGCCCGCCGAGCGCGGCCTCGGCAACCCGCTCCCTCAGCTCCTCCGCCAGCCGCCGATTGTGCGCAGCAAATCTGCGGTAAGTCTCCGATCCGTCATCGATCTTGCTGGTGAGCTGGCTCATGCGCGCCCCTCTGCCGCAGCCTCACGCTCCTCGAACTTCTCGACCGCCTGCTCCACCGCCTTCATCTTCCGCCGGTTCTTGGGGCTCAGCAGATATTGATAGATGCCGAGCGCGTTGACCGCGAAGAGGATGATGTTCTGCCACATCAGTCCAGCGGTATCGTCCATCTGGGCGAAGATGATCCAAGCGACGTTCATCGTGCAGAACAGGACGAAGCCGAAGCCCGTCACCTTCCGCCCGAAATCGCCCGCCAGCATCAGCGCCGCGATCACGCCGCTCACCGTCGCATACCATTCGAGGATGTCCGCCATGCTCATGCAGATCCTGGCATGCTGAAGCGGCTCCCCTTGTTGGCCCTCTAAGCGGCGCACTGCCTAGCCGCCCGGCACCGGGATGGGAAGCGTCTAGGCAGCGGCATCGTCCCCGCTTAAGAAAGCGGCGGGGATGCCACCGCGTTCAACCAGAAAGCCCACATGAAGAGATCCAAGCTGCTCGCAGCCGCCTTGCTGCTCACCACCGCCGCACCCGCTCTTGCCTTCCAGTCCACCGGAACCGTCGGCGTCGATCTCCAGGGCATCGACCGCAATGCCGCGCCAGGCGACAGCTTCGACGATTATGCCAACGGCGCCTACAAGGCCCGCACCGAGATCCCCGCCGACCGCACCTCGATCGGCACCTTCGTCACGGTCGCCGAGCTGGTCGAACGGCGCAACATCGACATCATCACCGGCGCTGCCAGGGGCCAGGCCGCCGCCGGCAACGACGAGCGTCGGATCGGCGACTATTATTCCGCCTATCTCGACACCGCCGCGATCGAGCGCCGCGGCGCCGAGCCGCTGAAGCCGGTCTTCGCCTCGATTGACGCCGTCCGCGACAAGCGCGCCCTCTCGCGCCTGCTCGGCACCACCATGCGCGCCGACACCGATCCCTTGAACGCCACCAACTTCTGGACCGAGAATCTGTTCGGCATCTTCGTCGCCCAGGCGCCCAAGGATCCGAGCCGCAACGTCGCCTATCTTCTCCAGGGCGGCCTCGGCATGCCCGAGCGGGATTATTACCTCTCCGACACCCCGGCAATGACCGAGGTGCGCGGCGCCTACCGCACCTATATCGCCAACATGCTGACGCTCGCCGGCGTCCCGGACGCCGCCACCCGCGCCGCCCGCATCTTCGATCTCGAGACCAAGATCGCCCGCGCCCATCTCTCCGCCGTCGACGCCCAGGACGCGAAGAAGGCCGAGCTCTGGACCCGCGCCGACTTCAGCCGCAAGGCGCCCGGCATCGACTGGGCCGCCTTCTTCGACGGCGCGAAGCTGGGACAGGAGAAGGACTTCATCGCCTGGCACGCCGCGCCGACCACCGGCATCTCCGCCCTCGTCGCGAGCGAGCCGCTCGACGTCTGGAAGGACTGGCTGAAATTCCACACCGCCAGCCGCTTCGCCGCCGTCCTGCCCAAGGCCTATGACGACCTGCGCTTCTCCTTCTACGGCCAGACCCTGTCCGGCCAGAAGCAGCAGCGCCCGCGCGAGAAGCGCGCCATCAGCGCCACCAGCGGCGCGCTCGGCGACGCCGTCGGCAAGATCTATGTCGAGCGTCACTTCCCCGCGAAGAACAAGGCCGACATCGAGCAGATGGTCGCCAACATCAAGGCGGCGTTCGACCGCCGCGTCCAGGGCATCGACTGGATGGCCCCGGCCACCAAAGCCGAGGCCCGCCGCAAGATCGAGACACTGGAAGTCGGCGTCGGCTATCCCGAGACTTGGCGCGATTATACCAGCTTCGACGTCCGCCCCGGCGACGCCTTCGGCAATGCCTGGCGCGCGCAGGAGGAGGAATATGCGCACCAGATCGCCAAGCTCGGCAAGCCGGTCGATAAGCGCGAATGGTGGCTCTATCCGCACACTGTGAACGCGGTCTTCCTGCCGCTTCAAAATGCGATGAACTACCCGGCCGGCATCCTTGAGCCGCCTTTCTACGACGCCAGCGCCGACCCAGCCTTCAATTATGGCTCAATCGGTTCGGTGATCGGTCATGAAGTCAGCCACAGCTTCGACAATCTGGGCGCCGATTTCGACGCCGACGGCCGCGTCCGCAACTGGTGGACCCCGGCGGACCTGGCGAAGTTCAAGGCCGCCGGCGACGCTTTGGTGAAGCAGTACGACGCCTATCAGGTCTTCCCGGACCTCAAGCTCAACGGCGAGCTGACGCTCGGCGAGAACATCGCCGACCTCGCCGGCCTCGCTGCCGCCTACGACGCCTACAAGGCCTCATTGGGCGGCAAGGAAGCGCCGGTGATCGACGGCCTCACCGGCGACCAGCGCTTCTTCATCGCCTACGGCCAGAGCCGCCGCGGCAAATATCGCGACGCCACCCTGCGCCAGCTCGTCGCCACCGACGGCCACAGCCCCAGCCGCTGGCGCGCCGAGATCGTGCGGAACCTGGATGCCTGGTATTCGAGCTTCGATGTGAAGCCGGGCGAGAAGCTCTACCTCGAGCCGGAAGCCCGCGTCCGGATTTGGTGAAAAGCCTCTCCCCCCTTGCGGGGGAGAGGTTGGAGAGGGGGGTGCGCGACGCAGTCGCGCGCCGGCCTTACGCCCAGCACCCCTCCCGACCCTTCCCGCAAGTGGGGAGGGAGAAATTCAGGGCGCCCGATCAGGAATTTACATGGACGCTGCGAGGGACAGCAACCCCGCCGCAGTGAAGAGCGGCCCGCTGATATGCCGCCCGCGCGTCATCCCGAGCGACAGCAGGCCGAGCAGCAGATAGGCCGCGCCGATCAGCCGGACGATGACGATCGGCGTTCCCGGCCAGGCGACGGTCAAAGCCGTCAGCACCATCAACAAAGTCGACATGTGCCAGGTGAAGCGGACCGCCCGGCCGACGCGCGGCATGGCCGCAAAGGCGCCCTTGGCCAGCAGCGGCATGATCATCCGCCGCTCGCCGAGCACCGAGTGGATGGCGCCCGTCGCTGCGATGACGATTGCCGCCGCCACCGCCAGCAGGTTCATGCCGCGCCGATCAGCTCGCGCCCGATCAGCATCCGGCGGATCTCGTTGGTGCCTGCGCCGATGTCGAGCAGCTTGGCATCGCGCATGTAGCGCTCGACCGGCCAATCCTTCGTGTAGCCGGCGCCGCCCAGTGCCTGGATCGCCTCCAGGCTCACCTTCACCGCGCTCTCCGACGCCAGCAAAATCGCCCCCGCCGCATCGAACCGCGTCGTCTTCCCCGCATCGCAATTCCTGGCGACCGTATAGACGTATGCCCGCGCCGAATTCAGCGCGACATACATGTCCGCCACCTTCGCCTGGATCAGCTGGAACGCCCCGATCGGCTTCCCGAACTGCTTCCTCTCCCGCACGTACGGAATAACCACGTCGAGGCACGCCTGCATGATCCCGAGCTGGATGCCCGCGAGCACCGTCCGCTCATAATCGAGCCCTGACATCAGCACCCCGACGCCGCCATTTTCCGGCCCCATCACATTCTCTTCCGGCACCTCGCAGTCGTTGAACACGAGCTCCGCGGTGGGCGACCCGCGCATCCCCATCTTCGGGATCTTCTGTCCGATCGAGAAGCCCGCCATGTCCTTCTCGATGATAAAGGTGGTGATGCCGCGGCTCCCCTCGCCAGTCTTCGCATAGACGACGAGTGTGTCGGCATAGGCCGCATTTGTGATCCAGAATTTGGTGCCGTTCAGCACATAGCCGCCCTGCACCTTCTCCGCCTTGAGCGTCATCGAGACGACGTCCGACCCCGCCCCCGCCTCGCTCATCGCGAGTGAGCCGACATGCTCGCCGGAGATGAGCTTGGGCAGATACTTCGCCTTCTGCTCCGGGTTCGCCCAGCGCCTGATCTGGTTCACGCACAGGTTCGAATGCGCACCGTAGCTGAGCCCGATCGAGGCCGACGCCCGCGCCACTTCCTCCTGCGCCACGACATGCTCGAGATAGCCGAGCCCGAGCCCGCCATCCTCCTCCGCCACGGTGATGCCGTGCAGCCCAAGCTCTCCCATCTCCGGCCACAGCTCGGTCGGGAACCAGTCCTCCTCGTCGATCCGCGCGGCCAAGGGCGCGATCCGATCGGCGGCGAAGCGGGCGGTGGTCTCGCGGATGGTGTCGGCCATCTCGCCGAGGGCGAAGTCGAGCCCGATCTCGGACATGTCTCTCTCCTGTTTGCCCGGCGCCCTAGCAGAGCCCGCGAAGTTTGAACAAGCGCCGCTCCCCGCCTATGTGCAGCGCCAACACCCCCGCTCGTCCGAGCGACAACGCTGGAGCGCTGCACACATGGCCACCGCTGCCGACCCGATCGTCATCCTCTCCTATGCCCGCACCCCGATGGGCGGCTTCCAGGGCCAGCTCGCCGGCGTGCCCGCGACGGAGCTCGGCGCCACCGCCGTCCGAGCCGCGATCGAACGCGCCGGCGTCTCGGGTGATCAGGTCGACAAGATCTTCATGGGCTGCGTCCTCCCCGCCGGCCTCGGCCAGGCCCCTGCCCGCCAAGCCGCGTTGGGCGCCGGTCTCCCCAAGTCGGTCGAGGCGACCACCATCAACAAGGTCTGCGGCTCCGGCATGCAGGCCGCCATGTTCGCCCACGACATGATCGCCGCCGGCTCCGCCGACCTGATCGTCGCCGGCGGCATGGAGTCGATGTCGAACTCCCCCTATCTCATGAAGAAGCACCGCGCCGGCGCCCGCATCGGCCACGACACGGTTTACGACCATATGATGCTCGACGGCCTTGAGGACGCCTATGATGCCGGCCGCGCCATGGGCACCTTCGCCGAGGACGCCGCCCGCGAATATCAATTCACCCGCGCCCAACAGGACGATTACGCCATCGAATCCCTCCGCCGCGCCACCGAAGCGATCAGGAGCGGCGCCTTCGACCGCGAGACCACGTCCGTCACCGTCACCACCCGCAAGGGCGAGGACGTGGTCACCTGCGACGAGCAGCCCGGCAAGGCCAATCCGGAGAAGATCCCGAACCTCAAGCCCGCCTTCGCCAAGGACGGCACCATCACCGCCGCCAACGCCTCCAGCATCTCGGACGGCGCCGCGGCCCTGATCGTCACTCGCCAAAGCGTCGCCGACCGCCTCGGCGTCAAGCCCGTCGCCCGCATCATTGCCCACGCCGCCCACGCCCAGGCGCCCAACAAGTTCACCTCCGCCCCCGTCCCCGCCGTGCAGAAGGCGCTGGAGAAAGCCGGCTGGAGCGTCGGCGACGTCGACCTCTGGGAAGTCAACGAAGCCTTCGCCTGCGTCGCCATGATCGCGATGCGCGATCTCGGCATCTCCCGCGAAGTCCTCAACGTCCACGGCGGCGCAACTGCGTTGGGCCATCCCATCGGAGCATCAGGCGCCCGCATCCTCGCCACCCTGCTGTCGGCGCTCGAGACCCACGGCCAGCGCCGCGGCCTCGCCACCCTCTGCATCGGCGGCGGCGAAGCGACCGCGATGGCGGTGGAGCTGATGAACTAGGCCCGCCGCGGGCGGAACGTACTGATTCACAGACCGTTCTCCGGCTCGGGCATGCGCCCGTTTCCCAAGCCGCAGGAGTAGTTATGAATCACATCGTATCCGCCGTGTTCGACAGTCATGCCGAGGCCGAGCGAGCCGTTTCTGAACTGCGCAGCGCCGGCGTGCGCGACAGCGCGCTCTCCGTCATCGCCCGCCGCGATTCTGGTGACGGTGACTATGGCGACGCCAACACCCATGAGGCGAAGGAGAAGGGCGAAGGCTTGCTGAAGGGCGCGCTTGGCGGCGCCGGCGTCGGCGCTCTGCTCGGTATTGCCGCGCTCGCCATCCCGGGCGTCGGCCCGCTCGCCGCTGCCGGCGCGATCGCCGGCTCGGCCATTCCCGAAGGCGCCGCCATCGGCGCCGGCGCGGGCGCTCTGGCAGGCGGGCTTTCCGGCCTCCTCACCAAGCACGGCGTCAGTGAGGAAGACGCGAGCTACTATGAGGAGCGCATCCATGGCGGCGGCGTGTTCGTCTCTGTCGACACCGGCGACGCCGGCATCGACCGCACCACCGCCCAGGACATCCTCTATCGCCATGGCGGCCACAGCGCGTCCCGCGCCCGCACGTCGGCGATGTGACGATCGACTGAAGCGAACAGCAAAACGCCGCCGGTCTCGCGACCGGCGGCGTTCCTTTGCTCGAAGAGCAGCGGATCAGGCCAGAGCGGTCGCGCTGGCGGCCTTGCGGCGCCGCATCGAGAAGCCGACCGCGCCGAAGCCGGTGATCAGCATCGCCCAGGTCGCGGGCTCCGGCACGACGCCAGTCTCGAAATTGTAGGTGGTGGAGCCGTTCAGCGTCGCGATCGTGACGTTGTCGGCAAAAGCATGGTAGCCGATCCCGGCGCCGCCGCCGCTGCCGACGCTGATGCCCGCGACGAACGAACCAGTGTCGAGGAACGACGCCCAGTCCGCGATCGTCTTGCCCTGGTTCACGTTGCCGCCGGTGATGTAGAATTTGTCGTTGACGCCCGAAGTGTACCAATTGCCCGGGTTGGTCTGCGTCCCGTAGACGCCGTTATAGGCGCCCTCCCAGATCAGCTCCTTGCGCGAGTTCGAGCCCGCATCGAAGATGTGCAGCCGCAGCGCCGGCGTATAATCCGCATTATACGGATTGGTCGAACCCGCCGCGATCATCCAGTCGAAGGTCAGCGCGGTGACGTCGCTGAGGTCATAGAGCTTGGTGCTCCCTGCATTTGGATAGATGGTGCCGGTGGCGAAGCGGGTGCGGTCGCCGGTCAGCTCCAGCGAGCCGTTGCCGCTGCGCGCTGCGGTGTCGGTGATCTCCGCGGTCGCGCCGAGGCGCGATTCGAACGGCAGGTTGTTCCAGCCCCCGGAGGTCGGCGTCACCACGGTGACGGCCGCCTGGGCCGCGCCCCCAAGCGCGCTGGCCGCCAGCAATCCGGCAGCGACGATCATGCTGAACTTGCGCATCTTTTCCCCCTACGATGAATCGATCGCTCGCATGGATAACGGATTATTAAATTTTCAAAAGCCCCCTTTTTTTGTTTTTTACATTCGGCACCAAAGCGGCACACTCTCGTCCAAACCCTTCCCTCCGCCGCGTGCGGATCACGCTCGCATCGCTGCGGGAAAGGCGCTAATCTGCGCCGGCCAGCGTTGCCATCAATGGGAGAAACGACATGGCACATCTAATGGTCGCCGCTCTGGCAATCACCGCCGCCGTCCAGCCGATGCCCGCGACGGGGCCCGAACCGGGCATGACCGCCCCGGCCGCAGGCGCGAGCGCCAGATATTGCATGCGCGTCGAGCGGATCACCGGCAGCCGTGTCGAGCCGGTCCGCTGCTGGACCCGCCAGATGTGGGCCGAACAGGGCGTCGACGTCGACAAGGATTGGGCCAAGGAAGGCGTCGCCGTCCTGAGATGAAGCGCGGCGGTCCGCGACGCAGGTGATTGCAAGAAGGTTCGCGGCTCGACGATTCTCGCGCTAAGCCGTGCCCATGATCATCACCGGCATCTCCGGGAGCGCCCGCCGCGCCTCGCTCAACACCGCCCTCCTGCACGCCGCCGCGGACCTGCTCCCCGAGGGGGTCGAGCTCCGCCGCCACACCATTGCCGGCATCCCGCTCTATGACGGCGACGTCGAGACCGAGAGCGGCATCCCCGCCTCCGTCGTCGCGCTGAAGGAGGCGATCGCCTCCGCCGACGCGCTCCTCCTCGTCACGCCCGAATATAACAATTCGATCCCCGGCCCGTTCAAGAATGCCATCGACTGGGCCTCGCGCCCCTCGTCCGACATCCCGCGCGTCTTCGGCGGCAAGCCCGTCGCCCTGATCGGCGCCTCCCCCGGCGGCTTCGGCACGATCCTGTCGCAAAATGCGTGGCTTCCGGTCCTGCGCACCCTCGGCTGCACCTTGTGGACAGGCGGCCGACTGATGGTCTCGAGCGCTCGAACGGTGTTCGATGAGGAGGGCAAGCTCACGGACCAGGCCGTAGCGGCAAGGCTTCAAGCCTATCTGAAAGGATTTGCGGTCTTCGCTCAAGCCACTTCGCAAGCCTAGTCGCTCTTGGCGTTCTCAGCCCACTCCAGTGTTCCCGGCCAGGGGTCATCGGAATGTCGGCTATGGGTGGAAAGCGGACATAGCTTTGGCGGGCGGAACGCCTGCTCGTGGACGCTTGCTGCTTGGCGGCTTTCGGACATACGACACAAGTAAGCTGACATTCGCGACACAATGGCCGGCACTTCGAACAGGCATTGCTCGCGACTGGAGCCGTGAGCCGGGAATTGCCAATCGCACCCCACGTTCTACAGGCGGACTTCAGCTGGTGGCGTGCGCGCGCGCGGCCGCCGGACGGGAGGAAGAACGATGGCTAAACACGTTGAACGGTCCACGCGATCTGCCTCTCGGCTCGCTCCATTTGCCCTGGCCTTGATCTTGTTCACCGGAGTGGCCCATTCTGCCGCTTCCCAACCGCGGCGGCTGGCCACCTTCGCGAACCCGATCGACCTGCCCTACCGCTACCAGCCGCGCACGCGCGGGCCCTCGTATCGCGAGGCGGCTGACCCCACGATCGTGCGCTTCAAGGGGCGCTACTGGCTCTTCGCCTCGCATTCGAAAGGCTATTGGTGGTCTACGGACCTGCGCAACTGGACCTTCGTGGAAGGCCGCGGCTACAGCGTCAATCGCTTCGCCCCAACGGTGATCGTGTCCGACGGCAAGCTCTACCTGACGGCCAGCGAGCGCACGAAAAAAATATGGGTCACGGACGATCCGATGAACGGCGAGTGGTCCGAGGCCGCCGATATCTCGCCGGGCTACTGACCGGCTTGCCGCGCGACAGCAGCATCCAGCCAGTCAGCTCGCGCTTGCCATCGGACAAATCGGCGAGCGGGCGCGACGCTCCTCATGACTATCAGGTGCTGGCGAGGGCGCAGCGGGCGAGGTTCGTGCGCATCCGCAACATCCATTCGCCGGATGATCAGAAGTTCTCGCTCTACGACCTGCGCGTGTTCGGGATCGGTGACATGCCACTGCCGGGTCGGGTCGTTTCGGGCAGTGGTCGGCGTGATACGGCTGATCCCCGCAAGGGCGTCGTTTCGTGGCAACGCGCGCAACGGGCCGAGTTCTATGTCGTGCGCGTGGGTACGCGGCCTGACCTGCTGATCCAGAACTATCAGGTCTATGACGGTGCGACATCGTTGCCGCTGACGACGCTGAATGCCGGCACGCGCTATTACTTCTCGGTGGATACTGTGAACGAGCGCGGCATCACGCGCGGGAAGGTTGCCGGCACCGTCGAGTGATCGTGCCGGCACCTTCGGCGCCGTTAGGGTAGAACGACCGGGCTAGGGCGTACAGCCGCCAAAGCGGGACATTAGCTTCAATGGGTGCTTTCACCGGCTCTTCCACGATCGCCGCCACGCAGGAAGCCGCCCAATCGCTGACATCATGGTTGCCTGAACGAACGGCACCAGCCAGATGCGCCGGCGTGCAGGTGAACAACCGGAATTGGCCGATTAACCGCTGAAGGCACCGTCTGCTAGGGGTCAAAAGCAGACACTGGGCGGAACGCTGGGGCTTTCCTACAGCCTCACCTTTATGGTTCATACTGCCAAATGGCAGAGAACCACATCGTGCATGAGAGCGCCCTCACCGAGGCGGCGACCTATGAGCCCGCCTCTCCTTTCCATTCCAGCCTGAGCGACGTCGAAGCGCAGACCGACGCCGACGACGACGGCGCGTTCCCGACTTCGACTCCGAAGAAGAGGCCAAGGCTTTTTATCGGGGCCTTTCGCATGGCATACGCTGCGCCGGGCGCGAGCCGGGGCATCCGCACATGTCGACGGACTTCAGCCTCGATCTCACCCGCGATCCCGCCGCTCCCGGTCTCGTCTCCGCCAAGCTGATCGAGGCCTGGCCCGAAGACCCGAAGGCGGACCCCAAGCCGCTGCGCGCGCCGCGCCACGACGGCTGGACGCCCGACCGCGAGCGCCTCTTCCTCGACACGCTGGCCCAGACCGGCGTCGTCGCCGACGCCTGCCGCGCCGTCGGCATCAGCCGCGACAGCGCCTATGGCTACCGGAAGCGTGCCGCCGGCCGCGTATTCGCGCTCGCCTGGGACGCGGCGATCCTGATTTCCCGCCGCGTCATCGCCGACGACGTGATCTGCCGCGCCCGCCACGGCGTCGTCGATCGCATCTACAAGGACGGCCAGCTCGTCGCCGAGCGCCACCGCTACGACAACCGCCTCACCATGGCCGTGCTCACCCGGCTCGATCGCCTCGCCGAAGGTCAGGGCGAAGGCGCCGCCGTCGCCAACACGATCGCCGGCGAATGGGATCAGTTCCTCGACATCGTCCAAGCCGGCGGCGACGGCGCCGAGGCCTTCCTCAGGGCACGCACCTCTCCTCCCCAGCATTCGCCGCGGAATGCGCGCCGCGCGGTTGAAGGGCCTGCGCCAAAGGAGCAGGAGGAGGCAGAAGAACTGGAATCCAGCGCCTCCCTCCTCGCCCGCCTCACCGCCTACAAGAAGTTCGAGGTCGGCCTGCCCCACGAGATCCGCACCGCCGATCTCGCTCCGGCAAAGATGTCCGCATGGACCCAGGAGCAATGGGCGCGCGCAGAGTTCAGCGGCTTCCTCGACCGCCTGCCTGCGGACGCCTGGCCGTCGGAAGCGCTTTCCGGCGAAGCCGACGGCACAGATGGCATGTGTCGGAGTCGTCAGCTTTACCTCGAACGCCACGGCGCCGAGCCTGCCGGCGAGGCTGCGGTTGCGGAGGACGAGGAGGACGAACTCGCCAATTGCGAGGTCTGGGAGGTGGAGGATGGCGAGTTCCGGACCCACTTCCCGCCACCGCCCGGCTTCGACCTCTATGAGGCAGGCGAACCGGGCGACCCGGATTATCAGCGCGCGCTGACGCCGGCCGAACTGGCGGCGATCGGCGCCGATCCCGAGGCTGTGGCGCTCGAATGGGGGCGCGGACGGACGGAGCGGCTGGCGCTCGAAGCTGAGGCGCGCGACCTGTATTTCGGCTTCACGCCGCCGTCCGAGGAGGATCCGATGTGATCGCCGCCAGCGCCCCCACCTGCTCCGCGCTCAGCTGCCGCTCGAACAGCAGCCCGAATCGCTTGCCCTCGCTCCAGCGCACCGCCGCGTCGCGCACCACGCCGGCGCATTCCACCCGCACCTGCGCGCCCTTGGCCACCGGCTCCTGGGCATGGACGAGCGCGCCTGCGGCCGAGACGTCGAGCAGGTGGACACGGCGCGCGCGGCCGTCCGCGACCAGCATCGCCGGCTGGAAGACCTTGACCCTCTTTGCCACGCGCTTGATTGCGCTGCTGCTGGTCCCGACACGCATGCACTGGCCCTTCCCGACGCTGCATCAGCGCCTCCGCCCTGCAAGGGTTCCGGAAAGAAGAAAGTGAACGCCGGCTTAGGACTCTTTCGCGCTCAGCCGGCGCCTTGGGCCCGGCCCGCCTCATCCGAGGGTTGGGCGGCCTTGCCTTGCAGCGCCTCCACGAAATTGCGGCGCCACCAGACCACGTCCTCGCGGGCGACGCTTTCGTGAAGCGCGCGCCAGCGGCGGATGCGCTCCTCCTTGGGCATCTCCAGCGCGCGCATGATCGCGTCGCTGATCTCCTCCTTGCTGTACGGATTGACCAGCAAGGCGTCCTTCAGCTGCAGCGCGGCGCCGGCGAAGCGGGAGAGGATCAGGACGCCCGGATCCTCCGGGTCCTGCGCCGCGACATATTCCTTGGCCACCAGGTTCATGCCGTCGCGAAGGGGGGTGATGAGCGCGATCTCGGACGCGCGGTAGAAGCCGGCCAGGTCCTCGCGGTCATAGCCCTGGTTGACGTAGCGGATCGGCACCCAGTCGACATGGGCGAACTCGCCGTTGATGCGGCCGGATAGCTCGTCGAGGTCCTCGCGGATGATCTCGTAGGTGTGGACCTCGCCGCGCGAGGGCGGCGCGATCTGGAGGAGGAAGACCTCGCCCTGGCATTCCTCATGCTCCTCCAGGAAGCGGCGGTAGCCGAGGAAGCGCTCCTCCAGGCCCTTGGAGTAATCGAGCCGGTCGACGCCGATGATCGTGTGCCTTCCGGCGGCGCTGGCCCTGAGGCGGTCATAGGCGCGCTGGGCACCCTCGCTGCGGGCGGCCTCGCTGAACTCGGCATAGTCGATGCCGATCGGATAGGCGGCGGCGTGGACGGAGCGGTCGCCGACATGGATCGTGCCGTCGTCGTCGCAATGGCCGCCCAGCTCGCGGGTGACATAGTGGCGGAAGCTCTCCAGCCACTCCTCGGTCTGGAAGCCGATCACGTCATAGGCGAGCAGCGAGAGGACAAGCCCCTCGTGGAAGGGCAGCGACACCATCAGCCGGGAGGGCGGGAACGGAATGTGGAGGAAGAATCCGATGCGGTTGCGGACGCCCCGCTCCCTCAGTTGGGCGCCGAGCGGGATTAGGTGGTAGTCGTGAACCCAGATCAGGTCGTCCGGCTCGATCAGCGGCGCCACCGTCTCGGCGAAGCGCTCGTTCACCCGCTCATAGCCGCCGGCGAAGCTTCGGTCATATTCGGCGAGGTCGATGCGGTAGTGGAAGAGCGGCCAGAGCGTGCGGTTGGCGTAGCCGTTATAATATTCGTCGACGTCCTGTTCCTCGAGGTCGATCGTAGCGGAAGTCACGCCCTCGTGGCGCTGAAACTCGATATGGCCGGTAAACTCCTCGGTCTTGTTGCCCGACCAGCCGAACCAGAGGCCGCGATATTCCCTGAGCGCTGCCGACAGCGCCACCGCCAGCCCGCCCTGCGCGCCGCCCTCACCCTGGGGACGCGGCGCGGCGACGCGGTTCGAGATGACGATCAGGCGGCTCATCTGACGGCGCTCCACGGCTTGGAGAGAAGCACGGCACAGTTGATCAACCCCACCAGCGAATATGTCTGCGGATAGTTGCCCCACAGCTCTCCGGTAACGAAATCGGTATCCTCCGAAAGGAGGCCCGCCGGCGTCAGCCGCTCGAGCATCCGCTCGTAGAGAAGCCGCGCCTCCTCGCCGCGCCCGGCCAGATGCAGCGCCTCGATCAGCCAGAAGGTGCAGAAATTGAACGCCGTCTCCGGCAGCCCGAAATCGTCCTCGGCGGCGTAGCGCAGCATATGCTCGCCGCGCCTCAGGCCCTTCTCCACCGCCTCGAAGGTGGCGCGGAAGCGCGGATCGTCGGGCTCCAGGAAGCGCATGTCGACGAGCTGGAGCAAACTGGCGTCAAGCTCGCCGCCGCCGAACGTGGCGCCGAAGCGCTCCTCCGGCGCGAACCACGCCGCCTGCTCGATGCGGGCGCGGACCCGGTCGGCCCGCTCCCGCCAGTGCGCCGCCCGCTCCCCCAGCCCGAGCGCCTCGGCCGCATTGCCGAGCCGGTCGCAGGCCGCCCAACTCATCACCGAGCTGTAGGTATGGACGGAACTTCGCGTGCGATATTCCCACAGTCCCGCATCGGGCTGGTCGTGCATCGCCCAGGCCCGCTCGCCGACCTGCTCGAGGGCGTGGAAATCGTCGACGGTGGCGGTCCGGAACAGCCGCTGGTCGAAGAATGCCTGGGCGTTGGACAGCACGATTTGGCCGTAGGCGTCATGCTGCGCCTGGGTATAGGCGGCATTGCCGACGCGGACGGGACCCATGCCGCGATAGCCGGCCAGTCCCTGCGCCTCCCACTCCTCCAGCCGCTTCTCTCCCGAAACGGAGTAGAGCGGCTGGATCTGCCCTCCCTCCGACTGGTCGACGATGTTGCGCAAATAGCTGAGATAATTCTCCAGCACGTCGAGCGCGCCGAGCCGGTTCAGCGCCTGGACGGTGTAATAGGCATCGCGGATCCAGCAGTAGCGATAGTCCCAGTTGCGCCCCGAATTGGCCGCCTCCGGTATCGAGGTGGTGAGCGCGGCGACGATCGCCCCGGTCTCCTCATGCTGACAGAGCTTCAGCGTAATCGCCGCGCGGATGACGACGCTCTGCCATTCGAGCGGAATGGCGAGACCCCTCACCCAGTCCCGCCAATGGTCCGATGTCTGGTGGAGCATCGCGGCGAGCACATGGCCGACATTGCCGACAAACGGCTCGTCGGGACCGAGGAAGAAATGAAGTGGCTTCTCCAGCCGGAAGCTGCGTCCCTCCATGATCTGCCCCACCGGCGCGTCGGTGGTGAGCCTCAGCGGCTGCGGCTTCAGCAGGAAGCGGATGTGGTTGCTGCCGCTGGTCCGCTCGGCGGACTTGCCGCCCCAGTTGGTCGCCGGGTCGAGCAGCACGCGCAGCCGCGGCGCACCCTGGATCGGTCGAACGATCCGCACGAACGCCACCGGCCGATAGGTGCGACCGCTCTTCTCGAAGCGCGGGCAGAAGTCGAACACCTCTGCCACAGCCCCATCCGCATCGGTGAGGCGCGTGACGAGCACCGGCGTGTTGCGCAGGTAGCGCTGCTCGACCTTCACCTGACTCTCGAGCGCGAGCCGCCACTCGCCGAGCACATTCTCTCCTTTGGGCGAGAGCAGAGAGCAGAAGAGTGGATCGCCGTCCACCCGCGGCGCGCAGGCCCAGGTGAAGCCGGCCTCGCTGTCGACGAGGGCGCTCACCTGGCAATTGCCGATCGGCCAGAGCCGGAGATCGGTCATCGCTCAGCCAGCTTCTGCAGCCAAGCGGCGACATCGGCGACGCCCTCCAGCCGCCACTTCGCCGCCGTCGCGCGCGCCGGTCCCACCAGCACGCCGCCGCCGCCCAGATCGGCCGCCGCGCTGAACGCATCTTCATCAGTCTGGTCGTCGCCCACGAACACAGGACGCGCGCCTGCGAATTCCGGTTCCGTCATCAACGCCCTCAGCGCGTCGCCCTTGTCGGCGCCCGGCGGGCGGAGCTCGGCGACCATCTTGCCCTGCTGGAGGGTGAGGCCCGTGGACCCGGCGAGCCCGGTCATGAAGGCGTGCACCTCATCCGCCCGTTCGGGAGCCTTGCGGTAATGGATGGCGATGCTGAACGGCTTTTCCTCGACGAGGAGGCCCGGAATGGCTCCGGCAAAGCGCAGGCTCCGCTCCCGGGCATGATCGAGGCCGCGGGGCACGGCAAGGGGAACGAAGCTGCCGTCGCGGAGGCGAAGCTCGAGGCCGTGCGAGCCGGAGACGGCGAGGCCGGCACAGGAGAGATGCCGCTCGAGGTCGCGGATGGCGCGGCCGCTGATGAGGGCGAGGCGGCCGTTCAGCTTCTGCGACAGGGTGCCGAGGAGCGGCGACAGGTGCGGCGGCACGCGGATCGCATCGGGCGTCTCGGCGAGCTCGACCAGGGTCCCGTCGAAGTCGAGGAACAGGGCGATGTCGTCGATCTGGTCAGGCGGCGGCGCCAGGCTCGGCTCGGGCATGCTTCGCCCGTGGCAAGCCGGGCGCGGAAACTCAAGCGATCAGAAGCTTTCGCCCGGATCGGTGCCCCAGATGTTGCCGGTACGGATGAAGCCGCCGCGCTCGCCGACGTCGAAGCGGCACCAGTCGACCGTGCATTCCGACAGACGGCCGACGACGCCGGGCTCAGCACGGTAGCGGATCTTGGATTCGGCCCGAGGCGCTTCATGCAGCGGCACCGGCGCATTGCCGCGCACAATCGCGGTGCGGGTGTCGCTGAGCAGGTTGACCAGCATCCAGCCGGTGGTGCCGTCCGGATCCTGGACCTTGCGCCAGCTCGGATAGACCTCGACCACCTTGATCGGCAAATCGGCGCGCTTGTAGAGCCAGGTGGCGGGATAGTTGCGGCCGGGCCCGGTGCGCATCATCGCCTCGCCCGCCGAGATCGACGCCCAATAAGGTGTCTTCTTCTCCTGCGCCTGAGCGGCCGGAACGGTCGCGATTCCGGCCAGCAGCAGAGCAAAAGCGATGAGCTTGCGCATCGGTTTCTAGTCCCCTGTCTGGATGCGTTCGACGAGCTGCTTCACGGTCGGCACGAAGCCGTTCGAATAGAAGGGATCCTTCTTGAAGCGGAAGGCGGAGTGGCCGGCGAACATGAGGTTCTCCTCGACCGGCCCGCCATGGGCGATGTCCTGTAGCGTCTTCTGGATGCAGAAGGAGCGCGGGTCGGCGAGACGTCCGGTCGAATTCTTCTCATTGTCCGCCCAGGAGGAGAAGGCGCACTGGCTGAGGCAGCCCATGCAATCCGCCTGATCCTTGCGGATGATCGTCTTCTCCTCGGGCGTGACGAAGACGAGGGTCTCGTCCGGCGTCTTGAGGGCTTCGGTGTAGCCCTGGGCATACCATTCGCGAGCATGCAGCAGGTCGCCGCGGGTGACCCAGTAATTCTTCTTGGCGCCGACGCCCACGTCGAGCTGGAAGCAATGATCGCCCAGCTCCTCCTTGGTGAAGGCGACCTGGCGGTGCGAGCGCGCCTCGAGGTTGCGGAGGAAGGGATTGCGCACCGCCGAGGAATAGAAGCCGGTCGGCGAGAAGCGGTGAAGGAGGACGTCCCCTTCCTCCAGCGTCATCAGCCTTTGCTTCCACTCGTCCGGAATGGGACTTTCTTGGGTCAGCAAGGGACGGGTGCCGAACTGGAAGACAATCTGGCCGAGCTCAGGATTGTCGATCCAGTCGTTCCATTCCTTCAAATCCCAGACGCCGCCGGCCATCACGATCGGCACGTCGTCGGAGATGCCGCCCTGCCGCATCGTATCGCGCAGTGCCTTCACGCGCGGATAGGGGTCCTGCGGGACGAGCGGGTCCTCGGCATTGGACAGGCCGTTATGGCCGCCCGCTAGCCATGGGTCTTCGTAGACCACCGCTCCGAGCCACTCCGCAGCCTTGGAATAAGCGCGCTTCCAGAGCGCGCTGAAGGCGCGCGCCGAGCTGATGATCGGCAGATAATTGACGCCATAGGAGGCGGCGATCTCGGAGAGCTTGTAGGGCATGCCGGCGCCGCAGGTGACGCCGGCGACCATGCCGCGGGTCCGCTCCAGGACGCCGTGGAGAATGCGCTGCGCGCCGCCCATTTCCCAGAGCACGTTGATGTTGATGGCACCCTTGCCGTCCGCCATCTCGTAGGCGCGGCGGACCTGCTCGGTGGCGCCGGCGATAGCGTAGTTGATCAGCTCCTCGTGCCGGTCGCGGCGGGTGAGAGCATGGTAGATCTGGGGGATGATCTTGCCTTCGGGATCGTAGCTGTCGGCATTGACGGCCGAGACCGTACCGATGCCGCCGGCAGCGGCCCAGGCGCCGGAGCTCAGGTGATTGGTCGCCGAGACCCCTTTGCCGCCCTCCACCAGCGGGAGCACCTCACGGCCTGCATAGCGGATCGGCCGAATACCTTTGAACAATCAGACCTCCAGAAAGAGCGCGGCGGCTATACGCCTGAAGCGGCGAAGCCGTCAAAAACTGTTCGACTGTGGAATGAACGCACAAGCATCGCCGATCGTCTCACCATAAAGGCGGGCGTAGCGCTCGATCATGCGGCGTTCGTCATAGTCTGCGACGGCGAGCGCCCGATTGGCGCGGCCGATCGCGCGTCTCAAGTCGGGACGTTCGGCAAGACTGTCAAGCGCCTGGGAGAAGGCGGATTCGTCCTCGGGCTCGACGATCAGTGGGCGATTGTCCGCCGAGACCATCGCGCCGATGTCGCCAACGTCGGTGGCGACGACCGGCAGTCCCGCCGCCATCGCTTCGACCAGCGAGATCGGAAACTGCTCGCTGTCAGAAGACAAAGCGAAGATGTGGAAGCGGCCCACGTAGCGCGCCGGGTCGGGCAGGAACCCGGGGAGGATCACGCGATCGGCAACCCCGCAAATGCGCGCCTCGGCCATGATCCGTTCGCCTTCCGGCCCCTCCCCCACGATCACCAGGCGCGCGTTCTTGAAGCGCATCCCTGCAAGGGCGCGCACGAGGCGCGGCAGGTTCTTGACGGCGCGAAGGCCGGCGACTGTGCCGATCACCACTTCGCCGTCGCGCCTGCCAAGGCCGGGAAGCGCGTCCTCGGCGGGAGCAGCGGCATAAGAAGCGACGGAGATGCCGTTCGGGATGCGCTCGACGCGCTCCGTCGGCTGCGCCCAAGTGGTGCGCGCGATCTTCTCGAGCCGCTGCGAGGGCACGATCAGCTTGTGCGCGGCCGAGAGGCCGAGCCGGCGATAGAGGTTGCGGCTGGTCTTCAGCCCCTCCGCCTCGTCCTCGTTGAACCCGTCCTCGTGGTGGACGAGCGGCGGCCCTCGAAACAGGTAGCGCGCCATCACCGCGTCGAACGCGCCCCAATTGTAGGTCAGCACCAGATCGAAGCCGCGCATGTAGCGGGCAAGCCGAAACAGCCGTGCCAGTCCCGGACGACCGGTCAGCGGCGGCGCGTCCTGGGGGAACTCCACGTTGATCCCTGACGCAATGGCCGAGCGGGCGGAAAGCTGGTCCGCCATGCCGCTGAGAATCACGTGCTCGGCCGAATCGCCGAACGCATTCATCAGGCGCACCGCCCGAGCCTCCTTGCCGCCGAGCGCGAAGGTCGAATGAGCGTGGAGGATGCGGACGGGTCGGGTCACAAGCCCCGTTTCTCCAAGGGACACGAGGTGAAGCTTACAAAGCTGACACATGCCATCGCTGTCGGCTTCTCTCGCCGAAGGCGCCGGTTGGGCACGACGGGTTCCACTCCGGCTGCGGGAGCCGAAGCGGCGAGAGCTGGACGGGCGGCGAGGAACATGGGGCGCTTTTCCTGAAGGGCGGTTGAGCATGGCACTAACAGACGCCTGTAGGAAAGCGTCGGCTAACGAGCCATCCTTCCCAAAGACCGGCCCAAATGAGCATTCCGCGGCGAGGGCAAGAAGTGCCCGCGAAATGGCTGGAAAGCGGACGTTTCGAGCCGTGAGTTCACCCGCAGCGGATTATAGCTGGGAGCATTCTTTCAGGATTGCATCGACGACGCTATCGACGGGCGCTGTCGCGTCGATCGGCACTGCGTCGCGTGGCAGATCCTCTCTGGTTGCGTGCAAGCGCCTAATCAGGCGCTGCTCAGCGGGCCTGCTGCCCCACTCGTCTTCCGGTCGAGCAGCGAGCCTCCGGTTGAGCGTGTGAAGATCGACCTCAAGAACGAACACCCGGTCGAAGACATCTATGAAGCAAGGGAAGTTTCGCGAGCCGCCACAGAAGAAGGTCTCGGCAGGACCTTGATCTGCAGCCAAGGCCCTTACCTTACTCACTTCCCAGATGTGGTGCTCGTGGGCGCGCACCTCCAGCGGCTCGCCCGTCACCGGATCGCCCTGGTAGGCGAGTTCTGTGTCGCCGTTGATCGCGTGATACCCGCGCTCGCGCAGCTCATTGCAGATCGTCGTCTTGCCTGAGCAGGACCCGCCCTCGATCAGATAGTTTCTCCTGCCCATGGTTCGCCTTTAGCGCATTTGTCTTCAACGGCGGAAAGGCGCCGCTTGCTCCGGCTGTCTGTAATGGGTCGAAAACGGACTTAGCGTCTGAGCGTCCGACATGGGTGGAAAGCGGACATCGACCGGCTTAGGCATTCCCAATGTTCGTGATTGAAGATGAGTGGCACGCTGAGTGGGTCGGCGAATATCCTAGCCGAGAAGAGGCGGATGAAGAGCTTCGGCGGCTGGCTGCACTGCCGTGGAACGAAGCGCCTAACCTATGCCCCTGCACAAGTTGGCGAACCTGCGGGCGACGCTACCACGTAATCGAATTTGACACCTCGGCCGACCCATGGAGGAGCCTCAGCGATCAGGCGGTTCTTGAGGTCTCAGCAGAGAGAACGGCATGGCTCTCCGACTCGCCACCTGCAGGCTAGGCTGAATGTCCGCAACGGGTCGAACGCGGACGCTCGGCTACAACAGATTACTCGCCCAGCGGTGAGAAAGACGTCTGAATGATGCGCCGCGTGAGGACCATCCCGGTGTCGCTCCGGACAACCACCTCCTGCTCGAGCTTCGGAACGCCTCCCGCGCAGGTGGCCGCGATGCCGAGCGCGCGGGTCAGGCCGTCGCGCTGCGCCTCCGGCATGGGTAGCCAGGATTCCTGCGCGATCATCACCTCGACGGGGCTGTTGACGACTACGGCACCACTCTTCGTGGCTTGCGTCACCGCGGCCTGGGCATCTTCGCAGACTTTTTTGGGCAGGGCCGTTGCAACCTTAGGGGGCGCTGCCTGATCGCACCCGGCGAGTAGCGCAATGGTCGCCACCAGCGCTATGCGCCGCACTTCTGCTCCCTTCGCCCACATGCGGCGTCCATTACAGTCATGGAGCGGGTGAGCACCATTTTTCTTTGGAACGTCCAATCGGCGACAGCCGACGTCCGCTGTCAGCGCTCGCGGTCAGGCGCGACGCGAAGCCCGATCACCTCTTCCTGCGCGTCGTCACGAACTCACCGTGCGACTGGTGCAAGCGGCGCACGAGTCCAGGCGCGAGCGGGTGGGTGAACTTCAGGCCGACGCTCATGCGTTCGACCCACCGCACCTCCGCCTCGACGAAATTCTCCCTGCCGAAGCAGACGGTGATGAACGAGCCGACATCGAGCGGCTCGTCACAAAGCCCGGACGCGCCGCCGCACGACAGATCGCGCAGGCGGATCGAGCAATTCATTTTGCCTGCCAGAACCTGGAACGGGTGACCCCGGAAGGGAACGCGCGGGTGGACGCGGAGGCTTTCGGGCGAATCCACGGGTGGGGGCGCTCCCACCCGAGCAGCAGCGCTAGATGTCTGTTCGCGGCTCAGCATCGGTCCTCGTCTGCTCGTCCGGGAAGCCTAGCCATTGATCCTGAAGGCTTTGTTAAGGTCGCGCCGCGACGCGGGTAAGGAACGGGAAACGCATTCGCGATTATGCACTGGCGTCATGGAACAGTTGCACGACGACTTTTCGGAAACGCCGCAGACCGAGTGGGTCGAAGCGAGCCAGTCGGTTTCACCGGAGCAGCTCAAGGTCCTGGTCGTCGACGACGACGAGATGATGCGGCGCCTCGTCGGGCGCGCACTCGCCGGTCTCGGTTTCACCCAGGTTCTTGTCGCCGAAGACGGAAGCGAGGGCGTTGCCGCGGCTGCGCGGGAGCGGCCGGACATCATCATCTCCGACTATCACATGCCCGGAATGCACGGGCTGCAGATGGTCGAGACGCTGCGCGGCGACAGCTCGCTCGACCACGCGATCATCATCATGCTGAGCGCAGCAGACGATCAGCAGGTCATCGAGCAGGCTCGTGATTTCGGCGCCGATACCTTCATCGTGAAGCCGTTCGCGCGCGCCGACCTGAAGCGGCTCATCGACACCCTCTATGGGCGGTTCAACTGCGCCAAGATCCGCTGGCCGAATTGAAAAGCCGCTCCGTCAGGCGAGCAGGTCCTGCGCGTCCGGATGCGTATCGATATAATGACGGACGAATGCGCAGAGCGGGACGAGCTTGAGGCCGCGGCGGCGGACGTCGTCTAGCGCTCCAGCGACGAGGCGCTTGCCGATGCCCTGCCCTTCCAGTTCCTCCGGCACCTCGGTGTGGGTGAAGCGGATCACGTCGCCGTCGAGCTTGTAGGCGGCGAGCGCAAGGGCGCCGTCGACGCGCAGCTCATATTGATGCCGGGCTTCGTTGTTCGAGACAGTGCCTTGTTCAGCCATTCGCTTTCTCCACCCGCGCAAGAAGATCCTCGATCGCGCAGACAGCCTCCGGTTCGTCGAGTGTCGGAGCGTGGCCGACGGCGGGGACCGTGACTGCCTCCATCGTCGGGTTCTGCTCCAGCATCCTGGCGACGGTCGCCTCGTCGAGCAGATCGGATATCTCGCCGCGGACCACCAGCGACGGCACGCCGTTCAGACCCTCGAAAGCCTGCCAGAGATCGAAGCCGGTGGCGCCGCCGGGGATCTTGAAAGGCTCGGCGATGCGCATGTCATAGTCGAAGGTGATGCGTCCGTTCGCCGTCAGCTTGCAGACGCGCTTGGCGTGGACCAGCCATTGTTCGAGCGGCCAGCCGGGATAGACGTCGCCCAGCATCTCCTGGAAATGGCGCGCCGCGTGGAGCCAGGTCGGCCAGCTTTGCGAGCGGCCGACATAGCCGCGGATGCGTTCCAGGCCGCGCTCGACCAGCACCGGGCCGATGTCGTTGATCATCGCGCCGGCGATGCGCCTGTTGTCGCTCATTGCGAGCAGCATGGTGATGAGGCCGCCGAGCGAGGTGCCGAACAGGACGAAGCGGGCGAGGCTTAGTTCGCGGATGAGCGCCTCGATGTCCTGGAGGTAGGTGAGCGGCACATAGCTCATCGGGTCCTTGGCATAGGCGCTCTCGCCGCGGCCGCGCAGGTCGACGCAAATTACGCGCCAATCGCGCGCGAGACGATCCGCAACCCCTTCGAAGTCGCGTGCGTTGCGCGTCAGGCCCGGGATGCAGATGATCGGCGGGCGGCTGTCCGACCCGGCATAATCCCGATAGTGCAGCCTCAGCCCGTCGTTCGACCACCAATAGCCATCGGACCAAGCCGCCATGCAGATATCCCCTGAACTTCGACCCCATATCGACGGATGAGCAGCGCACCGCAAGCGGGGGACTATCGCCCCGAGCGCGCCATATTGGAGCTCGGCGACGCCTTCTACGATCCGGTGGCGGCGGCAGACTTCCCGCAGACCATTCTCAGGTTCCGCAACCAGCGCTGGGCGGAGGCGGTGGGCCTGGCAAATTTGTCGGACGCGGAATGGCTGCGGCATTTCGGACGGTTCCAGCCGCTGCCCGACACGCTGCCGCAGCCGCTGGCGCTGCGCTATCACGGGCACCAGTTCCGCGTGTACAATCCCGACATCGGCGACGGGCGCGGCTTCCTCTTCGCGCAGCTGCGGGACGGGGCGGATCGCCTGCTCGACCTCGGCACCAAGGGATCGGGGCAGACGCCCTACAGCCGCTTCGGCGACGGGCGGCTGACCTTGAAGGGCGGTGTGCGGGAAGTGCTTGCGACCGAGATGCTGGAGGCGCTCGGCGTTCAAACGTCGAAGACTTTCTCGCTCATCGAGACGGGCGAGGCGCTGGAGCGGAACGACGAACCCTCCCCCACCCGCGCCGCGGTGCTGGTGCGGCTTCAGCACAGCCATATCCGGATCGGGACGTTTCAGCGGCTGGCCTTCCTGGGCGAGACCGAAAATCTTGCCAGGCTGAACGATTACTGCCTCCGCCATTATTATGGCGAGGCGGGAGGAGAGGATGGCCCGGCGCGACTGCTCGCTCATGTGGCGCGGGCGACGGCGAGGCTGGCGTCCTCCTATGTCGCCGCGGGTTTCGTGCACGGGGTGCTCAACAGCGACAATATCGCGATCACGGCTGAGAGCTTCGACTACGGCCCGTGGCGCTGGACGCCTTTCTGGGACGGGCGGTTCACCGCCGCCTATTTCGATCATGCGGGGCTCTACGCCTTCGGCCGGCAGCCCGAGGCGATCCATTGGGATCTGGTCCAGCTCGCCTCCTCTCTCCGCCACCTCGCCGAGGAGGACGCGCTGATGCCAGCGCTGCAGCTTTACGGGCCGACCTTCCAGCAGGCGCTGAGGGAGGCGGTCTGCGCGCGTCTGGGGGTCGTGGCGCAGGGCGAGGAGGCGGACAATGCGCTGCTCGCCGGCATCGAAGCGGGGCTCGGGCGGCACGACGTGACCATCGATCGCTTCTTCTTCGACTGGCGGGGCGGGCGGCGGCGCGGCCCCTCGCCCGCCGATGCGCGCTATGACGGCGACGCTTTCGCCGGCTTCCGGAGCCTGATAGCCGATTATCAACCTGCCGCTGCTACGGACCATCCCTATTGGTCAGACGCCGAGCCCTGCTCGATGCATATCGAGGAGGTGGAGGCGATTTGGTCCCGGATCGACGAGGCGGACGACTGGTCCGCTCTCGAGGCGAAGATTGCCGCGATACGCAGGATGGGCGAGGCGATGGGCCAAACTTGACGCGGGTCGCGCAAAGATGCTGGGGCGGTGGCAAGGACGTGAAGAGGACAGATGGCAGAGACGCTTAGCTCCCTAGAGCCGGCGACGGGCGAGACGCTCTGGACGGGTGAAGTCGGCGACGCCGATCGCGAGGTCGCCGCCGCCCGCGCCGCCTGGTCTGCCTGGGCCGCGCGCCCCCTCGCCGTTCGCGTCGAGACGCTGCGCCGCTTCGCCAACACGGTGCGCGGGCAGAAGGAGAAGTTCGCGGACCTCATCGCCCGCGAGACCGGCAAGCCGGTGTGGGAAGCGCTCACCGAGGTCGATGCCGTCGTCAACAAGGTCGACATCTCGGTCTCGGCTTATGCCGAGCGGACGTCGCAGCGGCGGCTCGAAGGGTCGCTCGGCGCCAAGGTCGCGGTCCGCCACAAGCCGCATGGCGTGCTGGCCGTGCTCGGGCCCTACAACTTTCCGGCCCACCTGCCCAACGGCCACATCGTCCCCGCCTTGCTCGCCGGCAATGCGGTGGTGTTCAAGCCGAGCGAGAAGACGCCGGCGGTCGGCGAATATCTGGTCAGGCTGTTCCACGAGGCGGGCGTGCCGGAAGGCGTGGTGCGCTGCCTGATCGGCGGGCCGGATCAGGGCAAGGCGCTGGCGGCGCATCCCGGTATCGACGGGCTGCTGTTCACCGGATCGGCGCGGGCCGGCATGGCGCTCCACCGCCAGTTCGCCGAGGCGCCGCACAAGATCCTCGCGCTCGAGCTCGGCGGCAACAATCCGCTGATCGTCTGGGACATGGCCGACACGTTCACCGCGGCGACAATCGCGGTCCAGTCCGCCTTCCTCAGCGCCGGGCAGCGCTGCACGGCGGCGCGGCGGCTGATCGTCAAGGATGGCGGGCATGAGGAACTGGTCGAGGCGGTGACGAAGCTGGCCGAGCGGCTGATCGTCGACCAGCCGCACGCCAATCCGCCGCCCTTCATGGGACCGGTGATCGATAACCAGGCGGCCGACCAGCTCCAGGAGGGCTTCCTCGAGCTGATGTTGAAGGGCGGCCGGCCGCTCAAGCATCTCGACCGGCCGGACGAGAAGAAGCCGTTCCTGACACCGGCGGTGATCGACGTGACCGGCATCGCCAACCGCCCCGATGCGGAGCTGTTCGGGCCGATCCTCCAGGTCGTGCGGGTGCCGGATTTCGACGCGGCATTGGTGGAGGCCAATGCGACCCGCTACGGTCTCGCCGCATCGCTGATCGGGGGCAGCCCCCAGCTATACGACAAATTCTGGGCCAACGTCCGCGCGGGCGTCGTCAACTGGAACAAGCCGACCAACGGCGCGCCTTCCAACGCGCCGTTCGGCGGCGTCGGTCTCAGCGGCAATCACCGCCCGAGCGCTTATTACGCTGCGGATTATTGCGCCTATCCGGTGACCAGCTCGGAGGCCGAGCAGGCGCGGGCGTCGATCGGTGTCGGCCTTCGCGACCCCTATGCGGCGAACAACCTCGAAGGCTGACGTCATCCCGGCGCGGGCCGGGATCCCAGCGAGAACATGCACCGGGTCTTTTCGCCCTCAGATCCCGGCCTTCGCCGGGATGACGAGATTTACCCCCGCGCCTCGGGCAGGTAGCTGTCCTGAGCGAGGTCGCTGAAGCGGGTGATCTTGCTCTCGAACTGGAGCGTGACCGTGCCGGTGGCGCCGTGGCGCTGCTTGGCGATGATGACTTCGGCCTTGCCGTGGGCGTCGCCCATCGCCCGCTGCCATTCCTCGAACGCCGCGACCGAAGCGGCATCGTCGCCGGCACCCGCCGAGGCTTCCTTGGGCTTGGCGAAATTGACGTAATATTCCTCGCGATAGACGAACATGACGATATCGGCGTCCTGCTCGATCGAGCCGGATTCGCGAAGGTCGGAGAGCTGCGGCCGCTTGTTCTCGCGGCTTTCGACCTGACGGCTGAGCTGGGAGAGCGCCATCACCGGCACGTTCAGCTCCTTGGCGAGCGTCTTGAGGCCGCGTGATATCTCCGAGATCTCCTGGACGCGGTTGCCGTCTGACGCCTTGCCGCTGCCCTGCAGGAGCTGGAGATAGTCCACCACGATGAAGCCGATGTTCCGCTGCCGCTTGAGACGCCGGGCGCGGGTACGGAGCGCGGCGATGGTAAGGCCGGGCGTGTCGTCGATATAGAGCGGCAGGCTCTCCAGCTCGGCGGCGGCGCGGGCGAGGTTGCGGAAATCCTGCTGGCTGATCTTTCCCATGCGCAGGTTTTCGGAGCTGATGCCCGACTGCTCCGACAGGATACGCGTTGCGAGCTGGTCGGCACTCATTTCCAGGCTGAAGAAGGCGACCGCGGCGCCCGCCGACTTCTCGGGGGCGATGCCATCCTCCATGTCCCGCACCAGCCGTTGCGCGGCGTTGAAAGCGATGTTGGTGGCGAGCGAGGTCTTGCCCATGCCGGGACGGCCGGCGAGGATCAGAAGGTCGGAATGGTGGAGGCCGCCGGTCTTGGCGTTGACGCTGTCGAGGCCGGTGGTGACGCCGCTGAGGCCACCGCCGGTGTTGAGCGCCTTCTCGGCGAGCTGCACGGCGAGCTTCGTCGCCTGCGCGAAGCTCTTCACCGAGCCCTCGCCGCCGCCCTCCTCCGCGACGCGATAGAGCGCGCTCTCGGCCGCCTCGATCTGGCCCTTTGGGTCGACATCCTCGCTGGTGTCGAGCGCATTCTCGACCATCTCGCGGCCGACACCGATCAGCGCGCGCAGCAATGCCAGCTCGTAGATCTGCTCGGCGAAATCGCGGGCGCCGATGATCGCGGCGCCGCTGCCGGTCAGCTGGGCGAGATAGGACGGGCCGCCCAGTTCCTTCATCTCCTCGTCCGCCTCGAACAGCGGGCGCAATGTGACCGGGGAAGCGATCATGTTACGGTCGACCAGCTTCAGGATATTCTCGTAGATGCGCGCGTGCAGCGGCTCGAAGAAATGCTCCGCGCGCAGCTTCATCTGGATGTCTTCGGCGAGCCGGTTGTCGATCATTAGCGCGCCGAGCAGCGCCGCCTCCGCCTCGATATTCTGAGGGAGAGCGGGCGGAGTCGGAGCGGGCGCTTCAGCGATTCTGATGATGTCGGCCATGAGCCTATCCTATGCCGCGCGGCAGCTAAGTCATAGCACCGCCAGCAAAGATTTCCGGAACCTTTGTGTGGATGCTTTGTGGATAAACGATGCTGCACTTGCTAACAGCGGCACGCATGGGCGAACCCCGCATCATCGACATCCAGCTCGACACGCGCACGATCATCTGGCGCAATCCGGACGTCGAGCAGGAGCGGCGGATCGCCATCTTCGACCTGCTGGAGAATAACCGCTTTGCGCCTGCCGGTTTCGAGGGGCCGTTCAAGATCCTGCTGCGGGTGGAGGACAACAGGCTCGCCATCGACCTCAAGGATGCGGACGGGCGGGAGCTCGACACAGTCCGCCTCGGCCTCGCCCGCTTCCGGCGCCTGATCCGCGACTATTTCGCGATCTGCGACAGCTACTTCAAAGCGGTGCGATCGGACTCGCCGCACGGGCTCGAGACCGTCGACATGGCTCGCCGGGGCGTCCACAACGAAGCAGCCGAGCTCCTCCAGGAGTGTCTGGAGGGTAAGATCGAGGTCGACTTCGACACCGCGCGCCGCCTCTTCACTTTGATCTGCGTGCTGCACATCAAGTGACGGCCAGCCCGCTTGCCACAAGCGCTCAAGCCGTGAAGAACGCCATCTCATGAGCATCATGTCGGACAAGTGGATTCGGGCCCAGGCGCGCGAGCACGGAATGATTGAGCCGTTCGAGGACGGGCAGAGACGCGAGGGGACCATCAGTTACGGACTGTCGAGCTACGGCTACGACGCCCGCGTCTCCGACGAGTTCAAATTGTTCACCAATGTCGACAACGCCATCGTCGACCCCAAGGATTTCAAGGCCAACAGCTTCGTCGACCGCCAGACCGACGTCTGCATCATCCCGCCGAACAGCTTCGCGCTGGCGCGGACGGTCGAGTATTTCCGAGTGCCGCGCGACGTGCTCGTCATCTGCCTCGGTAAATCGACCTATGCGCGGTGCGGGATCATCGTCAACGTGACGCCGCTGGAGCCGGGCTGGGAGGGGCATGTCACGCTCGAATTCTCCAACACGACGCCCCTACCCGCCAAGGTCTATGCGAATGAAGGCGCGTGCCAGTTCCTGTTCCTGCAGGGCAACGAGCCGTGCGAGACCAGCTATGCCGACCGCGCGGGCAAATATATGGGCCAGAGGGGCGTGACGCTGCCCAAGCTCTGAGCGCAGCGATGATCCTGGTCGTCGACAATTACGACAGCTTCACCTGGAACCTCGTCCATTATCTGCGCGAGCTCGGCGCCGAGGTGCGGGTGGTGAGGAACGACGAGATCGGAGCGGCCGAGGCGATCGCGAGCGGCGCGGCGGGGATCCTCATCTCGCCCGGGCCGGGCACGCCCGACGAAGCGGGTGTTTCGCTGGAACTTGTCGCAGCCTGTGCGGACGCCAGGCGGCCGCTGCTGGGCGTGTGCCTCGGCCACCAGGCGATCGGGCAGCATTTCGGCGGGCGCGTGGTGCGCGCGCCGCTGATGCACGGCAAGACCTGCGATGTGGAGCATGACGGGAGCGGCGTCTTTGCCGGCCTCCCCTCCCCCTTCACCGCAACGCGCTATCACTCGCTCGCGGTGGCGGCGGAGGGCTTGCCCGAGTGCCTGAGCGTCAACGCGACAGCGGCGGACGCGACGGTGCAGGGCTTTCGCCATTGCGAGCTGCCGATCCACGGCGTTCAGTTCCACCCGGAGAGCGTCGCGAGCGAGTGGGGGCACAAGTTGCTCGCCAACTTCCTGGCGATGACGAAACTGAAGAGCTCCTCTTAAGTCGGCTTCCCGACACGGCTTTAGGTCGGATGCGCCGGCTGTGGTAGAAGAGTCGAGACGCATACGGGTGGGAGGGCAAGATGGCTCGGCCGGTCTTTCTCCTTTACGGGGTGATTGCGTATCTGATCTTCTTCGCGACGTTCCTGTACCTGATCGCCTTTGTCGGCGACATTCCGGGAGCGCCGCGAACCGTCGATCGGGGGCCGGAGGCGAGCCTCGGCGCCGCACTCGCCATCGACGTCGCGCTGATCGCTTTGTTCGGGCTTCAGCACAGCGTCATGGCCCGCCAGGGCTTCAAGGCGGTATGGAAGCGGATCGTGCCGGCGCCAGTCGAGCGCAGCACCTACGTCATCTTCGCCAGCCTCGCGCTGATCCTGATGTTCCTGTTCTGGCGGCCGATCGCTACGCCGGTCTGGGAAGTGGAAAGCGCCGGCGCGGTGGTGCTGTGGGCGCTGTTCGCATCGGGATGGCTGATCGTGCTTCTGAGCACGTTCCTGATCAACCATTTCGAATTGTTCGGGCTGCGGCAGGTCTGGTCGAACATGCGCGGTGCGGAGATCCCGGGTCCTATCTTCCGGCAGCCCTTCTTCTACAAGCTCGTCCGCCACCCCCTCTATACCGGCTTCTTCATCGCCTTCTGGGCGACGCCGCGGATGACAGCGGGGCATCTGCTGCTCGCGGTGGGCATGTCCGTCTACATGCTGATCGCGATCCGCTACGAGGAACGCGACCTCGTCGGCCTCTTCGGCCGGGATTATGAGGAATATCGCGGTCGCGTGGGGATGCTGACGCCGCGCATGAGGCGGCGCGCCTGAAGGCGCAGCTTGCCGCTTGACAAGCAGCCGTAACGTTCCTTACACGTTCCGCAAACGTTCTAAGCGGAGCCGGACATGCTGACGCGCAAGCAACATGAGCTTCTTTCCTTCATCCACGGGCGGCTCGGCGAGACGGGCGTGTCGCCGTCGTTCGAGGAGATGAAGGAGGCGCTGGACCTCAAGTCCAAGTCCGGTGTGCACCGGCTGATCTCCGCGCTGGAGGAGCGCGGCTTCATCCGCAGGCTGCCCAACCGCGCGCGCGCGCTCGAGGTGCTGAAGATGCCGGAGCGGGCCGGCGCAAGCAACGTCGTGCCGCTGCGGGCTCCCGCGCCCGCCACCCCGGCGCCGGCGAACGACATCATCGAGCTTCCCCTCCACGGCCGGATTGCGGCGGGCACGCCGATCGAGGCGCTGCAGGGGACGGAAAGCCTGCAGGTGCCGGCGGCCCTGCTCGGGCCGGGCGAGCATTATGCGCTGGAGGTGGCCGGCGATTCCATGGTCGAGGAAGGCATTCTCGACGGCGACTATGCGCTCATCCGCAAGACCGACACCGCCCGCGACGGCGAGATCGTGGTGGCGCTGATCGACAATGAGGAGGCGACGCTCAAGACCTTCCGCCGCGAGGGCCAGATGATCCGCCTCGACCCCGCCAACCGCCGCTACGACCCGCAGCGCTACCGGCCGGACCAGGTGCAGATCCAGGGGCGGCTGTCGGGACTGCTGCGGCGCTACTGAGATCGCGGCCGCGAGGCTGCCTTATTGACGTCACGCTCGCGGAAGAGGACCTCCCTCCCTTGCCCCCATCAGTCGATCCGGTCGATCCAGCTGGCGAGCTCGGCCAAGGTCGGTAGCTCAGCGAAGCGGGGATGGCCCTCGGGCGCGTCGGCGGCTTCGTGGGTCCAGACGAGTTCGAAGGGGATGAAGGCGGCCCAGGCGCCGGCCTCCAGCGCGGGGAGGATGTCGGAGCGCATCGAATTGCCGGCCATCACGGCCTCCTGCGGCGCTGCGCCGTAGCGGGCGAAGACGCGGCGGTAGGTTTCCGCGCTCTTCTCGCTGACGATTTCCACGCCGGTGAAATGGTGGCCGAGGCCGGAGGCGGCGAGCTTCGCCTCCTGGTGATGGAGGTCGCCCTTGGTGACGAGGATCAGCGGCGCGCGCTCGGCGAGTTCCGGCAAGGCGTCCTCGACTCCCGGCAGCATCTCGATCGGATGCGCCAGCATTTCGCGGCCGAGCGCGAGGATATCGCGGACGGTCGCGGCGGGGAGATTGTCGCCGGCCAGGTCCGAGGCGGCTTCGAGCATCGAAAGAATGAAGCCCTTGGCGCCATAGCCGTAGGAGACGAGGTTGCGATGCTCGGTCTCGTCGAGGCGGCGCTGGATCTCGTCGGCCGGCGCGAACGGTGCGAGCAGGCTTGCGAACGCGCCAAAGGTGCGGCGGAAGAAGGTCTCGTTGTGCCAGAGCGTGTCGTCGGCATCGAGGCAGATGAGGCGGATCGGCATGCCGGCGCCGCTAATCCTCCCCGCCTCCCGGCGCCAGCGACTTCTCGGCGTTTGCGCCTTCCGTGGGCCCGCCGCGCATCGTAAGCGGTCCGAAACTGCCTCCTGCCGCAGGGTGAAGTGCTTCAGCGACTCAGGGCCCTCGGGCGCTTCCTCCTCAAACGCACCGGCGATCGCGGGAGGCAGGCGGTCACGCCGGGCGACATACCGATGCTCGGCTGGCGGGACATCGCGATCCGCACCTGGCGCAGCCGGCGCGACGACAACCTGAGCGTGCTGGCGGCCGGCATCGCCTTCTTCGCCTTCCTGGCGCTGTTGCCCCTGATCGCCTCGGCAGCGATGATCTACGGCCTGGTGACCACGCCCGCGCAGGTGCTGGAGGACCTCAGGACATTGATGGTGATCCTGCCGGACGCTGCGCAAGGACCGATCGCGATCAGGATCGCCGAGGTGATCAACGGCGATCGCGGCGGCCCGCTGGCGCTGCTCGGCGCGCTCGTCCTGACGCTTTATGCCGGAGCGCGCGGCACCCAGTCTCTGATCGCGTCCCTCAACATGGTCTATGGCGAGGAGGAGGAAACGCGGTTCGCCCGGCGGTGGAGCCCGCCCGTCCTCCTCGCCATCGGCACCGCAGGTGTGCTTGCGCTGGCGCTCATCGGCATCGCCGCTTTCGGCTACATCGAACCGCTGCTTCCCGGTCGCTCCGCTGCCTTTTGGCTGCTGGTGCGGGTCGCCTCCTGGCTACTGGTCCTCATCGGCTTCGGGCTCGGCAGCGCGGCGCTCTATCGCTATGCGCCCAGTCGACGGCGGGCGCGCTGGCGCTGGATCCTGCCCGGCGCGGCGGCGGCGACTCTGTTGTGGCTGCTGAACGGGGCCGCCTTCGGCCTCTACATTGCCAATTTCGGACGCTATGACGCGACCTACGGGTCGCTCGCCGCCGTCGCCATCCTCCAGATCTGGCTCTATCTGTCCGCCTTCATCTTGCTGCTCGGCGCCAAATTCAACGCCGAGATCGAGCGGCAGACGATGCGGGACACGACCGTTGGCCGGCCCCTCCCCGCGGGGCTCCGCCATGCGCAGAGCGCGGATACGCTCGGCGAGGTGCCCTGAAGCTTAGTCAGCCCAGGGATGACGGCCGACCCGGTCCGCCACGGTCACGGCGGACGGGCGGCTGCCGAGCGCGATCGACAGGCCGCCGGTGCGGGAAAGCAGGGCGCGGTCGGCCTTCAGCCAGCGGGGCGTGCAGCCGCGGGGCAAGCGGCGCTCGGAGACGACGATGTCGGCCTCCGCGCACGCGCGGATCATCTCGGGCCAGGCGACATGGTGAGGCGAGCGGGTGGCGAGGATGCGCCAGACGCGGCCGTCCCTGGCGAACTCGGCCTGGCAGAGATCCGGGCTGCAGGGCACGACATCCTCCAGCGAGGCAAGCTCGCCTTCCTCGCCGGCAGTCTCGCTGAGCATGTCGCGGACATAGTCGCCGGCGCGGGCGCGAAGGATGGCGAGCCCGCCCGCGGAGGTGCGAAGCGCGAGGTGCTTGCCGTCGCCGGTCACGATCAGGTCGGGCGGCGGGGTGGCGGCTGCCCAGGCGATGCCGGCCGCGACCGGGACCAGGCCGAGGCGGCGCCAGCCGGTGCGCCAGAGTGCGAGCCAGAGGCCTCCGGCGACGATCAACGCGAAGGCGGCGCGCGGCATGGTCGGCAGGGTCGCAACCGCCCCCGGCGCGTTCGCAACGGCATGCGCCAGCGCAAGCAGGAAATCGAGGGCGAGGCCGGTCAGCCACCAGACCGGAGCGCCCAGGCCGGCGAGGTCGAGCAGCAGCGCGAGCGCCTCGAGCGGCATGATGACAAAGGTCGTGAGCGGGATCGCGAGCACGTTGGCGAGGGCGCCGTAGAAGCCCGCCTTGTGAAAATGGTAGAGCGCGATCGGCATCAGCGCCGCTTCGACCACCAAGCCGGTGAGGATCAGGGCGAGCAGGCCGCGGCCGATCTTCTGCACCGCGCCTTCTTCGCGACGGGCGAGCAATGCCTTGATGCGCGGATGCTCGTGCAGCGCCACGATCGCGGTGATGGCGGCGAAGCTCAGCTGGAAGCTGGGGCCGGCGAGCGATTCCGGCCAGAAGAGCAGCACGACGACGGCGCCGACCGCCAGCAGCCGGAGGGTGAAGGCATCGCGGCCAAGGGCCAGCGCCAAGAGGATGAGGAGAGCCGCCACGCAGGCGCGCACGGTCGGCACCTCGGCTCCAGTGAGCAATGTGTAGGCAACGCCCGCCACGGCGCCCGCTCCCGCAGCGATCAGGACAAGCGGGAGGCGAAGCGCCAGCGTCGGGCTGAGCGCGAGCAGCTTCAGCACGAGGAGCATGACGGCGCCGACCACGGCAGTCAGGTGAAGGCCGCTCACGGAAAGGAGATGGGCCAGGCCGGAGGCGCGCATCGCCTCGGCATCCTCCTCCGGGATCGCCCCCTGATCGCCTGTTGCCAGCGCGGCGGCGACTGCGCCGGCGCCGCCGTCCAGTTGCCAGCGGACATGATCCGCCAGATCCTGGCGTGTCGACGACAAGCGGCCACGCCAGCCCTGCTCCGCGGCGGGTGAGACGAGCTCGATCCGGCTGGCGCGGCCGGTGCCGCCGATGCCCTGGAACCACGCCATCTGGGCAAGGTCGAACGCACCAGGCACCGCCATCGGCGCAGGCGGCATCAGCCAAGCCTTGAGGCGCACCGTTGCGCCGGGCGCGAACGCGGGCTTTGCGGCCTTTTCGTCGATGTTGATCCGAAGCCTCGGCGGGAGATCGGCCGCGTCGAGCGGCGCGACGACGAGGCGGACGGTCTCACGCGCGGGCAGCTTCTGGGTCGTCTCGATGCGGGCGGTGAATTCCGCCAGGCGGGCTCGCTCCAGCCGCGGCGCCTCCACCCGTTCGGCCTTCGCCCAGATGAGGCCGCAGCCGAAGGCAGCGGCGAGGCCGAAGATGGCAATCGCCCGGCCCCAGCGGCTGCCCCAGCCAATCGCCGCCGCGCCCGTCGCGAGCGCGACCGCGAGGAGCAGGAAAGCCGCCCAGGCACTGGAGTCCGGAAGCGCGAACCATGCGCCGATGCCGAGACCCAGGCCGACGGGGAGCCACAGCGGCAACTGGTCGCGCTCCGCGTCGGCGATCCGCTCCAGCCGCTCCCCTAGGCGCGTCTGGAGGCCGGTTTGTCGCCGCCAGCCCGCTATGCTAGGGGCGCGCCAGTTCCTGGTGGCCATCACCGCATTCTTGGAGAATCCGCGCGTGAGCGCAAGCACAGAGCCCCGCGCAATCGTCACCCGTTTCGCCCCCTCCCCCACCGGATTCCTGCACATCGGCGGCGCTCGCACCGCGCTCTTCAACTGGCTGTTCGCGCGCCATCACGGCGGCAAGTTCCTGCTCCGCATCGAGGATACCGACCGCGCCCGCTCCACCAAGGAAGCCATCGCTGCCATTCTGGAGGGTATGCGCTGGCTGGGCCTCGACTGGGATGGGCACGAATATTACCAGTCCCAGTTCCAGGCGCGGCACGCCGAGGTCGCCAATGAGCTGCTGGCGCGCGGCCATGCCTATCGCTGCTACATGACGCAGGAGGAACTGGCGGCGCAGCGGGAGCGGGCTCAGGCGGAGCGGCGGCCGTTCCGGGTGGAGAGCCAGTGGCGCGACTGCACGCCGGACGCGCCCGCACCGGACGCCCCCTTCGTCATCCGCCTGAAGGCGCCGCGCGATGGCGAGACGGTGATCGAGGATCGCGTGCAGGGCCGGGTCGTGGTGCAGAACAGCGAGCTGGACGACATGGTCCTGCTCCGCTCCGACGGCACGCCGACCTACATGCTCGCGGTCGTCGTCGACGATCACGACATGGGCGTCACCCACGTAATCCGCGGCGACGACCATCTCAACAACGCGTTCCGGCAGCTCGGCATCATCAAGGCGATGGGCTGGCCCGAGCCGGTCTATGCGCATGTGCCGCTGATCCATGGTGCCGACGGCGCCAAGATGTCGAAGCGGCACGGCGCCACCGGCGTGATGGACTATCACGAACTCGGTTTCCTGCCGGAGGCGCTGAGCAATTACCTGCTTCGCCTCGGATGGGGGCATGGTGACGAGGAGATCATCTCCCGCGAGCGCGCGACCGAGCTGTTCAGCCTGGACGGCGTCGGCCGCTCGCCTTCGCGATTCGACACGAAGAAGCTCGAGAACCTCAACGGCCACTATATCCGCGAGGCATCGGATGGACGGCTGGCGGGTCTTACCGCGCCGCGTATCGAGACCATGCTCGGGCGGATGCTGACCAATGACGAGATCGCTCTGCTCGCCCGCGCGATGGACGGCCTCAAGCCGCGCGCCAAAACGCTCAACGAATTGGCCGAAAGCGGGTCATTTCTCTTCAAGTCGTGCCCGCTCGACATGGACGAACGCGCCGCCTCCCTGCTACAGGGTCAGGCCTCGGACCTTCTCGCCCTCGTCCACGCGTCGCTTGCTGCGTTGCCGGAGTGGACAGTCGAGGCGACAGAGGAGGCCGTGCGTGGGGTGTCTGAAGCAGCCGGCGTCAAGCTTGGCCAGGTGGCGCAGCCGCTGAGGGCGGCGCTGACCGGGCGGGCGACATCGCCGGGTATTTTCGACGTACTCATCCTGCTCGGGCGCCAGGAGAGCCTGGCGCGGATCGCCGACCGGATGACCAAAGGGGAGCATTAAGATGGCCGACAGCACCGCCCGCCTGACCTATGGCGACAAGACCTTCGATTATCCGGTGCTGTCCGGCACGGTCGGTCCCGACGTCGTCGATATCCGGAAGCTCTACGGCCAGACTGGCCTCTTCACCTACGATCCCGGCTACACCTCGACCGGCAGCTGCGAATCCGCGATCACTTATATCGACGGCGACGCCGGCATATTGCTCCACCGCGGCTATCCGATCGACCAGCTCGCCGAGAATTCGACCTTCATGGAGGTCGCCCATCTGCTGCTCCACGGGGAGCTTCCGAACCGCAAGGAGCTGGACGGCTTCACCTACACGATCAGCCGCCACACCATGCTGCACGAGCAGCTGATGCAATTCTATCGCGGCTTCCGGCGCGACGCCCACCCGATGGCGGTGATGTGCGGCGTGGTCGGGGCGCTCTCGGCCTTCTATCACGATTCGACCGACATCACCGATCCCAAGCAGCGCATGATCGCCAGCCACCGGCTGATCGCGAAGATGCCGACGATCGCGGCGGCGGCCTACAAATATTCGCTCGGCCAGCCGTTCATGTATCCCCAGAACAACCTCAGCTACACGGGCAACTTCCTGCGCATGACCTTCGGCGTGCCGGCCGAGCCCTATGAGGTGAACCCGGTGGTCGAGAGCGCGATGCGCAAGATCTTCATCCTCCACGCCGACCATGAGCAGAATGCGTCGACCTCGACGGTGCGGCTGGCGGGCTCGTCGGGCGCCAACCCGTTCGCCTGCATCGCGGCGGGCATCGCATGCCTGTGGGGCCCGGCCCATGGCGGCGCGAACGAGGCAGCGCTCAACATGCTGCGCGAGATCCGGACGCCCGACCGCATCCCGGAATATATCAAGCGCGCCAAGGACAAGGACGACCCGTTCCGGCTGATGGGCTTCGGCCACCGGGTCTACAAGAATTTCGATCCGCGCGCGAAGGTGATGCAGGCGACCGCGGAGGCGGTGCTCAAGGAGCTCGGCATCAACGATCCGATCTTCGACGTTGCCCGCGAGCTGGAGCAGATCGCCCTCAACGACAGCTATTTCATCGACAAGAAGCTCTATCCGAACGTCGATTTCTATTCGGGCGTGATCCTGTCGGCGATCGGCTTCCCGACCTCGATGTTCACCGCGCTCTTCGCCCTCGCCCGCACCGTCGGCTGGGTCGCGCAGTGGAACGAGATGATCTCGGACCCCGAGCAGAAGATCGGCCGGCCGCGGCAGCTCTACACCGGGCCGACGCAGCGCGATTACGTGCCGGTCGACCAGCGGTAAGGCTCAGTAACTGAGAGCCCTCTCCCCACCCGGGAGAGGGAGCTTTCCTCAGCAGTCGACGCAGTCCCTGACGATCGTCAGCAAGGCGCCCGGCGCATAGGGCTTGGTGAAGAAGATCGCGTCCTTCGGATAAGCGTCGCCGGACGGCCGAACGGCGCCGGAGACGATCAGGGTGCGGACGTGAGGAAAGCGTTCTGCCGCCAGCCTTGCGAGTTGTACGCCGTCGCCCTGGCCGCCGATGCTGATGTCCGTGACGAGCACCGCCGTTTCCGGCTCCGCTTCGAGGGCCGCGACAGCCTCATCGTAATTGGTCGCACCGACGACCCTGTAGCCGTCATGTTCGAGCAGATCGGACGTTGATTGCATCACCAGCGGTTCATCCTCGACGAGAAGAACCGTCTTGGCGGCGGCATTTGTCATGATGAGCACCCCTTCGTCACAGGCGGCCGCAACGGCGGCAGCATCGCTTCAACTCAAGCGCGCCCGAGACCGTTCCCCTTCGGCCGCATTTATATGTCCGGGAAGAAGCCCCTGCGTATCGCCGGGGGATCAGCGCGCCGGCAGGGTGAAGGTGAAGCGGGCGCCCTGCCCCGGGGCGCTGTCGACCTGGATGTCGCCGCTCATCGCCCGGGCGAGACGGCGGGCGATGTAGAGGCCGAGGCCGGTGGTGCCGGCTTCGGTCGGGTCGACGCGCTCGAACTTGTCGAAGATGCGGCCCTGGTCGTCGAGTGCGATGCCCTTGCCCTGGTCGGCGATGCAGACGGAGGCGATGTCGCCTTCACGTTCCAAGCGTATCCAGACCTGCCCGCCCTCCGGCGAATAGCGGATGGCGTTGGTGAGGAGGTTCATGAGGATCTGGAGCACGCGCTTGAACTCGCCGGTCGCTGGCAGCGTCTCGTCCTCGGAGGGGCGATCGATCCTGACCCTGGCGTCGGCGGCGCGGACCCCGAGCAGGCCGGCGGCGCGACGGGCGACGTCGGCGAGGTCGATTGCTTCCTCCTCGGGCCGGAAGTCGGGCCGCTCGATTGCCTGCAGGTCCACGAGGTCGTCGACCAGGGCGAGGAGGTGGCGGCCTGCCGTGGCGATATCCTGCGCGTAAGCGGCATAATCGCGGCGGATCGGACCGTCGGGCTGGGCGCCGATCGCCTCGGCATTGGCGATGATGTGGTCGAGAGGTGTGCGAAGCGCCTTGTCGAGGCGTTCGCCGAATGCGGGCGTGTCGGAAAGCGTCGGCTCTTCCGGAAGCTCAGGCAGGGCAGCCTCCGTCAGCCAGCTGGGGATGCTGCTCGCATGGCCGTGATAGCCGGCGAAGCGCCCGGCGCCGTCGATCAGCGGGACGCCGCCGAGGCGGTAGCGGCCGCGCGAGCCGCCGCGAAGCTCGGCGAACTGGTCATCGAAGCGGCGTTGCTCGGCGAGCGCGTCGAGGATCGGCAGCGAGCCGTCCTCCGCCTCAATGAAGCGGAACAGGCGAGTGAGCTGCCTGCCGATCAGTTCGCCGGGTGCACGGCCGATGGCGGCGGCGGCGGCGGCCGAAACCGTGGTGAAGCGGAGTGAATCGTCGGTTTCCCAAACCCAGTCGGCGGCGGCGCGGAGGAAGTCGGCCTCGCGCTGATCCTCGGGCTCGGCGAACGGCGAGCGGGCCGGCCGCTCGGTCCAGCCGGTGATGGCGAGCTCCACCTCCGTATCCTGCGGCTGAGCGCGGACCCAGAGATCGAGATCGGAATCGCCATCGGCAGCGGTAACCGGGCGCGAGACCAGGATGCCGAGACGTCGGGCAAGGCGGGCCAAGGCGGCGATCTGCGGAACGGCCAGCGGGCCGCCCTCCTCGCCGCCCGCACGGCGGTGGAGCGAAGCAAGTTTCGGATCGGCGGCGATGAGCCGGCCGTCCTGATCGAGGCGGCCGTAGACGACGGCGGCTTCGGACGCGCGCTGCTCGCTCATGCCGCCTTCCGGGACTCGCCGATACGGACGAGGGCAGCGCGGTAGGCAGGGTCAAGCGACCAGAGGCTAAGCGCACGGCGCACGGCCGCTTCATTGGCGACGTCGAACAGGTCGATGGCGGAAGCGAGACCGGCTTCGTCCGCAGCCGAACCAAGGGCGATCAGAATCGCCGCCGCTTCCTGGCGGCCGATACCGGCGGCACGCAGGAGGTAGACGAGGCCGCGGCCGGCAGGATCCGAGAGAATATCCCACACCGAAGCGTAGGCGAGGCCGGTACTAACCGACAGGCCGGCAAGGAAGAGCGGCAGCGTGCCGCCGGTAATGGCGGCGAGGAAGGCGGGGCCGTCGAGGCGCCCCGCCTCGCCGAGGCGATGGGCGAGACGGAAGCTGCGCGCCTCCAGCGTGTCACCCTCGTCATAGCCGAGGATTAGCGCGCCCGCCGCGGCGGCGAGCGCGGCATCGGCCGCGGCGGGGTCGATGCCATGCTGGTCGACCATATAGCGACGGAGCGCGGCGGCGATGGTCCAGACCAGGCGATGCTGGACCTCGGCCGGCAATTCGGTACGGGCCATGACCGGCTCCTGGAACCGGTCGAGGCGGCGGCTGCGTCCGACCAGGACGGCCATGGCCTCGGCGGCGATGGCGGCGTCGGGATCGGCGATCAAAGTCTGGAGGGCGTCGTCCGCGGCGGAAGCGTTGCGGTAAATGCGGTGCTCCTCGGCTCGGCGGAGCAGGATCGTCACCAGCTCGGGATCGTGCAGCGCCTCCGAACGGGCGAGCAAGGGCACAGCGAGCTGGACGTGGGCGGAGGCGAGCGCGGCATGGAGCGCGGCTTCGCCCGCAAAAGTCTCCGCAAGCGAGACCCGCAGCTCATCCTCGATCGTGCGGACGAGCTTGTCGAGCAAGGTCCGCACGATGCTGCGCTGCTGGTCGCTGAGGCGAAGCGTCTCGGGCAGGAAGAGATCGGAGGTCGCGACGGCGCGGCGATGCGACGCGGCAAGCAGCAGGCGCGCGGCATCATCCTGGCGGGCAGTCTCGGCCATGCCATTGCATAGCCGGACCAAGGTTAACCCTGCGCTAATCCTGAGCCTCCGACGCGGGAGCGCGATGCACCTCCCGCTGGGCCCAGAAAAAAGAGCCGGCCGCATAGGCGGCAAGCACGCCGAGGCCGCTCACCCAGGCGCCGGTAACGGCGAACGGGAGCATCAGCCAGCTCATGCCCTTGCGCTCGGCGAAGAAGAGCCGCTGGGGCAGGCGACGACCCTTCGTCTCGAAGAAAAGAGCGGCCAGGAAGGCGATCGTCGTCGCCGCGAGCGCCAGGCAGCCCCAGCCACGGGTTTCCGAAAGAGTGTAGCTCAGCGCACCCAGCGCTCCGGCCGAAAGCCAGGGCAGCGCTCGCGCGGGCAGGCTCCCCTCCCCGCCCGGCTGCAGGCGCATCGAGGCGAGGCGCTCCGCGATGCCGTCGAGCGGGGTCGCGAGCAGGAGCATCAGCAGCCCGACGAGCAGCCAGCCCTGGAGGAAGAGCACGCCGCCGAGGGCGGTGAGCGCGCCGGCACCGACGTAGAGCCAGCCCGGCGTGATCGAGCTCGGCATCAGCGCGCGGCTCGCGCTCGCCTCGATTGGGGCGAGCAGGTAGCGTGAAGCCCAGTCGTCGCGGGCTGTGCCGGCGCCTGAGACGATCCGCGCCTGGGCGGCGGCAAGGTCGGCCGCCCGCTGCGCGATCACCACCGGCTGCTCGGCCGGGTCGCCGCGCACCGCCACCTGTCGTGCACCTTCCTCGACCGCGCGGCGCAGCAAGGTCGACTGGAGGTCCCAGTCCTGCAGCTTGGCGGCAGTGCGGCGGAGAAGATCACCGTCCAGCAAGGCGAGTCCTGCCCATCGCGTCTCGGCATCGATCCGCTCGAAGCGATCGTCCGCGCCGGTTTCGGGAAGCGTCAGCAGCGCCGGGGCGCGGGTGCCGGCGAAGCGCGAGACATGGCTGTCCTCAGCCAACAGTCCATCGGCGAAGACCAGCAGCCCGTCCTCCGCGCGGATCGCCTCAGCGGCGTCTTCGACGCTGCGGGCGACGATCGCGCTGACGCCTTCGGATCGCATCCGGTCGATCGCGGCGACGAGCTCCGCGGGGAGGCGCTCGACCAGGATGACGACGGGCGCGGCGCCCGCGACGGCAGCCAGGCGCGCCTGGCGCTCGATCAGGGTGCGGCCGGCGAGCGGAAGCGTCGCGCGCAGCCCTCCCGGGGCGTCGGCGGCATCATGATAGGCACAGATGAGAGCAGCGAGGCCCAACGCGAACAATCCCCTCCCGAAGCAAGCGGCAAGGGATAAGCGGCTGCCCCGCCGCCCGCAATTCGGTTCGGCTTATTGGGCCGCGAAATCGTCGATCGCGGCCTGGATCCTGCGGAGGATGGCGGGGTCGCCGGGAGCGCCCGCGAGCGCGTCGTTGGCGAGACCCTGCAGGCCGACGGCGCCGAAGCTGGCGGCGAGGCTCTGCAGCCGCGACGCGGAGACCTGCCAATTTGCGTCGCAGCGCGAGCGGCTCATCAAATCTGCCTGGCGAAGCGCGGACTCTATGAAGGCGGCGCGAAGCTCGGCCATCAGGTCGCCATCGCTGCCCACTGCGGCGGCCAGGGATGCGTTCAATGCTCCGGGATCGTAGACCATCCGTTCTGCCTAGAGGATGGGGAGTTAAGGTCTTCTTTCCGGAGCGTCTTTGCAGCGGCCCGATTCATGTTAAACATACATCATGAGTATGAGTATGGGGGCGTCGCGCGCCGAAGCGCAGCAGCCGGATGACGCCGGCATTGAGGTGGTCCAGGGCGACTGGGCGGCCATTCCACTGAGCGGAGGCCCGGCAGCGCAGATTGCGTGGAGCCGGACCAATTCGGAGGAGCCGGAGTCTGAGCCCGAGCCCAGGAAGAAGCTCCTGGCGCCGCTGCTGGTTGCTGCTGCCGTGCTGTGGACGGCGCTCGCCACCTGGGTTGCGATGGCCGGCCCTGCCGCGGGGGCACTTCCGAACCTGATGCAGTGGTTCGCGCTGATGAGCGCGCCGATCGCATTGCTCGGTCTTGCGTGGCTCCTGTTCGGCGGCACCTCGCGGCGCGACGCGGAACATTATACCCGCACCGTCGCCGCGATGCGCCGTGAGAGCCAGGAGCTCGAGGGGCTGCTCGCGACGGTCACCGCTCGCCTGGACGAGAATCACGACAAGGTCACCGGCGAGGCGGGCAAGCTGATGGCGCTCGGCGACGAGGCGTCGGATCGGCTTGGCCGCGTCGCTCACTATCTTTCCAAGGAAGGCGCGAAGCTCGACGCAAAGTCCGAGGCGCTGGAGAAAGCGGCGGAGAAGGCGCGCAACGAGATCGACGTGCTGATGAGCGATCTTCCCAAGGCCGAAGCACAGGCGCTCCAGGTCGCCGAGCGCATGAAGGAAGCCGGTCTCACCGCCCATAGCCAGGCGGGCGCACTCGAGGGGCAGCTCTCGGCGCTGATCGCGCGCGGCCGCGAGGCCGACGAGGTGGTCGGCGGCGCGGCGCAGCGGCTCGGCGCCCACCTGTCGCGGGTCGAGAGCACGACCGGCGCGGCGGCGACGCGGATGCAGGAAGCGGCCGCAGCCATGGCCAACACGGTCGACGGCACGATGGCGCGGGCGGCCGAGGCGGTCGATGCGGCACGGATCGGCCTCGAGGCGCAGGGCGCCGCGATGATGGCGATGATCGAGCAGAGCCGGGCGGCGCTCGACCGCGCCGGGGAGGATGCCACGCGTAACCTCGGCCAGCGACTCGAATCAGTCGGCAGCAAGATCGAGGCCCTTGCCGCGCACCTGGCGGCGCAGGATGCGGCGAGCCAGGCGCTGGTCACGGGCCTCACCAGGGAATTGCGCGACCTGGACGGCAAGTTCGTCGCCCTGCGGGAGACCGGCAGCGGCGCCTCCGATGGGCTCGGCGTCGCGATCGAGACGGTGCGCGCATCGATGCGGCAGTTGGACGAGGAGATTGGCGGCAGCAACGCGCGGGCATCGGCGCTGATCGAACGTGCACGCGAGATGGCGGGCGCGATGAGCTCGGTGACCGACCAGCTGACCGCGGACGTCCCGGGCGCGCTGGGGCGGATCGAGGAGCAGGCGGAGCGAGCGCGGACCGCAGTCTCTGCCATCGCTCCGAACGTCGAATCGGTGGCGGGCGCCGCCGATGCGGCCGCGTCCCGGATATCGGAGACCGAAACGAGCCTTGCGCGGCAGCAGGAAGCGCTGGAAGCGATGCTGGCGCGGCTGCAGGCGGGTGTCGGCACCGCCGAGGAGCAGATCCGCGCCCTCTCCGCCGCCGTTGCCGAGGCCGATCAGGCGACCGGCAAGATCGTCAGCGACACCGGCCCCGAACTGATCGAGTCGCTGGTGCGGGTGCGCGAGGCGGCGGCCCAGGCGGCCGAGCGGGCGCGCGAGGCGATCGCGGCGGTGATCCCGCAAAGCGCCGCGGCGATCGGCGCCGCGAGCCGGGAGGCGATCGCGCAGTCGATCGGCGACGAGGTCGGCCTGCAGATGGAGCAGCTCTCCGCCTTGGCGGAACGCACGGTCGAAGCGGCGCGCAAGGCGTCCGAGCGGCTGACCCGGCAGATGCTGACGATCGGCGAGACCGCCGCGGCGGTCGAGGAGCGGATCGACGAGACGCGCAAGGAGCGCGAGGCGCGGGACAGCGAGAATTTCTCGCGGCGCGTGGCGCTGCTCATCGAATCGCTCAATTCGACCGCGATCGACGTCACCAAGATCCTGTCGAACGAGGTCACCGACAGCGCCTGGGCGGCCTATATGAAGGGCGATCGCGGCGTCTTCACGCGGCGGGCGGTGCGGCTGCTCGACACGAACGAAGCCCGCGAGATCATGCAGCATTATGAGGCGGAGCCGGAATTCCGGGATCAGGTCAATCGCTACATCCACGACTTCGAATCGATGCTGCGGCGGATCCTGGCGGACCGCGACAGCTCGGCGCTCGGGGTCACCATCCTCAGCAGCGACATGGGCAAGCTTTACGTGGCGCTTGCGCAGGCGATCGAGCGGATCCGGGCCTAAACTCCCCTCCCTTGAAGGGAGGGGAGAGTTTAGTGGGCCCAGTCGAGGTCCGCGGGGCCGATCCAGGCGTAGACATAGTTGAGATAGAACAGGCCGAACAGAACGGCTGATACGATCGTCGCGCGCAGGGCCGCGCGCGGGAAGCTGAAGCCGTGGGGCGCGCTTTCGGCATGGCCGGGGCGCCGCTCGACGCCCGCTTCCTCGTCGGTGCGCACGCCGAACGGCAGCACCACGAACAGGCTCATCGTCCAGAATAGGGCGTAGATCGCCAGGATCGAGCTGAACTTCATGACTTCGGCGGGTGCCTAGATCCGCACCAGTAGCACGTCGACGATCGGCTTCTTGCCGGTCCAGTCGGTGGCGCAGCGGCGGACGGCAAGGCGGATCGCCTCGCGCAGCTTGCCCTCGTCGCCACCCTTGCGTGCCGCATCGGCCGCGGCGGCGCAGGCTTCCTCCAGGAACGCCGCCTTGTCCTCCTCGACCGGAATGCCCTGCAGGCTCATCTCGACGGGGCCGCGGACGCGGCCGTCGCCGTCCATCACCACCGCCACTGAGATTAGGCCGAACGACGCCATCTTGCGCCGCTGGTTCATGGTCGTGCCGTCGGCGGTGAGGATCACGTCGCCGTCGAGGATCAGGCGCCCCACCCGCTCCATGCCCACCTTCTGAGGCCCGTCGGGAGCGAGGCGAACGATCTCGCCATTCTCCTGCACGAAACTCTGCGGCACGCCCTGCTCGAGCGCGAAGCGGCGATGCTCGTGGAGGTGGCGGCTCTCGCCATGGACCGGGATCAGCATCTGCGGGCGCAGCCAGTGATACATTGCGGCGAGCTCTGGGCGGCCCGGATGGCCGGAGACGTGGACATGGGCCTGGCGCTCGGTGACGGTCTTCACGTCGCTCCGCGCGAGCGCGTTCATGATGCGGCCGACGGCGAGTTCGTTGCCCGGGATCTGCCGCGAGGAGAAGATGACAGTGTCGCCTTCCGTCAGCTTAATCGTGTGCTCGCCAAAGGCGATGCGGGCGAGCGCGGCGCGCGGCTCGCCCTGGCCGCCGGTGGCGACGATCATCACCTCCCGGCGCGGCAACGTCATGGCGGTGTCGAAGTCGATCGTGTCGGGGAAATCGAGCAGATAGCCGTTGCTGCGGGCGGCGCGGAGGATGCGGTCGAGCGAGCGGCCGGCGACGCAGAGCTTGCGGCCCGTCGCCTTGGCGACCTCGCCGATCGTGTGGAGGCGGGCGGCGTTTGAGGCGAAGGTGGTGACGACCACCCTCCCCTTCGCGGCGGCGACGCATTCCTCCAGCCCGCCGCGCACCGTCGCCTCGGAGCCGGCCGGATCGGCATTGAACACGTTGGTCGAGTCGCAGACCAAGGCGAGGATGCCTTCGTCGCCGATCGCAGACAGCTCCTCGTCGCTGCTTGGGCGGCCGAGCTGCGGCGCGGCGTCGAGCTTCCAGTCGCCGCTGTGGAAGACCTTGCCGTGCGGCGTGTCGATGAGCAGGCCGTTGGCTTCGGGGATGGAATGGGCGAGCGGCACGTAGCGGATGCCGAAGGGCCCGAGTTGCATGCCGACGCCGAGCTCGATCGTGTTCAGCTCGATCTCGCCGTTCAGCCCCTCCTCCTCGAGCTTGCCGAGAATCAGGCTGGCGGTGAAGGGCGTCGCATAGAGCGGCACGCCCAAATCGGCGGCGAGGTAGGGGATCGCGCCGATATGGTCCTCGTGACCGTGGGTAAGGATTATGCCGAGCAGGTCCTCGCGCCGCTCCTCGACAAAGCTGAGGTCGGGGAGGATCAGGTCGATGCCCGGATAGCCGGGATCGCCGAAGGTCATGCCGAGATCGACCATGATCCACTTGCCGTTGCAGCCGTAGAGATTGACGTTCATGCCGATCTCGCCCGAGCCGCCGAGCGCGAGGAAGAGAAGTTCGTTGCCGGGTTTCATCAGGTTCCTGTTCTTGCTCGTCACCCCGGCGAAAGCTGGGGTCTCCGGGAGGACCTGCGCAGGCGTCTTCTGGTCCTGAGATCCCGGCCTTCGCCGGGATGACGTGTTGCAGCTTAAGTGGTGGAGAGCGTCCGTTTGTAAAGAAGCGAAAGGCCCTGGATCGTCAGGTCGGGCTCGATCGCGTCGAAGGCTTGGGTGTGCTGGTCGAACAGGATGGCGAGGCCGCCGGTGGCAATCACCTTCACCGGCCGGCCGATCTCGGCCTTCATCCGCGCCACCAGTCCTTCGATCATGGTGACGTAGCCCCAGTAGATGCCGATATGCATCTGGCTTTCGGTGGTGCGGCCGATGACGGACGTGCTGCCGGGCGCCTCGATCGCGATGCGCGGCAGCTTGGCGGCGGCGGTGACCAGCGCGTCGAGCGACAGGTTGATGCCGGGCGCGATGATCCCGCCTTTATAGGCGCCGGAATAGTCGACCACATCGAAGGTGGTCGCGGTGCCGAAATCGATGACGATGAGATCGCCTTCGTGCACGGCGTGGGCGGCGATCGCATTCAGCGCGCGGTCGGCGCCGACGCTGCCCGGTTCGGCGACGTCCAGTTCGATCCCCCAAGCGGCTGCGCCCTGCCCGGCGATCAGCGGCTCGACGCGGAAATATTTGGTCGCGAGCACCTCCAGATTGTGGAGCGCGCGCGGGACGACGGTGCCGATGATCACCGCGTCGACATCCTCCCGGGTGAAGCCCTCCAGCTCGAGCAACTGGTGCAGCCAGACGGCATATTGATCGGCGGTGCGGCGCGGGTCCGTCGCGATCCGCCAGCGCGCGCGGATCACGCCCTGCTCGACGAGCGCGAAGACGAGGTTGGTGTTGCCGGCGTCGACGGCGAGCAGCATGGCGAGCCCTTAGATCAGGAAGACGTCGCCGGCGTGAATGACACGGGTGGAGCCGTCCGCCAAGCGAAGCCGTAACGCGCCCGTTTCGTCGAGCCCGTCGAACAGGCCGTCCCCGGCCGAGGTGGAGAGGGCGGTGCCGATCGGATGTGCGGCCTCCAGCCAGCGGCTGCGGATGCCGGAAAGGCCCTCCGTGCGCCAGCGGCCGAGCCATCGGGAGAAAGCATCGGCGAGAATGTCGAGGAAGGCACGCGGCTCCGGCGCTGCGCCGGTCAGGGCAGCGAGGCTGGTGGCTGGGCGGCCGATATCCTCTGGATGATGAGCGAGGTTGACGCCGATGCCGATCACCACCGCGTCATCGGCTCGCTCGAGCAGGATGCCGGCGAGCTTGGGCCAGCCGTTCCCCGGCGAAGGCCGGGGTCCAGCGGCACCGTCCTTCTGGGCCCCGGCCTTCGCCGGGGAACACGCTAGGAGGTCATTCGGCCATTTGATGACGATCTCCTGTTCCGGCGCGAAGGCGGAGACCGTCTCGTGCAGGGCAATCGCTGCGACGAGAGCCAGGCTCGGCGCGGGCGGATCGCCGGGGCGCAGGCGGACCAGCGTGCTGGCGTAGAGATTGCCGGCGGGAGAATGCCAGTCCCTCCCCTGCCGGCCCCTGCCCCCGGTCTGGCGGTCGGCACGCAGCCACAGGCCTTCGGGTGCGCCTTCCCGCGCCCGGGCCGCGACATCGTCGTTGGTGGAGCGGGTCTCCCCGACCTCTTCGATCAGAACAGGGCTCCCGCGGCATTCTCGGCAGCCGCGCCCAGATAGGGGATCGAGAAATAGCCGAGCGGCGACACGAACAGGGCTGCCAGCGCGATCAGCACGCCTTCGACTCGGTCGCGGCCGGGCTCATAGGCCGGTGCCGGCTCGTCGAAATACATCGTCTTGATGATCTTCAAATAATAGAAGGCGCCGATCACCGACGTGGCGATGCCGACTGCGGCCAGCCAGGTTAGGTCCGCCTGGACGGCGGCGTTGAACACCAGGAACTTCGGCCAGAAGCCGAACAGCGGGGGGATGCCCGCGAGGCTGAACATGAACATGGCGAGCGCCGCCGCCAAGCCGGGCCGCGTGCGCGAGAGGCCGGAGAGGCTTGCGATCGTCTCGACCGGGCGGCCCTCGGCGTCGCGCATCCGCAGCACGCAGAGGAAGGAGCCGATCGTCATCACGACATAAACCGCCATGTAGAACAGCAGGGCGGCGATGCCCTCGCGCGTGGCGGCGGCGAGGCCGATCAGAGCGAAGCCGACATTGTTGATCGAGCTGTAGGCGAGCAGCCGCTTGATGTTGCGCTGGTTGATCGCCGCGACCCCGCCGAGGATGGTGGAGGCGAGCGCCGAGAAGATGACGATCTGGCGCCATTCGAAAGTGGCGGGACCCATTCCCTCGATCGCGACCCGCGCCATCAGGGCCATGGCGGCGACCTTTGGCGCGGAGGCGAAGAAGGTGGTGACGGGCGTCGGCGCGCCTTCATAGACGTCGGGCGTCCACATGTGGAACGGCACGGCCGAGACCTTGAACGCGATGCCGGCGAGGACAAAGACGATGCCGAACAATTCTCCGGTCGAGATGCCGTCGCGGCCGAGCGCGAGATTGATCTCGCCGAACAGGGTCGAGCCGGTGAAGCCGTAGAGAAGCGAGATGCCGTAGAGCAGGATGCCCGAGGCGAGCGCGCCGAGGACGAAATATTTGAGGCCCGCCTCGGCCGAGCGCGTGTCCTTGCGCTGGAAGGAGGCGAGCACGTAAGCGGCGAGGCTCTGTAGCTCGAGGCCGACATAGAGAGTGAGCAGGTCGCCGGCCGAGACCATCATGCCCATTCCGACTGAGGAGAGCAGGATCAGCACCGGATATTCGGTGCGGAACGTCCCCTCGCGTGCGAACCAGCCGGTGGCGGCGATGAGGGCAGCGGCGGCGGCGATGTAGATCAGGATCTTGGAGAAGGCGGCGAAGCTGTCGGCGATGAACAGGCCGTCGAAGCCGACGCCACCGCGGCCGATAATCTCCGGCGTCACCAGCGCTGCGATCACGAAGAAGCCGACCGCCAGCCAAGTGGCGAGGCGGGAGACGCGGTCGCCCATGAAGGCGGCCAGCATCAGCAGGAGGAGCGAGCCGAGCGAGAGCACGATCTCGGGCAGCGTCAGGAACAGGCTGTTGCCCATCAGTGGCCTCCCTCGGCCGCTTCGGGCACGGCGCCGTCGGCCTCGACCACGGAAGGCGCGGGATTGGTGTTGAGAGCGATCCGCGCGTCACCGCCCGGATTGGCGCGTTCGATCCGGGCGAGCAAGGTGCCGACATCGTTGCGCATCGGTGCGAGGAAGCTCTCCGGATAGACGCCCATCCACAGCACGACCGCGGCGATCGAGCCGAGCATGGCGAGCTCGCGCTTGTTGAGGTCCGGCATGGCGGCAACGTCGGGCTTGTCGAGCTTCCCGTAGGCGACCCGCCAGTAGAGGTAGAGCATGTAGGCGGCGCCGAGGATGATGCCGGTGGTCGCGACGAAGGCGACCCAGCTGTTCGCGCGATAGGCGCCCATCAGGCTCAGGAACTCGCCGACGAAGCCGCCCGTGCCGGGCAGGCCGACCGAGGCCATAGTGAACAGGAGGAACAGCACGGCATAAGCCGGCATATTGTCGCTGAGGCCGCCATAGCGCTCGATCTCGCGGGTATGCAGGCGATCGTAGATCACGCCGACGCACAGGAAGAGCGCGCCCGACACGAGGCCGTGGCTCAGCATCACGATCAGCGCGCCTTCGATGCCCTGGCGGTTGAAGGCGAACAGGCCGATCGTCACGAACGCCATATGGGCGACGGACGAATAAGCGATCAGCTTCTTCATGTCCTTCTGCACGAGCGCGACGAGCGAGGTGTAGACGATCGCCACCATCGACAGGCCCATGACCAGCCAGAAGAGCTGCGCCGAGGCCTCGGGGAACATCGGCAGCGAGAAGCGGATGAAGCCGTAGCCGCCGAGCTTCAGCAGCACGCCGGCGAGGATCACCGAGCCTGCGGTCGGCGCCTGGACGTGCGCGTCGGGGAGCCAGGTGTGGACCGGCCACATGGGCAGCTTCACCGCGAAGGAGGCGAAGAAGGCGAGCCAGAGCAATGTCTGCGCCTCGACGGGGAAGTCGGTCTGGAGCAGGACGGGGATGCTGGTGGTGTCGGCGAAGTTCACCATCCACAGCATCGCGATCAGCATCAGCACCGATCCGAGCAGGGTGTAGAGGAAGAACTTGTAGGAGGCGTAGATGCGCTCCTTGCCGCCCCAGATGCCGATGATCAGGTACATCGGGATGAGGCCGGCTTCGAAGAAGATGTAGAAGAGGAAGATGTCCTGCGCCATGAAGACGCCGAGCATCAGCGTCTCCATGAGGAGGAACGCGGCCATATATTCGGGGATGCGGTGCTCGATCGAGGACCAGCTCGCCGCGATGCAGATCGGCATCAGGAACACCGACAGCATGATCAGCATCAGTGCGATGCCGTCGATGCCGAGCGCCCAGGCGAAGTCGCCGAAGATCGCCGAGAATTCGACGAATTGCCATTGCGGCCCGCCGATCTCGTAGGCGCCCCACAGGAGGATGCCGAGCAGGAGGTCGAGCAGGGTCGCGCCGAAGGCGAGCCAGCGCGCGGCATTGTTGCCGACGAACAGGCAGGCGATCGCCGCCGCGAACGGCACCAGCAGCATCAAGCTGAGGATGGGGAAGCCGAGCGCGTTCATATCATCGAGCCATCGCCCAGGTGGCGGCGGCGGCGAGGCCGAGGAGCATCACCAAGGCATAGGTGTAGACATAGCCGGACTGCAGGCGGGCGGTGAGCCGGTTGCTGCCGGCGATCAAAGCGGCGGCGCCGTTCGGGCCGAAGCGGTCGATCGTGCCTTCGTCGCCGCGCTTCCAGAACAGGCGGCCGATCCACATCGACGGCAGCACGAAGACATAGTGATAGAGCTCGTCGATATACCATTTGTTGAGCAGGAACCGGTAGAGCACGCCGAACTGGCCGACGAAGCGGGACGGGATGCTGGTGCTGCGGATATAGGCCTGCAGCGCGATCAGGAAGCCGAGGATCATCACGGCCGCGGGCGCGAGCTTCACCCAGAGCGGCGCGTGATGGATCTCCTCCATCAGATGCTCGTCGAAGGCGAGGCTGCCGGCCCAGAAGCGCGTGCCCTCGCCCGGCTCCAGGAAGGGGCCATGGAAGACCATGCCGGCGAAGATCGCGCCGATCGCGAGCACGCCCAGCGGCACGAGCATCGTCCACGGGCTCTCGTGCGGATGGTAGCCGCCGGTGCCTTCCGGCAGATGCCGCGCGCCCGGGATCTCGGGATGCGGATCGTCGCCCGAATGCTCCTGGATCGGATCGTTATGGTCGTGGCCGTGCGTGTCGTGGACGGCGTGCTGGATGTGCTCAGAAGCGGCCCAGCGCGGTTTCCCGAAGAAGGTCAGGAAGACGAGGCGCCAGGAGTAGAAGCTGGTCAGCAGGGCCGCGAAGACGCCGACCGCGAAGGCGAAGCCGCTCGCCGTCGCGCCGCTCATATAGGAGGCCTCGATGATCGCGTCCTTGGAGTAGAAGCCCGCGAACCCGAATACGCCGAGGACGCCGACGCCGGTGATGGCGAGCGTGCCGGCCATCATCGCCCAGAAGGTGAGCGGGATCTCCTTACGGAGGCCGCCGTAGAAGCGCATGTCCTGCTCGTGATGCATGGCGTGGATCACCGAGCCGGCGCCGAGGAACAGCAGGGCCTTGAAGAAGGCGTGCGTGAAGAGGTGGAACATCGCCGCCGAATAGGCGCCGACGCCCGCCGCGAAGAACATGTAGCCGAGCTGCGAGCAGGTCGAATAAGCGATCACGCGCTTGATGTCGTTCTGCACCGTGCCGACCGTGGCGGCGAATAGCGCGGTGGCGGCGCCGACGAAGGTCACCACGCCCAATGCGGTCGGGCTCACCTCGAACATCGGCGACAGGCGGCAGACCATGAACACGCCGGCCGTCACCATGGTGGCGGCGTGGATGAGGGCGGAGACCGGCGTCGGGCCTTCCATCGCGTCCGGCAGCCAGGTGTGGAGGCCGAGCTGCGCCGACTTGCCCATCGCGCCGATGAAGAGGAGCAGGCAAAGCGTCGTCATCACGTCGACGCGCATGCCGAGGAAGCCGAAGGTCGCGCCCGCCATGGCCGGCGCCGCTTCCAGAATCTCCGGGATCGAGACGGTGCCGAAGACCAGGAAGGTGCCGAAGATACCGAGGCTGAAGCCGAAATCGCCGACGCGGTTGACGACGAATGCCTTAATCGCGGCCGCATTGGCCGACGGCTTGTGATACCAAAAGCCGATCAGCAGGTAGGACGCAAGGCCGACGCCTTCCCAACCGAAGAACATCTGGACGAGATTGTCCGCTGTCACGAGCATCAGCATCGCGAAGGTGAAGAGGCTGAGATAGGCGAAGAAGCGCGGCTGGTCCGGATCCTCCTCCATATAGCCCCAGGAGTAGAGGTGGACGAGCGCGGACACGGTCGTCACCACCACCAGCATCACTGCTGTGAGCGCATCGACGCGGAGCGCCCAATCGACCTGGAGATCGCCGGAACGGATCCAGGCGAGCACCGGATGGAGCTGCGACGTCTCGGTCCCGGCCATGAAGCCGAGGAAGACCGGCCATGACAGCGCGCACGAGACGAACAGGGCACCGGTCGTGATCAGCTTGGCCGGAACGTTGCCGATCATGCGGTTGCCGAGGCCCGCAATGATCGCAGCGACCAGGGGCAGGAAGACGATCGCCTGAATCATCTCAGCCCTTCATCTGGTTGATGTCGTCGACCGCGATCGTGCCGCGGCCGCGGAAATAGATGACGAGAATGGCGAGGCCGATCGCCGCCTCGCCCGCCGCGACGGTGAGGACGAACATCGCGAAGACCTGCCCGACCATGTCGCCGAGGAAGGCGGAGAAGGCGACGAGGTTGATGTTCACGGCGAGCAGGATCAGCTCGATGGCCATCAGGATGACGATGATGTTCTTGCGGTTGAGGAAGATGCCGAACACGCCGAGGACGAACAGGATCGCGGCGACGACGAGGTAATGGCCGAGGCCGATCACAGCTCGACCCCCTGCCCGACCGGCTGGTTGACGTTGCGCACGGCATCTTCGGGACGGCGGCGGACCTGGGCGGAGATGTTCTGCGGCCGGGTGCCGCCGCGGGTGCGGTGGGTGAGGACGATCGCGCCGATCATCGCCACCAGCAGGACGAGCCCGGCGCCTTCGAAGATGTAGAGGTAGCGCGTGTACAGCACGGTGCCGAGCTGTTCGATGTTCGGAATGGCCGCGTTCACCGGCGCCGCCTTGGCCGTCGCCATGATTCCGCCGGCATTCCAGGCGGCGATGGCGAATACGATCTCGGCCAGCAGCACGATCGCGAGCAGGGTCCCGAACGGCAGATAGCGGGCAAAGCCGGCGCGCATCTCCGCGAAATCGACGTCGAGCATCATGACGACGAACAGGAACAGCACCGCGACCGCGCCCACGTAGACGATCACCAGCAGCATCGCGATGAACTCGGCGCCCAGGAGCAGCATCAGCCCCGCCGCATTGAAGAAGGCGAGGATCAGCCAGAGCACGCTGTGCACCGGGTTCCGGCTCGCGATCGTCATCACGCCGGAGGCGATCACGACGGCCGCGAACAGGTAAAAGGCAAAGGCTTGGATCACGTAATTCAGGTGCCCTGGGATTCGTGCGGCGGCTTAGCGATAGGGTGCATCGGCGGCAAGGTTGGCAGCGAGCGCGCGCTCCCACTTGTCGCCGTTGTCGAGCAGCTTCTGCTTGTCGTACAGCAGCTCCTCACGGGTCTCGGTCGAGAATTCCATGTTCGGCCCCTCGACGATCGCATCGACCGGGCATGCCTCCTGGCAGAAGCCGCAATAGATGCACTTGGTCATGTCGATGTCGTAGCGCGTGGTGCGGCGGCTGCCGTCCTCGCGCGGCTCGGCCTCGATCGTGATCGCCAGCGCCGGGCACACCGCCTCGCACAGCTTGCAGGCGATGCAGCGCTCTTCCCCATTCGGGTAACGGCGCAAGGCATGCTCACCGCGGAAGCGCGGGGAAATGGGGTTCTTCTCGTAGGGATAGTTGATCGTCGCCTTCGGCTTGAAGAAATATTTCAGCGTCAGCGCGTGCGCCTTCACGAATTCCCACAGGAAGAAGGACTTGATCCAGTGCTTGATCATGATGCGGCTCCGGCCGCGGCGCGGCTAGCGAGATTGGGCATGCGGCTCCGGCAGGAAGGCATGTAGCGGTCGGCCTCGCGCTCGGTGCGGATCGAGAAGAGCACGCCCGGATCGGTCGGGCATTGGGACTTGGTGGCGAGCAGATAGCCGGACACCAGGAACACCCAGATCAGCGAGATGGGCAGGAAGATCTTCCAGCCGAGCCGCATCAGCTGGTCGTAGCGGAAGCGCGGCACGGTCGCCTTCACCCAGGAGAAGATGAAGAAGAACAGGAGGATCTTGGCGAAGAACCAGAAGATGCCTGGGATCGCGTAGAGCGGCTCCCAGTCGATCGGGGGCAGCCAGCCGCCCCAGAAGAGCGTGGCGTTGAGGCCGCACATCAAGAGCACGTTGCCGTACTCACCGAGCCAGAAGAGCGCGAAGCTCATCGACGAATATTCGGTCTGGAAACCGGCGACGAGCTCGGATTCCGCCTCGGTGAGGTCGAACGGCGCGCGTGCCGTCTCGGCGAGGGCCGAGATGAAGAAGATGATGCTCAGCGGGAACAGCAAGGGATTGAAGCCGAACCCGTTGATAGACCAGACGTGGCTGCGCTGCGCCTCGATGATGCCGCCGAGATTGAAGGTGCCGGCCCAGAGGATGACGCCGATCAGCACGAAGCCGATCGAGACCTCGTAGCTCACCATCTGCGCGGCGGCGCGGAGGGCGGAGTAGAAGGGATATTTGGAGTTGGACGACCAGCCCGCGATCACCACGCCATAGACCGACAGCGAGGAGACGGCGAGGATGTAGAGCAGGCCGACATTGATGTCGGCGAGCACCATGTCCGGCCCGAACGGGATCACCGCCCAGCCGATCAAAGCGAGGGTGAAGGTGAGGATCGGCGCGAGCAGGAACAGGCCGCGGTTCGCCGAGGACGGGATGATGGTCTCCTTGAGGAAGACCTTGAGGCCGTCGGCGAAGCTCTGGAGGAGGCCGAACGGCCCGACCACGTTCGGTCCGCGCCGGAGCGCCATCGCCGCCCAGATCTTGCGGTCGGCATAGATGATCATCGCCACCGCCAGCATCAGCGGCAGCGCGATCATCAGGATGAGGATGAGGGTCGCCGCGAACCAGCCGAGGCCGTAGCCGAGCGTTCCCTGGAACCACTCGGTCATTCGGCGGCCTCCTGGAAGGTCTGCCCGTGCAGGATCTCGGCGGAGCAGCGCTGCAGCGTCGGCGAGGCGCGGGCAATGGGGTTGGTAAGGTAGAAGTCCTCGATCGGATAGCTGATCGGGCCGCTGAGCCGCGGCGCGGGCGCGCTGGGTGCCGGCAGCGGATCGAAAGTAGTGAGGCCGGATACAGTCAGATGCGGCCGCTCGGCGCCGATCGCGGCGCGAAGCTGCGAGAGGTCGTCGAACGGCAGCGTCTTGCCAAGCACGTCCGACAGGGCACGGAAGATGGTCCAGTCGACGCGTGCCTCGCCGGGCGGATCGACGGCGCGCTCGGAAAGCTGCACGCGGCCTTCCAGATTGACGTAGGTGCCGTGCTTCTCCGTGTAGGCAGCGGCTGGAAGGATCACGTCAGCCTGCCGCGCCCCCTGATCCCCATGGGTGCCGATATAGACGGTGAAGGTGTTGGCGAAGGCGGAGAGATCCGCCTCGTCGACGCCGAGCAGGAAGAGCGCCTTCAAGGCCCCTGCCCTCGCGCGGATCGCTTCCACGCCACCGTCCGTGGTGAAGCCGACATCGAGCGCGCCGACGCGCGAGGCGGCGGTGTGCAGGACGTTCAACGTCGCGCCCAGGAAGGTCGTCGCCGCGCGGCTCGCCTCATAGGCTCCCGGCGTCGCGAGCGCGCCCATGCCGACGATCACCGCCGGTGCGCCAGCCCCTCGGAAAGCGTCGATCAGCTCGCGCGGAAGCTTGCCGAGCAAGGCAAGGTCATTGCCGAGGTCGGTGACCGGATAGGTCAGGTCGACCGGCTCGCCGATCCGGAAGACGCGGGCGCCGTTCTTGATCGCCTTGCGGATACGCGTGTTGACGAGCGGCGCCTCCCAGCGGGGGTTGGAGCCGACGAGGAGGATCGCCCCCGCTTCCTCGATACCGGCAATGGTCGAGGCGAAGCGATAGGCGGCCGGTGCGGAGACATCGAAGTGCGCTCCGTCCGTCCGGCATTCGTGCAGCGTGGAGCCATAGCGGCCGAGCAGAGCCTTCAGGGCATAGATGCTCTCGAGATCCTGCAGGTCTCCGGCGAGGCCCGCGACCTGGTCGCCGCCGGCGCCCTCAAGCTGCGCGGCGATATGCTCGAACGCCTCTTCCCAGGTCGCCTGCTGCAGCTTGCCGCCGCGGCGGATCCACGGCCGATCGAGACGGCGGCGGAGCAGGCCGTCCACGGCATGACGCGTCTTGTCGTGCGCCCACTCCTCGTTCACGTCCTCGTTGAGGCGAGGCAGAGCGCGCATCACCTCGCGCTGGCGGGCGTCGATGCGGATGTTGGTGCCGACCGCGTCCATGACGTCGATGCCGGGGATCTTGCGGAGCTCCCAAGGCCGCGCCTCGAAGCTGTAGGGCTTAGAGACGAGCGCACCGACCGGGCAGAGATCGACGACGTTGCCGCTCAGTTCGGAGGTCAAAGTGCCTTCCAAATAGGAGGTGATCTCCTCATTCTCGCCGCGGCCGATCAGCCCGATCTCCTCGACGCCGGCGACTTCCTCGGCGAAGCGCACGCAGCGCGTGCACTGGATGCACCGGGTCATGATCGTCTTGACGACCGGACCCATATATTTCTCGGTCACCGCCCGCTTGTTCTCCGCGAAGCGCGAGTGGCCTCGGCCATAGGCCATGGCCTGGTCCTGCAAGTCGCATTCGCCGCCCTGGTCACAGATCGGGCAATCGAGCGGGTGGTTGATGAGCAGGAACTCCATCACCCCTTCCCGCGCCTTCTTCACGGTCTCGGAGGTGGTGATGATCTCCTGCCCTTCGGAAGTCGGCAGCGCGCACGACGCCTGCGGCTTGGGCGGCCCGGGCTTCACCTCCACCAGGCACATACGGCAATTGCCCGCGATGGTGAGGCGCTCGTGATAGCAGAAGCGCGGCACTTCCTTGCCCGCCATCTCGCACGCCTGGAGCACGGTCGCCCCCTGCGGAACCTCGATCTCCACCCCGTCGACCTTCACTTTGGGCATGAGCGGCCCAGTCCTTCCCTTTAGTCGCGCTGCGCCAGGCCGCTGCCGGCCGCGCTGTCTATGCTGCGGTAGGCCGCAGTCGCCAGGATCGCGCGCAACCCACCAACATTGCTTTCCAACTTCGCGGCCGACGCAGAGCAGGCCGCGATGGCAGGCGCCAGCGCCCGCACGGCGGCTGCCTCGGCCTCGCTGCCGACATCGCTGGCCAGCAGCTGGCCGGTTTCATCCGGCACGCCCCGCACGACGCAGATGGCGATCTGGTCGCTAGGAGAATAAGCTGGTGTCGCCGGCTTCATGGCAGCGCGCGCCAGCCGGACGTTCAGTGGCTGCGGATTGCGCTTCAACAACCGCTCAGCCATCGCACCGGCGAAGAGCAGGCCGCCCGATCGCAACCGGCCCCGCTGCCGGAAGCAGCTCTCGTTCGCGCGGACGAGACGCCGCAGGCTGGTCCGATAGCTCCGGTTCGTGAAATCGCTGCGGAGGGTCTCGGAGGCCAGCTCCGTGCTCCCGTCGGCAACGCAGGCGCCAAAGCCGTGGATAGCTATCCGTGCCTCAGGCGTCGACTTATTCTCGTCCTCATAGAAGAGGTCATGGGCCGGCGACAGCGAGCGCTCCGGCGGGAAGTCGGCCGATAGCGGCCCCTGGCTCGGCTGAGGCGCGTCCTGGACGAGCATCGCCACGGCAAGCAGGGTGGTGATCATTCCACTGCCTCCTCTCTCCAGGTCATCGGGCTGCCACCGACGCCGTGCTCGGTCCGGCACGAAGCAGAGCCTCGGCGAGCAGGAAGCGGATCCAGGGCGCGTTCAAGCGAACTCTGAAACCCGGCATGCACGCCCTGAAGTCGTTCCAAAGGGCAGCAACAGCCGCCTTTTCCTTTGCACTACCCGGCTGCGTCTGAAGCAGGTTTTGGACTTCGCTGCGGTGTCCCGACGTATAGCAGCGCGCGACGCCGTGAAGGTCGCGGACTTCTGCCGGGCTCGGGCTCGGAAGCCGATACTCGTCGGGGACACCCTCGGATTTCAGCAGCCCTTCGGCGATGGCGCCGCGGGCAAAGAGAGTCGGCATCGACATGCGGGTGCCGCCGAACAGACAGGTATTGTGCTCGCCGTAAACGAGCCGCTTGAAAGCCTTGTCCTCCTCCGGCGAGTCAGGGACGGTGGCGATCAAGCTGAGCGCAGCCTGCCGCCGCGTCTTGGCAAAACACAGCCCGAATACTTGCAGCTCGCGGAAAGGCTGGGCGTTGGTCGAAGGCGAAGCACTCGAGTGCCCCGACTGTCCGGTTCCCAGCTGAGCGCCTGCCTGCTGGGCGCAAAGCAAAGCGATCAGCGCTCCGCACCAAAAAGTCTTCATTCCGCCGCCTCCAGCTGCTGGCCCTGGCGCTCCTTGATGCGGCGCTCGAGCTCGGGGCGGTAGTGGCGGATGAGGCCTTGGATCGGCCAGGCGGCGGCGTCGCCGAGCGCGCAGATGGTGTGGCCTTCGACCTGCTTGGTGACATCCCAGAGCATGTCGATCTCGTGGATCTCGGCATTGCCTTCGCGCAGCCGCTCCATGACCCGCCACATCCAACCCGTGCCTTCGCGGCAGGGCGTGCACTGGCCGCAGCTCTCATGCTTGTAAAAGTAGCTGATGCGGCTGATCGCGCGGACGATGTCGGTCGATTTGTCCATCACGATGACGGCCGCCGTCCCAAGGCCCGACTGCAGATCCTTGAGGCCATCGAAATCCATCGGCGCGTCGATGATCTGCTCGGCCGGCACGACCGGGACCGAGGATCCGCCGGGGATGACGGCCAGGAGATTGTCCCAGCCGCCGCGGATGCCGCCGGCGTGGCGGTCGATCAGCTCGCGGAACGGCACTGACATCGCGTCCTCGACGACGCAGGGCTTGTTCACATGGCCGGATATCTGGAAGAGCTTGGTGCCCTCGTTTTTCTCGCGGCCGAAGCTCTTGAACCAGGCGGCGCCGCGGCGGAGGATGGTTGGGACGACCGCGATGCTCTCGACATTGTTGACCGTCGTCGGGCAGCCGTAGAGGCCGGCGCCCGCCGGGAAAGGCGGCTTGAGGCGGGGCATGCCGCGCTTGCCCTCGAGGCTTTCGAGCAGCGCCGTTTCTTCGCCGCAAATGTAGGCGCCGGCGCCGCGGTGGACGAAGACGTCGAAATCGTAGCCCGACTTGGCCGCATTCTTGCCGAGCAGGCCGTAATCATAGGCCTCCTGCACGGCGGCGAAGAGCACTTCCGCCTCGCGGATGAATTCGCCGCGTATGTAGATGTAGGCGGCGCGGGCGCGCATCGCGAAGCCGGCGATCAGCGCGCCTTCGATCAGCTTGTGCGGATCGTGGCGGATGATCTCGCGGTCCTTGCACGAGCCGGGCTCGGACTCGTCGGCGTTGATGACGAGGAAGTTCGGACGCGTGGGCGTCGGCTCCTTGGGCATGAAGCTCCACTTCATGCCGGTCGGGAAACCTGCGCCGCCGCGGCCGCGCAGGCCCGAATTCTTGATCTCGTCGATGATCGCGTCCTGGCCGAGCGTCATCAGGCCCTTGGTATTGTCCCAGTCGCCGCGCTTCTGTGCCGCCTTCAGCCCCCAATGCTGGTAGCCGTAGACGTTGGTGAAAATGCGATCCCTATCCTCAAGCACGGGCGGCGGCTCCCACGATGCGCTTCAGGGCTGGCAGGATTGCGAGCCAGGAAGCAGCCGCAACGGCGCCGGTGGCGGCCGCCTGAGCGAAGCTTCCGTCCAGGAGACCGAGTGTTAGGAAGGCGCTGCCGAACACGGCGGACGATCCCAACTGCGAGCCGGCAAGGCGTTGATAGAGGCTCATTTCCACTGCCCCCGATAATCGTGGTTCTCGCTCACCATCTCGGCAAGCGAGGTCGGCCCGCCCTCCGGCGCGCTGGTCTGGCGAGGGATTTGCGGACCCGGCTTCGGCATCCGACCTGCCGCCAGCGCTTCGAGCACCGCAATGGTGCTCTCGAAGGTGAGATCCTCGTAATTATCGTCGTTGATCTGCACCATCGGCGCATTGGCGCAGGCGCCGAGGCATTCGACCTCGGTAAGGGTGAAGAGGCCGTCCGGCGTCGTCTGCCCCTTCTTCAACCCCTTTGCGTAGCAGGCGTCGAGCACATCGTCCGAGCCGCGCAGCATGCAGGGCGTCGTGCCGCAGACCTGGACATGGTAGCGGCCGACCGGGCACAGGTTGAACATGGTGTAGAAGGTCGCGACCTCATAGGCGCGCATGTAGGGCATGCCGAGATAGGCGGCGACATATTCGATCACCGGCACCGGCAGCCAGCCTTGCGTCTCCGTCTCCGCGCCGACCTGACGCTGGGCGAGATCGAGCAAGGGGATGATCGCGCTCTGCTGCCGCCCCGGCGGATAGCGGCCGACGATCACCCGCGACTGCCGCTCATTCTCCGGCGTCCAGGTGAAGCCGCCCCAGCGGGCGCGCACTTCCTTCATGTCGATGCTGTTGGGGAGGATGTCAGCCATCGACAGTCTCGCTGGAGGATTTCTTGAACCAGAAGAACCAAAGCACCGCCAGAGCCACCAAGCCTCCTGCACCGTAACCGGCGGCTCCGAAATCGCCGAGCGCCTCCGCCCCGTGACCCCGACCTATGTAGAGGCCGATGGCGACAGCGAAGGCGATCGGCTTCGCTGGCAACATGGTGAGATGCTTCACGAAAAAATGCGCGATGAGCGCCGCCAGCCCCACATTGAGGAACATGGTCAGGAAAGGCCCTGTAAACTCGGTCACCGGTCGCACTCCCCGAAGACGATGTCCATCGCGCCTAGGATCGCGGTGGCGTCGGCGAGCATGTGGCCCTTGGTCATGAAGTCCATCGCCTGGAGGTGGCTGAAGGCGGTCGGGCGGATCTTCACGCGATAGGGCTTATTGGTGCCGTCCGAGACGATGTAGATGCCGAACTCGCCCTTGGGGCTCTCGGTTGCCACGTAGACCTCGCCGGCGGGAACGTGGAAACCCTCGGTGTAGAGCTTGAAGTGGTGGATGAGCGCTTCCATCGACTGCTTCATCTCGCCGCGCTTGGGCGGGGCGACCTTGCGGTCCAGCGACAGCACCGGGCCTTCCGGCATCTGCTGGAGGCACTGCTTCATGATCCGCGCGGACTGGCGGACCTCCTCGACCCGCACCATCATACGGTCGTAGCAATCGCCCTTGGTGCCGACGGGAATGTCGAACTCCATCCGGTCGTAGACGTCGTAGGGCTGCGACTTGCGGATGTCCCAGGGGATGCCGGCGGCGCGGATCATCGGGCCGGAGAAGCCCCAGGCGAGCGCATCCTCCTTCGAAACGACGGCGATGTCGACGTTGCGCTGCTTGAAGATGCGGTTGTCCACGACGAGGCTGAGCGCGTCCTCGAACAGCTCCGGCAGACGATTGTCGAGCCAGTCGGCAATGTCGGTGAGGAGCTTCAGCGGCACGTCCTGATGGACGCCGCCAGGACGGAAATAAGCGGCATGCATGCGAGCGCCGGACGCGCGCTCGTAGAAGTTCATCAGGTCTTCGCGCAGCTCGAACAGCCACAGGTTCGGCGTCATCGCGCCGACGTCCATGACGTGGCTGCCGATGTTGAGCAGGTGGTTGGAGATGCGGGTCAACTCGGCAAAGAAGACCCGGAGATATTGAGCGCGGAGCGGCACTTCGAGGTCGAGCAATTTCTCGACGGCGAGCACATAACTGTGCTCCATCGACATCGGCGAGACGTAGTCGAGGCGGTCCATATAGGGGAGCGCCTGGAGATAGGTCTTGTGCTCGCAGAGCTTCTCGGTGCCGCGGTGGAGCAGGCCGACATGGGGATCGACGCGCTCGACGATTTCGCCGTCGAGTTCGAGCACCAGCCGGAGCACGCCGTGGGCGGCCGGATGCTGCGGGCCGAAATTGATCGTGTAATTGGCGATCTCGGACTGGGTGGCGCCGGTGGCGGCGGCCTCCTCCTCGGTCCAGATCTCGGTCGCGCTGGTGCTCATTTCTTCACCTCGCCGGCCGCGTTGGCGGGGGTCGGCGCGCCGGGCGCCTGCCCTTGCACCTTCTCGTCGCCGGGCAGGATATATTCGGCGCCTTCCCAAGGGCTGAGGAAGTCGAAGCTGCGGAAGTCCTGGGCGAGCTTCACGGGCTCGTAGACCACGCGCTTCTGCTCCTCGGAATAGCGCATCTCGACATAGCCGGTGAGCGGGAAATCCTTGCGGAAGGGATGACCGCGAAAGCCATAGTCGGTGAGGATGCGACGGAGGTCCTGATTGCCTTCGAACAGGACGCCGAACAGGTCGAAGACCTCGCGCTCCAGCCAACCGGCGACGGGCCACAGGCCGGTGACGGACGGGACCGGATTCTCCTCGTCGGTCATGACGCGGACGCGGATGCGGTGGTTCTTCGTCACGGACAGGAGATGGTAGACGACGTCGAACCGCTCAGCCCGCTGCGGATAATCGACGCCGGCAATCTCCATCAGCTGCTGATATTCGAAGCGGTCGCGCAAGGTGCGGCAGACCTCGACGATGCTCTCGCGCCGGACGGTGATGCTGTCCTCGAACGCCTCGTGCTTGGCCTCGACGAAGGCGTCGCCGAGCGCGGCCTTCACTTCATCGATGATGCCGTCGCGACGAGCGATGCGGGGGGCGGACGTGCGTGGCATGGTTCAGCGCGAGCCCATCAACGCTCAATCGTGCCGACGCGGCGGATTTTCCGCTGCAGCTGCATAATGCCGTAGAGCAGGGCCTCGGCGGTCGGCGGACAGCCCGGGACGTAGATGTCGACCGGGACGATCCGGTCGCAGCCGCGCACGACGCTGTAGCTGTAATGATAATAGCCGCCGCCATTGGCGCAGCTGCCCATCGAGATGACGTAGCGCGGCTCCGACATCTGGTCGTAAACCCGGCGCAGCGCCGGCGCCATCTTGTTGCAGAGCGTGCCCGCGACGATCATCACGTCCGACTGGCGCGGTGACGCGCGGGGCGCGACGCCAAATCTTTCAAGGTCATAGCGCGGCATGTTCACATGGATCATCTCGACCGCGCAGCAGGCGAGGCCGAAGGTCATCCACCAGAGCGAGCCGGTCCGGGCCCACTGGAACAGGTCTTCGGTGGACGTGACCAGAAAGCCCTTGTCCGCGACTTCGGACTGGAGCTGGTTGAAATATTCCGGATCCGGCTGTTGGAGGTCGGCCGGGCGCTGGTTCTCGTGGCGCGGATCGAGGATCACTCCCATTCGAGCGCTCCCTTCTTCCAGGCGTAGACGAAGCCGAGGGTGAGCTCGACCAGGAAGATCATCATCGCGGCCCAGCCGGCAATGCCGATCGTCCCCAGCGACACCGCCCAGGGGAAGAGGAAGGCGGCTTCGAGGTCGAAGATGATGAACAGGATCGCGACCAGGTAGAAGCGGACGTCGAACTGCGAGCGGCTGTCCTCGAAGGCCGGGAAGCCGCATTCATATTCGGCGAGCTTGTCCGGATAGGGGTTGGACGCCCCGGTCAGCTTGGCGACCATCATCGGCAGGAACACGAACGAGGTCGACAGGCCGAGCGCCACGCCGAGGAACAACAGGATAGGCAGATATTCGGCGGCGGTGGACGCCATCGAGAGTCTCCAGGAGGATGCTTGGCGCGGCTTCTAGGCCAGCGGACCCGCCACCGCAACCGCTAGCGGAAGCCCGGAAGATCAGGCGTTTGCAAGGACGCGAAGCGCCACTTTGCCGGTGCCGCTGGCGAGCATACCAATCCGGCGCGCGGCCGCTTCGGAAAGGTCGATCGCGCGGTCGCCGTGGAAGGGACCGCGGTCGTTGATCCGAACCGTGACGCTCTTGCCGCTCAGCGCCTCGGTCACCTGCACGATGGTGCCGAGCGGCAGCGTCTTGTGGGCGGCGGTGAGCAGCTCGGGATCGAAAATCTCGCCGCTGGCGGTCGGCCGGCCGGCAAAGTCGTCGCCATAATAGCTGGCTTCCACAACCTTCGCGTCGTGAGCCAAGGGTGGCAAATCCTGAGACTCAGCTTCAGTTTCGATGTCGGCCGCCTCGGCTGCGGTGGGCAACGCCGTCGCCGCAACCGTCACCGGCACGGCCATTTTGGGGATCGCCATGCCACCGAAGCCGAGCAGGGCCGCGGTCGGCGTGGTCGCCATCAGCGCCGCCCGCACGTGCCGGCGCCTGAGCCTGAGGCGGCGAAGCGCCTTCAACCGCCTGAGGCGGCTCGGCGATGTCCGGGTTCTTCTCGGCATGGCCGAAAAGCGAGTTCCAGAGGGGATCCGTTCCGCCGGTTGCGATGGACGAGCCAACCACTGCGTCGAAGCGAATGCTCTAGCCGCGCAGTGCGCGCGCGACGAGCTTGTGCAGCTTGGAATGGATCTGGTCGTTGGCTGCGAGCACCTGGCCGGTGTCGAGCGCCTTGTCGGCGCCCCTGAAGTCGGTGACGAAGCCGCCCGCCTCCCGGACCAGCAGGATGCCGGCGGCGATGTCCCACATCTTCAGGCTTTCTTCCCAGAAGCCATCGTACCGTCCCGCCGCCACCCAGGCGAGATCGAGCGCAGCCGAGCCGAAGCGGCGGATCCCCGCCACTTCCGGCGAGACGCCTTCTAGGATGCGGTTGAAGCGATCGAGATCGCCGTGGCCGAAATAGGGAATGCCGGTGGCGATCAGGGTGTCGGCGAGATCGCGCCGCGACGACACCCGCAGGCGCCGCTCGTTGAGCCAGGCGCCCCTGCCCTTTTCCGCCCAGAAGCTTTCGTCGGTGAGCGGCTGGTAGACCAGCCCTTGAGTGATGTCGCCCCAGCCGCCGCCGAGCTTCGGCTCCTGGACCGCGATCGACATGGCGAAATGCGGGATGCCGTGGAGGAAATTGGAAGTGCCGTCGATCGGGTCGATCACCCAGCGCGGCATGGCGGGATCGCCCTCTATAATGCCGCCTTCCTCGAGGTGGAAGCCCCAGTCCGGGCGCCCATGACGGAGCTCCTCGACCAGCGTCTGCTCGGCCCGCTTGTCAGCCATCGACACGAAGTCGGCCGGCCCCTTGCGGCTGACCTGGAGCTGCTCGACCTCGCCGAAATCGCGCCGGATACGCGGCGCCGCCTTACGGGCGGCACGCTGCATGACGGTGATGAGGCCGGAATGAGATACCACGCTTATTCCTTAGACTTAAGATCAGCAGTCCTGCGTAGCATCACAAAGCAGCTTTTGGCTTTGTTCGACTTGCCTTTGACCAGCTTTCAGCGATTCTAGCCGAGCTGCCGCCCGTTCGGCTTCAGCCTTCTCCCGCTCAGCGTTCTTACGAACGTCGTCGAGATAGGGCGCAGCCCTCTCTAACGTGTCTACTTTGTTGGCAAGGTCATCGATACGAGAAGACTGGTATTGAAGATCCTGTCGGAGCCGTTCTTCAACGGTTGATTCAGGTTCACCACATGCCTGAGCGAGGAAAGCAGCGCTCAAGAGGATTGCCGACCTCACCGATCACCTCGCCGAATTAATCCGCCCTGCGGATGTAGGTCTGTTCGTAAACGTCGACGACGATCCGGGTTCCGCTCGAAATATGCGGCGGCACCATGACCCGCACGCCATTGTCGAGGATCGCAGGCTTGTAGCTGGACGAGGCGGTCTGCCCCTTCACCACCGCGTCGGCCTCGACGATCGTCGCCTCGATCTGGTCGGGGAGCTGCACGCTGATCGGCCGCTCGTTGTAGAGCTCCATCACCACGTCCATGCCGTCCTGCAGGAAGGCGGCGGGCTCGCCGATCAGGTCCTTCGGGAGCTGGACCTGCTCGTAATTCTCCTTGTCCATGAAAACGAGATCGTCGCCTTCGGCATAGAGGAACTGAAAGTCCTTGGTGTCGAGCCGAACGCGCTCGACCGTCTCGGCCGAGCGGAAGCGGACGTTGTTCTTGCGGCCGTCGATGAGGTTCTTCATCTCGACCTGCATATAGGCGCCGCCCTTGCCCGGCTGCGTGTGCTGGATCTTGACCGCGCGCCAGATGCCGCCTTCATATTCGATGATGTTGCCGGGACGGATGTCCACGCCGCTGATCTTCATGCCGATGCTCGCTGAATTCGGGAAAGCGGCGCTTTAGCGAGCGGCCCCGCGCCCGGCAAGGAGCGGATAGGGATTGACCGGCGTGCCCTGATGCCAGCGCTCGCCAGGCTTCATGCGGTGAATGGCAAAATGCAGGTGCGGCCCATCTGGATTGGAGTTGCCGGTAACCCCGACGCGCCCGATCGGATCGCCTCGCCGGATCACCTGCCCTTCCTTGAGGCCGGGGGCGTAGTCCTGAAGATGGGCGTAGTAATAGATCCACTGCCCGTCGCCGGAGCGGACATAGGCGGTGATCCCGCCGCCGCCGTCGCTGAAGAACAGCTTCTCGAGCTTGCCGGGCGCGGCTGCGACGACGGGCGTGCCATGATCGGCCATGATGTCAATCGCATCATGCGAGCGGCCGCCGCCGCGTGACTGAGTGTAGGTGTCGACGAGCTGGGCGACCTGGATGCCGGCCACCGGAATGGCGAGACCGGACGGGCCGACATTGACCTCGCCTGCCGCCTCGGCGGTCGAGGCTTTCTTCTCCGCCACCTCCTGCGGCGGCTCGGCCTTCTGCTGCCGCGTGCCACGATTGCCGTAGGCGTAGATCCAGAATGCGCTGGTCGCGGCCGCCACGATGACGGCCGTGACCAGGTTCGAAAGAATGAGCTTCAGCTTCCCCATCCGGAAAGCTTATCCAGGTTAGGCCTGGAAGACCACCGGCATGCCGTCCTCGATCATCTGGGTGAGCCGTGCGGCGTCCCAGTTGGTGAGGCGGACGCAGCCATGGCTCTCGGCTCGCTTGATCGTTTCCGGGCTGTTGGTGCCGTGGATGCCGATATGCTCCCGGTTGAGGTCGATCCAGACCACACCGACCGGGCCGTTAGGCCCCGGCGGGAGCATCTGCTCCGGCTCGTCGTCCTTCACGTCCCAGAAGAGCTGGGGCTGGTATTTGAACGGCGGGTTGAACGCGACCGTGTTCACCTTCCAATTGCCGAGCGGCAGCGGGTCCCTCTCGCTGCCCATCGTCGCCGGGAATTGTGCGATCATGCGGCCATTCTCGCCATAGACGTGGACGACCTTGTCCGACTTGTCGACGACGACGCGCGCCGCCTTCGGCTGATCGGCGCTGACGTTGAGGTCGCTCAGCAGCTGGGCGACGTCGGGCTTCACATTCTGATAGCTGCGCGAGGACGGCAGCACGTTGGGCAGGCGGAGCACGGAACCGGCGCCGAGCCGCGTGTCGGGGCTGTTGAGCGCGATGATGGTCTGCGGCGTGGTGTGGAACTTCTCGGCGATCTTCTCGAGCAGGTTGCGATAGGTGAGCCGCTCGAGCTTCGCCTGCTGCTCCGGCTCCTTGGGGACGGGACCGAAGGGACCGCGCGCATCACTCTCGTCGATGCGGAGCCGGCGAGTCGAAGGCGCCCGATCGCGGAGCAATGCGGCACGCGTCGCCTGGTCGAGCTGCCCCGTTTCCTGAAGCCCGCGCGCCTGCTGGAAGCCCTTCAGCGCCGCCTCGAAGGAAATGCCGGCCATGCCGTCGATCACGCCGGGAGAGAAGCCCGCGCGATCCAGCAGCACCTGGGCATGGAAGACGGTGCCGTCGAACTTGTCGTCAGCCGCCGACGCGGCCTGCTGCGGCTTTTGCTGCTCGGCCTGGTTCGCCTTCGCGCGCTCCTCTGGATTTTGCGCAACCGCAGCGCCGGCGACGGCGATCGCCATCGTGCTGAGAAGGAAAGTATTGACGAGATGGGACTTCTGCACGGGGCTACGCTCCACAAAGCTACTTGGGGTTCGTGCCTCCAACGCGGCAGGCGAAACTTATTTCCACGCCTCGCGCTTGAAGTCGGGCGATGAAGACCTTCGGGACGATCCGGATCGGCTGCTCGGGCTGGAACTACAAGCATTGGCGGGAGGACTTCTATCCGAAGGGCCTGCCGGTGAAGCGCTGGTTCGACCATTATGCGGCGACCTTCGATACGGTCGAGATCAACAACAGCTTCTACATGCTGCCGAAGGCGGAGACCTTCGACAAATGGCGCGAGCAGGCGCCGCCCGGCTTCTGCTATGCCGTGAAGGCGAACCGCTTTCTCACCCAGGCCAAGAAGCTCAAGGATTGCGCCGCGCCGCTCGAGCGCATGCTGACGCCGATGCGGCACCTTGGGAGCACACTCGGGCCGATCCTCTACCAGCTCCCGCCGCGCTTCCGGATCAACCTGGAGCGCCTTTCCGAATTTATCGACCTCCTTCCGCGCGACCTCACCCACGTCTTCGAGTTCCGGGAGAAGAGCTGGCTGACGGAGGAGGTGCTGGCACTGCTCGACGCGCGGGGCGTCTCCTTCTGCGCCCATGACATGCCGGGCTCAGCGACGCCGCGCTGGGCGGCAGGTCCGATCGGCTATGTCCGCTTCCATGGCGGCGAGGGCAAATATTGGGGCCGCTATTCCGACGAGCGGCTGCTCTCATGGACCGACTGGATCGTAGAACAATCGCGGCTCGGCCGCGACGTCTGGTGCTATTTCAACAACGACATCCACGCCCACGCCATCGACGACGCACTCACGCTCAGATCGATGGTGGCGCAGGCGGCGCGCTAGCGGGACATCGCCTTCTCGAAGGCGGCGACGGCCGCCGCTGGACCGTCCGCATGGGCCCAGACGCTGTTGCAGACCGCCAGGAAGTCGGCACCGGCTTCGACGAGCGGCCGGGCATTGGCGGGCGTAATGCCGCCGATCGCCACGCAGGGTATTTCGAACAAGGTCGACCACCAGCCGAGGATCGAGGGATCGGGGCGGTGGATCGTCTCCTTCGTTCCGGTCGGGAAGAAAGCGCCGAAGGCGACATAGTCGGCGCCCGCCTCGCCGGCTTCCATGGCGAGGTGCCGGCTGTCGTGGCAGGTGACGCCGACCTGCGCGGACGCGCCGAGCAGGCGCCTCGCCTCTCGGGGATCGCCGTCGCCCTGGCCGAGATGGACGCCGTCGGCCCCGCAAGCCTTGGCGAGATCCATGCGGTCGTTGAGGATGAAGCCGACGTCCTGCGCCGCGCAGATCGGCATCAGCCGCTCGGCCGCGCGCAGGATCTCGTCATCCGGCGCACCCTTCAGACGAAGCTGGAAGGCCGCCACCGGTCCGCCCTCCAGGGCCGCTTCGAGCCTGTCGGCAAAGCCCGGATCCAGGCGCTCGGGCGAGATCAGGTAGAGCTGGCAGGCACCGCGCTCTTCCCTGTCGAACCGGGCAGCAAAGTCCGGGTCGAGCACCAGTTCGTCGTCCGTCACTTCCGCTCGCTCGTCAGACACAGGAAATCGCCTACTTGCTCGTCGCTGCCGGACGTCGTCTTCGGCGGATCGAAGCCGGCCGCTTCCATTAGGCCCGCGATCTCGTCCGCGCCATAGGCGTGGAAGCCGTGGACGTGGCCCGGCCAGCGCCGCACGCTCTCCGGCGTTTGGAAGGCGAGCAGGAGCCGGCCGCCGGCGCGGGTGACGCGGGCGAGTTCGGAGAGGACGGCCGCGGGCCGCTTCCAGAAATAGATGGTGTTGACGCTGCAGACCTTGTCGAAACCGCCCTCGCGGCGCGGGAGGGCTTCGGCAGAAGCGGTCAGGAGCCGCAAGCGACCATCCGCCAGATCACGCCTGAACCGCCGCCGCGCGCGCTTCACCATCTCATCGGAAATATCAATCCCGACAATCTCTTGCGCCGGCGAGTTCAGCAGCGATGCGAGGAGATCGCCGCCGCCGAACCCGACCTCCAGCACCCGCTCGCCGGGTCGCACATCGACCTGCTCGAGCACCAGCCGGTTCATCGCCCGGCCGGTGCGGTTGAGGATCGGCGCGATCAGCCAGCGGCCGGCAAGGCCGCTCGGATGCGCAAACTGGCGGGTGAGGAAGCGGCGGAGCGTTACGCCGCCACCTTTTCGGCGGAGGCGCGGTAGATCTCGTCGATCGCCTCGCCCAGCGCGCGGTCGAATTCGTCGTCGCTCATCTGGTGACGGAGGTCCTCCAGCAAGGCGCGGGAGAAGCTGGCGATCATACCCGGATTCTTCGCGAGCTCGCGGCATGCGTCCTGACGGGAGAAGCCGCCCGACAGCGCCACCACGCGCAGCACCCGCGGATGATCGACCAGCGGCTGGAACAGCCCCGCCTCGGCCGGGATCGAAAGCTTGAGCATCACCCGGTCGTCGCCCGGCAGCGCATCAAGCGCCTTGAGGATCTCGTCGAGCAGGATGCGGTCCGCCTCGGCCCGCTCCGGGCTCTTGATGTTGACCTCGGGCTCGATGATCGGGACCAGCCCGGCGGCGAGCACCTGCCGCGCCACCTCGAACTGCTGGCGAACAACTGCGGCAATCCCCTCGCGGTTGGCCAGGTTGATCACGGAGCGCTCTTTGGTGCCGAACACGCCGAGACCGCGGGCGCGGCTGAGCAAAGCGTCGAGCTCGGGCATCGGCTTCATCAGCTGGACGCCGTTCGCTTCGTTCTCGAGACCCTTGTCGATCTTGATGAAGGGGATGACGCCGCGTTCCTTCAGCACCTGCGGGACCGGCTTGCCGTCGATGTCGCCGTCCATGGTGCGTTCGAACAGGATCGCGCCGATCACCTTGTCGCCGCTGAAGGCGGGCGAGGTGATGATCCGCGAGCGCATCTGGTGGATGAGGCCGAACATCTCCTCGTCGTTCGAATAGGCGCTCTCTTCGATGCCGTAGCCCTTGAGCGCCTTGGGGGTCGACCCGCCGCTCTGGTCGAGCGCGGCGATGAAGCCGTTCCCGCGCGCCATCTTCTCCATCATGCTGCTGTCAGCCATAAATCCTCGTCGATCAGTTGTTGGTCATCAAAGCCGCGACGCCGGGCAGTTCCTTGCCCTCCATCCACTCGAGGAAGGCGCCGCCGGCAGTGGAAACGAACGTGAAGCTGTCGGCCACGCCCGCATGATTGAGCGCGGCAACCGTGTCGCCGCCGCCTGCAACGGAGACGAGCGCGCCGCTTTGGGTAAGTGCTGCCGCGGTCTGAGCGAGCTGAACAGTGGCGCGATCGAAGGGCGGCGTCTCGAACGCACCGAGTGGCCCGTTCCAGACCAGCGTGCGGCACGTCTTGAGCGCGTCGGCGAGCGCTTCGACGGCGGCCGGCCCGACGTCGAGGATCATCTCGTCGCCCGCGACCTCGTGGACGTTGCACGTGCGCAACGACGGCGGATTGGGCGCGAACTCCTTCGCGACCACCACGTCATAGGGCAGATGCACGGTGCAGTTCGCCCGGTCGGCGGCATCGAGGATGGCAAGAGCGGTGTCGCTGAGGTCATGCTCGCAGAGCGACTTGCCGACGGCGACGCCGCGCGCGGCGAGGAAGGTGTTGGCCATGCCGCCGCCGATGATCAGGTGGTCGACTTTACGTACCAAGTGGCGGAGCACTTCGAGCTTGGTCGAGACCTTGGCGCCGCCGACCACCGCCGCCACCGGTCGTTCGGGATTGCCGAGCGCCTTTTCCAGCGCCTCCAGCTCCGCCTGCATCGCCCGGCCGGCATAAGCCGGGAGCCGGTGGGCCAAGCCCTCAGTGGAGGCGTGGGCGCGGTGAGCCGCGGAGAAGGCGTCGTTGACGTAGAAATCGCCGAGCCGCGCGAAACGGTCGACAACCGCAGGGTCGTTCTTCTCCTCGCCGCCGAAGAAGCGGGTGTTCTCGAGGATCGCGACGTCGCCGGGGCGAAGCATCGCGACATTCTCTTCCGCAACCTCCCAGTCGACATAGCGAACGGGACGCCCGAGCACCGTCTCATAGGGCTTCGTGACCAGCGACAGCGAATGCTCGGGGGCCGGCACCTTTGGACGGCCGAAATGGGCGAGGAGCAGAACGATCGCGCCCTTGTCCGCCAGCTCGGTCACCGTCGGCAGCGTCGCCCGGAAGCGCGTGTCGTCGGTCACCGCCCCATCGGCCATCGGCACATTGAGGTCGACGCGGACCAGCACGCGCTTGCCGGCCACATCCCCAAGATCATCGAGCGTGCGGAAGGACGGCATGGCGTCAGATCAGCCGTGCCATCGCGCCGGCGGTATCGACCATGCGATTCGAGAAGCCCCATTCATTGTCATACCAGGAGACGACGCGGACGAGCTTGCCCTCCAGCACCGCCGTCTCGAGGCTATCGACGGTGGACGATGCCGGATTGTGGTTGAGGTCGATCGAGACCAAAGGCTCGTCGGTGTAGGCGAGGATGCCCTTCAGCGGGCCGCTCTCGGATGCGGCCTTCAGGATGCCGTTCACCTCATCGAGGCTGGTGTCGCGCTTGGGCGTGAAGGTGAGGTCGACGAGGCTGACATTGGGCGTCGGCACGCGGATAGCCGAGCCGTCCAGCTTGCCCTTCAGCTCCGGAAGCACCTCGCCGACGGCACGGGCCGCGCCAGTCGTGGTCGGGATGATCGACATGGCGGCGGCGCGCGCGCGGCGCATGTCGGAGTGGATCTGATCCAGGATCTTCTGGTCGTTCGTATAGGCGTGGACGGTGGTCATCAGCCCCCGCTCGATCCCGATGCTGTCGTTCAACACCTTGGCCACCGGCGCGAGGCAGTTGGTGGTGCAGGAGGCATTGGAGACGATCACGTGCTCGGCCGTCAGCTTGTCGTGATTGACGCCGTAGACGACGGTGAGATCGACGCCCTTTGCGGGCGCGGAAATAAGGACTTTCTTCGCGCCTGCAGTGAGATGCGCCGAAGCCTTCTCACGATCGGTGAAGAAGCCGGTGCATTCGAGGGCGATGTCGATCCCGTTCTCGCCATGCGGCAGCTTCGACGGGTCCCGCTCCGCGGTGACCTTCACGCGACGGCCGTCGATGATCAGGTCATTGCCGTCCGCCGACACCTCGCCCGGATAGGGGCCGTGGACGCTGTCGCGCTTGAACAGGAGCGCGTTCGACTTGGCGTCGGCGAGATCGTTGATCGCGACGAGCTCCAGGCCGCTATCCTGCTTTTCGAGGATCGCACGGGCCACGAGGCGGCCGATGCGTCCGAAGCCGTTGATTGCAACTCTGGTCGCCATCTTATTGATCTCCTTGTGTTTCGAGCGCCGCAAGGATCTGCGGCACGATCGCTTCGGCGGTGAAGCCGAAGCGTTTGAAAAGGTCCTCGGCCGGTGCCGAGGCGCCGAACCGGTCGAGCCCGATCGCAAGACCGCGCGGGCCGATATAGCGTTCCCAGCCGAGCGTCGTCCCCGCCTCGATTGACACCCTAAGGATGTTCTCCGGCAGCAGGTCGGCGCGGTAGGCGGCGTCCTGCGCGTCGAACAGGTTCCAGGAAGGCATGGAGACGACGTCGGCGCCGATCCCCTGCCCTTCGAGCGCATCGGCGGTCTTCAGCGCCACCTCGACCTCCGAGCCGGTCGCGATCAGCACCACCCGCCGGGCCGCAGAGGCGGCACGCAGACGATAGGCGCCGCGGGCGGAGAGATTCTCACCTTGCGGGCCATGCCTCACGGCAGGCAGGTTCTGCCGGGTGAGCGCGAGCAGCGACGGCCCGTCGGTGCGTTCGATGGCGAGCTGCCAACATTCGGCCGTCTCGACCAGATCGGCGGGCCGGAAGACGTGGAGGTTGGGGATGAGGCGCAGGGTGGTGAGATGCTCGACCGGCTGATGCGTCGGCCCGTCCTCGCCGAGGCCGATCGAGTCATGGGTCATCACATAGACGACGCGTGCACCCTGAAGTGCCGAGAGGCGGATGGCGGGCCGGCAATAATCGGAGAAGACCAGGAAGGTGCCGCCGTACGGCAGCACGCCGCCGTGCAGCGCCATGCCGTTCATCGCCGCGGCCATGCCGAACTCGCGAATGCCGTAGTAGAGGTAGCGCCCGCCATAATCCGCGGCGGTGAGCGGCGCCTGCCCCTTGGCCTTGGTGTTGTTGGAGCCGGTGAGATCGGCGGAGCCGCCGATCATCTCCGGCAGGCCCGCCGCGAGCACGTTCAGCACCTCTTCGGAGGACTTGCGGGTCGCCAGGGTGCGCGGCTCAGCGCAGAGTTCAGCCATCCGGCGACCGATCTCGTCGCCCGCCGGCAGCCGGCCCTCCATACGGCGAACGAATTCCTCCCGCTGCGGGCTTGCGGCGAGCCGCGCGCGCCACTCCTCGTGGACGGGCCGCCCGCGCGCGCCGGCACGGCGCCAGGCGGAGAGGATCGGTTCGGGCAGGTCGAATGGCTCGCTGTCCCAGACGAGCTGCAACCTCGCCGCCGCGACTTCATCGGCACCGAGGGCGGAACCGTGGGTGGCACTGGTGCCCTGCTTGTTGGGCGCGCCCCAGCCGATGATCGTCCGGCAGTCGATCAGGCTCGGCCGCGGATCGGCCAGCGCCTCGTCGAATGCGCGGCGGATGCTGTCGAAATCGTGGCCGTCGCAGGGAACGACGTGCCAGCCGGACGCGCGGTAGCGGGCCGGAATGTCCTCCGACGTGGAGAGGTCGGTCGAGCCGTCGATCGTGATCTTGTTGTTGTCCCAGAGGACGTTGAGCCGGCCGAGCTGGAGGTGACCGGCAAGGCCGACCGCCTCGTGATTGATGCCTTCCATCAGGCAGCCGTCACCGGCAATCACCCAGGTGCGGTGATCGACAAGGTCGCCGAACACGGAATTGAGGTGGCGCTCGGCGACCGCCATGCCGACTGCCATGGCGAACCCCTGGCCCAACGGGCCGGTAGTGGCCTCGACCCCCTTCAACATGAAGTTCTCGGGATGGCCGGCGCAGGGCGAGTTCAATTGCCGGAAGTTTCTGATCTCCTCCATCGTCGGGTTGGCGTAACCCGTCAGGTGGAGCAGCGAGTAGATCAGCATCGAGCCGTGGCCCGCCGACAGCACGAACCGGTCGCGATCATGCCAGTCAGGATCTTGCGGATCGAACTTCAGATATTCCGTGAAGAGGATCGTCGCCGCGTCGGCCATCCCCATCGGCATGCCCGGATGGCCGCTATTGGCCGCCTGGACCGCATCCATGGAAAGGGCGCGGATCGCGTTGGCGAGCAGTCTCGGATCGGCGGACAATCAAGCTTCCCTAAGATGAGGAATGCCCATGGCGAGGAAGGCAACGGACTCGTCCGTTCGCCCGCCGCTCCTTTAAGCGCGGCGGCGTTCGCGTCAACCTCGGGGTCCCGTCGCGACCCTTGCCGCCGCCTCGTTGCGCGCTTATTCCAACGTCATGACTTCGGAACGTGCAGTGCAGGCCATGGAGCGTATCGAGCGCGCGATCGCCAGGATCGAGGCGGCCGCCGCCGCGCCGCGCCCCGGCTCGCGTGACGACGGCGAACTGCAGCAGCTGCGCGAGGCGCACCAGGCGCTGCGCGGCCATGTCGAAGGGGCGATCGCCCAGATCGACCGCCTGCTCGCCAACGGAGGGATGTGATGGCGTCGGTAGAGGTCGAAATCGCGTCCCGGAAATATCAGCTCGCCTGCCGCGACGGCGAGGAAGCGCATCTGCGCTCGGTCGCCGCCATCGTCGACAAGAAGGCCCGCGATGCCGGCGCCGCGCTCGGCAACATGACCGAGGCGCGGCAGCTTCTGTTCGCCTCGCTGCTGGTGGCGGACGAGCTCAAGGAACAGCGCTCGGGCACCGCCTCGCCCGCGGCCGACATGGATCCTGCGGTCGCCGATGCGCTGGAACGCCTCGCCGAGCGGATCGAAAGTCTCGCCGACAGACTTGAGAGCGGCCCCGCGACCCACTAGATTGGTCGTTGACGGGTACTGCCCGGTACGAGCTTTTGAGAACATCCCTGAGGCGATAAGACATCCTCGGGGGCTGTCCCTGCCCGGATCCTGGTCCGACGCACATGGTCCCCACCTGACGTTGAGGCGTCAGAGGATATTCCAGCAAACGGCCATGGCGGTCCCGTCACCCACCAATGTCAGATAACTCGAAGCCGGCCATGCGCGTCGACGCCCTGGCGAAGCGGCGGACCTATGCGCGCAGTCTTTCTCCTGAGCTCAGGGCGGAGCTGGAGGCGAAGCTCGCCGACCTCGTGCTCCCGCATCTGATCGGCGCCCGCGCGGTGGCCGGCTATCATCCGATGAAGGACGAGATCAGCCCCTATTCCGTGCTGGAGCAGCTTGCGGACGGGCAGATTGCAGCCCTCCCCTGGTTCGGCGGCCGCGATGCGAGAATGATGTTTCGCAAGGCGCCTGCCGTCGAGCCGGGCCCTTGGGGCGTCCTGCAACCCTCCGGTGATGCCGAAGTCGTTGCGCCCGACCTGGTGCTCGTTCCCCTGGTGTTGGGCGACCGTCGCGGCAGCCGCATCGGCCACGGCAAAGGCCATTACGACCGCGCCCTGTCGCACCTGCGCGAGAGCGGCAGCGTCTTCACCATCGGCATCGCTTGGGAAACGCAGATCAGCGAAGACCCGATTCCCGCCGACCCATGGGACGTGCCCCTGGACGCGATCGCCACACCGCGCGAGTGGATCCAGTGCCGGTGAACCCTTCGGAACCGAGCTGGCGCAAGCCGGCGGGTATATTCCTGCTGCTGCTGCTGATCGCCCTCTGGGCGGTGGCAGTGGTGATGCTGGTGGAGGCGCTGGGCCTGCCGGGCTGGGCCGCTGCCATCGCCTTCGTCGCCGGGGGGTTCGCCTGGCTCTGGCTGCTGCCGATGAAGCGCCTGCTTCGCTGGATGGAACTCGGCCGCTGGCGCGACTGATCCGACAGTTCAACAGCTAGAAGAGGTAGTTATCCTCAGTCGTTCAGATCATGTCTGCGATGAGGAATGGCGCGAGTGACGGGGCTCGAACCCGCGACCTCCGGCGTGACAGGCCGGCGCTCTAACCAACTGAGCTACACCCGCGTGGATGTGAGAGCGCGACCTAGTGAGACGCCTTGGGGCTGTCAACAAGCCTGCTCGCCTGGATCGCAAAACAGCATTGAGAGCGGCTATCGCTCGTCGTCGTCGTCATGGCCGTGGCTGGTGAGGGTGCCCTCTTCGAACAGGAAACCGGCAATGTCAGGCTTGCCGGCGGCGTCGAGCACGGTCTTCATGATGATGAGCAGCGGCACCGCGAGCAGCGCCCCGGTCGTGCCCCAGACCCACGCCCAGAAGCTCAAGGCGACGAGGATGAGCAATGGATTTATGGTCAGTCGCCGCCCGACCAGCGCCGGCGTGATGATGTTTGCCTCGACCATGTGGATGCCGGCGAAGGCGACCGCCGGGAGCAGGGCATACCAGGGATCGACGAACACCATCAGACCGCCCAGCGCGAGCAGCAGCACCGACGCGATCGGCCCGAGATAGGGGATGTAGTTCAGCACCGCGACAATGCCGCCCCACATCAAAGGCGTCGGCATGTCGATCAGCCAAAGCAGGAACGCCACCACCGCGCCCATCGACAGGTTCACCAGCGTGATCGTGCCGAGATATGTGGAGGTCGCATCGACCACCTGCTGGATGACGCGCGCGGTGGTCATCGCCCCGTCGAAGCTGGCGCGGGTGGTGATCGTGCGCTTCCTCATCCGCGTCCATCCGGCAAGGAAGAAGAAGATCACTAGGATAGCGAAGAAGAGCTGGATCGCCGCATGCGGGGCCGAGGTCGCGATCAGGTCCAGCATCGAATTGGGCGTCTCGACCGCCACGGTCCGTTCGGCCGGTCCGCCGCTCGCGCCGAACTCGCCCACCACGTCGTCGATGAACTTCTCGAGGCTCGCATAGACGTCGAGCAAAGGGTCGAGCGTCTCGCGGATGCGGCCGATCCGCTCGGGCAGCAGGCGCACCCATTCGGTCGCCGGCAGCACGATGGCGGCCACCGCCATGTTGGCAACGGCAATGAACAGGACCACGCAAATCAGAGCGGCAAGGCCCGACGGCACCCGGCGCCGCTCGAACCATTCGAGCAAGGGCACCAGGGCGATTGCGATGACCAGGGCGGCAGTGACGGGGAGGAAGAATTCCGCGCCCGCCCGCAGCGCGAACGGCATGGCGACGGCAAGCCCGATGCCGGCGATCAGGGTCAGCGAGGCGAGCAGGCGGTCGCGGCGATAGGCGATCAGCTCCGCCTCGGCAGCCGGACCCTCGGCCGCCGGCTCCGGCCCCTGCGACTCGCCGGTGGCTTCCGTGCCGCGCAACCTCTTCATCTGCTCCAAGCCTGCTCCTCGCCCGATCCGCTCCTTCAGGAGCCCGAGCGTAACCGATTTTTATCGAGAATGCCCGCATATGCGCGCGCTGACCAGACGGAGGAGCGCGACGGCATGAGCATTCTTCTTTCGATGGTGGCGCTGGCGAGCCAGGTGACGCTCGCGAGCGATGTCTTTGTCGAACGGGTGGAGCGCGACGCGAACGGCCGTGCGACCACCGTGCTGGAGCCGCCCAAGGCGGTGGCGCCAGGGGACCGGCTGCTGTTCGTGCTGTCCTATCGCAATCGCGGCGCCGAGCCGGCGACCGACTTCGTCGTCACCAATCCGGTGCCGGACGCGGTGGCCTTTGCGGGCGCCGACGGCACCGAGCCCGACGTGTCGGTCGACTGGGGGCGGAGCTGGGGGCCGCTCTCGTCGCAAACGGTGAAGCGCCGGGACGGCTCGACCCGGCCGGCCGAGCCCGGCGACGTCACCCATGTCCGCTGGAGCATCCGCGAGGCGATCGCCGCCGGCGCGACCGGCAAGCTCAGCTTCCGCGCGGTCGCGCGATAGGATTGGTGCCCCCGGTCGGAGTCGAACCGACACTCCTTGCGGAACTCGATTTTGAGTCGAGCGCGTCTACCAATTCCGCCACAGGGGCACGCCGGCGCTGCCTAGACGAGGCTCCGCGCGGGAGCAACGGCCAAGCAGCGCGCGCGCTTCAGATGGCGCTCGGAGCGGCGGCTTCGCCGGCCTTCGGGTCCGCGCCGAACTTGTTCGGTCCGCGTGTCCCTTCGAGGATGAAGAAGTAGAGCAGGATCAGGCCGCCGATGAACGGGATGAAGGCGATCAGGAGCCACCATCCGGAACGGTCGGTGTCATGCAGGCGCCGGATGCCGACGGTGAAGCTGGGAATGATGAAGAAGAGCGCGGCCAAGAGCATCAGCGGACCATAGATGCCGCCGATCAGGCCGCCCATGCCGAGAATGCCGTCGATCATGCCCGCTACGAAGTAGACGGCAATCATCAGCAGCGCGAAGGACCAATATTCCTTGCGGCGCGAACGGCCGTCGATCTGCATGAACTTCTTCAGCGGAAGAGTTGCCCATTCCATAGTCTTTCCCCCTTCTCGGCCGCCGACTCCTTCGGCGACTTCACAAGCGTCAACCTTTAGGATGCCGGGATCAAGTGCTGCCGCTAAGTGACGAGAAGCGTTGGATTTGCGACCAAGCTGCCGCGGATCAGTTGCGCGGGGCCTGCCTGCGATAGCTGAGCGCCTCGGCGACATGGACGCGGCCGACGCCTTCGCTGCCGGCGAGATCGGCGATCGTGCGGGCGACGCGGAGGACGCGGTGGTAGCCCCGCGCCGAGAGCCGCATCGCCTCGGCCGCCTGGGCGAGCAGGCGGCGACCGGGTTCGTCGGGCGTCGCCACTCTGTCGAGCAGTTCGCCGTCGGCTTCGGCGTTGGTGCGGACCCCCTGCCCCTCATAGCGCCGCGTCTGCACGTCGCGCGCTGCCTTCACTCGCGCCGCCACCTCGGCAGATCCTTCGGCCGGAGGCGGCAGGACGAGATCGGCGGCCGAGACCGCGGCGACGTCGACATGCAGGTCGATGCGGTCGAGCAAGGGCCCTGACACCTTGGCCTGGTAATCGGCGGCGCAGCGCGGTGCCCGTGCGCAGGCGAGCGCCGGATCGCCGAGATGGCCGCAGCGGCACGGGTTCATCGCGGCGATCAACTGGACCCGCGCCGGGAAGGTGACGTGGGCGTTCGCACGGGCGACGCTGACGGTGCCGGTCTCGAGCGGCTGGCGGAGCGAATCGAGGACGCTGCGCTGGAATTCCGGCAGTTCGTCGAGGAACAGAACTCCGAGATGCGCCAAGCTGACCTCGCCCGGCCGCACCTTGAGGCCGCCGCCGACCAGCGCCGGCATCGAGGCGCTATGATGGGGGCTGCGAAAAGGGCGGGTGCGGATCAACCTCCCCTCGGCAAGCGTGCCGGCGACGCTCGCGACCATGGAGACTTCGAGCGCCTCGGCGGGTGTCAGATCAGGCAGGATGCCGGGCAGGCAGGCGGCGAGCAGCGACTTGCCGGCGCCCGGCGGGCCGCTCATCAAGAGATTGTGCCCGCCCGCGGCGGCGATCTCTAGCGCGCGCTTGGCGGTCTCCTGCCCCTTCACCTGGTTCAGGTCGGGCCCGATCCCCGGCGGGTCGGCCTCACCCGGCTTGGGCGGCGAGAGGGTGGAGCTGCCGCGGAAATGGTTCAGCAGGGCGATCAGGTCCGGCGCCGGCAGCACTTCTATATCGCCGGCCCAGGCCGCTTCGGAGCCCTGCGCGGCGGGACAGATCAGCCCCAGCTCGCGCGACGAAGCATGGATGGCGGCGAGCAGCACGCCCGGCGAAGGCTGCACCCGCCCGTCGAGCCCGAGTTCGCCCACCACCACATAGCCGGCGAGCGTCTCAGCATCGATCGCCCCCATCGCCGCGAGCAGCCCGAGCGCGATTGGCAGATCGTAGTGCGAACCTTCCTTCGGGAGATCGGCCGGCGAGAGATTGACGGTGATGCGCTTGGGCGGGAGCGACAGGCCGATCGCGGCCAGTGCCGCATGCACCCGCTCCCGGCTCTCGCCCACCGCCTTGTCTGGCAGCCCGACGACGAGGAACTTGGGCAGCCCGCTGGCGATCTGGACCTGCACCTCCACGGCGCGTGCCTCGAGACCCAGGAACGCGACCGTGGCGACATGCGCGACCATCTATGAGATGCCCCTCCCCCAGAAACCTCCACTTTGGACAGAGCGTTGATGGAAGTCGAGTGTTGCCCGGCGTCTTGCATGAGCAACACACTGTCCCCAGATGAGGCGTTATGACGATTGCGGAGAGGTGGCGTGCGTTGGGCCGGGTGCCCGCAATCCGAACGGCTCTGTTTCTCCTCGGCTGCCTGCTGCTGCTGGTGACGCCCTTCATCGGCGTGCTGCCGGGGCCCGGCGGGATCATCACGTTCGGCGCCGGCGCCGCTTTGGTCCTGAAATATAGCGAGTGGGCGAAGCGCCAATATGCTCGCTTCAGGAAGAAGCACCCGAGGAAGATCGCCTGGGCCGACTGGGGCCTCCGCCGCCCGAGCGCGAAACGGCGCGAGGAGCGGCGCAAGCGTCTCGAAGCGAAGCGCGCTGCCGAAGCGGCACGCCGCCGCGAGCTCGCGCGGCTCGAACGCGAGGACGGCGAGGCCAAGCTCGTGCTGGTCCGCCACGACGTCGGCATAGGCTATTTCATCGAGCGTCGGTTCACGCCCAGCGGCCCGTTCGAGCACGAAGTCTATTGGGCCGCGGTCGGCTTCTCCGGCCTCTATGCCGATTTCGAAGCCGCACGCGCGAACGGGCTCGACGAACTGGAACGAGCTTGATTGACTTTGGCGCCCCCCTCGCCTATCCGCGCCTGCAACGAGGCCGCCTCCCGTTTGGCGGCCCTTTTTCATTGATATTTTCGAGGATGAGCGATGAAGCGCACCTTCCAGCCGAGCAATCTTGTGCGCAAGCGGCGTCACGGCTTCCGGGCCCGCAAGGCGACCGTCGGCGGACGCAAGGTCCTGGCGGCGCGCCGCGCCCGCGGCCGCAAGCAGCTCTCGGCCTGACGACACTTACCCGTCGCGCGGATTTCCTCGCGGCGAATCAGGGACGACGCTCGGCGATGCCGGGCTTCGTGCTGCTCGTCCGCGACCGCGGCGACGGCGACCCCGTGATGCGGCTCGGCATCACCGTCACCAAGAAGATCGGCAATGCGGTAGTACGCAATCGCATGAAGCGGCGATTTCGTGCCCTTGCCCGCGAGGTTCTGCCGGAAACGGGTGTGGCCGGCGCCGATCACGTCCTGATCGGGCGTGCCGGAGGCGTAGAGCGGCCTTTCGACGAGCTCCGCTGGGAGCTCGGCAAAGCGCTGGCCAAGGTGCGGCGGTGATCGCGAAGCTGCTCATCCTGATCGCGAAAGGCTGGCAATACGGCCCTTCGCTGGTCCTGCCGCCGAGCTGCCGCTTCAGCCCAAGCTGCTCGGCCTATGCAATCGAGGCGCTCTCCCGCTATGGGGCGGCGCGCGGGAGCTGGCTTGCGGCCAAACGCCTCTCGCGCTGCCATCCCTGGGGGGGCTCTGGCCATGACCCGGTACCATGAAGGAATTTAGGTGAGCGACCACCGCAACATGATCCTTGCGATCGTCCTCTCGGCGATCGTCCTGTTCGGCTGGAGCTTCGCCACCGAGCGCTGGTTTCCGACCGCGAACGAGCCGTCGACGAAGGTGGTGGAGGGCAAGCAGGTCGCGCTGCCAAAGCCGGGCGCCGACCCCACCGCGGACGCCCCGCGCGCCATTCGGAACCGTGAAATCGTGCTGCGGGAAACGCCGCGCGTCCTCATCGACACGCCCTCGCTCAGCGGCTCCATCAACCTCCAGGGCGCCCGGATCGACGATCTGGTGCTGAAGCGCCACAGCCAAAGCCTCCGCAGCGACTCGCCGCCGGTCCGGCTGCTTTCGCCCGCAGGCGCTCGCGACGCCTATTTCGCCGGCTTCGGATGGACCGGCGAAGGCCTGCCTCTCCCGAGCGCGAACACCGTCTGGCAGGCCAGCGGCACGCGCCTGGCGCCCGGCTCTCCGGTCACGCTCAGTTGGGACAACGGCCAGGGTCAGCGCTTCGCCATCGAGCTGGCGGTCGACGCCAATTACATGTTCACCGCTCGTCAAAGCGTCGCCAATGCCGGCGCCGGTGCGGTCGCGGTGCGACCATATTCGCTGGTCAGCCGCGCCAATGCCTCGCCCGATCCCGACAGCTGGACGGTCCACATCGGCCCCGTCGCCGTGTTCAACGGCGCCGCAGATTACGACACCGGCTTCGACGACCTGGCCGAGGTGGGCGAGCGGCGCTTCTCGAGCACCGGCGGCTGGCTCGGCTTCGGCGACAAATATTGGCTGACCGCACTCGTGCCCGACCAGCGGGCGAGCGTGGACGCCTCGTTTCGCAGGAGCCCGAACGGCGGCTTCCAGGCCGACTTCGCGGCCGCGCCGACGATCGTCGCCTCCGGCCGCGTCGCCAACTTCCAGTCGCGCTTCTTCGCAGGCGCCAAGGAGGTCGAATTGCTCGACCGCTACGAGGACGATCTCGGCATCCGCCAGTTCGACAAGGCGATCGATTGGGGCTGGTTCTACTGGTTCATGAAGCCGATCTTCTACCTGCTGAACTGGCTGTTCACGGCGATCGGCAATTTCGGCGTGGCGATCATCTGCCTCACCATCATCATGCGCGGGCTGATGTTCCCGATCGCGCAGCGCCAGTTCAAGTCGATGGCGGCGATGCGGGTGCTCCAGCCGAAGATGAAGGCGCTCCAGGAACGCTACAAGGACGACAAGCCGCGCCTGCAGCAGGAGATGCTGAAGCTCTACCAGGAGGAGAAGGTGAACCCGCTGGCGGGCTGCCTGCCGATCGTCATCCAGATCCCGATCTGGTATGCGCTCTACAAGGTGCTGCTGCTCGCCGTGGAAATGCGCCACCAGCCCTTCGCCGGCTGGATACGGGATCTCTCCGCGCCCGATCCGCTGACGCCGATCAACCTGTTCGGCTTCCTGCCTTTCACCCCGCCGGGCTTCCTGCTGATCGGCGTCCTGCCGATCATCGTGGGAGTGACCATGTGGCTGCAGTTCAAACTGAACCCGCAACCGATGGACCCGGTCCAGCAGCAGGTGTTCAGCATCATGCCTTGGGTGCTGGTGGTGGTAATGGCGCCGTTCGCCGCCGGCCTCCAGCTCTATTGGGCCGTCTCCAACATTCTCACGATCCTGCAGCAGAAGTGGCTCTACAGCCGCTATCCCGGCATGAAGGCGGCGACGTCGGAAGCGAAATGAGCGAGGACGCGGCGGTTACAGAGCTTGAGGAGACGGCCCGGAAGCTCTTCTCCGGTCGAATTGCTTTCCTGAAGTCCGCGCCGAGCCTGCAGTTCCTGCCGGCGGCGGAGGTCGACGAGGTCGCCTTCGCCGGCCGCTCCAACGTCGGCAAGTCGTCCTTGCTCAATGCGCTGACGAACCGCCGCGACCTCGCCCGCACTTCCAATACCCCTGGTCGCACGCAGGAGCTCAACTTCTTCGACGTCGGCGAGCCGCTGCGCTTTCGGCTGGTCGACATGCCCGGCTACGGCTTCGCCAAGGCGCCCAAGGACGTGGCAAGGAAGTGGCGCTTCCTCGTCAACGACTATCTGCGCGGCCGGCAGGCGCTGAAGCGCGCGCTGGTGCTGGTCGACAGCCGCCACGGCCTGAAGGACATCGACCGCGAGGTGATGAAGATGCTCGACGACGCCGCGGTCAGCTACCACCTTGTCCTCACCAAGGCCGACAAGATCAAGGCGAGCGAGCTTGCCGACGTCGAGAGGCGCACCGCCGAGGAGGCGGCGAAGCGACCCGCGGCACATCCGGACGTGATCTCCACGTCGAGTGAAACCGGAATGGGGATCGAACGGTTGAGGCGCGCAGTGGTGGAGGCGATCGGCTAGATCGCACCCCTCGCGGGAGGGAAATTTGCTCAAGCTCATCATCGGCAACAAGGCCTATTCTTCTTGGTCGCTGCGCGGCTGGCTGGCAGTGAAGCAGTCGGGTCTCCCGTTCGAGGAGATCACGGTGCCGATGTTCGATCAGGATTGGGACAAGCGCCGCGAGGGCGACGAATTCGCCCCATCGGGCGGCAAGGTGCCGATCCTCTGGGACGACAAGGCGGTGATCTGGGACAGCCTCGCCATTGTCGAATGGCTCGCGGACAAGACCGACCGAGCGCGTTACTGGCCAAGGGAGGACGATGCCCGCGGCATGGCGCGTTCGATGGCGGCGGAGATGCATTCCAGCTACGAGAATCTGCGTCGCGAATGCTCGATGAACCTTCGCAAGCAGTTCCCGCCCAACGAGCTGTCCGACGTGGTGCGGGCGGAAGTGATCCGCATCCTCGAGCTCTGGGCGGAGGCGCGGGCCCGGCACGGCAGCGGCGGCCCCTACCTGTTCGGCGACTTCGGCGCCGTCGACATCATGTTCGCACCCGTGGTCACCCGCTTCGTCACCTATTCGATCCCGGTGCCGCGGTTCGCCGCCGCCTATATGGAAGCGATCCTCGGTCATCCCTGGATGCAGCAGTGGATCGAGGCCGCCCAGGAAGAGCCTTGGGTAATCGAGCGTTACGAGGCGCCGGTCGCGTAAGGCGTTCCGTCCTTATGGGTGAAGCGGCTGGTTTCGCCGTCCAGGTGCAGGTCGATGTCGGGATAGTGGCAATCGCTCGCCGAGGGCTTACCGATCGCCACAAAGATGCAGTCGACATCGCTGCGGTTAACCAGATGGTGGCCATTGGCGTTCCCCTTGGGGAAGGCGGCGACATCCCCTGCCCTCATCAGCGTCTCGCCCTCATCCTCGATCAGCACGGCCTCGCCCGAGATCATGACGACGAGTTCGTCCTCGTCGACGTGCCAATGGCGCTGGCTGGAGATGCCGCCCGGCTTGAGCACGACATGGCTGGCGCCGAAGTCCGCGAGCCCGGCCGCCGGCGCGAGGCGGCGATACCAGCGCCTGTCCATCTCGGCCGCATAAGGTCCCGGGTAGCCGGTGCGGTTGATCTGTTCGATGGCGTCGAGGTCCAGCTTGGGCATGGCCGTTCCGTTGCAGCGTTGCTAGGCGCGCGAGCATGACACAGCCCATCGACCCGGTCGACCTCGCCGCCCGCCTGATCGCCTGTCCCAGCGTGACACCGGCCACGGGCGCCGTGTTCGACGTGCTGGAGGAGGCGCTCGAAGGGATCGGCTTCACGGTTCATCGCTTCCTGAGCGGATCGGCGCCGGACGGCCCAGTCGAGAATCTGTTCGCGAGCCGCGGCAGCGGCGGGCCGCATTTCGGCTTTGCCGGCCATCTTGACGTCGTGCCGCCCGGCGAGGGCTGGACGAGCGACGCGTTTGCACCGGAGATCCGCGGCGGCCTTCTGCATGGACGCGGGGCGGTGGACATGAAGGGCGGCATCGCCGCCTTCGTCGCCGCCGCGGCCGAGCTGGCGGAGCATCCCGGCACGATCAGCCTGATCATCACAGGCGACGAGGAAGGCCCCGCGACCTGCGGCACCGTCGCGCTGATGGACTGGATGGCCGAGCGCGGAATTAGGCCCGACATGATCTTGATCGGCGAACCGACCTCGGTGGATCGGCTCGGCGACACGGTGAAGATCGGTCGGCGCGGCACCGTCAACATGTGGATCACCGTCCCCGGCAATCAGGGACATGTCGCCTATCCCCACCGCGCTGACAATCCGATCCCGAAGCTGGCGCGCGTCCTCGCCGCGCTGGACGCGCTGCATCTCGACGACGGCACGGAGGCGTTCCAGGCCTCGAACCTGGAATTCACCGCCGTCGGCACGCCGACGCGCGCGACGAACATCATCCCGGGCACGGCCACGGCCCAGCTCAACATCCGCTTCAACAATTTGCACCGAGGCGAGGAACTGGTCGAACTGGTGCGGCGGACGGCCGAAGCGGCGGCACCTGGAGCCAAGGTCGAGGCGCGCATTTCCGGCGAGGCCTTCCTGACCCCGCCGGGGCCGATCTACGACATCGTCCGCGAGGCGATCGAGGCGGAGACCGGCATCGCGCCGGAGCTCAGCACAAGCGGTGGCACGTCCGACGGTCGTTTCCTGACCCGGCTGTGTCCGGTGGTGGACTTCGGACTTCCGAACGCCACCATGCACAAACTCGACGAAGCGGCGGCGGTCGAGGACCTGCGGATGCTGCAGGCGATCTACGCCCGGATCGTCAGGCGGGCACTCGGAATGGCAGCCTAGGCTGAAATCGTCTGTAGCCGCTTCAGCCGGCTGCGGACCCATTCTAGGAAGTCAGGCTCGAGCATGGCTTCGGCGAAGACATAGCCCTGGACGGCGTCGCAGCCGATCGCGCGCAGCACTTCGAACTGCTCCTGCCGTTCGACCCCCTCGCCCACCACCTGGTAACCGAGGCCGTGGATGAGATGGATGAGCGCCGCGACGATGGTGCGCGAGCTGTCGGACGTGTCGATCTCGCGGATGAGGCTCTCGTCCAGCTTCACCCGGTCGAGCGGCATGTCCTTGAGGCGGCGCAGGTTGGAAAGACCGGTGCCGAAATCGTCGAGCGCGATCGACACGCCTTCGGCGCGCAGGGCGACGAGCTCGGCGATCGTGGCGGGCGAGCATTTCATCGCCACGCCTTCGGTGAATTCGAGCTCGAGCAGCCACGCCGGGGCTCCGGAGGCGTTGACCGCGGCGCGGAGACGCTTGAAGAAATCGGGTCGATTGAAGTGGCGGGCGCTGATGTTGAAGGAAAGGCGCTGGCTCATGCCCTCGTCGTGCCAGCGCTTGAGCGCGGCAGCGACCGACTCGATCACCCATTCGCCAATATCGACGATGAGGCTGCTCTCCTCGGCGACGCCGATGAAGGTTTCGGCCAGGCGGACCTCGCCCGACGGATGGTTCCAGCGGATCAAGGCCTCGCCCGCGAGAACGGCCCCGGTGCGGGCACAGAGCTGCGGCTGGAAGGCGAGCTCGAATTCGTCGTTGGCAAGCGCGTCGCGCAGCGCCTTCTCGGTCTGCGACTTCTTCTCGAAGGCGGCGGCGAGGCGGGGATGGTAGAGGCAGTATTGGGAGCGGCCGCTCGCCTTGGCGTGATACATGGCGATGTCGGCTGCCTTCATCAGGCCAGTCAGCTCGGTTCCATGGCGAGGGCATAGGGCGACGCCGATCGAGGCGCCCATGTCGATCACCTGGTCGGAGATCTCGAACGGCGAGTTCAGCGCGGCGAGCGCGCGGCGGGCGATCCGCTCGGCTTCGCGCGAGTCGCGCACGTCCGGGAACAGCATGGTGAACTCGTCGCCGGCCAAGCGGGCCAGCAAGGGCGGAGTGAGGCTGCGGGCCTTGGCTTCGGCCTTGGCGACCCCGCGCAAGCGGTTGGCGACCATGACGAGGACCTGGTCGCCGGCGGCGTGGCCGAGGCTGTCATTGACCTCCTTGAAGCCGTCCAGATCGATGAACAGCATCGCCAGCCGGCACTCGCCTGTGTCGCCGTGCAGCATCAGCTCCGCCTCGCGGCGGAAATGGATGCGGTTGGGGAGCGACGTGACCGGATCGTAGAGCGCCATTGCGCTGACATTGTCGAGATTGGAGCGGACCTGCTCGAACAGGCCGTCCACCGCGGCCGCGAGCGCCGGCATTTCGTGCTGGAGCGTGGCGGGCGCCGGGGAGGTCAGATCCCCCGATTTCACGGCGAGCAGGCGGTCGACAAGAGCCGAGATGGCGCGGGCCTGTCCGCTGTTCGGCTTCTCATAGGCGAGCCAGACGATCGAGAGGGCGAACAGGCCCATCGTGACGGACGCCATGATCTGCTCGCCAAAGTCGCGCAGCATCAGGAAAGCGGTGAGAGTGAACAGGAACGAGGCCACGCCCGCGCAGGCGGACGTCAGGATGTTTCCGAACCGTGTCCACGAAACCCGCATGCAGCCGCCGAACTCGCTCCCCGGAACGCAAAGTGCACGACCCCCCGATCATGCCTTCCCGTCAGCATAGTTTCCGCCGCTTAAAGATTGGTTTGCACCGGTTTACGGCGCCGCAGGACGATGTAGAGCGCGCCGGCGCCGCCATGGCGCGGGTGCGCGATGCGGACGGCGGCGATGCTGCCCGCATGACGCGAGGCGGCGAGCCAGTCGCCTACGGCGGCGCGGATGCGGCCCCGGGCGATGGGCGGCTCGCCCTTCGGCGGCTTGCCCGTGATGAGCAGGAGGACGCGGGCGCCGATGCCGATCGCCTGCTCCAGCCGGTTATCAAGCAGAGCATAAGCTCCGGCGAGGCTGTGGCCGTGAAGATCGACGGTAACGTCAGGCTGGACGATGCCGCGGCCGAGGCGCCGATCCCAGCTGGCGTCGAGCGTTTCGCCCGGTTTCACCTTGGCGGCGGGAGCCGGAGCCTTGGGAGCAGGCGGTGGCGCCTTCGCCTTGGGCCGCTCGGGCGCCGCAGCAGGCTCCGCGGGCGGCATCGGATCGGGCTGGCCGTGGAGCGGGCGGACGGTCGCGATGACGCGCGCCCAGAGCGCGCGTTCCTCAGCGCTGAGCGGACGTTGCAGCTTCCGCTCCGAGCCGCGCGAGGCTTCCCTTGGGCAAGAGGATCCAGGCTTTGCCGCGTGCCAGCATGCCGCCGGCTGTGGTCTTGGCGTATTCGCCTGCGCCCCAGAAGGTGTCGAACCGATTGGCGCCCTTGATCGCTCCGCCGGTATCCTGGGCGACCCAGAGGCCGTTCACCTCCGGCCGGTCGACGTCCAGCAGCACCGGTGCGCCGAGCGGCACGAAAGCGGGATCGGCGGCGACCGTGACCTCGCCGGTGACCGGCCGCCCAAGCGATCCGAGCGGCCCGGCCCCAGTCAGCTCCTGGAAGAAGATGTAGCTCTTATTCTCGTTCATGATCGCGCGGCCCTCCTCGGGATTGGCGCGCAGATAGGCGACGATCCCTTGCATCGAGCCGTCGGTGATCAAGCCGCGATCCTTCATCAGCTTGCCAATGCCGACATATTCGCGGCCATTCTGCCCCGCATAGCCGATCCGCATCACGGTGCCGTCCGGCGCCCGCAGCCGCCCCGAGCCCTGGATCTGGAGGAAGAAGAAGTCGATCTCGTCGGCCGCCCAGCCGATCTCGAGCCCGCGACCGGCGAGCGCGCCGTTTACGATTTCGGAGCGCTCATGATAGGGCACGATCACGCCGCCGACGAGGCGCCCGCGGCGCGGCGTGCCGGTCGCCTCGGCAGTGGCGGCATCCTGCTCCACGAGGTCGGCAGGCTTGCGATAGACCGGCACGTCGAAGCCGGGGAGACGCGTGCGCGAGCCGGCAATCTCCGGTTCGAAATAGCCGGTGATGAAGCTGCTGCCGCCACCGACCTCGACCGGCTCGAAATGCGCGGCGAAGAAGCCCGCCGCGTCGGCGTCCGGCCAGTTAGCGGCGGCGTCGCAGGCGGGCCACCAGTCGCTCGGCCGCGTCAGCCCCGACGCATCGTCGCGGCGCATCAGCGACGGGCAGCTGATCCGGAACGCCGCCAGCGCCGCCGCGGCCTTGGGTCCGACGAGAGACGCCGGGATGCCCGGACCCGGCTTCACACCCGAGGAGACTGCGTTGTGAGGAACCGGCGTCGGCGTCACCACAGGCGGCGGCGTGGGCGTAGGCGGCGCCTGCCGGATCGTGGGAATGCAGCTTGCCAGCGCGAGGCTTCCTGCCGTCACGAGCCAGGCACGATAGCGAAGTTCACGAAGCTCACTATGTGGACGCAAGTTCGCGAAGGCGCTTCCGCCCGCAGACGCCCGGCTGCCCCTGGCAACGCCCTTGGCGGGCATGGATACGCTGACTGACTCGACCCCCACACGCGCAACATAAGCCGAGGAGCGCTCCGTAGGAAAGCTATGTTCTTGGTTTCGGGGCCGGATCGTTGCGTAGGTCGGACGTCATGATGACTTCTTCTCCAATCGCGATGGCAAATGCACGCGTACTGCCATGGATTGGGTCCTGCCGCTTGCGTCTTACTTCGCAAGGAAATCTTTGACCGTGTCGACAAAGGTCTGCAGCGGCGCGCCTGCGGTCGGCGAGTGGTCGCCGCCGGGGACGATCCAGAGCTGCGACTTCGGGATGGCGGCATACATGCTGACCGGGATCGCCACCGGAAAGAAATCGTCCCGGTCGCCATGCACGATCAGCGTGCTGGCGCTGATCCTGGCAAGGTCCGGCGCCTTGAAGTTCATGTCTCTGTGGCTGTCCTTGAAGGCGCCGAACTGCCGCGCCAGCTCGGACGCCTGAGCTTCTCCTCGCGCCGCACACCGGACGAACTGCGCTTGTACCGGCGGCGGCAGCCCGTCGGACGCGACGGCCCGCATGACGCGTCTGGCCTGCTCTCCAAAATGACTGGTGGCGCCGACCAGCACCAGCTTCGATAGCCGCTCCGGGTGACCCGTGGCGAGATGAAGCAGCGTCATCCCGCCGCTGCTATAGCCGATCGCTCGTGCGCTCCTGATGCCGAGTGCGTCCATGAGGTTCCGGATGTCGGCGGCAGACTCGGCGTGCGTGAAGGCGCCCGACGGATTGGTGGAACGGCCATGACCGCGCTGATTCACGGCGATGACGCGGTAGGATTTCGCCAGCTCGGGGATGATCGAGCCCCAGCTGTGATCGATGCAGGAGCCGAAGCCGTGAAGGAGCAGGAGCGGCTCGCCCTGACCGGTGATCCGATATTCGATCTCTACGCCGTTGGTGCGCAACGTCTCCGCTGCGACCGCGTGCGGCTGCAAAGCGAAAGCCAGCAGAGACAAAGCTGCCATTCTCATGCGGGTCTCCCCCGTGATCAAACCGGCCGAGCTTGTCGCACGGTCGGCAATGTCGTCACCGCCAGCAGCGAGAACAGAAGCACGAAACTGGCGATGAAGGTGAGCGGCTGGCTCATCGACCCGACGACTTCGGTCAGCGGATCAATGAGACCGGCACTCGTCAGCAAGGCGCGGATCGCTTCGTTCAGTAAGAAACAAAGGGCCGCGGCCAGATAGGGCCAACCGTTTTTCCGATCTCTGATGAAGAACAGAGCCCCTACGGCAAGACAGATGATCTGTCCCGTCATGGCAGCGGTCTGAAACCGGTAGAATGTCTCCGGACCTTCGATCCTGAATTGGGGCACGAAGCTGATCAGGGCGAAGAACAGCGCGATGCCCATGAACAATATGGTCGTGCTGAGGAGCAGGGAGCCATGCAATTTCCTGCGATATTTCAGCAGGAAGGCCAGGACGATGAACAGGCCCGTCTCGAGCGTGACCATCACGTTCTGGATGATCAGGAAGTCCCCCTCCCCTGATACCAGACCCTGGTGCGCTGAATGGACCGACAGCGTCGCCGTCGTCGCGAACAGCAGCGGGCCGGCGACGAGGACTGCCAAGCCCACCTTCCTGTGCATCTGGTAGCTGCCGCTCTCGATCAGGTTCAGCTGGGTCAGGACCAGGCCCATCCAGACGAAAGCGGTGGCGATATGAAGGTGATGATGAGGCTGGGCACCTGCATCAGCCCCGAAATAGATGTCCCAGAAACCCAGGACGCTGATCGCCATGACTGTTATTACCAGCCAAGTCTCAAGGACATAACGACGGACGCGTTTCATCCTCGGCCCTCCCCCGAAAACTTTACCGCTTCGGTCGACCCGTCGCAAGGCAAGGGCAGCTTTCACGGTCGAGCGAGCGAGATGCGGCGTCCGCTAAGGGCGGTTAGCTGTCAGAAGCGACAAGCGGGGATCGAATCCAATTCGGATCCCGAACCCCACAGTCGTGCAGGAATCAGGCCTCGTCGGTGTCGACGAGAAGCCAGTTCGGATCCTGGCTGCCGAGGGTGCGGCGGAAGGTCCAGACGTCGTGGGTGGCGACGGCGTCCTCAAGCGAGCCGGCGACTACCTCCCCTTCCGCGTTGCGGGTGATGGCGGCGATGTCGGCGTCGAAGCGGACGGTGATGCTGGCGTCGCGGCCGTCGAGCCGGGCATCCTCGATCACGGCGCGCTCGATGGAGACGAGGCGGTTGTCGAGCTTGTGGCCGGCAGCCTCGCGAGCATCGATCGCGCCCTCGAACGCAGCGAGCACGTCGCCGCCGACGAGGAAGCCGAGCTCCTGCTTGTCGCCCTTCCAATAGGCGTCGAGGATCATCCGGTAGGCCGATTGGGCGCCGTCGAGGAAGCGGGCGACGTCGAAATTGCCGTCCGCAGCGACGATCGCGCGGATGCCGGCGGCCGCATTGTCCTCGTAGACCAGGCCGCCGCCTTCGCTGCGCTCCGGCGCCACGTCCGCGACCGGAGCCGCGGTCTCGGTGCCCGGAACGGCGTCGGGACGAGTGACCGGCTGCTGTTCATGGCCGGTGCGCCGGCCGAGAACGGCGTAGAGGCGCAACCCCACGAAGAGGGCGACCATCGCCAGCAGGACAATCTCGATATTCACCCGGCGTCTCCGAAAACTCGAACGGTCTACATAAGCGCGAAGGGGCCGCGATTCAAATGATGCTTGAGACCAACGCCTGTGGGCCCGCGATGTTGCGTGGCCGGGCCGCGCCTGCTACCCGCCGGACCCGATGAGAGCGGCCTTCGCGCCGTGACTTTCCACGTTTCCACGAAGGTAAGGTAGAATGGCCGAAGACGAAGGCATGTTTGGCTTGGGCGAGCAGCCGGGCAATGGCGAGGACACTGCGCCGCAGGTCGGCCTGATCTCGCAATATGTGAAGGACCTGTCGTTCGAAAATCCGAACGCGCCGGGCGTCTACCAGTGGCAGAGTCAGCCGCAGATCGACGTCCAGTTCAACATCGGCGCGCAGCAGCTCAACGACGAGCTGCACGAAGTGTCGCTGAAGGTCGAGATCGGCGCCAAGGCGGACGGCAAGACCGCGTTCCAGGTCGAGCTCGTCTATGCCGGCCTGTTCGCGCTCAGGAACGTGCCGGCCGAGCAGCTCCAGCCGTTCATGCTGGCCGAGGCGCCGCGGCTGCTCTTCCCGTTCGCGCGCCGCGTCATCGCCGATGCGGTCCGCGACGGCGGCTTCCCGCCGCTGATGCTCGACCCGATCGACTTCGCCGCCCTCTACATGCAGCGCGCCGCGCAGATGGAGTCCGAAGGCACGGGCATGCCGGCCGGCGAGATCACCGGGCAGGCTTGAATTCCATCGTCACCCCGGCGACCGCCGGGGTCTCAGCGGGTGAGAGGCTCAGTGTATGAAGCGGCCTGAGATCCCGGCCTTCGCCGGGATGACGGATAGGATCCGATGAACCTCTGGAAGGCGACCGGCACGATCGGCGGGCTGACGATGGTCAGCCGCGTGCTCGGCTTTGCGCGCGAGATGATCTTCGCGCGGGTGCTCGGCGCGGGCATGGCGGCGGACGCATTCGCGCTCGCCTTCCTGATCCCCAACCTGTTCCGCCGCCTGTTCGGCGAGGGCGCGTTCAGCCAGGGCTTCGTGCCGCTGTTCAGCCAGCGCATGAAGGGCGAGGGCAACGAGGAGGCGCGGCGTTTCGCCGAGGAAGTGCTGGCGGTGTTCCTGCCGGTGCTGATGATCATCACCGTTATCTTCATGGTGTTCATGCCGGCATTCATCGCCCTGATCGGCGCCGGCTGGCGGGACGAGCCGGTCAAGTTCGCCCTGGCAGTGGACCTGACCCGGATCACCATGCCGTACCTGGTGTTCATCTGCTTGGTGTCGCTCTTCTCGGGCGTGCTCAACTCGCTGTCGCGCTTCACGGCCGCGGCCTTTGCCCCGTCCCTGCTCAACATCGCCTTGATCGGCGCGCTCCTGCTGGTGCCGACCGGCGGACCGGCGACCGCGCGCGCGATGGCCTGGGGCGTGGTGGCCGGCGGCGTGCTGCAGCTCGCCTTGTGCTGGGCGAGCGCCCATGCGGCCGGCATCAAGCTCCGGCTGAGGCGGCCGCGCCTGACGCCGGGCGTGAAGGAGCTGGTGATCCTGATCCTGCCGGCGACCCTGGGCGGCGGCATCTATTATATCAGCCAGGCCTTCTACGCCTTCTTCGCGACGAGCCTGCCCCAAGGCTCACTGGTCTATCTCGGCTTCGCCGACCGCCTCAATCAGCTGCCGCTGGCGATCATCGGCTCGGCGCTCGGCACCGCGATCCTGCCGGCGCTCAGCCGGGCGGTGATGGATGTGGACAAGGGCGCCGCCGCGCGTGTGCAGAGCCAGGCGATCGAGCTGGCAATGCTGCTCACGCTGCCCGCGGCGGTGGCGCTGGCAGTGACGGCAGAGCCGATCGTGTCGGCGCTGTTCCAGGGCGGCCGGTTCACGGCCGAGGATGCCGAGACCACCGCTTTGGTGCTGTCGATTATCGTCGCCGGGCTCCCGGCCTATGTGCTGATCAAGGTGCTGGCGCCGGGCTTCTACGCGCGCAAGGACATGAAGACGCCGATCATCATCGCCGCGGCAATGCTGGCGGTGGGCGTCGGCCTCAACTTCGTGCTGGTGCCGGTGATGGGCATCGGCGCACTCGCCTTCACCACGGCGCTGTCGGCCTGGCTCAACGCGCTCCTGCTCTACGTCATCCTCGCCCGGCGCGGCCATTTCCAGATCGAAGGCTGGCTGTGGAGCCGGATCATCCGCCAGGTCATCGCCGCGGCGGTGATGGCGGGCGCGCTCTATCTGGTCCGCGAGCAGCTCGACCATTTCTTCGCCGGCTCGACAGGGCGGCGGCTGATCGGCGTCGCGGCGCTCGTCAGTGTCGGCGGCGCGGTCTATTTCGCCGTCGCTTGGGTGATCGGCGCGATGAACCGGGAGGACGTGCTGATCCTCCTCAGGAAGAAGAAAGTCTAGGCATGAAGGTGGTCTCGGGCATCCAGCCGACGGGCAACCTGCACCTCGGCAATTATCTCGGCGCCATCAAGCGCTGGGCGGCGATGCAGGACCAGGGGGAATGCCTGTTCTTCCTCGCCGACCTCCATGCCATCACCGTCTACAATGATCCGGCCGAGCTTGCCGCCAACGTGCGCGAGATGGCCGCGGCCCTGATCGCCTGCGGGATCGATCCGGAGCGCTCCACCCTCTTCGCCCATTCTGCCGTGCCCGCCCATCCGGAACTGGCCTGGATCCTCAACTGCACCGCCCGCATGGGCTGGCTAAACCGCATGACGCAGTTCAAGGAGAAATCCGGAAAGAACCGCGAAGGCGTCAGCGTCGGCCTGTTCGACTATCCGGTGCTGCAGGCGGCGGACGTTCTGCTCTACCAGGCGACGCACGTTCCGGTCGGCGAGGACCAGAAGCAGCATGTCGAGCTGATGCGGGACATCGCGCTCAAGTTCAACACCGACCATGACGTCGAGCTGTTCACCGCGCCCGATCCGCTGATCGGCGAGACGGCGGCGCGGATCATGTCCTTGCGCGACGGCAATGCGAAGATGTCCAAGTCGGACCCCTCGGACATGAGCAGGGTGAACCTCACCGACGACGCCGACACGGTCGCGCAGAAGATCCGCAAGGCGAAGACGGACCCGGAACCGCTGCCCGAGGCAATGAACGGACTCGACGGACGGCCGGAGGCGAAGAACCTGGTGCTGATCCACGCGGCGCTGAGCGACGAGGCGCCGCAGGCGGTGCTCTCCCGCTTTGCCGGACAGGGCTTCGGCGCCTTCAAGCCGGCATTGGCCGACCTGCTGGTCGAGACGCTGCGGCCGATCAAGGCCCGGCTTGACCAGTTCCGCTCCGATCCAGCCGAGCTCGACCGCATCCTCGCGCGCGGTGCCGAGAAGGCGCGGGCGATGGCGGAGCCCACGCTGCAGGGCGCCTACCGGGCGGTGGGGCTTCGGCGCTAAGCGCCTTCACTCTCAGCTTTTTTTCAGGGCCTGTCGGCTCATCGCGCTTCAGCAACCGTTCAGCGGCTTGGTGTTACGCGCGCGTCATCCTATATTCCGAACCTGATCTGCTCGAGAAAGGGCACGTTATCATGCAATTGTCCAAGAAACTGCTGGCGCTGACGGCGCCCGCCGCGCTGCTGGCGCTGTCCGCCTGCGCGACCGGCCTCCCCACCCAAGTGTCGCGCTTCCAGGCGATGCCGGCGCCGGTCGGCCAGACCTTCGTCGTCCAGCCCGCCGATCCCCGGGATCGCGGCGGCTTAGAATTCTCCCGCTATGCCGATCTCGTGCGTCAGAACCTGATCGCCCAGGGCTATAACGAGGCGCCCTCGCCCGCCGCCGCCACTTTCGTGGTGACGCTGGATTACGGCGTCGACCGCGGCCGCGAGAAGGTCGTCACCTATCCGGGCACCGGCTTCAACCGCGGCTTCGGCGGCGGCTTCTACCGGCCCTATTATTCGCGGTTCGGCTATTTCGGCCGCGGCTACCACCCCTTCTATTATGGTTGGAACGACCCGTTCTGGGGCCCCTTCGATTATCCCGAGGTGAGGAGCTACACCGAATATACCAGCTTCCTCGACATGGACATCAAGCGCACGGCTGACGGCCAGTCGCTGTTCGAAGGCACGGCGCGGGCGCGCTCGCGCACCGACGAGCTGCAGGTGCTGGTGCCGAACCTGGTCGAGGCGATGTTCACCAACTTCCCGGGCCGATCGGGCGAGACGGTGCGGATCACCGTTCCCAACCCGCCGCGGCGCTAAACGGAAAAGCGATCACCAAGGAGGGAGAGCCGGGCAACCAGCTCTCCCTTTTCTTATCTGCGCACCAGCAGCACACCGGCGAAGATCAGGAGCACGCCGCCGAGGCGGGTCACGTTGATCGGCTCCCGCGCCAGGCCGAAGGCGCCGAGATGGTCCAGGACAAGCGCCGCTAGCAGCTGGCCGCCGATCAGCGCGCCAATGAAGAAGGCCACGCCCATGCGTGGTGTCGCGAAAGCCGCGGCGACGACGAAAAAGGCGCCGTAGAGGCCACCGATCCAGGCATACCAGGGGAGCGCGCGCGCCGCGGCCGCATCGGGCCGCACGCCGAGGCCGAGCGCCACGATGACGAGGGCGACCGTTCCGACCAGGAAGGAGATGAGCGCCGCGTTGACCGGTGAGTTCACGGCGCGGGCGAGCATGGCATTGGTGGGCGCCTGGAGGGCGGCGAAGACGCCGCTGAGCAGCGCGCCGGCGATGGCGAGAGCAAGTCCGGGGTTCATGAACGCCGCTTAGGCTCCGATCCGGACGGGCCAAACAGAAAAAGGGAGAGCGTCGGAAGTCGCTCTCCCCTTCCCTTTCCCGGCAGCCAATACAACGACTGCGTCCCGCCCTAGCTTTCGAGCTGTCTCGTCAGCAGGCGAATGTCGGCGTCGAGCTCCGCGTCGGCGGCGCGGAGCTTCTCGATCTGGCGCACGGCGTGGATGACGGTGGTGTGGTCGCGCCCGCCGAAGCGGCGGCCGATCTCCGGCAGCGAACGCGGCGTCAGCTGCTTGGAGAGATACATGGCGACCTGGCGCGGCCGGGCTACTTCGCGGGCGCGACGGGCGGAGGTCATCTCTGCCTTGCGGATGCGGTAATGGTCGGAGACCTTGGACTGGATCTCATCGATCGAGATGCGGCGCTGGTTGGCGCGCAGCACGTTGGCCAGCACCTCGTTGCAGAAGTCGAGGTCGATGATGCGGCCGCTCATCATCGCATAAGCAGCGATGCGGTTGAGCGCGCCTTCCAGCTCGCGGACGTTGGAGCTGATCCTCTTGGCGAGGAACATCACCACGTCCTGCGGCACCTTCACCTCGGGCAGCGCCTCGAGCTTCTTGATGATGATGTTGAGCCGAAGCTCCAGGTCCGCCTGGTTGACATCGGCGACGAGGCCCCAGCTGAGGCGCGAGAGGATGCGCGGCTCGATGCCGTCGAGATCCTGCGGCGCGCGGTCGGAGCTGATCACCAGGCGGCGGCCGGCCGAGATGATCTCGTTCATCGTGTGGAAGAATTCTTCCTGGGTCGATTCCTTGCCGGCGATGAACTGGACGTCGTCGATCATCAGCAGGTCGGCGGAACGCAGCTGCTGCTTGAACTTGATCGTCTCGTTGGCGCGGAGGGCCGCCACGAACTCGACCATGAACTTCTCGGCCGACATGTAGATGATCTTGGCGCCCGGACGACGGGCGCGGAACTGGTGGCCGATGGCGTGAAGGAGGTGAGTCTTGCCGCGGCCGGTGCCGCCATGGATGAAGAGCGGGTTGAAGGCGACGTTGTCGGCGGTGGCGAGCGTACGCGCGGCGTTGAACGCGACCTCGTTCGCCTTGCCCACGACGAAGGTCTCGAAGCGGTACCGCGGCTCGAGCTGCGGCGCATAGAGACCGCCCTGGTCCTCGGCCGGGGCTTCCTCAGGCTCGGCGGCCGGGATCTGGACCGTCGCCGCGGTCCGCGGCGCGTCGGCTCCGGCACGGATCAGAACATTCCTGACTGCGGGCACGGCGGTGCGCCAGGCAAGGGCGAGACGGTCGGCAAAGTGGGTCTGCACCCAGTCGGCCATGAACTGCGACGGCAGCTCCAGCCGCAGCGTGCCGGACTCGGGATCGAAGGCGCCGAGCGCGACCGGCCGCAGCCAGCCGTCGAAAGTACGGGGCCCGCAGTCACGCCGAAGGTTTGTCCGGATCATCTCCCAAGCGGCGGTAAGCGGCTCGGAAACCCTGTCTTCGGTAAGCAAAGCTACACCACTGGCCGGCGTCTGGCTCACGCACGCACCCCCCTCATCCAAATGCCGCAACAGCGGCTTTTTAAGCAAACTCTCCCCCGCACGGCGGAACACCCCCCGGTGTCGCCGAAGTCGAACGTTCGTCTTGCTGTGTTTTACCCCCTCCGAGAGATTCGCCCGCAGGGAGGAGGCTTTTTTGAGGCCCGGGGGGCGCATGATCAACGGTTAAAATTTCACTTAGGTGAAATATTTCTCGTTGACACGGAAAAGCGCCGAAACCGCGCGAACCGCCGGATTTACGCCCTTTTCAAGGCTGCAGGAGCTGTAACGCACTCGTAACAAACACGCGAATCGGCGGAAAAGCTGAGAAGAGGTTCAGGCCGCTCCAGAGCCCATGAAAAAGCCCGCCGGAAAACCGACGGGCTCTTGATTGTCCTTTGGGAGCAGCGGGGCTCAGCCGAGGGCGGCGATCCGCTTGGAAAGACGCGAGATCTTGCGGGCGGCAGTGTTCTTGTGGACGACGCCCTTTGAAACGCCACGCATCAGCTCCGGCTGGACCCGGCGAATCGCTGCCTCGGCAGTCGCCTTGTCGCCGCTGGCGAGCGCAGCCTCGACCTGCTTCACGAAGGTCCGGATGCGGCTGACGCGCGCGCCGTTGATCTCGGCGCGGCGGTCGTTGCGACGGATGCGTTTCTTTGCCTGCGGCGTGTTCGCCATTGGAATGCCTCGTAACGATGAAATGAAAAGGGCGCGGCTAAAGACCGCACCCGCTCAGCGGCGCCATCTAAGGTGTCGAGGAGCGCGGGTCAACCATTTCTAGCGCTGGCAGCGTGCGCAGTAAAAGGTTGAGCGACCGCCGTCGACGCGGCGGCGGATCGGGCTGCCGCAGCCGCAGGCATCGCCTTCGCGCCCGTAAGCCAGGAACTGCTTCGAGAAATAGCCGAGCTCGCCATCCGGCTGCGCGAAATCCCGGAGCGTCGAGCCGCCGGCCTCAATGGCGGAGAGCAACACCGCCTTCACAGCATCCACCAGCCGCTCCAGGCGCGCCAGCGCGATCCGGCCCCCTGCCCGACCCGGTGCGATGCCGGCCATGTGCAGCGCCTCGCAGACGTAGATATTGCCGAGGCCGGCGACGATCCTCTGGTCGAGCAGCAGCGCCTTGATCGGCGCCGATCGGCCCTCCAGCGCCGTTGCCAGATACCGGGCGGAGAAGTTGTCGCTCAGGGGCTCGGGACCCATCCTGAGGAACGGCTCATGCTCAGCCAACGCGTCGCTCCGCACCAGATCGAGCGAGCCGAACCGGCGCGGATCGTTGAGCGCGAGCCGCCGCCCTGCATCGGTCTCCAGCAGGAAATGATCGTGGGCACCGAGCTCCGCCGGATCGATCCGCCACCGCCCGGACATGCCGAGATGGAAGACGAGCGTATCGCCCCGGTCGGTATCGATCAGGCCATATTTGGCGCGCCTGCCCAGCGAGGTCACGGTGGCCCCGGTCAGCCGCTGGCGCAGGTCCGGCGGGAAAGCGCGCCTGAGGTCCGCCCGCCGCGCCTCGACGGAGACCAGCCGCCGCCCTTCGAGCACCGGAGCAAGGCCGCGTACCGTCGTCTCGACTTCGGGCAGCTCAGGCATTGCGTCTCATCTGCTTATCCACCTGCACATGGCCGCCCTCCCCTGCTAGAGGCGCCGCCGATGGACAAGGTTTCTTTCGGCTATGAGAGCGTCGATCCGCAGGAGAAGACACGGCGGGTCGGCGGCGTCTTCTCGCGCGTCGCCTCGCGCTACGACCTGATGAACGACGTCATGTCGGGCGGCATGCACCGGCATTGGAAGAACCAGTTCGTGCGCCGGCTAAAGCCGCGCAGGAATGAGACGATCCTCGACATGGCCGGCGGCACTGGCGACATCGCCTTTCGGATTGCGGAGAGCGGCGCACAGGTGACGGTCGCCGACATCAACCCCGAGATGCTGAAGGTGGGGATCGCACGCGCCCGCCAGCGTGGCATCGAGGGGCTGGTCTGGGCCGAGGAGAATGCGGAGGCGCTGACGTTCCCGGACCTCACCTTCGACGCCTACACGATTGCCTTCGGCATCCGGAACGTGACCCATATCGACCGTGCGCTCGCCGAGGCGCACCGCATGCTGCGGATCGGTGGGCGCTTCTTCTGCCTGGAATTCTCGACCAGCACCTGGCCGGGCTTCCGCGAGGCCTATGACGCTTATTCGCACCATGTCGTGCCGAAGATCGGCAAGGCGGTGGCGCAGGACGAGGCGAGCTATCGCTATCTCATCGAGTCGATCCGCCGCTTCCCTTCCATGCCCGAGTTCAAGGCGATGATCGAACGTGCCGGCTTCGCGCAGGTGCGGGTCGAGCCGATCCTCGGCGGCGCGGTCGCAATCCACAGCGGCTGGAAGATTTGACCAAACCGGCCGTTCACGTCTGGCGCCTCCTAAAATGGGGCCGGGTGCTGGCGCGGCATGGCGCGCTGCGCGGTATCGAGCGCGATCCGAATACGCCGCCGCCGGTGCGAAGGCTTGCGCGGATCGCCCGCTTCGGCGCGCGCATCCCGCGGGTCCCGACCTATGCCGACGCCTTCCTCGAGATCGGCCCGGCCGCGATCAAGCTCGGCCAAGCGCTGGCGACGCGGCCCGACCTCGTCGGCGAGGAGGCGGCGCGGAACCTCTCGCACCTGCAGGACAGTTTGCCGCCTGCCCCGTTCGAGCAGATCCGGGCATCGGTCGAACAGTCGCTGGAGGGGCCGCTGGAGAAATTCTTCTCCGAATTCGATCCGGAGCCGGTCGGCGCCGCCTCGATCGCGCAGGTCCACCGGGCGGTGACGACCGACGGGCGCCAGGTCGCGGTCAAGGTGCTGCGGCCGAACATCGAGGAGGATTTCGCCCGCGCGCTGGAGACCTACGAATGGGCGGCGGCGCAGGTGGAGAGCATGGGCGGCGAGGCGGCACGGCTGCGGCCCCGCCTCGTCATCGCCCATTTTCGCCAATGGACGACGCGCGAGCTGGACCTTCGCCGGGAGGCCGCCTCGGCCTCCGAGCTGCGCGAGGGCATGGAGGCGGAGAGCGGCTTCTACGTGCCGCAGATCGACTGGAGCCGCAGCGCCCGCCGCGTGATGACGCTTGAGTGGATCGAGGGCATCAAGCTCACCGACCGCGACGCGCTGATCGAGGCCGGGCACGACCTCAAGAAGCTGGCCGCGACTCTGGTGCGGGCCTTCCTCCGTCAGGCTGTGGTGGACGGATTCTTCCACGCCGATCTCCACCAAGGCAATCTCTTCGCCCTCGCCGACGGCCGCCTCGCCGCCATCGACTTCGGCATTATGGGCCGCGTCGACCGGCAGGCGCGGATGTGGCTGGCCGAGATCCTCTACGGTCTCATCACCGGCAATTACCGACGCGTCGCGGAGATCCACTTCGAGGCGCAATATGTGCCGGCGCATCACAGCGTCGAGGAGTTCGCGACCGCGCTCCGTGCCGTCGGCGAGCCGATCCGCGGGCTGCCGGTCAAGGACATCTCGGTCGCGCAGATGCTCGACGGCCTGTTCACGATTACCCGCGACTTCGACATGCCGACGCAGCCCCACCTGCTGCTGCTCCAAAAAACGATGGTGATGGAGGAAGGCGTCGCCACCGCGCTCGATCCGGACATCAACATGTGGGAGACGGGCGAGCCGTTCCTGCGCGAATGGCTGCGGAGCGAGCTCGGCCCGGAGGCTAAGCTGGCCGACGAGTTGATCATGAACTGGCGCACCCTGCGCAAGATCCCCGAGCTGATCCGCCGTATCGATCATTATTACCCGCCACCGGGTGCGGCACCTCCGGCTCCGCCATTGCCTGACGTGGTCGTGGTGCAGCCCGTTCGCTGGGCGCGCTACATCGGTACGGCGATCGTTTCGGCTGCGGCTGGCGCAGCGGCGGTGCTGCTCCTAACTTAGGCTGATGCAGGGCAAGCGCATACTCCTGATCGTCGGCGGCGGGATTGCGGCATACAAGAGCTGCGAGCTCATTCGGCTGCTGCGCAAGGCGGGGGCATCTGTCACCTGCGTTCTCACCAAAGGCGGCGCGCAGTTCGTGACGCCGATGACGCTGGCGGCGCTGTCGGAGAATGAGGTCTATACCAGCCTCTGGGACCTCAAGAACGAGGTCGAGATGGGGCATATCCAGCTCTCTCGCCAATCGGACCTTGTCGTGGTGTGCCCGGCGACCGCCGATCTGATGGCGAAGATGGTGGCGGGCATTGCCGACGACCTTGCGACCACCTTGCTGCTCGCCACCGACAAGCCGGTGCTCGCCGCGCCGGCGATGAACGTGCGCATGTGGCAGCACGAGGCGACCGTCCGTAACGTCGCCCAGCTTCGCCGCGACGGAGTGACGGTGCTCGAGCCGGATGAAGGGGAGATGGCGTGCGGGGAATATGGCCCCGGCCGGCTCCCCGAGCCGGAGGCAATTCTTCAGGCTATCCTCACTCACCCAGCCGTTCGGGCTGAGCCGGTCAACGTCCTGTCCTTTTCCACTGCGGCGAAAGGAAAGGACGCCCCTTCGACGGGCTCAGGGCGAGCGGGGTTGAGGGGGCGGCACGTGATTGTCACCGCCGGTCCGACGCACGAGCCGATCGATCCGGTGCGGGTGCTCGCCAACCGCTCGTCGGGCAAGCAGGGCTTCGCCGTTGCGGGTGCGCTCGCCGAAGCCGGTGCGCGGGTTACCTTGGTCGCGGGACCTGTCAGTCTGCCGACGCCGCCCGGCGTCGATCGGGTCGACGTGGAGACGGCGCTGCAGATGCAGCGGGCGCTGGACGCGGCGCTGCCCGCCGACGCGGCGGTGATGGTGGCGGCGGTGTCGGACTGGCGGGCAGACTCCTCGCCGCGCAAGATCAAGAAGACTGGCGGAGCGCCCCCTCAGCTGGCGTTGGTCGAAAATCCGGACCTGCTTGCAGAACTCGCCTCGTCAGCACGGCGGCCGCGGCTCCTGATCGGCTTCGCGGCGGAGACGGAGGACGTGGTCGAGAATGCGCAGGCCAAGCGCGAGCGCAAGGGCTGCGACTGGATCGTCGCGAACGACGTCTCCGGAGACGTGATGGGGAGCGAGACCAACTCGGTTCACCTGATCACGGCTGAAGGGACGGAGAGCTGGGAGACGCTCTCGAAGACCGAGGTCGCGCGCCGGCTGACACGCCGGATCGCGGCCGAACTGGGGGGCGGGAACGATGGCGAGGGAAACGCGGACTGACTGGCTTTTGCTGACGCCGCTGGCCGGTCTCGGCGACCTGGGGCTGCTGGCGCTGCGCTGCGTGACCGGCGCCTTCCTCATCTACCAGAGCCACGACAACATCTTCAGCGCCGCGCGCATGGACGAGTTCGTCAAGTTCCTGGTCCAGTTCAACTTCGTCTATCCCGAGTTCATGGCGCCGCTGTCGGTCTGGTGGCAGTTCATCGCCGGCATCGGCTTCGTGCTCGGGCTGCTGACGCGGTGGCTCGGGCTGATCACGATCTTCAACTTCATGGTAGCGGTCTGGATGGTGCATTGGCCGCAGGATTTTTCCGGCTGGTGGCCGGCGCTGATCCTCGTCTTCCTCGGCGGGCTGTTTGCAACCCAGGGCGCCGGCCGCTACTCGCTCGATGCAGCGATTGCGAGGCGGCGAACGAATGATCGACATCAAGGTGAAGCGGCTCCCGCATGGTGAAGGCCTCCCCCTTCCCTCCTACGCAACCGAGCATGCCGCCGGCCTCGACGTCGTGGCGGCCGAGAGCCTGACTTTGGCGCAAGGCGCGCGGCATGCGGTGGCGACCGGCTTCGCCATCGCCATTCCCGACGGCTATGAGGTGCAGGTGCGGCCGCGTTCCGGTCTCGCGCTGAAGAACGGCATCACCTGCCTCAATACGCCGGGCACAATCGACAGCGACTATCGCGGTGAGGTAAAGGTGATCCTCGCCAATCTCGGCGGCGAGCCGTTCGAGGTGCGGCGTGGCGAGCGGATTGCCCAGCTCGTCCCGGCGCCGGTGCTGCGGGCCGGGTTCGTCGAGGTCGAGGATCTCGACGAGACGGTGCGCGGCGTAGGCGGTTTCGGGTCTACAGGGAGGTGACGATGAAGCGTCTTCTGATGATTGCCATGGCTCTGACGGCGGCTCCTGCGGCGGCGCAGTCCGTCTCGTCCGCCGGCGGCGACTGGAGCCGGGTTCCCGAAATTCGCGCACTGGGCATGCACCGGATGAGCGCCGAGTCGATGGACATGATCGAGGAGCTGGCCAAGAGCGGCGAATGCGCGGTGCCGGGACTCAGCAAGCGCAAGATCGACCTCACTGTGCCGTTCGTCCTGGAATTCAAACCCAGCGGCGAGGTGCAGCAGGTGGTCGTGCGCAAGCTCGGCTGCGACAAGCTGGAAAGCATCATGGGCGGTGTCATCCTGCAGCTCGCCCGCGCCGGCGAATATAGGCCAACCGGCGAGAACGAACTCGGCTGGTATCGGAGCGAGCTCAGCTTCAGCCTGCAGTGACGCTTTCGGACGATCAGCTCGACCGTTACGCGCGCCAGATCGTCCTCAAGGAAATCGGTGGCGAGGGTCAAAGGAAGCTCCTCGCTGCCCGGGTCGCGCTGATCGGCGCGGGCGGCATCGGCGCGCCCGCCCTCCAATTTCTCGCTGCGGCCGGCATCGGCACGCTCCGAGTCATCGACGATGACCAAGTCACGCTCGACAATCTCCAACGGCAGGTCCTGTTCGGGACTGCCGACGTCGGGCGGCCGAAAGCTGAAGTGGCACAGGAAGCGGTGACGAGGCTGAACCCGGAGGTGCGTTTCGAGCCCGTGCAGAACAGGCTCGGCGCGGGGAATGTGGCGGCTTTGCTCGAGGGCGCCGACGTGGTGCTGGACGGGAGCGACAATTTCGCGACGCGGCTTATCGTCTCGGACTATTGCACGCGGGCCCGCATCCCGCTGGTTTCGGCAGCGATCGGCCAGTTCCAGGCGCAGATAGGCACCTTCCACGGGTGGGAGGCGGGCAGACCTTGCTATCGCTGCTTCGTCGGGGATGCCTTCGACGCAGAGGATTGCGACAGCTGCTCCGAGCTTGGCGTGCTCGGCGCGATGGTGGGCATCGCCGGGAGCTGGGCGGCGCTGGAGGCCATCCGCCAGATCGTGCCGTTCGGGGAGGAGCCGACCGGCAAGCTCCACGTCTTCGACGGCTTGAAACCTGCGCTGCGGACGATCCGGATCGTGAAGGATCCTGCCTGCAAAGGCTGCAGCGGTTAGTAGCGCTCCATGGGCTGGGCGGTGCGGAACTCGCACCAGGCGTGGCGGCGCTCCGCATAGACCTCGATGGTCGGCTCCGGGTATTTAGGGTCCGCGAAGGTGCCGACCGGGATCGAGATCATGCCGGGCCGGCGTTCGATCCGGTAGAAAACGGTGCCGCCGCATTCCGGGCAGAAATTGTGCTCGCCCCAGAAGCCCTCGTCCGAGCTGCGCCTGAAGCTGCGATATTCGCCCTGGGTGGCAACCTGCCCCTCCGGATAGGTCGCATTGTAGGAGAAGGCGCTGCCGGTCCGGCGCTGGCAGTCGAGGCAGTGGCATACCGAGATGCGCGCCGGTTCGCCCCGGCAGGTCGCGGTTAGCGCTCCGCAGGCGCAGGCGGCGGTGCGTGCGGTCATCCTTCGGCTCCCTTTCTCAGGCGAACATCGCTTCCAGCTGAAGCAAGCTTGGCACGGCGAGGAGCAGCCCCAAAGCGACATCGAAGGCGCGGATCGGCCGGAGACTGCGGCCACGCGGCTTCAGCACGGCGTCGGCCAAGCTGATGAGCAGGAGCGACAGGCCGCAGGCCGCCGCCACCCCGAGGCTGACGACGAAGACCCAGAAGACGCGCTCCTGCCAGGCGGCGTAGAGCGGCCACAGGATCAGGGCAGCGAGGCCGGCGGTGACGCCGACGCCGGTTGCCCTGCCGATCGTCCACCAGCGCAGCATCAGCCCTTCTTCTTCGCAGGCGCCTTCTTCCTCGTCGGCGCCTTTTCGGCCGCAGCTTTCTTGGCGGGCGCCTTCCTACCCCTGCCCTTCTTCGTCGGTGCGCCCTTGGCGGCGCGGTCGTCGATCAGCTGGGCCGCTTCCTCCAGCGTCAAAGCGTCCGGCGTAACGCTCTTCGGCAGGGTGGCGTTGGTGGTGCCGTCGGTCACATAGGGACCGAATCGCCCCTCCATCAGCTTAATCTCGGCCTCGGTGCGCGGATGCGGGCCGAGCACCTTCAGCGGCTCGCGCGATCCGCGGGCGCGGCCGCCGCCATTGGCCGCGTCGGCAAGCTTGGCGACCGCCGCGTTCATGCCGGTCTCGAACACGTCGGCGGTGGAGCCGAGCTTCGCATATTTGCCGTCATGGGCGAGATAGGGGCCGTAGCGACCGATCGAGGCGGTGATCGGGTTACCGGTCTCCGGATGGGCTCCGATCGTGCGCGGCAAGGAGAGCAGGCGCACGGCGAGATCGAGGTCGAGCTCCCCGGCATCCTTGGGGATGGAGGCGCGCTTCGCTTCCTTGCCGTCGCCCATCTCGACATAGGGGCCGAAGCGCCCCGTCTTGCGCAGCACGTCCTGGCCGGTCTCGGGATGCTTGCCCAGGATCTCCGGCCCGCTGTCCTCGCCCGCTTCGTCGCCGCCCTGTCCGAACCGGCGGGTGAACTTGCATTCCGGATAGTTGGAGCAGGCGACGAAGGCGCCGAACTTGCCGCCGCGCAGCGCCAGCCGCCCCTCGCCGCAGGCCGGGCAGAGACGCGCGTCGGCGCCGTTGCCCTTGTCCGGGAAGAGGTAGGGCGCGAGGAACTCGTCGAGCGCGACCGTGATCTCGGACGGCTTCTGCTCCATGATCTCGGCGGTCTTGGGCTTGAAGTCGCGCCAGAATGCCTCGAGCACCTTCTGCCACTCGGCCCGGCCGCCGGAGATGTCGTCGAGCTCGTCCTCGAGATGGGCGGTGAAGTCGAACGACACGTAGCGTTCGAAGAAGCGCTCGAGGAAGGCGGTCAGCAGGCGGCCGCTTTCCTCCGGGAAGAAGCGGTTCTTCTCGACCCGGACATAGTCGCGGTCCTTCAGCGTCTGGAGCGTCGCCGCATAGGTGGAGGGGCGCCCGATGCCGAGCTCCTCCATCTTCTTGACCAGGCTCGCCTCGGAATAACGCGGCGGCGGCTGGGTGAAATGCTGCTCGGAGATGACGCGCTTCTTGGCCGGCGCATCGCCTTCCGAAAGGCGCGGCAGGCGGCGGCTGTCCTCGTCGGCCTCATCGTCGCGGCCTTCTTCGTAGAGGGCCATGAAGCCGGGGAAGAGCACGACCTGGCCGGTTGCTCGCAGCGCGGTCTGGCCGGTGCCGTCGGCGAGCTCGGCGGTGGTGCGCTCGAGCCGAGCGGAGGCCATCTGGCTCGCCAGCGCGCGCTTGAAGATCAGGTCGTAGAGGCGGGTATGATCGCCCGAGCCGATGCGATCGCGGCTGAAGTCGGTCGGGCGGATCGCCTCATGCGCTTCCTGGGCGTTCTTCTGCTTCGAGGTGTAGACGCGCGGCTTGTCCGGGACATAGCCGGCATCGTAGCGCGTCGCGATCGCCTTGCGGGCGGCGGAGATCGCCTCAGGCGCGAAGTCGACGCCGTCGGTCCGCATGTAGGTAATCGCGCCATCCTCATAGAGGCCCTGCGCGACGCGCATGGTGTGACTCGCCGAGAAGCCGAGCTTGCGCGCCGCCTCCTGCTGGAGCGTCGAGGTGGTGAAAGGCGGCGGCGGGTTGCGGGTGAAGGGCTTGGTCTCGACGGAGGCGACGGTGAAGCGCCCCGCCTCGACAGCGGCCTTGGCGGCATCGGCGGTGCCCTTGTCGCCGATGGAGAGGCGGTCGATCTTCTCGCCCCTGAAGCGGACGAGCCGGGCGAGGAACTCGGTGCCGTCGGCCTCCATCAAGGCGGCGACGCTCCAATATTCCTGGGCCTTGAACAGCTCGATCTCGCGCTCGCGGTCGACGATCAGGCGCAACGCCACAGATTGCACGCGCCCGGCCGACTTGGCGCCCGGCAGCTTGCGCCACAGCACCGGCGACAGCGTGAAGCCGACCAGATAGTCGAGTGCGCGGCGGGCGCGATAGGCGTCGATCAGGTCGTGATCGAGTTCGCGCGGGCGCTGCATCGCCTCGGTGACGGCGGTCTTGGTGATGGCGTTGAAGGTGACCCGCTCGACATGGGCGGGCAGCGCCCGCCGCTTCTGGAGCACCTCCTGGACATGCCAGCTGATCGCCTCCCCCTCGCGATCGGGGTCGGTGGCGAGAATCAGCGAATCCGCCTTCTTGGCCTCGTCGGTGATCGCCTTCAGCTGCCGCGCCTTTTCGGCATAGGTCTCCCACTCCATCGCGAAGCCGGCGTCGGGATCGACCGAGCCGTCCTTGGGCGGCAGATCGCGGACGTGTCCGTAGGAGGCGAGCACCCGGTAGCCGCCGCCAAGATATTTTTCGATGGTCTTCGCCTTGGCGGGCGATTCGACGACGACAAGCTTCATTCAAAATTCCCTTACGCGTACACGTGTAGGGTGGTGAGCCGCTGCGCCGCCCGTCAAGCCTGTTGATCCGCGTGGCGCGCTTTCCCTAGATCGAAGCCGTGACCGAGCTCAGAACGCCTCGCCTTTTACTCCGCCGCGCGCGGCCCGACGACCTGGCCGGCCTGCATGCGGTGCTGTCGGACGAGCGGGCGATGACCTATTGGTCGAGCCCGCCGCACGCCGACATCGAGCAGACGCGCGAATGGCTGCACGGCATGATGACCTCGACGCCCGAGGAGAGTGAGGATTTCATCATCAGCTTCCGCGGCGAGACGATCGGCAAAATCGGCGCCTATCGCCTCCCCGACTTCGGCTACATCCTGTCCCCGGCTCATTGGGGGCTCGGGCTCGCTTCAGAAGCAATGACGGCGTTCCTTGACCACGCTTTCACCCGAGAAGACATCCCGCGGCTTACCGTTGATATCGATCCGCGCAACGAGGCGTCGCTGCGCCTGATCAAGCGCCACGGCTTCGTCGAGACCGGCCGGGCGAGCGGTACCTGGACGACGCATATCGGCCTTTGCGACAGCATCTACCTGGCGCTGCAGAAAGCCGACTATCTGCGGGCAAGACTGGGTGCGCCGTAGCGCCTCAGGCGAGGCTGACCTTGCCGCCCGCGTGCCGCTCCAAGCGCCCGGCCAATTCGAGCTCCAGCAACACCGTCTGCACCGCTGACGGGGCGAGGCCGGACTGGCGGATGATCTCGTCCACGCCGACCGGGGTGGGGCTGAGCAGGTCGGAGACGGTGCGGCGCTCCGCCTCGCTCGTGTCCGGCGAGGCCGACGGGGCGGTGTAGTCGAGGCCCTTCTGGGCGAGCGGGCGGAGGCTGAACGGGCGAATCGTCTCCAGCACGTCGTCAGCATTCTGGATCAGGATCGCGCCTTCCCGGATCAAGGAATTGCAGCCCTGGGCGCGCGGGTCGAGCGGGGAGCCGGGCACGGCCATCACGTCCCGGCCAAATTCGGTTGCGTAACGGGCGGTGATCAGCGAGCCGGAGCGGGGCGCCGCCTCCACCACGACGGTTCCCTGCGCGAGGCCGGCGATGATGCGGTTGCGATAGGGGAAGTGGCGTGCCCGCGGCTCGACGCCGGGCGGCTGCTCGGCGATCAGCAGGCCGCGTTCGGCGATCGCACGCTGCCGCTCCTCATTTTCGGGCGGGTAGAAGATGTCAACGCCGCCGGCGATGACTGCGATCGTGCCGGTCTCCAGCGCACCGTCATGCGCGGCCGTGTCGATGCCGCGGGCGAGGCCGGAGACGACGACCGTGCCGGCCGCGCCGAGCCCCTGCGCCAGCGTCCGCGCGAAGCGGCAGGCGGCGGCGGAGGCGTTGCGGGCGCCCACCATCGCGATCACCGGCTTGTCGAGCAGCGAGACGTGGCCTTTCACGATCAGCGCCGGCGGGGCCGTCTCGATTTCGGCGAGCAGTGGTGGATAGAGCCCCTGGCCGAGGAACAGGTAGCGGGCGCCGAGCTTCGCGACCTGCTCCACCTCGCGCTCGATCGCGGCGCGGGAGGCGAGCCTGGGCGCCCGCCCTCCCCCGCGCGCGGCGAGATCCGGCACCGCAGCGAGCGCCGCCGAGGCGGAGCCGAAGCGGGCGAGCAACTGGAAATAGGTGACCGGCCCGATATTGTCCGAACGGATCAGGCGCAGCCGCGCGATCTGGTCCTCGCTGGCCGAGAGCTCAAGCATCCTTGGCGCGGCCGACCTTGGGCTCGGTGCCGGCGAGCAGGCGCTCGATGTTTGCGCGGTGCTTCCAGGCGATCAGCAGCCCGAATGCCAGATACATGAGAACGAGGTCGAACCGCACCAGCAGGGCCGCGGCGACCGGCGCCGACAGGGCGGCCAGGATGCCGGCGACGGACGAATAGCGGCCGATGAGCAGGGTTCCGATCCACACTGCCGCGTAGATGAGCGAGGACGGCCAGTGCAAAGCCGCCATCACGCCGAACATCGTGGCGACGCCCTTGCCGCCCCTGAAGCGCAGCCAGACCGGATAAAGATGGCCGAACAGCGCGCCGGCCGCGGCGAGCGGCTCGTGGCCTGGCCACAGCGCGGCCGCGATGAGCACGGCGGCCGTCCCCTTGAGCCCGTCGAGGATCAGGGTGAGCGCCGCCAAACCCTTGCGGCCTGTACGAAGGACATTGGTCGCGCCGATATTGCCGGAGCCGATCGTCCTGAGATCGCCCGCGCCTGCCAGCCGCGTCAGCAGCACGCCGAACGGGATCGAGCCCAGCGCATAGCCGAGCAGCAGCGAGAGCAAGGGAGGAGCCATGATCTCGGTTGTCAGCATCTTTGCCCCACGCCCGGGAGAATTATCAGCAAAGCCCCGCTCTGCCTATATCCTCAGCAACTTGCGGCGCTCCGCCGCCCCGCTAAAGCGCCGCCGATGGCAAGAACGCGTCCCCTGCTCGTGTTCGACTCCGGAATCGGAGGGCTGTCGGTGCTGCGGCCGATCCGCGCTTTGCTGCCGAATGCGCCGATCGTCTATGTCGCCGACAGCGCCGGCTTCCCCTATGGCACCAAACGGGCGGGCGACATCGAGGCGCGAATACCGGCTTTGCTGGGGCGGCTTTCCGAACGCTTTGATCCGGAGCTGATCGTCATCGCCTGCAACACCGCCTCGACCATCGCACTGGACGGGGTGCGCGCGGCGCTCGACGTGCCGATCGTCGGCACAGTGCCGGCGATCAAACCCGCCGCCGAACGGTCGAAGAGCCGCGTCATCGGCGTGCTCGGCACCCAGGCGACGGTGCGGCAGCCCTATGTCGATCGGCTGGCGAGCGAGTTCGCGGCCGACTGCATCGTCATCCGCCACGGATCGGGCGAACTCGTCGAGCTGGCCGAGGCGAAGCTGCGCGGCGAGCCTGCCGATCAAGCCGCTTATGCCGGCGTCATGGCCGGGCTCCTCGACCAGCGCGACGGCGAGCAGATCGACACTGTCGTGCTCGCCTGCACGCACTTTCCCCTGGTCGAGCAGGAAATCGCCGAGGCCGCGCCGCGCCCGCTCGCCTTTGTCGACGGCAAGGAGGGGATCGCCCGCCGCACCGCCTGGCTGCTGCGCGACAAGGAATGGCCGGACGAGCCGGGCGCCGGCCGCGCCCTCTTCACGCGCTGGTTGCCCGAGCTGGAGCGCTACCGGACGGGGTTGGCGGATTACGGACTCGAACTTATAACCGGCTCCGGGCGCTAGGCCCTTGTTGCGAACCGTTATCACTGGCCTTGAGCAGCCGATCGGCGGTATGTGCGGTAAAGCTACGGGGAGCGGGACCTTGGACTATCAGGCGATTTTCGCGCAGGCGATCGACCGGCTGCACGCCGAAGGCCGCTATCGCGTGTTCATCGATATCCTGCGCAACAAGGGGAGCTTCCCCAACGCCCGCTGCTTCGCTGGCCATAACGGGCCGAAGCCGATCACCGTCTGGTGCTCCAACGACTATCTCGCGATGGGCCAGCACCCGAAGGTCGTCGAAGCGATGGAGGAGGCGCTGCACGATGTCGGCGCGGGCTCCGGCGGCACCCGCAATATCGGCGGCAACACCCATTACCATGTCGAGCTGGAGGCCGAGCTGGCCGACCTCCACGGCAAGGAATCGGCCCTGCTCTTCACCTCCGGCTACATCTCCAACGAGGCGACGCTCTCCACGGTCGCCAAGCTGCTGCCCGGCTGCGTGATCTTCTCGGACGAACTCAATCACGCCTCGATGATCGCCGGCATCCGCAACAGCGGCTGCGAGAAGAAGGTCTTCCGTCACAACGACATCGCCCATCTCGAGGAGCTGCTCGCCGCCGCCGATCCGGAGGCGCCCAAGCTGATCGCCTTCGAGAGCGTCTATTCGATGGACGGCGACGTCGCGCCGATCGCCGCAATCTGCGACCTCGCCGACAAGTATAACGCGCTCACCTATCTCGACGAGGTCCACGCGGTCGGCATGTACGGCGCGCGCGGCGGCGGCATCTCGGAGCGGGACGACGTCGCCCATCGCCTCACCATCATCGAGGGCACGCTCGGCAAGGCGTTCGGCGTGATGGGCGGCTATATCGCCGCCGACCGCAACATCGTCGACGTGGTGCGCAGCTACGCGCCCGGCTTCATCTTCACGACCTCGCTCTCGCCGGTGCTGGTCGCCGGCGTGCTTGCCAGCGTCCGCCACCTCAAGAGCTCGTCGGTCGAGCGCGAGGCCCAGCAGGCCCATGCGGCGCGCCTGAAGGCGATCTTCACCGAGGCGAACCTGCCGGTGATGCCGTCGACGACGCACATCGTGCCGCTGATGGTCGGCGATCCAGTCAAGGCCAAAAGGATCAGCGATATCCTGCTCGCCGAATATGGCGTCTACGTGCAGCCGATAAATTATCCGACCGTCCCCCGCGGCACCGAGCGCCTGCGCTTCACGCCCGGCCCGGCGCATACCGAAGAGATGATGCACGAGCTCGCCACCGCCTTGGTCGAGATCTGGGACCGGCTGGAGATGCGGCTGGCCGCCTAGCTACTTTCGTCATGGCCGAGCCAGCAAACAGGGATTTCCGGCACTCGACCCCTCCCGATCTCCAGGCGGCGCTGCAGGGAGACAGCCCACTCCGGGAAAGGTGGGACGACCTGACGCCGTTGGCCCGCAACGAGTGGATATGCTGGATGACGTCCGCCAAACAGGCCGCGACGCGGGCCAAGCGCCTTGGGCGCCTGCAGGAGGATCTGTTGGCAGGCAAGCGTCGGCCGTGCTGCTGGCCCGGCTGCCCACATCGCAGCGAGGCCGCCCGAAAGTGGGTTGACGCTTAGGCCGCTCGCCCGCCTCCGCGAAACGTCCAGCGGCGGCCGGCGGCGGCAACACGTCGCAGTATCAGGTGGCGAATCCAGCCGGTCTTAACTAGGGATGCGCCATGCGCATCGTCATCGCTTCCGATCATGCCGCCGTGGAATTGAAGGCGGCCTTGGCCGAGCATCTTCGCGGTGCAGGGCACCAAGTGACCGATCTGGGTCCCGCGACTACCGACTCCGTCGACTATCCCCTCTATGGCTACAAGCTGGCCGAGGCGATTGCGTCCGGTGCGGCGGACAAGGGCGTGGCCCTGTGCGGCTCGGGCATCGGCATCTCGATCGCGATCAACCGCAACTCCGCCTGCCGCTGCGCGCTTGTGTCGGAGCCGCTGTCGGCTGCGCTGGCGCGTCAGCACAATGATGCCAACATCATCGCCATGGGCGCTCGGCTCGTCGGGCCGGAAATGGCGAAAGCCTGCGTCGACGCCTTTCTCGGCACCGGCTTTCTCGGCGACCGCCACCAGCGGCGCGTCGACCAACTCTCCAATCCCAGCTTCGCGAAGGAACCCGCATGAGCACGCAGCCGATCGGCCATGGATTCCAGCATGAGGGCTTCTTCAGCGACGCGCTACGGCAGCGCGACGATGCGGTCGCCGATGGGGTCGCGGCGGAGCTCGACCGGCAGCAGAACCAGATCGAGCTGATCGCGTCCGAGAACATTGTTTCGAAGGCGGTTCTGGAGGCGCAGGGGTCGGTTCTCACCAATAAATATGCGGAGGGCTATCCGGGCCGCCGCTATTACCAGGGCTGCGCGCCCTCGGACGCGGTCGAGACGCTGGCGATCGAGCGGGCCAAGCAATTGTTCGGCTGCGGCTTCGCCAACGTCCAGCCGCATTCGGGCGCTCAGGCCAACGGTGCGGTGATGCTGGCGCTGACCAAGCCGGGCGACACGATCCTCGGCATGAGCCTCGATGCAGGCGGCCACCTCACCCACGGCGCCAAGCCGGCGCTGAGCGGCAAATGGTTCAATGCGATCCAATACGGTGTTCGCAGGGACGACCATCTCGTCGACTTCGATCAGGTCGAGGCGCTCGCCCGCGAGCACAAGCCGACGCTCATCATCGCCGGCGGCTCGGCCTATCCGCGCCACATCGACTTCGCCCGCTTCCGCGCCATCGCGGACGAGGTCGGCGCGACCTTCATGGTGGATATGGCCCATTTCGCCGGCCTGGTCGCGGCGGGCGAGCACCCGTCCCCCTTCGGCCACGCCCATGTCGTCACCACCACCACCCACAAGACCCTGCGCGGCCCGCGCGGCGGCATGGTGCTGACCGATGAGGAGGGCATAGCCAAGAAGATGAATTCGGCCGTCTTCCCCGGCCTCCAGGGCGGACCGCTGATGCACGTCATCGCAGCCAAGGCGGTGGCGTTCGGCGAGGCGCTGCAGCCGGAGTTCAAGAGCTACGCGCGGGCCGTCATCGCCAATGCCAAGGCGCTCGCCGGCCGCCTCAGCGAACGCGGCGCCAATCTCGTCTCCGGCGGCACCGACACGCACCTTGCCCTGATCGATCTCACCCCTTTGGGAATCACCGGCAAGGATGCCGACGAGGCGCTGGAGCGCGCCGCGATCACCTGCAACAAGAACGGCATCCCGTTCGATCCGCTGCCCCCGGTCAAGACCAGCGGCATCCGCGTCGGCTCGCCCGCTGGCACGACGCGCGGCTTCGGCGTCCAGGAGTTCCGCGACATTGCCGACATGATCGCCGACGTGCTCGAAGGCCTGCGCACCAACAGTCATGACGGGAACGGCGAAGTCGAGGCATCCGTTAAGGCCCGGGTGCGCGACCTTTGCGCGCGCTTCCCCATCTATCAGGGCTAGGAGCGTTCGGATGCAGGACAAGGAACTCGGCAAGAGCATGGCCAAATGGGCGGCCTTGGGTGCCGTGGTGGCGATCCCGGTGCCGTTCGTGGGGCCGATCCTCGGTGCCGCCGCAGGCGCCGGCTATGCTTACGTCAAGGCGAAGAAAAAGGCCTGAATGCGCTGCCCCTTCTGCTCGCATGACGCCAGCCAGGTGAAGGACAGCCGGCCGACCGAGGACGGCTCGGCGATCCGGCGTCGCCGCCAGTGCGAGGATTGCGGGGCGCGCTTCACCACCTTTGAACGCATCCAGCTGCGCGAGCTTACGGTTGTAAAATCGGGCAACCGCCGGGAGCCGTTCGACCGGGCCAAGCTTGAGCGCTCGCTGTCTACGGCGCTGCGCAAGCGGCCGGTCCCGCCGGAGCGGATCGACAAGTTGCTTTCCTCGATCCAGCGCCAGCTCGAGACGAGCGGCGAGAGTGAGGTGCCGTCGAGCGCGATCGGCGCGATGGTGATGGACGGCCTCAAGGCGCTCGACACCGTCGCCTACATCCGCTTCGCCTCGGTGTACAAGGACTTCCGCGAAGCCCGGGACTTCGAGGAGTTCGCCGTAACGGTCGCCGAGGCCGCGGAAGAGTGACGCCGCCTGCCATTGTGCTGGTCCGACCGCAGCTTGGCGAGAATATCGGCAAAGCGGCGCGGGCGATGCTGAATTTCGGGCTGACGGACCTCAGGCTGGTCAGTCCGCGCGACGGCTGGCCCAACCCGTCCGCGGGGCCTGCCGCATCCGGCGCGGACGTCGTGCTCGAACGCGCCCGCGTCTTCGACAGCGTCGCCGAAGCTGTGGCCGACCGCCCGTTTGTTTATGCGACCACCGTCCGCAAGCGCGGCCTCGTTTTGCCCGTCGTAACGCCCGAGCAGGCGGCGCGGGAGGTTCGCACTCAGGCCGGCGCCTCAGCCATCCTGTTCGGGGCGGAGCGCTCGGGTCTCGAGACCGAAGATGTCGCAATCGCGCAGAAGATCGTCACCGTGCCGATCAACCCTGAGTTCGGGTCGCTGAATCTTGCCCAGGCGGTGATTCTGATCGCCTACGAATGGTCGAAGCACGAGGCGCTCGCCATGCCGACGGAGGGGGAGCCTGCCGAGCTGCGGGCGACGCAGGAACAGCTGGAGGGGCTCATCGGGCAGTTCGACCAGTCGCTCGAGCAGGCCGGCTATTACTTCCCGCCGGACCGCACGCCGGCGACGCGCAAGACGCTGAGGACGATCCTGAGCAAGGCGGGCTGGTCGAACCGCGAAGTCCAGGCGCTGCGCGGCATGATCCGGGCATTGTGCAATCCTCGGAAGCGCTGACAAGCACTTGCTTTCACAAAGAAATCTAGTATCGGGCGCGTTCCTTTGTTCGCCGGGGTGGTGCACATGATCCGTTCGTTCGTCTTCTCTGGCCTTTTGACGTCTGCCGCCGTCGCGGTTGCGCAGCCCACCGACTCCGCTCCGGCCCCGACGGCCACTAAGCCGGCCAAGGAAAAGAAGATCTGCCGCGCGCTCGACGACAGCACGTCGCGCCTGCCGAAGCGCGTCTGCCGCACCGCCCAGCAGTGGGAGGGCAACAAGCGCGGGACCTCGGGTGATGACGTGAAGCGCGACTGACGCCTGCCGCGCGCCCTTGACCCGGCTGCGGTTGACTTCCAGCACTCGAGCCGCCACATGGCGCGCTCGCAATTGGCTCCGCACCCCTGGTGAAGCGGCAGCCGCACCCGGCGATCGGTCGGGTGGTGCGGTTCCGGGGATTTCCGCCCGATTTCGGGCAACAGCAAATTGAGGTGACACATGTCGAAGCGCACCAGCGCCAAGTATAAGCTCGACCGCCGCATGGGCGAGAATGTCTTCGGACGTCCCAAGAGCCCGGTCAACAAGCGCGAATATGGCCCCGGGCAGCACGGCCAGCGCCGCAAGGGCAAGATGTCGGACTTCGGCATCCAGCTGCGCGCGAAGCAGAAGCTGAAGGGCTATTACGGCGACGTCACCGAGAAGCAGTTCAAGCAGACCTTCCAGCAGGCCAGCCGCATGAAGGGCGACGCCTCGCAGAACCTGATCGGCCTGCTCGAGCGCCGTCTCGACATGGTCGTCTACCGCGCCAAGTTCGCACCGACCATCTGGTCGGCCCGCCAGATGGTCAGCCACGGCCACATCCGCGTCAACGGCGTGAAGTGCAACATCGCCTCCCGTCGCGTGAACGTCGGCGACGTGATCGAGCTGGGCTCCAAGGCGCAGGAAATGGCGCTGGTGATGGAGGCGCAGAGCCTCGCCGAGCGCGACATCCCCGACTATGTCGTTCCGGACGGCGCCTCTAAGGTCACCTACACCCGGGTGCCGACGCTGGACGAGGTGCCCTATCCGGTGAAGATGGAGCCGAACCTGGTCGTCGAGTTCTACTCGCGCTAAACGAAAAAAGGGCGGCTCCGAGCCGCCCTTTTCTTTTCTGCTCCTCCCGCGGGCCTATTTCAGCCCGGCCGCGAGGAACGTGCCGATCCTGTCGAGCATCTGGGTGCGTGCGGCTGAATCGTTGAGGCTGTGGTCCAGGCCCTGGAACAGCACCAGCTCGCTCTTCCTACCGGCGGCCTTCAGCTTCTCGTCCATCGCGCGGGACTGGGCGACGCCGACGTTGATGTCCATGTCACCGTGGAACATCAGCACGGGCGCCTGGATGCGCTCCACATTCTGAAGCGGCGATCCCTGCGCGACGTGCGGCCCGGCGCCGACGAACTCGGCGACGAGGCTGGCGTTGTTGAACCACCTCGCCTCTTCCTTGACCATGTTGAGGTCCGTCACCGGCGCAATCGCCACGACCGCCTTATAGAGGTCGGGTTCCACCACCGCCGACTGGAGCGCCGCATAGCCGCCATAGGACCAGCCCAGGATCGCCAGCTTCGCCGGGTCGACACCCTGGCCGACCAGCCACCTGGCGCCGGAGGTGATGTCGCCAATCGAGGTCTGCCAGCTGCGGAAGCCATTCTGCTTCAGCCACTCGTCGCCATAGCCGTCCGAGCCGCGATAATTGGGCTGCAGCACAGCATAGCCCTGATTGGCGAGGAACTGAGCAAGCCAGTCGAAACCCCATTCGTCGCGGGCGCTGGGGCCGCCGTGCGGGAGCACGATCGCCGGCAGTCCCTTCGCCTGCTTGCCGGGCGGCAGCGTCAGATAGGCCGGAATTTGGACGCCGTCGGCGGCGGGATAGCTGACCGCCTTCACCGTCGCCAGCTTGACGCCCTCTAGCTGCGGCCGCACCAGCATGATCTCCGCCAGATTGCTGTCCCGCTTGCTGTAGACATAATAGCGGCCCGGATCTGAATCGCTGCCGGCGAAGACCAGCAGCTTGTCGCCGTCGGCACTGGCGGAGCTGAACTGGATCAGGGGAAGGTTCGGGATCGCCTTGGAGAGCGAGGCGGCGAGCTTCTTAAACTCCTCGTCGAAATAGACGACCCGCCGCTTCTCTTCGGCGAAGGTGACGCCGATCACCTTCTGGCCGTCGCCGATCCGCACCACATTGTCGATATCGACGCGGTCGTTCGCATAAGCGAGCTCGGTCGCAAGTGAGCCGTCGAGCTTGACGCGATACAGCGCGAAGCGGCCGTTCAGCTTCTTCAGGACGTAAGCGGAATCGATATCCGCATCGATCGCGAGCGGGATCAGGCCCTCGCGCGTGGTGGAATCGTAGCTGCCCAGATTGTTCCAGTCAGACGAGCCCTTGCGGCGATACTGGTAGTCCGTGCGCGAGCCCATCTGCTCGCCCCCGGAGTGGGTGGACCGGGTCGAGCGGATGCGGACATTGCCGCGGCCGTCGCTGATGAAATGAGCGGCATCCCTGTCGGCGACCTCCACCACGGACGTCTTGAGAGTCCTGACGTCGACGCGGTCGATGCCGAGGCCGTCGGTCCGCCGCACCATGCGGGTGGAGGTCCGCGATTCCGGCACATATTGCCGCGCCATCAGCACCCCATTGCCGTCGCCGGGGAGCCAGTCGAGGACGTCGCCGTCGAACTGCCGCAGCCGCGTGTCGTAAAAGGAACTGCGCTGGCCGAGCTGCTTGGCGTCGCTGCCATCGGCGTTGAGCGACAGCAGCCGCGACATGCCGAGCCTCATTCCTTCATGCTCGACGACGCTGCGCATGCGGCAGACCAGCCGGTCGTTGCTGACAAAGTTACACCAGCTCAGCCGGTCAGGCTTGCCCGCGGAGCGCGTGATCGCCTGCTCGGTGCCCCCGTCGACCTTGGCGACGTTGAGCACGGACACGGCTCCCGGTCCCGGCGAGACATAGGCGATCATGCTGCCGTCCGGAGACAGATCGATATTCTCGATGCTCTCGCGCGCTCCGAACATGGCCGCGGCCGGGTTCGTTGCCGCCGCCGGGGCCGCCAGCGCGAGCAGCGACATTCCACCTATATACTTGAATGACTTGGTCATCTTCATCCCCCCTTGATGCGCAGGGTCTAGAGGAAGCTTTTCGGGCGACGCAAGGTGGTGGGAGCCGCAATCGTTGCGCAGGCGTTGTCGGCCTGTCATGAGCGCACGCGCAGCAAAGCCCTCGGAGGACAGGATGAAATTCAGGTTGGTGGCGGCGATGCCGATGCTGTTCGCTACGGCATGCGCGACAACGCCGGGCGAGCAGGGCGGCACGAACATGGCCGCACCAGCGGAGATCTCGGAAGCCACGCTCGCCACTGCGACGCAGATCCTGTCGTCTGACGAATATGAAGGCCGCGCGCCGACCACGCCCGGCGAGGAGAAGACCGTCCGCTACATATCCGAGCGGTTCCAGCAGGCGGGGCTGCGGCCGGGCAATAACGGCAGCTGGTATCAGGAGGTGCCGCTGGTCGAGACCACCGCCACGCCGACGGCGCTGCGCATCACCGGCGGCAGCGGCCCCCTCACCTTCCAGTATCGAACCGACATGGTCGCCAATTCCTATCAGGTGCAGCCGCGGATCAGGCTGGAGAATAGCGACATCGTCTTCGTCGGCTACGGCATCAACGCGCCCGAGCGCGGCTGGAACGACTATGCAGGCCTCGACGTCCGCGGGAAAACCGTGGTCATCCTGGTCAACGATCCGGACTGGCAGACGCAGGAGCTGAAGGGTCCCTTCAACGGCCGCGCGATGACCTATTATGGCCGCTGGACCTACAAATATGAGGAAGCGGCGCGGCAGGGCGCGGCCGCGGCGATCATCGTCCACGAAACCGCGCCGGCGGCCTATGGCTGGAACGTCGTCCAGTCCTCCTGGACGGGCCCCCAGTACAATATGGACGACCCCAACAATCATATGGACCAGTCGAAGGTGATCGGCTGGCTTACTCGCGACGCCGCGGCGAAGCTGTTCGCGAATTCAGGGCTCGACTACGCGCAGCTCAAGGAAGCGGCGAAGCAGAAGGGTTTTCGCGCAGTCCCGCTCAGGAGCAAGGCTTCGGTGTCCCTCACCCAGGCGATCAAGCGGCAGAAGTCGCGTAACGTCGTCGGCCTGCTGCCCGGCAGCACCCGCCCCAACGAATATGTGATCTACACCGCGCACTGGGACCATCTCGGCCGCTGCGACGCTGACAAGAGCGGCGACGACATTTGCAACGGCGCCCTCGACAATGCGACCGGCACGGCCGGGCTCATCGCGCTGGCCGAAGCCCATGCCAAGGCTGGCGCGCCGGACCGCTCGATCATTTTCCTCGCCGTCACCGCCGAGGAATCGGGCCTGCTCGGCTCCCGTTACTATGGCGAGAACCCGATCTACCCGCACGCCCGGACGGTCGGCGGCATCAACATGGACGGGCTCAATGTCGCCGGGAACACGCGCGATCTGATCGTGATCGGCCGCGGCAAGTCGGGCCTCGAGGATTATTTCGAAAGGGCCGCGCGCGACATGAACCTGACGGTCAAGAACGAGCCGACACCCGAGGCCGGCTATTATTACCGCTCCGACCATTTCAGCCTCGCCAAGTTCGGCGTGCCGATGCTCTACGCCGAGGGCGGCGAGGATCTGGTCGAGGGCGGCGTCGCGGCCGGCCGTGCCGCCGCGGAGGATTACCGCGCCAACCGCTACCATCAGCCCAGCGACGAATATGAACCCGACTGGGACTGGTCGGGCGCGATCCGCGACCTCCAGATCTACTACCGCATCGGCCGGGAACTGGCCGAGAGCGACGCCTGGCCCAACTGGCGCGAAGGCGACGAATTCCGCGGCATCCGCGACCGCTCGCGCGCAAGCGTCACGGCGGCACGATGAGCGCACGCCAGCCGCCGGAATGGGCGGAGCATCGCTGGGTGTGGATCGGCTTCCCCAGCCACGCCGATCTGTGGGAGGACGATGTCGAAGCGGCGCGGGAGGAAGTGGCGGCATTCGCGCGTGCGGTTCATGCCGATGGCGCGGGCGAGGAAGTGCGGCTGGTCGTCGCCGATCCCGCCTCCGCGCGCGTTGCCAGGGAAATGGCGCCGTTCGCGACGATCGTGCAGGAGCCGTTCGGCGACATCTGGCTCCGTGACACGGGACCGATCATCCTCAAGGACCGGGGACTGCCTCAGGCGGCCAGCTTCCGCTTCAATGGCTGGGGCGGGAAATACGATCTTGAGGGAGACGATACGATCGGGCTTCGGCTCGCCGAGACCGCCGATCTGGAGGCGGCGCGGCACGACTGGATCCTGGAAGGCGGCGCCATCGACGTCGACGGAACCGGACTGCTCGTGACGACCGAGCAGTGCCTGCTCAATCCAAATCGGAACCCGGACCTCGATCGTCAGGACGTGGAGGCGCGCCTCAAGCAGGGCCTCGGCATCGAGCGCATCCTCTGGCTTGGCGAGGGTCTCCTCAACGACCATACTGACGGTCACGTCGACAATCTCGCCCGCTTCATCGGTGAAGGCCGGCTCGCTCTCCCCGTCGCTGCGGGCGAAGACGATCCGAATGCCCACGTCTACGAGGACGCCCGCCGCCGCGCCGAAGCCTTCGGGCTGGAGGTCGTTCCCCTCCCCTCGCCCGGCCGGGTCGAGCGGGATGGCGAGATCATCCCCGCTTCCTATATGAACTTCTACATCGGCAATGCGGCGGTCGTGGTCCCCCTCTACGGCGCGCCGAACGATGACGCCGCCGTCAAGGCGCTCGGCAAGCTCTTCCCGGGTCGCGAGGCTGTGGGGCTGCGCGCCGACCATGTCCTGACCGGCGGCGGCAGCTTCCATTGCATCAGCCAGCAGGTCCCCAAGTGAGTGAAGTCACCGTCGCCGCCCTCCAGCTCGCTTTCTCGGACGTGGTCGAGGAGAATATCGCTGCGGTCACCGAGCTGGTACGCGAGGCCGCGGGCAAGGGCGCGAAGCTGATCCTGCCGCCCGAATTGTTCGAGGGACATTATTTCTGCCGCACCCAGGATGAGGGGCATTTCACCCGCGCCCTCCCCGCCGGCGAGCATCCGGTCGTGCAGGCGATGCAGAAGCTCGCTGCGGAGCTAGGGGTCTATATCCCGACCAGCTTCTTCGAGGCGGACGGGCATCATCACTACAACAGCCTCGCCATGATCGACGACAAAGGCTCGGTCATGGGCGTCTACCGCAAGAGCCATATCCCCGACGGCCCCGGCTATTCGGAGAAGTTCTACTTCCGCCCCGGCAATACCGGCTTCAAGACCTTCAAGACGCCGTTCGCAACAGTCGGGCCCGCCGTCTGCTGGGACCAATGGTATCCGGAGACCGCGCGCAGCCTGATGCTCGAAGGCGCCGAGATCCTGCTCTTTCCGACCGCGATCGGCACCGAGCCGCACGATCCCGACCTCGACACCAGCCGCCTGTGGCGCCGCGCGATGATCGGCCATGCAGTGTCGAACGTCGTGCCGGTGGTCGCCGCCAACCGCATCGGCACCGAGCATGGCCAGCGCTTCTACGGCCACAGCTTCATCTGCGACCAGCGCGGCGACATGCTTGCCGAATTCGGCGCCACCGAGACCGGCGTCCTCACCGCCACGCTCGACCTGAAGCAGGCCCGCGCCCACCGCGCCGCCTTCGGCTTCTTCCGCGACCGTCGGCCCGAGCTCTACGGCCGCATCACTCAGGACATCTGAGCGCGGAGCTCCAGCGCCCGCGCGAAGACCTGCTCGAACATCGCGGCCGTGAGGCGGTTGGTGTTCTGGTTGTAGCGGGAGCAGTGATAGCTATCGATCAGGAGCCGGCCGTCGGGCAGGCGGTGTTCCGCCAGATGGCCGAAGCGGTAGGCGGAGAGCCGGCCGCCGGCATTGCGTACCACCGCGCCGTGGCCGATCTGCCCCAGCGCCACGAGGATGCGAACGTTCGGCAGGGCACTGAGCGCGCGGTCCAGGTAGGTGCCGGTGCAGGTCGCGATCTCCTGCGGCGTCGGCTTGTTCTGCGGCGGCAGGCATTTGACCGAATTGACGATGGCGACGCCCCTCAGCCGCAGGCTGTCGTCGGGCCGCTCCTCGTACATCCCCTCGGCGAGACCGAACTTCAGCAGAGTCTCGTAGAGCAGAACGCCGGCATAATCACCGGTGAACGGCCGCCCCGTACGGTTGGCGCCGTGCTTGCCGGGCGCGAGGCCGACGATGGTGAGCCATGCATCGGAATCGCCGAAATTGGGCACCGGCGCGTTCCACCAATCCGGATATTCCGCGCGAAGCTCCTCGCGAAAGGCGACCAGACGCGGGCAGAGCGGGCAGTCGCGTGGCGGCTCGACGTGCGGGACGGGGGAGATGGCGGGGAACATCGGCCTCGTCTAAGGCGCGGCCAATGGGCAAGACAAGCTATGCGATCGCGCTCGGCTCCAACCGGAGGAGCCGCCACGGCTCCCCCGCCGCGACGTTGCGCGCGGCGATCGACGCACTCCGACCCAGCGCCGCTTCCGACATTCGCGTCACGCCAGCGCTCGGTCCGGCAGGGCGAAGCTTCGCCAATGCCGTCCTGATCCTCGACAGCGACCACGAACCGCCGGACCTGCTCGCCCGCCTCAAGATTCTGGAGAAGGAATTCGGTCGCCGACCGGGCCGCCGCTGGGGTCCGCGCGTGCTCGATCTCGACATCATCCTCTGGTCGGAGGGCGCGTGGGCCGGGTCGGGCACAATCGTCCCTCACCCTGCCTTCCGGATGCGGCGGTTCGTGCTGGAGCCGCTGGCGGAACTGGTGCCCGACTGGCGCGATCCGGTGAGCGGCCTCGCCGTCCGCCATCTCCTCGCCCGCGCCCGCGCCGCCTCGCCGGTTGACCGGGGCAGCGCCCGGACATAGGGCTCGCCTTGGTCGGGCCCTTAGCTCAGTCGGTAGAGCAACTGACTTTTAATCAGTAGGTCGCTGGTTCGAATCCAGCAGGGCTCACCATCAGGTCCGGAAACGCAGCCTCCCATGAGATTTGCCCGCACTCGCTTCCTGACCGCTCTCGTCGCCCTCGCCGCGATCTGGCTGGCGATGATGCTATGGGGCGGCCCTGACGAAGCCTGGGACCGGCAGGTCTTCGCCGGCATCCATGGCGGCGCGAGCCAGACTGCAGTGGAATGGGCGCGGATCGCGACCCAGCTTGGCGGCTGGATCGTGCTCAGCGCGGTCGGCCTGGCCGCGGTGGTTGTGCTCGCCTTCAAGCGTCGGCGCCGCGCCGCCTTGCTGCTGGTGATGCTGTTCGTCGGCCGGATGGCGGTCGAGCTCCACAAGCTTTTGGCAGGGACGCCGCGCCCGCCGATCGCCGATGAGGTGATGAACGAGGCTTCGCTCTCATTCCCCAGCGGCCATGCCGCCAATTCGATGATCACCTATCTGGCGATCGCGCTGCTGGTGCCGGTCGCGCAGCGCAACCGCGCCATCGCCGTCGTACTCGCCGTCAGCCTCTCCATCGTGATCGGGCTCAGCCGGGTCGTGATCGGCGTCCACTGGCCGAGCGACGTGCTCGGCGGCTGGGCGTTCGGGCTGCTGCTGGTGGTGATCTTCATGCGCCTCGCCAGCGCCCGGCCGGAAGCCGAAGCGGGCGAAGCGAGCAATTCGGCGGAACGCTTGCCACCCTTGCGTCATTTTCCATGGCGAAGGAGACGGCAAGATGACCGACCAGAATGACCGCGGCCAGGAACGCGCCGACACGGCCCGCCGACACGACGACAGCGACATCATCGACAGGGCCGAGGGCGCCCCCAGCCAGAGCGGCTCAAGCGGCCACAATATCAGCCGCGACATCGGTACGCGCGACGAACTGAAGCAGGAAGTCGGCGAAGGCAGCGTCACGCGCGTCCGCGACAGCGATAAGCCCGAGCAGGCGAACCTGCCGCGCTTCAACCAGGGTAGTTCGAAGCTGAATTCGTCCAGCTAGACGCGGCGGAACACGACCGACAGATTGTTGGCCGGCATCTCAACCACGCGGTCGAGCCGAAGCGAGCGCCGCTCTGCCTCGGCCGCGACATCCTCCAGGTCGCGCAGGCCCCATTCGGGATTGCGTCCCTTCAGCGAGCGGTCGAACGCCTCGTTGCTCTCAGCGGTCGGCACGCCGTCGCGACGATAGGCGCCGTAAAGATAGAGTGGAGCGCCGGGCGCGAGCAGCCGCGCCGCACCGTCGAGCAGCCCCAATGTCGCCGCCCACGGGCTGATATGGACCATGTTGATGCAGAGGACCGCGTCGGCGCGCTCCAGTGGCCAGTCAGCGGAGGCGGCGTCGAGCGGCACCGGCGCCAGCAGGTTGGGCAGGCTCTCCGCGCCGCGCCACGCCTCGACCGACCGCAGCGCCACCAGGTCCGCATCGGTCGGCTGCCAGAGCAGATGGGGAAAGGCGCGGGCGAAATGGAGCGCATGCTCGCCGCTGCCGCTGGCGACTTCGACCACCAGCCCCTCGGCCGGAAGCACGTCCCGCAGCACCTCGACGATCGGCGCGGCATTGCGCGCGACGGGCGGTGCGATGCGGCGCTCGTCAGCCACCGCCGCGCCTCCGGCTGAGCCAGAGCGCGCCGAGGATGCCAGTCAGGACTCCAATGGCGGGACCGATCGTGAAGGCGGTCCCCATCGCCGCCGCGCCTTCGAAATCGTGATAGCCGAAGACGTTGGTGGCGGCGATGTAGAGGAGGATGCATACGACCCAGCCGGCCACGGCTCCCCCGAGGAAGCCAAGGACGCCAAGGCAGCCGCGATTCACTCCGCCGCCTGCGCCTGCTCGGGCTCCTTGTAGACCAGCACCGGCTTCCTCGCCGCCAGCGTCTCGTCGAGGCGGCGGCGCGGCGCGTGGACGGGTGCCGCCTTGAGGCTCTGATCGCCCGCCTTCGCTCGCTCCGCCACCGAGCGGAGCGCGCCGATGAACTGGTCGAGCGCCGCCTTGCTCTCCGTCTCGGTCGGCTCGACCAGCATCGCGCCGTGAACGACCAGCGGGAAATACATGGTCATCGGGTGGAAGCCTTCGTCGATCAGGCCCTTGGCGAGATCGAGCGTGGAGAGGCCGCCCTCGAAGCCTTTGTCGCTGAACAGTGCCTCGTGCATGCAGGGGCCGCTGGCGCCGAACGGGGCGTCGAGCACGTCCTCGAGGCTGCGCAGGATGTAGTTGGCGTTGAGAACGGCGTCCTCCGACACCTGCCTGAGCCCGTCGACACCGTGACTGAGGATGTAGGACATGGCGCGGGTGAACATGCCCATCTGGCCGTGGAAGGCGGTCATGCGGCCGAAGCTCGAGCCATGATGCTCGCCCGCCGTCTCCTCCTCGACGAGAGCGAAGTGATCGCCCTGCTTCTCGACGAACGGAAGCGGTGCGAACGGCGTCAGCGCCTCGGAGAAGACAACCGGACCGGAGCCCGGACCGCCGCCACCATGCGGCGTCGAGAAGGTCTTGTGGAGGTTGATGTGCATCGCGTCGATGCCGAGGTCGCCGGGGCGCACGCGGCCGACGATCGCGTTGAAATTGGCACCGTCGCAATAGACCAGGCCGCCCGCCGCATGGACCGCCTCGGAAATCGCGATCATGTCCGGCTCGAACAGGCCGCAGGTATTCGGGTTGGTGATCATCACCGCCGCGACGTCGGGGCCGAGACGATTCTTCAGCGCCTCAAGGTCGACGCGGCCGCGTTCATTGGCAGGGATGTTCTCGACACGGTAGCCGACGAAGGCCGCAGTGGCGGGGTTGGTGCCGTGCGCGCTTTCGGGGACGAGGATGACCTCACGCGCATCGCCGCGCGCTTCCAGCGCGGACCGGATTGCGAGCAGGCCGCACAGCTCGCCATGTGCACCTGCCTTGGGGCTCATCGCGACGGAGTGCATGCCGGTGAGCTTGATCAGCCACTCGCCCAGCATCTCGATCAGCGCCAGCGCGCCCTGGACCGTGTCGACCGGCTGGAGCGGGTGGATGTCGGCGAAGCCGGGCATCCGCGCCACCTTCTCGTTGAGGCGCGGATTATGCTTCATCGTGCATGATCCCAAGGGAAACAGCCCAAGGTCGATTGCATAATTCTGACGGCTGAGGCGGGTATAATGACGCACCGTCTGCGGCTCGGTGAGGCCGGCGAGGCCGATCGGCCGGTTGCGCTCGAGGCCGCCGAGGCGGGTTGCGGCGGAGGGCTTCTCTTCCAGGTCGATGCCGGTCGTGCTGGTGTCGCCAAGCTCGAAGATAAGCGGCTCCTCCAGCATCAGGGCGCGGTTGCCGGTGAAGGTCGCCGGCTCCGCGCCGTCGCTGCCGCCCGCGCCCAGATCGGGCCTCCAGCCACTTGGATTGACGCTCATGCCAAATTCTCCTCGAGCGCGCTCGCCAGCGCCTCGACATCCTGTTCGGTGACGGTTTCGGTGACGGCGACGACGAGGCCGTTCTGAAGGGCTTCAGCGCCCGGATAAAGCCGGCCGAGCGACACCCCGCCGAGCACGCCGCGCTCAGCCATGGCGCGGATGACGGGCCGTGCTTCCTTCGACAGGCGCAGGGTGAACTCGTTAAAGAAGGTATCGCTGACCAGCTCCACACCGGGCACCTGCGCCAGCCGCTCCGCCGCGGCGACGGCCTTGGCGTGGTTCAGCTCGGCAAGTTGCCTCAGGCCCTTCTCGCCCAGCAACGTCATGTGGACGGAGAAGGCGAGCGCGCAGAGGCCGCTGTTGGTGCAGATGTTCGAGGTCGCCTTCTCACGGCGGATATGCTGCTCGCGCGTCGAAAGCGTCAGCACGAAGCCGCGCTTGCCCTCCGCGTCGACCGTTTCGCCGCAGAGGCGCCCCGGCATCTGGCGGACGAACTTCTCCTTGCAGGCGAACAGGCCGACATAGGGACCACCGAAATTGAGGCCGACACCGATCGACTGGCCCTCGCCGACGACGATATCCGCGCCCATCTCGCCGGGCGAACGGATGAGGCCGAGCGCGACCGGCTCCGTCACCACCGCAATCAGCAAGGCGCCATTGGCATGGGCGCGCTCGGCGATCGGGCCGAGGTCGACGATCCGGCCGAGGATGTCGGGATATTGGACGACGACGCAGCTCGTCTCCCCATCGATCGCGGACAGCAAGCGCTCCGCGTCGGTCTCGCCGGTGAGCTCCGGGAGAGTCACGTCGAGCTCGTCGCCGGTGAACCTCGCCATGGTCTTGGCGACCGAAACGTAATGCGGATGCAGCCCCGACGAGAGCAAGGCCTTGCCCCGCCGCGTCACGCGGCGCGCCATGCTGATCGCCTCCCAGCAGGCGGTCGAGCCGTCGTACATGGACGCGTTAGCGACGTCGCAGCCGTAGAGCCGCGCCACCTGAGTCTGGAATTCGAACAAAGCCTGCAGCGTGCCTTGCGCGATCTCGGGCTGATACGGCGTGTAGCTGGTCAGGAACTCGCCACGCTGGATCAGATGATCGACGCTGGCGGGAATGTGGTGCCGATAGGCGCCGCAGCCGAGGAAGAAAGGCACTTCCCCCGCCACCAGATTTTTGCGGGCGAGGCTGCCGAGCTGCCGCTCGACGGACAGTTCGCTGGCATGATCGGCCAGGCCTTCGATCGTGCCGCTGAGCCGCGCCGCCTCGGGCACGTCCACGAACAGATCATCGATCGACCTGGCGCCGACGGCACGCAGCATCTCGCGGCGATCGGCCTCGGCGAGGGGAAGATAACGCATCTAGTGGGGCTTTCTCATCGTGAAGCGGAGGCGGACGTAATCGGCGAACCAGCTGCCGTCCGGGCGCCGGAGGGTGGGAGCGACGCGGTGCTGGACGCCCTCGGCGATGGCGGCACGCTCGCTCTCCGGTACTCCGGCCACGTCCATGAAGCCGGAGCGGAAGGTCATGACCCACGGAACTATGCCGGCGGGGAGATCGGTCTCGCGCGGGATCAGCCGCGCCTCGGCCTCTTCGAAGCCGGCATCGCGATAGACGCGGGTGAATTCGTCGACACCGGCATACCATTGGGGGTCGTCGGCGGGCACGGCGTAGCCACGGGATGCGAGCTCGTCGCGGAGCGCAGTGCGGAGGGTGAGGAGATTGCCCTCCCCGCCCATCTCGCCGACGAAGCGGCCGCCCGCCTTGAGCATCCCGAACACCCCGGTCGCGACCGCAATCGGATCGAGCATCCAGTGGAGGGCCGCATTGGAGAAGGCGGCGTCGAACTCGCCGAAACGCTGCGAGGCTTCGGCAAGGTCAAGCGCCTGCGCGTCCGCCACGAACGCATCGATACCCCGCGCCCGCGCAGCCTCGACCATCTCGGGCGAGGCGTCGAGGCCGATCACCTTCGCGCCCGCCTGCTCGATGAGCACCGTCAGCGCGCCGTCACCGCAGCCGAGATCGAGGATGATCTCGCCGGGCTGCGGCGCCAGCAGGCCGAGCGCCGCCGCACCCAGCGCCGGCACGAAGGCGGCGTTCCGGGCGTAGTCGGCCGGACACCAGCGGGAGGTCGGGTTGAGCGTCACTGGCTGTCGCAGAAGGCCTTGTATTCGTCGGCGCCCATCATCCCGTTCAGCTCGCTATTGTCCGACAGACGGAGCTTGAAGAACCAGCCCTCACCCTCGGCGGCGCTGTTGACCAGCGCCGGATCGTCGACCAGCGCCTGATTGCCTTCGGTGACCTCGCCGCTGACCGGCGCGTAGACGTCGGATGCCGCCTTCACGGACTCGACCACCGCCGCTTCCTTGCCCTTCTGGAGACGGGTGCCTTCCGACGGCACTTCGACGAACACGACGTCGCCGAGCTGCGCCTGCGCGAAGTCGGTGATGCCGACGGTCGCGGTGTCGCCCTCGACGCGGATCCATTCATGTTCCTTGGTGAAATAGGTGCTCATTCAAGCGGCTCCCTTGCGGTGATAGCGGTGAGGGACGAACGGCGACGGCACGACCCGCGCCTGGAAAAGCTTGCCACGCTGCGCGAGCGTGACCTGGGTCCCCGGCGGCGTCATGGCGGCAGGCACATAGGCCATGGCGATGGGTGCCTCCAGCATCGGCGAGAAGCCGCCGCTGGTGACGCGGCCGATCTCATTGCCTTCGCCGTCCACCACCATCGCGCCCTCGCGGACCGGCTGCCGGCCCTCAACTGCCAGACCGACGCGGCGGGCGATCGTTCCCTGTTCGAGCTCGAGCTGGATACGCGGCGCGCCCGGGAAGCCGCCCTCGGCGCGCCGGCGCTTGGAGATGGCGAAAGCGAGGTCCGCCTCGACCGGCGTCGTCTGCTCGTCGAGGTCATGGCCGTAGAGCGGCAGGCCCGCCTCGAGCCGCAGCGAATCGCGGGCGCCGAGACCGATCGGCTTCACCTCCGGCTGCTCGGTGAGCAGGTCGGCGACCTGGGTCACGTCCGTCGCCGCAACGGAGATCTCGAACCCGTCCTCGCCGGTATAGCCCGAGCGGCTGATCCACGCATCGATGCCACCGATCGAGAAGCGGCCGCCGGTCATGAAGCCTAACTCCTGCACCCCCGGCGAAAGGCGGCTCAACGCCTCCACGGCCTTCGGCCCCTGCAGTGCCAGGAGCGCCTGTTCGGTCATGTGCGTCAGCGTCACGCCAGCCGGCAGGCGCTGCTGCAGGTGGGCGATGTCACCTTCCTTGGTGGCGCCGTTCACCACAAGGTAGAAGCTGTCGCCGCGGCGGGTTGCCATCAGGTCGTCGATAATGCCGCCATGGTCGTTGAGCAGCAGCGAATAGCGCAGCCGCCCGTCCTTCAGCAGCGACAGGTCGGCGGGCAGCAGGCTCTCCAGCGCGGCATCGAGGTTGCTGCCGCTGATCGTAAGCTGGCCCATATGGCTGACGTCGAACAGGCCGGCCGACTCGCGCGTCCAGCGATGCTCGGCGATGATCCCCTCATATTGGATCGGCATCTGATAGCCGGCGAACGGCACCATGCGGGCACCCTTCGCGCGATGCCACTGGTCGAGGGGAAGTGTCTTCTCGGCGTCGCTCATTCCAGTCTCCACAAGGCGCCCCGGCCAGGCCTCACGGCCTGCAAGTTCCGGAACCCCCTCTGTCACTGGACCTGAGAGCTTTCGCGCGCCGTGCGACCGGCGGGCTTACCCCTTCGGTGGGATGCGCTGAGGCACCCGCTTTCCAGAGTGTCTTGGCGCCCGCGCGGTCCTTTTGCCTGAGAGATTCCGGGGCGGTTGCTCCTTCGGCGCCGGCGGCTTTGAACCCGCCAAACTCTCCCGCGCGATCACCCGGCTCGCGCCGGCGACGCGGCCGCTCTGAGCCGAGCGGCCGGCCAAGTCAACGCGCTTAACGCGTCGCGTTGTAGGCGAGCTGCTCCGGCGTCAGCTGGAAGCCGACCAGCACCTCGAAGGTGGCACGCTGGACGGCGGCGCGCACGGTGGGATCGGAGAGCGGATCGATCGCCGCGTCGGCATCGCCGGGCTTGCGGTCGCGAGTGACGCGGCGGCGGACGTCTTCCGGCAGGGTCGCTGCGGAGCGAAGCACCTGCGTGCTCGTCGCGCCGGACGTGCTCGCACGGATCTGGCCGTCGGCAAAGCGGAGGCCGACGCGCCCCAGGCGTTTGGCGACGACGTTGCTGCCGCCCTGCACTACGCTCGCGAAATATTCGAGCACCACTTCCCGGTCGCCGCGGGGATCGCGGCGCTGCCCGTGAACGTCGAAGCTCACGCTGGTGATCACATATTCGCCGCTGTCGTCGCAGGTGGAGCGGATATTCGTGATGTTGGCGACGACGTCGATCGCATTGGCGTCGCGGCTGTCCGCCGGATTGAACAGGGTGATGTCGCCAGTGGCCGCGGGAATGGCGACGGAGGGACAAGCCGTGCGGGTCGTGATGATGCCGAGACCGGTGATCTCGCCTTGGCGGCTGCAGCCCAGGAGAACCAACGGAAGAAGCGCGGCGACGGCCGCTTTGGACTTGAACACAGGCACGGATCCCCGATCTTGCAGAAGACGTTCGCCGGCCTAGCCGACGGGCGGGATCATAGGAAGCGCCTTTCACCCGGGCAAGCAATCCGGTAAGGCCGCGGCCGGGCGGCACAGGCGCTTTTCGGCGCGGCAAGATACTGGGACTTATGAGCTTCAAGCCACCATTGAACCTGCTGATCGCGGCGCCGCGCGGCTTCTGCGCAGGCGTCGATCGGGCAATCCATATCGTCGAGCTGGCGCTGCAGCGCTACGGCGCGCCCGTCTATGTCCGCCACGAGATCGTCCACAACAAGTTCGTCGTCGACAATCTGAAGGCCAAGGGCGCGGTGTTCGTGTCGGAGCTGGACGAGGTGCCGGACGGCGTGCCCGTCGTCTTCTCCGCCCATGGTGTGCCGAAGTCCGTGCCGGCGAGCGCCGAGGCGCGGGGCCTCTCCTATCTCGACGCCACCTGCCCGCTGGTCTCGAAGGTCCACCGCCAGGCGGAACGGCTTGTCGAGGGCGGGCGGCACATCCTCTTCATCGGTCATGCCGGCCATCCGGAAGTGATCGGCACGTTCGGTCAGGTTCCGAACGGGCAGATGACATTGATCGAGACGGCCGAAGACGCCGAGACCATTCAACCAGCCGACGCGGAAAATCTGGCGTTCCTGACCCAAACCACACTCTCGGTCGACGACACGATCGAGATCATATCCATCCTCCAGCGCCGATTTCCGACCATCAAAGGGCCGCGCGGCGAGGACATCTGCTACGCCACGTCCAATCGCCAAGCCGCGGTCAAGGACATCGCCAGTCGCTGCGACGCGATACTCGTAATCGGGGCGCCGAACAGCTCCAATTCTGTCCGCCTGGTCGAGGTGGCTGAGCGCGAGGGCGTGCGCGCCCGGCTGGTCGGCCGCGCTACCGACATCGACCTTGACTGGCTCGAAGGCGTCGAAACCCTCGGCCTGACCGCCGGCGCCTCCGCGCCGGAGGTGCTCGTGCGCGAGGTCGTCGATCTGCTCCGGGCCCATTACGACGTGACCGAGGTGCCCGTCGAAGGCGTCGAGGAACGGATGGTCTTCAAGCTGCCGCGCGGCCTCGAAGCGGCCTGACCCCTGTCCACGTCTCCCGATTTGACGCGCGTCGAGATCTTCACCGACGGCGCCTGCAAGGGCAATCCCGGGCCCGGCGGCTGGGGCGCTGTGGTGCGCTCCGGCGCGCATGAAAAGGAGCTGTCCGGCGGCGAGGCGCTCACCACTAACAACCGCATGGAGCTGCTCGCGGCGATCCGGGCGCTGGAGGCGCTGAAGCGGCCCTGCGCCGTCACGCTCACCACCGACAGCAATTATGTAAAGGACGGCATCACAAAGTGGATCTTCGGCTGGCAGAAGAATGGCTGGAAGACCGCCGACAGGAAGCCGGTCAAGAATGCGGAGCTGTGGCAGGAACTGCTCGAGGCGGCCCGCCCCCACCGGATTGAGTGGCGCTGGGTGAAGGGCCATGCCGGACATGCGGAAAATGAACGCGCGGACCAGCTCGCCTGCTCGGCTGCGGCTCAGTTCGTAAAGCGGGTTACAAGGTAAGGCGAGGGGCTGATCCCGGCGATCATCGGATCGGGTTCCGTATCGCGCAACAAGGCCGCCGCGAGCTTGGCCGCCGCCGGAGCGGTCTGGATGCCGAAGCCGCCCTGCCCCGCGCACCAGAAGAAGTCGCGCCGTTCGTCGGCAAAACCGTAGACCGGCAGCCGGTCCGGCGCGAAGCTGCGCAAGCCGGCCCAGCTATGTTCGACGCGCTCGACGCGCCAGTCGACGATCATCGAGAGCCGGTCGATCGCCAGCGCCACGTCATATTCCTCCGCAGCCGAATCGCACGGTTCGCAGGGCGTCTCGTCGTGCGGACTGAGCCAGAGGCGACCCCCCGCTTCCGGTTTGAAATAAAAGCGACCGAGCGCGTCGATCACTAAAGGCAGATCCGCCGGTGCCGGAGGATCGACCCTGAGCTGCGCGATCGTGCGCCGATAGGGACGCACGCCCACCGGAGCCTCACCGGCCAGCATGGCGACACCGTCCGCCCAAGCCCCCGCGGCATTGACGAGGATCGCGGCCTGCACGTCGCCCTGCGTGGTTGCTAGCGCCCAACCGCCGGCTGTTCGCCGCGCACCTTCTAGCCGTGTGTCGAGCAGGAGTTGCGCCCCTGACCCGCGCGCTGCCTTCAGGTAAGCCTGGTGCAGGGCGGCGACGTCGATATCCGCGCAGCTCGCCTCGTACACGCAGTGAGACCAGCCCGGCCTGATGCCAGGGATGCGCCGCTCCAGCTCCGGCCTGCCGAAGCGCCGCAGCTCTACCGATCCCTCGAACTCCCGGAGCATCGCATCAAGCACCGCCTTCCCTTCATCCTCGGCCACGAGGATCGCCCCTCGCGGCTGCAGGAAGGCTCGGTCGGAGAAGCTTACCGAGGGAGCCTTGAGGAAACCCTCAGACGCGCTCGTGAGCGGCTGGATCAGCGGCCCGCCATAGGTTTCGGACCAGAAGGCGGCCGACCGGCCGGTCGCATGATAACCGGCATGGCTCTCCGCCTCGATCATGATCACCGACAGATGCGGCGCCAGCTCGGCGGCGAGGCTCGCTCCGGCCATGCCGGCGCCGACGATCGCGACATCGGCCTTCATGCAGGCGCGTGCGCGTCGAGGAAAGCGTCGATCCGGCCGAGCGCCTCGAGCCGGACGGCGTCGCTTTCGCGCAGCAGTTCGTGCGCGGCATCCTTGAACATCAGCAGCTCTGCCTTCGGCAGCAGCGCTGCGGCGCGGCGGATTGCACGCGGATCGACCAGCCGGTCGCGATCGGTGCCGAGCAGCAGCAGCGGAATGTCGACCTGCTTCAGCGTGGCTCCGTCGTGGCGGGCCGTGGAGCGGAAGGCGGCGTCCAGCCAGCCCCAGCTTGGCGGGCCGAGGTGGAAGCCCGGCTCCCGCTCCTTCCACCAGGTCTCGTCTGCAAAGCGCTGATCGCAATGGGTGAGGTTCGCCTGACGGATCCGGCCCTTCTCCGCCAGCGCGCCGCGCTCGCCCCAGACCCGCAGATCGGGTCCCGCCGCGGCGGCGCAGCGGGCCACCAGTTTTCCCAGCGGGTGCGGCAGGGGGGAGCTGTTGACCGCCAGCATCGGTGCGACCAGCACCGCAGCCGCGAGCGCCGGCCTCCGCTCAGCCAAGATGCGCAGCAGGAGGTGCCCGCCCATCGAGTGCCCGATCGCGACATGCGGCCCGGGCGTGCTGGCGATCACGCTCTCGATCAGCTCCCCGCCATCCCTCACCAGCGGGTCGAAATCCCTGAAATTGCCGCCGACGATGGTGCCCCGCGAATGGCCCTGCCCGCGCCAGTCGAAGGAGGTGACGTTCCAGCCCTGTGCGTGCCAGTGGCCGAGCGGCTCCAAGTATTTCTCGATGAAGTCGGCGCGTCCGCCGGCGAAGATCAGATTGCCCCGCGCCTCCCCGTCCGCAGGCTGCGGCCAGTCCATGCGGCGGAGGCTCCAGCCGTCGGATGCCGTCCAGCTCGAGAAGGCCGCTCCCGCCGGATGTGCCCGTCGGTCGTGGTTAATCACTTGCATCTGAGCCGGTTACGGTTTGGCAAGTAACCAAGTCTAGTAGCACTTCCCATGCAGGGGGTTCTCGCCAATCTTTTCGTCGCCGTGCTGGCCGCGATGCTGATCGTCGCGGCGACGGGCGACGTGCGTTCCCGCCGGATCCCCAACTGGCTGAACCTTGCCATCGCGCTCACCGCCATCCCCTTCTGGTGGATGTCGGGGCTCTCGCTGTGGCCTGACGTCGCGACCCAAGTCGCGATCGCTGCCGGCGTGTTCGTCGTCTTCGCCATCCTCTTCCACCTTGGAATGATGGGCGGCGGCGACGTCAAGCTGCTTACCGCGCTTGCGCTCTGGCTGCCGCTTGGCGCGCTGGTGAAGCTGCTGGTGATCATGAGCCTCGCGGGCGGCGTGCTGACCTTGGTCATGCTGGTCCGCCGGCGGCGTGCCAGCAGCGAGGAAAAAACGGAAGTTCCGTACGGCGTGGCAATCGCCTTCGCCGGACTGTGGCTGATTGGCGAACGATATCTTTACCAATTTGGATGATGACTAGGCCGGGTTTCGATCTGAGCCCGACGGGAGGCGACACGCGTCATGGATGTTAGAAAGCTCATGCTGTTGATCGGCGCGCTCGTCATTGCGGTGATCACCGCCGTGATGGCGAAGAACATGTTCTCGGGATCGAGCGCACCGCAGGCTGCGGCGACTCCGGTCGTGGAAATGGGCCCCGAAGTGCTCGTCGCGACCCGCAGCCTCCCCGTCGGCACCATCATCGATGCCGAGGCGCTGCGCTACCAGCCCTGGCCGAAGGAGCTCGTCCAGCAGGCCTACTTCCTGAAGGGCGGCGCGCCGGCAGCCGAAGGCGAGCCCGAAGCGAAGCCGGTCGATCCCACCGAGTTGCTCGGCGCGGTCGTCCGCAACGAGGTCACCGCCGGCCAGCCGCTCACCCAGGGCTCGCTGATCAAGCCGGGTGAGCGTGGCTTCCTTGCGGCGGCGCTTGGCCCGGGCATGCGCGCCGTGACGGTCGCGGTCTCCGCCACCAGCGGTGTCGCCGGCTTCATCTTCCCGGGCGACCGGGTCGACGTCATGCTGACCCAGGAGGTAGCGGGCGAAGGCACGCCGCTGAAGGTCACCGAGACGATCCTGCGCAATGTCCGCGTGCTTGCGGTCGACCAGCGCACCTATGCGATGGGCCCCGACGGCAAGCCGCAATTCGGCAAGTCCAAGACCGTGACCTTCGAGGCGACCCCCAAGATCGCCGAGAAGATCCAGGTTGCCCAGACGATCGGCGCGCTGTCGCTGTCGCTGCGCTCGATCGCCGACAATACGGCCGAGCTCGAGCGGGCGATCGCGTCCGGTGAGGTCGACGTTCCGGAAGGCGACGATCCCGCCGCCGAGCGCCGCATGATGCTGGCAGTCGCCGCCAAGCCGGTCGACTCCAACACGACCTACACGGTCGGCGCCGACGTCTCGCGCTTCCAGCGGGCCAGCGTCCCCCGTGCCGCCAAGCCGCAGCAGAATGCCGGCGATCCGCTGAGCGCCGCTGCGATGCTGGCTGCGCTTGCCGGCCGCGATCCGAATGCCGCCAAGGCCGAATCACGCCCGACGGGTCCGGTGGTTCGGGTCGCCCGCGGCAACAATGTCACCGTCGTTCCGGTGGGAGCCAAGTAAGATGAGCAAGACCAAGTTCACCACGCGCATGACGCTCGGCACGGCAATGGCCGCGCTGATCGCTGCCAGCCTCGGCGCCGCGGCTCCCGCGCCCGCCCTGGCCCAGCCGGCCGGTGCCTCGAAGCCGACCAACGATGTCGCGCTTTCGGCCGGCACCGGGCGCCTGATCCAGCTCGACGGCGCGATGAGCGACCTGTTCGTCGCCAATGACGGCATCGCCGACGTCCAGGTGCGATCGAGCAACCAGATCTACATCTTCGGCAAGGCGCCGGGCGAGACCACCATCTACGCCACCAACAAGGCCGGCCGGGTGCTCTATTCCGCCAACGTACGGGTCGGGACCAACATCGGCTCGATCGACGAGATGCTGAGCCTGGCGATGCCGGATGCCCGCATCCAGGCGACGCCGATGAACGGCATAGTACTGCTTACCGGCACCGTCGCCGCGCCGCAGGACGTCGAGGAAGCCAATCGCCTCGTTCAGGCCTTCGTCGGCACCGGCACCCAGGTGGTCAGCCGCCTCAAGACGGCGACTCCGCTGCAGGTGATGCTCAAGGTCAAGATCGCGGAGGTCAGCCGCAGCCTGATCCGCAATATCGGTGTCAACCTGCTGACCAAGGATACCACGGGAGGCTTCACCTTTGGCATCGGATCGGGACGCAATCCGGGCAAGCTCAGCGCGGAAGACCTGGCGGGCTTTCCGAATGCCCTGATCCCACTGCCCGGCGGCGGCTATATTGAAGGTCCCTACGACCCTTCGACCGGGACGTTTGTGAACCCGCGCGGCACGTCCGTGGCTGAGATTCAAAAGGGCCCCGGCACTACCCTGGGCCTTGCCGGCCGGCTGCTGGGCCTCGATATCCTTGCGGCCATCGACCTGGCGGAGAATGGCAATCTCGCGACCACGCTTGCGGAACCAACGCTGACGGCATTGTCGGGGGAAACCGCCAGCTTCCTCGCGGGCGGTGAATTCCCGATCCCGATTTCCAACGGAATCAACGGCCTTGCCATCGAGTATAAGCAGTTCGGTGTCAGCCTGGCGTTCACGCCGGTCGTGCTGGAAGGCGGCCGCATCTCGATGAGGGTTCGGCCGGAAGTGTCCGAACTGTCGGCTGCCAATGGCATCACGCTAAACGGCTTCAACATACCCGGCCTCTCGACCCGTCGAACGGAGACCACGGTCGAGCTCGGTTCTGGTCAGAGCTTTATGATCGGCGGCCTCATGCGCAACAACTCCGCCAACGGCGTCGAGAAGGCTCCCTTCCTGGGCGATCTTCCGATCCTCGGCACGTTGTTCCGCTCCAAGGCGTTCCGAAAGGACGAATCCGAGCTGGTGATCGTCGTGACGCCGTATCTGGTGAAGCCGGTGAGCGCGGATAAGATTTCGCTTCCGACCGACGGCTTCCGGCAGTCCAACGACTCCCAGTCGCTGTTCCTCGATCAGCGGGAGGACGGCCGAACCGGCGAGCGTCGCCCGGGACCGACCGTGGCGCCGCCGCACGCGGTGAACCCCGGCATGGGCTCGATCGGCAGTGCCGAACTCCCGCAGCCGGCTGCGCCGGCGCCGGTCAAGCAGGCGGCGCTGCCCGCCCGTGCTGCCGCGGCCGCCAAACCCTCTGCCCAGCCCGGCTTCAGCTTCTGATGCGCGCACGAAAGGAAAGCATGACCATGACACGCTTCACATCCTCGGCCGCGCTGGTTGCGATCACCCTCGGGCTCAGCGCCTGCGGGCCCGAGACCAACCGCCTGACGCCGGTCAGCAATCCGTCGCTAACCTCGGTCAGCCAGCCGGTCGTGCAACGGACCGACTTCGTGCTCGACCTCGCCGGCTCGGGCAGCGGCGTTCCGGCTTCCGAAAAGGCCCGGCTTGCCGATTGGTTCGACAGCCTCCGGGTCAGCTACGGCGACCGCGTCTATGTGGAGACCGCCGGATATGACGACGCGCAGAGCCGCGCCGACATCGCCGAGGTGGCAGGAGATTACGGTCTGCTGCTGAACGAGGGCGCGCCTCTATCGGCAGGTTCTGCGGCGCCTGGAATGGTGCGGGTGATCGTCAGCCGTACGATTGCTACGGTTCCGGGCTGTCCCATCTGGGAGGACGAGATGGTCGGCGCCCCCGAGGGCACCAGCAGCAACTATGGCTGCGCGACGAACTCGAATCTGGCCGCGATGATCGCCGATCCGAACGATCTGGTGCTCGGCCAGTCCGGGACGAGTCCGCGAGAGAATGTCCAGGGCTCGAAAGCGATAAGGCTCTATCGCGACCGCGCGCCGACGGGCGCTGCTCCCCTCAAAGCTGAAAAGACAGGTGGCTGATAATGAACGCGCCGTTTCATGCCATGCGGGGCTCCGCTTCGCTTCGTGACCCCTTCAGCGCCTATGTGTGCGACGACGCCACGGCGGAGATCCTCCGTCCGATCGCGGTCGAGCATGGCTGGGCGCCCGAGAAGGTCAACAAGGGCGGGCTGCGCAACGCGGTCCAGTCGCTATCGGTCTCGGCCAGTCCGAACATCCTGTTCGTCGACCTGTCTGAGTCGGGCGATCCGCTGAACGACATCAACGCGCTCGCCGAGGTTTGCGAGCCCGGCACGGTGGTGATCGCCGCAGGCCAGGTGAACGACGTCCGCCTCTACCGCGATCTCGTCGCCTCCGGTATCCAGGACTATCTGCTGAAGCCGTTCACGGCCGACCAGGTCCGCGACGCGTTCGTCCAGGCGCAGATGACGATCTCTGGTCCGCGCGTGAATGAGCCGTCGATCGAGCGTCCGCACGTCATGGCCGCCGTGATCGGCGTCCGCGGCGGCGTCGGCGCCTCGACCGTCGCAACCTCGCTCGCCTGGATGATGGGCGACAAGGCGGGCCGCTCCACGGCCCTGCTCGACCTCGACGTCCATTTCGGCACCGGCGCGCTGTCGCTCGATCTCGAGCCCGGCCGCGGCCTCACCGACGCGATCGAGAATCCGAGCCGCATCGACGGTCTGTTCATCGAACGCGCCATGGTCCGGGCCAACGACAAGCTCTGCGTGCTGTCGGCCGAAGCGCCGATCAACCAGCCGCTGCTGACCGACGGCTCAGCCTACTTCCAGCTCCAGGAGGAGATGCGGGGCGCGTTCGAGACGACCATCATCGACCTGCCGCGGCCGATGCTGGTCCAGCACCCGCACCTGGTGCACGATGCGCATGTCGCGATCGTGGTCGTGGAGCTCACCCTCGCCGCCACCCGCGATGCGATCCGCATCCTAAGCTGGCTCAAGGCCAACGCGCCGCAGTCGCGCGTGATCGTCGTCGCCAACAAGGTCGCGCCGGCTGCGCAGCAGGAGATCAGCCGCGCCGAGTTCGAGAAGTCTATAGAGCGCAAGATCGACGTGATCATCCCGCTCGACCTCAAGTCGGCGGCACAGTCGGCCAAGCTCGGCCAGCCGCTCGCCAAGACGGCGGCCGGCGCCAAGGTCGGTCAGCCGATGGGCCAGCTCGTGACGATGACCGTCTCCGCGGTCGACGGTTCGACCGAGGGCGGCGACGTCGCCGGGGCCGACACGTCGCTGCTCGGCAAGTTCGGCAATCTGAAGTCGCTGTTGGCCAAGAAGCCGAAGTCGGCGGACGCCTGAGCCTCGCCGAAAGGCGAAGCTCGGCCGCCGGCGCGGCAGCGAAGACGTGGTGAGGGTTAGGATCAAATGCCGACATTGCCGATATTGATCATCGCTGCGGGAGTGCTCGGCGTCCTGGTCGTGCTCTATGCCGCCATGATCGGCCCCTCGCCCGCAAAGGCGCGGAGCCGCCGCATCGAGTCCCTGCGCGAGCGCCACAGCAAGTCCAGCGAGGTCGCGACGCAGGCGCAGATGAAACGTATTCTGGCCAATCGCGGCACCAGGATGGACGGCTTCGCCCAGCGCTTCATTCCCAATCCCGCCTTGCTGCGCAGCCGCATCGAGCGCACCGGGCGGAGCTGGAGCCTCGCTCAATATCTGATGGTCTCGGTGACGCTGGCGGTGGTAGCCGCGGGTCTGCTGCTGGCCAACGGCCTGCCCTTCCTGCTGGCCGCCTTCCTCGGCCTGTTCCTCGGCGCAGCGCTTCCGCACTTCACGCTCGGCATCCTCATCAAGCGCCGCATCACCAAGTTTACCGCGCGCTTTCCCGACGCCATCGAGCTGATGGTCCGCGGCCTGCGTTCGGGCCTGCCTATTTCGGAGACGATCGGCATCGTGGCGAGCGAGATACCGGGCCCCATCCAGGTTGAGTTCCAGACGGTGTCGGACAAGATGAAGATCGGCCGCACCATGGAAGCCGCGCTCCAGGAGACGGCCGACAGGCTCGGGACACCAGAATTCCAGTTCTTCGTGATCACGCTCGCGATCCAGCGGGAGACCGGCGGCAACCTTGCCGAGACGCTCTCCAATCTCGCCGACGTGCTGAGGAAGCGCGCGCAGATGAAGCTGAAGATCAAGGCGATGTCGTCGGAATCGAAGGCGTCCGCCTATATCATCGGCGCCCTGCCCTTCATCGTGTTCGGCCTCATCTACTCGATCAATCCGGAATATATGGGCGACTTCTTCGTCGATCAGCGGCTGATCATCGCCGGCCTCGGCGGCATGTTCTGGATGGCGATCGGGGCCGGGATCATGGCCAAGATGATCAATTTCGAGATCTGAGCGGAGAGCATCGATCATGACACCCCCCGCTTCCGGCCCGACCATCCTCGGCATCGACGTCGTCATGGTGGCGACCGTCCTCTCGGCCGTCGCGACCATGGCCGTGCTCGTCGCCATCTATGCGGCGACCACAGTGCGCGACCCGATGGCGAAACGCGTCAAGGCGCTGAACGAACGGCGCGAGCAGCTCAAGGCCGGCATCGTTGCCTCGACCTCGAAGCGCCGCAGGAAGATCAGCAACAAGAACGAGGCCGCCGACAAGGTCCGGAGCCTGCTGAGCTCGTTCAAGATGCTCCAGGACGAGCAGGTCGAGAAGGCGCAGATCAAGCTGCTCCAGGCCGGCATCCGCTCCAAGGACCTCGCCTTCGTCGTCATCTTCGCCCGCTTCGTGCTGCCGCTGGTGTTCGGCAGCGTGATGATCGTCGGCGTCTACCTGCTCGACTGGTTTCCGGAATGGACAGCGTTCAAGCGCTACATGCTGGTCGCCGGCACCTTGGTTCTGTCCTACAAGGCGCCCGACATCTGGCTGAAGAACAAGATCCAGAAGCGCACCCACGCGATCCGCAAGGGCCTCCCCGACGCGCTCGACCTGCTGGTCATCTGCGCCGAGGCCGGCCTCACCGTCGACGCCGCCTTCAGCCGCGTCGCCAAGGAACTCGGCAAGGCCTATCCGGAGCTCGGGGACGAGTTCGCCTTGACCTCGATCGAGCTGGGCTTCCTCACTGACCGTCGCAGCGCGTTCGAGAACCTTGCCACCCGCATCGACCTCGACTCGATCCGCGGCGTCGTGACGACGATGATCCAGACCGAGAAATACGGCACCCCGCTGGCCAGCGCGCTGCGCGTGCTTTCGGCCGAGTTCCGCAACGAGCGCATGATGCGCGCCGAGGAGAAGGCGGCGCGGCTGCCGGCGATCATGACGGTGCCGCTGATCCTGTTCATCCTTCCGGTGCTGTTCGTGGTGATCCTCGGTCCTGCGGCCTGCGACATCTCCGACACGCTGATGAAGAGCTAACGGGGAACCGGCCGGGCCGCTCGTTCATTCAGGAGGCGAAACGTCTTCTGTGAGGAGTGCGCCCGGTGGCCCCTTTCCTTCCTGAGCAATACATCATCCTGGCGCTGATCTTCGTGCTGGGCCTGGTGCTCGGCATGTTCCTGTTCTCGGGCGGCAAGTGGAAGCGCCGCTACAAGGAGGAGGCGCGGCTCCGCGCCGACCTCGAGGCCGAGAATGCGCGGCTGCGGAAGGACCATGCCGAGGCGGACTCCCTGCACCGGGCGGCGATCCGGAATCCCGTGAGAGATCCCGCACATCGCAATCCTCTCTAGCGCGCCCTCAGCGCCGCCTGCGCCGCCGCCAGCCTCGCGATCGGCACCCGGTAAGGTGACGCGCTGACATAATCGAGGCCGGCGGCTTCGCAGAAGGCGATCGACGCGGGGTCGCCGCCATGCTCGCCGCAGATGCCGAGCTTGAGGCCGGGCTTCGTCGCCCGTCCGCGCTCCTTCGCCAACCGGATCAGCTCGCCGACGCCCTCGATGTCGAGGCTGACGAACGGGTCGCGCTCGTAAATGCCCTTTTCGACATAGAAGGTGAGGAAGCGGCCGGCATCGTCGCGACTGACGCCCAGCGTGGTCTGGGTGAGGTCATTGGTGCCGAAGCTGAAGAAGTCAGCTTCTTCAGCAATGCTCCCAGCCATCAAGGCTGCGCGAGGGAGTTCAATCATTGTGCCCACTGAGTAGTCGGGCTGATACCGATACTCATGCTCTTTGATGACAGCGCTGTATGTCTCAACGATCAATTCACGGATTAGCGCAAGTTCCTTGCGAGTACCGACCAGAGGCACCATGATCTCGGCTTTAGGCGCCAATCCTTCGGCTTCGACGGAAATCGCCGCCTCGAAGATGGCGCGCGCCTGGACCTCGTAGATTTCGGGATAGGTGATACCGAGCCGGCAGCCGCGGTGGCCGAGCATCGGGTTGAGCTCATGGAGGTCGGAGACACGGCTCTTGACCTTGTCCACCGTGGAGCCGGCGGCCTCCGCGACCGAGGCGAACTCCTCCTCGCTGTGCGGCAGGAATTCGTGGAGCGGCGGGTCGAGCAGGCGGATGGTGACGGGGAGGCCCGCCATGATGCGGAAGATCTCCTCGAAGTCGCTGCGCTGGGCCGGGAGCAATTTGGCGAGCGCGGCGCGGCGGCCCTTCTCGTCCTCGGCGAGGATCATCTGGCGGACGTTGGCGATGCGCTCGGCGTCGAAGAACATATGTTCGGTGCGGCACAGGCCGATGCCCTCGGCGCCGAACTCGCGCGCCGTGCGGCAGTCGTTGGGGGTCTCGGCATTGGTGCGGACCTTGAGGCGGCGGACCTTGTCGGCCCATTGCATGAGCGTGCCGAAATCACCGACCAGCTCCGGCTGAATGGTGGGGACAACGCCAAGCATCACCTCGCCGGTCGAGCCGTCGATGGTGATGGTCTCGTCTTCACGCACGACGATGTCGCCGACGCGCATCGACCGCGCCTTGTAGTCGATCGAGATGCCGCCGGCGCCGCTGACGCAGGGGCGGCCCATGCCACGCGCGACGACCGCGGCGTGGCTGGTCATGCCGCCGCGGGCGGTGAGGATGCCGCGGGCGGCGTGCATGCCGTGAATGTCCTCGGGACTGGTCTCGATGCGGACCAGGATCACCTTCTCGCCCAAAGCGGCGTAGCGCTCGGCCGTGTCGGCATCGAAGACGGCGACGCCGCAGGCCGCGCCGGGCGAGGCGGGCAGGCCCTTGGCGATCACCCGGCGCGGCGCCTTGGGATCGAGGGTCGGGTGGAGGAGCTGGTCGAGCGCAGACGGATCGACGCGCAGCACCGCCTCTTCCTGTGTGATGAGGCCTTCCTCGGCCATGTCGACCGCGATCTTGAGCGCCGCCTTGGCGGTGCGCTTGCCGCTGCGGGTCTGCAGCATCCAGAGTGTACCGCGCTCGACGGTAAACTCGATGTCCTGCATGTCGCGATAGTGGCGCTCGAGCAGGTCGAAGACGCGGGCGAGCTCGGCATAAACGTCGGGGAGCGACTCCTCCATCGAGGCGGCCTTCGCCCCTGCGCGTTCGCGGGCGGCGCGCGTCAGATATTGCGGGGTGCGGATGCCGGCGACGACGTCCTCGCCCTGGGCGTTGATCAGATACTCGCCATAATAAGCATGCTCGCCGGTCGAGGGATCGCGGGTGAAGGCGACGCCGGTCGCGGACGTGTCTCCCATATTGCCGAACACCATCGCCTGGACGTTGACGGCAGTGCCCCAGTCGGCCGGGATATTGTTGAGGCGGCGGTAGACCTTGGCGCGCTCCGACTGCCAGGAGCCGAAGACGGCGCCGATCGCGCCCCAGAGCTGCTCGTGCACGTCCTGCGGGAAAGGCCGGCCCCAGAGCTCCTCGACCAGCTCCTTGTAGCGGCGGACAAGGGTTTCCCAGTCGGCGGCTTCCAAATCGGTGTCGAGGTGGACGCCCTTGTCCTCCTTGGCGATCTCCAGCGCATCCTCGAAGGCGCCGTGGTCGAGGCCGAGGACGACGTCCGAATACATCTGGATGAAGCGGCGATAGCTGTCCCAGGCGAAGCGCGGATCGCCGGAGGTGGCGACGAGGCCGGCGACGGTCTCGTCGTTGAGACCGAGGTTGAGCACCGTGTCCATCATGCCGGGCATGGAGACGCGGGCGCCTGAGCGGACCGAGACGAGAAGCGGATCGGCAGCGTTGCCGAAGCTCTTGCCGGTGATGCCCTCAATATGGGCGATGCCTTCGCTGACCTCTGCGCGCAGGCTGTCGGGGAAGCTCTCGCCTTCCTCATAATAGCGCGTGCACATCTCGGTGGAGATAGTGAAGCCCGGCGGGACCGGCAGGCCGATCGAGGCCATTTCGGCAAGATTCGCGCCCTTGCCGCCGAGCAGGGTCTTGTCACCCTGACCGCCGTCGGAAACGCCTCCTCCGAAGCGGTAGACGTATTGAGTCATCGTCAGCATTCGCCCCTGTTCCCGGCCCTAAAGCTTACAAAGCTGACACGTGCCATCTGTGTTGTCGGCTTCGCCCCATCAGCCCTCGATCCGCGAGAAATCCGCGACCTGATGAACGGCATCGCGCATACGTGCGAGGAGGTCCAGCCGGGCTTCGCGCTTGTCCGCTTCCGGGTCATTGACCGTCACCTTCTCGAAGAACGCATCGACCGGCGCCCGCAGGGATGCGAGCGCAGCCATCGCGCCCTGGAAATCCTCCGCCTCGATCGCGGCACGGGCGCGCGGCTCGGCAGCGTCGAGGGCGGCGATCAGGGCAGCTTCCTCGGGAAGCGGCGTGTAGGAAAGCGATTTCTTCGGGCTCTCCGCCTGCTGCGGAGGGGCAGATTGCCACCCCTCCTTCTTGAGGATGTTGGCGGCGCGCTTGTAGCCGGCGAGGAGATCGGCGCCCTCCGGCGTCTCGACAAAGGATTGCAGCGCCTTCACGCGGGCGAGCAGGCGGACGAGATCGTCCTCGCCTCCGAGCGCGAACACCGCGTCGATCAGGTCGTGGCGGACGCCGGCTTCGCGCTGCTGGACTTTAAGGCGGTCTATCACGAAGGAATTCAGTGTATTTGGCGCCTCGTCGATCCCCACCTGAACGGCAGCGCTCATGTGTAGGAACGAACTGATTACATCGTTTGTGATGCCGTAATCGTCCTGATCGGGACGATCAGGATATCGATACAGGCTACACGCGTCTGCGACTTCGAACCCGAGACTCGGGACGAGCATCGCACGGACAACAGATTGATAGGTTCCCGACGCCGCTTCCCGAAATATGCCAATCCAGCTCAGGCGAAGCTCGTTCTTGATGACCAAAGAGATAAGAGCGAGCATCGCCCGTCGCAGTGCGAAAGGATCTTTTGAGCCGGTCGGAAGCTCGTTGATCACGAAGAAGGCAGCTAGGGTATCCAGCTTGTCCGCCAAACTCACCGCCACCGTCACCGGTGTGGTCGGCACCTCGTCACCCTGGCCGACCGGCTTGTAGTGATCGCGGATGGCGTCGGCGACTTCTTGCGGGTGGCCTTGGGCGCGGGCGAGGTAGCCGCCGATGATGCCCTGGAGCTCGGGGAACTCGCCGACCATGCCAGTGACGAGGTCCGCCTTGCAGAGGCGGGCGGCGGTTTCGGCGAGGGTGGCGAGATCGCTCCCCTCCCGCTCGCGGGAGGGGTTGGGGGAGGGATTGTTGGCGCCATGCCCGGCCTCGACAGGCCCTCCCCTCTGATCCCCACCCGCGAGCGGGAGGGGAGGTTTTACGATGCCTTCTTTGACCAGCCACCGCGCCAGTTTGGCGACCCGCTCCACCTTGTCGGCGACGGTGCCAAGCTTTTCGTGGAAGACGATTTGGCCGAGCTTCTTGGCCTGCTCCTCGAGCGGGATCTTGAGGTCCTGCTCCCAGAAGAATTTGGCGTCGGCGAGGCGGGCGGCGAGGACCTTGCGGTTGCCGGCGACGATCGCTTCGCCGCCGTCGGCGGCTTCGATGTTGGCGGTGCAGATGAAGTTGGGGGCCAGATTGCCCGCCGCGTCTGTGCAGGCGAAATATTTCTGGTTGGTGCGCATGGTGAGCTGGATCACCTCGCGCGGGACATCGAGGAAGCTTGGATCGAAGCTGCCGAGCAGCGGCACCGGCCATTCGGTGAGGCCGGCATTTTCCGTCACCAGGCCTTCGTCGAGAACGAGGCGAAGGCCGGCCTCGGCTGCCAGGGCCTCGGCGCGATTGCGGATGATGCGGGCGCGTTCCTTTGCGTCGACGATGACGTGGCAGGCGCGGAGCTTTTCGACATAGTCGTTGGCGCTGCCGATGGTTATGATGCCGGGATGGTGGAAGCGGTGGCCGACCGTAGCGGCGCCCGAACGGACGTCGCCGATCTCAAAGTCGACGATCTCCTCGCCCAGCAAGGCGACAATGCCTTGCAGGGGGCGGACCCAGCGCAGGGACTCGGAGGCGAACGAGGCGGCGCCCCAGCGCATCGACTTGGGCCAGGGGAAGGCGCGGACGATGGCGGGGATCGCCTCGGCGAGCACGGAGGCAGTGGTGCGGCCGGGCTTTTCCGATGTGGCAAAGAAGACGCCGTCGCGTTCCTCGAGCTGATCGCGCGTGAGGCCGGTCTTGCGCAGGAATCCTTCGAGCGCCTGGGGCGGCGCGCTGGTGCGGGGGCCCTTCAGCTCCTCACGGACGGGGTCGGTCTGCTCCGGAAGGCCGCGGGCGATGAGGATGAGGCGGCGGGGGGTGGCGTAGGTTTCGACGCCCTGGCTGGAGAGGCCCGCCTGCGCGAGCTGCTCAGCGAACAGGCGGGCAAGATCGGCCTCCGCCTTCGCCTGCATTCGGGCGGGGATTTCCTCGGAGAGCAATTCAAGAAGGAAGTCAGCCATCAGGCTGCCCACCCGTTCTTGCTCATCCAGGCGGCGCAGGCGCCTTTGGCAAGGTCGCGGACGCGGCCGATATAAGCCTGCCGTTCGGCCACGGAGATGACGCCGCGGGCCTGGAGCGTGTTGAAGATGTGGCTGGCCTTGATCGCCTGGTCGTAGGCCGGCAGCGGGAGGCCGGCGTCGATGCAGCGCTTCGCTTCCTCGGCGGCGTCCTTGAAGCGGCGGAAGAGGCTGTCGGTATCGGCGACCTCGAAATTATAGGCGCTGAATTCGACCTCGTTGGCGTGGAAGACGTCGCCATAGGTGACGCCCTCATCATTGAAGGCGAGATCGTAGACGCTGTCGACGCCCTGGATATACATGGCGAGCCGTTCGAGGCCGTAGGTGAGCTCGCCCGCGACCGGCCTGCAGTCGAAGCCGCCGACCTGCTGGAAATAGGTGAACTGGGTCACCTCCATGCCGTCGCACCAGACCTCCCAGCCAAGCCCCCAGGCGCCGAGCGTCGGGCTTTCCCAATCGTCCTCGACGAAGCGGATGTCATGCTTGGTGAAGTCGATGCCGATGGCGGCGAGGCTGCCGAGATAGAGCGCCTGGAGGTCCGGCGGGCTCGGCTTCAGGATCACCTGATATTGGTAATAGTGACCGAGGCGGTTGGGGTTCTCGCCGTAGCGGCCGTCGGTCGGGCGGCGCGAAGGCTGAACATAGGCGGCTTTCCACGGATTGGGGCCGAGCGCGCGCAGGGTCGTCGCCGGGTGGAAGGTGCCGGCGCCCATCTCGAGATCATAGGGCTGGAGGATCACGCAGCCCTGCGCGCTCCAATAATCGTGGAGCGTCAGGATGAGCCGTTGGAAGCTGAGCGGCTGGGAAGCCAAGAACGTGCCCTTCGCACATGCACCAGGAGAGAAGCCGCTTTGGCGCAGGGTCCGGCGGCGGTCAAGCAAGCGGCAGGCGCTTTCGCTTGATCAGCTTTCGCTGACACTATGTCATGCTTGCTTGACATGTCCACCGAATCGCCTATGTAAAGCTTACTTGACATGAGGTCAGGTGTTGATGACAAGGAGGAATGAGCGATGAACATGATCTTGAGCCGGATCGGCATACTGGTCGCGGCTGTCTTGGTGGCGAGCCTTTCGGTGACGAGCGCGGTCGGGCCGGCCGTCCAGACGTCGGTGCTGGCCTGAACCGCTCCCTGAGCAAAGGAGCGGCGACATGGATGCGCTGGCCGTGAGGAACAGGCTGAAGGTGCTGCGGGCCGAACGCGACTGGAGCCAGGCACAGCTGGGCGAGAGGCTCGGCGTGTCGCGCCAGGCGGTGAACGCGATCGAAACCGGAAAATACGATCCCTCGCTCCCGCTCGCATTCAAGCTGGCCCGGCTTTTCAGCTTGAAAATAGAGGATATTTTCGATGATGGTGAAGGTGATGAAAGCCGTGACTGAGCCCGAGGCGATCGCCGCCCGCCCCTCGCGCGCCTTGCGTCGCGCCGCCCTCGGCACGGGAGCGCTCTTTTTCGCCGCGGTTGCGGTCGGCGTGGTGATCGCATCGATCGACCACGGCCACGGTCTAACCGGGCGGCATGGCGCGATCGTGGGCGTGCTCCTGGCGATGGCGGCGGGCTGCCTCTGGTTCCTGCTGCGCGATATGCGTGCGCCGACCGGTGAGGAGCCGCTCACGCGGCAGGAGCGGATGAACCGCAATCTGCTTATCGCGAGCGGGCTGCTCGGCGGCGTCACCGGTGCCGTGCTGATGATCGCCAGTCGGGAGACGGATCCGGGCGCGATCCTCAGCAACGCGCCCCTGCCCCCGGCGTTGGCGCTCGCCATCGTGCTCATCCTGGGCGTCGCCCTGCCGGTGATCGGCTACTTCTGGCACAAGACCGTCGATGAGCAGGAGGCCGACGCCTACAAGACCGGCGCTCTCTACGGTTTCTACGTCTACGGCATCGGCGCGCCTTTGTGGTGGTTCGCCGCCCGCGGCGGACTGCTGCCCCCGCCCGATGGCGTCATCATCTACTACGCGACCCTGCTCGTGGTCGGCGTGGTGTGGATGTGGAAGAAATATGGCTGAGCGAAATGCCGCCGGCCTCTCATGAAAACGATCGACATCAACATTTTGAAGGATTGGAGACTGAAATGAAGAAAGCCCTGCTTGCCGCCGCCCTCGCCACCGCCGCCTCGGGCGCCTTCGCCCAGGCGCCGGCCGCCGCGCCGAAGCCCGACGCCGATCCGGCGATGTGGGTTGTGAAGGACGCCGACACGACCATCTACCTGTTCGGCACCTTCCACGGACTGGACGGCAAGACCGAGTGGTTCAACGACGAGGTCAAGACCGCGTTCGACGCCAGCCAGGAAGTGGTGGTCGAGGCGATCCTGCCGGAGGACCAGGCGGCGATGCAGCCGCTGATCATCAAATATGCGGTCGACGCCTCGGGCAAGACGCTGACCAGCAAGCTGCCGGCCGCGACCAAGACCAAATATGAGAAGGCGATGACCACCATCGGCATCCCCGCTCAGGCGTTCGAACCGCTGGAGCCCTGGTTCGTGACGATGGCAATCACCGCGGTGGCGGGGCAGAAGCTCGGCCTCAAGCCGGAATTCGGCGCCGACATGACCGTCATCAAGGCCGCCAAGGCATCAGGCAAGAAGGTGCATGAGCTCGAGGGTGCCGAGTGGCAGCTGTCGCTGTTCGACAAGATGCCGGAGGACAAGCAGATCGTGCAATTGGACCAGACGCTCGACCAGGTCGACAAGATGGGGCCGCAGCTCACCGAGATGCTCGGCTATTGGTCGAGCGGCAATGTCGACGCGCTCGCCAAGATGATGAACACCGGCGTCGACGAGACGCCCGAGCTCTACAAGATGATCTTCTCCGACCGCAACGCCACCTGGGCGGAGTGGATCGGCAAGCGCATGGACCAGCCGGGCACCGTCTTCATGGCGGTCGGCGCAGGCCACCTCGCGGGCAAGGACAGCGTCCAGGACCTGCTGGCGAAGAAGGGCCTCAAGTCCGAGAAGGTGAAGGGCTAAGCCGCCCTTCCCTCTCATCTGAAGCAATCGAAGCCCCTCCCCTCGCCGGGAGGGGCTTTTGCGTTGCCTTCGGGCCACCCCTCCCCTATAGGCGCCGCTTCCCCGCACATGGTCATCCCTGGAGGCGTGCGCGGCGGATGTTCAACTCTCGTATTCTGGAGACATGCACATGAGCGAACAGCTTACGCTGTCGGCCGAGACGCGCGACCGGGCAGGCAAGGGAGCCTCCCGTGCGATCCGTCGTGAAGGCCGCGTCCCCGCCGTCATTTACGGCGACCGTCAGGAACCCCTCGCCATCCACCTCGAGGAGAAGGGCCTGATGAAGATGCTTCACACCGGCCACTTCATGAACTCGGTGGTGATGATCGACTGCAACGGATCGACCACCCGCACGCTTCCCAAGGACGTGCAGTTCCACCCGGTGACCGATCGCCCGCTGCATGTCGATTTCCTGCGCATCGCCGAGCATGCTCAGGTGCACGTCAACGTGCCGATCCGCTTCGTCGATGAGGAAGAGTCGCGCGGCATCAAGCGCGGCGGCGTGCTGAACGCGGTCCGCCACGAGCTCGAGCTGGTCTGCGATGCGGCCGAGATCCCCGACGACATCGAGATCAGCCTTGCCGGCCTCGACATCGGCGATTCGCTGCACATCTCGGCAGTGACCCTGCCCAAGGGCGCGGCCTCGGCGATCACCGACCGGGACTTCACGATCGCGACCATCGTCGCCCCGTCGGGCATGTCGTCGAGCGCCGAAGGCGGCGAGCAGTCGGCTCCGGCCGATGCCGTCCCGACCGTCGGCGAAGGCGAAGGCGACGAGGCCGCCGAAGGCTGATGTCCTTCTTCCGCTGGCTCGGTTCCTTCCTCGGCCCCAAGGCCGTCGAGGTGCCGGGCCAGCCCCTCGACGCCCCCGAGGCGTCGGACTGGGATCTCGAACTCGTGCAGATCTGGGTCGGCCTCGGCAATCCGGGCGCGCAATATGCGATGCACCGGCACAATGTCGGCTTCATGGCCGTGGACGCCATCGCCGAGATACACCGGTTCGAACCGCCGAAGAAAAGCTTCCACGGCTGGGCGCAGCAGGGCCGCATCGGTTCCTCGCGCATCCTGCTGCTCAAGCCAGCCACCTTCATGAACGATAGCGGCCGCGCCGTCCGTGCGGCGATGGACTTCTTCAAGAAGGACGTCGGCGACGTCACGATCTTCCACGACGAGCTCGACCTCGCCCCGTTCAAGGTGAAGGTGAAGGTGGGTGGCGGCACCGCCGGCCATAACGGGCTGCGCTCCACCGAAGCGCATATCGGCAACGCCTTCCGCCGCGTCCGCATCGGCATCGGCCATCCCGGCCACAAGGACCGGGTGACGGGCCACGTGCTCGGCAATTACGCCAAGGCGGAGACGGACGACGTCGCCAGCATGCTGGGCGCCATCGCTGCGGAGGCAAGCTGGCTGGCGCAGGGCGACGACGCGCGCTTCATGAACGAAGTCGCGTTGAGGCTGCAGGATTGAAGATGGAGCCCGCGGACGCATTCGCCGGTTGACCTGAAGCGAACCGTCCTCGAAAGGAGGGGTGCGACGCAGGGCTTTCAGATCGAGGGATGAAGACGACCCTGGGCCCTGCGCCGCATTCACAGATACGCGGAACTTCGCTGGTCAGGCTCGCCCTGTTCTGCAAATCGACCTGAACAGTCGACAAAGCGTTTTGTCGAAAGCGTCGACTTCCGAATTCTCCGCTCACACGCCCGTGAAAGCTGATCCCCGTCCGCTGTCGGCTCGTCCCTGCCTGTGCTAGGCGGCGGCGCAGCAACCGGAGGACGGACGATGGTGGACCCGGACATCGAGGAAATCGACGGCGCCTGCCATTGCGGGACGGTGCGCTTCCGTGTCCGGCTGACGGACGGCCTGCGCTCCGCCCGGCGTTGCACCTGCTCCTATTGCAGAATGCGGGGCGCGGTCGCGGTGTCGGCCGATATCGGCGGCATCGACATCCTCGCGGGACACGAGGCGCTGCACGTCTACAAATTCAACACCGACACGGCGAAGCATTATTTCTGCTCCACCTGCGGCATCTACACCCACCACCAGCGCCGATCGAACCCAAACCAATATGGGGTTAACGTCGCCTGTCTGGAGGGCGTCAGCCCGTTCGACTTCGAGGAGGTGGTCGTGATGGATGGGGAGCGGCACCCTTCCGATACCGGCACCGCGCATGTGGCAGGCGTGCTGCGCTACCAGCGGACGCCTGCCGCGTGAGCACGCGATCGCTGTTCACGACGCTTTTCTACGAGGGAGAGCTGGGTGACCCTGCGCTGCTGGCGGAGTTGGAGGAAGCGTGCCTCGCCCTGGCGGAGGAGGACGAGGCCGGGCGGCGCTGGTCGCGGGCGCACGGCTATCGCGGCTTTACGTCCTATGCGTCGCTCAACGACCTGCCGAGCCGCGATCCCCGCTTCGCCGACCTCGCACGGCTGCTCGGCCGTCATGTCGCGGCGTTCGCTAAAGACTGTGCGATGGATCTCGGCGGCCGGCGGCTGAAGCTGGACAGCCTGTGGGTCAACGTCCTGAAGCTTGGCGGCGCGCATAGCGGGCATATCCACCCGCACAGCGTCGTCTCCGGCACCGTCTATGTCGCGGTGCCGCCGGGATCGGGTGCGCTGAAGCTCGAGGATCCGCGCCTGCCGATGATGATGGCGGCCCCTCCCCGTCTGAAGGAGGCGCCGGAGGAACTCCAGACTTTCGTCTATGCCGAGCCGGCGCCGGGCACGGTCTTCCTGTGGGAGAGCTGGCTCCGCCACGAAGTCGTGCCCGGCACCGGCAAGGGTGACCGGATCAGCGTAAGCTTCAACTACCGGCTGTAAGGATCAGGCGACTGCGAGACCGGCGCTCCTGCGGCGCCGGGCGGAGCGCATGGCGCCGCCGACCAGGCCGAAGCCGCCGATCATCATCGCCCAGGTGGCGGGCTCGGGTACGGCGGACTGGATCGGCGCAGCGCCGAACGTGACCGTGGCGAACCCGCTGGAGGCGCCGGTCGTCTGCTTGAGCGAGAACCTGAACAGGCCCGTCGGCGTAATCGTGGCGCGATCCATGCCGATGAGTTTGTTCGGCGACGCGAAGATCTGGGTCGCGCTGAAGTCTTCGATCACGTTGGCCGTGGCGGGGTTGTCGTCGAAATCCAGCCCGGAAATCTCGTAGACGATGTCGCCGATCGAGAAGTTGCCGCTGACCACGTCGAAGAGCACCTGGTTGGCGGTGACGTCGATGCTGAAGAAGTTGTCGCTATATTCCGGTGTGGCGCCGACTGTCGTCGTGACGGTCTTGAAGACGGAATTACCGCCCTGAAGGCGCTTGATGGTGACATTGTCGCCGATAAAGGTCGCCGCGGACGCAGGCGCAGCGGTGACGGTCGCCAGCGCCGCAGCCGCGACGCAAGCCAGTTTCTTCACGAACATCAATTCCCCCCATGATGTGGAAGCCTCGACCGGGGATCCGGGCGAGCACGGGAGGCGCTCTGCGCAGACCAGGGGAGAAACGGGTGGAGAAAACGACGAAGATGTCGCTCCCCGCGACGAGCCTGCCGCAGGCTCAACGGCTCGTTAGGGACAGGTTCCCTGCTGGCGCGCGCGGCTGCGACTGGCTAGGGGAGCGGCCGTCACAGCCAAGGTAAGGACAAGATGGGTTTTCGTTGCGGGATCGTGGGGCTGCCGAACGTAGGCAAGTCGACCCTGTTCAATGCGCTGACCGAGACGGCGGCGGCGCAGGCGGCGAATTATCCCTTCTGCACGATCGAGCCCAACGTGGGCCGCGTCGCGGTGCCGGACCCGCGGCTGAAGCGGATCGCGGACATCGCCAAGAGCGCGAACGTGATAGAGACGCAGCTCGAATTCGTCGACATTGCCGGGCTGGTGCGCGGCGCTTCAACCGGCGAAGGGCTCGGCAACCAGTTCCTCGGCAACATTCGTGAAGTGGACGCGATCGTCCATGTGCTCCGCTGCTTCGAGGAAGGCGACGTGACCCACGTTGAGGGGCGCGTGGACCCTATCGCCGATGCAGAGACGGTCGAGACGGAGCTGATGCTGGCCGACCTCGACAGCCTCGAGAAGCGCGTGCCGGCGCTGTCCAAAAAGGCGCAGCAGGGCGACAAGGAAGCGAAGGTGCAAGCGTCGGTGCTCGGCCAGGCGCTGGAACTGCTGCGCGCCTCGAAGCCGGCGCGGCTGACTGAGCCGAAAGACGCCGAGGAGAAGGTTGCGCTGGAGCGCGCTCAATTGCTGACCGCCAAGCCCGTCCTCTATGTCTGCAATGTCGATGAGAGCGACGCGGCTTCGGGCAACGCTCACAGTGCGCGCGTGTTCGAGAAGGCCGCGGCGGAGGGCGCCAAGGCGGTCATCATTTCCGCGGCGATCGAAGCCGAGATCGCGACCATGCCGGCGGAGGATCGCGCCGACTTCCTGAAGGATCTGGGGCTGGAGGAGACCGGCCTCAGCCGCATCATCCGCGCCGGCTACGATCTGCTGCACCTCATCACCTTCTTCACCGCTGGCCCCAAGGAAGCGCGGGCCTGGACGGTCGAAAAAGGATCGAAGGCGCCTCAGGCCGCCGGCGTGATCCACTCGGACTTCGAGCGCGGCTTCATCCGCGCCGAGACGATCGCCTTCGACGACTTCGTCCAGTGCGGCGGCGAAAGCGGCGCGCGCGACGCCGGCAAGCTCAGGTCCGAAGGCAAGGAATATGTCACCAAGGACGGCGACGTGATGCTGTTCCGCTTCAACGTTTGAAAAGAGCCTCGGCGGCGGCTTCTCTGCGAATTGAATGTGCTGCTCTTACGGCACCCGCTTCAAGTCCAGGTCGTGGAAGTCGTAGCTGAAGTCGGCGAGCGGTGAGAGCGCCTTCATCCTGATGCCGGTGACGGCGCCGTTATCGACGACGAAGGTGACGATCGCATCCTCCCCCGCGCCTTTCTTCCAGCGGGTGCGGAAGGCGTCGGGCCCCCAGGGTTCGAGCGGGCCCCTGAACACCGGGGTGCGAGTGAAGTCGATGGCGAGGCGGCCGCCGCGCTCGGTGACGACGACGTCGCCATACCAGGGGTCGCGGTAGCGGCCGGCATAACGGGCAAGCGGCAGCGACGGTCCGCCGGGCGGCGCCTTCACATCGCCTGAGGCGACCAGCTCGCGCGCCTCGGCCTCGCGCGCATCGATCGCCCGGCGCGTGATCGCAATCCAGTCGAGCGGCGGCGCGCCGGCGAGATGGTCCAGCAAGGCGTAGCGGAGATAGGAGATCGGCACGCCGTCTTCGGTGTTCGACCACACGGCGAGACCGATGCCCTGCTCCGGCAACAGGGCGGTCTGGGTGATCTGCCCGCTGAGTCCGCCGGAATGATGGATGAGGCGGCGGCCGCGATAATCCTGGACGAACCAGCCGAGCGCATAGCCCTGGAGAACAGGGCGAACCGGATTGGTCTCGGTCGGGCCGGTGGTGCTGGTGGTGATCACCTGCGGCGTCCACATCTCGCCCGACTGCGCTTCGCTCCAGAGGCGCGGCCCGCCCGGCGCCTGGCCCTTGCCGAGCTGGGTGCGCAGCCACGGCACGGCATCGGTGACGCTCGCCTGGATGGCTCCGGCGGCGCCGATCACGCTCGACTCGTCGGCTTCGACCACGGCCAAGGGTCCCAAACCGCGCAGTGGGGGTCCGAGCCGAGCATGGCGGCCGACGATGTTACGGGTCTTCACCAACGGCAGATTGGCGACGGCGTCGGCCATGCCGAGGGGGCGGAAGATGCGGCGGGTGACGAACTCCTCCCAGCCGAGGCCGGACATGCGCTCGACCAGGATACCAGCGACGACGTAGAGGATGTTGTCATAGGCGTAGCCCGAGCGGAAACCGCGGGCGAGCTTCAGGTGCGGCAGGGCGCGGAGCAGCTCTTCGGGCGTGCGGTCGCTCTTCGGGAATTGCATGAGGTCCCCGGCGCCGAGCGCTAGGCCGCTGCGATGGACGAGCAGGTCGCGCACCGTCATCATCTTGCTGACGGCGGGATCGGACATTGCGAAATCCGGCATGTAGCGAAACACCGGCTCGTCCCAGGCGAGCTTCCCCTCCTCCACCAGCATCGCGAGCGCGGCCGCGGTGAAGGCTTTAGTGTTCGACGCGATGCCGAACAGGCTGTGTTCGTCGACCCGCTCCGGCCGGCCGAGCGTCCGCACGCCGTAGCCGCGAGTGAAGGCGGGCTGGTCCGGACGCACGATGGCGATGCCGATGCCTGGAATTTCGAACGTGCTCATGAAGCGGGCGACGATGGCGTCGACCGCGGCATCGGCAGATGGCTGCGCCCAGGCGGGCAAGGCGGCGACGGCAACGCCGCTCACGCCCAGAGCCAGCGCACCGCGCCGGCTGATCGTCACTTGTCCCGTCATGCAACCCCCCCGTTTCGGCGAGGATGCAACGACAGGCGCGCGAGCACAATGCCCGCGCGCCCTGGTTCGTCTTCAGTTTAGGTCAGGCGGCGGCGTGACCGATCACGGCGACGGCGTCATGGTCGAGGCCGCGAAGCCACCCGCCATGCACGCCGATCGTGAGCGCCACCGCAAGCGCGGCCGCGGCGACTCGCCGCGACAACAGGCCCTGCTTGCTGGTCATAATCCCGGCTCCTTTTGCCGGGCCGTCCTAGCCGACAGAAGTTAACGGGCCGTAAGCATCTATCTCGTTGCGGCGCCGAGGATTAATTGCGGCGTGCGTCCGGATAGGTACTCAGATCGAGATATTCGACGCGCGCTCTGGGCGAGCGCTGGGCGATGCGAGTGCCGGCCCGGGTCTCGAAGCCCGCGGTATAGGTGTAGCGCTCCAGTCGGTAGATCGGAGTGCCTTCCGCAGGAGAGGAATAGACGCGCCCCGCTAACGACTTGAGCAAGGGAGTGGCCCAGTCGGTGGGGCCGTCCTTGCGCAGGATCTCGACCTCGGTGACGCGGCCGTCCGCCTGCACCCAGAAGCCGACGTCGATCCACTTGTCCTCGAAATTGCCGGACGCGCGCTTGAGCACGTTGCCCCTCATCGCGTCGACTTCCTGATTGTCGTTCAGGCCCGGCAGCTCCTGCTGCGCCAGCTGATAGGGTGGCGCATAGAGGAGCGACGGCGTCTTGCCCATGACGCCGGAGAGCTCACGCATCAGTGCAGCGGCCTCGGCCTCGTTGCCCTCACGCAGCGCGAGCCGGGCCAGCATCGCCTTGGCGGTGACCGCAGCGATCCGCTCTTCCGGGACTTGAGATGAAGCGAAGCGCTGGAGCCGCGCCTTCACCGACGCGTTGTTCACCGGGAGTTGCCTGGCCGCCCCGCCCCGCATCTCAGCCAGAATTGCCCGTACCTCGGCGAGCGCCGCGATATCCGGGCGCCCTGCCTGCCGCGCATCCTCGGCAAGTTCGTCATATTCGCGTATCGCCCTCTCGTAGCCGTCGAGGCGCGCCTTCATCGATGCGATCTCCATCCGGGCGCCGAACAGGCGGGCGTCCGCGGGCGGCAGGCCTGCCTTCAGCGAACGCAGGATATTGATCGTCGAGATGCGGTAATCCTGGTCGAAGCCGAGGTGGCTCGCGAGCAACGCATTGGCGCGATAAAGGTCGGAGACCGGCTCCGGATAGCGCTTTGCCTCGTCGCTATTGCGCCCGAGCGAGCGCTTGAGGGTGGTGCGCGCAGCGGCATAGTCGCCGGCGATCATCTGGTTCTCGGCATGGGCGATGCTCGCGTCGATGTCCTCGTTGACCGGGCACTTTCGTGCGAGACAGGCCTTCAGGGCCGCTTCGGTATCGGCGAGCCTCCGGCCGGTGACGACGATCGCCCCCGTCTCGGCCGATTGCGGCGCCTGAGGCGGTGGCGCGGCGGCGATCAGGGCGGTCAGCAAGAGGATGCTCATCGTCTCTTCCCTCTGTTTTCCAGCAGCCTATGCCCGTTCGATCCGGCTGCCAAGACGCGCTTGTCCGCGCGCCCGACTTCGCGCATCGCAGCGCAGACTGACGGGCGTGAGGTGTCGATGATCTATCTCGAGGATCTGGTTGTGGGCGGCAGGAGCAGCTTCGGCCGCTATGAGGTGACGCGCGAGGAGGTGCTGGAGTTCGCGCGCAAATATGACGCGCAGCCCTTCCACTTGTCCGATGAAGCGGCCGCGCAGACCCATTTCGGACGGCTGGCGGCGAGCGGCTGGCACACCTGCGCGATGACGATGGCGATGCTCGTCGAGAATATGGGGCACGAACCGCAAGCCGGGCTAGGATCGCCTGGCGTCGACGAACTGCGGTGGCTGAAGCCGGTTTTTCCGGGCGACACGTTGCGGTGCGAGACCGAGATATTGGAAGTGACGCCCTCGCGCAGCAAGCCGGACATCGGCTCCTTCCGCTCGAATGTGACCACCTATAACCAGCGTGACGAGCCGGTGCTGCGCTTCACCTCGATCGTGCTGATGCGGCGCCGGCCACAATAAGAAAGCGCGCCCGCATCCGCGGGCGCCTCCTTCTTTCAAGGCTTGGATCAGTCGTTGCGGGCGCGGCGGCGCTCCTGGCGAACCGCCTGACGCTGCTGGCGCCGTTCGAGCCGCATCTGCTGGCGCTGCGGATTGGCGACGCCGGTGCCCGGCCGATCGCGCAGGTCGCGGCGGAACTCGCGGCGATCCTGCCGTCGGTCCTGCCGGAACTCGCGGCGGTCGGTGCGGCGCTCATCGCGATATTGCTCGCGGGTCAGCTCGCCGCTGCGGAAGCGCTGGAGATTCTCGCGCTGCTCACGATTGTAGGCGCGGGTGTCCTGGCGGCCTTCGCGCTGGAAGCGGCGATAGTCGCGCGCGTCCTCGCGGTCGCGGATGCGGTAGTTGCGGCCTTCGAAGTAGCGCCGCTGATTGTCGTTCCAGCGATGGCGGCGGCCACCCCGATCGAAGACGTAGATGCCGTAGCCCGGATAATAGAAGTTGTTGTACCAAAGGCCGGAATAGCCAGGCCGGTAGCCGTAGCCCCCGTAGCCGCCATAGCCGCCATAGCCGCCATAGCCGCGATAGGCATAACGGTCGTAGCCGCCATAATAGCTGTCATAATAGGGGTCGTAATAGCCGGGGCTGCCATAGCCGACGGAAAGGCCGCCATAGCCGTAGCCATCGTCATAGCCGGTGCAGGCGCTGAGGCCGACGGCGGCGGCGAGGGCAAGGGCGGCGGTACGGAAACGGGGCATAAACATCGCGACTCTCCCGAGAATCCAGTGTGATAGGAGGAGACTCCGCCCAATGGCGTGAACGGCGTCTGAACCGTTAACACGCTGTAAACATTCGAGGTTAATGAAGGTTCCTGACGCGGAATGATCGTGGGGTCGGCGCGCCAGCCAAAGAAAAGGGCGCCGCGGCTTTGCCCCGGCGCCCCCTTGGTCCAGATGGGCGGGCTAGATCAGCCCGCGATACCCTCGTCGCGCTTGGCGGCGTCGCTCCTGGCGATGTTCTCGGGCTCCAGCGGCCCCGCGATACGCACCTTGCGCTCCTTCACCGAGCCCCAGATGTTCTTGTAAGCGAGGTAAGCGAGGATCGTCGCGATGGTGAGGAAGATCAGCACCGCGATACCGGTCCGGTTACGGTTCTCTAGCCGCGGCTCGGCCGTCCAGGCGAGGAAGGCGGAGACGTCCTTCGCCATCTGGTCGACCGTCGGATTGGTGCCGTCGGCATAAGTGACCTGACCGTCCGCGGTGAGGGGCGGCGGCATGGCGAGGTTGAGGTTCGGGAAGTAGGGATTGTAATAGAGCCCCTGCCCCGGCCGGCTCTCGGCAGGCAGGTTTGCCGGCGGCTGACGATAACCGGTCAGCAGCGAATAGACATAGGCCGGGCCGTCGTGGCGCGCCTTGGTGATGAGCGCGAGATCCGGCGGCAGCGCATTGTTGTTGGCGGCGCGGGCGGCGACCTCGTTGGCATAGGGGCTCGGGAAGCGGTCGGCCGGGATCGCCTTGCGGGTCGCGGCCTCGCCCGTGTCCGGATTGATCGAGGGAACCTCGATCTGCCACTGATCGGCGATCGCCTTCACCTCGGCCTCGGAATAGCCGAGCTCCTCGAGGTTGCGGAAGGAGACGTAGGTCAGGCCGTGGCAGGCCGCGCAGACCTCCTTGTAGACCTGAAAGCCGCGCTGGAGCTGCGCCCGGTCATATTTGCCGAACGGCCCGTTGAAGGAGAAGGAGGCCTCCTTCGGATGCTCATGGAAGCGGTGCTCGACCGTCTCCTCGTGCGGCTCCGACACATAGGTGATCGCGCCCCAGAGCAAAGACCAGGCGGCGACGCCGACAAAGCCCAATCCGACGAGAATGGAAATGAGACGAACCATGTCGGACTTTCCTTATTCGGCCGGCGCCACGCGCGAGCCGCCGCCCGCCGGAACGCCATAGGGCGCAGCTTCCTCAGCCTCGCCGTGCAGCACGCTTTCCGAGATCGAATTCGGCAGCGGCAGCGTCTTCTCGAACTTCGAGACGATCGGCAGGATGATGAGGAAGTGCGCGAAATAGTAGATGGTCGCGAGCTGCGAGATCATCACGTACGGTTCTTCGGCCGGGGCGCCGCCGACATAGCCGAGGATCAGCACGTCGATGACGAGGATCCAGAAGAACTGCTTGAAGCGCGGCCGGTAGCTGCCCGAGCGGACCGGCGACCGGTCGATCCAAGGCAGGAAGAAGAGCAAGAGGATCGCGGCGAACATCGCCAGCACGCCCCAAAGCTTGGCCGGCAGGATGAAATCGACGGTGAAGGCGCGCAGGATCGCGTAGAAGGGCCAGAAATACCATTCGGGCACGATATGCGCCGGCGTCGAGAGCGGATTGGCCGGAATGTAATTGTCGGCGTGGCCGAGATAGTTCGGCGCAAAGAACAGGACGAGGCTGAAGGCGATCAGGAAGATGCCCGCGCCGAAGCCGTCCTTGGCCGTGTAATAGGGATGGAAGGGGATCGTGTCCTGCGCCGTCTTGACGTCGACCCCGGTCGGATTGCCCGAGCCCGGGATGTGCAGCGCCCAGATGTGGAGGATGATCACCGCGGCGATCACGAACGGCAGCAGATAGTGAAGCGAGAAGAAGCGGTTGAGCGCCGCCTGGTCCGGCGCGAAGCCGCCCAGCAGCCAGGTCTGGATCGGCTCGCCGACCAGCGGGATGGCGCCGAACAGGCCGGTGATCACCTTGGCGCCCCAGAAGCTCATCTGTCCCCAGGGGAGGACGTAGCCCATGAAGGCGGTCGCCATCATGAGCAAGAAGATGACGAGGCCGAGCATCCAGACCAGCTCGCGCGGCGCCTTGTAGGAGCCGTAATAGAGGCCGCGGAAGATGTGGATGTAGGTGACGATGAAGAAGAAGCTGGCGCCGTTCGCATGGGCGTAGCGCAGCAGCCAACCCTGGTTGACGTTGCGCATGATGTGCTCGACCGACTGGAAGGCCTGCTCGCCCGACGGAACGTAGTGCATCGCCAGGATGATGCCGGTGACGATTTGAATGGTCAGCGCGAGGCCGGCGAGGACGCCGAAATTCCAGAAATGATTGAGGTTTCGCGGCACCGGATAGCCGCCGCCGACGCTGTTGTAGACGAGTCGCGGCAAGGGCAGCCGCTCGTCCATCCACCGCATGAACGGATGCTTGGGTTCATATTGCTGGGCCCAGGGGAAGCTCATCGGTGTCTACCTCAGCCGATCTTCAAAACGGTGTCGGACAGGAATTCGTATTCCGGCACTTCGAGGTTCTTCGGCGCGGGGCCTTTGCGGATGCGGGCGGCGGTGTCGTAGTGCGAGCCGTGGCAGGGGCAGAAATAGCCGCCATATTCGCCCTTATTCTCGCCCTCCGAAACGCCGAGGGGAACGCAGCCGAGATGGGTGCAGACGCCCATCGTCACCAGCCAGTTGTTCTTGCCTTCCTTGGTCCGCTCGGCGAGCGTCTGCGGGTCGCGCAGCTCGCCGACGGGGACGGCATTGGCCTGGCTGACCTCTGCCGGCGTCAGGTTGCGGATGAACAGCGGCTGCTTGCGGAAGATGGTCTTGATCGCCTGGCCCGGCTCGATCTGGGCGACGTCGACTTCGATCGACGCCAGCGCCAGCACGTCCGCGGACGGGTTCATCTGGTTGATCAGCGGATAGAGGACGGCGACGCCGCCGACGCCGGCGAAGCTCACCGCAGCGATGTTGATGAAGTCGCGGCGGCGGACGCCGTCTTCGCCTGCCGCAGCCGTGTGGGCCGTTCCGTCGCTATGTTCGACCGTCGCCATATTGTGCCTTCGAGCGAGTATCCGGATGTGCGGAAAAGCGCCGCCCGCCGGGAAGAGGATGAAGCGACGCCAAGCACGCGCCGCTGGAGGTGCCCCCTTCGCGGCTTGGCGAGCCTGATAGCCGCGCCAAAGCCGCTTTGCCAACACCGATTTTGACGACGGCGTGACGGGCGGAGGATAAGCGCGCATGCGCATTGCACTCTATCAGCCGGACCAGGCAGGGAACGTCGGGACCATCCTGCGGCTCGCCGCCTGCCTCGGTGTAGCCGTGGACGTGATCGAGCCGTGCGGCTTTCCCTGGAGCGACCGGGCGCTGAAGCGGGCCGGGATGGATTATACCGAGATCGCGGCGGTGACCCGACATGCGAGCTGGCCGGCGTTCGAGACGCGCCTAGCGGGACGGCTGGTGCTGTTCACCACTGCCGGCGCGGCGCCACTCCCGCACACCCGCTTCGAGCCGGGCGACACCCTCCTCTTCGGCTCCGAAAGCCGCGGCGTACCCGACGACATCCATGTGCGCGCCGATCTCACGGTGCGCATTCCTCAAATCGCGGGAACGCGATCGCTCAACCTAGCCGTTGCGGCGGGGATCGGAACGGCGGAAGCGCTGCGGCAGACGGGCCTGTGGATCTAAGGAATGGCGAGGCCAAACGTGTGACTTCCGGCCTATGGTCATCCGCCGCGGGGCGTGCCAGCATAGCCCAAGGCGCATCTGGTTCTCACAAGCAAATCTTCGGCATCGCGGCGCCGGCGGTGGGGCCGGATTTCGTAGGGGTCGCTCATGACTGCCGTCCGCTCGATCGCGCTGACCTTGCTGCTGTGTGCGACCGCGGGCTGCGCCTTCCGGCCGCAGGTCAGCGGCATGGCCGTCGAGTATAATGAGTTTGTCGCGGAGGCGACCAACCGGCAGACCGTGATCAACATCCTGCGCGCCCGCTCGCGCGAGCCGCTGCATTTCACGAGCTTCTCCAAGGTGCTGGGGACAGCCCGGGTCGAAGGCACCGCCGGCCTCGATCTGGCCGCCAACGGCAATGGCGGCGAACAGCTGCCAGGAGGTGGCGGCTTCGCCACGAGCAAGCGCACGCTCGGCGCCACCAACTGGACGCCCAGGCTTGGCGTAAGGATCAACTCGGGCACTGATTTCGAAATCGGCATCAACGCGACCGACGATTTCTGGAAGGGCATCACCACGCCGGTGGCTCCCGCGACCATCGTTCACCTGCTGCGGCAGGGTTGGGAGCGCGACCTGATCAGCTATTTGTTCGTCCAGAAGATCGACTTCGCCGGCCGGATCACCGATCCGAGCGGCAAGGTCGTCGCCACCTTACCTCTTCGCGTGCTGCGGAACGCGCCGGATCTCGAATATACTGTGGGCCCCTTCACCAGCCTCATCCAGTGCCGGACGCTCTATTATGCTCTGTCGGAGACGCCGGAGCGCAGCGAGTTCGCCATCACCTTTTCCGAAAATATGGAAGTGACGGAGAGCATGCGCCGTTCGGCCTGCGCCAGCTTCGAGCAGGGCCTGCGCGACGAGTTCCAGAAGGCGCTGCAAAGTCAGAACGTCAGGCTATCCGCGCCCGGGCAGCGCCCGGCCTACGATTTGCCCCTCGCGCCGCGCGCGGCGGATGCGGACCCGTTTCGGGGGCGTGAAAACTTCGTCGCCGGCGCATCCGGCGGCCCGGGCGCGACGTCGCCGAACGGCGCCGGCTTCACGGCGACGAATTATTTCCAGGACCTCGTGCCCGCCGGCTACAAGACCGAGCTTCTGATCGACGTGTCCCTGCGATCCGTCGAGGGCATGATCAACTATCTCGGCGAGTATGTCCGCACGGAGAATGAACGCCCGCTTTCCTATGGCCGCTGCGAGGACGGCCAGTATCGCCAGTGCATTCCGCTGATCGTCATCAAACCCGCTGCGGAGGCCGGCGACGTCGAGCCCTTCATCAGTGTCGACTATAAGGGCGAGCGCTACATCGTTCCGCTGAGCGGCGAGGACATCCGAACCGGAGCGGGCTTCTCGTCGCAGGTGATCGGGCTCGTCCAGACGATGCTCAACCTGCACCGCTCAGCCGAGGACCTGCCCTCGACGCCCCTGGTGCGCGTGATCAACTAATTACTTCGTGGAGGTGCAGCGCGGTTCCGCCGCCCGTGTCATCTGCTGTGCCGCGCACTGTTGTGGAGGCCCCTGCCCTCCGCGCCTGCGCGGAACATTCCCCAGCCTGCTTGAAACTCGCATCGGGGAAAGGCATCGGCATGGCGATGATCACATTGGACGACCAGCAGCAGGCGGCGCGCGACTGGTTCGAATCGCTGCGGGACCGGATTTGCGCGGAATTCGAGGCGATCGAGCGCGAGGCGGGGAGCGACGCGGTGTTCGACTATACGCCTTGGGAGCGGCTGGACCCGGACGGGTCCCCGGGCGGAGGCGGCGTGCGCGGGCTGATGAAGGGCAAGGTGTTCGAGAAGGTCGGCGTCAACGTGTCGACCGTCGGCGGCAGTTTCAATCCGGAATTCGCCCGCACCATCCTCGGCGCCGAAGAGGATCCGAGCTTCTTCGCGACCGGCATCAGCCTGGTCGCGCACATGGCCAATCCGCACGTGCCGGCCGTCCACATGAACACGCGCTTCCTGTGCACGACCAAGCGGTGGTTCGGCGGCGGGGCGGACCTCAACCCGCCGATCCCGTACGAGGAGGACACGGCCGATTTCCACGCGCGGCTGCGCGCGGCCTGCGCGGCGCATGATCCGACTTACTATCCGCGCTTCTCGAAATGGGCGGAGGATTATTTCTACATCCCGCATCGCGGCGTCCATCGCGGCGTCGGAGGCATCTTCTACGATCATCTGGAAGATCATTTCGAAGGGCATTTCGCCTTCACCCGCGACGTCGGGGAAGCCTTCCTGGACATCTACCCGAGGCTGGTGCGGCGGCGGATGGGAACGGCCTTCGACGAAGCGGACAAGGCCCGGCAGCTCGAATGGCGTGGGCGTTATGCCGAGTTCAACCTCATCTACGATCGCGGGACGCTGTTCGGCCTCAAGACCGGCGGCAATGTAGACGCGATCCTGATGAGCCTGCCGCCGCTGGCGACATGGGGCTGATCGACATAGCCGACGGCAAGCTCGGCGCCGTCGTCACCTACCTGGAGATGACCGAGCGGCCGAAGCCGCGGCCGATGCCGGATTCGGCGCTGCGGCTGGAGCGGTGGCGGGAGGTGGAGCCTGCCAGATACCGGATGCTGTTCAGCCGGGTCGGCGGGCGCTGGCTGTGGTTCTCGCGACTTGCGATGGACGACGCGAAGCTGAAGGCGGCCGTCGCCGAGGTCCATGCGGTGGTGGACCGCTCCGGCATCGAGGTCGGCATGATCGAGCTCGACTTCAGTCAGGCGGGCGAATGCCTGATCCGCTTCCTGGGACTGGTGCCGGAGCTGGCCGGGCGCGGCCACGGACGCTGGCTATTCGCGCAGACGCTGGCGCTGGCCTGGCGGCCGGGCGTGACGCGGGTCCACGTCAACACCTGCACGCTCGATCATCCGGCCGCTTTGCCCGCTTATCTGCGCGCCGGCTTCAGGGCCTATAAACGGGCGTTCGAAAGCTTTCCCGATCCGCGGCTGCTGGGCCTGCTCCCGGCCGACGTCGCTCCTCAGGTGCCGGCGGTCGGCCGTGTGAGCTGAGCGTAGATCCGGGCGACCATCACCGACAGGAAGAGGCCAAGCACCGCGTTGAGGACACCGCCGATCAGGAGCAGCAGCACCGCCGCAAGGCTGCCCTCCTGAGGCTGCCCGGCGACGAGGATGATAAGCGAGCCGAGCACGGCATTCGCGGCCACCAGCACGACGATGAAGGCGACCAGCAGAGCGAGGAGGAAGCCGAGCAGCTTCCAGAAATTTCCTGCCGTCAGCCTGAAGCTCCGCCGCAATATGGCGAGCGGACCCAGCGGCTCGGCCAGTGCTACCGGGCTCAGCAGCATGAGGCGGACCCAGATGATCACGAAGAGCAGCAGGATCGCGAGCATGCTGATCGCCGTGGCGGTGGCCGGCGACGGCGTGAAAAGCGCGATGACGATCGTCAGCGGCACCGCCAGCAGGGCGAAGAACAGGCCGAGCAGCAAGGCGGCGCCGAGTGCGGCCGGCAACCGCCGCAGCGCGTGGGCGAATGCGTCACGGGGAGAGGCGTGGCCGCCGAGACCGATTGCGGTGACGGTCAGCGTGCCGAGGATGCTGAGCAGGAAAACAGGGATAAACAGCAGCATCCAGGCGCCTGCCTGAGGCGGCTGCCCCGGCTGCACCGAGGGCGCCACGGCCTGGAAGATGAGCGTGGGCAAAGAGACGAAGCCGAAGGCGATGAGAAACAGGACACCGGGCTGGGCCTTTACCAGGGCGACGGTCTCGTCCCAGGCCGACCCGATCGAAAGTGCTTTCATGTCCTCTCCTTGACTGGCGCACCTATGCGGACTGGCGCCAAGGCGCGCAACCCGCCCCGGTTGCGCCGGCAGGACGGGCGCGGCATGGCCGCTGCATGTCGGCCCCGGGAGACGAGATCGAGTGGCGTGTGACGCCAGGCCTCACGCCTTATCTCAAAGCGCTCGAGGAGATGGAGCGGCGGGTCGCGGCGATCCAGGGGGGCGAGGCGCGCGAGCTGGTCTGGCTGCTGGAACATCCGCCGCTCTACACCGCCGGCACCAGCGCCGATCCGGCCGAATTGTTCAATCCGTTCGGCTTCCCTGTTTATGACGCCGGGCGCGGCGGGCGCTACACCTATCACGGGCCGGGGCAGCGGGTCGGCTATGTCCTGCTCGATCTCGGCCGCCGCGGCCGCGACGTCCGGCAGTTCGTCCACGCGCTCGAAGGGTGGCTGATCGAAAGTCTGGCACAACTCGGCGTCCGCGCCTTTCGCGCGGAGGGGCGGATCGGCATCTGGGTCGCCAAGGAAAATACCGAGGCGAAGATCGGCGCGATCGGCGTGCGCGTGCGCCGCTGGATCACCATGCACGGCTTCTCGCTTAACATAGGTCCCGAACTTTCCCACTTCTCAGGGATAGTCCCGTGCGGTATTGGCGCCTTCCCGGTGACCAGCCTCGACGAAATGGGAGTGTCCGAAGGACAAGAAGATTTCGACCTGGCACTGAAGCGGGGGCTCGACCAGTTTCTTTTCTCGCTCGAGGCGAGAAACGAGAAGGCTTGAGAGCCCTCTTATTTCCAGTTAATGTGCAAAACTGATTTGGTAGAAAAGGGGCAAACCCGACCAGATCCTCATCTAGGGAGTTTCCATAATGCGTGACCTTCTCAAGACTGTGATGACCAGCTCCATGGTTGCCGGCGCGGCCCTCCTCGTCGCGGCCTGCGGCGGTGGCGGCGGCGAAGAAGCCAACAACACCATGACCGACATGAACATGTCCGATCCGATGATGGACACGACCAACGACGTCACCGCCGTCGACGGCGCGACCGGCATGGACAACAACATGGCGATGGACGCGAACATGACCATGGACGCGAACATGAGCGGCAACACGATGGACGCGAACATGACCGCGAACACCACCGACGCCAACATGACCAACGGCATGTAAGCCTTTCGAAGGCACTGCTATCGAGGAAGGGCCGTCCGGGCGACCGGGCGGCCCTTTCTTTTTGTGCGCAAGGGCGCGGCGAGCCGGAGCGTTGCGGCTAAACGATGAGAAGCTTTACGGAATCTGGATTGCGCCGCGCATTGCGTTAATCCTAGGAACAGCGCGGGCGGCGCAATGTAGGGGCCGCGTCGGAGGGGTATCGTGATGAAGAAGCTTGCAAAGACAGCCATCGCCACGCTCGCGCTGGCGGCGCTGCCGGCGGCGGCCGGCGCCCAGCTCTTCGTCAATGAACCTGCCTTTCAGAAGGGACCGATCGATGGCAGCGATCCGGTCGTCGGGCTGCCGATCCCGGGCGCGACGCCGGCCGAATATCGGGCACACCTGCTCTGGAACATGCGCGCCGGGTTGAACGTCGCGGCGCTGCAATGTCAGTTCTCGCCGTACCTGCGCGCGGTCGACAATTATAACGGCATCCTGGCGCATCACGCCAAGGAGTTGGCCGACGCCTACACGGTGATGAACAACTACTTCAAACGCGTGCAGGGCAGCGCGCCCAAGGGGCAGAAGGCGTTCGACGACTATACGACGATCACCTACAATAACTGGTCCACGCTGCAGGCGCAGCTCGGCTTCTGCCAGACTGCTTCCGACATCGCCAAGGAAGCGCTGCTGCGGCCGAAGGGGCAGCTACACCAGACTGCTCAGGCGCGGATGCGGGAGCTCAGGAGCAGCCTCGTCCCCGCCCATGACCGGCTGCTGATCTACAATCCCTACAACATTCGCCAGCCCGAGCTGCCAGTGCTCGACCCCACCTGCTTCGACAAGAAGGATCGCCTCCGCAAAAGGTGCGGCGGCACCGCCTGAGGCTCAGGGCAGCCCCAGCAGCTTGTGCGTCTGGAGGCTGAGCCGCCAGCGCGGATTGTTCATCACGTAATTGATCGCGGCGGCGAGCGCCTGCTGCCGGTCGGCACCGTCTTTCGGCTGGATGAGGAAGTGCTCGAAATCGAGCGCGAGCAGTTCGGCCGGATTGATCTCCGGCTGCGGCCAGACCAGCTTAAGCTCGTTTCCCCGGCGCTGCACGAGCGCATTGCCTGCCTTGGGGCTGACGCAGATCCAGTCGATGCCCGGTGGCGCGGCGATCGTGCCGTTGGTTTCGACGGCAATCTCGAAGCGACGTGCGTGGAGCGCGTCGATCAGCGCCTCGTCGAGCTGCAGCAAGGGTTCGCCGCCGGTGATCACCACGAGGCGGCGTTCCCCCTCGGACCAAAGCTCAGCGACCTTGGCCGCCAGCGCGTCGGCGCTCGCGAAGCGGCCGCCATTCTCGCTGTCCATGCCGACGAAGTCGGTGTCGCAGAAGGTGCAGGCGGCGTCGGCGCGGTCCTGCTCTCGCCCGCTCCACAGGTTGCAGCCCGCGAATCGCAGGAAGACGGCGCGGCGGCCGGCCTGCGCACCCTCGCCCTGCAAGGTGAGGAAGATCTCCTTGACGGCGTAGCTCATGGCTGGTCGGCGTAGCGGGTCGGGTCCGGGAGCCCGGCGTCGCGAAAGGCGAGCGCGCGCAGCCGGCAGCTGTCGCACCGGCCGCAATGGGCTTCGTCCGGGGTCGGATCGTAGCAGGACCAACTCATGCCGGCGTCGAGGCCGAGCCGCGCCGCCTCGCGCGCAATGTCCGGCTTGCTCAGATGCAGGAGCGGCGCCTCGACCGTGAAGCGCTCGCCTTCGTCCCCCGCCTTGGTCGCGCGTGTCGCCATTTCCTCGAAGCTGCGGATGAAGTCCGGGCGGCAGTCGGGATAGCCGGAATAATCGAGCGCGTTGACGCCGATGAACATGTGGCGTGCGCCCGCCGCCTCGGCCCAGCCCAGCGCGAGCGACAGGAAGATTGTGTTGCGTGCCGGCACGTAGGTGACGGGGATGCCGGCCGTCAGGCCGTCCTTCGGCACCTCGATGTCGGCAGTGAGCGCGGAGCCGCCGAAGGCGCTGAGATCGAGCGGGAGGACGATATGCCGCTCCGCGCCGAGCAGGCGGGCGATGCGCGATGCGGACTCAAGTTCGATCCGATGGCGCTGGTTATAGTCGATCGTGAGCGCAAGCAGACGGAACCCGCGCTCGCGCGCAATGGCGGCAGCGACCATGGAGTCGAGGCCTCCGGAGAGCAGGACGACGGCAGGGCGAGCTTCGGACATGCGGGGCGGCTAGAGCGACCGGCGCGAGCAGGCAACAAAGAACGGGCCGCCTGTGGAGCGGCCCAGTTTCGGCTTTTCAGCCTGCTAGGGAGGAAAGCGTGCCCAACTCGGCACCCTCTCCTTCTACGCCTTTCTCAGTGAATCGAGTCTTAACGGCCGCGCCCTAGCGACCCTTGGGACCGCCCTGTCCGCAGACGCCGATCCGGCGCGCCTCGGCGCGATACGCGAAGGGCGCGTTGTTGACGATGCCCTGCGTGTCGATCTGGGCAAGCCGCGGCGTCTCCACCCTGACTTCGGTGCGGCCGAAGCCTCCGGCGGGGCAGGTATAATGAACGGTTGCCGCGCGCGCATCGTCGGCGATCACGATGCGAGAGCAGGGTGCGTTGCGGTGCCTGAGCTGCAGCAATGCGGCCGGATCGGCGACGCAGATCGACTGCTGGGTGCCGGGGTTCTTGAGATCGCGCAGCTGCCACAGGCCTGGCTCGAGCCTGGCCAGGGCAGTCAGCTTCTCTCCCCCCTGCGGAGCAGAGGCGGCCGAGGTCACCAAAGTGAGGGCGCCGAGCGCCATCACCGCCCGGCGCCAGGCGCCGTTGAACCTCATCTGAGCACTCCAACCCGGCGGGAGCCCCCTCCCCGCCAAAAAAAGAACCGCGCGGTTCATCCCTCCCCGCGCGGCTCCCTTTTGTAGCAGGAGTTGTTAAGAAAATCGACGCTACGCGCGAGAAAAATCGGCCTCAGGCGTTCAAGTCGCTGAGCGATATCGGAAAAACGCGGGAGCAAAACTCGCAGTCGACGCTGATGAAGCCGTCCGAATCGACCATGTCGCGTTGTTCCTCCTCGCCGAATCGGGACAGGACGCTGCGGACATATTCGAAATTGCAGCGGCACCCCTTGGCGAGCGGGACAGCAGTCTGGGCGCGGATCTCCTCCTCCTCATGGAACAGGCGCCAGAGCAGGGTTTCAAGCGGCAGCTCGCGGTTGGACAGCTCATTGGCCTTGATCGTCTCGGCAAGCGTGCGGACATGCTCCCATTCCGGGTGATCCAGCCGGGTGTGGAGCCGCTCGCGCCCCTCCTCGCCCTCCGGCAGATGCTGGATCAGGATGCCGCCGGCGACATGGCCGGTATCGTCTACCGCGAGGCGGACGAGGCTCGGCACCTGCTCGGACTGGCTGAAATAGCTCTCGGCCGCCGCGGCGAGCGAACCGCCTTCCAGCGGCACGATGCCCTGATAGCGCTCGTCGGCCATCGGCAGGTCGAAGGTGATGGCGAGATAGCCCTTGCCGAACAGGGCGAAGAGATCGCGGTGGCTCGGCAGCTCATTCAGCCGCTCGGTGTCGAAGCGGACATAGCCCCGCAGCTCGCCGTCGCGATAATCGCAGACGAGCAGATCGATGATACCGGCCTCGGTCTGCGCCTGGACGGTGAGCTGCCCTTCCGGCTCCTTGAGCAGCGAGCCGAGGAGAGCCGTCATCACCAGCGCCTCGGACAGGATGCGCGCGATCGGGGCGGGATAATCGTGGGCGGAGAGGATCTCGTCCAGCACTGGCCCGAGGCGTACGACCCGTCCGCGCGCATGCCGGGAAGGAATGGTGAAGCCGACCGCCTCGTCCAGGTTGGCGACCGGCGCCGTTTCAGGTTGTGATGAAGCCATGATCCGGATGTAGGGAACGCCCCCCGGCTTTTCAGTATCCCGTCACGCCGCCTGTTGCGGGAGCTCGTAGCGCCGTGCCGCCTCCGACAGGCGCTCGACGAACTCGGTGACGTGGCTTTCCTCGATCACCAGCGGCGGCAGCACGCGCAGGACGTTGTCGCCGGCCGCGACGGTAAGGATGCCGTGCTCGCGCAGGTAGCCGACGAAGGCGCGGCTGTCGGTCTTCATGCGGATGCCCAGCATCAGGCCGAGGCCGCGGACGCTTTCGAACAGATGGTCGTGATTGGGGATCATCTGCTCGAGGCCGCCGCGCAGGCGCTCGCCAATGCGAGTGACGCGCTCGAGGAATTCGTCATTGGCGACGACGTCGAGCACCGCCTGCCCCGCGGCCATGGCGAGCGGGTTGCCGCCATAGGTCGAGCCGTGGGTGCCGACGACCATGCCGGCCGCCGCTTTCTCGGTGGCGAGGCAGGCGCCCATCGGGAAGCCGCCGCCGATGCCCTTGGCCGAGGCGAGGATGTCCGGCTCGATGCCGTAATGCTCATAGGCGAAGAGCTTGCCGGTGCGGGCGACGCCGCACTGCACTTCGTCGAGGACGAGCATCAAGTCGTGCTCGTCGGCGAGCTGGCGCAGGCCCTTCATGAAAGCCTGGCTGGCGGGGCGGATGCCGCCCTCGCCCTGCACCGGCTCGACCAGGAACCCGGCCGTGTGATCGGTGATCGCGTTGCGGGCGGCCTCCAGATCGTCGAACTCGACCACGGTGAAGCCGGTCAGCAGCGGCGCGAAGCCGTCGCGGAGCTTCGACTGGTCGGTGGCGCTGATGGTGGCCATGGTGCGGCCGTGGAAGGCATTGGAGAAGGTGATGAGCGTGTGCTTCTCGGGACGGCCATGGTGGTGATGGTAACGCCGCGCGGTTTTGATCGCGCACTCGACCGCCTCGGCGCCCGAATTGGTGAAGAAGACGGTATCGGCGAAAGTAAGGTCGACCAGCCGCTTCGCCAGCGCCTCGCCCTGCGGCGAGCCGTAGAGGTTGGAGACGTGGATCAGGGTCGCCGCCTGCTCCTGGATCGCCTTGGTGAGAACCGGATGGCCGTGGCCGAGCAGGTTGACGGCGATGCCGCTTGCGAAATCGAGATATTTCTCGCCCTGCTCGCCATAGAGATAAACCCCCTCACCCCTGACCGGCCGCACCGGCGAGCGCGGATAGACGGGCATGAGCGGCGTGATGGTCATCTGATTTCCCCGGCGTGCATATGTGAAAAGGGCGGCCGCAGAGGGCCGCCCTTTGCTTTAGGGAAGTGCCGGGCACCGCGTCAAATACACCTGATACGGCGCCCGGCGGCCGCTTGGGAATTACTCCTTCCCAGCGGCCATCTCAGCGATAGCGACGATCGTCCCGGCGATCGTCGCGACCCTCGCGGCGCTCCGACTGGACCTGCTGACGCAGGTTCTGGACGCGGTTGCGAAGGTCCCAATTTTCGCGTTGGGTCAAGCCGTTGCGGCGATAGCGGTCGTGCAGGCGATCGATCTGCTCGGCCTGGTTCGACAGGCGGCGCGCCTCGTTGTTCGAGATCAGGCGACGGTCGCGCAGATTGTCGATCTGGCGCTCGAGCTGGTCGAGCTGGCGCTCGATGTTACCACCCTGGTTGCCGTAGCCCCGGTTATATTGCGCGGCGGCCGGAGCGGCGGCAGCAATAGTCGAAAGAAGCACGGCTGAAATCAAGATCTTACGCATAGTCACTCTCCCAATGAACCGGTTGGACTGTGCTGCGTATAAGTGGCGCCGTCTTTTCCAACGCTGAATGGGTTCGTCAGCCGCCGTTCACTTGATCGGCAGTGTTTAATTCTTGAGTTTCCAGCCTTTCTTCAGCAGCGAATAGCAAAGCGCCCAAAGCCCGAAGTTGAGCGCGAGCAGCAGGATGCCGCCGACGCCGACCGGCGAATCGGCGGTGCCGATAAAGCCCGAGCGGAAGCCCGAGATCACATAGAAGAAGGGATTGGCGTGGCTGATCGTCTGGAAGGCGGGCGCGAGGCTCTCGATCGAATAGAAGGTGCCGGACAGGAGGGAGAGCGGCGCCACCACGAAATTGGTGACCGCCGCCGCATGATCGAACTTCTCGGCCCAGATCGAAGTGAGGAGGCCGAAGAAGCCGAGCATCATGCTGCCCATCAAGCCGAACCAGAGGATGGCGAAGGGATGCCGGGGAAATGCGTGGACGCCCGGCCAGACCAGCATGGCCAGCCAGACCGCGAAGCCGACGAGGAAGGCGCGAGTGACGGCGGCGCCGACCAGTCCCGCGATCAGCTCGCCGGGCGAGAGCGGCGGCATCAGATAGTCGACGATGGTGCCCTGGATCTTGCCGACCAGCAGCGAGAAGCTGGAATTGGCGAAGGCATTCTGCATCATGCCCATGACGATGAGGCCGGGCGCCAGGAAATCGGCGAATGGCACGCCGAGCACGGTCCGCCCCGTCCGCCCAAGAGCGACCGTGAAAATCACCAGAAAAAGAAGGGTTGTGATCGCCGGGGCCCAGATCGTCTGCAGCTGGACCTTGAAGAAACGGCGGACCTCCTTCAAATAGAGGGTCTTGAGACCGCCCCAATTGACGCTCCGGATCACCGGCACGCCAGGATCGGTCCTCACCCATTTCGATGGCTGATCGTTCACAAGGCGGGTCGCTAGAGACTGACGCAGTGGGCCGCAAGCCGTGAAGCTTTTGAAGGACTAAGCCCCATGTCGTGGACCGACGAACGGATCGAGCGCCTGAAGGAGCTCTGGACCAAAGGCATGACCGCCAGCCAGATCGCCGACGAGCTGGGCGCAGTCAGCCGCAACGCGGTGATCGGCAAGGCGCACCGCCTCGGCCTCCAGTCGCGTCCCTCGCCGGTCAAGCCGAACGAGCCGGCCCCCGCGCCTGCCCCTAAGGCGAGGAAGGCCGAACCGGCCGAGCCGCCGCCCTTCGATATCGATGATGCGCCGGCCCCGGCAGCCCAGCCGGCGCCCCAGCAGCAGCCCACCGCATCGCCCCAGCCTGCCGCTGCCGCTGCTGCCCCGTCGGCGCCCCAGCCGCGGGTCGTCTCGGTGGGGCCCGGCGGTTTCCTCCGCCAGGGCCCGGGCGACCAGCAGCAGCCCATCCCCCCCGCTCCGCCGCGCCGGCTGGTGCCGGCCAAGCCGAGCGCGGAGGTTGCCGACAAGACCAGCCTGCTCGATCTCAACGAGAAGATCTGCAAGTGGCCGATCGGCCATCCAGGCGAACCGGACTTCCACTTCTGTGGGCGCACGTCGAACCCGGGCTTCCCTTATTGCGTCGAGCATTGCGGCGTCGCCTATCAGGCGCAGCTTCCGCGCCGCGACCGCCGTCCGCCGCCGCCGCTCCCCTTCGGCGGGCCGCGCATCCGCTAAGCCTGCAACTGTTCCGATTCGGCGCGGGGATCGGCGGGAATCCGCCGATTTCTGACGCAAGTTAATGCGATTTTTGGGAAACCGGACCCTTTTCCTTCGTTCTGCTGCCGTGACATGCCGCGGGAGCCGTCCTGGCTCCTTTGCATCCAGCGGCTGAACCAGGAGTAGTGCGTTAAAATGCCTCGCGAAGAGATGGAATATTTCGAATCCCGTGCCGAAGCCGAACTGGCGCTGGCCCAGCAAGCCTCCCACAGCAGGGCCGTGCAGGCCCATTACCAGCTCGCGTCGGCCTATCTCGACCTGATCCACGGCGACACGCCGGTGTCCGAGCCGAACCCGCTCAGCCGCTGAAGGCTGAAGGGAGAGCCGCCGCAGCCGGCATGTGCTAAGCAATTTTTTCCGATGCGGATCTTTGCCCTCCTTTCGATTGCTTTGCTCGTAGCGGCAGCGCCGCCAGCGGCCGATCGTGCGCGCGAGCGGGAGATGATGGTGCTGACGGTGGAGAGCCTCGCCGCGACCGCCGGCGGGCCGAGCCGCGAGATCGACCGCAAGGTGCTGAGGGCGCTGCGCGAGGTGCCGCGGCACCTGTTCGTGCCTGAGGCGGTCAGGGCGGAGGCCTACCGGAACCGGCCGCTGCCGATCGGCCATGAGGCCACGATCTCGCAGCCCTATATCGTGGCGCTGATGACCGACCTGCTGGACGTCCAGCCGCAGCACAGGGTGCTCGAGGTCGGGACCGGCTCCGGCTACCAGGCGGCGATCCTCTCCGGCCTGGTCGGCCAGGTTTACACGATCGAGATCATTGCGCCGCTCGCCCGGAGCGCCGCCGACCGGTTGGCCGCGCTCGGCCATGCCAATGTGACGGTCCGCGCCGGCGACGGCTATGCCGGCTGGCCGGACGAGGCGCCGTTCGACCGCATTATCGTCACCGCCGGCGCCGACCATGTGCCGCAGCCGCTGGTCGACCAGCTCCGCCCCGGCGGACGCATGATGATCCCGGTCGGCCGCGGCCCCGAGCTGCAGCTCACCGTCGTCGACAAGGACGGAAAGGGCCGGATCCGCAAGCGCCGGGTGCTTCCCGTCGCCTTCGTGCCGCTGACCCGCGCGCCCTCCTCCATGCCGTGAACCTCCGATGAAGCGGCCATACCAGGTCGGTTCAGAGCTGCTCTGCTAGCCCTCTGCAGGAACCACGAGCCTCCGAGGCAGGTTTTTGGACGAGCAGAGGAGTATCAGTATGCGCAAGATCCTGATGATCGCGAGCGCGGCGGCGATGGCCGTCAGCATGCCGGCGCTCGCCAAGCCGGACAAAGGCGGCGGCCACGGCGGTGGCGGCGGCAAACCCGAAAAGCATGAGAGCCGCGGTGGCGGCGGCGGCGACCGAGGCCGCGGTGGCGGTGGCGGTGGCGGCTGGGAAGGCCGCGGCGGCGGTGGCGAGAAGCGCTTCGAACGAGCCCAGAAACGGGCTGAGAAGCGCAACGAGAAACGCCGCGCGTTCGCGGAGCAGCGGCGCGAGGAGCGCGGCAAGCGGTTCGAGCAGGCGAGCAAGCGCGCCGAGAAGCGTTTCGAGGAGCGCCGCAAATGGGCCGAGAAGGCCGAGAAGCGGCTCGAAAAGCGGCAGGAGCGCCGCGTCAGGAGCGCCGAGAGGCGCGTCGATCGGTTCGAGGACCGACGCGAGCTGAGGCGGATACGCGGCGAGGATCGCCGCGACGGCTTTGATCACCGCTACCGGCAGCGCTACGCCGAGGAATTCCGCGGCGACTGCCCGCCGGGTTTAGCCCGCAAGAACAATGGCTGCCTGCCGCCGGGGCAAGCACGCAAGATGTTCGGCCCTGCGCAGGTCTTCACGGCCGGCCAGGTGCTGCCGCTCGCCTCTTACAGCGACTATAACATCCCGGCCGAATACCAGTCCTGGTATCAGGACTCGTCGGACCATTATTATCGCTATGACGACGGCGGCTACATCTACCAGGTCGACCGCGGATCCAATCTGGTCGAGAGCCTGATCCCGCTGCTGGGCGGCGGTTTCGGGGTCGGTCAGCTGCTTCCGGCCGGTTACGACACCTACAACCTGCCGATGTCCTATCGCGACGACTATGTGGACAGCGACGAGGCCTATTATCGCTATGGCGACGACGCCATCTATCAGGTCGATCCGCAGACCAACACGATCGAGTCGATTGTGGCGCTGCTCGGCGGCGATCTCAACGTCGGCGGGATGCTGCCGAGCGGATACGACGCCTACAACCTGCCGATGGACTATCGCGACGACTATGTGGACGACGCGGATTCCATGTATCGCTACGCGGACGGCAACATCTACGAGATCGATCCGCAGTCGATGATCATCGAGCAGATCGTCGCCCAACTGGTCTGAGGCTTGTCATAGCGGCAGCGTAACGGCATCAGGCGCTCCTCTGCCAAGGAGGTGTCTGATGTCGTCACGCTTGCTCCTCTCAGTAGGTCTTGCCTCCACCCTCCTCGCCGCCTGCCAGCAAAGCGGCGACGCCGACGGCAACCAGGCAATCCAGAACACGAGCACCGCAGGTTCGGCTTCGGCCAGCGGCGGCGGCAGCGGCAGCGGCGTCACTGTCGGCGGTGCGCCGATGCTGGCCAACAAGACGATTATCGAGAATGCCTCCGCCTCGGCCGACCACACCACGCTCGTGAGCGCGGTGAAAGCGGCGGGGCTCGAGCAGACGCTGTCGGGCGCCGGTCCCTATACCGTCTTCGCGCCGACCAATGCCGCCTTCGCCAACCTGCCGTCCGGCGCCGCCGAGAACTTGATGAAGCCCGAGAGCAAGGGCGCTCTCACCGGTATCCTCACCTATCATGTCGTTCCCGGCGTGGTGCTTGCGCAGGATCTCCGCGCCTCGATCCAGCGCGGCGGCGGCAAGGCTGAGCTGGCGACCGTCGGCGGCGGCAAGCTTACCGCCACCGAGGCGGGCGGTGCCATCATCGTCACCGATGCGAAAGGCGGCCAGGCGCGCGTCACGCAAGGCGACGTGATGCAGTCCAACGGCGTGGTGCACGTCGTCGACGCGGTGCTGATGCCGAGCTGAGTTGCCACTCTTTCCTCAAGGGAAGGTAGAATTTAGCGCCTCGGAGGCCCCCAGGCGCCGGATTTCATGCTTGCCACTTCGACGCGCTTGCCCATCCATTCGGCAAGCTCCTCGAAAGTCAGCGCCTGATCGAAGACGATGCCGGCCAGGCCAGCCTTGTACCAGCGCACCCGCCCCTTGAGCGGGCGCAGGCTCTCGATGGTGATGACGACCGGCTTGCCGACGCATTGCCAGTCGTTGATCTCGACCTTGATGCCGCCGAACGAGATGTCGCGCACTTCCACCCGGTGATAGAGACGGCCGATCTTCACGGTCGCGCCGCAGGTGACGTCCAGGCGCGGCGGGCGCGGCGTGAAACCATGACGCGGTCGGCGGTTGGCGAGCAATTCGCGCAGGTCGACCTTCTGGTCGAACTTGATGCCCATCGCATTGCCGCGGGTCCAGACGATCTGGCCCGGGATGCGGCGATTGTCGCCCATCTCGACATAGAGGTTGGTGCCGGTCTCGATGCCGGCCGTGCCTTCGACCATCAGGCCGCCGGCGGAGATGTTCTTGATGCGGGCGAGATGCTGCTCGCCGTCCTCGGTGACCAGCTTCGTCACCGGCAGGATCGCGTGCAGACGCTCGTCGGTGCGCTTCTCGGTCGGCCGAGGCACCTCGGTGCTCAGCGAGAATAGGGTCGATTCGGCCGCGAACTCATCCTCGCTGACGCGAAGGGCGGCTCTCCTGCGGATCAATCCGCCAAACATAGCAAAACCCCACCAGTCGTTGGACGACCGATGGGGCTATCCCGTTTGGGTTAACAAAAGGTGCGTCGGATATGGTTCAGGCGGTGGCGAGCATACCGAATTTTTCGGTAGAAACCTGAAGCCTGCCGCCGGTGCGCGGCTCAGGAAAGTCCCGGCCTTCCACGGCATAGCGCTCGAGCGCGCCTTCGAGCGCAGCCTTGGCCTGATCCAGCGCCTCTTCATGGTCCCGGCCGAGCGCCATCGCCTCGGGCACGTCGGGGAAGGTCGCCATCACCATGCCATTATAATTGGTCGCAAGCCTCAGCGAATAGGTGAGCATCGCTTCCTCTCCAAAGGGGTGATTGACGCCGCACAAGGGTGAAACCAGGACCGGCGGCCGAATCGATGCCGCGTTCCCGCTCCACATGGTAAATGTGACGTTAATCTTATCGGCGCGTGAGTCCTTTCACGGGCGCCTGGCGCACGCCCGCGGCAGTCTGGCGCCAAGGAAAAGCCCGGCTGCTTAGCTGTGGATAGATTGACCACCCGCGCTTGGCACCGGGACTCAGCGGCCTATAGTCTTCGACCATGGCAGATTTGTTCGCGTCAGGCGCCCAGCCGCTTCAGGAATATGATGCGTCGTCTATCGAGGTGCTCGAGGGGCTGGAGCCCGTGCGGCGGCGGCCGGGCATGTATATCGGCGGCACAGACGAGCGGGCGCTGCATCATCTCGCGGCCGAGGTGCTCGACAACAGCATGGACGAGGCCGTCGCCGGTTTCGCGAGCCGTATCGAGGTCGAGCTGGAGGCGGGCAACCGCCTGACCATCATCGACAATGGCCGCGGCATCCCGGTCGACAACCATCCCAAATATCCGGGCAAGTCGGCGCTGGAGGTGATCCTCACCACCCTCCATTCGGGCGGCAAATTCTCGGACAAGGCCTATGCGACCTCGGGCGGCCTGCACGGCGTCGGCGTCAGCGTCGTCAACGCGCTGTCGACCGAAACGGTCGTCGAGGTCGCGCGCAGCAAGGAGCTGTTCCGCCAGACCTTCGCCTGCGGCGTGCCGACATCGGACCTGACGAAGCTCGGCTCGATCCAGAACCGGCGCGGGACGACGATCAGCTTCGTGCCGGATCTTTCGATCTTCGGCGAGGACGCGAAGTTCAAGCCGGCGCGGCTTTATCGCCTCGCCCGTTCGAAAGCCTATCTGTTCGCCGGCGTCGAGATACGCTGGAAGTGCGATCCCTCGCTGATCACCGACGACACGCCGCACGAGGCCGTGTTCCAGTTCCCCGGAGGCCTTTCCGATCATCTGAAGGAGCAGATCGGCGCGCGCGAATGCGCGACGGCGGAGTTCTTCCGCGGCCGGCAGGATTTCCCGAACGAGCAGGGCTCAGTTGAATGGGCGGTCGCCTGGCCGCTCTGGAGCGAGGGCGGCTCGTCCTACTATTGCAACACAATTCCGACGCCGGATGGCGGCACCCACGAACAGGGCATACGCTCCGCCCTCACCCGCGGCATCCGCGCCTTCGGCGAGCTGGTCGGGCAGAAGAAGGCCAAGGATGTCCAGGCCGAGGATATCGTCGGCGGGGCCGAGATCATGCTCTCCGTCTTCATCCGCGATCCCCAGTTCCAGAGCCAGACCAAGGACCGCCTCACCAGCCCCGATGCTGCTCGCCTCGTCGAGACGGCGGTGCGCGATCATTTCGACCATTTCCTGGCCGACCATATGGAGCGCGGCCGGGCGCTGCTCGGCTTCGTCCTCGACCGGATGGACGACCGGCTGAAGCGCCGCGCCGAGCGCGAGGTGAAGCGCAAGAGCGCGACGAGCGCCCGCAAGCTCCGCCTGCCGGGCAAGCTCACCGACTGCGCCAATGACGATCCCGCCGGCACCGAATTGTTCATCGTCGAGGGCGACAGCGCCGGCGGCTCGGCCAAGCAGGCGCGCGACCGCAAGACGCAGGCGATCCTGCCGATCCGGGGCAAGATCCTGAACGTCGCTTCCGCCTCCGCCGACAAGATCCGGGCGAACAGCGAGATCGCCGACCTGATCCTCGCTATGGGCTGCGGCACCCGCGAGCGCTGCCACATCGACAATCTGCGCTACGAGCGGATCGTCATCATGACCGACGCAGACGTGGACGGCGCCCATATCGCCACCCTGCTGATGACCTTCTTCTTCCAGGAGATGCCGGAGCTGGTCCGGAAAGGGGCGCTGTATCTCGCCCAGCCGCCGCTTTACCGACTGACCGCGGGCGGCACGAGCGCCTATGCCAAGGACGATGCGCACCGCGCCGAGCTGGAGCGCACGCTGTTCAAGGGCAAGAAGGTGGAGGTCGGGCGCTTCAAGGGACTCGGCGAGATGAACCCGAACCAGCTGCGTGAGACCACCATGGACCCCAAGACCCGCAGCCTCATTCGCATCACCCTGCCGCAGGAATATGAGGAAAGGCAGACGATCAAGGATTTGGTCGACCGGCTCATGGGCAAGAACCCCGAGCACCGCTTCCACTTCATCCAGAGCCACGCCGCCGAGGTGGACGAGGAAGCTATCGACGCGTGAAGCGGCGGCTCCTCGCCATGCTCCTCCTGCTGCTGGGAGGGATTGCAGGGCCTGCCAGGGCGCAGCAGCAGGACCCGCTGACGGCCAGAGCCGAGACCCTGGTCGGACTGTTCAACGGGACGAGCCAGCCGGAGACCCTGTTCTCTCCCGCCTTCCTGGCTCAGGTGCCCTCGGCGCAGGTGAAGGCGATCACGGCGCAGCTGCGGGCGCAGCTTGGGTCTGCGAGGCGGCTCGACAGGCTCGAGCGTGCGAGCGCGAACGCCGGCGCCGTCTTCCTCGATTTCGAGCGCGGGACGCTGCAGCTCAATCTGGCGATCGACCCGCAGCCGCCGCACCTGATCCAAGGGCTGTTGGTGGTCGACAGCGAGGTGAAGGGCGACAGTCTCGCGAGGATCATCGAGGAGCTGAAGGCGCTGCCGGGGCAGACCTCGCTCGCCGTGGCGCGGCTTGGCGACGGCACGCCCGCCCCCCTCGCGGGCCACGAGGTCGGCAAGGCGATGGCGGTCGGGTCGGTGTTCAAGCTGTTCATCCTGGCGGAGCTGGACCAGTCCATCCGTGCGGGCGAGCGCAAGTGGAGCGATGTCGCTGCCCTCACCCACCATTCGCTGCCGTCCGGTTTTCTCCAGCAATGGCCGCTCGGCTCGCCACTGACTCTCCAGAGCCTCGCCGCGCTGATGATCTCGCAGAGCGACAACAGCGCGACCGACACGCTCCTTCATTTGCTCGGCCGCGAGAAGGTCGATGCAATGATGGCGGCAGTTGGGGTCGCGGCGCCGGGGCGCAACCGCCCCTTTCTCTCGACGGTGGAAGCGTTCGCATTGAAGGGCGGCGATCCGACGCTTGGCGAAGCCTGGGTAGCGGGCGGCGAAGCCGAGCGGCGCGCGCTGCTCGGGCGCCTTGCCGATATGCCTTTGGACCGGATCGATATCGCTCGCCTGAACACCCAGCCCAACCTGATTGGGAGCGTCGAATGGTTCTTCTCCGGCGAGGATATGGTGCGGATGCTGGACTGGCTGCGCCGAAACGGGAGCAAGGAGACGCTCGAGATCGTGGCGATCAACCCCGGTATCGCGCGGCCGGCGGCCGCCCGGTTCGACTATGTCGGCTATAAGGGCGGATCGGAGAGCGGCGTGATCGCGATGAGTTTCCTCCTCAGGAGCAAAGGCGGCACTTGGCACGCCGTCTCCGCCAGCTGGAACAACACGGCGGCCAAGCTCGACGAAAGTAGGTTCGTGCCGCTCGTCGCGCGCGCCGTTGCGCTCCTCGCCGACTGACTGGATATTCGCGGCGCCCGCCGCGTTGGCGGTGCGATCCCTCGATATCGGAGATGCCGCGTGAGCAAGGTCCTCGTCCTCTATTATTCCGCCTATGGGCATATCGAGCAGATGGCGGAGGCGATCGCCGAGGGTGCACGCTCGGCCGGCGCCACGGTCGACATCAGGCGCGTGCCCGAGCTGGTGCCGGAGGAAGTCGCGCGCAAGTCGCACTACAAGATGGATCAGGCGGCGCCGGTGGCGACCGTCGCGGACCTCGAGCAATATGACGCGATCGTGGTGGGCGTCGGCACGCGCTACGGACGAATGGCCTCACAGATGGCAAACTTCCTCGACCAGACCGGCGGCCTGTGGGCGCGCGGCACCCTGGTCGGCAAGGTCGGCTCGGCCTTCACCTCCACCGCCACCCAGCATGGCGGGCAGGAGACGACGCTCTTCTCGATCCTCACCAACCTGCTTCACTACGGCATGGTGCTGGTCGGCCTGCCCTACAGCTTCCAAGGACAGATGCGGCTGGACGAGGTTACCGGCGGAAGTCCCTATGGCGCAACCACCATCGCCGGCGGCGACGGCTCCCGGCAGCCCTCGGAAAACGAGCTTGAGTCGGCGCGCTTCCAGGGCCGCCTGGTCGCGGAGACGGCGAACAAATTGTTCGGCTGAGAGCCGTCCCTCAGTTCAGCAGCATGAAGGCTGGGCGCGGGGCGTGTTTGCGGCCGAGCACCTGCAGCGAGAGCGTCGCCTTGATGTCGGCGAGGGTGCCAAGATCGGCGCCGCAATCCTCGCAGTCCACGGGACTGTCGTCACCGCCGTAGAGCGGGATGCTGATGCTGGTGCCGCGGCAATTGTCGCAGCGAAGATCGATCGAGACTGTCATGGGAGAGACCCCCTCTATCCGCCACGGCTGAATTCAACCAACGAGGCGGCAAGGAGTTGCTCCTGTCGTTAACTATTTTTGCGGCGAACCGCAGGTCGCTCAGCTGGCCACGGCCGGAGCGATGAGGGGGAACCGGGGAATGGCGACGGCGAAGCTCGTGCCTTCCGCGCTCACCATGTGGTAGCGGCCTTCCATATGGCCGGTCGGCGTGGCGAGCGGGCAGCCGGAGACATAGTCGAATGAGCCGCCGGGCTCGATGATCGGCTGCTCGCCGACGACGCCCTCGCCCTGCACCTCGTGCCGCCCGCCGCGGCCATCGACGATCGACCATTCGCGGCTGACGAGCTGGACCGCGCGTCGGCCCTCATTCTCGATACGGACATGATAGGCCCAGAACCAGCGGCCCTTGGCCGGCTCCGACTGCTCGGGCAGGAAGCTGACCGCGACCCGCACGGTGACATCGCGCGTCGTGGCGCTGTGGGGGAAAAGCGACTTCACGCGCCGGGACTCCACCAAAAGCGGCGTAAGGTCAACGCGTGACGCGGCGCAGCCGCTCCACCAGCCGCTCCCGCGCATCGAGCGCGCTCGCCTGGCGCCCGCTGAGCAGGTCGCGGCCGAGCGCGGCCCCGGTGATCGCCAGCCCTTCGAAGATGTCGCTCCATTGGCCGGCCCGGCCATCGCGCAGGAATTCCGGCCATTCGGACCGGTCGAGGCCGAAGCCCAGCTCGCGCAGGACGAGCAATTCGTAGCGGACCAGCGCATGCGCCCAGCCGCCAACGCTCGGCGCCGCCTCGACGGCGCAAAGGATGCCGTCCAGGGCGTCGTAGATGCGCGGGTAAGCCTGCCCCTCCGGAAGCGTCGAGGCGGTGAGCGCGGTCAGCCATTCGATGGCGGCGGCCGGCAGCGGTTCGCCGAGCAGAGGCGCGCGGCTGCGGACGAGCTCGACGCTTAATTGGGCGAGCTGCTCCTCCGTACGGGCGCGATATTCGGCCTGGACGAGGTTGCCGGGGAGCAGCACCGGCCGAAGCCGGCGCGAGCGGCCGCCGCGGACATAGCCGGGCTGGATACCGTCGGCCGGAGTAAGCGCCCGGACGATCGCGCCATGCTCGCCATGCGCGCGCACCGCGCAGAGGATCGCCTGGGTTTCGAGCCGCATCTCAGCGCCGTAGCGGGCGCAATGCTCGTTTGGCGAGGGCGACCGCGGAATCGAAGCCGTTCAGGAGATGGCCCGCGGCGAGATTGCCAAGTGTCGGCCGCAGCAGCAGCAGGTCCACGCACTCAATGCCGCCAGTCTCGAACTGCTGCTTGTGCCGGCTCTCCCCCTCGGTGAAGTCGAAGAGGCGGAACCTGCCCTCCTCCATCAACATGCGCATCGCTTCGAGCTGGAGGACGGTGCCCGGCGAGAGATGAGCATAGTCGGGATCATAGCCGAGATAGGCGTAAGCGAGCGTGCCCCCATCGGCCGGTGCGTAGAGATAGCTGATCGGGCGGCCCTCCAGGAAGAGCAGCCAGCCGCGCATGGCATCGCGGGCGGCGAGTGCGCGCATTTCAGCCAGCGCCTGCTCGCCCGCGGGAAGACCGTAATCGAGCAGCTGTTCCTGATAGGTCCGGGCGGAAAGGCCGCGGGCGAGGCGATGGAAGACCTCAGCCTCGTCCGGCGTCGAATAGCAGCGGATGTCGAGCTGCCCTCCCGAAGCTTCGGCCAGCTTCCTGATTTTGCGCTTCAGCGTCGAGCGCGTCTTGGGGGAGAAGCGGCCGAGATAGGCGTCGAAACCGCCCTCCAGGGACGCATAGCTGCGGCGGTAGCTTTGCCGCACAAAGGCCCTGAGGCCCGATTGCTTTTCGAGAGCGGAACAGGCCGCGGCCGGCAGCGCCATCACCAGATAGCCATCGGCGCCCTCGTCTAGCGGTGGCAGCGGCGGGGCCTCGCCGCGCAAGCCCTGCTCCAGCGACACCGGCACCCGGATGAGGCGGCGGCGGATGCGGGCGAGCGTGCGGGTGCCGATGCGGAGCGGCAGGGCGACCGTGGCGGTCACAGGCGCCTTTCGTAGACCGTGTTCGCCCAGAGCTGCTCCACCATCCGCTCGGCCCGGCGCAAGGTGCGCGGCGGCAGCGGCTGCGCCTCCCCGCCTACCTGCATGCCCTCCAGGTCGGAGAAATGCGCCGTCGGCATGGCCGCGGCACGTTCGGCGAGGAAGGCGCAGAGGCTCTCGAAACGGCGGCGGAGCATCATGTTCGGCCGGGTGCCGTCGCGGGTGGCGAGTTCGAAGCTGTGGCTGACGATCGTCGCCACCTCGTGCCCCTGCTCGGTGGCGTGGAGCAGAGCCTCGCGCAGCTCGCGGCCGGAGACGGCGCAGAGCTGAAGGTGGCGGAGGCTGCCGGGGGAATCCTCGATTGTGGTGACGGGCACCTCGATGACATTGCCATAGGCGACCGGCGCGATCTGGCGCGGATCGAACGGCAAGGCGCTGGGCCAGGGATGCTGGGCGCCGTTATGGCTGCTGTCATAGCGGATGCCGAGGTCGGCCAGCGCCAGCAGGGTAGCCTCGTTGGCGGCATAGCTGCCGGAGCGGAACGCGATCGGGCTCGGCGCGGGGGCAAGCATCAACAGGTCGCGAGCCGTCTCGATCAGCTCGCGCTGCCTCTCCAGGCCGAAGCAGGTGAGCTCGAACTTGCCGTCGACCGGCTCGCCCTGCGCGAGGGAGGCCCAGAAGCTGTGAAGGTGGAGCTGCACCTCCTGCCCAGCAGACAGGATCGGCTCGACCATGCGGCGCACCGGCTCCATGCCGTAGACTAGCCCCGGCATCGGATCGACGAAGAAGCAGGCCTTCAGTTCGTACCGGGCCAGCATGTCGAGCTGGTAGGGTATGCCGACGCCGGCCGCTTTGTAGCAGCGCTCGAAGCTCTCCCGCCAAGAGGCGCCGGCGGCATAATGCCGCCACGTCAGCTCGGTATCGACGGTCAGGAGGACGCGGGTCGCCATGGCTCCGCTTTATCGGCGCCAGGCAAAGGGTTCGTAAACAAGGGGCGGCAGGATGGGATCTGCCTAACCGCAGCAGCGGCCTTGGCTCGCGCGCCCTGCTAGGCAACCACCTGTCATTGGTTTGCACCCGACGCCAGGACCCTGCGATTGTCGGCCGCGCGCGAGGGGTGGTCAACTTCGTCCCTCAGCCCCTCGGGCGCAATAGCTATGAACGTGCTCGCGCCTGGAGTTGTCGGACCGGGAACCCACCCTTCCGCCTTCTCGAACACTGAGGCGTGCTCCGGGTTGGCGTAGATCACGACGAGGCGCTCTGTCCCGCATACGAGGCATCTTTCGAGCTGTCGTCGCACCTCCTCAAATACGATATGGTCGAACGGATTGTAAAAATAGGCGAGGACTTGCTTTCCAACGGGGACGAACGAGGCGGCGTCGCCTTCTACGATCCTGAGGGGCGGCAGGTTCGGATTAGGCGCCGCAAAGCGGTCGAGGTTCGCCCGGCCGATGGCGGAAAGCCTTGCCGAGATTTCTACCCCAGTGACGCTCTTGAAGCCGGCAAGCGCGGCGAACATCAGCACGCGACCCTTGCCGGAGCCGTAATCAACGAAGTCAAACTCTTCCGGCTTCAGCTTCAAGGCGGCGAGCGGCTTGCGGAACATCTCTTCGCTGCTCGGATCGTACCTCCGGCTGTGCGAAAGACGCGCTCTATCGATACCCAAGGCATGCACGCTGAGAGCTGAACTCGTGTCGGTCCCCCAGCGGCGGTCAAAAGCGCGGTCGGCTCGCCGCCGCGCCCGTTCCTGTTTGGAAAGCGAACGAAACGCGACGCGAGTGTTGAGCAAGGTCAGCCTAGCGACCTCGCGGACGCTGCGCCCTCTGAGGCGTGACATGAGCGAAGTTAGCGCCATCATCACCTCCTGTGCCCCTCCCGCTCTAGCATCAACGAGCGTGTTTCGCCCGCCATTCCGCAACGCTTTGTCGCTGCACTTGCCGCATTATGAGACGACTCGATTCAACCCCTCGGATGAAAGTAGTCGTAGATGCCTCGGGCCATCGTTTTGGAGATGCCCGGGGCCTTCTCCAGATCCTCCAGCGCCGCGCTTTTCACCGCGCGGGCGGTGCCGAAGTGCATCAGCAGGGCGCGCTTGCGGCCGGGGCCGATGCCGGGGACCTCGTCGAGCGGGCTGGTCGCCATGTTCTTGGCGCGCTTTTGGCGGTGGGCGCCGATCGCGAAGCGGTGGGCCTCGTCGCGGAGGCGCTGGAGGTGGAAGAGCACCGGTGAATTGGGCGGCAGGGTGACCTCGCGGCCGCCGGGGAGGTGGAAGACCTCTCGGCCGGCATTGCGGTCCGGGCCCTTGGAGATCGCCACCACGGGAACGTCGTGGACGCCGGCATCCTCCAGCGTCTCGCACACCGCGGAGAGCTGGCCCTTGCCGCCGTCGATCAACAGCAGGTCCGGCCAGTCGCCCTTGGTGCGGTCCGGATCTTCTTTCTCGAGCCGTGCGAAGCGGCGGCTCAAAACCTCTCGCATCATTGCGAAATCGTCGCCCGGCGCCGTCTCCTCGCGCTTGATGTTGAACTTGCGATACTGGTTCTTGAGAAAGCCCTCCGGCCCGGCGACGATCATCGCGCCGACGGCGCTGGTGCCCATGACGTGGCTGTTGTCATAGACCTCGATCCGCTGCGGCGGCTCGCTGAGCTCGAACAATTCGGTGAGTGCTCGCAAGTTGCTGGCCTGGGTGCTGGTCTCGGCGAGGCGGCGGTCGAGCTCCTCCTCGGCGTTGCGCCGGGCCTGCGCGATCATCCGAACATGATCGCCGCGCTGCGGGACCCTGAGCGTCACCTTGCGCTCGGCGCGTTCCGACAGGGCTTCGGTGAGCAGCTCCGTCTCCTCCAGCTTGCGGTCGAGCAGGATGGTCTTGGGCGGCGGCACCTCCTCGTAGAACTGGACGAGGAAGCTGGTCAGCACCTCCTCCTCCGGCACCTCGCTGGTGTGCGCGGGGAAGAAGCTGCGGCTGCCCCAATTGTTGCCGCCGCGGATGAAGAAGGCCTGGATGCACATCGTGCCGCCCTTGCAGGCGAGCGCGAAGATGTCGGCGTCGCCCAGCCCTTCGGCGGCGACCGTCTGGGTGCCCTGGATGAAGGTGAGCGCCCGGAGGCGGTCGCGGTAGACCGCGGCGAGCTCGAAATCCATGTTCTCGGCGGCCTGCTGCATGAGGCCGCCGAGCCTGGCCTGGACCTTGGTCGACTTGCCGGCGAGGAAGTCCTTGGCGTCGCCGACCAGTTCGGCATAGCCGGCTTCGTCGATCCGCTGCACGCAGGGCGCCGAGCAGCGCTTGATCTGATAGAGCAGGCAGGGCCGCGAGCGGTTGGCGAAAAAGCTGTCGGAGCAGCTTCTTAGCAGGAACAGCTTCTGCAGGGCATTGAGCGTGCGGGTGACCGAGCCGGCGCTGGCGAAGGGCCCGTAATATTGGCCCTTCACGCGGCGGGCGCCGCGATGCTTCTGGACCCGCGGAAAGGCGTGGTCCTCGCGCAGGAGGATGAAGGGGAAGCTTTTGTCGTCGCGCAGCAGGACGTTGTAGGGCGGGCGGTAGCGCTTGATCAGCTGCGCCTCGAGCAGCAGCGCCTCGGCTTCCGTGTTGGTGGTGACGATCTCCATAGCGCGCGTCTGGGCGACCATACGCTGGAGGCGCTTGGTGAGCCGCGAGACCTGGGTGTAGTTGGTGACGCGATTGCGCAGCGCGCGCGCCTTGCCGACGTAGAGGACGTCGCCCTTGGCATCGACCATGCGATAAACGCCGGGGCGCACCGGCAGCGTTCTCACGACCGAACGGATCGCCGCCACCCCCGCCTCCAGGTCCGGCTTGTCGGACCCGCGGACGGTGTAGACGGATTTCTCTTCGTTGAAGCGGTCGGAGGGGGCGTCGGTCACGAGGGGGATTTAGGCTGGAACTCCCCTCCCTGAAAGGGAGGGGCTGGGGGTGGGTGCGCCGAAGGCGCATATCTGCGGCCCGAAGCAAACAGGCAGGCGTCGAGCCTGCCTGTTTGCACCCACCCCTTGATCCCCTCCCTTGCAGGGAGGGGAGGAAATGTCAGTGAGCCCGGCCCAGCCCCGCGATCGTGCGGTCGACCATCGCGCGGTCGGCGGCGGCGTCGTGCTGGTCGCGGATCAGGCGTTCGGCGGCAGCGGTGGCCGCGGTGACGGCCTTGGCGCGAACTTCGGCGATCGCGCTGCGCTCGGCGGCGGCGATCTTGTCCTCGGCCATGCGGGTGCGGCGCTCGACCAAGGCGGCGGCGTCGGTCTTGGCCTGCTGGACGATCCCGTCCGCCTCGTGGCGGGCGCGGTCGAGCATGGCCTGGGCCTCGGCGCCGGCCGCGGCGGCCTTGGCCTCATATTCGGCGCGCAGGGCCTCGGCCTCGGCACGGAGGCGCGCGGCCTCGTCGAGCTGCTCGCGGATGCCGGCGATCTTCTTGTCGAGGGCGCGGCCGATCGCGGCCGGCACCTTCTTCCACAGCATGATCGCGATCACGACCAGCATCGCGAGGCTGACGATGACGGTCGCATCGAGGATGCCGAAGATGGCGGGCTCGCTGTGCGGCGCGCCGTGACCCTCGTCGCGGACGGTGGTGACGGCATGCTCGCCCGTCTCGGGCATCACGCCGTCCTCACCCTTTGTGGACTGCTCGCGGAGATCCTGCTCGATCTCGGCGCTCTGCGGATCTGCGGGTCGGTTAGCCATTGGCGAGCGCCATCCTTACGGCTTCGGCCGCGTGCTCACGGGAGACTTCGGCTCCCGAAAGCTTTGCGACCATCTCCTGCGCGGCCTCGGCGGCGACGCTCTCGATGTCGGCCATGGCCGCATCGGCGGCCGAGCGGATCCGCGCCTCGGCGTCCGCCACCCGGGCGCCCGTCTCGGCGTCGGCCGCCTTGACGCGGGTCTCGGTCTCACGAGCCGAGGCTTCCTTGGCCGCCTGGGTGAGCTTCGACGCCTCGGCGCGGTTGGCCTCGGTCTGGGCGCGGTAGGCCTCCTCCCGCGCATCGGCCTCGGCCCGCGCCGCTTCCGCGGCGGCGAGATCGTCGGCGATACGCCGGTCGCGGGCTTCGACAGTGCCGCTGATCTTGGGGACCATGCCCCGGCCGATCACCAGATAGATGAGGCCGAAGGTGATGATCAGCCAGAAAAGCTGGGACCCGAAGATCTCCGAGATCTGTGCGATCTGAGGCATTTACCGCGCTCCGCTAATCGTCTGGTCGGTTACGCGCCGACGACGAAGAGCAGGATCATCGCGACGACGAACGCCAGCAGGCCGAGAAGCTCGGCGGCGGCGAAGCCGATGAAGAGACGGCCCTGCTGGCTGTCGGCCGCGGCCGGGTTGCGCAGCGCGCTCTCGAGGAACGAGCCAAACACGTTGCCCACGCCCAGAGCGGCCATGCCGACACCGATGGCGGCCAGACCGGCGCCCAACAACCGTGCTGCTTCTGCGTCCATTTTGAAACTCCTTAAGTAAAGTGTTGTTAGATCAGTGAAGATTGACCGCGTCGTTCAGGTAGAGCGACGTGAGCAAGGCGAAGACATAGGCCTGGATGGCAGCGACCAGCAGCTCGAGCGCGCTGATGCCGATCATCAGGATGAAGCTCGGCAGGCTGACCACCGGCGCGACCCAAGCGGCGTCGGCATTCATGCCGTTGATGACGAAGCCGGCGAGCACCTTGAGCAGGATGTGGCCCGCGGTCATCGCCACGAACAGTCGCAGGGCGAGGCTGAACGGGCGGACCATGAAGGAGACGAACTCGACCGGGATCAGGATCGGCAGCATCCACCAGGGCGCGCCGTGCGGCACGAAGAGCGAGAAGAAGTGGAAGCCGTGCTTGAGGAAGCCGACCGCGAGCACGATGCCGAACGAGACGATCGCCAGCACGCCGGTGATGGTGAGGTGGCTCGTCACCGTGAACGGGTGGATGCCGACCACGCCCAAGGGCAGCAGGCCGAGGATGTTGGCGAACAGGATGAACATGAAGAGCGAGAAGACGTAGGGCACGAATTTGCGGCCTTCCGGGCCGATATTCGTCACCATCATATTCTCGACGAAGCCGGTGACGCCCTCGACCGCGGCCTGCCAGCGGCCGGGGACGAGCTGGCGCCGCATGCCGCCCATCATGAACGCCCAGAGCGCGCCGAGCGTGATCAGCATCCAGAGCGCCGAGTTGGTGAACGCGATCTGCTGCCCGCCCAGGGTGAAGAGATCGGTGATGCTCTGCACCTCGAACTGGTGCATCGGATCGATTTTGCCGCTTTCGGCCGCCACGCGTCTGATCCCGTTCAAATAACCTAAACGCCCGAATTACTTCGGGCGCTGGTTCGCAAGCTTGATGATGTTCCAGAACCCGCCGACCGCCCCGAGGAGCATCAGCGTGATCAGGAGCAGGGGCGAAGTGCCGAACAGCCGGTCCAGGACCCAGCCGATCAAAGCTCCGCCGGCAAAGCCCCCGATCAGGTAGGAGAGAACGCGGTTGCCGAGCTGCTGATTTTTGTCGGCAGTCTTCCGCGCCCCGCCGGTCCTCATCGCTTCGTCCGCCTGCGCCTGCCTGATCCGCTCGTCGAGGGAATCCAGCCGCGCATCTTCGGGAAGTCTGGGGTCCTGCCCGGGCCCGTTTTCCGCCACATCCGTCTCCCATGTGCAGGCCCGCGTGAAAAAGCAGGGGTCACAAGGGCGTGGGACATGCCGGCGAACGATCCCGCCAAGGCGCGGTCCCTTTAGGAAGGCGGCCAAAGCGAGTCAACATGCTGGTGCACCGCCCAGCCTCCTCGCGAGCATGGCGCGAGCCGTCGTTGCGGACTAGGCTTCAGCCATGAGAATGACGCTCCTCGCCGCCGCCCTGCTGCTTGCCGCCTGCTCCAATCCAGCGGGCGACGAAGCACCGAGCGGCGCGGAGACGGCCAAGGCGAAGGCGCCCGTTCCCTCCCCTTCGCCTTCGCCGGCGGCGGCACCAGCCCGGCTGGTGGAGGAGAGCGGCGATCTCGTCGACTTCACCTACGGCTGGAGCGCCGAAGCGGCGGCGGTGCCGGAGCTCGTCGCCCGCTTCGAGGCGGACATGGCGAAGTGGCGGACGGAGAGCCGCAAGACGGCCGAGGAGGATAGCGACGCCCGCGGGCCGGAGATACCCTTCAACGGCCATTATTTCAGCAAGGTCTGGGCGACGATGGGCAGCACGCCGCGCCTGCTCAGCCTGGCCGCGGAGATCGGCACCTTCACCGGCGGCGCCCACGGCAATTCGGCTTACGAGGCGTTGTTGTGGGACCCCGAGGCGCGGCGGGAGATCGAGGCCGGGGCGCTGTTTACCGAACCGGCCGCAGCGTGGCGGCTGTTGCAGCCGGTCTATTGCGCCGAGCTGGACCGGCAGCGGGCGGAGAAGCGCGAGGAGACGCTGCCGCTGAAGGGCGTAGGCTGGATGGTCGAGTGCCGTCCGATCGCTGAGCAGGTCGTGGTGCCGGTGGACGAGGACAGGGACGGAAAATTCGAGCGGCTGCGGGTGCTGCTGGAGCCCTATAATGCCGGGCCCTATGCCGAGGGGAGTTACGAGGTCGACGTGCCGGTGACGGCGGCGCTGAAGGCGCTGGTGAAGAGGGAATATCGGGAAAGCTTCTAGTTCGTCATCCCGGCGACGGCCGGATCCAAGACCGGAAAAGGCGCTGGTGTGAACTCGCTGAGATCCCGGCCTACGCCGGGATGACGCGGTCGGGTCAGCTGCCGCAATAGCCTGGACGCTGGACGGGGGCGCCGGCGTCGCGCTGGCGCCAGACGCCGTCGGAGAGGCGGTAATATTGGCCGGCCTGGACCTTGCTGGCGAACAGTTCGCAGGCAGTGGTGGCGGCGACTTCCTCGATCTTGGCGCCACGCTTTGCGGCGATCTCGGTGTAATAGGCGCGGCGCTTTATGTTGATGGCGTCCACCTTCGAGCGGATGTCGGAGTCGACCGAACCAACCACGCCGAGATAGCCGTCCGCCTGCTCGCCGACCTTGCCCGTGGCGCGGAGCGAGGCGGACGCATCCTGCAGCATGAAGGCATAGCCCGTGCCTGCGGCGAGCGCGGCGACCGCGATACCGGTGGCGACAAAGAGCGTGAGACGGCGCGACATAGCTCAGAAAACCCCTGGATTCTTCTCGATCAGTTCTCGCACATCCTGCTGAAGACGCACAACAACCTCTTGCCTGATATTGATGTTGAGGTTGATCTCGATCGGCTTGTCGGGCGCGGCCACCTGGACGCATCCGCCGAGCGAGACGGCCAGCAAAGCCGCGGCGGCGCTAAGGCCCACTCTCGTCAATATCGCATCTCTCATCGCACATTCTCGCTTTCTTCATCCTGAACGGTGACTTCGGTGGGGAGGTCCTGCAGCTGCTCGGGCAGGACCGGCTGGATGAGCAGGGTCGGATCCTCGAACGAGCGCGCCGTGGCGATCAGGGCGCGGAAGGGTCCGCGGATGTTGATGTTGAACTCGAACGGGATCTTGGCGATCTGGCCGAGTACGTAGCCGGCGATGCCGCCCTGCGGGGCGGTGTTGGTGGCGATGCCGTCCAGCTCGATCCGGGCCAGGAACTCGCCGGCAAGCGCGCCGTCGAGGTCGATTGTGAGCTTCGAATAGCGCAAGGACTTCAGCGCGTCGAAGGCCAGCTTGCCATAAGCTCCAAGCTCCTTGTCGGTCAGCTCGCCGATATAGGAGAGAGTGCCGCCCTCCGGCCGTGCGACCAGCCGGCCGCCGACGATGCGACCGCCCGTCTGGTCGAACTCCATCGGCACGACGCCGTCGAACGTGCCGGTCGCCGCGATGTTCGAGAATTCCATCTGCTGGATGAAGGCGGCCGCCTCGAGGCCGGTGACGGTGAAGACGAGGCGCTTGGTCGACTCCTGGCTGAAGTCGAGGATGGTCTCGCCGAGGGTCAGATCGCCGCCCGCAAACGGCCAGCGCCCCTCCTCCACCCGTACGTGGAGATCAGGCAGGAGCTGATAGCGGACGCGGCCGTCGAACACGTCGATGCCGGCCTGGATGAGGTCGATCTCGGCGAGCTGCCCCGGCGCGCTGACGAGGCCGAGCAGGTCGGTGAATTCGATCGTCGTGGTGAGACCGGTGACGGGACCGAAGGGCGCCGCCAGATCCATGTCCGCAGTCGAGAAGGTGCCGGTGCTGCGCGTGCCTTCAGGACCCCAGCTGATCCGGCCCTTGCCGGTGAGTGTGCCGTCGACGAGCGCAATCACGCCCGTGGTGAGCGGCGTCAGTTGCTCGGGCTGGTAGTCCGCGCCGAAGCGGATGCCCGGCACGTCCAGATCGGCATGTCCGCGACCGGTCTGGAGCGCGTGGGTGATGGTGGCGCGGGTGACCTGCGTGCCGGTCTCCGGATCGTTCAACCACCCCGTTCCGTCGATCACATTGTCGCGCAGCGTCAGGCGGAAATCGTTGGTGACGAGCGGATGGAAGCGGTCCGGCTCCTGCTCGTCCGCGACCGTCATGCCGCCGGTAATGAGGAGATCGCCGCCCTGCACACTCCAGTCGCCGGCCATGCCGCTCAGCAGCAGCGGCACGTTGGCGAGCTTGCCGCTGCCGCCCTCGAACCGGCCGACGACGCCCCGCGCATTGAAGCGGCCGGAAAGCGAGCCGAGATCGAGACGGTTGGGATTGTCGCCGCTGCCGAGGCGGAGCTCGACGCCGCTGCTGGTGAAGCCGGATTGAGCGAGGTCGAAGCGCACCTGATCGGCGGCGAAGCCGATCGGCGTCTGGCCAAGCCGGCCGGCGAGCCGCGGCGCGCGGATGCTCGCCGCCGCCTGCAGCGCTCCTCCGGGATTACGCCAGACAAGCGCCCGGCCGGTCGGGCAGAGCGGCAGCCGGGTCGGCCCGAGCGTGAGCCCGGCGGCGCGGAGCGAGCGGAAGGAGACGTTGGTGCAGCTCTCGCCGAATGCGAAGCTGCCGCCGGCAAGAGTGCCGCGGATCGGCACCATCAGCCCTTCGACCCGGCCGTCGTTGAACGGGCCGCTGAGCAAGGCCGTCGTCTCGATGCTGGTGCGGCCGTTCGCGCCGGCGACGAAGCGGATCGGCGAGAGCACCAGCCTGGAGCTTCCCGCCGCCATCGGCGCGATCCCGCCGACGCCGCTCAGCTCGCTCGATCCGCGCGGCTGGCTGAGGTTAAAGCGCATGTCGGGGAAGCCGCCGCCCGACAGCGCGAAATCGGCATCGAGGCGGAAGGTGTCGGACGGCCAGTAATAGGTGAACCCGTCCTCGCCCCGCAGCGTCAGACGCGCGCCGCTGCGGCTGGCGAGGTTGAGCCGCTCCACGCGCACGGCCTGGTACTTGCCGCCCTTCACGAAGCGCAGCGAGGCGTCGGCGTCGAGCGCCCGGCCGGCGCGCCGCACCGCCGCCGCGAGCGCATCGCCGATCGGATCGAGCGGGGTGCCGTCGGCGGAAGCGAGCATCTTCGAGATGCCGCCCAGATCGGCAGCGCTGCCGGCATCCACGCCGGCCGCCGATACATCGGCGAGCAGCGAGACGTTTCCCGACTTGGGTGAGAAGACATAGCGCCCGTCGATGCGGCTGGGGCCGGCACGGTAGCCGGCCGCTGCGACGGCCGCCGCCGCCAAGTCGGCATTGCCGCGGGTCTGGCCCGCGTCGCCGTCGAACGAGACGCGGCCCGCGACATTGGAGAAGCTGTTGCCGCCGGTGCTGAGCCTGGCCGCGCGGACGCCGCTGTCGCCGCGCCAGCCATCGAGGCCCGAGTCGAGCGTCGCCCGCAGCGCGAATTGGGGCTGGAGCAGACTGAGGCCGTTGCATTCGATCCGGCCGGCGCGGAGGGGGCCTCTAAAGCTCGGCTCTTCATCCTTGGTCGTGACGGCGAACACCGCGCGGGGTCCGTCGATCATGCAGTCGCCGGGGGTGAGACGCCGCGACACGGCCGCGACGCGTCCTTCGAAGCTGTAGGCGAGATTGCCCCTGCCCTCGATCGACAGGCCGACCTGACCCTCGGGCGTGTCGAGGCGCATCTGCGCGTCGGCGATGTCGACGCGTTGGTTGGGCAGGCGGAACGGCGCGTCGGTCGGCGGAGGCAGCAACTTGTCGAGTTCGCCCAGGCGGAGCTTGCCGTTGACCACCCTGCCCTTCAGCCGCACCCCGCGCACGGTGATCAGCCGCACGCGCGGGCTCGGCCAGCTCAAGGCGACGTCGAGCTCGACCCGCTGGGCGGTGAGGTCGGGATTGGCGGGATCCCCCAGCACCAAATTCTCGATACGCTGAGTGCGAAGGCCGATGCGCGTCACGCGATAGGTCGCGCGCACGCCTCTTTCCTCGAACTCTCGCTCAAGCAGGTCGGTGGCGATGCGAATGCGCGACAGCCAGACGACGACGATCAGCAAGGCGATAAGGAGAACGATTCCCCAGATGACGAGCGCCCAGCGCGGCCGTCTGAGCGGCATCAGCATGCGATGCCGGCGCCGGCGGCGGGGTTCTTCCGCAATATCCTGGGGCTGGTCCATCCTAGCCTGGAAAGGACGCCGAAACAGCAGCAGAAATCGTGCTGGAGAACATCAAGCCACAACCACCATCAAGCAAGAAGCGTTCCGCCTCCGTCATGGATTTGGGACGCTCCGCCGCCTCGAAGCCTAAGGGCAGCTTGAAGCTGAATCCAGCCTGACGGCGCTCAACTGCCGATGGACGACGCGCCCGATCCAGGACCGAGCGGACGCAGGATCAGATCGCCGCGAGCGAACGCCGCCGACGGGCCAGACGCACACTGGCGCCGACCGCGCCAAAACCCGCGATCAGCATCGCCCAGGTGTCCGGCTCCGGTACAGCTCCGGCGGCGAGCGGGACGTCGACGAGTCCGCCGGCCGCGACATCGAACGCAAGGCCGGAATCCTGCAAAGGGACCTCTGCGTCGAAAGTGGCCGTGCCACTCGAATCAAGCAGCACGTCCCTAAGCAGGCCGGTGCCGTCATCCGGCGCGTCCGCCGTGACTTCGAAAATCGACGCCGCAGAGGCGGCAAAGCTGCTCTCGAAATCGCCGATCATCTCGGCCGCGCTAGCCGGCACAGCCGGTAACAGGCATGCAGCCGCAAACGCCGCAACTTTCAGCCTCATCATCAACTCCCCCAAAGCTCCACCCGGCGCGGCCGGGGAACTCGTGTCCATGAGCTACGCCAAAGATTAACTATTTGGCAACTGTGAAATTTCAGCGGCAGCATGGCGGCGTTCTCTTCCGGAACAGCTCGCATTCTCTCGTTCGCTCCTCGGCGCCTTTGCAATGCTCGGGAGGGCCGCTAGCGTCCCCTTATGGCGGATCAACCGATCGACGGCACCGGCCACCGGGCAAGACTCCGCCAGCGGCTGTTCGAAGGCGGCCCGGACGCGCTGCTCGAGCACGAACTGGTCGAATATCTGCTCGCCCTCGCCCTCCCCCGCCGCGACACCAAGACCCTCGCCAAGAAACTCATCCGCGAGTTTGGCGGGTTCGGGCCGCTGCTGGCTGCCGATGCTGAGGCGATTGTGAAGGCCGGCGATGTCACCGAAGGCGCGGCGGCTGCGCTCAAGATCGCCCAAGCATCAGCGCTGAGGTTGCTCGAAAAAGGTATCGAGAACCGCCCTGCGCTCAGCAGCTGGCAGGCGCTGATCGACTATCTGCATGCGGCAATGGCGCACAGCCCGATCGAGCAGGTGCGCGTTCTCTTCCTCAACTCGAAGAATATCCTCATCCACAACGAGCTGATGTGGGAGGGTTCGGTCGATCAGGCGGCTGTGTATGTCCGCGACATCATCCGCCGCGCGCTCGAATTCAACGCGACGGCGATCATCATCGTCCACAACCATCCGAGCGGCGATCCTAGTCCGAGCCAGCAGGACATCCGCCTGACCCGCGATCTCGTGGAAGCCGGCCGGCACCTGAACATTGTCGTGCACGATCACGTCATCGTCGGCGCGCGCGGCCATTCCAGCCTGAAGGCGCTGGGCCTCATCTGAAAAAAGGGCGGCCGGAGCCGCCCTTTCGTTTCAGCGTCCGACAGGCCTTACCTGCGGCGGCGCTCGTAGGTCTGGACGCAATTGTCCGTCACGGTCGCCGAGCAAGCCGGGTAGCTCTGGCTGCCGCCCGACTCGCCGCCCGGCTCGACCAGCGGACCGCCGACGGCGGTGCCGGCGCTTCCGTTCCAGCCGGCCGGCACGAACGCCGGATCGGACATCACGGCGATGCCGCGAGCGTCCTGCTCCGGACTGCTGTTACCGGGCTGGACGGCTTCGCCGCCGGAACCGCTGTTCCAGTTGGCAGCTGTCGTCTGGCCGGCGGAGCCGCTGGCTCCCATGGTTCCGGAGGTCGAGCCGGTGCCGCTCATGGTGCCGGTTGTACCCATCGTGCCCTGGGTCGCGCCGGTCGCGCCCGTCATCCCCTGCGTGGCGCCGGTGCCGCTTACGGTGCCCGTAGTGCCCATCGACCCGGCGGCGCTGCCGGTGGTCGTGCCCATCGTGCCCGTGGTAGTGCCAGTCGTATTTCCGCTCGTATGGCCCATTGCGCTGTGGTCGGCGGTGTCGTCGGCATCGTCCGGCGTGCCGGTGCTGTTCTGACTGTTGACGGTGTTGCCGCCGACCGCGCCGGTATCGTCATTTGGTCCTGTCGATGTGTCGGGAGCGTTCTGGTTCGACTGGGTGGTGGTCCCGGCTGTCGTGCCGCTGGTGGTGGAAGTGCTCTGCGCGAGCACCGGAGCGGTCAGCGCGATCGCACTGACGAGCAATAGAGGCTTCAACATTCTTGGTCTCCTGGTCATCCGGAATTTCTATGTGAAATCAACGCTTCACTTAAGCTCCCTCAGGTCCCACGAGCTCAGGCGTTCAACGACTCCGCAAACCGCGCGTTCCGGTCTCTGGTCGGATTGAAGGCTCTTGTGGCCTTTGCTAGCGGCACGCCTCCAAACACAGATCAGGAACAGTCATGATCGCTCGCTACTCGCGGCCCCGGATGAGCGCCATCTGGGCGCCCGAGACCCGCTTCCGCATCTGGTTCGAGATCGAGGCGCATGCGCTCGACGCGATGGCGGAGCTGGGCATCGTGCCGAAGGAAGCGGCGGCGGCGGTGTGGGAGCGCGGCGCTTTCGAGGTCGAGCGGATCGACGCGATCGAGGCGGAGGTCCGCCATGACGTCATCGCCTTCCTCACCAATGTCGCCGAACATGTCGGACACGAGGCGCGCTTCCTGCACCAGGGCATGACCAGTTCGGACGTGCTCGACACCTGCCTCGCGGTGCAGCTCGCCCGCGCTACCGACATCCTGATCGAGGATCTGGGCGAGCTGCTCGCCGTGCTGAAGCGCCGCGCTTATGAGCACAAGCTGACGCCGACCATCGGCCGCAGCCACGGCATCCATGCCGAGCCGGTCACCTTCGGTCTCAAGCTGGCGCAGGCCTATGCCGAGTTCGCCCGTTGCCGGACGCGGCTGGTGGCGGCGCGGGCGGAGATTGCGACCTGCGCCATCTCGGGCGCCGTCGGCACCTTCGCCAATGTCGACCCGCGCGTCGAAGCGCATGTCGCCGAGAAGATGGGTCTCACCATTGAGCCGGTCTCGACTCAGGTCATTCCCCGCGATCGCCATGCGATGTATTTCGCGACGCTGGGCGTGATCGCCTCCTCGGTCGATCGGCTCGCCACCGAGATCCGCCACCTCCAGCGCACCGAGGTGCTGGAGGCGGAGGAATATTTCGCGCCGGGCCAGAAAGGCAGCTCGGCCATGCCGCACAAGCGCAATCCCGTGCTGACCGAGAACCTCACCGGCCTCGCTCGCATGGTGCGAGGATATGTGACGCCGGCGCTGGAGAATGTCGCTCTCTGGCACGAGCGCGACATCAGCCACTCGTCGGTGGAGCGCTACATCGGCCCCGATGCAACGGTGACGCTCGACTTCGCCCTCGCGCGCCTCACCGGCGTCATGGACAAGCTGCTCGTCTACCCCGAGCGGATGCAGAAGAATCTCGATCGAATGGGCGGCCTCGTCCACTCGCAGCGCGTGCTGCTGGCGCTGACGCAGGCTGGCGCAAGCCGAGAGGATGCCTATCGCCTCGTCCAGCGCAACGCGATGCAGGTATGGGAGAGCGACGGCGCCCTGTCGCTGCTGGAGCTGCTGAAGGCGGACCCCGAAGTTTCCGCGCTGCTGCCGCCGGAGAAGCTCGAGGAGAGCTTCGACCTCGGCTATCATCTGAAGCACGTCGACACGATCTTTCAGCGGGTGTTCGCCGAATGACGGCGCCGATCGCCGCTGCGGGAGCGGCGGCCAGCAGCAGCCCAGCCGCGGCCGATCCCGGCATCCGCAGGATCGGTGCCCTGGTCCTCGCGCTGATCACGCTGGGGCTGATCGCGCTGGTTGTGGCGGGCGGCTTCGGCGTCCGAACGCTCGCCCAGGGCGAGGACCGGACCGAGCTCGTCCAACATACGCGGGACGTGGAGGTGGCGATCGCGAGGGTCGGCACCCAGGCGGAGCGAAGCGAGGCGGCGCGGCGAGCCTATTTGCTCCAGCAGGATGAGCGCTTTCGTACGACCTGGAGCGAAACGGCCGCGGAGCTGACGCGCACGGTCACGCAGCTGGAGCGGCTCGTCGACGACAACGCAGCCCAGCTTGCCCGCGCCCGCGAACTTCGCCGGCTGGTCGTCGAGCTGCAGGCGCTCGAGAGCGGATCCATCGCCGCAGCTGCGCGAGGCGCTGTCGACGAGGCGCAAGCCGACTTCCGCGCGGACCGAAGCGCCGACCTGCTGCGCGAAATCCGACGGCGGCGACAGCTCATGTCGGTGGAGGAAGCGAGACTGCTGGAGGCGCGTAATCGCGACCGCGCGGAGGCCCTCACAAATTTCTATGCAATCCTCGGGCTGTGCAGCGCGCTGGTGCTCGCCATAATCGGCGCCTGCATCTTCGTGATCCGGCGCTACACGGGCGAGCTCGCCATCTCGCGTGACGCGCTCCAGCGCCTCAACGCGGACCTCGAAGGCGCCGTGCGTGAGCGGACCTCCGAGCTGCATCGCGCGAATGAGGAGATCCAGCGCTTCGCCTACATTGTCTCCCACGATCTGCGCTCGCCGCTGGTGAACGTAATGGGCTTCACCTCCGAGCTGGAAAGCGCGCGCCAGCCGCTCGCCAAGCTCGTCGCCTCTGTGGAAGAGAAGGCGCCGGAACTGGTCACCCGCGAGGCGAAGCTGGCGGTCGACGAGGACCTTCCGGAAGCGGTCCGCTTCATCCGCACCTCGACCCAGAAGATGGACCGGCTGATCAACGCGATCCTCAAGCTGTCCCGTGAAGGGCGGCGGACGCTGGCGCCCGAGCAGCTGCCGATGACGCAGCTCGTCCAGAGCATGGCGGACGCGCTCAAGCACCGCACCGAAGAAGCGGGAGTCGAGATCATCGTCGAGCCGCTGCCTGACATCGCGTCGGACCGTGTCGCGATCGAGCAGATCTTCTCCAACCTTGTCGAAAATGCCGTCAAATATCTGAAGCAGGACCGACCGGGGCGCATCCGCGTCTCCGGGCGGCAAGAAGCCGCAGGGCGCATTGTTTACGAGATCGAGGACAACGGCCGCGGCATCGATCCACGCGACCACCAGCGCATCTTCGACCTGTTCCGCCGCTCGGGACCGCAGGACCAGCCGGGGGAAGGCATCGGCCTTGCTCACGTCCGTTCGCTCGTCTGGCGGTTGGGCGGGACGATCGAGGTCGATTCAAGCCTTGACGCAGGCGCAACCTTCCGGCTTTCGCTGCCCATTGCTATCACGGGGGAGGAAGACAATTAAATGACAGATAGCCAAGCAGTTACGATCGTCATGATCGAAGATGACGAGGGTCATGCCCGGCTCATCGAGAAGAATCTCCGCCGCGCGGGCATCCACAACGAGGTCCGCCATTTCCTCGACGGCACCAGCGCGCTCGAATATCTATTCAATGCACCCGACGGGCCGGCGTTGAACGGTCCCGCCATGATCCTGCTCGACCTCAACCTGCCGGACATGAGCGGCATCGATATCCTCGCCCGCATCAAGGATGAGGGGCCGCTGCACCGCACGCCCGTGATCGTGCTCACCACCACCGACGACAAGCGCGAGATCGAGCGTTGCTACGATCTCGGCTGCAACGTCTACATCACCAAGCCGGTTAATTACGAGAATTTCGCCGACGCCATCCGACAGCTCGGCCTGTTCCTCTCGGTGATCCAGGTGCCGGAGATCGAGGCTTGAGCAAAGCTCGCCCCCATATTCTCTATATAGATGACGACGAGGGGCTGCGGCGCCTCGCGACGCGCGCGCTTCAGCGCCGGGGCTTCGACGTGGACTCCGCGGCGGGCGGCGCCGAGGGCGTCGCTCGCGCCGCGGCGGAGCGGTTCGACCTCATCACCGTCGACCATTACATGCCCATCCAGAACGGGCTCGAGACACTTCATCAGTTGATGGCGCTGCCCGAGCCGCCGCCGGTCGTCTACGTGACCGGCTCCGAGGACAGCCAGGTCGCCGTTGCCGCACTCAAGGCCGGTGCCATCGACTATGTCGTGAAGACCAGCAGCGACGACTTCTTCGACCTGCTGGCGGAATCGCTCCGTCACGCCATGACGACGGTTGAGCTTCGGCGCGCGAAGGAGCAGGCCGAGCAGGAGCTGCGCACCGGAAACCAGCGCCTCGCCGCGCTGCTGCACGAGGTCAATCACCGGGTCTCCAACAGCCTTCAGCTCGTCTCCGCCTTCGTCCACATGCAGACGAACGCGCTTACCGACTCGGCCGCCAAGGCTGCGCTGAAGGATACCGAGAGCCGCATCCAGGCGATCGCGCAGGTGCATCGCCGGCTCTACACATCCGACGACGTCCAGTCGGTCGAGATGTCGGAATATCTGGAGGCATTGCTCGGCGAACTCGAGGAGACCTGGTCGACGCCCCTCTCGCCGCGGACGCTGAAGCTCTCTTCCGAGCGGCTGCGCCTCAAGACGGACCGCGCGGTGCCGGTCGGCGTCATCGTCAGCGAACTCGTCAGCAATGCCTGCAAATATGCCTATCCGCCTTCTGAGTCCGGTGAGATCCGGATCGAGCTCACCTGCGAAGGCTCGGACCGTTTCAGCCTGATCATCGAAGATGACGGCTGCGGATTGCCGGAGGACGGCCGGCCGAAGGGCACCGGCGTCGGCACCCGCCTCGTGAAGGCAATGGCGAAAAGTCTTGATGCCGAGCTCGTTTACGACACCGACTATAAGGGCGTTCGCGCCATGGTGCGGGCCAAGTGCTGATCTTGCCTGACGAGGCCCAGCACCTCGTGACACGCGGCTGCGCCAGCCTCCCCTGCAGAAAGGCGCGATCGCTCAGCAAATGAACGCCCGCGCCTTTCTCAGGAACTCCACTGCCGAGGCGCATGAACGCGTCGATAGCGCCTTCTCCCGCTTCGACCTGTCGAATGCCGCCGGCTACGGCCGCTTTCTTAGCGCGCAGGCCACGGCCTTCCTGCCCGTGGAGGAGGCCCTCGACAGTGCCGGAGCGGCCACCCTTATTCCCCACTGGCCGCAGCGCCGCCGCGCCGACCTGCTTCGAGCCGATCTCGCCGCGCTTTCCGTCACGCTGCCGGAACCTTTTTGCCCCGTCCTCTTTATCCAGAGCAAAGCGTCGATGCTCGGCGCAGCATATGTAATGGAGGGCTCCCGCCTGGGCGGCGCGCTGCTGAAGCGCAGCGTCCCTGCGGGCCTGCCCTCGCTATTTCTGGATGGCCGCCAGAGTGCCGGAAGCTGGCGAAACTTCCTGAAATTGCTCGATCAGTTCCTCGTCCGGCCCAACGACCTGGAGGCTGCCGCAGAGGCGGCCAGCCAGGTTTTCGCGCGCTTCGAAGTTGCGGCGAAGCGCGAGCTGGAGGTTGAGGTCGAGTGAGCCAAGCTTATCCTGATGTCGATCTGACCAATTGCGACCGGGAGCCTATTCATCAGCTCGGCGCGATCCAGCCGATCGGCTTCCTGATCGCCCTCTCGTCGGACTGGATGATCGCGCGCGTCTCCGCCAATATCGCCGACTTCTTCGGCAAGGCTCCCGACGAGCTGATCGGCCGCCCCTTGACCGAGCTGATGCCACCTGCCGCGATCCACGGCCTTCGCAACCGAATGGCGATGCTGCGCGGCCGGGACTCCATCGAGCGCATCTTCGGTTGCAAGCTTATCGAAGGCCGGGAGCCGTTTGACGTCGCGCTGCACATGTCGGGCCGGCAGATCATCGTCGAAGCCGAGCCAGGCACCGAGCACGATCATGGCGACGTCACCGGCACCGTGCGGTCGATGATCAGCAGGCTCGACCAGGCGGAAGGCGTGGGCGCCTTCTGCAACGAAGGCGCGCGCCAGGTGCGTGCGCTTACCGGCTTCGACCGCGTGATGGTCTACCGCTTCGCCGCCGACGGATCGGGCGAAGTGGTGGCCGAGTCGGTGAAGCCCGGCATCGGCTCCTTCCTCGGGCTTCATTATCCGCCCACCGACATCCCCGCCCAGGCGCGCGAGCTCTACAAGAGGAGCCTGCTGAGGATCATCACCGACGTCGATGCCGAACCCGTGCCGATCGTGCCGCAGCTCGACGAGCATCGCCAGCCGCTCGATCTGTCGCTGGCGATGCTCCGCTCCGTCTCGCGCATCCACATCGAATATCTCAAGAACATGGGCGTGCACGCGTCAATGTCGGTGTCGATCATCGTCGAGGGGCGGCTGTGGGGCCTGTTCGCCTGCCACCATTACAGCCCGCGCTGCCCAACCTTCGAGCGCCGTTCGGTGTCGGAGCTGTTCTCGCAGATGTTCTCGATGCGGCTGGAGAGCCGCGAGCGGAAGGAAACCGTCGAGTTCGAGCGCCGCGCCCGCGACATCTCGGACCAGCTGCTCGGTGCCGTCGCCTCGGACGAGACGCTGCTCAAGGATCCGGACTGGCTGAGCGACATCCTGACACGAACGATCGCTGCGGACGGCGTCGGCGTCTGGATCAACGGCGCCTACGCTTTCTCCGGCACCACGCCGAACACGCAGCAGTTCCAGCGCATTATCAAGGCGCTGAACGGGACCGCGGCCGGCAAGGTCTATGCGACCGACTGCATTGCCACCATCGTCCCCGGAGCGTCGGAGTTCGCTTCCACTTCTGCCGGCATGCTCGCCATTCCGATCTCCCGTGCGCCGCGCGATTACGTAGTGCTGTTCCGCTCTGAGATGGTGCGCTCGGTCCGCTGGGGCGGCGATCCGCACAAACCCGTGGAATATGGCCCGAACGGCCCCCGCCTCACGCCGCGCGAGAGCTTCGAGGAGTGGAAGGAACTGGTCGAAGGCCGCTCCCGCCCCTTCACCAATTCCGAGATGCGCGTCGCCGAGACCCTGCGTGCCACGCTGATCGAGGTCGTGCTGCGCCTCTCGGACGAGGCCAGCGCCGAGCGGCAGCTGGCGACCGAGCGGCAGGAGCTGCTCATCGCCGAGCTCAACCACCGCGTCCGCAACATATTGGGCGTGATCCGCGGCCTGATCCGCCAGTCCAAGCCGAGCGGCGGCAATGTCGAGGATTTCGTCGCACTGGTCGACGGACGGATCCACGCCCTCGCCCGTGCCCACAACCAACTCACCCAGGACCATTGGGGACCGGCTCCGCTGCGCGCGCTGATCGAGGCTGAGGCCGCCGCTTTCCTCGCCGGGCAGGTCGACCGGGTCAGCGTCGAAGGGCCGCCCATCCTGCTCAACCCGCAGGCCTATTCGACCATGGCGCTGGTGATGCACGAGCTCGTCACCAATTCGGCCAAATATGGCAGCCTGTCCGACAGCGGCAAGGTGAAGATCGGCTGGAAGCTGGACGACCGCGGCGACCTCATCTTCCGCTGGCAGGAGAGCGGTGGCCCCCCGGTCCAGGCACCGACGCGCAAGGGCTTCGGCACCACCATCATCGATCGCTCGATCCCCTACGACCTCGGCGGCCAGGCGCGTATCGAATATAAGCTGCATGGCGTCGAGGCGACGTTCTGCATTCCTGCCAAGCATGTTTCCGAGCCGGAGGACTATAGCGGCCCCGCGATCCGCTTCGCCCGCAGCGAGCCCGGCGGGCAGTCGATCGCGCCCGAGCAGATCATCGACGGCCGCACCGTGCTCCTAGTCGAGGACAGCCTGATCATCGCTCTCGACGCGGAAGATATATTGAAGCGGCTCGGCGCGCTTCACGTGGCCACTGCCGGCACGGTCGAGCAGGCCCTGCAGGCGATCGACAGTTCGATGCCGTCGCTCGCGATGCTCGACATCAATTTGGGCGACCACACCAGCTTCGCGATCGCCGACCGCCTGCGCGAGCTCGGCATCCCATTCCTGTTCGCCACCGGCTATGGCGAGCAGGCCCAGCTTCCGGACGACCACAAGGCGCGCACCGTCGTCCAGAAGCCCTACACGTTGGAAAACGTCGCCCGCGCTCTCCCGGAGTTGATCGAGGAAGTCGCTTAGCCGAGGTGCCCCCGGGCGCTCTCACTTACCGCAAGAAGACGGGTTTGCCTCGCTTCGCTCGCGGGAAGCCGCTAGAGGTCGATCGTCTTGACCGAGCACATCCACCAGAGCCGCTGGAGTGAGCAGCAGCGCGTCGCGGCGCTTGCCCGCTACAATATCCTCGATACGCCTCATGAAGCCGCCTACGACAATGTCGTCCAGGTCGTCTGCGATCAGCTGGGCGTGCCGATCGCCGCGGTCAATCTGATCGCCGAGCACCGTCAGTGGTTCAAGGCAGAGATCGGCCTTGGCGTCCGTGAGATGGACCTCGACAACTCCATCTGCGCCCGTGCCATCCTTCAGTCCGACCTCTTCGTGATCCCCGACACCACCAAGGATCCGCGCTTCGACTGCAATCCGCTGGTCACCGGCCCGCCGGGTCTCCGCTTTTATGCAGGCGCGTTGCTCCGGACCGCCGACGGCTTCCCGATCGGCACGGTCTGCGCGCTGGACGTGGAGCCGCGGCCGGAGGGGCTCACCGACGAGCAGGCACGGCTGCTGGTAACCCTCGCCGACCTGGTCATGACCGCGCTGGAACTCAGGCGTGCGGTCAAGGAGCGCTCGAGGGCGCTGGACGCCGAAATTGCCGACCGGCTCCAGGTCGAGGAAGCGCTGCGGCAGAGCCAGAAACTGGAGGCGATCGGCCAGCTTACCGGCGGAGTCGCTCACGATTTCAACAATCTGCTGACCGTCATCCGCGGTTCGATCGACCTGCTGCGCCGGCCGAATCTTCCGGAAGCCAAGAAGCAGCGTTATTTCGACGCCATTGCCGACACCGCCGACCGCGCTGCCTCGCTCACCGCGCAACTGCTGGCTTATGCGCGGCGCCAGCCGCTCCAGCCCGAGGTGTTCGACGCCGCCGAGCAGATCAGGGGCATAACCCAGATGCTGACGACGATGGTCGGCTCCCGCGTCCGCATCGTCGCGAACCTGGATTGCGATCCATGCCCGGTCAAGGCTGATCCCAACCAGTTCGAGACTGCGTTGCTCAACCTGGCGGTCAACGCCCGGGACGCCATGCCCGAGGGCGGCGCGATCACGATCTCGATCGATCATGTGTCGGAAGTGCCCGCCGTTCGCGATCATCCTGCTCGCCGAGGACAGTTCGTCGCCATCTCTATGGGCGACACCGGGACTGGCATCGAAAAGGACAAGCTGCGCCGCATCTTCGAGCCCTTCTTCACGACCAAGGAAGTTGGACAGGGCACCGGGCTCGGCCTTTCGCAGGTCTTCGGGTTCGCAAAGCAGTCGGAAGGTGAGATCGCGGTCGACAGCACGCCTGGCGAGGGCACCCGGTTCACCCTCTATCTGCCGCATGCGCAGGTCGACGAGATGCTGCGCAAGCAAGGCCATGTCGCGCCTCAAGAGGAGGAGCCACAGGAGCGCGGCCGCCTGCTGATCGTGGAAGACAATCGCTCAGTCGGCGAGTTCGCGTTGGAGAGCCTCAGTGAGCTCGGCTACGACGCGACCTTGGTTGGGAACGCGAGTGCGGCTCTGTCCTTGCTCGAGACCGAAGCGAAGGACTTCGACGTTGTGTTCAGCGACGTCGTGATGCCGGGGATGAACGGCGTCGAACTCGGCAAGCAGATCCGTGAACGCTGGCCTAACCTGCGGACCGTCCTGACTAGCGGCTACAGCCACATCCTCGCCACGGAGCAGGACCACGGCTTCGAGCTGATCCAGAAACCATATACGATCGAAAGGGTCGACGAGGCGCTGCGAGTGCCGATCCTGGCCGAGATCGACGGCTGAAGCCGACTAGTGGCGGTGTGACGTCCCGCCATGTTCATGCGACGGCTGCGTCTTCGGCGGCTCCCGAAGGCTGCCGTACACGAACTCCACGAACTGGTCCGGCTTAATGAAGCCCTCCGGCATCCCGTACGCCGCAGCGGGCGCCGAGGCCTTGATCTGCTCCAGCGTCCGGCCCGCCGCGATTCCCGCTGCGACCTTGCCCCGAATGTCGACCAGCATCGCGCGGTAAGTGGTAAGGTCCTGCCGCGTCGCCACCTGGCCATGGCCCGGAATGACTCTGGTCGACCCATTGGACATGGCCAGCCCGCGATCGACCGCAGCGATCAGACCATCAATGGAGCCGCCGGAATCACGGTCGATGAACGGGAAGCTGGTCTTGTTGAAGAAGGTGTCACCCATGTGGAGCACGTTCGCCTTCTGCCAGTGGACCAGCGAATCTCCGTCGGTATGGGCATTGGCGACGTGCACCACGTGCAGTGTGTCGCCGTTGAGATGCAGCGTCACGCCGTCGGAAAAGGTGACGACCGGCAGCGCCGCTTTCGGCGAGGCGGGCACCTTCTGGCCGATGGCGCTCATGTCCTGATCGGTCGACATGCGCGTGCGGACATTGTCATGGGCGAGGATCACGGCGCCGCGCTTGCCGAAATTCTCGTTCCCGCCGGTATGGTCGAAATGCCAGTGGGTGTTGATCACGAACCGCACCGGATCGCGATCCAGCGTCGCGATTGCGGCGGCGATCCTGTCGGTGAGCGGCGCAAACTGGTCATCGACGATGATGTTGCCGTCCTCGCCATAGGACAGGCCGATATTGCCGCCCGCTCCGAACAGCACCGCGACGCCCGGCGCGAGCCGCTCGACCTTGATCTCGACGTTCGAGAAGTCCTGCTGAGCCGCGGCAGGCGCCGCGAACAGAGCAAGAGCGAGAGCGAAGCAGCCTGCGCGCATGAGATTCCCCCTGATTGCGCGCCAGCTATATCGCGAAGGGCTCAGCCGTCCCAGAGGCCTTTCAGCTTGCTGAAGAAGCTCTGCGACGCCGGGCATTCGTCGCCGGTCTCGGTCTTGCGGAACTCCTCGAGCAACTCCTTCTGACGCGAGGAGAGCTTGGTCGGCGTCTCGACCTCGACCTGGATGACCATGTCGCCGTGGCCGCGGCCGTTGAGGACGGTCATGCCGGCGCCGCGGACGCGAAGTTGTTTGCCGGACTGGATGCCGGCGGGGATGCGGATCTCATGTTCCTTGCGGTCGAGGCCGGGCACCTCGATCGTGCCGCCCAATGCCGCGGTGGTGAAGCTCACCGGACAGCGCGCGAACAGGGTGGTGCCGTCGCGCTGGAAGATGGGATGCCGGGCGAGATGGACGAAGATGTAGAGGTCGCCCGGCGGACCGCCGCGGGCGCCGGATTCGCCCTCGCCCGAGAGGCGGATACGGGTGCCTTCGTCGACGCCCGCGGGAATACGGACCTGGAGCGACTTCTGCCGCTCGACGCGGCCCTCGCCGCGGCACTTTTCGCACGGGTCGGCAATGACCTCGCCGGCGCCGCGGCAGCTTGGGCAGGTGCGTTCGACGACGAAGAAGCCCTGGCTCGCCCGGACCTGGCCGCGGCCGTTGCAGGTCGGGCAGGTGCGCGCCGCCGTGCCAGGCTTGGCGCCGCTTCCGCTGCAGGGCTCGCACTGGGCGGTGGTGTCGAGCCTGAGCTCGACTTCCTTGCCGTTGTAGGCGTCCTCGAGCGTGATCTCGAGATCGTAGCGCAGGTCCGAGCCGCGCAGCATGTTGCTGCGCTGCCCGCCCTGGGCACCGTTCATGAACTCGCCGAAGATATTCTCGAAGATGTCCGAGAACGACCCGAAATCCTGCGCCCCGCCATTGCCGCCGAAGCCGCCGTTGCGGAAGGCGGCGTGACCGAAGCGGTCATAGGCGGCGCGCTTCTGCGGGTCCTTCAGGCAGTCATAGGCTTCGCTGATCGCCTTGAACTTGGCTTCCGAATCCTTGCAGCCCGGATTCTTGTCCGGGTGGCATTGCATGGCGAGCCGGCGATAGGACGATTTGATCGTCTTCTCGTCGGCCGTCCGCTCGACCTCGAGGAGGGAGTAATAATCGGTGTCAAGCATACTCGCCCCACACGCCCACAGCCGTCCGGCCCGAGCCCGTCGAGGTGCCCCTCTTCCCTAAGGAGGAGAAGGGCAGTCCTTCGACAAGCTCAGGACGAGCGGAGGGGAGCATGACTTAGCCCTTGGCTTCGTCGTCGACCTCGGAGAATTCGGCGTCGACGACCTCTTCGCCGCCGCCGGCCTCGCTGCCCTGCGCCGCACCTTCATCGGTGCCGCCGGCGGCCGTGGCCTGCTCCTTCTCGTAGATCGCCTGGCCGAGCTTCATCGCGACCTGGGCAAGCGCCTGCGCCTTGCTGCTCATCGCGTCGGCATCGCCGCTGTCGATGGCAGTGCGGGTCTCGGCAATCGCCGCCTCGATCTCGGACTTGAGGCCCGCGTCCACCTTGTCGCCATGCTCCTGGAGCTGGCGCTCGGTGGTGTGGACGAGGCTCTCGGCATTGTTCTTCGCCTCGGCCGCAGCGCGGCGCTTCTTGTCCTCTTCGGCGAACTGCTCGGCGTCGCGGACCATCTTGTCGATGTCGGCGTCGCTGAGCCCGCCCGAGGCCTGGATGCGGATCTGCTGCTCCTTGCCGGTGCCCTTGTCGCGGGCGTGGACGTTGACGATGCCGTTGGCGTCGATGTCGAACGTCACCTCGATCTGCGGCACGCCGCGCGGCGCCGGCGGGATGCCGATCAGGTCGAACTGGCCGAGCATCTTGTTGTCCGCGGCCATCTCGCGCTCGCCCTGGAAGACGCGGATCGTCACCGCATTCTGATTGTCCTCGGCGGTCGAGTAGGTCTGCGACTTCTTGGTCGGAATGGTCGTGTTGCGGTCGATCATCCGGGTGAAGACGCCGCCCAGCGTCTCGATGCCGAGCGAGAGCGGGGTGACGTCGAGCAGCAGCACGTCCTTGACGTCGCCCTGCAGCACGCCGGCCTGGATGGCGGCGCCCATGGCGACGACCTCGTCCGGGTTGACGCCGGTGTGCGGCTCCTTGCCGAAGAAGTTCTTCACGGCCTCGCGGACCTTGGGCATGCGGGTCATGCCGCCGACGAGGACGACCTCGTCGATCGCATCGGCCTTGAGACCCGCGTCGGCGAGCGCCTTCTTCATCGGCTCGATGGTGCGCTTGATGAGATCGTCGACGAGACGCTCCAGATCAGCACGGCTGATCGCCTTGACGAGGTGCTTCGGCCCGTTCTGGTCCGCCGTGATGAAGGGCAGGTTGACCTCGGTCGTCGCGGCCGACGAGAGCTCGATCTTCGCCTTCTCGGCGGCTTCCTTCAGCCGCTGCAGGGCGAGCCGATCCTTGGTAAGGTCGATGCCCTCATCCTTCTTGAAGCCCTCGGCCAGATACTCGACCAGCTTGGCGTCGAAATCCTCGCCGCCGAGGAAGGTGTCGCCGTTGGTCGACTTCACCTCGAACACCCCGTCGCCGATCTCCAGGATCGAGACGTCGAACGTGCCGCCGCCGAGATCGTAAACCGCGATCGTCTTGCCGTCCTGCTTCTCGAGGCCATAGGCAAGCGCCGCCGCGGTCGGCTCGTTGATGATGCGCAGCACCTCGAGGCCCGCGATCTGGCCGGCGTCCTTGGTCGCCTGGCGCTGGGCGTCGTTGAAGTAAGCGGGGACCGTGATCACCGCCTGGGTGACGGTCTCGCCGAGATAGGCCTCGGCGGTTTCCTTCATCTTCTGGAGCGTGAAGGCGGAGATCTGCGAGGGCGAATAGTCCTTGCCGCCGGCCTGCACCCAGGCATCGCCGTTGCCGCCGCGGACAATGTGATAGGGCACCAGCTCGGTGTCCTTCTTGGTGATCGGGTCGTCGAAGCGGCGGCCGATCAGGCGCTTCACTGCGAACACCGTGTTGTCCGGATTGGTCACTGCCTGGCGCTTGGCCGGCTGGCCGACCAGCCGCTCGCCGTCCTTGGCGAAGGCGACGATCGACGGCGTCGTGCGCGCGCCTTCCGCATTCTCAACGACCTTCGGCTTGCCGCCTTCCATCACGGCGACGCAGCTATTCGTCGTGCCGAGGTCGATACCGATAACTTTGGCCATGTTTGTCCTCTCAGCCCCAATAGAAATGCCTGCCCGCGCCCTTCGAACGAGGCGCGCGAGCGTTTCGGAACCGGATATAGGGGTCGATTTTATTGCGACAAGAAGTCGGCCTGCTCTAAGGGCAACGCATGCGTGTCCGCCCTGCAACAATGCTCGCCGCTTGTCTCGTTCTGGCATCGTGCGGCTCGCAATCCGAACCGCAAGTGACGGTCGAGGATGCCCGCATCACCCTGCCGGCGGTTAAGGGGCGGCCCGGCGCCGGCTATTTCACCGCCGAAGCGGCCGCGCTGCCGGAAGCGATCGTCGCCGTCACCGCACCGCCGCCGACCCGGATCGAGATGCACGAGAGCATGAAGTCGGGAACGATGGCCTCGATGCAGGCGATCCCGAGCGCTGCCTTCGCGTCGGGGGGGGCGCTCGTCTTTGAGCCGGGCGGCAAGCATCTGATGCTGTTCGACATCGACCCGGCTGTGAAGCCCGGCGACACCCTCCCCCTCACCTTCCGCTTCGCAAAGGCGCCGCCGGTGACGGTGCAGGCCGAAGTGCAGGGGCCGGGCGGCGGACATGCGGGGCACTGATCCATGACGGTGCGCCCCCTCACCGAGGGCGAGCGCAACATGGCGGCGAGCATCTTCGGCTCGGCCATCGACTATGACGCGGTGACGGTGAAGCGCAGGAAGTGGTTCTTCCTTCAGCCGAAGGAAACGCTGATGGCACCGACGGGCCATGTCCACGTCCACCCGGAGGGCAGCAAGTGGAGCGAGGATTACAGCCAGGAACGGCTCGGGTTGCAGGCGCTGTTCCTCCACGAGCTCACCCATGTCTGGCAGAGCCAGCAGCGCGGCAGATACTACCTGCCGCTGATGCGCCACCCCTTCTGCCGCTACGCATACGATTTCGTTCCCGGCCGCCCGTTCGAGCGATACGGCCTTGAGCAGCAGGGCGAGATCGTCCGGCACACCTATTTGCGGCGGAATCGGTATCCGCTCGACAACGCGCCCTCGCTGGAGCTGCTGGAGAGCATCCTCCCCTTCTCCTGACGCTTCCCTGCCCCTGAACGGCCCTCAATCGCCTCGCCAGAGTGGCACGAGCGCGTTACGCTCTTCCTCAGCTGGGGGAGACAAGCCGATGCAGTGGTCGTGGCGTGGATGTGCTTTGCTGCCGATGCTCGCCTCCGCCTGTGCCACGATCCCTGCCGCGCCTCCGGCGAACGTGGGCGACGCGGGCGCGACGCTCCTCATCGAGCGCGTGTCGGTCGTGGACACGGAAAACGGCAGCGTCTCGGCCCCTCGCGACATCCTCATCCGATCCGGCCGCATTGCCGCCGTCGCGCCGGCAAGCACCCTTTCGGTGCCGCGGGACACGCGCCGGCTGGATGGGTCCGGCCGCTTCGCCATGCCGGGGCTGATCGACGTCCACGCCCATGTCGGCGAAGGCGGCATTGCCCCACAGGACGATGCCACCCGGGAGCGCGCGTTGCGGCAGTTCCTGCGCTACGGCGTCACCAGCATCTTCGTCCCCGGTGCGACGGGGGCGGGCGATGCGGATTTCCCGGCTCTAAAGGAACGCTGCCGCTCACGCGCCATCCCCTGCCCTGGCCTCTATGGATCCGGCTCGATCCTCACGGCGCCCGGAAGTCACCCGGTCTCGACCATCTTCAACATGCCAACCGACGTCGCGGCCGAGGTGACCGAGGCGCGGGGAGTCACCGTGCTCCGCCAAAGCACCGACATCGGGACACTCGTTGCGGCCAAGCGTGCAGCGGGCTTCGACGGCGTGAAGATCATCGTCGAGGACGGACCGCCGCCCTGGTATCCCAAGCCGCGGCTGCAGGACGAACAGATACGTGCCATCGTGAAGGCTGCGCACGCCCGTTCCCTCCCCGTCTTCGCGCACATCAGCACCTCGCGAATGGCGGCCGTGGCAGTGGATGCAGGCGTCGACGGCATCATGCATGCACCGATCGATCCGCTCCCGCCCGAGCTGATCCGCAGCATGGCCGAGCGTCGCACATGGTACGTTCCGACCTTCGCGCTTTACGACGGCATCCTCACCTGGGCGCGCGGACAGCGGGAGGCCGATCCCTATGCGCTCAAGGGCGTGGAACGCTCCGCGATCGAAAGCCTGACCGCGCCGCCCTTCCTTGCGGCCGCTCATGAGGACGAGGCGGGCGCGCTCGCCTATCTCGCCAACGCGTCGGACAATCTTCGCCGCGCCTCCGCAGCCGGAGTGCCCATCGCGCTCGGCACCGACGTCAACAACCCGTTCGTCTACCCCGGCTATTCGGCCCACGAAGAGCTGACGTTGATGGTGCGGGCCGGCCTGACGCCGGCTCAGGCCCTGCGCGCCGCGACGCGCGGGGGCGCCGCGTTCCTGCGTGCCTCCGATCGCGTCGGCAGGATCGCGCCCGGGTTCGAGGCCGACCTGCTGCTGCTGTCGCGCAATCCGCTCGACAGGGTGGAGAACAGCCGCAGCATCGTTGCCGTCATCGCCGACGGCCAGGTCGTGCCGGAGCCGGTCGCTGCCGATTGATGATGAGGGGGGCGCTCAGCCCTTCCTGGCGACGCCCACCAACGCCGGACGGAGCAGCCGGTCCTTGATCATGTAGCCGGCCTGCATCTCCTGGACGATCGTGCCAGGCTCGGCCTGGTCGTTCGGGATCTCGACCATGGCCTGGTGCTTGTTGGGGTCGAGCGTCTGGCCCATCGCCTCCACCTTCACGATGCCGTGGCGCTGGAAGACGTTGGCGAGCTCGCGCCCCGTGGCCTCGATGCCGGTGATCAGCGACTTCAGCCGCTCGTCGCTGCGCAGGTCCTCCGGGAAGGACGCCAGAGCGCGGTCGAGATTGTCCTTCACGCTCAGCATGTCGCGCGCGAAATTGGTGACGGCGTAAGCCGAGGTCTGCTGCTTCTCCGCCTCCAGGCGACGGCGTACGTTCTGCGTCTCGGCTTGGGCGTAGAGGACGTGCTGGCGCACTTCCTCCAGCTCCTTCTCGAGCTCCTTGAGGCGGTTCTCGTTCGGGTCCTCCGCGTCGAAATCGATGCTGTCGCCCATCGTTTCCCGCAGGTTCTGGGCCGTGTCTTCAAGCTTTTGTTCGTCGTTCATGCCATCAATCTCGAAAGTGCCTGTGCCGTGAAATCAACCATGGGCACGACCCGGGCATAGTTCAACCGGGTCGGGCCGATCACCCCGACGACGCCGACCACCTTGCCGTCGCCGCCGCGATAGGGCGCGGCAATGACCGAAGAACCGGACAAAGCGAAGAGCTTGTTTTCGGAGCCGATGAAGATCTTCATCCCCCTGCCCTCGCGGGCGCTGTCGAGCAGCCGGGCGATCTCCTCCTTGCCCTCCAGCTCTTCGAGGAGCTGGCGGACGCGCTCGAGGTCGGCCGCGGCGGACTGGTCGATGAGATTGGCCTGCCCGCGGACGATCAGCACCGGCCGCTTGGCGCCATCCTCGGACCACACCGCAAGGCCGCGCGAGATCAGCTCCTGCGAAGCCTTGTCGAGCGCGGCGCGCCCGGCGCCAATCTCCTGCTGCAGCCGCGCCTGCGCCTCGCTGAGGGTGAGGCCGGAGAGGCGCGCGCTGACGTAATTGCCGACTTCCGCGAGAGCGGACGAAGTGACTCCGGGCGGGAGATCGACCACCCGGTTCTCGACGCTGCCGTCGCTGCCGACGAGCACCGCCAGCGCCTGGCGCGGCGACAATTGGACGAAGCCGAACTGGCGGAGCACCGGCTCGCGCTTCGGCACCAGGACGATACCGGCGCAGGCGGAGAGGCCGGACAAGGCGGCGGTGGCGGCGGCAAGCGCTTCCTCGATGGGGCCGCCGCGCCCAAGCCGCCCTTCGATGACCGCTCGCTCCTCCGCGCTCGGCTCGGCCGCTTGCATCATGCCGTCGACGAAGAGGCGAAGGCCGCTCTCGGTCGGAATGCGTCCGGCGGAGGTGTGCGGATGACTGAGCAGGCCGAGCTCCTCCAGGTCCTGCATGACGTTGCGGATCGAAGCCGGGGAAAGGTTGACGCCGGGCAGCTTGGAGACGGTGCGCGAGCCGACTGGAGCGCCCGAGTCCAGGTAGCCTTCGACCACCATCCGGAACACGTCGCGCGCGCGATCGGTCAGTTCGGTGATGGGCGTCGTGGACATGCCGTCTTAGGTAGTCGGTCGCACCCCACTCGTCACCCCGGTGGACGATGCGGGGGAGCGGAGCTAAGGCGCGGCCCAACCACGGAAAGGAATGTTGATGCGCCCATCCGGCCGCGCGCCCGACCAGATGCGGGCGATCACGATGGAGCCCGGCTTCACCCGCCACGCCGAGGGAAGCTGCCTGGTCAGCTTCGGCGACACGCGGGTGCTCTGCACCGCCTCGGTCGAGACGCAGCTGCCGCCCTGGCTGCGCGGCAAGGGCAAGGGTTGGGTGACCGCCGAATATGGCATGCTCCCCCGCGCGACCCACACGCGCGGGCGGCGCGAGGCGGCGGGCGGCAAGCAGTCCGGCCGGACGCAGGAGATCCAGCGGCTGATCGGCCGTTCGCTGCGTGCCGTGGTCGATTCCGAGAAGCTGGGCGAGCGCCAGATCACGCTCGATTGCGACGTCATCCAGGCGGACGGCGGCACCCGCACCGCGTCCATCTCCGGCGCCTGGGTGGCGCTGCGCATCGCCGTGGACAAGATCCTGGCCGCGGGCCAGCTCAACGTCGACCCGATCCGCCAGAAGGTCGCCGCCGTGAGCTGCGGCATCCATCAGGGAACCGCGGTGCTCGACCTCGATTATGTCGAGGACTCCGCCGCCGGCTCTGACGGCAATTTCGTGCTGACGTCGGATGGCAACATCGTCGAGGCCCAGGTGAGCGCGGAAGGCGAATGCTATGACGAGGAAGGCCTGTTGAGGCTGCTCCGCCTGGCGCGGATCGGCTGCGCCGACATCTTCGCCGCCCAGGACCGGGCGACGGGGCGATGATGCGCAGCCTCTCCGGCAAGGTCGTCATCGCCAGCCACAATCGCGGCAAGCTCGCCGAGATCGCGGACCTGCTCTCGCCCTACGGCATCGAGGCGGTGTCCGCGCTTGACCTCGACCTGCCCGAGCCGGAGGAAATCGGCGCCACCTTCGTCGACAATGCACAGCTGAAGGCGCGGGCGGCGGCGGACCTCAGCGGACTGCCCGCGATCGGCGACGACAGCGGCCTCTGCGTCGATGCGCTGAACGGCAAGCCCGGCATCTATTCCGCGCGCTGGGCCGAACGCTCGATCGAGGTGCCGCCCGAGGCGGAGCCCGGCGAAGCAAGGGTGGAGCGCGACTTTGGCTTTGCAATGAGCCGAGTGAATGACGAGCTGCTGGCGCAGGGACCGGAAGCGGGCCGCAGCGCCCATTTCGTCTGCGCCCTCGCCGTCTGCTGGCCGGAGGACGGCCAGTGCGAGATTTTCGAAGGCCGCGTCGACGGCCTGATCGTCTGGCCGCCCCGCGGGCAGAACGGCTTCGGCTACGACCCGATGTTCCAGCCGATCGGCGAGCAGCAGACCTTCGGGGAAATGGGATCCCATCGTAAATATGCCATGGACCATCGCGCGGACGCCTTCCGCAAGCTGGTCGCTGCCTTGCTTCAATGAACATCCCGTTCGGGCTGAGCCTGTCGAAGCCCTGTCCTTCTTCCAGCGCCGAAAGAGAAGGACAGCCCTTCGACAGGCTCAGGGCGAACGGTGGCTCTGGAGACGGTTTGGCCCTCTACGTCCATTGGCCGTTCTGCGTCTCAAAATGTCCCTATTGCGACTTCAACAGCCATGTCCGCGCATCGGTGGATCAGGATCAGTGGTGCCAAGCCCTACTTGCCGATCTCGCTCATGAGGCGGCGCAGGAGCCGGCGCGACGGCTCAGTTCGATCTTCTTCGGCGGTGGCACGCCGTCGTTGATGCCGCCCGCGACGGTGGCGGCAATCATCAAGGCGGCCGAGGCGCATTGGGGCTTTGCTCCGGGCATCGAGATCACGCTCGAAGCCAATCCCTCGTCCGTCGAAGCGGCCCGCTTCGCGGATCTCGCCCAGGCCGGGGTGAACCGCGTCTCGCTGGGCCTCCAATCGCTCGACGACAAGGCGCTGCGCTTCCTCGGGCGCGCCCACGGCGTGGAGGAAGGGCTGGCCGCGCTCGACACGGCGCAGGCGGCGTTCGGCCGGGTCAGCTTCGACCTCATCTACGCGCTTCCGGGCCAGACCGAGGAAGGCTGGGAGGCCGAGCTTCGGCGCGCCCTGTCGTTCGGCACGGGGCATCTCTCGCTTTACCAGCTGACGATCGAGCCGGGCACCCGCTTCGCCGCTCTGGCGGCGAAAGGCGAGCTGCCAGAAGCCGACCCCGATCACAGCGCGTCGCTCTACGAGCTGACGCAGGCGCTGACGGAAGCCGCTGGACTGCCGGCCTACGAAATCTCCAACCACGCCCGCCCGGGCGAGGAGAGCCGACACAATCTGGCTTACTGGCGCTACCAGCCGTACCTGGGCATCGGACCTGGTGCACATGGCCGGCGCGGCGGTGCGGTCACCCAGCGCCACAGGAAGCCTGAGAACTGGCTGGCCGCCCTCGCTCGCAACGGCCACGGCATCGTCGAGGAAACGGCGATCCTTCCTGCCGATAAGGGCGTCGAGGCTCTGCTCATGGGGCTCCGCCTCAGAGAAGGCGTCGATCTCGGCCGCATCGCGCAATTGTCGGAGCGAGACGCCGAACAGCTTGTGGATGGCGCCGCGGTCGCCAGGCTTCAGGATCAGGGCCTGATCCTCCGCGAGGGCCAGCGTCTACGCGTCACGCCCGCCGGAATGCTGCTGCTCGACGCGATCCTTGCGGAGATCGTCGCCTAGAAGCCGCGCGGCGCCGGCGAGACGGTTTCAAGAGTAGCGGCGTTCACCTGCTGCACCGCCAGCGCCCGTTCCGCGATGCCGTCGCGGCCGAAGCGGAAGGCGCCGTCTATGCCCATAAAGCCTTCCGCGTCGCGGAGCTTGGCGGCGGGGAACGGACGCCCGAACGGCCACTCCGCGGCAATCCGCATCGTCAGAAGCACCGCGTCATAGCCAAGACTCGCCAGGCGGTAGGGGGCGGTGCCGTAGCGGGTGCGGTAGCGGCCGCGCAGCTGATCGAACATGGTGTCGGGCACGGTCGCGAACCAGGCGCCCCGGAGCGGCGTCATCGCCGAGAGATTGGCATCGGTTGCCCACAGCTCCGTGCCGAGGATCCGGGCCTCGGGGGACGGCCCGCTGCGGATCGCAGGCGCGGCGGTGGCGGCAATGCGGCTGCTGTCGGCGATCAGCACCGCATCGTAGCCCGACTGGCCGTTGAGCCGACCGACGGCGCTACGGAGCCCGGTAGGGCTGCGGTCGTAGGTCTGCATTGCGACCATACGCCCCCCCGCCTGCTCGACTGCCTGAATCAATGCCTGCCCCGAACGCTGGCCGTAAAGCCCACCGGGCACGAGGCCGGCAAACCTCTCCAGCCCCTGCGACCGCGCATGGCCTACCACGCGCTCGATCGACTGGCTGGGGGTGAAGCCCATCAGATAGATGCCTTCGCCGGCGACGCTTACATCGTTGGAAAAGGCGACGACCGGAACGCCGGCACGGCTGGCCACAGGCGCGACGGCGCGCACGTCCTCCGCGAGCAAAGGTCCCAGGAACAGGCGGTTGCCCTCCGCCAGCGCCTGGTTGGCCGCTGCCGCCGCGCCGCGGGCCGTGTCGTAGACGGTCAGACGGATCCGCTCGCCGCCGCTGTCCAGCAAGGCGAGGTTGGCGGCATTGGCGATGGACTTGCCGACGCCGGCATTCTCGCCGGTGAGCGGCACCAGCACGGCGACCTTGTTGCGCAGATCCTGAACAGGTGCTCCAGGCTCAGGCGTGGGAGTCGGAGTGGGCACTGGAAGTGGTTCCGGCTCGGCGCGCGCCTGTGGGGCGCCCGGATCGGGAATGATCTGGCATCCCGCTAGCAACGCGGACATGGCCATCCCCGCTGCGGTCCCAAGGAAGGCGCGGCGGGGTTGCGGGCGATGGAGCGGCTCTGCCATGACGAACCCTTGATGAGCGAACGACTTGCGCCCGGCCTCTATATCGTCGCTACCCCGATCGGCAATCTTTCCGATCTGAGCCCCCACGCCGCGGACATCTTGTCGAGAGCCGACGTGCTGGCCGTGGAAGACAGCCGCGTCACCGCAAAACTACTCGCCCATATCGGCGTCAAACGACCCATGACGCCGTATCACGATCACAATGCCGATCGTGTCCGCCCGGATCTGATCGCCCAGATGGCGGAGAAAGCGGTCGCGCTGGTCTCCGACGCCGGGACGCCGCTCATCTCCGACCCCGGTTACAAGCTGGTCCGCGACGCACGCGCGGCCAGCCGGGAGGTGCACACGGTCGCCGGGCCCTGCGCCGCCGTCGCCGCTCTGACCCTCGCCGGACTCCCGACCGACCGCTTTCTCTTCCTCGGCTTCCTTCCCGCCAAGGCAGGAGCGCGCGCGAGTGCGCTCGCTGAGATCGCGCCGATCCGGGCTACGCTCATCCTCTACGAGAGCGGCCCACGCCTCGGCGCGACCCTGGCAACCCTGCGCGACGGCCTCGGCAGCCGCGATGCCGCGGTCGTGCGGGAGATCAGCAAGAAGTTCGAGGAGACCGTCACCGGCACGCTGGCCGAGCTCGCCACCCGCTATGCCGATGCACCGCCCAAAGGCGAGATCGTCATCGTCGTCGGTCCCCCCGCCGAAGCCGAAGCCGCGGGCGAGGACGAGATCGATGCGGCCCTCACCGAGGCTATGACCCGCCTCTCCCCGTCCCGCGCAGCCGCGGAGGTCGCACAGGCACTCGGGCTGCCGAGGCGCGACGTCTATGAACGCGCGCTGGCGCTGAAGTGAAACGGCAGCGGGCCGAGCGCAGCGGCCGGAGAGGTGAGACGCTGGCCGCCTTGTTCCTGCAGCTCAAGGGCTGGAGCATCCTCGCCCGCCGGGTGCGGACGCCGGTGGGCGAGGTCGACCTCGTCGCGCGGCGCGGACGCACCGTGGCGTTCGTCGAGGTGAAAGCGCGCGCGACCGATGCCGACGCCGCTCTCTCGCTCGACGAGTTCCGCCTCCGGCGCGTCGCCGCGGCAGCCGGCGCGCTCGGCCCGCGCTTCGTTCGCGCCGGCGACGATATGAGGATCGATGCCATGTTCGTCGTGCCATGGAGACTGCCCAAGCACGTCACCAACGTGTGGCACGGCTGAAAGGAGGTCCTGATGAAGCTCTTCTACACCCGCCCCTCCCCTTACGCCCGCAAGGCGCGCGCGGCCGCGCTCGAGCTGGGGCTGGAGGACCGGATCGAGTTCTTCGAGGTCACCACCCTCACCCATCCGACGAACCATATTCCCGACCTCCAGCGTCAGAACCCGCTCCAGAAGGTGCCGGTGCTGGTGACCGACGACGGCAGGCCCCTGTTCGACTCCATCGTCATCGCCGAATATCTGGACGCGCTGGCAGGCGGCACCTTGTTCCCGAAGGGCGGGCGGCGATGGCCGTCGCTGAAGCTCCATGCATTGGCGCAGGGGATCATGGACGCCGGCGTGGCGGTGCGGCTCGAGAGCCTCCGCACCGAGGAGAAGCGCTGGGACGAGTGGATCGAGGCGCATCTGCGCAAGGTCAGAAACGGGCTCGATGCGGTCGAGGCAGAGCCGGAACTGCTCTCCGGCGCCTTCAACATCGGCCATCTCGCCCTCGCCTGCGCGATCGAATGGCTGGCATTTCGCAACGTCTATTCGGAAAGTGAAGAGAGCCGCCCCCGCCTCGCCGCCTGGCTGGCGACAGTGCGGGACCGGCCCTCTTTGGCTGCGACACGCCCGAGCTGACTTCCCCTCCCGAACTGGCCGGAAGAGAGAGTTGTCAGCGGCTCGCCGTCTGCGTCACCCCCATTTCCTGGAGGAGCCGCTGGGCGTTATCGACCTTGTCCATCGTCCACAGCATGAAGCGGCTGTCGACGTGGATGGTGCGGTTGATCGTTGGGTCGTAGGACCAGTCGGAGACCACGCCCTCCAGCGTGCCGTCGAATGCCAGGCCGACGAACTCGCCGCGCGCGTTCAGCGTCGATGAGCCCGAGTTGCCGTTGGTGATGTCGACGGTGGACAGGAAGTCGACCGGCAGCGTGCCGAGTTCGGGCGAGGCCCAGCGGCCGTAATCCTTCGCCCTGATGAGCGCGATCGCCCTGTCCGGCGCGTCGAACTCGCCCTTGCCGGTCTGCTTGGCGACGAGGCCTTCCGCCGTGGTGAAGGGCTGCCAGCTCTCGCCGTCCACATTCTTGCCGGTCACCTTGCCGTAGGTGAAGCGGAGCGAGCCGTTGGCATCCGGGTAGAGCGTCTCGCCCTGCTGCTCGGCGAAGGCGAGCATGCCCTGCATATAGGCCGAGCGCGCCGCCTGCAGCCGGCCGGCCCGATCCTTCGCCGCGCGTTCGCGGGCGATGTCGGCCGGATACATGGCGACGGCGAGCTGGATGAACGGATCGGTCGAAGCCTCGAACTCGGCCGGGCTCTTGTTCAGCCAGGCGAGGCGCGTCGCGGTGTCGCCGAGCTTCGTCTCGGCATAGAGGCGGTCCATGCCAATCTGCCCGAGCTTGGCCTCGAGACCGGCGTCGCGGCGGGCGGCGTCCACCTTGCGATACTCGGTCAGCGCCTGCTCCAGGAGCACGCGGTCGACCTTGGGCGCGAACCGGCGCTCGATCGTCGTCAGCCTCTGCTCGGTCGCGAGCCGGTCCCGGTCCTGATAGCCGCTGTCGCGCTCGGCGTCGGGCTTCTGCCGCTCCTTCGACCAGCGATAGAGGTTGCGCGCGGCAGCTAGGAGCTGCGCGCGCGACAGGGTGCCCATCCGGACGTTGTCGAGCGCCGCCTGGTTGGCTTCGGCGACGAGCGCGTCCAGCCCGGCAGTGTCGTACATCGCGGCCCGCTTCGGATCGGCCGCGATCCAGGCGCGGTAGGCCGCTTCCTCCTGCTGCTTGCGCGCGGCGAGGCCGATCCGGTCGGCGCCGGACATCTCGCCGATATACTTCTTCTTGTAATTGTCGGCGCCCTTCAGGATCGACGCATATTTGATGTCGGCGTCCTGATCGCCGGCGACAGCGCGGGTGATCGCGTCCGAATAGTCGTTCAGCAGAGTCTGCTGGACCGGATAGAGGGTGTCGAAGTTGAACTGCGCCTCATTGGCGGTGACGAGCCGGCTGGTGGTGCCGGGGAAGCCCGCCACCATCACGAAGTCGCCGTCCTTCACGCCCTGCTGCGCCACCTTGAGCCAGGCCTTGGGCTGGTAGGGAACGTTGTTCGCCGCATAAGGCGCCGACGAGCCGTCCGGCGCGACATAGGCGCGGTAGAAGCCGAAATCGCCGGTGTGGCGCGGCCACATCCAATTGTCGGTCTCGCCGCCGAAATTGCCGATGCCGCCGGCCGGCGCATAGACCAGGCGGACGTCTTTGATCTCGAGCTGCTGCTGGAGATAATAGGTCGCCCCGCCGAAATAGGCGCGGACGTCGCAGCGCCGGCTCGCCTGCTTCTCGCACGCGGCGACGAGCGACTTGCGGTTCTTCTCCATCTGCTCGTAGCGCTGCAGGCCCGAGAGCCTGGAGGTGACGCCCTTGTTCATCTGCTGGGTGACGTCGCGCAGGTCCTCGATCACATAGATGCGGCTCCCCGGAGCGGCCGGCAGCTCGTCGGTCAGCGAAGCGGCGAGGAAACCGTCGGTGAGGAAATCCTGTCCCGGCTTCGAATTATACTGGATCGAGCCGTAGACGCAGTGATGGTTGGTCGCGACCAGCCCCTGCGGGCTGAGGAACGCCGCCGAGCAGCCGCCGAGCGAAACAATCGCGTTAAGCGGCGCGGCCTTGAGGTTGCCGAGCAGAGCCGGATCGATCTGCAGCCCCGCGGCGCGAAGCTCGTCGGCAATGCCCGCGGTCTGGCGCGGCAGCCACATGCCTTCTTCGGCCATCGCCGGCGCAGCGTACAGTGCGGCGCTCGCGAGGAGCGCATAAGCCTTTGTTTTCATTGATCATCCCTCAAAGAAACTGCGGTCTCTCTACCAGAGTGCCGGCTGAACGCAACGTGACGGCGCCGCGTGACAAAGCAGCCGGCGCCACCTAGGGGCGCATGCACCGCAACTGAGCAGGGTTATCAATGTCGCTTCGCGTCGCCGTCCAGATGGACCCGCTGGAAAGCATCAACATCGCCGGTGATTCCAGCTTCGCGATCATGCTCTCGGCGCAGGCGCGGGGACATCGGCTGTTCCACTACTCCGTCGATGCGCTCAGCTATCATGGGGGCCGGGTCGTGACGATGGCGCAGCCCGTCGAGGTGCGGCGCGAGCCGGGCAATCACTTCACGCTCGGCGAGCCGGTGATCCTTGACCTCGGCCACGACGCGGACGTGGTCCTGATGCGCCAGGACCCGCCGTTCGACCTCAGCTACATCACCGCCACCCATCTGCTCGAGCGCCTGGCCGGCGAGACCCTGGTGGTCAACGACCCCGCCTCGGTCCGCAACGCGCCGGAGAAGGTGTGGGTGCTCGATTTCGCCCGCTTCATGCCGCCGACGCTCGTCACGCGCTCGCTGGGCCTCGCCCGCAAGTTCCTGGAGGAACAGGGCGAGATCGTCGTCAAGCCGCTGCACGGAAACGGGGGCAAGGCGATCTTCAAGATCGGTCGCGACGGCGCCAACCTCTCCTCGCTGATCGAGGTGTTCAACACCGCCTATCGCGAGCCGCACATGCTGCAGAAGTTCCTCCCCGAGATCGCGGAAGGAGACAAGCGCATCGTGCTCGTCGACGGCGAAATGGCAGGCGCGATCAACCGCTTTCCGGGCGAAGGTGAGATCCGCTCGAACCTGGCGGTCGGCGGCTCGGCTGCCAAGACCGAGCTGACGGACAGGGAGCATGAGATCTGCGCGGCGCTGGGCCCGGAGCTCAAGAAGCGCGGCCTGCTCTTCGTCGGCATCGACGTTATCGGCGGCCGATGGCTGACCGAGATCAACGTCACCTCCCCCACCGGCATCGTCGCGATCGACAAGTTCAACGGTACCGACACACCGGCCCGCATCTGGGACGCGATCGAGGCGAAACTGTAAATGGCGGACTGGGTCATCACCCTCATCGAGCAGGCCGGCTATCTCGGCGTCTTCCTGCTCATGTTCCTCGAGACGGTGTTTCCGCCGATCCCTTCCGAAGTGATCATGCCGATCGCCGGTCTCTCCGCCGCACGCGGGCACATGACCCTCTGGGGCGTCATCGTCAGCGGAACGGCCGGGGCGATGTTCGGCAATTTCTTCTGGTATCTCCTCGCCCGCGTCATCGGCATGGAGCGCTTTCACCCGTTCATCGATCGGCACGGCCGCTGGCTGACGATCGACTGGCCGGACGTCGAGAAGGCCGAGCGCCTGTTCGGCCGCCACGGCGGCTGGGTGGTCGGCGTCGGACGGATGCTGCCGACCGTGCGGTCCGTCGTGTCGATCCCGGCCGGCCTGCTCCACATGCGGCTGAAGAGCTTCCTGATCTGGTCGACGATCGGCACCGCCGGGTGGAGCTCGGCGCTCGCCGTCGCGGGCTATGTGCTCGGCCGCCAGTTCGCGCGCATCGAGGATGTGCTTGGACCGCTGTCGCTGGCGGTGATCGGCTTCATCATCGCCACCTATCTCTGGCGCCAGCTCACCTGGCGAAAGCGCCATCCCGCCGCCGAGGAGCCTCAGGCGCGGGGGTGAGCCGTGCGGTAGACATCCATCAGATGCGCCATATCCACGGCAGTGTATATCTGGGTCGAAGACAGGCTCGCATGGCCGAGTAGCTCCTGGATCGACCTCAGGTCCGCCCCGCGCCCGAGCAGGTGCGTCGCGAAGCTGTGCCGGAGCGCATGCGGCGTCGTCCGCTCGGTCAGCCCCAGCCGCACCCGAGCCCGGCGCACGACCCGGCGGATCATCTCCCCGTTGAGCGGCCCGCCTCCCGCGCCGCGGAACAGGGGCTCGTCCTTGCTCATGCCGTACGGGCAGAGGTCGAGATAGGTCTGGATCGCCTGCCGAACGGGATCGAGCAGCGGGACGATCCGCGTCTTGTTGCGCTTGCCGGTGACGGTCAGCGCCTCACCGAGCGGCAAGGCGCCGCCGGTCAGGCCCAGCGCCTCGGCCACCCGCAGGCCGCTTCCGTACAGCAGCAGCAGCACGGCCTGATCGCGCGCCGCGATCCACTCCGCGCTCGCATCCTCGCCCACCTCCTCGCTCAGCGAGACGGCTTCATCGGGCGAGACTGGCCGCGGCACGCTGCGCGGCCGCTTCGGCGACTTGACGCGCGGCCGGGTGCCTCCGGCGGCAAAGGCGAGGAAAGTCCGCACCGCCGACAGCTCCCGCGCGGCCGAACTGTTGCCGAGCCCTTCCGCACGGCGGACCGCGAGGAAGGCCCTGAGATCGGCCGAGGTGAGAGCGCGCAGCGCCTCCACATCGACCTCAGCCCCGAGATGCTTGCCGAGGAACTCCACCAGCCGGTGCGCCGTCGCCACATAGGCGCGCACCGTATGGGCGGACCGGCGTCGGTCATGTGCGAGATGGTCATGCCACCGCGAAATCGCGGCGCGAGCGGGATGGTCGATCAGCGGATCAGCCACCCGGGATGAGCCAACGTCCCATGCAGCGCGTCAGCACGCGCCCGAGGAAGACGAGCAATTCGGAGCCATGGCGGGTCTCGAAGCCCTGTGCCTCGCGCTGCCCGAGCGCGAGCAAGCCGCTGGGAAGCGGCGCCTCGCTGTCGAGCCGGATCAGGGCCTCGGCACGGATCAGGGTGCAGGCCGGCCCGAACAGCGGATGGCCCCGCTTGACGCCGCGCAACACGACGCCTTCGAAGCGAGCGACCGATTTCTGGATGACGCGCGGATCGACGAACTGGAGGCCGGACGCGTCGGCGCGCATGCCCTTGTCGCCCGCGCAGAGCGCCAGCGCGACCGCGTCGAGGCCGAGGATCTGCGGCCAGTCCTGCGTCACGACATGAATGAGATGATCGAACCCCTCCGCTTCGACCGCGGCCAGCACCGCCTCATGGATCGAAGCGACCGCGCCCGAATGGCCGCGCGCGAAGGCGATCAGGTCTTGGTTGGCCTCCTCCGCCGCGACGCAGCGCGCACGCAGGTTGGCGACCGCCCGTTCCTCGAAGTTGATCACCGTTCCCATCGCAGTGAGCTTAACCCGAATAAGGTTAAGATGCGATGGTGAAACGATTGCGGAGGCGCCCGTGATCGAAGGAGGGGATTGCGGAGCGATTCGAACTTGGGGCCGAGCAGCCCACACACGGCCGACCACCTGCCCGGGCAGAGCGATCGAGGACGCGGCTTTGCCGCGGCGCCCGCCTCTTACCCGATCTGCTGCCCGGTCTTCTGCCAGTCCGCCAGGAACGCTTCGAGACCCCGATCCGTCAGCGGATGTTTGACGAGCTGGCGGATCACAGCGGGCGGCGCGGTGATCACGTCGGCGCCGATCTTGGCGCTTTCCAGCACGTGCACCGGGTGGCGGATGCTGGCGACCAGGATCTGGGTCTGGAAGTCGTAATTGTCGTAGATGAGACGGATATCGGAGATGATCTCCATGCCGTCGAAGCCGATATCGTCGTGCCGCCCGACGAACGGCGATATGAAGGTCGCGCCAGCTTTGGCCGCGAGCAGCGCCTGGTTGGCGGTGAAGCAGAGGGTGACATTCACCATCGTCCCGTCGCTGGTGAGCGCCTTGCAGGTCTTGAGGCCGTCGATCGTCAGCGGCACCTTCACAGTCACATTGTCCGCGATCTTCCGAAGGACCTCGGCCTCGCGCATCATCTCCTGATGCTCTGTGGCCACCACCTCGGCCGAGACCGGTCCCGGCACCACCCGGCAGATCTCCTCGACCACCTCGAGGAAATTGCGCCCGGCCTTGTGAACGAGCGACGGATTGGTCGTCACGCCGTCCAGCAAGCCGGTCTCCGCCAGCTCACGGATGTCGTTGATGTCGGCGGTGTCGACGAAGAATTTCATGCGAAATCGAGTCCTTGAGCAAAAGGGTCGCGGCGGCTTAGCCTGATCGCCCTCGACGGGGCAAAGGAGAAAAGGATGCGCTGGACCGCCTCTCTGCTGGCAATGCTCGCCTCGTCTCCGGCCGCCGCCAGCCCGGAAAGCTGGGTCGAGGCCAACCGATCCGCGCTCCTCGTAGAATATGTTAACCTGCTCGCGATCCCCAACGTCGCCTCGGACACTCCCAACATCCGCCGCAACGCCGAGCACATCTCGGCCATGATGCAGCGCCGCGGCCTCTCGCCGCGGCTTCTGGAGAGCGAGGACGGCAAGTCTCCGCCGCTCGTCTATGGCGAATGGCTAGTGCCGGGAGCGGAGCGGACGCTCATCCTCTATGCTCATTATGACGGCCAGCCGGTGACGGCGGAGGACTGGACGGTGACCAAGCCGTTCGAGCCGCTCCTCCTCTCGGCAAGGCACGACAAGGGCGGAAAGCCCCTCTCCGTCTGGATAACGGAGCGTGAGGTCGATCCCAACTGGCGGATCTACGGCCGCAGCGCATCGGATGACAAAGCGGGCGTGATGGCGATCCTCGCCGCCGTCGATGCACTGAAGGCGGAAGGGAAACGGCCCGCCTTCAACCTAAAGATCCTGTTCGAGGGCGAGGAGGAAGCTGGCTCACCGAATCTGGCAGCCCTGCTCCGCCGTCACAAGACTACGCTGGCCTCCGATGGCTGGGTCATCATCGACGGCCCTGCGCACCAGTCTGGGCCGCCGCAGCTCGCGCTCGGCGTACGCGGCGACGTCAATGCCGAGGTCACCGTCTACGGACCCTCCCGTCCGCTCCACAGCGGCCATTATGGCAACTGGGCGCCCAACCCGGCGATGATGCTGGCGGAGCTGCTCGCCTCGATGAAGGACGAGACCGGACGGGTGACCATTGCCGGCTGGTACGACGATGTCGTTCCGCTGACCGAGGCGGAGCGGAGAGCGATCGGCGAGGTTCCGGTGGCGGACGAGGCCCTGAAGACCGACCTCGCGCTCGGCTCGACCGAGGGCGGCGGCGCCCGGCTGACCGAGCTCATCCACCTCCCGTCGCTCAACATCAACGGCATGCGGAGCGCCGATGTCGGCGCGAATTCGCGCAATGTCATCCCCGCGACGGCGACGGCGGCGCTCGATCTCCGGCTCGTCCTCGGCAACACGCCGGACCGGCAGGTCGAGAAGCTGGTCCGCCACATCCGTGCGCAAGGCTATGAGGTATTCGATCGCGACCCCACTGCGGAGGAGCGGCAGCGCTTCGCCAGGGTCGCGAGAGTCACGCCCACGCCCGGCTATCCGGCGGAGCGCACCAGCATCGATCATCCACTCGCCCGCGACGTCGCGGCGGCGCTCCGGAAGCATGGCGCGATCGTGCTGCTGCCGACCATGGGCGGGAGCCTGCCGCTCTACCTCATCCGCCAGGAACTGGGCGTGCCGAACGTCAGCGTCGCGCTCTGGAACCACGACAACAACCAGCATGCCGAGGACGAGAATATCCGGCTCGCCAATCTCTGGAATGGCATCGCGGCCATCGCAGCCGTGATGACGATGAAATAGGCCCTAGCGGAGCGAGGACCGAAGGATCAGGTCGCCGACCGACGAGGGATCGGCGCGGATCGCCGCCTCCTCGCGGCCGATCGCCTTGTAGATGGCTTCGCTCGTCTGGCGGGCGACCTCGAGGCGAAGGCCCTCGAGATTGATGCTCGTCTCCGCGGCCAGTGCCTGATCGACGGCCGCGCTGTCCCCCATCCGGAGCGCCTCGCCCACGCCGGCCATGAGTGCCGTGAAGAGCGTTTCGCCCATCTCGCCCCTCAGCAGATCGGTCGCCGCCGTCGGGCCGCCGTCGAACACGGCCGCGGCATCGATGATGGTCATGTTGGCGATCGCGTCGCGCACCACCGTCGGCGCCCGTTCCGCCGCCACCCGGGCGGCATAGTCGACCTGGCGAAGCAGCCGCTCGGCGCTTTCAGTCCGGCCAAGCGCCGCCGGCAGCGTGATCCTGGTCAGGTCGTCGCCGGAAAAGCCGTCCTCCCGGAGCAGTCGGGCGAAGGCGCGCTCGGAGGAAATGGCAAGCAACCGCCGCACCGCATCCTCATAGGCGTGATTGCCGATGGTCGCGCAGCCGGGCAGGCCCAGCAACGGCGCGGCCAGGGCTGCGGTGAGGATCGTTCGGCGGGAAAGACTGGTCATGAAGCGTCCGTTACGAGGTCGGAGCCGATCCGTTCAACGCCATTGCTCGTCCGCGGCCCAGATCGCGTCATTGTCTTTTGGCCACGGAGACTCGATCTAGCGGCCCTATGTCCCGCGTCCGCGTCATCCTCCTCAATGCAGCGCTCGGCCCGCTCGATTACCGCCTGCCGCACGGGATGAGCGCGGAACCGGGCTCGATCGTGCTCGCGCCGCTCGGGCCGCGGCAGATGACGGGCGTCGTCTGGGAGCCGGATCGCGCCGGCGCCGAGGAAGTCGGCGACAACCGCCTGCGCCCGCTGCTCCAGATCTACGACCTGCCGCCGCTGTCCGAGACGCTGCGGCGGCTTATCGACTGGACGTCGGATTATTATCTGGCGCCGCTCCCCTCGGTGCTGCGCATGACCCTCGCCTCGGCCAGCGCGCTAGATGGCGCCCGCACCGTCACCGAATATCGCTCGACCGGCCTCGTCCCCGACCGGCTCACGCCGCAGCGCCAGCAGGCACTGGAGCGGATCGAAGGCCGGCAGGGGCTGGTCCGCGAGCTCGCTCTCGCCGCCGACGTGTCCGACGGTGTGATCCGCGGCCTGGTGAAGTCCGGCGCGATCGAAGCGATAGAGGTCTCGGTCGACGACCCCTTCCCCCGGCCCGATCCCAACCATCACCCGCCTCGCCTCGAACAGGCGCAGCGCGAGGCAGCCCGCGACTTCGTGCTGGCGGTGCAGAATGCCGAGTTCGCGCCGTTCCTGCTCGACGGCGTCACCGGGTCGGGCAAGACCGAAGTCTATTTCGAGGCGGTTGCCGAAGCGTTGCGCATGGGCAGCCAGACGCTCGTCCTCCTGCCCGAGATCGCGCTGACCGAGCCGTTCCTGAAGCGCTTCGCCGCGCGCTTCGGCTGCGAGCCGGTCGCCTGGCATTCGGGCCTCCGCCAGTCCCAGCGCCGCCGCGCCTGGCGCGCCATCGCCACCGGCGACGCCAAGGTGGTGGTCGGCGCCCGCTCCTCGCTGTTCCTGCCCTACAGCCAGCTCGGCCTGATCGTCGTCGACGAGGCGCATGAGACCAGCTTCAAGCAGGAGGACGGCGTCCAATATCATGCCCGCGACGTGGCGGTGATGCGCGCGAAGCTTGAGGCTGTGCCGGTCATCCTCGCCTCGGCCACGCCCGCCATCGAGACCCGCCACATGGCCGAGATCGGCGTCTACAGCGAGGTCAAGCTCCCCGCCCGCTTCGGAGGCGCCGAGATGCCGGACATCGCCGCCATCGACCTCCTCCAGGACCCGCCGCCCCGCGGCCGCTGGCTCGCGCCAACCCTGGTCGCCGAGCTTCAGGCCAATCTCGAACGCGGCGAGCAGTCTCTGCTCTTCCTCAACCGCCGCGGCTACGCGCCGCTCACCCTCTGCCGCCATTGCGGTCACCGTTTCCAATGCCCGAACTGCACCGCCTGGATGGTCGAGCACCGGCTCGTCCACCGCCTCGCCTGCCACCATTGCGGCCACATGATGCCCCCGCCCCACGCCTGCCCGGAGTGCAAGGAGGAGGACAGCCTCGTCCCCGTCGGTCCAGGCGTAGAGCGGATCGCGGACGAGGTGCACGCGCTGTTCCCGGACGCGCGGACCGCGGTCGTCACGTCCGACACGATCTGGTCGCCGGCCAAAGCGGCCGAGTTCGTCGCCCGAATGGAAGCCGGGGCGATCGACATCGTTGTCGGCACCCAACTCGTCACCAAGGGCTATCATTTCCCGAACCTGACCCTGGTCGGCGTGGTCGACGCCGATCTCGGTCTTTCGGGAGGCGACCTTCGTGCCGCCGAACGCAGCTTCCAGCAGATCAGCCAGGTCTCCGGCCGCGCCGGCCGCGGCGAGAAGCCGGGTCGCGTCCTCGTCCAGACCCACGAGCCATCCGCCCCCGTCATCGCCGCCCTCGTCGGCGGCGATGCCGAGGGTTTCTACGCCGCCGAGACGGAAGCGCGACGCGAGGCGGCCATGCCGCCCTTCGGCCGTCTCGCCGGCATCATCATCTCGTCGGAGGATCTCAGCGAGGCCACCGAGACGGCCCGCCTCATCGCCCGCACCGCACCTAAGGTGGAGAACATGGCCGTCTTCGGACCCGCCCCCGCGCCGCTCGCCATGCTGCGCGGCCGCCACCGCCAGCGCCTTCTCGTCCACGCCGCGCGCTCGCTGCCCGTGCAGGACATCATCCGCGACTGGCTCGGCAAGCTCGACTGGCCCCGCGGCGTACGCGTCGCCGTCGACGTGGATCCGTACAGCTTCCTCTAACCTGCCAAGCCTTGCGGCGAGGCACAGGTTGCAACCCGGACGACTTCGTGTAACTGGTTGCTACCGCTTGGTTTTAAGGGATGAAAACCGGTGAGGACGTTAATCAAGCTTGCTGCTCTCCTAATGGCCGTCGCCACGCCGGCTATGTCTCGAGCCGAATGGCGCGAGGCCACGACGAATCATTTCATCGTCTATTCCGAAGGCGGCGAGCAGGAACTGCGCGAATTCGCCGCGAAGCTCGAGAAGTTCGATTATGTGCTTCGCGCCTATCACAACGTGACTGCGCCGCCGAGCCCGATCAAGCTCAAGGTCTTCCTGCTGCCGACAATCGCCGCGGTCGGCCGGATGGCCGACGCCGACGGCGTGGCGGGCTATTACATTCCCGATGCCCGCGGGCTGATGATGGTGGGCACGCACGACACGGGACGGCGGCTCGGCAACGATGCCAGGACCGCCCGCGCCTATGCCGAGCTCGATGCCGAGGGCATCCTGCTCCACGAATATACACACCATTTCATGTATCAATATTTCCCCGCCACCTACCCCACCTGGTACAGCGAAGGCTTTGCGGAATTCTGGGGCGCGACCGATATCCTCGACAAGGATGTCGTCGAGATCGGCCTTCCGGCCAATAGTCGATTTCTTTCCTTCTCCTTCAATCGCTGGCTGCCGCTGGACAAGCTGCTCAAGGCGCAGAGCTATGCGGACGTGCCCGAAGTCGATCTGCTGTACGCTCAAGGGTGGCTCATGCTCCGCCACGCCTTCGAAAATCCTGAGCGGCGCAAGCAGATCCAGGTCTATCTGAACACGATCAACGGCGGCGCCACCTACGAACAGGCCGCCAAGGCCGCCTTTGGCGACGTCGGCGCCTATAATGACGAGCTGTTCGGCTATGCCGGGCGCGGCAAATTCTCGATCCTGCGCCTGCCGTTCAAGAAGATCGACGTGGGTCCGATCGCGGTTCGCGAGCTGCCGCCAGCCGAGGACGCCATGATGGCGCACTCGATCAAGCTTGCAGGGGGCATAACCCAGCGCGAGGCGGCGGAGGTCGCCGGCGAGGTGCGGCAGGCGGCGGCGCGCTTCCCCGAAGACCCCTTTGCCCTGGCGTTGCTGGCGGAGGCGGAGCGCCTGGCCGGCAATTCCGATGCCGCGGCGAAGGCAGCCGATCGGCTGCTCAGGATCGCGCCCAACGATCCCCGCGGTCTGGTCCAGAAAGGGCTCGCCGAAGTCTCACGGCTGCAGGCGACCTCCTCCGCGGACGCCCAGGCCTGGACCGCAGCGCGCCAGTATCTGGTGCGCGCCGTCAAGGCGGCGCCCAACGATCCGATCGCGCTTGAGGCTTTCTATGACAGCCATGCCGGCCCCGGCAGGCTCGCTCCGGACGACGCGCAGGCAGCCCTCTACCAGGCGATGGAGCTCGCGCCGAGCGATGCCGATCTGCGCTACAAGGTGGCGGCGGATTTCGAGCAGCGAAACATGATCGAAGATGCGATCGCCATCATCCGTCCGGCGGCCTACAGGCTGCCGCATCGCGAAACCGAAAAGCAGCGGAAGCGACGCCTGGAGCTCGAAGAAAAATATCGGGGGGCCGGCGAGGTCAAGCGCGAGACCGCACGCGACATGCTGCGGCGGCTGGAAGGCAAGCGCGCACAGAATAAGGCCGCCTGACGGCCGATCTCGCGGGCGCTTGCCGCGGCCGTGCGTGTGAGAATGATGCTCCGGGACCGCCTAGGTTCGGAGTGCAAATAGATGTTACAGCTCCATCGGGATGAGTGATACAGTGAGGATGCTATTCGGAATCGCAGCTCTGCTGCTCGCACTGGCCTTTCCAGCCGTCGGTGAGGCGAAGTGGCGCCAGGCGAGTTCGACGCACTTCGTCATCTATTCGGAGGAAAGTCCGGACTCGCTCAGGAAGTTCGCCGAGCGGCTCGAGCGCTACGATTCGGCGATGCGCTTCATCCGCGGGCTCGCCGATTACGACCCCGGCGCCGCCAACCGCCTCACCATCTACGTCGTGCCGGACCTCGGCACGGTGCGGCGGCTGCACGGCAGGGGGAGCGGCAGCATCGCGGGCTTCTACGTTCCGCGTGCCGGCGGATCGATCGCGATCGTGCCCAGGCGAGGCCTCGGCGGCGGCCAGAACGCCCTCGACGAGGAAGGCGTGCTGCGCCACGAATATGCCCATCATTTCATGTTCGAAAATTATCCGGTCGCCTTCCCGTCCTGGTATATCGAGGGTTTCGCCGAGTTCCACGCAACCTCCGAGTTCGAGGATGACGGCAGCGTCGGCATCGGCCGCCCGGCCCTTCACCGTGCCTATGGCCTGATGAGCGGCAATCCGCTGCCGCTCGACAAGATGATGGCGCTCGGCAACGAGCGGCTGCGGCCCGATCAGCTCGAGGCCATTTACGGCCGCGGCTGGCTGCTCACCCACTATCTGACTTTCAACGAGCAGCGCCGGCCGCAGCTCGGCAAATATTTGAAGGCGCTGAACAGCGGCAAGACCGGGACGGAAGCCGCGACCGCCGCTTTCGGCGACCTCCAGCTGCTCCAGCGCGAGGTCGACAGATACATGATGCAGCGGCGCATGTCGTATATGAAGATCCCGCCCGCGAAGCTGAAGACCGGCCGGATCGACGTGCGTGAACTGAGCGCCGGCGAGGACGCCGTTATGGACCTCAAGATCCGCTCCAGGCGCGGCGTCGACGACAAGCAGGCGCGCGAGCTGCTGCCGCTGATGCGCAAGGCCGCCGCGCCCTTCCCGAACGATGCCGCGGTCCAGGTGACGCTGGCGGAGGCGGAGTTCGACGCTGGCCAGTATAAGGAGGCGATCGCCGCCGCCGACCGCGCCCTGGCGGCCGACCCGAAGTCGATCGACGCCTTGCTCTACAAGGGCCGGGCGATGCTGGCGCTGGCCAGGGATTCAAGCGAGAAGGCGAAGGCCGTCGCCGAGGCGCGCAAGCTGTTCGCCGCCGCCAATCGGCTCGACCCGGACGATCCGGAGCCGCTGATCCTCTTCTACAACAGCTATTTCGCGGGCGACGCGAAGCCCACCGCCAATGCGGTGATGGGGCTGAACCATGCCTTCCAGCTCGCGCCCCAGGACCGCGGCCTCAGGATGATGGTCGCGCGCCAGTATCTCGTCGACGGCAAGGCCCAGGAGGCGCGCCACGTGCTCGGGCCGATCGCCTTCGATCCGCATTCGGGCGGCATGGGCGCGGTCGCCGCGGCGATCATCGCTTCTCTCGACAAGGGCGGCGCCGCGGCGGCGCTCCAGCGCTTCGATACACCCGCTTCCGAAGAAGAAGCTGCGAAGGACCCTGCCTAGGCGTCGGAGCCGGCCTCCCAGCCCTCCCGCTCGAGCAGTGCCGCCTTTCGCTGCAGCCCGTAAGCGAAGCCGCCCGGCGAGCCGTCGCCGCGGCGGGCGCGGTGGCACGGGATGAGCACGGCGATGTTGTTCGCGCCGCAGGCCGAACCCGCCGCCCGCGCCGCGCCCGGCTTGCCCGCCCGCACCGCCAAGGCTGCATAGCTCAGGCTCTCGCCCGGAGGAATGCGGCTCAGCTCCCGCCACACCGCCTGCTGGAAGGCCGTTCCGCGCACGTCGAGCGGCAGGTCGTGCGGTCGCTCCGGCGCCTCGACCGCCGCCGCCGCGCCTGCCACCAAAGCCGCCATCGCCTCGCCTCCCCGCTCGATCGTCGCGTGGGGGAAGCGGGCGCGAAGCTCGTTTTCGCCCTCGTCGAACGAAAGCCGGCAGATGCCGCGCTCCGTCGCCGCCACCAGCATCGTGCCCAGCGAGGTTTCCGCCGTCGCCCAGCGGATCGTCTCGTCGCGCCCGCCGTCGCGCCAGGCCGTCGGCGTCATGCCGAGCCGCGCCTTCGCATCGGCGTAGAAGCGCCCCGGCCCTGAATAGCCGGCGTCATAGATCGCATCGGTCACCCTCCCATTCTGCTCGAGGCTGCGGGCCATGCTCTCGGCGCGCTTGCCGCGTGCATACGCCGCCGGCGTCACTCCGGTCGCGCGCTTGAACAGGCGATGGAAATGGTGCGGCGAATAGCCGGCGACCTCCGCCAGCGCCTCCAGCGGGGGCGGCTCCTCCGCCCGTTCCAGGAGCCGGAACACCTTGTCCAGCGCCGCCGCCTCACGGCTGACCTCATCCGGCCTGCACCTGAGGCACGGCCTCAGCCCGGTAGCGGCCGCCTCCGCTCCCGTGGCAAAGAAGCGCACATTCTCGCGCTTCGGATGCCTCGCCGCGCAGGAGGGGCGGCAATAGATGCCGGTCGTCAGCACGCCGGTGACGAACCTGCCGTCCGCCGCCCGGTCGCGCGCCATCACCCGAGTCCAGGCCAACTCCTCGTCGATCGGAGAGAGCTGCGGCCTTGCTGCAGTCGCCATCGTCAGTTCCTCTCCACTCGCGCCAGGAAGCAGCCGACAGCCGCATTATGCGCGTGGATGCTCGCAATCTCCGGCCGCTCGAACAGCTCCCGGATCCGCGCATCGGCCTCACCCGGCATCGCCAGCAGCCCCCCGCGCAGCATCCCCTCGGCATTGAACCCGCGCAGGCCCAGCGTCCTCTTGTCCAGCAAAGCCGGAACCTCATCCCTATAGCATGGCGGTTCCCCCGCCGCCTCCCTCACGTAGATGGCGTAAGCCGTGCGAAACGGCGTCGGCACGTCATGGCTGACATAGTTGAGCAGGATCAGGCCCTCTCCGGGCTCCGCATCCTCCAGCGTCACCCGGCACGGAAAGCCTGTCGGCGAATCAGCCCTCACCCTCCGCGCGTTGCGCCGGGCAAGCTCCTCCTCGCCAAGCTCGAACAATGGCTCGAACTCCTGCCGTGCCAATCCTGAGATTCTGTAGGCCATGACCAAATCCTTCCGCCGCCCTGATGACGCATCTTGATAGCCGTCGCGTCCCGCGCCTTGCTTTCAAAGCATTTGCGGCGCTCCGCAGCGGTTGCATCCGGTGGAAGCCCCTGCTAACGGCGCGCCGACCCACAGGAGGCCCGCAGCGGCCTCTTTTCGCATGGGCAAATATCCGATCTGGGAGTTAGGGCGCGCGTGGAGAATTCCGGCGGCATTCAGGCAAGTTTGGCGGGTCGTTACGCGACCGCTCTGTTCGAGCTGGCGCGTGACGAGAAGCAGCTGGAAGCGGTCGGCGCGAGCCTCGCGACGCTGCGGCAGGCGCTCGCCGATTCGGACGATTTCCGCGAGCTGACCACCAGTCCTTTGGTGTCGCGCGACCAGGCGACTTCCGCCGTTGCGGCGACGTCAAAGTCGATGCGGCTCGATCCGATCACCAGCAACTTCGTCGGCGTGCTCGCCCAGAACCGCCGCCTGGCGCAGCTCCCTCAGGTCATCCGCGCCTTCAACATGCTCGCCGCCAATCATCGCGGCGAGACGACGGCCGAAGTCACCTCCGCCCACCCGCTCAGCGACGACCAGGTCGCGGCGCTCCGGCAGAATCTCCGCACCCGCATCGGCCGCGACGTCGCCGTCGATCTCAGCGTCGATCCCGCCATTCTCGGCGGCCTCGTCGTCAAGATCGGCAGCCAGATGATCGACGGCTCAATCCGCACCAAATTGAACTCCCTCGCTCACGCGATGAAAGGCTGAAAATGGACATCCGCGCCGCAGAAATTTCCAAGGTCATCCGCGACCAGATCGCCAGCTTCGGCACCGAAGCGCAGGTCAGCGAAGTCGGCACCGTGCTCTCCGTCGGCGACGGCATCGCCCGCATCCACGGCCTCGACAATGTTCAGGCCGGCGAGATGATCGCCTTCCCCGGCGGCATCCAGGGCATGGCCCTGAACCTCGAGGCCGACAATGTCGGCGCCGTGATCTTCGGCAATGACAGCGCCATCAAGGAAGGCGACACCGTTCGCCGCACCGGCACCATCGTCGACGTTCCGGTCGGCAAGGGCCTGCTCGGCCGCGTGGTCGACGGTCTTGGCAACCCGATCGACGGCAAGGGCCCGATCGAGTCCACCGAGCGCCGCCGCGTTGAGGTGAAGGCGCCCGGCATCATCCCGCGCAAGTCGGTGCACGAGCCGGTCCAGACCGGCCTCAAGGCGCTCGACGCGCTCGTCCCGGTCGGCCGCGGCCAGCGCGAGCTGATCATCGGCGACCGTCAGACCGGCAAGTCGGCCGTCGCGCTCGACACCTTCATCAACCAGAAGACGGCCAATGCCGGCGACGACGAGTCGAAGAAGCTCTATTGCATCTACGTCGCCGTCGGTCAGAAGCGCTCCACCGTCGCCCAGATCGTTCGCGCGCTTGAAGAGAATGGCGCGATGGAATATTCCATCGTCGTCGCCGCGACCGCGTCCGAGCCGGCCCCGCTGCAGTTCCTGGCGCCCTACACCGGCTGCACGATGGGCGAGTATTTCCGCGACAACGGCATGCACGCCGTCATCGTCTACGACGATCTGTCCAAGCAGGCCGTCGCCTACCGCCAGATGTCGCTGCTGCTGCGCCGTCCGCCGGGCCGCGAAGCTTATCCGGGCGACGTCTTCTACCTCCACTCGCGCCTGCTCGAACGCGCCGCGAAGATGAACGAGGATAACGGATCGGGCTCGCTGACCGCGCTGCCGATCATCGAGACGCAGGCGGGCGACGTGTCGGCCTACATTCCGACCAACGTCATCTCGATCACCGACGGCCAGATCTTCCTCGAGACCGAGCTCTTCTACCAGGGCATCCGCCCGGCCATCAACGTCGGCCTCTCGGTGAGCCGCGTCGGCTCGGCCGCGCAGACCAAGGCGATGAAGAAGGTCGCCGGCTCGATCAAGCTGGAGCTCGCCCAGTATCGCGAGATGGCCGCCTTCGCCCAGTTCGGCTCGGACCTCGATGCCTCGACTCAGCGCCTCCTCAACCGCGGCGCGCGCCTGACCGAGCTCCTGAAGCAGCCGCAGTTCAACCCGATGCCGGTCGAAGAGCAGGTCGTCTCGATCTTCGCGGGCGTGAACGGCTTCCTCGACACGGTGCCGGTCAACCAGGTGGTCCGCTTCGAGAGTTCGCTGCTCAGCCACATGCGCAACGAGCATGCTGGGGTCCTGGGCAAGATCCGCGACACCAAAACGCTCGACGACGACACGGCCGGTCAGCTCAAGACCATCGTCGGCGATTTCGCCAAGTCGTTCGGCTAAGGGATAGCGGGACGTGGCCAGCCTCAAGGCGCTCAAAGGGCGGATCGCGTCGGTCAAGTCGACGCAGAAGATCACCAAGGCGATGAAGATGGTCGCCGCGGCCAAGCTGCGGCGCGCCCAGCAGGCGGCCGAGGCCGGCCGCCCCTATGCGCAGCGCCTCGAAGGCGTGATGGCGAGCCTCGCCGGCAAGGTGGTGATCGGCCCGCAAAGCCCAAAGCTGCTGGCCGGCACCGGCAAGCAGGACACGCACCTGCTCGTCGTCGCCACCTCCGACCGCGGCCTCGCGGGTGCGTTCAATTCGAACATCGTTCGCGCCGCCCGCAAGGCCGCCGACGAGCTCCAGCGCCAGGGCAAGACGGTCTATTTCTACCTTGTCGGCCGCAAGGGCCGCGCGGTCATCCAGCGCCTCTTCCCGAAGCAGATCGTCCATCAATACGACACCAGCGCGATAAAGCAGGTGAGCTTCGCCGACGCCCAGGCGATCGCGAACGACATCGTCGACCGCTACACGACCGACGGCATCGACGTCGTCCACCTCTTCTACGCCCGCTTCCAGTCGGCCCTCGTCCAGGAACCGACCCAGCAGCAGATCATCCCGGTGCCGTTTGGCGGGGAGGTGTCAGGTTCGTCAGCTTCAGGCGTCAGCGCAGCGGTCGAATATGAGCCGGGCGAAGAGGAGATCCTGACCGAACTCCTCCCGCGCAACGTCGCCGTGCAGATCTTCCGCGCCCTCCTCGAAAATGCCGCGTCCGAACAAGGCAGCCGCATGACCGCAATGGACAACGCGACCCGCAACGCCGGCGACATGATCAACCGGCTGTCGATCCAGTACAACCGCACCCGCCAGGCCGCGATCACGACCGAGCTGGTGGAAATCATCTCCGGCGCCGAAGCGCTCTAAGAATCAGAAGGCAAGGAAACGCAAATGCTTGAGCCTGAAGTCGTCACCATGGAGCGCAAGTCCGCTCCGGCCACCACCAACAATGTCGGCCGCGTCAGCCAGGTGATCGGCGCCGTCGTCGACGTCAGCTTCGACGGCAACCTGCCCGAGATCCTCTCGGCGCTCGAGACCGACAATAACGGCAGCCGTCTCGTCCTCGAGGTCGCCCAGCATCTCGGCGAGAACACGGTTCGCACGATCGCAATGGATTCGACCGACGGCCTCACCCGCGGCCAGGCCGTGATGGACACCGGCTCGCAGATCCGCGTCCCCGTCGGCCCGATGACGCTCGGCCGAATCATGAACGTCGTCGGCGAGCCGATCGACGAGCGCGGTCCCATTGGCCACAGCGAGACCGCCCCGATCCACGCCGAGGCCCCGCTCTTCGTCGACCAGTCGACCGAGACCGCCATCCTCGTCACCGGCATCAAGGTGATCGACCTTCTCGCCCCCTACGCCAAGGGCGGCAAGATCGGCCTGTTCGGCGGCGCCGGCGTCGGCAAGACCGTGCTCATCCAGGAGCTGATCAACAACATCGCCAAGGGCCATGGCGGCACCTCGGTGTTCGCGGGCGTCGGCGAGCGCACTCGCGAGGGCAACGACCTCTATCACGAGTTCCTCGAAGCCGGCGTCATCGCCAAGGACGAGGCCGGCAACCCAACCCCTGAAGGCTCGAAGGTCGCCTTGGTGTTCGGCCAGATGAACGAACCGCCGGGGGCCCGCGCCCGCGTCGCCCTGTCGGGTCTGACCCAGGCGGAATATTTCCGCGACGTCGAAGGCCAGGACGTGCTCTTCTTCGTCGACAACATTTTCCGCTTCACCCAGGCGGGCTCGGAAGTGTCGGCGCTGCTCGGCCGTATCCCTTCGGCGGTGGGCTACCAGCCGACCCTGTCGACCGACATGGGCGCGCTGCAGGAGCGGATCACCTCGACCAACAAGGGCTCGATCACCTCGGTGCAGGCGATCTACGTCCCCGCGGACGATCTGACCGATCCGGCTCCGGCCACCTCCTTCGCCCACCTCGATGCCACGACCGTGCTGTCGCGCGCCATTTCCGAGCTCGGCATCTACCCGGCGGTCGATCCGCTCGACTCCACGTCGCGCGTGCTGACGGCGCGGACCGTCGGCCAGGAGCATTACGACACGGCGCGTGCCGTCCAGGAGACGCTGCAGAAATATAAGTCGCTGCAGGACATCATCGCCATCCTCGGCATGGACGAGCTGAGCGAAGAGGACAAGCTGACCGTCAGCCGCGCGCGGAAGATCCAGCGCTTCCTTTCCCAGCCCTTCCACGTCGCCGAGGTCTTCACCGGCATCTCGGGCAAGTTCGTCCAGCTGGAAGACACCGTCCGCTCGTTCAAGGCGGTGGTCAGCGGCGAATATGACCACCTCCCGGAAGCCGCCTTCTACATGGTCGGCGGCATCGAAGAGGCGGTCGAGAAGGCCCAGCGCCTCGCGGCGGAAGCGGCATAAGCATGCCGCTCCACTTCGAGCTGGTCACGCCCGAGCGCCTCGTCCGCTCCGAGGACGTCCACATGGTGGTCGTCCCCGGCAGCGAGGGCGATTTCGGCGTGCTGGAGGGCCACGCCCCCTTCATGTCGACGATCCGCAACGGCGAGCTCGCCATCTACCGCGCCGGCATGAGCGGCGAGCCTGAGCGGATCGCGATCGAAGGCGGCTTCGCCGAAGTCAACGACCGTGGCCTTACGGTGCTGGCTGAGCGCGCCGACGTTCCTGCCTAAGGCCGCTTGAACGTCCAGCTCTGGGCGCGACTGCCATCGAGCAACGATACGGTCGCGACCAGCGCTTCCCCCTCCAGCCGATAGCTGATCCGCTGCGGATGGTCGTGCGCCGGGTTCTCGAACACGGCTTCCCCCTTGCCGCCCTTCACGAGCGCGAAGCGCACCGCCGGTGCGCCGCCCGGCATACCGAAGAAGGCGATCTTTCCCTCCTTATCGGCCATGATCCGCATGTGCTCGAACGCGCCGGCCTTGTCGCCGCGCCCTGAGAAGCCGGCCCCGATCATGATTCCGCCTCTTGGCGGCGTCCACCATTCCTCGGTCCACCGGTCGCCGTCGCGGCTCACCCAGGCGCCGCTCAGCCAGGCAAGATCCTTGACCTCGGGCGCCGCGGCCTGGGCGGAAAGAGCGAGCCAGGCGGCGGCAATGAAGATCGTGCGCATCGTACGTCCTCCCCTCGCCGCCACATAGCATGAGTCAGTCGGGCGTGCCCTCCGCCGCCCGCGGCGCCCTCTGGCTTCGCCAGAGCCACAACCCGCCGGCGATGATCAGCGCTGCGCCGCCGAGCGTCACCGTGTCGGGAGCGTCGCCGAACCACAGCCAGCCGAGCAGGGTCGCCATCATGATCTGCACATATGTCGTCGGCGCGATTACCGCCGCGCTCGCCCGCACCGTCGCCGCATAGAGCAGCAGGTGACCGACCGACGCGAGGCAGGCCACCGCCGCGCATTTCAGCACGATTACTGCGCTCGGTGCCGGCACCGCGAAGCCCGGGCCTGCCGTCAGCGACAGAAAGGTGGCCGCCAGGATCAGGAAGGGCGCCGCGAGGATCGCAAGCACGAACTGCATCACGAGCACGGGCGCGTCACCCGCCGTCTTTCGGTTGAACATAATCAGCCAGCTCATCCCAAACGCCGCGCCGAGCGGGTAGAAGGCGGTCACGCCGAGCTCCAGCACGTTGGGCCTAAGCACCACCAGCACGCCGACAAAGGCAAGAAGGGTAGCGCCCGCCGCCGCCATCGGCACCCGCTCGCGCAGCACGATCCCGGACAGCAGGGCGGTCATGATCGGGCTGGTGAACTGGATCGCGGTCGCGTCGGCCAGCGGCATCGACATGACGCCGAGGAAGAAGCAGATCGTCGCCAGGCTCACCGCCGCGGCGCGACCCACCTGCAGCCAAGGCCGCGGCAGGAGGAAGCCCGCGCGTCCATGCATGATCGCCACCGCGACCCCCAGGCCGAGTGCGCCGAACGAATAACGCAAGGCGGAGACTGCCGGCGCCGGCCACTGCCCGGCCATCGACTTCACGATCCCGTCGCCGACCGACATGATCGTGAACCCGGTCAGCGCCATCAGCAAGGATGTCCCGACGCCGCCTTGCCGCACCCTTAACCCTTCTCCGTCACCGTCGCGAAAGCGGGATACCCGCTACCTGCCCTCGTATCGCCGGGCACCGCTTTCGCGGGGATGGCAGGCCGAGGCAAGCGCAGGCCTCGGGCGGGTTAGGACATTGTCAAAGTTTCCCTCTTATTCACCTTCGCAACTGTGATTTCAGGCGGATAAGCGAGGTCAGCGCGACATGAGTGCTTTTGGACGGCGGCCCGGAGCCGGTGGATCCTCAGGTCAACGCCCTTCCTTCGGCGTCGCCCGTCCGATGAAGAGCGGCGCCCCCGCGCCTGCCTCGCCGACCGCCGAAATCACCGGCGGCGAGCAATTCCCGCCGATCGAGAGCCTGCCCGAAGAGATTGGCGCGCTGGAGCCTGCTCCGGGCGATGCCATGTCGCGTCTCCACGACCGCATGGCTGCACCGGCCGATCAGGGCCTGTCCAAGACCGAGGGCTTCGAAGCCTCGATCCACCGCATCAAGGAGCAGGTGCTTCCCCGCCTCCTGGAACGCGTCGATCCCGAAGCCGCCGCGACGCTCAGCAAGGATGAGCTCGCCGAGGAATTCCGCCCGATCATCGGCGAGGTGCTCGCCGAGCTCAAGATCAACCTCAACCGCCGGGAGCAGTTCGCGCTCGAAAAGGTGCTGGTCGACGAGTTGCTGGGCCTCGGCCCGTTGGAAGAGCTGCTGAACGATCCTGAAGTCTCGGACATCATGGTCAACGGCCCCAACCAGACCTTCATCGAAAGGAAGGGCAAGCTCACCCTCGCGACCATCCAGTTCCGCGACGAGGAGCATCTTTTCCAGATCGCCCAGCGGATCGTGAACAAGGTCGGCCGCCGCGTCGACCAGACCACCCCGCTCGCCGACGCCCGCCTGATGGACGGCTCCCGCGTCAACGTCATCGTCCCGCCCTTGAGCCTCAAGGGCACCGCCATCTCGATCCGTAAGTTCTCCGAGAAGCCGATCACGCTCGATATGATGAAGGGCTTCGGCTCGATGTCGGACAAGATGGCGACCTGTTTGAAGATCGCCGG